>Ga0007834_1000004_pt1:0-197500 | contig 198721 bp, 188 predicted proteins | sample CryBogCBE06Nov07_FD_71233 | JGI IMG/M metagenome (GOLD analysis project Ga0007834, IMG submission 71233) | Freshwater microbial communities from Crystal Bog, Wisconsin, USA - CBE06Nov07 | ecosystem: Environmental > Aquatic > Freshwater > Lake | place: Crystal Bog, Wisconsin, USA...
AGTGTGCTCTCCGGACCTGCCACACTGGTTGGAAGCAACACGATCAGCCTGACGGGAGCTGGAACAGTTGTCCTAGCGGCGGATCAGAGCGGCAACAGCAATTACTCAGCAGCCCAGGAAGTCACGACAAGCTTCAGTGTGATTCTCGATGGCGCTCCCTCATGGATCAAGCCTGCCGGTCAAGGATATGTCACGACGGTGATCGCTCAGGTACTTGATACCAATGGTGTTTCCGTAACGGCTCCCGGCAGCATGCTGGCTGCATTCAACGGAACCAATGTAGCCGGTGTTTCCATGATTACCAACGGGTCCTCCACCTTCGGTATGGTTGTGGGTGCAGAGCAATCTTCCGTAAGCGGTATGAATTATAAAGTCTTCAATGCACAGACCGGACAGGTGATTCCGATCGCAGAGTCCTTGAACTTCCAATCGCTTGTTCAGCAGGGAACAGTTTCAAGCCCCCTGACTCTCCACGAGATCTCAACGCAAAATATCCCCATTAATCGTGGGTGGAACTGGATTTCCTTCAACACCCTTCCAGTCAGCAACTCCATTAATACCGTGATGGCGAATTATCAGGCTCAAGACAACGATGTCATCAAGGGGGTTGGAGGATCAGCGACCTACTTCGGGGGAACATGGTATCCCTCACCAAGCACTTTTACGGTTAAGCCGGGACAGATGTACATGTTGAGTAGCCAAGCCACGACAACACTCATGGTTTCAGGCGTGCCCGTGGCATCACCCATGACAATCTCCCTCTCGGCAGGATGGAACTGGATCGGATGCCCTCTCCAATCTGCTGAACCGATCACCACCTTCCTCAATGCGGTTACGGCTGTGAATAACGACACATTGCTAACCCAGGGTAGCTTTGAAACATATTCGGCGGGAAGCTGGTATAACTTCGGTGGGGACTTCCAGTTACAGCCTGGAACCGGATTCCTGCTCTATGTGGCAACCCCGCAACAAATCAGCTTCTAATCAAACAATCCTCCAGAATGAAACTTCCAAAACTCTCTTCGGTTTTTCTTTTCGTAATCGTGGTTACTTGGTTCGGCAACGCGCGTCTATCGGCTGTTGCTCCGACGTCATGGAATGCAAGCAATGTGGTCGTGGGTACTGGCAGTATGAATGTTTACGCCAAGGTTTTGGGAACCAACGGAGCACCCATTCAGGATACGAACAGTTTGCTAGCCGCTTTTTCGAGTAATGCCTTGGTCGGAGTTGTCAACTCTTCCGCCGGACCAAGCAATAGCGTGCTCTATGCATTGCAGGTCTTCGGAGGAGCCACTACTGATCTAATCAGTTACAAATTCTACAACTCGAGCAACGGAGTCACGTATCTCATCACCACCAATTCGACGTATACAGAGAATGGCCAGATCGGGACCATTTTTAGTCCCGTGATCCTTCGCTGCAGCAGCTCGCAGCTGTTGCAAAAAATCGGAGCATTCACGTCCATCACCGGCAAGAGTTTCCTTTCAGCACCTTTTGCCATTACTCCACCCGTTGCGAATTCAGGATTGCCGGTGACTATAACTGTCAGTTCAGGGCCGGCATCGATTGCAGGCAATGTCGTGTCAATCACAGGGGTCGGCATCGTTGTCCTCGCCGCCAATCAACCTGGAAATAACATCTACTTACCGGCGCCTCAGGTCACAACGAATTTCGTCGTAGCCAAAGGGTCTCAAAGCATCGCATTTCCATCGATTGGCGTTCAGTCCTTCTCTACGAACCCAATCGGCATTACTTTGCCGACTGCAAGCTCTGCTCTGCCGGTAAACTTAAGTATCACAGGGCCAGCCAATCTATCTGGTAGCCTCCTCACCTTTACGGGAGCCGGCTCGGTTGTCCTCACTGCAAGTCAGTCGGGTAATAGCAATTACCTAGCAGCAACTTCTGTAACCAACCGTATCATGGTCTCCAAGGCTTCGCAGACGATTGCGCCATTCAACCCAATCGCCGATCAAATCGCCACGAATGCCCCGTTTATCGTCACCCCTCCAGTCGCTAGTTCAGGATTGAAGGCCATTATCTCGGTCAGTTCCGGGCCGGCTACTATTTTGACGAATATGGTCACGCTCACGGGCAGTGGCACAGTGACGTTGTCGGCGAATCAGGGTGGAAACACCAATTATTTAGCAGCATCCCCAGTGACCACATCCTTTGCAGTTTCGGCGGCACCTCAGACGATTGCAGCGTTCACCACGATTGCAACCAAGACCTATGCCACGACAAAGTCCTTTGCTATTGTCCCTCCGACCTCCACGTCCAAACTAGCAGTTGTGGTCAAAGTGCTGTCCGGGCCAGCCACTATCGTGGGAAATACTGTGACCTTGACAGGCAAAGGAACAGTAGTCATGGCAGCTAATCAGGCTGGGAATGTCAAGTTTCAGGCTGCTTCTCAGGTCACCACGAGCTTTGTTGTCCAGTAGGCCAGATTAGTGTTGAAGAAGATCCTGCATAGTGATTCCCAGTCTTAGAAAAAAACCAAGCCTGAGGAGCAGGGGAAAAGACGAATTTCCCTTCACAACTTAGTCTTCTGACCTAACAATTTTGAGTTTAAGCTGCTAACAGTTTTATCCTACGCGTTCTGGGAAGCTGTGATGTGTTCAGTGATAATGGTTTTTCCTTCCTCGACTTTCTTTTCCTCGATCGGCTTGGCCGCAGGGATGTGCGGTGTGACCTTCCAGAACCGAGCAAGGTGTCCCTTCCAATCGGCAAGGATCCGGGCGGCCTGAGGGCTGCCGGTTTTCTCGTGATGCTTCACCACGAGGTCCTTGAGTTTGGCCTCTTCCTCAGCTGAATCGACCCGTGCAGCTCCGACCAACTGGTCGTTGTAGCGGCCGAGGAACTTATTCTCCAAATCGAGAACGAAGGCCTCGCCACCAGTCATGCCCGCGCCGAAGTTCTTACCTGTGGAGCCAAGGACGACAACCGTGCCGCCAGTCATGTATTCACATCCGTGATCACCGATTCCCTCGATGACGGCAGTGCCGCCCGAGTTGCGGACGCAGAAGCGTTCTCCGGCGCGTCCATTCGCAAAGAGATGACCGGAGATGGCTCCGTACATGACGGTGTTGCCGATGATGCTGTTCTTCTCGGGAACGAACCGATGATCGGGCAGGGGGCGAACGATAATCTCGCCGCCGCTCATGCTCTTGCCGACATAGTCATTGCCCTCGCCTGTGAGGACGAGCTTGATGCCCGGTGCCAGGAAAGCGCCGAAGCTCTGTCCCGCGGTACCAGTGAGATCGAGCTCGAGGGTGCCCTCGGGGAGGCCCTCTTCACCGTACTGATAGGCGACCTCTCCGGAGACCTTGGTCGCAAGGGAGCGGTTCGTGTTGTCGACCTTGTAGGAAAGCTTCACGGCCTTGGCGTCACGGATCGACTCCTCGGCATCCTGCAGGATGATGTCGTCGAGCGGCTGGTCGTGCTCGGGATCGTTGCGGTCACGTGTGGCGTAGCGGACGGCCGTCGGATCATCTTTCACAACATCCTTGAGGAGGCGTGAGAGATCGACGGTGTTCGCCTTGGGGTGATTGGGAATGTGCTTCTGGCGCAGGCACTCGGTGCGGCCGACCATCTCGTCGATGGTGCGGAATCCGAGGCGGGCCATGATGCCGCGTACCTCTTCGGCCACGGCGTTGAAGAAGTTGACGACATTCTCGGGCTTGCCCTTGAACTTACCGCGAAGACGGTCGTCGAGGGTGGCAACTCCGACTGGGCAATTGTTGAGATGGCACTGACGCACGTAGACGCAGCCCATGGCGATGAGCGCGGCCGTTCCGAAGTTGTACTCCTCGGCGCCGAGCAGGGTGGCATGGATGATATCCTCGCCGGTCCGCATGCCGCCGTCGGTACGGAGGGTGACGCGGTTGCGGAGGCCATTCAGCAGAAGGACTTGATGGGTCTCTGCAACGCCGAGTTCCCATGCGCCACCGGCGTGCTTCACGGAGCTGAGGGGCGAGGCGCCTGTTCCGCCGTCATGACCACTAACGAGAATGATGTCGGCATGGGCCTTAGCCACGCCTGCAGCAACTGTTCCTACCCCGGCTTCGGCGACGAGCTTCACTGTGACGCGGGCGCGGGGGTTGACCTGTTTGAGGTCATAAATAAGCTGGGCCAGATCCTCGATCGAGTAGATGTCGTGGTGAGGAGGAGGCGAAATGAGTGTGACGCCGGGAACTGAGTTGCGGAGCTTGGCGATGTAGGCGGTGACCTTGTGGCCGGGAAGCTGTCCGCCCTCTCCGGGCTTGGCGCCCTGAGCCATCTTGATCTCAATTTCCTTGGCGCTCGCCAGATAGGCTGCATGGACACCGAAGCGACCGGAGGCAATCTGTTTGATGGCGCTGTTCGCCCAGTCGCCGTTCTCCTGTCGCTTGAAGCGGCGTGGATCCTCGCCACCCTCTCCGCTGTTCGACTTTCCGCCGATGCGGTTCATGGCGATTGCCAGGGTCTCGTGGGCTTCGGGGCTCAGGGCTCCGAGCGACATGCCGGCCGTGGTGAAGCGGCGGCGAATCTCCTCGATGGATTCGACCTCCTCGATAGGCACGGGGCCAGAGGGAAGCGCGACGAACTCGAGCAGATTACGCGGGGAGTGAGGGGTCGAGGCCAGAACGGCATCCACATAAGCCTTGTAGTCTTCGGGTTTATTGGTGCGGACGAAGCTATGGAAGTTCTTGATGACCGGTGGGGTGACGGCGTGAAGCTCGCCGCCGCGGCGGATGCGGTAGAAACCGGGATCGCCGAGTTGCAGGGCTGCGACTTCCTTGCCTTCCTCGACAGGAAGGGGGGCAGCATAGGCCATCTCGTGTCGGGCTAGGGACTCGCGGGCAATCTCCTCGAAACCGACACCCTCGATCTGGGTGGGGGTTCCGGTGAAGCACTCTTCAACGAGCTTCGTTGAGACACCTGTTGCCTCGAAGATCTGTGCGCCACGGTAGCTGCCGATGACGGAGATGCCCATCTTCGACATGATCTTGAGGAGTCCGCTTTGGAGAGCCTTCTTGTAGTTGAGCTGCGCGGTGGCGAAGTCCACCTCCACGGAGCCCTTTTCGATCATCTCGCGGATGGTCTCGATGGCCAGATAAGGATTGATGGCGCTTGCACCATAACCGATGAGGCAGGCCATCTGATGGACATCGCGGGCTTCGCCTGTCTCGCAGACGATACTCGCACGCATGCGCTTGCCGACGCGGCGGAGATGATGGTGGACTGCGCCGACTGCCAGCAAGGCCGGGATTGCGAGGTTCTCAGCGTCGATTCCCCTGTCGCTGAGAATGAGGATGCGGGTGCCTTCATCAACAGCCTTCTCGGCTGCTTTGCAGAGTTCCTGAACCGCAGCGGCAAGTCCTGTGGCGCCCGAGGCAACCTTCCAGAGAGACGAAAGGGTGGTCGCCTTGTGTTCGCCACCGATCTTGCAGACGGCCTGAAGTTCTTCGTTGAAGAGGATCGGAGAGTCGAGCGAGACCTGAGAGGCATGCTCCGGGGTCTCGGAGAGGAGATTGCGCCTCCATCCCAGTGTGGTGAAAAGCGACATGACCAGGCGTTCACGGATCGGATCGATCGGTGGGTTGGTGACCTGGGCAAAGAGCTGGCTGAAATAGGTGTAGAGCAGACGCGGGCGCAGGGAGAGGACCGCGAGAGGCGTGTCGTCACCCATGGAGCCGACTGCCTCGGCACCATCCTTGAGCATCGGCTTGAAGATCATGTCGAGCTCCTCGCTCGTGTAGCCAAAGGAAACCTGGCGCTGCGTCAGGTCGATGATATCGAGGTCGCCCTTGGGGGACTCGAGTTGTTCGGCTTTGAAAGGAGCGATGCGGACGCGATGATCGTCCACCATCTTGCGGTAGTTATGACGGGTGGCGAGATCCTGCTTAATCTCCGAGTCGCGCATCAGGACGCCGGCTGCCGTGTCGATGGCGATCATCTCGCCGGGGGCGAGGCGACCTTTCTCAATGATCGAATTCTGGTCGAGGCCGTCGACCCCCATCTCAGAGCCGAGGCTGAAGATCCCGTCGTCCGTGATCTGATATCGGGCAGGACGCAGTCCATTACGATCAAGACAGGCGCCGATCGTGATGCCGTCGGTGAAGACGAGGGCAGCCGGTCCGTCCCATGGCTCGCAGAGGCAGGTGTGGTACTCGTAAAAAGCAGCAAGCTCGGGCGAGATCTCCTTGTCACCACGCCAGGCTGGGGGCACCAGCATGGTCATGGAATGCAGTAGTGAGCGTCCCGACATGGTCAAGACTTCCAGAACATTGTCGAGGCTGGCGGAGTCAGAGCCACCTGGCTGGATGATCGGGTGAAGGAGTTCGATATCCTCGCCCCAGAAGTCAGCCTTCAGTTCGGCCTCACGGGCCTGGGTCCAGTTGCGGTTGCCGCGGACGGTATTGATCTCGCCATTGTGCGCCATCATCCGGAAGGGATGGGCGAGGGGCCAGGTCGGGAAGGTATTCGTGCTGTAGCGCTGGTGGTAGACGCAGATTGCGGTCTCGTAGTCGGGATTCGAGAGGTCGGGGAAGAACTTCTCGAGCGATGAGGAGACAAGCAGACCCTTGTAGACGATCAGTCGGTGAGAGAGAGTCGGAATGTAGAAATCCTCGATTTTGTCCGCGGCCACGCGTTTCTCGATCTCATTGCGGGCAAGGAAGAGCCTGCGCTCAAACTCATCGGCGGTCATTCCCTCGACTTTGCCCACCAGAACCTGCTCGATGTCGGGGAGGGTCAGGAGTGCCTTGGTGCCCAGAATCTGCTTGTTGGTGGGCACTTCGCGCCAACCGAACAGGTAGAAACCTCTCTTTTCCAGAACTTCCTCGGTGATGGCCTTGGCGCGGGCCTTGGCATACTCATTCTCCTTGGGAAGGTACATGACCCCGACGCCGAGATCGGTATCGCTATAGAGGGACTTGCCCCAGCTCTCGATAATGGGACGGAAGAGCTTGTAGGGGATCTGGGTCGAGATTCCGGCTCCGTCTCCGGTGCGGGCATCCGCATCCAAAGCCCCACGGTGCATCAGGTTACAGATGGAGCGAAGTCCGATTCGCAGGATCTCGTTGGAGCGCTGGCCGCTGATTTGCGCAACCATACCGACGCCGCAGGCGTCTTTCTCAAAGGCCGGATCATAGAGCGAGGTGTCACTCTGATGGTGGGGCAGGGAATGATTCATCATGGGAATGGGTGCGTGGAGTGCGGTGATGGTGTCCGCCGAGGTGAAGCGGCGGGCATTATAATGTCGTGGAAGAGGACCTATCCCGCAAGCAAATGGCGTTCCAAATGGGGATTTTTTGAAGAAGGGCTTGGCGGAAAGGTCATCCTTCCCGATTCTGGGACGTATTCATTTTCCCCTCCATGCCCTATCTTGCCGATTCCAACCGCTACGCCCGTCCCGATTTTTTCGCCCGGTGCGGCAAATCTGGACTCCTGCTTCCCAGAATTTCCCTTGGGCTTTGGCATAATTTCGGAGATGTCGACTCCTTCGAGACGGCACGGGATATCGTTCTGCGGGCCTTCGATCTCGGGGTGACCCATTTCGATCTGGCCAATAACTACGGACCGCCACCAGGCTCCGCAGAAAGCAACTTCGGCAAAATATTCGCAAACGATCTGAAGCCCTACCGCGATGAGTTGATCATCTCCACCAAGGCCGGCTACACCATGTGGCCCGGCCCTTATGGAGACTGGGGCTCCAGGAAATATCTCCTCTCCTCGCTCGATCAGTCGCTGAATCGGATGCGACTGGAGTATGTCGATATCTTCTACAGCCACCGGATGGATCCCTCCACGCCCCTGGAGGAAACGATGGGTGCGCTCGCTCATGCCGTGAAGTCCGGCAAGGCCCTCTATGCCGGCATCTCCAACTATAATCCCGAGACAACAGCTCGGGCGGCTGCGCTCCTTCGTGAGATGGGGACGCCCCTGCTGATTCACCAACCGAAGTATAATATGTTCGAGCGGACAGCCGAGCAGGGGGTCTTCGATGTGCTCGAACGTGAAGGTGTCGGATGCATTCCCTTCTCTCCTCTGGCTCAGGGACTGCTGACGGGACGCTACCTGGGAGGAATCCCCGAAGACGCGCGTGCCTCGAAGGATCATGGATTCCTAAAGCCGGAGGGAGTGAAGCCAGAGGTGATCGCAAAAGTGCGCGCTCTTGGCGAGATCGCCGAGGCCCGCGGTCAGAGTATTGCCCAACTCGCCCTAGCCTGGGTACTGCGGGATACCCGTGTCACCACGGCTCTGATCGGCGCGAGCAAGATCAGTCAGCTGGAGGAGTGTGTTGCAGCAGCAGTCAATACTACCTTTGATCCGGCTGAACTCCAAAAGATAGAGACCATTCTCCAGGTATGATTGGGCGTATTGAGACAAATCACTCCGAGGCGGATCGGAACTGGCGTATTTTCCTCTGGTTCCGCGTCCTGTTTTCGGCGCGGTTTTACTATCCGGTGATGGCGGTGCTTTTCCTTGATCTGGGGCTGAGCGCCACCCAGTACACGCTCCTTAATGTGGCTTGGGCCGCAGCGAGTCTCCTCTCCGATATCCCCGCCGGCGTGCTGGCAGATCGGATCGGACGTAAGCCACTGCTGGTGGCCGCAGGATGCTTCATGGTCGCAGAGATGGCGATCCTCTGCGTCGCTCCGCGAAACGGAGGCATGGTGCTCTTCCTCTTCTGCCTGGTGAATCGGATCCTGAGTGGACTGGCCGAGGGAGCCGCGAGCGGTGCAGACGAGGCGATCGTCTTTGATTCCCTTGCCGAGAGTGGGCGTGAAGGGGAGTGGCACCGTGTTATGGAGCAGTTGACACGGTGGCAGTCGACGGCCTTCCTTGTTGTGATGCTTCTCGGAGGTGCGGTCTATGCTCCGGGGTCGGTGAACTGGGCTCTCTCCCTCCTTGGGATTCATACCCATCTGGATCAGGCGACCACGCTTCGGTTTCCTCTCGTGCTCACATTGCTGAGTGCGGTGGGTGTGCTCCTGCTGGCGGTCAATTTCCGTGAACCGACGCGTCATCAGCCCCATTCCCTGGAGGATCCTGAGGGGCATCGAGCCTCTTCGGCACTGGGGGCGTTTGCCTTCACGCTCCAGGCTGGGCGTTGGTTGCTCGGCAATCCGACGGCGCTCTTTGTCGTCTGCGCCGGATTCGTGCTTGATTGCGTGGTTCGACTCTTCCTTGTTTTCAGCACTTCTTACTTCCGCCTGATTGAGATTCCCGAGATTGCCTTCGGAGTGCTCGGGGCCGCCATGGGGGCCATTGGCCTCATTGTTTCCCCTTGGATCCGCAAGATGGTGACCACCAGGAGCATCGGTGCCAGCTTCGCGATCATGACCGGGGTGGTCTTTGTGGGACTCGTAGGGGTGGCCTTCCATCCTCTCTATTGGGGACTACTCTTCGGCTATCTCCTCTGGGGTGCCATGACGATGATCGGCTTTGCGGTTTCGACCTATCTCAATCAACTCGTCGACTCTCATCACCGTGCAACAGTCCTCTCCTTCAAAGGGGTGACGATCAATTTGGCCTATGCGGGGATCAGTCTACTTTTTGCCTGGGCTCTGCATCTCGTTCCCGGATCGAATGCCGAGGAACAACTCGGCCATGCCTTTGGGTTCCTCCCCTTCTGGCTGCTGCTGACCTGCGGGATCCTTTTCTTTACTTTCAGAAAACATCTCAGGCTCCTCACAGTGCGCCCCACTCCCACCGGGCAATGATTCTGGCATTCAACAAACCTTACGGCGTGCTCTCACAGTTCACGCCGGATGGATCGCCGAACCGGACGCTGACGGAGTTCGGTTTTCCGAAGCAGGTCTATCCGATCGGCCGGCTCGACGCCGATTCGGAGGGGCTGCTTCTTCTCAGTGATGAGGTTGGTCTGAATACGCGCCTACTCGATCCGGAGCATGGGCATCCACGGTGTTACTGGGCTCAGGTAGAGCGTTTGCCCAGCCTCGAAGCGCTTGCGGAACTTGCCGGCGGCGTGATGATCCAGGAGTATAAGACCCTACCCTGTCGGGCATGGCTGCTCGATCCCCAGCCCGAAGTGCCTCCGCGCGACCCACCGATCCGTGTGCGCAAAAGCGTTCCCGATTGCTGGGTTGCCTTGGAACTCCATGAGGGTAAGAACCGTCAGGTCCGCCGAATGACCGCTGCGATCGGCCATCCCACGCTGAGGCTCATCAGAAAAAGCATCGGGGAGCTGATGCTGGGAACTCTTGCCCCCGGGGTCTGGAAGGAGCTCGCGATCGACGAACGAGGAATGATTTTCCGTTAGTTTGGTAATGGGTCAGCGCTTCCCTAACCGGCTCACGCCTCGATCCAGGCAAGCGCTTTGTCGTAGCTGCAACGCTCAAGGTAGTGGAGGAACTGCGGGTCGAGTTCCTCGACTGGAAGCGCTGCGCTTAGTGTGTCAATTCGATGAGAGACCTCGATCAGTCGCTCGAGATGGCCTGCGGCATCCCGATCCCTGTGCGTGTGATCGGCAATGACGGCAAGGCGTTCGCGCAATGCCTCGGCGAGTGGTGTGAAATCAGGGGAGGACATTCTGGCCGTGCTGGCGGAGAAGATGGTCGCAGATGACGAGATTCACCATTGCTTCGACCATCGGAACGGCGCGCGGCAGGACGCAGGCATCGTGGCGGCCGCGTGCGGCAAGCTCCGCAGGCTCTCCCTCCACAGTCACCGTCTGTTGAGATTTTGCGATGGTAGCGGTCGGCTTGAAGGCGACACGGAAGAAGATGTGCTCTCCATTGCTGATACCGCCCTGGATACCGCCGGAGCGGTTCGTGGCCGTGGAGACCTTTCCTTCCTCGATCACAAAGGCATCGTTGTGCTCGCTGCCAGTGAGACGTGATCCGGCGAAGCCGCTGCCGATCTCAAATCCCTTTGTCGCGGGGAGACTCATCATCGCTTTGGCAAGATCGGCTTCGAGCTTGTCAAAGACAGGTTCGCCAAGCGAGGGGGGAACCCCTCGGACAATGCACTCGATGATTCCGCCGATGCTGTCTCCCTGGGAACGAACTTCCTTAATGCGGGCGATCATTGCCTCGGCGGCTTTCTGATCGGGGCAGCGGACTGGGGTGGCGTCGACTTGGGCGGTTGTGACGGTCGCCGGATCGACGTCCGACTCTAGATCATGGATGGAGCGGACGTAGGCGACCACTTCGTAGGAGGGATGGAGTGTGCGGATTACCTTGCGAGCGACGACTCCGGCAGCCACACGACCAATGGTCTCGCGGGCGGAGGAGCGCCCGCCACCTTCCCAGTTCCGAATGCCGTACTTGGTCTGGTAGGTGAAATCGGCATGCGAGGGACGGAACATGGTCTCCATCTCGGTGTAAGCCGAAGGGCGTGCATCCTTGTTATCGACGGCCACCAGAATGGGGGTGCCAAGCGTCTGTCCCTGAAAAACCCCGGAAAGGATGCGGCATGTGTCCTCCTCCTGGCGCGGGGTGACGATGTCGCTTTGTCCCGGGCGGCGGCGGTCGAGCTCGACTTGGATCTCTTCAGCCGTGATCGGAAGCCTGGAGGGACAGCCGTCGATGACGCAGCCGACCCCTCCGCCATGGGATTCACCCCAGGTGGAGACGCGAAAGAGAGTTCCAAAGATGCTGGCCATAAGAGTCGTTAGTATGCGTGCCACGGCAGGTCAACTCACGCAAAATCTCCTCACTCACGGTCTCGACCCCATGGAGCGAGGGAGGGGGTGCTTGACGCGGCCTCCCCGAGCTTTTATTCCATGAGATGCAGCTTAAGATTGCAAACGCGCCGGGGAGGCATCCCATATTTCCTGAATAAGATGCTACTGGGCACGGGACTGCCGTCGCATTGCTTCATTTCACCCAAGACTTCCTAACGCTCAGCCATTTCCCAAATCATGTTCAACAACCTTCTCGGATTCCTCTCCAGTGATATTGGAATCGATCTCGGAACCGCCAACACCCTTGTCTATGTCAAGGACAAGGGCATCGTTCTCCGTGAACCTTCCATCGTCGCCGTCAAGGCCGGCACCACCCAGGTGCTTGCCGTCGGTGATGAGGCCAAGCGGATGCTTGGACGCACACCCGGTAATATCACCGCGATCCGTCCCCTCAAGGATGGTGTCATCGCCGACTTTGAGATCACTGAGGCGATGCTTCGGCACTTCATCAACAAGGCCCATGGGAATCGCCGCTTTGTTCGCCCACGCGTCGTGATCGCTGTTCCAAGTGGAATCACCGAGGTGGAGAAGCGCGCGGTGAAGGATTCCGCCATGCATGCCGGTGCTCGTGAGGTTTACCTGATCGAGGAGCCGATGGCCGCTGCGATCGGTGTCGGGCTTCCTGTCACCGATCCCGCTGCCAACATGATCATCGACATCGGCGGCGGCACCACCGAGGTGGCTATTATTTCGCTGGCGGGAATTGTTATCAGCAAGAGCGAGCGTGTTGCGGGTGATGAGTTGGATAATTCCGTCACCCAATATCTCAAGCGTGCCTACAACCTGCTGATCGGTGAGCGCACGGCGGAGGAGATCAAGCTCCGTCTTGGCAGTGCCTACGTTCTCGAGAAGGAACTCACCATGGAGGTCAAGGGACGCGATCAGGTCGCCGGACTTCCCAAGACCATCACCATTACGTCACAGGAAATCCGTGAGGCCCTCATGGAGCCTGTTTCGCGTATTGTGGATGCAGTCCGCATCACGCTTGAGCGTTGCCCTCCCGAGCTTTCCGCAGATCTCGTCGACCGCGGAGTTGTTCTGGCAGGCGGCGGAGCCCTTCTGCGCGGCCTCGACAGGCTGATCGCCGAGGAGACAGGTCTTCCGGTCCATGTGGCCGAGGATCCGCTCAGCGCCGTTGCCGAAGGAACCGGCAAAGCCCTCCAGGAAATCGAATTCCTCCGGGCCGTTGCCGCGACCGATCGTCCCAGGGCCTAAAGTTATTTCGGGCTGGCGGAGTCATCCGCGCCCGGATTTCACGAACTCCCTTTCTGGGGCCACGATCCGTAAAACAGCACTAGGAACACCATCCGGATGAAAAAAATCCAGATTGCCACCCTTGTCGTTTTCGCCGTGCTTGCGATCGCGTTCTGTTTGCTGGAGTCCGGCACGCTGTCATGGCTCCAGTCGGGACTTCTAGGGGTTATGTCGCCGATCAGTCGTTCCGGAAGCGCGGTCAAAAGCAGTATCGGCACCCTCGGTAAGGATCTTATGACGCTGGATCAACTCCAGGCGGAGTATGAGCGGGTGCTCTCCGAGAACCGAAAGCTCCGTGCGGAGAACAATGGACTGCGCGATCTTCAGCAGGATAACGATCATCTCCGACAGGTGTTGGGTTACCGGGAGCGCTCCTCGTTCCGTCTGGTTCCCGCCTTGGTTTTGGGACATGACGCCGGCGTCTGGTGGAGCACGATCAAGATCAACCGGGGGTCTGCCGATGGCATCACTCCCGACATGCCGGTGATCACCGACAAAGGGCTTGTCGGCAAGATCACGGCCGTATCCAGCAACCTCTCCGAGGTGCTTCTGGTCACGGATGAAAACTGCAAGGTAGCAGCCAAGGTGGAGGGAACCAAGGAGCAGGGAATCAGCGCCGGGTCACGTGACCCGGTGGGTGAGTTGAGGCTAACGTTTTTGAGCAAACTGGCTGATCTTCAGCCCGGGCAGAAAGTTTACACAGCGGGTGTGAGCGGAGGGATCTTCCCCTCCGGTATCGCTCTCGGCACGGTGAAAAGTTTTCACGCCCGCGAACTTGATGGCGAAGCCATCCTCGAGCCCTCCGCCGATCTCGGCGCGCTCGAGGAGGTCTTCATTGTCACCGGGGCGAAATGAGGCAAGGCATCCTTTTCATCATTCTCTTGCTTCTGCTGCCGATATCTGTGGCCGTTCAGGATCTCTTGCCTGCCATTCCCCCTTTCCAGGGAAGGGTCCAGCTTCTGCCTGTGGTTTTTTGTTTCGGGGTGATGGCCCTGCCACTGGTGCCATCGCTCTATTTTGCTCTGGCGACGGCCTTGGTCCAGGGACTTGTGCTGCTGCAGATCCAGTCGGGACAGGTGGAACTCGGGCTCACGGTGCCGGTTGTGTTTTTTCTGACCTGGGCGATTCTTCTCCAGATGGCAAGTGAGGCAACCCATGGGATGCGATGGGAAGTTCACGCCCTCGGCAGCGCCGCCGTGACACTGACTCTTCTGGGCATCGAGTTCCTGGTGCTTTGTGTGAAGAGGGGAGGGCTGCCGCTGGAGATGACGGTTCTCCTGCGAGTCGTGATTCCTTCGGTGGCAGCATTACTGATTGCTCCTCTTCTTTACTTTGCTCTTCGCAAACTCGTGCCGGTGTTCCTTGAGGAGAACCCTCTCCCCAAGAAACCCAATTTCAGCAGGTAAGGCCATGAAATCGCTCGACGACTCCCTACGCAAAATCCTCATCCTTGGGGGGATTCTTGCCTTGGCGCTGATCCTGCTCCTGGCGCGGATGTGGTACGTCCAGATTTTCAAGTGCGCCGACTACAAGGCCCGTACCAAGGGGCACTCACAGCTCACGGTTCGACTCCCGGCCGTGCGTGGCGAAATCTGTGACCGCAAGGGTGTGCCGTTGGTTGAGAATCGGGCCAGCATGGAGGTGGAGTTTTATCTGCCAGATATCGTCCGCGCCTGGAAAGAGGAGCATGACGAGGTGCCTGTCCGCAAATACTGGGGACTCGACCATGGCATGAGGGCTCTCAAATCGGAGCCCGACATCGTGAAGATCGTCAACGAGTCGATCGTCCCTCAGCTTGAGAAACTGGGGCTCGCCGGAGACTACAACAGCCGCAAGCTGCAGGTGCATTTCCGTGACAATGCCGAGGTACCCTATGTTTACCGGCAGGACCTGGATTTTGAGACCATGGCCCGTTTCAGCGAGAATAGCCTCAACCTTCCGGGTGTCACCGTGTCGCTCAAGCCCGTCCGGCATTATGTCTACGGAGCTCTCGCGGCACATCTCTTCGGCTATGTCGGTGTTCCGAAGGAGATTGATAAGGAGGAGGCCGCTCAGTTCAATTTTTACCAGCCTGATGTGGAGGGAAAGGCGCAGATCGAAAAAGCCTACGACGATGTCCTCCGTGGCACGGCCGGGACCAAGTTTCTTCAGCGTAATGCTCATGGGGTCATCGACGGGGAGACCAAGAGGATCGAGCCAAAGCAGGGTGCCAAGGTCTGCCTGACCATTGATGCACGCATTCAGACCATCGTGGAGAAGGCGCTCCGTGTCGTTGGTCGCGGTGCGGCGATCGTGCTCGATCCGAATTCCGGAGAAATCCTTGCCATGGCTTCGGTCCCCTCCTTCGACCCGAATCAGTTCGTTCCCTCGATCTCCAAGACTGACTGGGAAAAACTAGCCAAGGACCAAACCGATCCACTCATGAACCGGGCGGTGAATGCCTACGCGCCCGGTTCAACCTTTAAGCTCTGCACAGCCTTGGCGGGTATTCGCGCTGGTGTGGGTGACAGGCAGTTCGACTGCACGGGTGGCGTCCAATACGGCAACAAGTACATGAAGTGCTGGGTGCTCACCGCGAAGCCGCCCCTTCCTCCTCATGGCCACCAGGACTTGAGCACGGCGATCAAGAATTCCTGCGACCCGTTTTTCTACCAGTACGGCAATGCCGCAGGCATCGATCAGATCGATGCGGTGGGCGGCATGCTAGGCTTGGGTCAGAAGACGGATCTGCCGCTCAATAGCGTGGCCTCGGGTGTGATGCCTGGCACGGCATGGCTGGCACAGAACTATCCGCGTGAGCGTTGGAGCCCCGGTTACACGGCCAACACAGCAATCGGTCAGGGCTTCGTTCTTGCGACCCCTCTGCAGGTGGCAAACATGGCGGCAACGGTGGCCAACGGCGGCATCGTTTATCAGCCACATCTCGTTGAGAAGGTCGTGGGGCAAGACGGCTCGCTGATCAAGGAGGAGCCGGTTAAGATTCGCACCGACTTCCTCAAGGAATCAGGGATTACAGCCGATCAGTTCGAGAAGGTGCGAAAGGGAATGTGGAGGGTTGTTAACGATGCCGATGGCACCGCTCGCAAGGCGCGGGTGAAGGATGTCCAGGTCGCCGGAAAGACGGGCACGGCCCAGTTCTGGCGCAACGGCATCAAGGACTACCACACCTGGTTTGTTTGCTTCGCCCCGTACGATAAGCCTCGGTATGTCGTCTGTGTGTTCGTCCAGGGTGGCAAATCAGGCGGTTCTGTCCCTGCCCCGATCGCCGCAAAGATCCTAGAACAGATCTTTGCCATGGAGAAAGGACAGGAGGTCAAGCCGGAGGCCGTCACCCCAGCAATCGGGAACTTCCAGCCGATCGCCGGAATCGACTTTGCGAAAGATCTCCCTGCTCAGTATGGAGGCGATACCGCTCCAGCCCCGGAGCCGGCGGCCGATGATTCCCCCGAGTCCGACAACGGATCCACCGGAGGCACCCCCGCAGCCAAGCCCGACATCCGGGAAGACGCGGACAGCCATGTGAAAAACCGTAAACCACAGGCCCAGGGCGGCCTTCAGAAATTCTTCAACTTTCTCGGCGGGGGCCGCTCCGCTGTTCCCAAACAATCCAATTAAGCTTATAGGCTGAAGACTTTGAGACTATCAGCATCAGCTCCAACCATTTTCCCAATCACCGAGTTAAACCCACTGAAAAGCTATTAGACTGAAGACTGTTAGACTTTTAGGTAAAAACAAAATCCCCCCAGCTCAATTTTCACATCACACCGAATCAAAATCAGTTTTTCACAATCAACCAATCAACCTCAGACCTAATAGTCTTCAGCCTAAACCCCTAAAAACCCAATTCTATGAGCATCATCGACACCGTCAAACGCCTCCTCGGCGTCAAGAAATCAGGCCCCCGTATCGAGCTGGTCGTCAGCTGCGAGAAACTCGAAAAACGCGTAGCCCTCCTGGAGGACGGCAAGTTGGAGGAATACTCCATCGAGCGCGACAGCGAGCGCAATATTGTCGGCGGCATCTTCAAGGGCAAGGTCCGCAACATCGAGCACGGCCTCAAGGCCATGTTCGTCGATATCGGCTTCGAGAAGAATGCCTTTCTCCACTTCTGGGACGCCATCCCGGCCGCTCTTGATAGCGGCATCGAGGCCGTTCAGCGTGCCGGTGGAGGCAATAACCCGAAAAAGAAACAGCAGATCACCGCCAAGGACATTCCCAACGTTTATCCCGTCGGAAGCGAGATTATGGTTCAGGTGACCAAGGGGCCTATCGGCACCAAGGGGCCTCGGATCACGACCAACATCTCCATGGCCGGCCGTTACATGGTCCTCATGCCCTTCAATGACCAGTGTGGTATCTCCCGCAAGATCGAGGATCCCAAGGAACGCGCGCGTCTCCGCAAGATCCTGACCGAGCTGACTCTCCCCGAGGGAATGGGCATTATCATTCGCACGGCGGGCGAGGGACAGAAGGCCCGCTTCTTTGTCCGAGATCTCGGCTTCCTGCTCGATCAGTGGCGCGAAGTGGAGAAGGGAATGGCCGAGAAGCCCGCAGCCAGCACACTGATTCTTGAACCCGACCTCGTTGACCGCACGGTTCGCGATCTCCTTACCGAGAGCGTGGATGCCGTTCATGTCGATGACATCAAGGCGGCCGAGCGCATGCAGGAGCTGGTTGGTCAGATCTCCAAGCGCGCCAAGAAGTCGATCCATTTCTACAGCGGGCAGAAGCCGATCTTTGACAACTTCGCCGTCCAGACACAGATCGACAATGCCTTCCTGCGTCAGGTCTGGCTACCATGTGGCGGCTACCTCGTCATCGACGAGACCGAAGCCATGATCGCGGTTGACGTGAACACAGGCCGCAACAAGGGGAGCAAGGACATGGACAAGACCATCTTCCAGACCAACATGGAGGCGGCCGATGAGGTTGCCCGCCAACTCCGCCTGCGCAACATAGGTGGCCTCATCGTCGTTGACTTCATCGACATGAAGAACCGCAAGGATCAGCAGGCTGTCTACCAGCGCATGCGCGATCGACTGCGCCGTGACAAGGCCCGCACCCATGTCCTGCCCATTTCTGCACTCGGCCTCATGGAGATGACCCGTCAGCGTGCGCAGGAGAGTCTCTCCAGCTCCCTCTACACGAACTGCTCCTACTGCCACGGCAAGGGAGTCGTGAAGAGCCAGATGACCATGAGCGTCGAACTCCAGCGCGCGCTCCACACCCTCATGAAGCGCCATCAGCAGGAGATCCATGAATTCAAGATCACCGTCCACCCAGAGCTCTTGAATCGTCTCCGCACCGAAGACGAGGAACTCCTGATCGACATCGAGCGCAAGTACGCCGGTCGCCTGACCTTCAAGTCGGACCCAACGCTGCATGTGGAGAAGTTTACTGTCGCGAATGCGATGACGAATGAGGAGCTAAAGGTTTGATGGTGCCTATGGCTCCATCAAACAGGCATAGAGGATCTAGGCTTATAGCCTACTAGTTCAGAAACAGAATCGAATGAAGCCCCCGCCTCCTGACAGGAGCGCGGGGTTTTATTTGGCAGTGTTCGGTGAGGGAAGGCCGCCTACGCTACTGCCGGCAAGGACGCCGTGCTGGAGGAACCAGCCTTGGGGAACTTCGATCGCGTAGACGATTGCGCTGGAGGCGCTGGGGATGGGAGTTTGATCAAAGGGCTTCATGTCGTGCAGTTCGTAAATCAATCCTGAACGACCCACGTAGGCAATGGAGAGGGGAATCGGGGTATCCTTCATCCAGAAGGTGACGGGACGAGGTTGAGGAAAGACAAAGACCATTGCTTCGTCGTTTCCGAGATTGGTTCGCGACATCAGGCCTAGCTCGCGCGAGGCATCATCTGCCGCGATCTGTGCATTCAAGGAGTTGGTTCCGAGCGTGAGGGTTGCCTTCGGGAGATCGAGTTGGGGCTTCGGGGCGGCATGGAGTTTCAGGGCCGTTAGGAGCAAAAGAACAAGGAGCGATGCTGGTTTCATGCGGTGTTCAACTTAATGCTGAAGCGCAAGGACAGAAAGGCAGATCGATCGCAGGGCGAGCGGCGAGCGAGATTTTTCGAACCAAATTTCTTGCCTTCGGCCACTGACTTTCTACTCTATTTGGGCCTGCGAATTCCTCCATCCGGGCGTTTCTCAAACACCCGAATGTCGAATTTCTTTCCCAAATGGGCCAATTGGCTCCCGCTCCAGCTGCTAGTCTGCGGCTTGGTGATCGGTGGGCCCATCACGCTGGGAATCTGGTATTATTTCACGCCGAAGTACACACGTGTCGGCTATCAGCCCGACCAGCCCGTTCCCTTCTCCCACGCCCTGCACGTGAAGCAGCTTGGGATGGACTGTCGCTACTGCCATAGCTTCGTCGAGGTGGCGGGTCACTCGAACCTTCCGGCCACCCAGACCTGCATCAACTGCCACGGCCAGGGCAAGATTCTGCCGAACAGTCCGCGCCTTGCCGCCGTCCGCGACAGTTGGGAAAGCGGTCAGCCGATTCCGTGGGTGCAGATCCACCGCCTCCCTGATTACGCTTATTTCAACCATGCCGTCCATGTGAACCGCGGGGTCAGCTGCTACAGTTGCCATGGTGCGGTAAACGAGATGAGCGTTGTCTACGAGGCCGAGTCACTCAGCATGAAGTGGTGCCTGGATTGTCATCGTGCTCCCGAGAATTTCCTTCGCCCTCCCTCGGAGATCTTTAACATGAACTGGCACCCTGTTTCGCCAGAGGCGCAGCGTGAGCTGGGAACCAAGTTCAAGGAGGAGTGGAAGGTCAATCCACCCGTCAACTGCGGAGGCTGCCACCGATGAAAAAGATTTTCCAACACCCCGCACGTGATCTGAAGCCGACGCTCTGGAGAAGCCAGGATGAGCGTGAGAATACCGCAGCCTTTGCCGAGGATTTGTCCCGTGAGTTCACTCCTGGAACCACAGGAACTGATGGCGGCGATAATAATCTCTCTCGTCGTGACTTCGTCCGACTGATGGGGGCAGCGACCGCTCTGACTGGTGTCGGACTCACTGGGTGCCGTCGGCCCGAGGCTCATCTCGTTCCCTTTGCGAAGAGTGCCGAGTGGACCATCCCCGGCAAGTTCCTCTACTACGCCAGTTCCATGCCGACTCCGGCATGGGCCATCCCACTGACGGTTACGACCTCGGATGGGCGCCCCACGAAGATCGAAGGCAACCCTCTGCATCCCGCGAGCAACGGTTCAACGGATGTCTTCGCCCAAGCTTCGATTCTTGGACTTTACGATCCGAATCGCTCCAAGGAGATCACCCGTGACTCCACCAAGGTCTCCCGTGCCGACTTGGACGCGTTGATCGCCAAAATTCGTGCGACTGCCTCAACGAATGGTGGTGACGGACTTGCCATCGTGGTGGGCAAGGAGAACTCGCCAACCGTTGATAGGCTTCGTGCTGTGCTCGCTTCTCAATTCCCGAAATTGCTTTGGGTGCAGGATGAGGCGATTAAGACCAATGATGGTGCCTTTGATACGCTTCTGGGTGCAGGCATTCGCCCCGTTTATGATTTCGAGAAGGCCGATGTGATCCTTTCACTGGGAAGTGATTTCCTGAATCCTTCGGAGAGTGGACTCGGATTTGCGAAAGGTTTTGCCAAACGTCGCGATCCTAAAAACTCAGCTGGCACGATGAATCGCCTCTATGTGGTGGAGAATCACTTCTCGCTCACCGGCGGCATGTCTGACCACCGCCTTCGCGTACGCGCCAGTGAAATTGGTGATTTCACGGCTGCACTTGCCAAGGTCATTGCCTCGAAGTCGGGTGATGCGTCCCTTTCCTCGCTGGCTGCGGCCTATCCCTCCTCAGGAGTTTCTTTTGACCCTGCTTGGGTAAGCGGCGTGGCTGATGACCTGATCTCAGCCAAGGGCAAGGGAGTAGTCATTGCGGGAGCAGGGCAATCTGCCGCAGTTCAGGCTCTGGCCCTTGCCATTAACAACACGCTCGGCAACCTTGGATCAACCATCAATGCGGTCCAGACCACGGCCAAGCCTACGGCCACATTGGTCGACCTCTCCAAGGCCATGGGTGCTGGTTCGGTCAAGACTCTCTTGATTCTTGAGGGTAATCCGGTTCTCACGGCTCCCGCAGAGCTTAATTTCGCGAACCTTCTGGCCGGAGTTCCTGAGACGCTTCATCTTTCGCAGTTCGCTGATGAGACCAGCAAGGTGACCCACTGGCAGGTACCTGCCGCTCATTATCTGGAGCGCTGGGGTGATGCCCGCTCGATTGACGGAACTGTCTCTCCTGTCCAACCGATGATCCTCCCACTCTGGAGTGGAGTTTCTTCGCTTGAGATCCTTGCCGCCCTTGCGGGTGAAAAAGTCGACGGCCCTTCCGTGGTTCGCGCCACCTTCACGGCAGTCGGTAAAGATTCTACCGATGCCGCTTGGAATGAGTTTCTCAGAAACGGATTTGCGGACGGAACGGCATGGCCCATCATCAAGCCTTCGCTCAACGCATCAGCCGCTGCCGCTGCAATTCAGTCTGCGTCGAAGGCGGACCCCAAAGATTTCGAAGTCGTCTTCCTTCGCAGCTCCAGCGTCGATGATGGCCGCTATGCCAACAACTCCTGGCTTCAGGAGACTCCTGACTATGTAACCAAGCTGGTCTGGGATAATGCCGCGCTGGTCAGTCCCGCCGACGCCCGCATGCTCGGCATCAAGGATGGTGATTGGCTGAAGATCACCGCCGGTGACCGCTCGATCGAGGCCGCTGCGATCGTGGCACCCGGTCATGTCGACAAGTCAGTCAGTATTGCGCTGGGTTACGGCCGCAAGGGTGTTTCCCATGTGATGGATAAGGTAGGGTTTGACGCCTATCCGCTCCGAGACGCCTCAAATCTTTGCTTCCGCTCGGGTGTCAAGGTGCAGTCACTTCCCAAGGAGTCCTATGTCTTTGCCCGGACTCAGGAGCATCAGAACATGGAGGGTCGCAACATTGCCCGTGAGGGAACGCTTGCTACCTTCCAGAAGCAGCCTGAATTCGCCTCTGAAATGGATGGCGAACTGCCGAAGCCGATCTCCATCTACCCGAATCCTCCTCTCACTTCCGATCTTCAGTGGGGGCTCTCGATCGACCTTAACTCCTGCATCGGTTGCAATTCCTGCATTGTTGCCTGCCAAGCTGAGAACAACATCCCGGTCGTCGGCAAGGATCAGGTCCGACGTGGTCGTGACATGGCTTGGATCCGCATTGATCGCTGGTTCGCTAGTGCGGATCATAAGGAGGAGAGCCTCGAGATGATCCCGATGGCGGTCATGTGCCAGCAGTGCGAGAGCGCTCCCTGTGAGGCCGTTTGCCCCGCGAACGCGACCGTTCACAGTGAGGAGGGGCTCAACCTCATGGCGTATAACCGCTGCATCGGCACCCGCTACTGCGCTAACAACTGCCCTTGGAAGGTTCGTCGCTTCAACTGGTTCGACTACAACGAGCGTCCTCTGGATGAGCTCTACTATGGCCCGCTTGCTCCGAAGGGCATGGCGGACAGCCTGAAGATGTCGAAGAACCCGAACGTGACCGTCCGCATGCGTGGAGTCATGGAGAAGTGCACCTTCTGCATCCAGCGTATCGAGGAGGCGAAGATCGCCCGATCGGTCAAGGCGGGCGCTAGCGATGTCACAAAGGCTCCTCTTCCTGCCTTTAAGACAGCTTGTCAGCAGGCCTGTCCCTCCGAGTCGATTGTCTTTGGAAATATCAACGATCCGAAGAGCGCTGTGTCACAGGCCAAGGCGGACCCGCGCACCTATTCATCCCTCGCCTATCTCAACACGCGTCCTCGCGTAACGTACATGGCGAGGATCCGCAATCCTAACCCTGCGATGCCGGGTGCCGACCTCGTCGGTGCCGCCAATCGTGGCGCCGAACAGGTAGAACATTCCTAAGAGCGAAGTATGTCCACCACTTCGAATATCACGACCACTCAGGAGACGTCCGAGTTAAACTCGCCGGACCTTCATCTCTTGGAGCGTCCTCCGCAGGTTCTCAACAATCGCAACCCGCTCTGGGTGACCGATGCGGTCTGTTCGATCGTCGAGGGAAAGACTCCGCTCTGGTGGTATGCGGCAATCGCCTTCACCGGAACCTTCGCCGCGATCGGTGGAGCCTGCATCCTCTACATGATCTGCACCGGCGTCGGTGTCTGGGGCTCCAATAGCCCCTGCTTCTGGGCCTGGGATATCACCAACTTCATCTTCTGGGTTTCCATGGCGCATGCCGGCTCCCTGATCTCGGCACTGCTCTTCCTAACCCGCCAGAAATGGAGTCTCTCGATCTCACGCGCAGCCGAGGCAATGACTGTCTTTGCGATCGTCTGCGCAGGTGTCTATCCCGCGATCCATATCGGCCGCGTCTGGTTTGTTTGGTTCCTTTTCCCTGTGCCAAACAGTTATGGCATGTGGCCCAACTTCTCAAGTCCGCTCCTTTGGGATGTCTTTGCGGTGACCAGCTACCTGACGGTTTCGTCGCTCTTCTGGTTCGCCGGCATGATTCCTGATCTGGCTGTATTGCGCGATCGGGCAACAACAAAGGTTCGCAAGTTTGCCTATGGGATCGTCTCCTTGGGATGGCTCGGCACGGCACGCCAGTGGCGCCATTACGAAATGATGTATGTCTTGCTTGCGGGACTCACCTCGGTGCTCGTTGTCACGGTGACGACCATTGTGGCGAGCGACTGCGCCACGTCGGTGGTTCCCGGATGGCACGCCACGATCTTCCCCTTCTACTTCATGGTCGGCGCGGTCTACAGCGGTAGTGCGGCGGTTCTGACCCTCCTCCTTCCCCTTCGGTTGATCTATCCCCAGCTGCGCGATCTGATCACACCTTCCCAGCTCGATAAGGTCTGCAAGCTCCTCCTGCTGATGGGATCCTGCGTTGGCTATGTCTACGTCTTCGAGCTCTTCAATGCCTGGTATAGTGCGAATCCCTTCGAGCGCGGTGCCTTCTGGGAGCGCTTCACCGGTAGCAGTGCCTGGTATGCCATCACCTGCCTCTCGATTAATCTGACAGTGCCTCAACTCTTTTGGTTCAAAGCCGTCCGCCGTTGCCTCCCGCTTGTCTTTGTTCTCGCAATCCTTTGCAACGTCGGCATGTGGTTTGAGCGTTTCATGATCGTCACCTCAACGCTGACCCATGATTTCCTTCCCTCCTCGTGGAAAGATTTTCATCCGACGATCGTCGACATCCTGACTGCTACCGGGACACTGGGCATCTTCTTCACCCTTTTCCTGCTCTTCATCCGCTTCGTGCCGATCATGAGCATGAACGAGCTCAAGGCGACCCTGCCGGGTGCACAGCCCCATGGTGACGCCATCAACTCCAATCATCTTGCAGAGGAGGCCCACTAACATGAGCCACCACCTTCCCAAGACCCAAGGGTCCTCAGGTTTCCAAGGGCATCACCTTCCCGTGGCAGGCTCCAAAGAGGAACCGCTCTACGCCATCGGAGCGCGTTTTGAGACGCCTGAAGCCCTTGTTCAAGTCGTCGATCATCTTCGTGATCAAGGAGTCTCCCTCTACGAGTGCTTCACTCCTTATCCGGTGCATGGCCTTGCAGAGTCGATGAGACTTCCAAAATCGGTTCTGAGTCTTCTGGTGCTTGGAGGCGGAATCTCTGCGGTCCTGATCGCCCTCTCCATGGAATTGATTCCGAGTTGCCTCATCTACCCGCTGGTTGTTGATGGCAAACCGCTCAATCTCTCCGCACTCCCTCAATATATTCCGATCATTGTTGCGCTCACCATTATGATCGGGGCGGTCACTGCCGTTGTCGGGATGATCTTACTCGGAGGAATGCCTCGCTGGAACAACCCAATGTTCGCCTGGGACCTCTTCGCGAAAGATGCCTCCCGAGGATTTTTCCTGGCCGTGGAAGCACGCGACCGGAAATTCTCCACTTCCGCCTTGACCGAGTTGCTGCATGAACTTGGTGCAGGCGACATCACTGCAATTCACGAGGAGGCCTCCGAGGGGAAATAATCGCCATGGTACGCTACTTTCTTTTCCTTCTTGCTCTGATCACCATCTTGGTGGTTTCCATCGCCGGGCTTCGCGACTATTCCTTCCTGCCGCATAAGACCAAGCGTCCGCCGATCGAGATCTTCCCCGACATGGTTCGTCAGGATAAAGTCAAAGCACAGGCCCCCAGTGATTTTTATGCCGATGGACGTGGTGCCCGCGCCCATGTTGCCGGAACTGTCCCTGTGGGCTACGCCGCACCACAAGCCTGCTCAGAGTCTTCCTCAGGATCGGCTACCATGGGTAGTCCGTACGATGTGGTCGTTTTCTCCGGCAAGGAGGATTACGCCAACACGGGCAAGACCGGGACCAACTGGGGGAATGGCCTTCCCTTCAACGCCACGATGGCGACGCTTGAGCGTGGACATGAGCGCTATCAGATCCAGTGCGCCGTCTGCCACGGGGCCACGGGAGCCGGCAATGGTATCGCCTCGAAGTATGGTTTGGTAGGCGTTGCCAACCTTCAGCAGCAGCGCATCCGAGACATGAGTGACGGAGAGATCTACAATACGATCGTCAACGGCAAAAATACGATGATGGGCTATGGCTCCGTCATTCAAGTGCCCGACCGTTGGGCTATTGTCGCCTACATCCGAGCCTTGCAGCGTTCACAGAATGCGACAATCAACGATGTGCCTGCAGTCGAGCGTGCCGCATTGATCGGAACCAACGCGCCCGCGACGACAATCGCCCCCGCCAAGCCATGAGCGCCGAACACACACCACTCCCGTCTTCCGAAACGTTCGACTACAAGCATGTCGGCGGTCGTTTTGTTGGTCTCTGCGTGACGGCCCTTGTCACGCTGCTTATCTCGCTTCTTCTTGGCCTGAAGAATCCACACCAATTCGCCTTCTCTTGGTTCTTCGCAGGCTTCTTCTTCTTCACGATACTCATCGGATCGCTTTTCTGGGTTGTGGTGCACCATGCGGTCGACGCCGCATGGAGTGTTGGAATTCGCCGCCAACTCGAGAACATCTCCTGCCTTCTTCCGCTTCTAACACTGCTTCTAATCCCTCTTCTCTATGTGGCGTCGGATCTCTGGACCTGGATGAAGCTCTCCCCTGTGACCGATCACGAACTGGCCGAAAAGTCCGCCTACCTGAACGTGAACTTCTTTTGGCTTCGTACCGTCTTCTATTTCCTCCTGTTCGGGATCGGAGCATTCCTTCTACGGCGCAATTCTTTGGCACAGGACAAGGATGGAGCTGCGATTCACACGATCCGTAACCGTCGGGTGGCTTACTTCCTGGTGCCGGTCGGTGCTATTTCCCTCACGTTCTGCTCGATCGACTGGATCATGGGGCTGAACTGGAAATGGAACTCCACGATCTGGGGACTCTATATCTTTGCAGGGTCGGTTCTTGGTGCCCTCTGTGTGATCATTCTGCTTTCCAATGCACTTCGCAATGCCGGTTATCTGAAAGGAGTGTTGAATGGCCAGCATAACTTCGCATTCGGCAAGCTACTGCTTGCCTTCACCCTCTTCTGGTCCTGGATTGCCTTTGTGCAGTACATGCTTATTTGGTACGCAAACATCCCTGAAGAGAGCGTCTACTACGTCATCCGCTCCTCCTCGTCGTGGAAGGTACTCGGGATCATCCTCGTGGTTGGCCACTTCCTGGTGCCATTTGTGCTGCTTCTCTTCCGTGGACCCAAGGCAAGTGCAGGATTCCTCGGCTTGGTTGCTGGCTGGATTTTGGCAATGCATCTGCTCGATGTTTACACCATGGTTCTGCCAGTGCTTCATCCCGAGGGATTTCATCCCGCCGTCATGGATGTCGTCGCCTTGCTCGCGATCGGATGCACCCTGAGCGCGTTCTTCTTGAAGCAACTTGGTGATTCACCTCTCTGGCCTTCCCGCGATCCGCGCCTGGCGGAGGCCGCCAACTACATCGACTGATGAGCAACGATCACCTCTCCCATTCTGAAACGCCGCGCTCATCGACCGGCATCATGCTCTTGATCGGAGTTCTGATCCTGCTGCTCGCTGCAGTGATCGGAGGCCTCTGGCTGAATCGTTCCTCCTCCGCCACTGAAACCGAGGATGCTGATCGTGCCGCAGTCCGGACCAAGAACCTAGCTGAACTTCAGGCCTCAGACTCGAATGCCCTCACAACCTATGGGTGGAATGATCAGGCAAAGGGCATTGTCCACATCCCTGTCACCAAAGCCATGGAGCTGGTTCTTCCGACCCTCCAAGCCTCTGCAAGCAAAGCTCCCAAGGAGGCCCAGCACTAGTCATGAGCGATCACACACTCCCTCATCACCATCCCGAGTCGGGTTATCTGCCTGTAGAAAGCAAGTCTATCGACGCGTCGGTCAGGCTGCCGGTAATCATTCTGTTTGGCAATGCCATCCACTGGCTTGTGGTCGCAGCACTTCTCTCAGTTATTGTTTCCATCAAATTGATCGCGCCGGGGTTCCTTGGAGGCATCAGCTTCCTGAACTACGGTCGTCTCGCCCCGATGGCCCGTGATCTCATGCTCTACGGATGGGCGTCTCAGGCCGCTCTTGGCGCAGGTATTTGGCTTATGGCCCGCCTCTGCGGACGCCCTCTTGGAGGGAAAAATGCCGAGGGATTCGGAGGGATGTTGCTTAGAACGCTGATTATCAGTGCCACGGTGCTTTGGAATTTGGCTGTGCTGCTCGGGACGCTGGCAATCTTTGCGGGATACAGTACTGGTGTCGAATGGCTCGAGTATCCCAACTGGGCCTCCGCCATGCTCCTGCTCTCCTTCCTTCTGATTGGAATCTGGGCAGTGCTTCTCTTTGACCGCCGTAGCACCGGACGAGCCGAGGTGGCCCAGTGGTATCTGGTTGCGGCTTTCTGCTGGTTCCCATGGGTTTATGGTACGGCCAATCTTCTTCTCGTGTGGAAGCCTATCCAAGCATCCGCCCAAGGTCCGATTCAGTCATGGTATTGCGGAAGCCTGCTTGCTCTCTGGCTCTTGCCAGTGGCGCTAGCCTCAGCCTACGCGCTTCTTCCCCGACTTTTGGGTTCCCATTTGAATCGCCGTAACTTGGCTACTCTGGGCTTCTGGATGCTCCTTATGCTTGGTGGATGGAACGGAATGGACCGACTGATCGGCGGACCTGTCCCTGCGTGGATGACCTCCGCAGGTGTTGTCGCGGGAGTTCTTTTCCTTATCCCGATCTTCATGATTTCAATCAACCTCCTCGGAATGCATCGCAAGGAAGCACTTGTTGCCGACAGCATTCCGAGTCGTTTTCTTCTCATGGGCCTGTATGCGTTGATTGTCGTGGGAGTGATCGGAGCAATTGCCTCCCTGCCCGATGTCAGCGGAGCCGTACGTTTCACAGCATTCACAGAGGCAAAAACACAGCTCTGGATTCTAGGAGCGATCTCGCTCCCACTTTTTGGTGCTCTCTACGAGTCTCTTCCCCATCTGCTAGGTCGCGACTGCTGGTCTCCTGTTCTCTCGGGAAGACATTATGTTTTGACATTGGTGGGTCTCGGCATGCTGGTCGTTCTGATGCTCCTTGGCGGTCTCTTCACGGGACTCGCTCTCGCCGACCCCACGGTCTCCTTCCTCAACATTACCTCGTACTCCTATCCGTTCCATGTGATGGAGTGTGTCGCGCAGTTGTTGCTCCTCGTGGCCGCCCTGCTTCTTGGTGCAAATATCACCATCGCCCTTGCGGGTGATTATCTCCTCAACAAGAAAACCGGGAAATAACATGCATCGTCTCCCCACATTGCTGAGCGGTATTTTCTTAGTCTTCCTGACTTCATGGCTCGGGCTTGTCGCTTATCCAGCTCTCCAGCTGGGGCGACTCACACCGGTAGCCGACACCGACAATGGAGGATCGCTTCCTCCGACCTACGGTGGCCAGGCAATCGCCGGACAGCGCATCTACGCAACGGAAGGTTGCATCTCTTGCCATAGCCAGCAGGTACGTCAGACGAGCATCACGACTTCCGATATTGATCGTGGGTGGGGTGTCCGTCCCTCCGTCGCCCGTGATTATCTGCGCGACAGCACGGCTTTCCTTGGATCCCGCCGTCTTGGTCAGGATCTCTCGAATGTGGGAGTGCGTCGTCCCGACGCCAAGTGGCACTTCATCCATCTCTACCATCCGGCCGCAGTTTGTGAGGGGTCCCTGATGCCTTGCTTCAGTGATCTGTTCTTAGTTCGCAAGATCCAGGGCCAGCGATCTGATGATGCGCTTAACCTCACCGGTGCCGATGCTCCTAAGGAGGGTTATGAAGTCATCCCGACGGCTGATGCCAAGAACCTCGTCGCTTATCTCCTTTCTCTGCGCCATGATTATCCCCTGCCGGAGGCTCCCGTGAAGAAAAACGGGGCAGCAAAATAAGAGGACCAGCCGTGAATCACGATCACCATAACAATCAGCACGAGAACGGATCCGAGGAGACGAACAGGCCGCTCTCCCCGTGGCTTGTCGGCACCTTCATGCTTGCGCTCTGCTGGGGTGGCTTTTATCTCGCCTTCAACAGCGGTGGCTTTCGTCAGGATGTCTATGAATCCAATGCCGTGAATTGGGCTGGTGGAGGTGTCGCCGCAGCGGCACCTGTGGATCCGAAGGTTGTCGGTAAGCGCCTCTACACCCAGAACTGTGTTGTTTGCCATCAGCCCACCGGAATGGGAGTCGCTGGACAGTTCCCGCCGCTGGTAGGGAGCGAATACGTCCTTGCCCAAGGGAACATGGGGGACAATCACCTTGTGATGCTTGTGCTTAACGGCCTTCAGGGACATTTCATGGTCAAGGGTGAGGCTTACAACAACGCGATGGTGCCTTGGAAGCAGCTTACCGATGAGCAAATCGCGGATATCCTGACCTATATTCGTTCCGATTGGGGAAATAACGCGCCAGCTATCACACCCGCATTTGTAGCCCAAATCAGGAAAGAAACCGCCAGTGCAAACGACTCTTACACGCAAGAGCAGTTGATGGCCATGCCGCCAATGAAATCTTCCGGAGCGCAAGGAGCCACTCCGGCCACGAAATAATCACCATCATGATTTCTCAGCTCTTCACAAAACGGACAGTTTCCCGATTGCTGACCGGCGGCATTTTTCTTGCCTCTGTCTTGATGGCAAGCGGAGCCTTCGCCGAGGAACGTTCCGGCAATGTCTACGGACTACCCCCCTGCGTGACGACCACGGGTCTTCAGGTCGACTCAATTATCAAGATGATCTTCTGGCTAACGGGAGTCGTCTTCTTGCTGACTCAGGGCACCTACATTTACTACCTGATCGTTTACCGCCGCCGTCCTGGGGTTCCTGCTCACTACAGCCATGGCAACAACACCCTGGAAATCATCTGGACCACGGCACCGACCATCGTTTTCCTGGCTCTCGCCATCTACAGCAACCGTGTGTGGGAGGAAATTCATCGTCCTGCGCCCGATAACGCCCTGACGATCGATGTCTCCAGCTATCAATTCGGATGGCAGATGCGTTATCCCGGCATCAGTGGCAAACTGGCTCCGATGGATGTACGCAAGATCACGCCGCAGAACCCATTCGGAACAGATCCTGAAAACCCGAAAACGGCCCAGGATGTCATCAGCACCGATCTGGTGATCCCCGTTGGTCGCCCTATCCATGTTCTTCTACACTCCCGAGATGTGATCCACTCATTCTATGTGCCGGAATTCCGTCTTTATCAGGACTGTGTCCCTGGTCGTACCATCGGTTGGGTCTGGTTCCAAGCAACACAGACCGGTGACTTCCAGTTAGCCTGCAACCAACTCTGCGGTACCGGCCATTATAACATGAAGGCTCCGATCAAGATTGTCTCCGAGGAGGAGTTTCAGAAGTGGTTGACACCTCGACAGCAGAAGAATGCCGGTGTCACACCGGCGCCTTCGTCTGTTCCTGTAGCGGCTCCGAGCCCTGCAAAAGCGGCCTCCTTGACTGGTCCAGGCACAGGAAATACTCTCTAATTCTATGAGCACCTCACTCACCCACGACAGCATCGCGACCGTGGAGACCCACGGCAGCAGCCATCATGATGACCACGGCCATGGTAAGCCCGGGATCATGCACTATCTTTGGAACACGGATCACAAGATGATCGCGTTGCAGTTCATGTGGTCGGCAGTCTTTTTCCTCCTGTTCGGTGGCGCGATGGCCCTGGCCATGCGTTGGCAGTTGGCATTCCCCGGACACCCTATTCCGGTCATCGGCCATCTCCTTCCCCATAGTGTTGTGAACGATGAGGGAGCCATTATTCCCAGCGGTTACAATGTGTTGGTCACCATGCACGGGACGATCTTGGTCTTTTTCGTGGCGATGCCTCTCCTCATCGGAGTTTTTGGGAATTTTCTGATTCCTCTCAAGATTGGTGCAGGCGATATGGCTTTCCCTGCTCTGAACGAGTTGAGTTACTGGCTCTTTGCACTCTCCGGTGTGCTCATGCTGAGTTCCTTCTGGGTTCCAGGTGGCGCCCCTGGCACTGGATGGACAGCGTATGCGCCCCTAAGCAGTGTCGCAGCGTACAATCAGACCCCCATGGGTCAGACGCTCTGGTGTGCGGCCCTCTTTGTGAATGGTCTTTCATCAATCACCGGTGCTGTCAACTACATCACCACCGTCATCACCATGCGCGCGCCCGGAATGACGATGTTCAGGATGCCCTTGCCGGTCTGGGCGATCTTCCTCACGGCGATCCTTCTTATCCTTGCGATTCCCGTTCTTTCCGCAGCTGCCGCTCTGATTATCTTTGACCTCAACTTTGGAACCATGTTCTACCGACCCTCCGGCTATGGGCAGCCTCTTCTCTGGCAGCATCTCTTCTGGTTCTTCGGACACCCTGAGGTATACATCCTGATCCTTCCCGCAATGGGGCTGACCTCAGAGATCCTTTCCGTTTTCTCTCGCAAGCCCGTCTTTGGTTACAAGGCGATGGTTTGGGCGATGATTTCGATCGGTTTCCTTGGATTCATCGTCTGGGGCCACCACATGTATGTCAGTGGTATGAACCTGACGCTGAGCGCCGCGTTCTCGGTCTCGACAATGGTTATCGCCGTACCGAGCGCCATTAAAACCTTTAACTGGATGGGAACCATCTGGCGCGGTTCGATCCACTACACAGTCCCCATGGCATTCGCTGTGGCCTTTGTTTCCATGTTCGTCATCGGTGGGCTGAGCGGCATTTTCATGGCTTCCACACCGGTCGATCTCTTCGTTCACCACACCTACTTCATCGTCGCCCACTTCCATTACGTTCTCTTCGGCGGCAGCATGTTTGCAATCTTCGCCGCCATCTATTTTTGGTTCCCCAAGATGTCGGGTAGAATGTTCAACAACACACTCGGCTGGATTCATTTCTGGATGACTTTTGTCTTCTTCAATCTGACTTTCTTCCCGATGCACAACCTCGGCCTTGGTGGCATGATGCGCCGCATTGCTGATCCGACCGTCTACGACTGCCTGAAACAACTCCAACCCCTCAATGTGGTTTGCACGATCGGGGCGATGGGTCTTGGTCTGGCAACACTTCCTTTTGTGTGGAATATCATCTGGAGCATGCGGAATGGTCCTAAGGCCCCTGCCAATCCCTGGAACTCCACCACGCTTGAGTGGACGGTTTCTCACCCGATTCCACATGGTAACTTTGCGGTCACTCCAACTGTCTACCATGGCCCCTACGAGTATAGCGTGCCTGGACTTGCAAAGGATTTCCTGCCTCAGAACGAAAAGGCTCCCGCTCACATCACGCTGGAAGCCCACTAGGGTTGACCTGTCGTCTTTGTGGGAACCGTGAACACAGCCAGGAGTCCTCTGCGAACCGCTCCTGCGTCCTCTGCAGGGGCTGTGGGTATCGTTCATCGGGTCGCCCTGATTGGATCAGTAGCAACATTTTGCCTGATTGTCGTGGGAGGTCTTGTGACTTCCAAAGGAGCCGGCATGTCGGTTCCCGACTGGCCGACCACCTACGGCTACAACATGTTTCTTTTTCCCTACTCGAAGTGGGTGGGTGGGATCTTTTGGGAGCATTCGCACCGCCTCCTCGCCTCGGGAATCGGTCTGATCACGCTGGTGCTGGCAGGTGTCACATTTTGGAAAGAACAACGCACCTGGGTAAAATGGTTGGCCGTGGCTGCAGTGGTTGGTGTCATCTCCCAGGGCGTGCTGGGTGGCCTGCGAGTGACTCTCTATAAGGATCAGATCGGCATCTTTCACGCGGCGCTTGCCCAGAGCTTCTTTGGGCTTCTTCTGGTCATTACTGCCGTGACGGGGAAGGGATTTCTCTCGGGTGCCTGGTTTGCCGATAAGGCGGCGGCATCTCTCCGTTGGCTCGTCCTCGCCGGATTGATCCTGACTTATTTTCAGCTCGGTATTGCCGCTACCATCCGACACCAGCACGCCCCACTAGCCATCCGTGATTTTCCGACTGCCTATGGGACATTGATTCCTGATACCTCCACAGACGCATTGGTCAGGATTAATGAAGAGAGAGCTCATGACCTGATGGCTCCCGTTTCAGCATCGCAGATCCATCTTCAGCTGACTCATCGTGCCGGAGCTGTCGTGCTGCTTCTCATCGTGATCACCACGGCGGTATTGGCCGTCGTGAGGACTCCTCTCGGGCATTGGATGCGTGCGTGGAGCCTTCTCTGGGTTGGTGCGATCCTTCTCCAGATTCTGCTTGGCGCCATCACCATCTGGTCGAATAAGGCTGCGGATGTGGCTACTTCCCACATGGCGCTCGGAGCCCTGCTGACTGCCTTTGGTATTCTCTTCACATTCCGACTCTTCTGCGCCTCTTCCTCGTCGTCAGTTGCATCGTCCGGCGCGTCATTCACCGGGGAGGTTCGCGCATGAATGCCACCGAGGGGGTCGTGAAATCTGAGGTCAAGGTGGAGGCCAAACCCCAAGGGATGGGATTGCTTGCCAACCTTAGCGAACTTTCCAAGGCCCGACTCTCATTCCTCGTTCTCATGACCACGTTGGTCGGCTTCCTGCTGGGATGGCGTGGCCCGATGGATTACACCCTGCTTGCTGCCACTCTGTTAGGAACGGCACTGAGTGCGGCAGGAGCTTCGGCGCTTAATCAATGGTTGGAGCGTGATCTTGACGCCTTGATGAGCCGCACATCCGATCGTCCCTTGCCTGCCCGAAGGATGCACCCCTCCGATGCCTTGCTCTTCGGGTTACTCGCGAGCGGAAGCGGTGTTGCCATCCTGGCTTTCTTCGCCAACCCACTGACCGCAATCCTCGCCGGTCTGACAATCATTATCTACGCCGCTCTCTATACGCCCCTCAAGCGTTTGACGGAACTGAATACACTTGTCGGTGCGATCCCCGGGGCGCTTCCCCCGTTGCTAGGATGGACTGCGGCTACGGATCATATGGGCCTAGGTGGCTGGATCTTATTCCTTATTCTCTGGTTTTGGCAGATGCCACACTTTCTGGCGATCGCTTGGCTCTATCGGGACCAGTATGCTGCTGCAGGATTCAAGATGCTCAGCACGCGAGACCCCGAGGGGTGGCTCACAGCCCTCCAGGCGCTTGTTTATTCAGTTGCCCTTCTTGCCATCTCACTTCTCCCAGGACTCATCGGAATGGCCTCGCCTTACTATTTCTTTGCCGCGCTGGCGCTCGGGGCGGTGATGATTTATCTCTCGGTCATTTTTCTGCGAAACAAGACAAATGCCTCGGCACGGCACCTTTTCTTCGCCTCGATCATTTACCTGCCGCTTTTGCTTGGTGCTCTGATCGCCTTTGCTCGCTAAAAATCCATTAATCCACCGTGATCACACCCCAAAAACGCAAATCCCAGATCGCGATTCTTGCTGGACTGGCTGTTTTTGCGCTCGCCCTATGCGGCCTCGTCGTGTTCATGATGTTACGTCGCGGCCCTGCCGTTGCCTACTGAAGCTTTACCGATGAATAACGCCGCCTATAACGACTCTTCCCTCTTTCACGCGCCGATGGTCGCGGAGGTTTCCGATCATGATCATCATGCCGCCCCCCCCACTCCGCCCGCGACCTGCAAGCTTGGGATGTGCATCTTTCTGTGCTCGGAGGCCCTTCTTTTCAGCGGATTAATCACGGCATATCTTGTTCTGAGGCAGTCTGCCGGATCATGGCCCCCGAATTTCGGTGACGGCATTGAGCTCCCCCCCATGCCAAAGCTTCTGACGGGTATCAATACAGTCATTCTTGTCAGCAGTTCCTTTGTCTATCATTTCGCCGAGGTGGCCGTGAAGAAAGGGAAGTCAGGAGCCGGCTGGATGCTCCTTTCCGCTATGATGGGCGCCACGTTCGTGGGGCTTCAGTGTGTCGAATGGACGGAGCTTTACCACGAGGGACTTTGGTTTGATAAGGGAGGGGTCTATGGGTCTACCTTCTTCACCCTGACCGGATTTCATGGTGCCCACGTCTGCATTGGCGTACTGCTGATTCTCTGGTGCTTCTTTCTTCAGGTTACCAAAGGCACCTTCACTCCCAAGCGTCATGTCGCGCTTGAGAACGTCGGTCTCTACTGGCACTTCGTCGACGTCGTCTGGGTCTTCCTTTACACGATCCTCTATTTAGTCTGACCCACGGTTGATCAGAACCCCATTGTGAGTACTCCTTCCCATGATTCGGGCGCCCCGAAACGGCTCCCCCTCATGGTGTGGGTCATTACATTTTTGGTGGCGATCGTTTTGATCGCGGGAGCAGCCAAGCTCTTCCGAGGTTCCGAGCGTCGTGACTATGTGGAGTCGTCCCCGATTGGAACAGTTCCCGACTTTCATTTCATCACCCAGGATGGAAAGACACTCACGCGAGCTGACCTGCTAGGAAAGGTCTGGGTGATCGATTTCTTCTTCACCCGCTGTCCCGGGCCTTGCCCAATGATGAACTCGAAGCTGGCCGAGATCTCCAAGGAATTGAAAAAGGCGAAAGACGTACGCCTTGTCTCCCTCTCGATCGACCCGGAGCATGATAAGCCGGAGGTGCTTAAGGAGTACGCGTCGCATTTTGGGGCTGATCCCGATCGATGGATCTTTCTTACCGGACCTCAGAAAGATGTTGAGGAGTTCACCACCAAGGGAATGCTCCAGGCTCTCTCCAATGCCGATCCAACGGCGCCGGTTCATTCGACCCGATTCTTGGTGATTGACCGTCAGGGGGAGATTCGTATGGCTCGCAAGCTCGATGAACCGGAGTTGGTCCAGAAGCTTTTGATCGACATCGGGAATCTCCTGAGGGAACCTTACAGCAAGTCCACGACCCCATGAAGCTTCTCACCATCCTTCCGGTCTTGATCCTTTCACTGGCTAATGCCATGGCCTGTCCTGACTGTGCCCTTAAGGGAACGGGGGGGCAGATCGAGCCACAGACCGTGGTCTCGAAGTTGGCTTTCTCCTCCAGCACTCTCTTCATGATCGGCATTGTTTTTGCAGTGCTTGGGTTTATGACCTGGATCATGGTGAAAACCTGCCGCGAGATCGGTCGGGAACGCGCCCTCTCCTCCTCACTAGAGGCCTAAAGCCTCAGGCGAGAAGGCGTCCCCTGAAAGCATGACCGTTCACGATCTTCCCAAAGTCGACGCGACACTCAACGCGGTCAGCACGTTCTTGATCATCTTTGGATGGATCATGATCCGAACAGAACATAAGAGGGCGCATGCTCTTTGTATGGTTTCGGCGATCGTGGCCTCGGCGCTCTTCCTTGGCTGCTATCTCTACTACCACTTCCATGTCGGTCATGTCCCCTTCACCCATCAAGGGTGGCCACGTACGCTCTATTTCTTCATCCTTTTCACCCATCTTCCGCTGGCTCTGACAATCGTTCCCCTGATCGCACTGACGATCACTCCCGCATTGCAGCAGCGCTTTGATGCTCACAAAAAGATAGCACGCTGGACCCTACCGATCTGGCTCTATGTTTCGGTCACCGGTGTGCTGGTCTACATGATGCTCTACGTATGGTTTCCCTCCGCGAAGATCTGACCGGCACGAATCCTCCCCCGCCCGGTTCGGGGATCGAGCGGACGGGCATGCTTGATGCATTTGCCCATGACACCCGTGAGGATGTCCTGGTCCTTGCGATGTTCGAGACACGTCCCTGGGACCTTGGAGAACGCCAACTCTTTCAACTCCAGGAGAAACTCAATGCCTATGTCTCCTTCATTCTTGATGGCGAGATGAAGGAAAACTTTCCCCATCTTCTTGGCAAACCCGTGCGTATCGAACTTCGTACTTCCCACGAACCCTCCGAGCGGGCGCTGGGATTCCTAGGTCGTGCCCGCGACCAACTAGCTCTTCAACAGATCAGTCTTGAGGTCGTCGTTATCGGCGAGGTGAGCGGTGATCAAGCTAGCCAGGGTGGTTGCTGTGGAGGAAACTCCTCGGGTGGCGGTGGTTGCTGCGGTGGTGGTTCAGGTGATCATCACCATGACGAGACTTCTGCTCAGGAATCTCAAGGCCCTCAAGGCACCTGCGGTTGCAGTCACTAATCCTTTTGCAGATCTCTCATGGAATTTAGCACGACGACCACACGGCCCCGTAATGTCGATTGGAAGCGGGCGGCGGCGATTCTCTATGGCGACTGGGGCACCAGCAAAGCTTATGTCATCGGTCTTGCCTTTGCTGTGGCAGGCTATAGCTCTCCATGGCTCATCGGGGCAATGTGTCTCCTTACGGCGCTAGTAGGGGTCAACTACATGACGATCTGCCGGCATTACCCGAATGGTGGCGGCGTCTATGCCAGCGTCCGGCACCGCTCCGAGATCATTTCCATCGTGGGGGCATTCCTGCTTATTGCCGACTATATCGTGACGGCGGCCGTGAGTGCGCTCTCTGCGTTCCTTTATCTGGGAGTTCCTCACCCTGAGTGGTTTGCCGCGGCCTCCATCGCGATCATCGGCGCCTTAAATTATTTCGGACCCAAACACACAGGTGGTGCCGCAGTACTTGTTGCCGTTCCGACGGCTATCGTCGTCGTGCTGCTTGGAATCCTGGCGCTTCCCCATTTGGGTGAGGCGGTTTCTCACATCCAGCCTCTTCATGGCGGGTTTTTTCATAATTGGAATGCCTTCGTCGCCATTGTTCTGGCTCTTTCTGGTGTTGAAGCGATAGCCAACTCAACGGGTGTGATGAAACTCAACCCGGGGAGCACTCTGGAAAAGCCCGATGTCTCCAAGACCGCCAACAAAGCCATCATCGTGGTCATGTTGGAGGTCTGTCTCTTCACAGGCCTGCTGGGGTTGGCCATGGCTGCACTTCCGGGACTGGTGGTTGCCAATGGTGATGTAAACGCCCCAGGTGCCGAAGGCGTCCGTGATTACATGCTCCGCTACATGGCCCAGATCTTCGCTGGCAATCTGTTCGGTCCTGTCTTCGGACACATTGCGGCTTGGGCGGTCAGCATTGTTTTTGGCATTCTTCTTCTCAGTGCTGTGAACACGGCAATCGTGGCTCTCAGCGGAATTTCCTTCCTCATGGCTCGTGATCAGGAGATGCCGCCGATCTTTGCAAAACTGAATTCTTTCGGCGTTCCGAATGCGGGCCTGTTCTTTGCCGTGCTTGTGCCGGCTGGTCTGGTCATTGCTGTCAGTGACATGTCAGGCCTTGCCGATCTCTATGCCGTAGGCGTGGTGGGAGCCATTGCGGTGAATCTTGGTGCAACCAGCACGGATTGGAAGCTTGCCCTGAAGAATCACGAGCGAGCTCTGATGTTCGTGACTTTCGTGATCATGGCGGTGATTGAGATCTCCCTCTTCATCGATAAGCCGAACGCCCGCATCTTTGCTTTCACAGTACTCGCTATTGGTTTGATACTCCGCGGGCTTGCCAAGGAAAGCTCGGAACGCAAGGCCAAGGCTGCACAGGAGGCGGCGCTTCAGGCAGCCGTCCTTGCCATGGAGAGTACCGGCAAGACCGCGGCTTCAACGCCTAGTGCCAAAAATAGAGCCGCCACAGGGACGGCCGTGGCACCAATTGCCGTTCCAAAGAGCTATAACGGACCTGTTCTTGTTGCGGTACGGGGTAAGGGACGCACGCTCGATTTTGCCGTCAAGGAAGCCGCCGAGAACGGTCAGGCGCTTTATGTCCTCTTTGTTCGTGAACAGCCCGTCATCGCACCGGGAGACCGTAAAAAGAAATGGACCGAGGACAAGCAGGCCCGCGAGACCTTCGAGTCATTGCGGGATAAGGGCCTCGGTGAGACGATCATTCCCTGTTACGCCGTCAGCGATGCCCCAGCAAATACCATCGCCGATCTTGCCTCCACCATCGGAGCAGAGCGCGTTCTGCTCGGTGCCCCCCAGCGGAACACACTGATCCATATGCTTCGCGGGAATATCATCCGAGAGGTTGCAGCTCTTCTGCCCGATGACATTCATCTCTTGGTTTGCGTGTAGGGTCTCTTGATCTGTAAGCCCATGATCGTAGAACGCCTTAAATACATCATCTGGGCCGCTGACACGGCCCGAGCGGTACAGTTCTATACCAGCGTCTTTGATGGGAAAGTGATTCGCGAGAACCCTGCAGTGACAGATATCGAGGTCTGCAATGGTATCATTGGCATCCATGGTGGTGGCGAGGGGAAGCGCACCTGGACAGGGATGAGCTTTCAGGTGGCCGATGTCATTGCCGGTGCTGCTGAGATCGTCGCGGCAGGTGGTCAGTTGCTCAGGGAGCCTCAGCCAGAGAATGGGGAGCCACCACACCTGGCCATGTGCGTCGATACCGAGGGGAATGAGATCATGCTCTCCCGGAAAAGGAGCTAGTTCATCTCGATACGCTGGAATGATTCCGAGGAGATCTTTGTCGCTCCCGTGAATGGAAAATCCAGATCAATGATGATGCAGAATGTCATACAGATCACACCAGTCAGCAGAATGGTGAGAATGGATTGAAGCCAGAAATTTTGTGCCTCAAAGAGGTACGAGAGACCAATGGTGGCTCCAGCCCCCACCAGAAGAACAAACCAAAGAACTACGGGAAGACCGGAGGAGGAGTCATCTATACGCGATGCCCTCAAGCTGTTCATGGTCGTGAGATATTCGATTGAAGTGCGGAAAAAATCTTTTTCCTGATCGGTGCTCGGTCTAATTCGCAGGTAGGCATTTCCGATTTCCTGGAGTAATTGAATGGTTCTCGGATTGGCCTCACCCTTCTCCAAACTCTTCCATTCATCATTCACCACGGAATCACGGTAATTTCGCAAGAGTTGTTGCAGTTGACCCTGCGTCGGTTGAGGGAATGCCTTGGTAACGAAATAGAGATCGCGGAGATACCGCGCCTCCTGAACGACATTGGTTGATGTCGTGGAGTATGCCTGCCAGGTTGCGGTGAAGACAAAGGCCAGAAAAATCCCATAGACAGTTCCAAGAGTGCTGAAAAAAGGCCCTGTGACGTCGTGACTCTGTTTGAGAAAGCGAAGTGGGACGGCTTTTCTGAAGAGATGGAGTCCAACGAGAGCGAGGAGCATGGTTGGAAGCACGCAGAAAGCCATCAACGCTAATGGCGAAAGAGAGAAGCAGAGCGACTGCTCCAGGGACATGGTGGCTAGGAGGGGAATCGGCACAGGAAGAATTGTTTGTGTCTTGTCACCAAATGACAAGACAGTAGAAGGGGATTTGAGATTTGCCACTCTCGCTCCCGCGAGTAGCGCTCCATTTTTTTAAAATGGGGCTACGCTGAGCGAAGGCTATCCCGATCGTTCCCACGATCCGGTATTTAGCCCCGCATTCGAGCTTTACGTGTTAGTTCCTACGGGCTTCTGAGCCAATACGGCCGTTGGATAGAAGCTTCCAAAAGAAACAGCTCTCATCATGGCCGTACCCCTGTTGGCGTTGATCACTCGAATATTGATCAAACCATGTCGAGCGAATGCGCGCTGATATTCTTCACTATTCTCGATATCGGCTATTAGGACCCAGCCGGAAGGCTTCAGAACGCGGATGATCTCGTTCAAGGCCCTTGATCGATCCTCGCATTTATCGAGGTTGTGAATGGCCCAATGAGAGACCACCGCATGAAACGATTCCTCCGAAAAAGGGATCTGACGCATGTCTGCGGTATGAATTTCAACCCGATCTTTCACTCCCTCGACAGTTGCGTTTTCCAAAGCAGCCACAGCGTGGTTCTCGGATTGATCCTCTGCACGCCAAATATCGATCCCAACCGCTTTGCCATGAGTCAACCGCTTTGCTGCTTCGATAAGCAGAAGGCCTCTCCCGCAACCGACATCAAGCACCTGCTCCGATCCTGTAAGGGGTATCAGCTCGAGAAGTTGCTCTCGATCGCGAAGCTTGGTCACCCTGCTGTAATGGACCATGAAACACCCCATGCTGATGGTGTAGATAGCAATCACCATCAGAGGAACAGCGAGCACCGCAGCCCATCCTCTGTGAGTGGCAAAGACCAGAATCAGCCCCAGCGAAAGAGTAAGGGCTATGCCACCAATGCTGAAAAACGCGCGAACTAAACCCGGCGCATCAATCCCATAATCGGGTCGTTGCATGGTCGTTTTGGCGTTTCAGAATGGTCCTTACGCTTTCGTGTAGAGCTCTGCGCCTTGCTCGGCAAATTGACTCGCCTGTGCCCACAGGCTCGGCCTGCGGCCTTTTGCTTCGCAAAACTCTTTTTCGCTCGCTTCCCAGCGGCTCAAACCTTCGACTTTCATGCCTTTGTAAAGACATCCGCCCCCGTTTCTACGAATTCGCGGGCTTTCTCCTCCATTCCTTTTTTGAGGGCTTCCTCCTCGGAGAGGTTTTGGGCGGCGGCGTATTTGCGGACGTCCTCGGAAATCTTCATGGAGCAGAAGTGGGGGCCGCACATGGAGCAGAAGTGGGCTGACTTGGCTCCCTCCTGTGGAAGGGTTTGACGCTTTCGTTGCCCAACGAAAGCGTCCTTCGGGCTAACCTGGCGGTTAGTCTGACTCGGCCGTACCCGACGGCCTCGGCTCGTCGTGGGGAACAAGGAAATCACGCTTTGGCTTTTGCCTTTGAGTCCGCTTTCCAGACCAACGGGGTGATTCCGTGGCGGCGGTATTCTGCGCGGACGGTTTTAGCGGCCCGCTGGAAAGCCCGTTCGGCGCGAAGTACGAAGGAGGAGGTCTTTGGTCCGGATTTCTTTACGGTAGTGCTCATGGGATGAGGAGATTCTTCACGTCATCTTTATTGTGCCTCACCGAGGATGCCAGTTGTTTCGCTGGCAAATTCCTGGAATCCCAGACAGCCCAGTTGTCAGCAAGTGAGAGGTAGTCCTTTACCAGATGGAGTTGGCTGCGCTTGAAGCGACGGCGGATATCCTGTGCGGGAACGTGATGCCCTCCCTGAAGCACACGCTGTCTTACGCGGGCGATGGCCTGTGTCGGACTTGAGAGCCAAAGGTAATGGAGTTCCAGTGTGTAACCGCTCTCTTTGGCCTCCCGCAGACGGCGAATGTATGTTTTCCCGCTGAGAGTACTTTCTAGGGCAAAAGTCTCCTTCCGGCGCACGCATTCCTTGATCTGGGTAAGCAGGATGCGGGCGGCTTGTACGCCTGCCGCTCCGGGATCAAAGGGGGATAATCCCCGGGCGATTTCATCCGCATTGAGGAAGCGAAGGCATTTCACTTCCTTGGGAAGATATTCCCGCGCAAAGGTTGTTTTGCCCGCGCCATTGCAGCCGCCAATCAGATAGATGGTTGGCAACTTGGCGGTCATGAGGGGTAACGGCTCTCGCCTATGCCTTGGTGTAAATCTCTGCCCCAGCCACGGTAAATTGATTCGGATGCTGCCCAGCATCCGAACCCCAAGGGCTCACTTTCAGTGAGTCTATCCCATCGGCTCCCGCACGAAGGGATTCACCGGATTTCTCAATCATATCCTCAGATCGCTTTCGTATAAAGTTCGCCGCCTTTGGCTGAAAACTCCTTCGATTTTTCAGCCATTCCCGCCGTCAAGGCTTCGGTGTCCGACAAGCCCTGTTCAGCAGCATATTTTCTCACGTCCTCCGTGATTTTCATGGAACAGAAATGCGGTCCGCACATCGAACAAAAATGTGCCGTCTTCGCACCGTCTTGCGGGAGCGTTTCATCATGAAACGCCCTAGCGGTGACGGGGTCGAGGCCAAGGTTGAACTGATCTTCCCAGCGGAACTCGAAGCGGGCCTTAGAGAGAGCATTGTCTCTGTACTGGGCTCCGGGGTGTCCCTTGGCAAGGTCGGCGGCGTGGGCGGCGATCTTGTAGGTGATGACGCCATCCTTCACATCCTTCTTGTTCGGTAGGCCGAGGTGTTCCTTCGGCGTGACGTAGCAGAGCATGGCGCAGCCGTACCAGCCGATCATGGCGGCACCGATGCCGCTGGTGATGTGGTCGTAGCCGGGGGCGATGTCGGTGGTGAGGGGGCCGAGCGTGTAGAAGGGGGCCTCGTGGCACCACTCGAGCTGCTTGGCCATGTTCTCCTCGATCATGTGCATCGGGACGTGGCCGGGACCTTCGTTCATGACCTGGACACCCTTGGCCCAGGCGCGCTCGGTGAGTTCACCCTGCACCTTGAGTTCGCCGAACTGGGCCTCGTCGTTGGCATCGGCCACCGATCCGGGACGGAGGCCGTCGCCGATCGAGAAGCTGACGTCGTAGGCGGCCATGATGTCGCAGATGTCGTCCCAGTGAGTGTAGAGAAAGTTCTCCTGGTGATGGGCGAGGCACCACTTCGCCATGATCGATCCGCCGCGGCTGACGATGCCGGTCATGCGCTTCGCGGTGAGCGGGACGAAGCGGAGGAGGACACCGGCGTGGATCGTGAAGTAGTCCACCCCCTGCTCAGCCTGCTCGATCAGGGTGTCGCGGAAGATCTCCCAGGTGAGGTCCTCGGCCTTGCCGTTCACTTTCTCGAGCGCCTGGTAGATTGGGACGGTGCCGATCGGAACGGGGGAGTTGCGCAGGATCCACTCGCGGGTGGCATGGATGTTCTTGCCGGTGGAGAGATCCATCACGGTGTCGGCTCCCCACTTCGTAGCCCAGCGCATCTTCTCGACCTCTTCCTCGATGGAGGAGGCGACCGCGCTGTTGCCGATATTGGCATTGATCTTCACTAGGAAGTTGCGGCCGATGATCATCGGCTCGAGCTCGGGATGATTGATATTGGCCGGGATGATGGCGCGGCCCGCGGCGACCTCGGAGCGGACAAACTCTGCGGTGATCTGCTCCGGGATGCGCTGTGGGAAGCGGCCGAAGATCGAAGGTGTGTAGGGGCTCTCTGGACGCTGTCCCGATCCGGCGTGCTGCTTGTCTAGTTCGTTACGCACGATGTCCGTGTCGAGTTCAGCAAGTTTGGTCTGTTGTGCCCGACCCATGTTCTCGCGGATGGCAATGAACTCCATCTCCGGGGTAATGATTCCCTGGCGTGCGTACCAGAGCTGGGTCACGGGATGACCTGCCGAAGCGCGGAGAGGCTTACGTTTGTTTCCCTTGAGCCCCGGAAATTCTATCAGGCGGTTTCGCTCGGCGTTGCTGGCGAACTCGGCATGCTTGCCTGAGAGGTAACCGTTGTCCATCGGTTGGACTTCGCGGCCTTCGTAGGAGGCAACATCAGCGCGCTTCTCGATCCAGCTTTGACGGAGTGCAGGAAGACCCTCCGAGGAATCGCCATCGAAAGAAGGATCCCCCCAGGGACCACTGCAGTCATAGACGCGAACAGGAGCATTCGGTTCCAACTCACCGGAAAAGTTCTTGGTCGGTGAGAGCTCGATTTCCCGCATTGGAACGCGCACTTCAGGATGGATGGTTCCCTCCACATAGACGCGGGTGCTGGCGGGGAGGGCGTCGGTGCTCTGGGGTTCGATTGCGGATTTTGTGGAGATCATGGTGATGGGAGAGGTTAAAAAGTTAGAACGTGAAAGGTGAAAAGTTAGGAGATAAAGGCAATGAAAGGGCCACGCGTGGGGTTCACGGCGTGGCCTGAGTCTTCTCCCTGACCTGTGTCAGGTTCAAAGGGTCGTCTGATATTTTCAGACCTCTCAGCCAGCCGGCTCCCCCGCAGTTGAATTCAGAATAAGCGACTCCTGTTCCGGGTCAACGAATCAAAGCATTCTTTCCAGAAAGGAAGTCCTGTTGAAGAGGGCGAGATCTCCTGCTTGTTCACCAGTTCCGATGAATCGCGGAGTGATACCTGTCTCGCGGGCGATGGCCACGGCGACACCTCCTTTGCCAGAGCCATCCAGTTTGGTCAGGATGAGGCCGGTGAGCGGAGTGGCTGCATGGAATTCCTTCGCCTGAATCACCGCATTGCTGCCGGTTGTGGTGTCGGCCACAAGGAAGACCTCATGGGGCGCTGAGGGATCAATCTTTCCGAGAGAGCGCTTCACCTTGGCTAGTTCCTGCATGAGATTCGATTTCGTATGGAGGCGCCCAGCCGTATCGCAGATGAGAAAGTCGGACTTCAGGCGCTTGGCTTTTGCGAGGGCATCGTGGCAGAGGGCGGCGGGATCGGCCCCGTACTCGCTACTCACGACCTCAACATCAAGGCGTTCCCCCCAGGACTTGAGTTGTTCGACAGCCGCCGCACGGAAGGTATCGGCTGCGCAGAGCAAGACCGAATGGCCGCAAGATTTAAGAAGGGATGCAAGTTTGGCGCTGCTGGTGGTTTTGCCGGTTCCATTGACCCCCACCATGAGGATCACGACAGGTCCCTCTGTTTTGGAGGGCATCGGAGTCAGCTCTTTTCCTTTCTCGGGAAGGAATTTGGCTGCTTCTTCGCGGGCAGCCTGAAGAACATTCTCTGAGTGGAGGGCGAGTCCCTTGAAGCGAAGGGATTCCAGGATGGCAGTTGCCGTGGGTGCGCCGAGATCGGACTGCCAGAGGGCGGCCTCAACCTCCTCCCAGTCAACCGCTTCGTGTGCGCCGGTGATGCGCCCCAGGATCCCCTTGAGCCAGCCAGCCATTATTCTTCGGAGTTGTTAGAATCGTCCGCAAGCTTTGCGGCTGGAGTGCGATCGGGACGCTGGAGTGTGGCCTTGATCTTATCCAAAACACCGTTCACAAAACGACCCGACTCCTCGGTGCCATATTTCTTGGCAATATTGATGGCCTCATTAATGGAGACCACGGGGGGAATTTCGGGACAAAAGAGCATCTCGTGAATGGCAAGGCGCAGGATATTGCGGTCGACGGCAGAGAGGCGCTCCAGTTCGTAGTTCTGGGTGTGCTCTCGGAGTTTGCTGTCGATCTCGGCAGTATGTTCAAGCAAGCCACTGACAAGGCCTTCGCAAAATCGGCGCGCTGCAGGGCTAAGTCCACGGAAGGCGTAAAAATCCTCGAGGTCGGAAACCCCTGCGCCGCCCCCTTGATCGCGCTGGTAGAGGAACTGGATGGCGGCCTCACGGCCTTCGCTACGTACTCCCATAATGATTCAGGTTAAAGATGGTGTGATGCCTGCAGAGGCGCGGAGGGACTCAATGGCAGCGCGCGCGGCTTCGGTGCCGCGGTTGCTCTGGTTGCCAAGGCACCGCTCTCTGGCTTGGCCTTCGTTCTGAAGAAGAAGAACCGCGTGAATGATCGGGATGCCGGCATCGACCGACATCCTGCAAAGCTCATCACTCACGGAAGCCGCGATCAGGCTGGCATGGGCGGTCTCTCCTTGGAAAATGACTCCGAGGCAAATAATGGCATCAGGTTTGTTTTTTCTGATAAGTTGTCCTGCCAAATAAGGAATCTCAAAGGAGCCAGGTGCATGAACCACGTGGGTCTTGGAGAGCGGCTCAATCAGCGTGATTTCCTCCAGCGCCTTGGCCAGCATCGGCTCCACAAATTCTCCATTGTACCTGCTTGCCACAATCGCAAAGTGATTTGCGGACTTGGGATCAAGGTCGGGTCTGGATGAAAGTGGCTTCAGCATGAACTTGCAGAAGGATGAGGGATGAAGGATGAATTATGAAGATTAAATGGAATGAGGGAAATTCTTCTCCTGACCTACGCCCAAAGCTCTAGTTCCTATCACCTAAATCATGTGCCCAAGCTTCTTCTTTTTCGTCGAGAGGTAGCGGGCGTTGTGCTTGTTGGCATCGGAGCGGATGGGAACGCGCTCGACGATCTCCATGCCATAACCTTCGAGTCCAACGACCTTGCGGGGGTTATTGGTAAGAAGGCGGATTTTGGAGACCCCTAGATCAGCGAGGATCTGCGCCCCGGTCCCATAATCCCTGAGATCCGCCGGATAGCCTAAGCGTTCGTTGGCCTCGACGGTGTCCAACCCCTCTTCCTGAAGCTTGTAGGCATGAATCTTTGCCGGCAGTCCGATGCCGCGTCCTTCCTGACGCATGTAGACCAAGACGCCGTGACCGCTCGCAGAGATCTGAGCCAGTGCCCGGTGCAGTTGGCTTCCGCAATCACAGCGGCGCGATCCGAAGACATCTCCCGTGAGGCATTCGCTATGAACGCGGACGAGCGCTGGCTTCTTGGGATCAATGGGGCCTTTCACCAGCGCCAGATGATGATGGTTATCAACCTCGGCGCGGTAGAGGAACATCTTGAAATCGCCGAAGTCGGTCGGCATCTCAATCTCCTGTTCCCTGCGGACCAGCTTTTCGCTCTTGCGGCGGTAGGCGATGAGATCCCTGATCGAGCAGATTTTGAGGCCATGCTTCTTTTTAAACTTCAAAAGATCGGGAAGCCGCGCCATCGAGCCGTCCTCGTTCAGGATCTCGCAGATGACACCCGAGGGATCGAGACCCGCGAGGCGTGCCAGATCGACTCCCGCCTCGGTGTGACCAGCTCTTTTGAGTACTCCTCCTTCTGCGGCCTGGAGTGGAAAAATATGGCCCGGTTGGCGGAGGTCTTTCGATCTGGCTTTGGAACTTCCCAAAACCTTGATCGTTGCCGCGCGATCGCGGGCACTAATCCCAGTCGTGGTGCCATGGGAAGCATCAACCGAGACGGTGAAGTCGGTGGCATGGAGCTCGCGGTTGTGGGCGACCATTCGCTGGAGGCCAAGATGGTTGGCGCGTTCCTCGGTGATGGGAGCGCAGATGAGACCACGTCCGTGGGTCGCCATGAAATTCACGGCTTGCGGCGTGACCTTTGAAGCCGCCATGACAAGGTCACCCTCATTCTCACGATCCTCATCATCGGTGACGATCACCATCCCCCCCTTCCTGATTACCTCAAGGACATCAGGGATCGGATCGAAAGACGCTGAGGTTTTGAAGCCCTTTGAAATCGTGGATGTCTTGGATGATTTGGGAATCGACCCCTTAGGGGCAATTTTCTTTGGAGGGGAGATTTTTTTCATGAGAGAGCGACCTCGTGCGATGATGGTGGCTTGGCAGAGCTGATCGTGCGGCGCGCAATCCAGCCGCCACCGATCACTCGGTCTCCATCATAGAAGACGGCAGCTTGTCCCGGAGTGACGGCACGTAGAGGTTCCAAGGGTCTGATCATAGCGCTGTCATCGGAGCCGGCGGTCACTTCGGCCAGGTCCCCCGTGTGACCATGGCGAACTTTCACTGTAATTCTCCGAGGGGTAGAAGTAGAGGGGGCCTCTCCATGCCAATTGGTTCGATTGACCGTGAACTCCTCACAAAGCAAATCCTCCTCGCCCCCTAAGACGACACGGCCGCTCGCAGCATCGATATCGATGACATAGCGGGGGGCGCCGGCGCCTCCGGGGAGGCCTTTGCGCTGACCGATGGTGAAGAGTTCGATACCATCATGCGGGCCAAGATGATTTCCCTGCATGTCGTAAAAGCCGCCGGGCTGGAAGGTCTCACCACGATCCGTGAATCGATCCTTAAGGAAGGCTTTGTAATCCTTACCAGGGACAAAGCAGATTTCCTGACTATCCTCCTTGTCGGCCACCTTGAGACCGAGTTTGCGGGCAATGCCGCGTATCTCCTCTTTGGTAAGGGAGCCGAGTGGAAAAAGGGCCCGGGCGAGCTGTTCCCTCCGTAGACTGAAGAGGAAGTAGGATTGGTCTTTCTTTGGGTCGAGACCCTTGCGGAGAATCGGGGCACTGTCAGCAGGATGCTCTGCGATCGCATAGTGCCCCGTGGCGATGAAGGATGCGCCGAGGGCCGTCGCCTTGTCCCAGAGATTGCCGAATTTTAGCTTCTCGTTACACATGACACAGGGGTTCGGCGTGCGTCCGGCCTTATACTCGTCAGCAAAGTAATCGATCACCAGGCGCTCGAAGGGAACCGCCTCATCGATGACATAGTGTGGAACCCCCAGAGCGTGTGCTACTCCTCGGGCATCGGCGATTGCTTGGGGACCACAGCACTTGTCCTCGGCCCGGGACATGCAGTCTTGCGGCCAGAGCTTCATGGTGACTCCGATGACCTCCCATCCCTGCTCTTTCAGCAGATAGGCGGCCACGCTCGAATCCACGCCTCCACTCATTCCCACAACGACACGTCGGGATCCAGGTAATGGGTTGGATATGCTCATGCAATAGACTTTGTGAAAGCAAAAAGCTACTTGCTCAGAGAAGGGGCGTCAACGAAGGGGCTTCACCGGTAATGCCCAGAAGATAAAAAAAGGCCCCGGAGTTTCCTCCGGGGCCTCTTGAAGTGTTCTTAATCTAAGAGATTCTTAGAAAATGAAGCGAAGACCGGCACGGGTCAGGCTCTCGCTCAGGCTGTGATTGCCGTAGAGGTAACGGGAATCAGCGAAGAGGCCGACGGAGCGGTTGATGCGGTATTCTGCGCCAATTCCGACGTTGCCATCACCCTGGCTCTTGGTTCCCCAAGTTGCGCCACCGCCAACGAGGGCGTAAGGAGCGAGGTGGAGGCTCTCGATTGGAAGACGACCGATCAGGTCAGCCTGAGTGCTGTTGTAGGTGTGACCATTGCCGTTGAGGCTGGTGAGAGTGTCATCAACACCGACACCAAAGTACTTGGTGAGGAAGTAGCTGAGACCGAGACCACCGCCGAAGCCGTTAACGGACTGGCCATTGTAGCGACCGGCTGCACCGGCTGCGAAAGCATCGACCTGGACTTCACCGGCACGGAAAAGATCCTGCTGGGGAGCGACGACGACTTTCTTGGAGGAGACGGCCTCACCTGCGAACGAGGTCGCGGCGGTAGCAATCACAACTGCGAGGAGTGTAAGTGTTTTATTCATGTAGTATTGGTTTATGGTTGTACTGACAGGATGTGTAGTAGGACCTGCTCACAAAGTTGTCAATACGATAGTCGTCTGTTTTCTCCATCATCTTCAGTCACTTGATCGAAATAAGTGCCGTACTTAACGGCGAGTAATCTCCCTGACCTCACATTCTCCCTTGAAGAGATACGACGAATTGATACGCTTCGCCCTCATCGCCAGTATAGCTCAGCGGTAGAGTAGGGGACTCATAAGCCCTTGGTCGCAGGTTCGAATCCTGCTACTGGCACCATTCGATCATTCATCGTACCCACTAGACAACCACCACCTTTCCTATGGCAACCAGCAAAGCAGCAGTCAAAAAGAGCAGCTCCGAACTCAAGCGGAAGCGTCAGAGCATCAAGCGCGAATCCCGCAACACGAGTGTCTTGAGCCGTCTCAAGACAGAGGAGAAGAAGCTCCGCGCCGCTCTTAATTCTGGCGTTGAAGAGGTGACGGCTCTCTATAAGAGCTTTACCTCTGCGCTCGACAAGGCTGCTAAGAAAGGTGCTATTCACAAAAATGTGGCCTCCCGCAAGAAGAGCCGTCTCAACACCCGGATTGCTGGCGGAGCCAAGCAAGTCGAGGCACCGAAGAAAAAGACCGCAGTCAAGAAGGTGGTCGCCAAGCCCAAGGCCAAACTCAAGCCCAAGAAGTAAGTATCCTTCCACTTGCTTTAGTCACTTTAAACCCCTCTGCTTCGGCAGAGGGGTTTTTTTATTGGGAGCGTTTCCCCCCGCCTTGATCCCTTGCAGATCAGCGCCCTCGAACGAATGCAGAGAGTTCTTCGGTTGTCTGATAGGCCAGGAAGGGGGTCATGAAGTAAACCCCGGGGAAATGATCCAGAACAGCACGGGTGACCTCCTTGGCTACGGCCACACCCTCCTTGCGTCCCTCGGTGCCTTCCAAACCTTCCATTCTTGCCATGACAGGATTGGGAATCGTGATGCCCGGTACCTCGTTATGAAGGAACTTAGCCTGCCGTCCATTGAGTAAAGGCCATACCCCGACGAAGACAGGTACCCCGAAGTGGGCGGTCCTTTTTGCTGTCTCCTCGACCAGAGCGGTTTCAAAGACGGGCTGCGTCATCACATAGCGTGCACCGGCCTTGATCTTGCGCTCCAAGCGTTGGATCTGGGTATCGAGGTTTCGTGCGTTGGGGTTGAAGGTGCATCCGGCAATGAGATCAGGGCGTGCCTGCAGGTCAGTCCCCGCCTGCGTGTATCCCTCGTTCAGCCTGCGAATTATCTCCAAAAGGCCGACGGAGTTGACATCGTAGACGGAGGTCGCGTCGGGATGATCCCCTCCCTTGGCGGGATCTCCTGTCAGTGCGAGCACATGACGCATCCCCATCGCGGTCATGCCGAGGAGTTCGCTCTGAAGTCCGATCACATTACGGTCTCGGCAACTGACGTGAAGGAGCGGTGTGATCCCTCGTTGCTTCAACATTGCGGCCACGGCGAAATTGCTGACCCTTAGAATGGCGAGTGAATTATCGGCCAGGGTGATGGCGTCGCTTCCTGCCCGTGTGAGGGCTTCGGCGGCCTGGAAGAATTTCTCCAGGGGAAGCGTCTTCGGAGGATCGAGTTCCGTGACGATCACGGTCTTTCCCTCGGAGATCAGGTCGAGAATGCTTTTTTCGGAGCTTGCTGAGGCTTGTGGGGGCTCCACGGTCGTGACCGCTCCCGCTGATTGTCTCTTGATCGGCTTGAGGCCTTGCAGTGCCTCTGAAAGCGCCGCGATGTGAAGGGGTGAGGTTCCACAGCATCCTCCCACCAAGGCGGCTCCAGACTCCGCCATCCTGCGGCCCAGGTCAGCGAAATACTCGGGGGAGGTTCCGTAGGCAATGCGTCCCTCCTGATAGTTCGGGCGTCCTGCATTCGGATAGACGGCGAGGGGACGTGAGGGGGCGATTTTCTCCACCAGGCGGAGCATCGCCTGGGGGCCGTTCACGCAATTCAAACCGACGAGATCAGCCCCTTGTTCGCCGAGGGATTCCAACACATCGCCGATCCATGCCCCACCTGGGAGGCGACCACTCTCTGGGGAGGCGATCAGGGTGATGACCGGCTTGTTGCCAAGTGACTTGGCGACGCGCAGCGCGAGCGAGAGTTCCTCGGGGTTCTGGAATGTTTCCAGAAGAATAAGATCCGCGCCCCCTTCGAGGAGTCCGCTGATCTGTGCATGGAAAAGAGATTCCAGACTCTGCCCCGCCTCCCCCTGGGGAGCTCCGAGCGGTCCGACGCTTCCCGCAACCAAGGCACTCCTTCCGGATGTCACCACGGCTTCGCGTGCCAATCGAGCCGCTGATCGATTGATATCGCTTACCCGCGACTCAAGTCCGAAAACACGCAGCTTGCGCGCATTCGCTCCGAAAGAGTTAGTGGTGATCAGTTGAGCTCCGGCTTCCAGGTATTCACGGTGGATGATGGCGATGGTCTCTGGTTGCGAGAGGCAGAGTTCCTCGAAGCAACTCCCTGAGGGGATCCCCCGTTCGGCAAGGAGCGTTCCCATCGCGCCATCTCCGCAGAGCACGGCCGACTTCAGTATTTCAAGTAAGTCAGGCGCGCTCCCCATGGATACGGTATGTTGAGACTTAATTGCGCCTGGAGCGCTTGGCTACAAGGCTGATGCTGATGGCGAACATCACGGATGCAAACAGCGCTGTCACGACGATGCCGGTTAGATATCCGCTTGGTAGTCCTGCTCCAGTCGTTGCGGCGAAGGCTGAACGAATCGCGGTGACCCCGTAGCTGACCGGATTGAGCGCTCCGGCCCAATAGAGCCACCCCGTGCCGACCGGCATCGGGAAGAGGGCCCCGGACATCATCCAGAGAGGCATGAGAAAGATGTTCATGATCGCATGGAATCCCTGGGTGGAATCCATGGGCCAGGCCACGAGGAAGCCCATTCCTGTCATTGCAAAGCCCACAACGATGAGTGCCGGTAGAAGCAAAGCAGCCTGATGCCAGCCGATTGGCAGTCCCGCAAGTGGTGCCAAGACACAGAAGAGGGCGGCCTGAAGGACTGCGAGGGTTGTTCCACCCAAGAACTTTCCGAGAGGAATCGCTGCCGGGGAGAGTGGGGCAACCAAGGCACCCTGAAGGAATCCTTCACGACGATCCTCGATGACCGAGATCGTTGAAAAGATCGCCGTGAAGAGCATGATGAGCACCAGCGTGCCAGGGAAGAAATAGGCCAGATAACTGCCGGCGGCAGTCGCCGAAGCAATGGCCCCGGGATTGCGAAACGAGGGACCAAATCCCGAGCCGACAAGCAGCCAGAAGACGAGAGGTGTGGCCAGTGCGCCGATGATGCGATTACGTTGGCGCAGGAAACGGATGACATCGCGCCACCAGAAGGCGATCGCGGGAGTCCAGAGAAGGCGTGTGGGTTTCATGGGGATCTTCTGTGGCAACTCAATGTTTCTTTTTTTTGGCAGGAGCACCCATGTCGGGCTCCAGATCCTGATCGGCAAAGAGACGTCCGGTCCGGGCAATGAAGACATCCTCGAGAGTGGGGCGGGCGATGCGGAGTGAGGTGATCTCTTTTGGAAACTCTCCGGCCAACCGTGCTGCAAGCGAGTAGGCCTCGACATGCTCGATGCGAACCTCTCCCTCAACGACCGTTGCCGGGATCCCTGTTTTGGACGTGATGAGCTTGGCGAACTGATCAGCACCCGTCTCTTTGGAAACCCCGAGGCTGATCACATCACCGCCGATGGCTGAGGTCAGCTCTTGGGGAGTGCCCAGGGCAACAAGTTTGCCTGCGCTGACAATGCCCACCCGGTCGGCGCGTGCGGCTTCCTCCATCAGATGGGTGGTACAGAGGGCGGTGACGCCGTGCTGACTACGGAGATTTTCTAGAGCAGCCCAGAGATCGAGTCGTGCACCGGGATCGAGTCCGGTGGAGGGCTCGTCGAGCAAAAGTACCTCGGGACGGATCAGGAGGCACTTGGCGATTTCAGCGCGGCGTTGAAGACCTCCGGAGAGGGTCTCGACCATGTCATGGAGACGATCCGTGAGGTTGAGAGCCTTCGTGGCTTCGGCGATGCGGTATTCGAGTTCCGCTCCTGTCAGTCCATAGAGAGCGCCGCCGCAACGCAGATTCTCAAGGATGGTCAATTTGCCATCGAGACTCGGAGACTGGAAAACAACACCGAGGCGGGCCCGGACTTCGGCTGCTGACGCAACGACATCATGGCCGGCGATCTCCGCTGTTCCGGAATCGGGAAGTGAGAGGGTCGCCAGAATGCGGAAGAGAGTGCTCTTTCCACCGCCATTAGGGCCAAGCAGGCAGAAGAGTTCGCCCCGGCGCACTTCGAGGGAGATTTCGTCGAGAGCACGGCGGTCGCCAAACGCCTTCACCAGATCGCTGACGACGATTGCATGGGTCTTTGGTTCGCTCATGAATGGAAGAGAGTCGTCATCGGAGGCGATGATGGCAAGGATTAGGAAACACTCTCTGCTGTCGAGGATTCCTCGGGGAGATGAAGGACCCCGATCGCTTCCATGACACGATTTGCAAGGTGCTGATAAAGCGCCCGCTCATCGTCACCATGGGTTGCCGGATCGAGTTCCGCGTCGGTGAAGCGGATCGCTTCTCCGATCACAACCGTGATTGCTGCCAAGGAGATGTGACCTGATCCTTTGGGAAAAGCTTCGTGCGATCCAAAGATACGCATTGGCTGCACGGGGGCTCGAGTCTTTGCGATCACCAATCCGATCCCTGCCTTGGCAGACTGGAGATTACCGTCTGGCGAACGTGTCCCCTCCGGGAAGAGGACGACTCCCTTGCCGGATTTGACAGTGCGGATCACGGTCTTGAGCGCTGACATATCGTTCCCGTCACGATCGACGAGGATGACATTGATGTGGGGTAGAAGTTTCCCTAACAAGGGGATCTGCTGGAGGGTCTTGCGAGCGAGGTAGTAGACGCCCCGCTTGGAGCAGATTCCGACCAACGGGGGATCGAAATAGCTCTGGTGATTGGAGGCAAGAATGAGCGGTCCCTCCTCGATCATCCGCTCCGGATGAACCACCTGGAAGCTGAAAAAGAAACGCGCTGCGATCCTCGAGAGCGTGTACCAGAAGTAGTAGGTGAAGCTCATTGGGCGGAACTGGTCAGTGTGCCGAGATGTGAGAGCACTGTCGCGATGACCTGTTTTAGATCAAGATGGGTTGTGTCGATGACGAGGGACCCGTTGGGAATGATCAGTGGGGCGGTTGCGCGGGTTGAGTCGAGTCGGTCGCGCTCTGATACGGAATCGATTGCACCCTCATTGGCACGACGGCGAGCACGCACTTCGGGGGAGGCATCGAGATAGAATTTCCACGGAGTTTCGGGAAAAACCACGGAGCCGATGTCACGACCCTCCATGACCAGATCATGATGATCTGCCAGGGAGCGGAGTCTGGCATTGATGAAATCACGAACGGCAGGAACTGTTGCGATCACGGAGACTGTTGCTGCTACTTCCGGTTCCGAGAGATGAGGTGTTGCGTTTTCTCCATCCAGCAGCAGGGAAACATTCCTGGTGGTGTCTTCGTCGTTGTCTTTGTCGTCTTGATCCTCTCCATCGCTGAGGAGAGCGAGATGGCGGAGGGGAATCCAAGTGGCCAAGTCGTCGGAGGAAACGCTATCGCGCACAGCCCCCCAGGCAATCGTCCGATAGAAATGGCCGGAGCTGATAAAGAGCCAGCCCAGGGATGAGGCAACTCCGCGGGAGACGCTGCTCTTCCCTGAGGCGGCAGGTCCGTCGATGGCGATGATGCGTCCGGCCATGGAGTCGCTTAGGCAGTCAGCACCGACTGCAATGTGGAGCCGAATGTCGGATACGAGGTGGCCACGCATTCGACCTTCTCGATCACGGTCTCGCCTTCAGCGAAGAGTCCAGCAATCGCAAAGGCCATGGCAATGCGGTGATCATGGAAGCACTGGAGGCTTGCTCCATGAAGGGGATGCCCTCCCTCGATCACCATGCCATCTTCTGTCTCGGTGACATGAGCTCCCATCGCACGGAGATTGCCGGCTACTGCGGCAATGCGGTCGGTCTCCTTCACCCGAAGCTCCTTGGCGTCACGGATGATGGTCGTTCCCTGCGCCAAAGCCCCAGCAACTGCAAGGATGGGAAGTTCGTCGATGACGTTCGGAATTTCAGCCCCTTCGATCACTGTGCCATGGAGTTCGCCCCCCACGACCCGGAGGGTGCCAAGCGGTTCAGCTGCCTTCGGGTTAACGGGATCGACAGTGATAATTGCCCCCATCCGCTGCAGGACGGAGATCACGCCGGTGCGGGTTGGATTCAGTCCAACCCCCGGCATCGTTACATCCGATCCCTGTTTGGCGGAAGCGGCCACCAGCCAGAAGGCGGCACTGGAAATGTCGCCAGGAACTGTAAAATCGCGGGCCTTGAGTGCCTGCGGCCCGGTAAGTGCAATGCGGCGGCGGCCATTGGAATCAGGTGTGCCAAGGTCTAAGGTGACGCCGAACTCTTGAAGCATGCGCTCCGTATGGTCGCGGCAGGCGGCAGGTTCCACGACGCTGGTCTCTCCCACTGCGGAGAGGCCGGCGAGCAGGATCGCGCTCTTCACTTGGGCGCTGGCCACCGGCATCTCGTAGTGGAGGGGGATGAGTCTCCCTCCCTCGACGACCAGGGGAGGCTTCCCATCTCCCCCTTCGGAAACAAAGCGTGCCCCCATTTCGGTGAGAGGTTTGATGACCCGTCCCATGGGGCGTTTGGAGAGTGACGCATCCCCTGTCAGGCGCGAGCTGAAGGGTTGAGAGGCAAGGATTCCGGAGAGCAGGCGCATGGTGGTTCCGGAGTTGCCACAATCCACATTTGTGGCCGGTGCTGTGAACTTCCCACCCGTACCCTCGACGACAAAGGTACCTGTTCCCGTACGTTCAATATGGGCACCGAGGCTGCGCATGGCGCTGACGGTGGAAAGGCAATCCTCTGCTTCAAGGAATCCAGTGATCGTGCTCTTTCCCTCGGCGAGGGAAGCAAACATGGCGCTCCGGTGCGACATGCTTTTGTCTCCGGGAACGGTAATGGTGGCCCGGATCGGACCGCAGTGGTGAACGGTGAAGGTTTGCATGGGAAAATTTAGGATGTGGACTCTGCCCCCGGGTGCGGGGAATGGCAGCAAATCACGATGGTGCTTTGCCCTTTTTAAAAAATCGAGAAGTGTGTCGGGGTTTTCATCCCCGATTGCAGCGGCCATCGATTTCAAGAGTTTGGACATTTCCCGAAGGGCTGCCGCGACCTCCGGGGCATTGGAGGTGAGGATTCCTGTCCAGAGCGCAGGGCTGCTGGCGGCGACGCGTGTGGCATCGCGAAAGCTGCCTCCGGCCAGATGCTCGGTTCCCTCTGGCAGTGTGTCGATCACGAGATTCATCAGGGCGTAGGCGAGGGCGTGCGGCAGGTGGCTGAGTCGGGCGACCACCCGATCGTGTTCGACAGGACTCATTATTGTGACCATGCACCCCAGGATCTCCCAGAATCGTTTCACGATGGCGATCGCGCTCGGATTGCTCTCCGGAGTAGGGGTGATCAGGCAGGGTGCTCCGGAAAAGAGATCCCCACGGGCAGCTCTGAGTCCCGAACGCTCGCTGCCGGCCATCGGGTGTCCTCCGACGTAATTTCCTCCCAGAATGGGTGTGAGCTGATCGACAACGCAGGCCTTCACGCTGCCCGCATCGGTGATGAGCGTTGTGGATGCAAGTCCGGAAGCCATCTCCCTCGCTAATTCTTCCATGCTGCCCACAGGGGTGCAGAGCACCACAAGATCCGCATTTTCCACGGCATCCGCCGGGTTAGTGAAGATCGCATCGGCTAATCCTCTGCGGTATAGCTCTTTCAATTCCTCTTCATTGCGGGCCCAAGCCGAAATCATGGTGCCTGGAGACCGGCTCCGCAGAGCCATGGCGATGGAGCCGCCAATGATGCCGGGCCCGAAAATGGCAACTCGACCGACGCCCCTTGATTCCTTGACTGCCGGTGCGCTCACGTGGAGCGGATCAGGGAACCAAAAAGATCTTTCCGGAGTAAGGATCCTTCACTTCCGATCCGGGAGGGAAACCCTTCACGTCGACATAGCCCGCGGTAGGGGAGTGGGGGCTGGTCACGTAGCCCGGTTTGCCCGGAACGGGTGTACCGTAGGGAAGGTCGCGCGGTGTGGCCGCGGGAACGGGAGTCGGGGTGGCGAAAGGGTTCGCGGGGCTTGAGATAGCATTCGTCGCCGCGCTGTTGGTGTCGACAAGTGCCACATTGGTGTCGGTGAGGGCGTTGGTGGAGGTTCCGTTCGTCGTGAACTGGGTATCAACCGAGTCCGTTGCGGCGTGCTTCTTCCTTGGAGCTGGCGTCTCGGTGTCGGCGCATCCCGCCAAAATCAGGGCTAGGAAAAGGGGAATCAAACGAAGTGATGGTTTCATCATGGTGAATTCATTAGGTGATCACTCATTTGCCCTGTGACTTCAATGTTTTTCAACAGGAATTAGGATTTTGACGGAGGGTGTTACTTGTGACGAAAGCGACACATCGATAAATTCTGTTGCCAAAGTGATCTGGTACCACCATAGCTTGAGATCGAAGTTCGATGATAGCGATTCAGGCAATGCAGGTTCCCCGCTGGTCGGGAGGGCTGCTCCAGTATCCTCAGGTGAGGGACTGGTGCATTCCAAGAAGCAGCCGTCAGCGTAACAGGAACCAACAAAAACAAGCAGTATGAAGTTATATATCGGGAATCTTCCCTTCTCAGCAACCGACGCTGACCTCCGCGAGGTTTTCGGCGCACACGGCACCGTCACGGATGCAATCGTCATGATTGACCGCACAACCGGCCGCTCCCGCGGATTCGGATTCGTTACCATGGGCAGCGACGACGAAGGTCGTGCAGCCATCACAGCTCTCAGCGGCGCCGACATGGGTGGTCGCAACCTCACTGTCAATGAAGCCCGTCCGATGGAGGATCGTCCTCGCGGTGGTGGCGGCGGCGGTGGTGGATATGGTGGTGGCGGCGGAGGCGGCTACCGTGGTGGTGGCGGCGGCGGCGGTGGATACCGCGGCGGTGGCGGTGGTGGCGGCGGTTACCGTGGTGGTGGCGGCGGCGGTGGATACCGCGGCGGCGACGACCGTGGTGGCTACCGTGGTGGCGACGACCGTGGCGGCCGTCAAGACTACCGCTAAGTCATCGAGTCTCAATCTGACTTTTTTAAAAGGCCCGGGAGGAAGCTCCCGGGCCTTTTTTTAGCCTTTTGAGGCTTTCAAAATCCCTGCTGCTTTGTGGAGGGTTTCCTCCCACTCCCTTTCGGGATCAGAGTCTGTGGTGATGCCGGCGCCAACATGAAATTCGGCCATGCCATCCCTGATGACCAAGGTGCGGATCGCGATGTTAAACTGGCTCTTCCCATTGTAGCCGAAGTATCCGATGGCCCCGGTGAAAAGGCCGCGAGGGGTTGGTTCTAACTCCTGGATAATTTCTAGGGCCCGCTTTTTCGGAGCTCCTGAGATGGATCCCCCCGGGAAACAAGCCGCTACGGCTGCGACATGGGAAACTTCTTCCCTCAGGATCCCCTCCACCGTGGAAACGAGGTGGAAGACCTGGGCATAGCGTTCCAGTTCGAGCAGACGAGGGGCCGTGACGGTGCCGTACTCGCAGACGCTTCCAAGATCGTTTCTCTCAAGATCGGTAATCATAATGAGCTCCGCGATCTCCTTCGGGGAGGATTTGAGTTCCAGCGCCTCCTTTTCATCAGCAGTGTTTTCATTGCGTCGAGGTCGCGTGCCCTTGATGGGGCGTGTTGAGATCTTTCGTCCGCTCATCTTGAGGAAACATTCCGGAGAGCTGGAGAGGATCGTCTCGTCCCTCAAGGAGAGATAGGCCGCATGGGGAGCCGGGGAGGCCCTCCGTAATGCCAGATAAAGCGGCCAGGGATCGCCGGCGAATTGCGCGGAAAAGCGATGGGCTAGGCAGACCTGATAAATGTCCCCAGCAGCAATGTACTCCTTGGCGCGTCCGACGATCCGCACATAATCGTCCCTTCCCATGTCGGATTTGAAACCCAGGGAGGGTAGAGGAGTATCGGGGGATGCTTCCTCGGGAGAAAACTCCTTGGAGTTCCCGATTTCAAGCTGGTCGTAAAAACCAAATCGAAACGATCCGTCGAAACGAAAATAACCGATTGCGGCCCCATTGGGCATCTCGGAACAGCTTGTCGGGCGCTTTCTTGTTTCCAACTCACGCTCGATCCGATGCCATTCTGAGGCTTTTCCCTCGAGGATCAGGTCTGGCTGGGTCGCCATCAGTGATATGCCATCAGGTGTTCCCAAGGAGGAGTCCAGCCAAACAAAACCCTCCTGTTTCCTGTGTGACGTGATCTCTGGGGTGCCTGATTTTTGATGCGATGCTGACATGGGGAATGGATGCTGACTCACAGTTGCGCTCGGCACATCTTGCCATCACCTCGCATTTTTGGTTCTTTGACAAGCACTCTAGGGCTTGATTTGCAAAGTCCTTATCTCATTATCTTATACACTCATGACCAATCGTTTCCTCCTCAGCTTGCTGATCGCTCTCTCAATCAGTGCAATATCAGTTTCTGCACAAGATCAGTCGGCCTCTAACTCAACGAACTCTCCAGCCGCTCCGCTCCAGATCCAAGACAACGCACAGCCTGAAGCTACGCCTGCTCCCTCTTTGTTCTCTACATCACCTGCAGGAGTCCCTGCTTCAAACGCCCCAACGCCTGCTCCAGCTGATACGGTAGGTGCCGCTTCGGATCAGGCCTCCAACGCCATAAGCTCCGCTGATCCTTTAGCCCCTGGGGCAAATTCAGGCGTGGGCTCCCCTGGACAGAACCCGCCTCAGAGTGATCCCAACTCCCTGATTCCTCCTCCGATCGAGCCGTCACAACCCTCTCCGATCAATACTGCCGGCAATGAGGAGAAGCAGCGTCAAGACCAGAAAGCCAAGTATTATGCAGCAAAGGTCAAAGCCGATAAGGAAGAAGCTTTAGCTTCCCTGCTGACCAAGAGCGACAAGGCAAAGAGTGACGAGACCAAGCGCGAAATCCTGCGTGAATACTACGATCTGCTTGCGAAACGGATGAAGAAGATCGACCCCTCCATTTCCGAGTGGATCGACACGATGCACGCCGCCTACCTCCGTCGTATCCAGCAAATCCGCGTTGAGCCGAGCATTCCTGAAGGACTTCCGCCAACTATCGCTGGAACCCCCAGTGCCTCGCCCTCACCATCACCCTCCGAGACTCCTGGGCATCACAAGAAGAAGAAAAAAGCTCATGACGATGACGCAGTTTCCCCGACAGCGTCTCCAACTCCCTCAAAGAAGTCCCAGTCAAACTCCTCAGCCAAAGTTTCCCCTTCTCCTTCGCCAAAGTCTTCCGAAAAGAAGAAAGCAGATTCCAATAACGACTAAGGCTTTTTTTAGTTATTGATCGTTGCGATGCAGGGGTTCTTTCATCTCCTGCTGTTGGTTCTTTGGGGAATTCTGATCCCCCTGCTTGCTCTTTGTTTTGCGCACTCCCTAGTGAACATGAGTTTGCTCACGAGGCTAAAGTCTTCGACTCCAGTGAGTGGCGATCATCAGGATGTTTCGGTGCTGGTACCGGCACGTAACGAGGAGGGACGGATTCGTGATTGTCTTGCTTCACTCATGGCTCAGAAGCCTCCGGTCCGGGAGATCATCCTGCTAGATGATCGATCGGCGGATCAGACTGCCGAAATTGCCCGGGAGTTAGGATTCCGCGAGGAGTCTGGAAGTCGGTTGCAGATTATTCATGGGCAGGAATTGCCTGAGGAGTGGGTTGGTAAAAACTGGGCCTGCCATCAGCTCTCTCAGGCAGCCTCACCAGAGAGCACACATCTTCTCTTTACCGATGCAGACACGATCCATGGCACTTCTTGCGTGCGCTCGGCGATCGCACACGCTGAATCCACCAGGGCCGATCTCCTCTCCCTCTGGCCCGACCAGATTACCGGAACCTGGTCTGAAAAAATGGTGATTCCCCTGGGGTATCTCCTCTTCATGGCCTTTCATCCGTTTCCGCTTCTTCGACTCCTGCAGGACCGACCGGAGAGAGTCTCACGCTGGGGATTCACTCGGGCACAGGTGGCCGCATTTGGAGCAGCCAATGGACAGTTTCTTCTCTTTAAGCGTTCCTCGTATCAGCTCCTCGGGGGTCATGAAGCCCTGAAGAGTCATCTTGTTGAGGACATTGCTTTCGGTCGACGGGTAGCATCGCGGACCGGCGAGGGAATGCGATTGGTGAATGCCGATGGCATCAATCTTCTAAGTTGTCGTATGTATACGGGATTCTCGGAACTCTGGGAGGGATTTTCCAAGAATCTCCGTCCCGTCTTTGAGGAATCGCATGTCGGCTTTGCACTCTTTGGAGTGGTGATTTTCAGTTTCTTCCTCTTGCCATTTTTGATGCTGATGCTCCCAGGAGTAATCCTTCAAGCTGCTGTGGTTGCAGCCCTGTTGATCATGGGAATGAGGTTGATCCTGACCTTGCGGTTTCGTACCTCGTGGCTTGGATTGCTCACCCACCCGTTTGCGGTGATCCTCTCGCTTCTGATCGCACTCAATAGCTGGAGGCTCTGCCATACAACCGGAGTGAGCTGGAAAGGTCGTAACTATTCCGGCCAAACCAGATCTCTCCTAGACTGAAATTATTCAGCGTTTTTCTAGGGATTCTGGCCAACACGTCCATGAAAAAATCGGAGCGCATCGAGGAGTTCGTCCGTGGATTGGATGAAAGTCGCAGGGAAGAATCCTTTCATCCCTGCTATCTGGCATACTTTGAGTGCTTCAATTCAGGGCGTTACTACGAGGCCCATGACGTGCTTGAGCATCTCTGGTTGAAGGATGGACGGGATGCTCCTGATTATGTTTTCTACAAAGGGCTGATCCAGCTTGCCGGAGGTTTCGTCCATCTCCGCCTCCAGCACTTCAACCCTGAACACCCAAAGCATGGCCGACGTTTGCATCCCGCACGCAGGCTCTTTCTTCTGGCGGAAGCGAATCTGATCCCTTACGACCTCTGGCATAACGGGCTCGATCTTCAGCAGGTGCTCTCTCTCTGTCGGCATATGATCGTGCAATTGGAGCAGTCCGATTGTTTCGAAAATCCCTGGGCTCCTGAAATAGCTCCGGTACTGCCGAATCCCATTGCCAGAAAAGGCTCCGATTGAGCACAACTTGAGGGTAATCTTTCCGCCGTGTTCCGCTCCTATCACGCCCGCATTAAGAATCCTCGTGTCGCCTTGGCCGCGGGACTCGCCATTGCGCTGCTGCTGCAGCTTGGCAGCGGATGGATCGATCCCTACACAACGCAAGTCATTCTCTTTGCCGCCATCAATGTGATTCTGGCTGTCTCCCTGAATCTCGTGATGGGTGAGACCGGGCAATTCTCGCTCTGTCACGCCGCATTCATGGCGGTGGGCGCCTACGCTTCGGCACTGCTGACCGGCAAGGCGCTCCCCTCACTCTTTCCACACCTTGCGTGGACCGGCACTTCCTGGGCATCGCAACTGACCTTTCTTCCCGTCCTGATGATCGCGGGTTTGATTGCGGCCTTTGCTGGACTGATTGTGGGAGGGCCGTCGCTCCGTCTTCGGGGAGACTATCTGGCAATGGTAACGCTCGGATTTGGCGAAATCATCCGCGTCCTCTTGCAGAATACCAACGCCGTCGGCGGAGCACGCGGTATGGAGGGGATCCTTCCGGCGACGAACCTTTTTTGGGCGATCGGTTTTGCCGCGGTGACCCTCTACACAATGATTGCCTTGGTCCGATCGACTTATGGCCGGGGATTCCAAGCGGTGAGGGACGACGAGATCGCCGCCGAAGCGATGGGGATCAATACCACCCGGTTCAAGGTAACCGCCTTCGTTATCGGGGCCTTCTTCGCCGGTGTTGCAGGTGCTCTCTATGCCCATGCCGTGGAGTTCATCAGCCCAGAGGGATTCAATTTTCTCCGTTCTTTCGAGATCATCGTCATGGTCATCCTCGGCGGACTGGGCCGGCCAGTGGGGGTTGCCGTGGCGGCGATCCTAATCACGCTCCTTAATGAATGGCTGCGCGACCTTTCCCAGTACCGCATGGTGGTGTATGCCCTCATCATCATCCTTTTCATGATTTTCCGTCCGGCGGAATCGCTGAGACCCTTCATCGGGAGGCTGATTCCTGAAAGATTCGTCCGATTCAAAAAATCAAAAGCCGCATGAGCAACTCACAAGCTTTGCTCGAAGTTAAGAATTGCTCCCTCCGCTTTGGAGGGATTGCCGCTCTCACAGATGTTTCGATCAAGATAGAGGCAGGGGAGTTGCTTGGGTTAATCGGGCCGAATGGCGCGGGTAAGACATCTCTCTTCAATATCATAACTGGGGTCTATCGTCCGACCGAGGGGGAAATTCTCTTTGAGGGAGGCCTCATCGCCGGACTTCCCTCCCATGCCATCAACACGCTTGGTATGGCGCGCACATTCCAGAATATCCGTCTTTTCGGTTCGCTCGATGTCGGGATGAATGTCCGCACCTCGTTTATCGCTCGGTTGCGCAATGGTCTTATCAATACCGTGTGCCGTGGGCGATCCTTTCGCAGCGAGGAGGAAGAGGTTCAAGAGGAGGGGCGGCGGTTGCTTGCTTACTTCGGACTCGAACACGCAGCCCTGCATCCGAGCCGCAGTCTTCCGTATGGGGACCAGCGTCGGCTGGAGATCGTCCGGGCTCTTGCAACCAAGCCGCGACTTCTCCTGCTCGATGAACCAGCAGCAGGAATGAATCCGACCGAAAAGGAGGAACTGAAGCAGTTGATCGCGCGCGTCCGTGATGAATTCGGCACAGCGGTGATGCTCGTCGAGCATGACATGAAGGTCGTGATGGGAATCTGCGAGCGTCTCTATGTGCTCGATCAGGGCAAGGTTCTTGCCTCGGGTACGCCCGCAGAGATCCGTGCCAATCCAAAGGTGATCACAGCCTATCTTGGGGAGAGTCGCGGGGAGGAGGTTGCATGAGTGATGATCCACTCCCTCCTATGTTGGAAATCGCGGCGTTGGAGGTCCGCTATGGAGGAATCCGGGCGCTGAACGGCCTCTCGCTAAAAGTTCCGAAAGGAAGCATTGTCACCCTGATCGGGGCGAATGGTGCTGGCAAATCGACAACCCTTCGGACGATTTCCGGGCTCGTGCCGACGGCTGCTGGATCGATCATTTTTGATGGTAAGGAGATCGCCGGGTGGCCTGCTCATCGGATTGTTGCGGATGGACTTGCCCATGTCCCGGAGGGGAGGCTTGTCTTTCCTGATTTGACCGTGAAGGAGAATTTGATGATGGGTGCTTATCTCCGGCGGGATCGCAAGGAAATCGCCTCCGATCTGGAGTGGGTTGGCGAATTCTTCCCCCGTCTCAAGGAGCGTATTACCCAGCGTGCGGGGACGCTCAGCGGGGGAGAGCAGCAGATGCTGGCAATCGGACGTGCCCTCATGGGGAGACCCCGCTGTCTCATGCTTGATGAGCCATCGTTGGGGATTGCTCCACTGCTTGTTGAGACGATCTTTGAGCGCCTGGTGGCTCTGAACAATGAGCGCAGGATGACGATGCTGCTGGTTGAGCAGAATGCCTCACTTGCCCTGAAGGTCAGTGATTACGCCTATGTCCTTGAGACCGGGCATATTCATCTGGAAGGCCCCTCCTCCGAGATCAAGAATCGTCCGGAGATTCAGGCGGCTTATCTGGGACACTAAGCACTCCACGTTCTCATTGGAGTGATGGACTGCACGTCGGGATCTGAGGCCTTGCTCTTGAAGGTCCTCCTAGGATAGCTAGGAAGGCTATGGTTTTTTCCGCAACAGTCCTTTTACTCCTCGACGCCGCCTCCTCAGCGCCACAGGCACCCAGCCCCATCACCCAGTTTGCCCCGCTGATTTTCATCGGTGTCATCTTCTACTTCCTTCTGATCCGTCCCCAGCAGAAGCAGCGCAAGGAGCAGCAGAAGCTGATCGAATCGATTAAGACGGGTGATAAGGTGGTCACCAGCGCCGGCATTCATGGCATGATCTCCAACGTGAAGGAGCGCACCGTTCTGCTGAAGATTGCTGACAATGTGAAGATCGAGATCGACAAGGCAGCCGTCGCCACGGTGCTCGACCGCTCTGCTGAGGAATCCTCGGGGACCTCGGCCTCCTAAACCACGCTAGCTCTGCAAACCTCCCCCCGACAGCCATTAGAAGTTCTCACTCATTGAATCCTCGACGCCACCGCTCCACATGACACCTCTACTCACCTTTTTCTTCGGACTGCTGATTCTGGGCCTCTTTGCCTGGTACTTTTCCACCGAGAGTGACAGCAAGAAGCGTTGGCTCGGAGCTGTCCTGACGATCCTTCTCCTGCTCTTCTGCCTCGACTCGGCCACCCCGCCTGCCAAGAAGATTCATCTCGGCCTGGATCTGCGCGGCGGAACTTCCTTCCTTCTTCAATTGGTTCCCCAGAATGATCAGCCTATTACGGCCGACATGCTCCAGCAGGCGGTCGAAGTCATCCGCAAGCGTGTCGACAAGTTCGGCGTCAGCGAACCCGTGATCGCGCCGCAAGGTTCCAGCAGGATCCTTGTTCAGATTCCTGGCCTTGATCCCGCTCAGATCCAGTCAACCAAGGAGCAGCTCCAGCAAGTTGCGAAACTCGAGTTCGCCGAGGTTCATCCCGATTCTGTCGCGCTCATTGCTCAGATCGACAAGGGGGAGGCGATCCTTCCTCCAGGATTTGTCATCAAAGAGCATACCCAGAACTACCAAGGTAAGGAGGTCACCGAACGCCTCCTTGTAAAGAAGGAGGCAGACCTGACCGGTGAGCATGTGAATCGCGCTTTTGCCTTTTTTGATCAGCAGGGATATGGCGTCTCGCTTAACCTCGATGGAGAGGGTGCCAAGACCTTCTTTGAACTGACTCAACAACTTGCACCGCATCAGGGTCGTCTAGCGATCCTTCTCGATGGGAAGATTCAGAGTGCCCCATCGGTAAAGAACCCAATCGCAGGAGGTCAGGCTCAGATTACTGGAAATTTCAAAGAGAAGGAGGCTCGCGAACTCGCCAGCGTCCTTGAGAATCCACTCCGCACTCCCGTGACGATCGAGGAGACTCGCAGTGTCTCGCCGACTCTCGGGCAGGATTCGATCCGTAGCGGCATTGTCTCGGGTATCGGGGGCCTCGCCCTCGTGATGCTCTTTGTCCTTTTCTACTACCGACTCGCAGGCTCCGTGGCCCTGATCGGTCTTTGGATCAACATCGTTCTACTCTTCGGCATGATGGCCATGTTCCATTTTGTCCTGACTCTGCCCGGCATCGCCGGTATCATCCTCACAATCGGTCTTGCTGTGGACGCCAACGTGCTACTCTACGAGCGCCTGCGTGAGGAACTCGGCGCTGGAAAATCACTCGGTGCCGCTATCGATGGAGCCTACAACAAGGCCTTCAGCGCGATCTTTGACGCGAATGCCACGACTCTCATCACGGCGGGCATCCTTTTCTGGCAGGCAACCGGCCCCGTGCGTGGCTTCTCGGTCACGCTGATGCTCGGCATCGTCGCCTCACTCTTCTCGGCAATCCTTTTCACCCGCACCGCCTTCCGATGGATGATGAAATTCGCCGGTCTCAAGCGCCTCACGATGGCGAATCTGGCACCAAGCCATCAGTTCAACTTCTTGGGCAAGCGGGTGATTGCGGTTTTCATCTCTGTCATCCTGATCGGGGGTTCGATTGTCTTCTTCGCGGTCCGTGGGGCCAATAACTTCGGCATTGATTTCCGTGGAGGTGATCTCTTGGTCATTGATTCGCAACCCGCCCTCACGGTGAACGAGGTTCGCAGTGCCCTGACGGCTCTCCACCTTACCGAAGAGACCATTCAGCTGGAACAGGCCGGCACTCAGCAGATGATTGCCATCCGAAGCGCCGAGGATACTTCAAGCCGGATCTTGGAGCAGTTGAAGCAGAGCTTCCCTGAACGCAAACTCGTTGCCGCCCAGCAGGAAAAAGTCGGTGCCCAGATCGGTCTCGAGTTTGCCAAGAAGGCGCTCCTCGCGCTCGGCTTGGGTATGGTCGGCATTCTGATTTACGTGACGCTTCGCTTTGAGTTCTCCTTCGCAGTGGGAGCACTTGTGGCGCTTCTTCATGACGTGATCATTACGGTCGGGGTCTTCTCTCTCACAGGCGGCGAGCTTTCGCTCGTGATGGTGGGTGCGATCTTGACGATTGCCGGATACTCGATTAACGATACGATCGTTGTCTACGACCGTATCCGCGAGGGGCTCCGTAACGGTGCCGGGGGAAGTGTCGAGGCCCTGATGAATCGTAGCATCAACGAAACCCTCGGTCGTACGATCCTGACGGGAGGCATGACGCTTCTTTCCGTGGCCACGCTCTTCTTCTTCGGCGGAGCCGTGCTTAAGGATTTCGCCTTCGCGATCCTGATTGGTATTCTCGTCGGTACCTACTCCTCGGTGTTCGTCGCCTCACCGATTGTTCTTTGGTGCTCTAAACTCGGAGCCAAGAAAGCCGCCGCTGGTAAATAGTCGGCAAGAACCTTTTCCCGCTTTCCACCTTTCAGCTTTCACTTTTTAACCTCAGTTCATCCATGTCCCTTCTTGTTCTCGGTTCCATCGCCCTCGACACCGTCAAAACTCCACTTGAGGAGCGTGCCGATATCCTCGGAGGTTCAGCATCCTACGCGGCCGTTGCGGCTAGTTTCTTTTCCCCTGTGAATCTGGTGGGGATTGTCGGTGATGATTTTCCGAAGGAGAACATCGAGTTTTTCAGGGGTCGAAACATCGATCTTAAGGGTCTGCAAGTGGTTCCTGGAAAGACCTTCCGCTGGTCCGGGGAATACATGTGGGACATGAATCAGCGGGAGACCCGTTCGGTGGAGTTGAATGTCTTCGAGAACTTCTCCCCTGATCTTCCCGAGGCTTATCGTTCCGCCCGGATGGTCCTGCTGGGCAATATCGCGCCGGCACTCCAGCATCATGTACTGGATCAGTTAACGCGTCCTCATTTCGTTATCGCTGACACAATGGATCTCTGGATCAACATTGCGAAGGAAGAATTGGTGCGCCTGATCGCTCGGGTCGACATGCTCATTCTGAATGACAGTGAGGCCCGTGAACTGACTGGAGAGACCAGTCTGATCAAGGCTGGTCGCCGCATCCGCGAGATGGGACCCTCCGTGGTTGCGATCAAGAAGGGTGAGCACGGATGCCTGCTCTTCGGTAACGGACAATTCTTCAGCTGCCCTGCTTATCCGCTGGAGGATATTCATGATCCAACCGGAGCCGGCGACTGCTTTGCCGGTGGACTTGCCGGATATCTGGCCAGCCGTCACCTCAGTGATGAAGAGCTGAGTGAAAAAAAAGAGATTCCCTTTGAATACCTTCGCCAGGCCGTGGTGGAAGGAAGCGTTCTTGCGAGTTTCAATGTCCAGTCTTTTAGCATGGATCGACTAAGGAATGTGACCAAGGATGAGATCGCGGAGCGGTACGAGATCTTCCGCACGCTCAGTCGCTTTGAGGCGATCTAACAGCTCTTTCCCGAGGGGTCACGGCGCCGATGAATGGTGCGGATGACCTTGTCCTCAGCTGAGTTGGGGATCATGGTGAATCAATGAACAAGAGTCCCAAGCCTATCCCCACTGGGAGCCTCTCGGCCTCAGTGCTTCTCCCTCCCGCGGATCTCTATCCCTTGTTGGAATGCCGTCACTGTGATCCGCATCGGATTCTCGGCGTTCGCTCATACCAAGAGGGAGGGACAATAGCCCGGGTCTTTTATCCAGGGGCATCAAGTGTAAACCTGAGTTTCTCGAGTGGTGAGAAGCTCCATCTTACAAAAGTTCATGCCGACGGATTGTTCGAGGCTGAGAGTGCCAAAGAGATTCCTTCCGCCCCAATCGCCTACATGATCGAGGTGACACATGCAGATGGCTCATCGGTTCATTTCAGGGATGCGTATGCTTTTGCTCCCATGCTCGGTGAGTTGGATCTCTATCTGCTGGGTCAGGGTGAACACTTGGAGGCTTACAAGATTCTTGGTGCCCACCCTCGAAGTATCGATGGCATCCCAGGAACTTCTTTTGCGGTCTGGGCACCGAATGCCCAGCGGATAAGTGTCGTTGGCGACTTCAATGTCTGGGATGGCCGTCGCCATATGATGAGGCGTCTCGGGGGATCCGGTATCTGGGAGATTTTCATTCCCGGAGTTGCCGAAGGAGAGCATTACAAATTCGAGATTCGTGGTCCTCACGGAGATATCTTTCTTAAGACCGACCCCTTCGGATTCTTCGCCCAGCATGATCTGAGGACAGCTTGCATGGTGACGGACCTCGGGCGCTATTCCTGGAGCGACCAGAACTGGATGGAGCGGCGAGCCCAGCGGAATGCTTACGCCGAGCCGATGTCTGTTTATGAAGCCCATCTCGGCTCGTGGCGCAGGCGCCCCGAGGAGAAGGATAGACCCCTCAGCTATCTCGAACTCTCGGTGGAACTCGTCGCCTATGTGAAGGAGATGGGCTTCACCCATGTGGAGTTACTGCCTGTCATGGAGCATCCCTTCGACGGATCATGGGGCTACCAAGTGGTTAACTTCTTTGCCCCGAGCAGTCGCTTCGGCTCGCCGGATGAATTTCGTCATCTCATTGACGCTCTCCATCAAGCTGGCATCGGAGTTATTCTCGATTGGGTGCCTGGTCACTTCCCAAAGGATGCACATGGGCTTGCGCGGTTTGATGGTACAGCGCTTTACGAGCACGAGGACCCTCGTCTTGGCGAACATCGTGATTGGGGAACGCTGATCTTCAACTACGGACGCAACGAAGTTCGGAATTTCCTCATCGCCAATGCGCTTTTCTGGCTCGACCAGTATCACATTGACGGCCTCCGTGTGGACGCCGTGGCCTCGATGCTCTATCTCGACTACTCACGCAAGGCGGGAGAGTGGATCCCGAACAGATTTGGTGGACGCGAGAATCTGGAGGCTATCGAGTTCCTCAAGGGCTTCAATACCGCCTGCTACGCCCGCCATCCGGGAGTCGTGACGATTGCCGAGGAGTCGACGGCATGGCCTGGAGTCTCCAAGCCTGTCTACGATGGAGGGCTCGGTTTCGGATTTAAGTGGAACATGGGATGGATGAACGACTCACTTCGCTACATCGCGCGTCCTCCAATTCACCGAAAGCATCATCAAGGCGACATTACCTTCTCCATGCTTTACGCCTACCACGAGCACTTCGTGCTGGTGTTGAGCCATGACGAGGTGGTGCATGGTAAGGGATCCCTTCTAAATAAAATGCCCGGGGATGATTGGCAGAAGGCCGCAAACCTGCGGATGTTCTTGAGTTGGATGTGGACTCACCCCGGAAAAAAGCTTCTTTTTCAGGGGTGTGAAATCGGGCAGTGGCGCGAGTGGGATCACTCCCATAGCATCGATTGGCATTTGCTGGAGAATCAGCCTCATGAGGGCATTCAGAAATTGGTGCGTAGACTCAATGAGATCTATCGGAAGGAGACTGCTCTCAGCCTTCTTGATGATAGCCCGGAGGGATTCGAGTGGGTCGACTTCCATGATGCTGAGAACACGGTCTGGTCGTTTCTTCGCAAGACTCCTGCGGGGGCAGGAAACGACTTGCTGGTCGTGGTCAACGCCACCCCGGTTGTGCGCCATGAGTACCGCGTCGGCGTGCCATACGCGGGAACCTATGAGCAGATTCTGAATTCAGACGCTGAAGATTTCGGAGGTAGCGGATGTGTGCACATTGCTAACATTGAATCCGCTGGGATTACCGCTCATGGCCGAGATCACTCCATCACCATCGACCTTCCTCCCTTGGCTGTTTTGATTCTGAGAGTTCCCTGATCTTTTTCGATGCGGTTGATTTAATGCTGTTGAATGGGTGAAAAGTTAAAAACAGCACTTGACCCAATGACAGGGTAAATCCATGTTGCCTCAACTGCAAAACCTCCTAAAACAACAATCACCAACACAAACCACATGAAAACCCTCAAGACCCTCCGCGGTAAGTTTGCCGCCTTCACGCTTATCGAACTCTTGGTCGTCATCTCAATCATCGCAGTTCTTGCATCGCTTGCATTGCCTGCGATCACCGGGGCACTTGTCAAAGGACAAATCACCCAGACCACCAGCAATATGCGCCAGCTGTATTTGGCCTCGCACTCCTGTTATCTGGACGGTCAGGTCGCTGGCACGAACAGCGGATTTCCAGAGTATTATGCAAGTGTGTCTACTTGGTCGAATGCCTTGGCGCCTGCTTATCTAAGCTCCAATGCTTTTGCCAACTCCCTTGCCACCAAGGGTTCAAATGCTCTCGTTTATGCAGTCTCTGAAACCGATAGCAATAACAACGTGATGCTTTCCCAGGGGCTCACAATCACTGCAGGCACGCCAGCAACAGCCGTTTACTCTGCAGGTGCACCCTTCAATGGTAAGGGTGGAGCTGTAGTGACCAGTCAAGGATCGGCAATCAGCATTTCAGGAGCTACAAACATGGTTAACAGTGCGCTTAGCCAAGTTTCGTGCGTGAGCTCGAACATTCAGTAAATTTATCCTAATCTCGCAAAGGAGAGCCCTAGAAATAGGGCTCTTTTTTCTTTACAACCCAGTTAGACTAAGGTGCAATCACTACAAGATATCAACCCATGAAAACACTCAAGACACTCCGCGGTAAGTTTGCCGCCTTCACGCTTATCGAACTCTTGGTCGTTATCTCGATCATCGCCGTTCTTGCATCGTTGGCACTGCCTGCGATCACTGGAGCTCTTGTCAAAGGACAAATCACCCAGACTACCAGTAACATGCGCCAGCTGTATTTGGCATCGCACTCCTGCTATCTGGATGGTCAGGTCGCTGGCACGAATAGCGGATTTCCAGAGTATTATGCCAGTGTGTCTACTTGGTCGAATGCCTTGGCTCCTGCTTACCTTAGCTCCAATGCTTTTGCCAACTCCCTTGCAACCAAGGGTTCAAATGCACTCGTTTACGCAGTGGCTGAAACCGATAGCAATAACAACGTGATGCTTTCCCAGGGGCTCACAATCACTGCAGGCACCCCTGCCACGGCCGTCTATGCAGATGGCGCTCCTTTCAATGGTAAGGGCGGAGCTGTGGTGACCAGTCAAGGATCGGCAATCAGCATTTCAGGAGCTACAAACATGGTAAACAGTGCGCTAAGCCAAGTTTCGTGCGTGAGCTCGAATATTCAGTAAATTTAGTTTTCTTAAAAAGGGGGCCCTAGAACTAGGGCTCCCTTTTTTGTCTCTCGACACAGACCTTCCGTTTCGTTGACATAGTCTTCTAGTTATGGCTTCAAAATCAGCACCCAAAAAAAACAAAGCAGTTAAGACCTCATTTAGTAATGAGCGTGGAGTCGTTATGAATGGCGCCGAGATCTTGGTCGCCTCATTGGAGCGTGAGGGAGTGGATTTTGTTTTTGCCTATCCCGGTGGCTGCTCGATGCCGATCCATCAGGCGCTGACGAAATCGAAGAAGATCCGGACGATCCTTCCCCGACATGAGCAGGGTGGAGGATTTGCCGCCGAGGGATACGCCCGAGTGACGGGTAAGGCCGGCGTTTGCATGGCGACTTCGGGGCCCGGAGCCACGAATCTCGTGACCTGTATTGCCGATGCCTACATGGACTCTGTGCCGCTTGTTGCGATCACGGGTCAGGTTCCTCAGGAGATGATCGGACGTGGGGCCTTCCAAGAGACCGATTTCTTCGGAATGACGCTTCCCGTAGTCAAGCACAGCTATCTAGTTTGGGATATCAATGATATTCCCCGGATCATCAAGGAGGCATTCCATATCGCCCAGAGCGGACGCCCCGGTCCTGTGTTGGTCGATATCCCCAAAAATATCCAGAACCAGACAGCTCAACCGATATTCCCCAAGAGTATCAGTCTTCGCGGCTATAATCCGGTTCGCCGTGCGGATGATGTTGCGCTTCAGGAAATGCTTGGGCTGATTGCCTCCGCCAAGAAGCCGATGATCTATTGCGGTGGCGGCGTGATCACTGCGGAAGCCTCCAAGGAATTGACCGAGTTTGCCGAGCGCACCCAGATTCCTGTGGCCACCACCCTCATGGGAATCGGTTGCTTCCCCGAAACACACCCCCTCTCCCTTAAATGGCTCGGCATGCATGGAACCGTCTATGCCAACAACGCCGTGAACGAGGCAGATCTCTTGCTGGCCATCGGTGTTCGTTTTGATGACCGCGTCACCGGAAAGGTCGAGAAGTTCTGCGAGCACGGAACGATCGTTCATATCGACATCGACAACTCGGAGATCAACAAGAACCGCGCTGTGAAACTCCCCATCCTCGGTGATGTGAAGGATGCCCTGACGCGCCTCAACAAGGAACTCGACCGCTCAGGCAATAAGCCGGTGAAGAAAGATCACACACGCTTCCCGGCTTGGTACAAGCAGATCGCAAAGTGGAAGAAAGATCATCCTCTCCGCTATAAAGATACTCCTGATGCCATCCAGCCGCAGCATGTGATCGAACTCTTGATGGAGCTCACCAAAGGGCAGGCGATCATCACCACGGGTGTTGGTCAGCATCAGATGTGGGCTGCCCAGTACTACAACTTCACCGAGCCGCGCACGCTGGTGACCTCGGCTGGTCTCGGATCCATGGGATTCGGCTATCCCGCAGCTCTGGGTGCCAAACTTGGACGTCCCGACAAGCAGGTCATCGATATCGATGGTGATGGTTCTTTCCTGATGAATGTCCAGGAACTAGCTACGGCTCACATCGATGGAATCGCTTCCAAGGTGATCATTCTCAACAACCAACATCTTGGTATGGTGGTTCAGTGGGAAGACCGCTTCTACGACAGCAACCGTGGACACACATTCCTCGGAGATCCTAAGGATTTGAAGCGTATCTATCCCGACTACTTAGGGATTTGCGAGGGCTTTGGCGTTCCAGCAGAGCGCGTGCTCCACAAGAAGGATCTGCGCGCTGCTCTCCAACGCATGCTGGACTCCAAGGAGACCTATGTTCTGGATGTCATGACACCGTACACGGAGCATGTGCTTCCGATGATTCCTGCGGGCAAAACCTACAAGGATATCATTACGGAGTAGCGGTGCAGCCTTGCTGCTCCGCTACAGAACGAAGTTGGGTAGACCGAAGGTTGAAAGCTAGGGGAGTAGATCCAAAGCTTTGAGGGTGGGCGAGCGATCAGATTTTGGGTTTAGAGGCAATGGACTCCCTGTATGATTTGGGCCTCATGCTCTTCTGTTTTCAGCTGTTAGCCTAAAAGCCTTTCTTGCCCCCTATGCCCTCGTTTGTTCGCATTCTAATCGATCGCTCTGAGGGGAGAAAATTGGATTACTCGGTTCCGGAGGAATTGAAGGGGCAGATCACGATCGGTTCTCGCGTGATCGTGATGGTGCGAAACCGCCGCGCTGTGGGAACCGTTTTGGAGTTGTTGGAGCACTCTGATGTTCCAGGGATTCGTCCTCTGATGTCCTTGGTTGGGGAAGAGACAAGCCTGCCCCAAACCATGCTGAAGCTGGCCCACTGGATGGCTGATTATTACTGCGCCCCGATCGCCTCCGTCATGCGTTCCATGCTCCCTCCGATGATGAGAGGCGAGACCATTGCGGGAAGGAAAGTTCGAATGGTTTCACTCGCTCGACGGATTGAGCCGGAAGAATTGCAACGAATAGAAAAGAGTGCTCCCAAGCAAGGTGCGATCCTTAAGCATCTCGAGATGTTTCCTGAACCGATTGCCTCGCAAGAATTGTTGAATCGATGTGCAGCTTCTGAGTCCTCGCTCAAAGCTCTGATGGGGGCTGGATTGGTTCGAATCCTTCTTGAACGCAGGACGGGTGCGCAATCTGAAGCTGAGGAAATCCTTCCCGGAAAAATCCCAAAGCTGAATGCGGATCAACAACTGGTTGTCGGGAGACTTGAGCAGGCATTGGATAATCTGGCTGCAGGCTCAACGGCACCGTCGCCTTACCTGCTGCATGGAGTTACCGGCAGTGGGAAAACGGAAGTTTATCTCCGGGCTCTTGCCCGCGCTCTTGAATCCGGAAAGAGCGGTCTGGTGCTTGTACCCGAGATTGCTCTAACCCCTCAGACTGTGGAGCGTTTTCGATCCCGCTTTGACCATGCCGGTAAAGCAGGAGCCGGCGTCGCGGTTCTTCACAGCCACCTGACCGATGCCGAGCGACGTGAGGAGTGGATGCGTCTTCAGCGTGGCGATGCTCGTATTGCCATCGGGGCTCGTAGTGCGGTCTTCGCTCCTCTTCGGAATCTTGGAATTATCATCGTGGATGAGGAGCACGAAAACACCTACAAGCAGGAGGAAACGCCACGGTACCATGCCCGGGATGTCGCCGTCATGAGGGGACGGGTCGAAGGGGCCCTTGTTATTCTTGGGAGCGCCACGCCATCGGTGGAAAGCTTTCAGAATGTCCAATGCGGGAAGTACGCCTTGCTTGAGCTTCCGCGCCGTGCCGATGGTCAACTCATGCCCCTGATCCGAGTGGTTGATTTGAGGCTCCAAGGAAAACGAGCAAAGTCCGAGGGAGGACTCTCCGCCCCTCTGCAAATGGCCATGACCAAGCGTCTCGAGGCTGGTCAGCAGACCATTCTCTTCCTGAATAGGCGCGGTTACTCAACCTCGCTGCTCTGCGAGCAGTGCGGTCATGTCTGCCGCTGTCCGAACTGCAGTCTCTCCCTGACACTTCACCGCGCGGAAAACCGTCTGGCATGTCATCTCTGCGGTCATGCTTCAAAGCCACCCGAGCGCTGTCCCGAATGCAGAGATCCTGGAATCCAGCATTCCGGCATCGGCACTCAACGAGTCGAAGAGACGATCAGACGGCTTTTTCCCAAGGCCCGCTTGGCACGGATGGATGCCGATACCATGTCTCGCCGGGGATCTTATGACGAAGTACTGGGAAAATTTCGATCCCGCCAGATCGACATCCTGCTGGGCACACAGATGATCGCGAAGGGCCTGGATTTCCCGAACGTCACACTCGTGGGAATCATCAATGCCGACATCGGCCTTCACTCTCCCGATTTTCGTGCAGGGGAACGGACTTTCCAACTCCTCACCCAGGTTGCGGGTCGTGCAGGGCGAGGAGATACCGAGGGGGAGGTGATCGTCCAGACATTCTCTCCAGCAAGTCCCTCGATTCAGCATGCGAGGCATCACGATTACGCCGGTTTTTTTGAGCAGGAGATCTCTTTTCGGGAGGCCTTCAAGCATCCACCCTTCACCCGAATGGTTCTGGTTCAGGTTCGCGGGGTCTCGCTTGAACGAACAAACCGCTCCGCAAGCCTCATCGCTGCGGCTTTCCATGCGAAGTCTCCCGCCTCGGTCGAAGTTTCGGAGGCTGCGGCGGCCCCTTTAGAGAGAGCTCATGGGCAGTATCGTTTTCATGTCACACTGAAGGCAAAATCAGGCGTTCTGTTGGCTAGGCTTGTCCGTGAGGTCACCTCGGAATTGAAGCTTCCCGAAGGGGTCATTATGACCATCGATGTCGATCCCTACTCCCTAATGTAGGCGCGCTCTTCCCCTGCTTTACAAGAGGCGCCGCAATCCAGAAGGTTGAGTGTGATGAGCAATCCTGAACCAACGATTATCTCTCGCTTGAGGAGGAGGGAAGTTTTGGATCGTCATACTTTCCAAGGGAAGCTGGATCATTTGCTCCGATATGTTGCCGCATCGTTGTTTGGATTCCTCTTCTGTTGCCTACTTATTGGAATTCCGATCCTGCTGATTATCACCTCCACCTATGGACTTGGTGACTCTATTCGCACGAAGGCTGAAGTGCTTCTTGGAGGCAAATTCTACAAGGTCAGTGTCGGGCGTGTTCTTTTCAGCCCTACCCGGGGCTTTATTCTGGATCGCCTTGAGATTCACGATCTAACGCCGTCTCAACGATTGATCGTTTCCGCAAATAGGATCGCCGTTTCTGTGAATATGGATTCACTCTTGCGACGCACCCCCCGTCTAGAGCGGATCTTTCTTCGTGATGCGACCCTTGATATTCCTCTTGGCCCCTCCGAGGAGCCTCGCCTGAGACTTGATCATGTCCGAGGTCTCATTATCTGCCCGCCCTCACAGTTTAGATTGAGTTCAGCCACCTTTGAGATCGCCGGGGTGAAGGTCAGTGTCTCGGGATCCTTCCTGAATCCGCAAAAGTTCTCTCCCAAGCCGGTCTCTTCGGAAGGGCCGGGTAAGACAGCTCAGACCATCGAGTCCATTCAACGGGAGTTGCTGTCAATTCACTGGAGCGAAGGGAAGCCGATTCTCTCCATTCAGGCAGGAGGTGATCTGAGTGATTCCGAGAGCCTGCGGGTGGATCGTGCGGAGTTGCAAGCGGGACCTGGAGAGTGGCATGGCGTCACCTTCAGGCATATCGCTCTGGCGCTTCATTATCAGCAGAGGAAATTGACCTTGGACCGGCTGGTGACGGATGACGGATCAGGAATATTTCAGGCTGCTGGGAAAGCAGATTTCCTTCAAAAAAATTCCTTCTTAGAATTTTCGGGAGCACTGAGAGGGGGGGTGATCCCATCTCTGCTCTTATCTCCCGCAAAAGCGAGTGATTGGACCTGTCGGGACTCGCTGCACCTCGAAGGGAATATGTCTGCTGATTGGCTTTCAGGGAAACCGGTTCTCGGCGGGATTGCGCGATTCGATACCGGGCATCTTGGCTATCGCGGCGTGATGTTCGAGACGCTCTCGGCGGGGGTAGCGATACACGAGGGAAAGTTTCTTGTTCGGGATTTTCACGCCTCAGGCGAAGCTGGGACGATCGACGCCGATCTCATGGTTGCACCTGGTGATAACCGCTTGCGCCTTAGAGCTGCACTCTTCCCCTCAAAGTTTGCGCCAATGACCGGAGGCAAAACCCAGGAGGCACTCGAGGTGATGGATTTCAAGGACCCCTTGCAGATCAGCTTTGAGGGAGGAGCTCCTGTTCTTGATCCCCTACAACTCCATGGAGATGGGACTCTTAACCTTGGAAAAGCAGCTATGAGAGGTGCTTGGATCGATGGGCTGAGTGCAAAAATTAGAGCATCCGGCGGCGCTGTTACCTTCCGAGATATCGTGGTAAAAATAGGAGATGGTTTCGGCCGGGGTGAGTTCGTCTATGATTACAAGAACTGGGAGGGGCTCTTTCCGAAAGTGCAGTCAACGCTTGATCCCGTCAAAATGATGACCTGGATCGATCCACGTATTGCCGAGACGCTTACGGCTTATCGCTTTGTCAAAGCTCCGAATGTCCGACTCACGGGAAAAGTGGGATTGCGTGATCCCGAAAAAAACGACCTGCAAATCGAACTTAATGCCCCCGCTGGACTCGGATACACCTTGATCGGTAAAGATCTCCCCTTCGGTGCAACTTCCGGCACAGTCCATCTGAAGGGACAGAAGCTCCAGATCGACCTTCCTCAGTCACACCTCTTCGGTGGGGATGTCGCCTTGAAGGCCGATGTTTCTGTCCTGCCGCGGGATCCCCGTTACGGGGCATCAGTGCACCTTGAGAATGTTGACTTCAAGACGCTCACCAAACTCTATTTCGACTACAACGAGTCGAGCGGGAAACTTACCGGAGATTATGCGTTCCGAGCGGTTGGTGGGAATGACCGGGCGATGTCCGGGAAGGGGAACCTCCTGATCCGCGATGGCAATGTGCTCGCGATGCCGATTCTTGGCCCCCTCTCTCTCCTGCTCAATGATGTGATTCCCGGTTTGGGCTACCAATCTGCAAAAAAAGCCACGGCTGATTTCACCGTCGACGATGGAGTCATCACGACTCGTGATATGCTAATCCAAGGTACGGGTTTCAATATGATAGGGCATGGCAACATCCATTACCTTGATGACAGCATGGACATGAGTATCAGGCTCAATGCCCAGGGGATCCCGGGACTTGCGACTTTCCTGATCAGCAAAATCTTCGAGTACGAGTCGACGGGATCAGCCAAGCATCCGAAGTGGCGACCAAAGCTCCTTCCGAAGGGAAATAGTGCGCCAAAGGCAACTCCCCAGCCTACGCCCGCTGCCACGCCTGCAAAGTAATTGGCTTTCAAGGCACAATCAGATCGATCCAGAGTGCTTGACGTGTGACGGGAAAGCGGGCGTGCCTGAATTGCTTCCACCCGGCTTGAGTGGCTAACGAGTGAAATTCGTGGAAGGAGAAAGCCCGGCGTATCGACATGCGCGCATCGTGTTTCGTCATTGGTTCCCTCAGCAAGAGTGCCGTCAAGAGCCAGATGCCAAAAGCACCAAGGAGATTACGCTCCAGATCGGCTATCAGCAGATGATGGGAGGAGAGTCGTCGGGCATTGATCATCACAAGAATCGCATCCTTGTCGCTAAAGTGATGGAGCGCCAAGGAACAGAGCACCAGTTCCCACGAACCTGAGCCCCAATTCCGAATGTCTCCCTGATGAAAGGTGATCTCGGGAAAGTCTCTGCTCCTTTTACGGGCCACAGAGAGAGTTGCCTCATTGCTATCAATAGCATCAATGGTCACAGGAATACCCCGCTTGCGACACCAGAGGACTAATTGCCTGGGAAGGTCTCCTTCCCCGGTTGCGAGATCCAAAACCCGGAGCGGTGTTTCCTTGCGAGGGCGATTCAAAAACCAGCGTTTCAAAAACCGATAAAGGATCGAGTAGGCGCCAAAGTGACGATTGAGCCATCGCAGATTGGCGAGGTCACGTTCTAACTCCGCCGAGGGTTTCCCGTTTTCGAGGACGGCCAGATCCATCAGTTCGGAAATTTCTGGATCGAATTCCCTCTTCATCAGGGAATAAGGGTAAGGGTTGCAAGCATACGTCCGGTCAGTCCTTTTTCCCTTCGATAGGAGTAGTAGAGTTCGGGATGACAGGCGGTGCAGAGCTCACTGTTGTGAATCTCTAGGACGCCGCATTCACGTGCCTGCTCCTGAATCCTCGCCCCAAAATCAATCTCATAGCACGGGGGACGGATGCAGGGGCCAATGACCACGCTGAGATCCTGACAATCAAGATCGGTGACTTTCAGGAGTTTCTCAATTGCGAGAGGGACAATTCCAAGTTCGGTTCCCTTTTTTCCGGAGTGGACGAGTGCCCCCGCAGATCCATCGCGGGCCACGATCCAGACTGGTGCGCAGTCCGCTATATAAATTCCGAGAGTGAGACCCCGTGTGCAAGTGATGAGGGCGTCCATCCCCCGAATCGCAGAAGTTGTAGCCACGGTGACTATGGCGATCTCCTTTCCATGGATCTGTTCGGCGGTGACCAGAGGGAAGTTCTCAAGACCTTCTTGTTCAAGGATGCGTTGATGTTGGGGAGCCAACAGTGTCATGGCCTCGGCACGCTCCAGGGCCAAAGGTAGACCCGGAATGCGGCCTATAAAATACGCCGCGATCCGGGGAATTCCCTCAAGAGCCTGAACAGACTCGATGGGAGTTCTGTTCAAAGTCGGAAGAATTAGTCGGTTGCCTTCGAGGGACTCTTCTCTTGCTTTCTGACCGTGGAACTCTTGATCAAATCGTTAAAATTATCAGAAGGAGGAAGTGGGTCATCCTTGCGGAGTGCACGAGGAAGTTCGGGGCGCTTTTTATGTTCGTCGTTGATATCCTGGTAGCGCTTCTTCTCCCATTTGTTCATCGGATCATTGAAGAACTCCTCGTACTGAGTATTGAGCGAGAGGGCCTGATCATACTGTGCCAGTCCCTGGATGTAGCTATAGTAGGCGTTGAGTACGGAAGTCTGGGCCTGAAGAAGCTGAACCTGTGCATTGATCACGTCGAGTTGGACGCCGGCGCCAGCATCAAGTCGCTCACGCGAGAGACGCAGTGCCTCAACCGCCTGCTCGACGGTCGCCTTCTGGCTGTCGATGGTTTCGCTGGCTTGTTTGAGATTCGAGATTGCCTGCTGGACTTGCAGGATGACTTGGCGGACGCCGTTATCATACGCGACCTTGTAGTTCATCATCGTCGCTTTTGCAGACTTCACATTTCCGTAGGTGGCAAGGCCGTCGAAGATGGCCCAGTTTCCACTTGCCCCCACAAACCATCCCTGAAGAGTGTCCTCGATGTTTCTTCCTTGGTAACCCTCGTATTGACGCCCTCCATTGGCATTGATCGTTGGAAGCCAACCAGCGATGGCTGCGGTGATCTGGCGCGCTGCAACAAGGATGTTCATGCGCTGGGCCTTGAGTTGTGGATTGCGAACCAGCGCTGTGTGGATCGAGGCGTTGCTGTCGATCTTGCGGGGTGTGTAATCGAGGTTTCCGACGACATCGAAGGGGATCTCGATGTTCTGAATGTTCGGATAGTTGAGGCCGATCGTGGTCACCAGGGTGAAGAGGGCGATCCGCAGGTTGTTCTTTGCCTGAATGAGCGGAGGTTCGGCATTCGCCAACTGGACCTGTGCCTGAAGCACGTTGAACCGGGGGACTGTTCCTGCGTCGTAGCGGCTCTGCTGGTCCGTGACCTGGGTCTGATAGAGCGCTACCTGCTGTTCGTTGGCGATCACGAGAGCGCGGTCAAGGACGACTTGGTAGAACTGCTGGATGACCGTTGCGATCGTGGCATCAATCGTCTGACGCAGTTGGAAGTAGGCAATCTGTTCGGAGAGCTTGGCGGCCGCAGTGAGCGAAGGGGTCTTCCAGCCATCGAAAAGAAGCTGGGTGCCCTGAAGCTGAATATTCCATTGCGAGAAGGCTTGCTCCGTCCGCTTTCCATTTGAGATTTGGTTTACTCCTTGGTTCACGGTTCCGTAGCTGTACTGGTAAGCATTGGGGGCTGAGATGCCGAACTGGGGAAGAAGGCCCGCGCGAACCGTGATGTAGTTTCCGGAAGCCTGACGAATCGAAGCAATGTTTGTGAGGATCTGGGGATTTTTCTCCAGAGTGAGTTGCACACAGTCATCAATGGTCAGCTTGCGTGCATTCTTGGCGATTACTCCCGGGATCACGGCGTTCCCTGCCTTGGCAAGGGCCTCGGCGGTGAGGGGGATGTCCTTCACGCTGTTCTTAAGGCCGAAGGCATTTGTTCCTGCAGTCGGCATTGTGATGGGGCCACCCGTGCTTGTTGGGAGAGGAGCCATCAAAGAGCTCGGGGTGATGGGATTGGTGATCAATGGAGCCTGGGGAAGATTGGGCGCCGTGATTGTCGGGAGATTCGGGAGGGTATTGGTGCCTGCATTAAGGGTTTCTGGCGTTGTCGGAGGGTTTGAGGCCAAGGAGGGCATCACGGAGGCCCCAATGACCGACTGGTCATTTGTCGAGGGGGCATTGCTGGCAAGCACGGGGGCATTGGTCGGAGCCTGTGCGTTCACCTGGGCGCCAACCGAAAGGCCAAGAAGTGACTGGTCCGCCGCCAAGGGCTTGTTTGTTGCAACGATAGGATTGGTGCTCAGTGCCTGCAGGGCATCAATCGCTCCGGTTGCAATGCCCGATTCGGTGTCATTGTTTGAAGAGGCCTTGGATGGATGCGCAACCGCAAGCAGGAAACTCGCGGCAAGAAGTGTGGTGAGTGTTTTCATCGGTGGCAGGTGGTGCAGTAGTCGTTTATTTTTCTGTAAATGTCCAACCAAGCCCTTTGTTCCGTAGGCTCAAGACGTTCCATGACTTTTTCGAGGTTGGCTGCCATTTCTTGGCGGATTCCTTCCACAAGCCGGCTTCCTTTGGTGGTTGCTTGAACCAATACTTTCCTCCGGTCTTCCTTGTCCGCGGAGCGTTTAACGTAGCCCAGTTTTTCAAGACGCTGCACAAGCCCAGTCGCCGCAGGCATGCTGTGATCCATGAGTGTGGCAATACAGCTCATTCCGGAAGGGCCCTGGGTACAGAGATGTCCAAGCAGGAAAAACTGGGGGAAGGAGACCTTTCCCCGGGATAGTTCTCCCATGAGGCTCGCCAAGAAACGGCGCTGCATCACCATGATGATCGAGGCAAGCGAATCCACCTCCTTTAAATTCAGAGGAGTGAGAGAGTGGTCTGTTGCGGGAGTCATGACGAGATGGGCATCACCTAGGAATTCCAAAGAGTTCCTTAATGTGATTAAGGATTCCGATAGTGCTTGGAATTAGGGCTTAAAGTCAACTTCTTGCGCTCCCCTTTAACAGATGCTTTAAGGAAGCTATTGCCGCAAAAGGTCGCCGGGTTCTGGATGGCCAGTTACTATTTCTGCGACAAAGTAAGGAGGGGTGATTTCGGCGACTTTCAGATGAGCGGTTTCCACGCCGGTGGCTGTGACCAGAAGAGATGCTCCTGTTGTGACCATGATTCCGGGCTCAAGCTCCGCGATGACATAACTTCCATCGTTTGAGATAGTCCTGATTGTGCCAACCGTGAGCAGTGCGATGGCTTTTGGTGGAAGAGGCTTGCGGGCGAACGGATGAAGAAGGGTAAGCGGGCCGCTCAACCATGCAAGTGACACCAGGCTCTTTGGTTGCGATGGTGAGCTCACCGGAGGGCGTTTTGGATGCATGCATCCGCCAAAGAAAAAGAGGCAGCAGAGCGTAAGTAAAAGGCTAGTCGTTTTGAGGCGCATCTCCCTCTCATGCATGGAGGCTATCGGGAAATCAATCATCCATTGGGAGACCCGCTCCTGCTCAGACTTGCATGGAGCTCAATCCATCCCCATAAATCTTGTCGACATGCCTTCTTCCCCAATCGCCAAGTCTGCCACGTCCGGCAAAGTTGCCTACCTTGGACCCGAAGGTACTTTTTCCCACCTTGTGGCGCTCAGACGTTTTCCAAAACGTGCGGGACTTCCTGTGGCCACAATCACCGAGGTGTTTCATGCTGTCAGTTCCGGAAAGGCGCTGCTGGGGGTGGTGCCGATCGAGAACTCCTCGGGAGGAACCATCACGGAGACGGTCGATCTGATTATCGAGCAGGTGGGCAGGATTTTTATTGCCGAGGAACTGGCCCTTGATGTGCGTCTCGCATTGCTGGGGCGCGCCGGAACAGCGTTTGGGAAGTTGAAGGCCGTTTATTCCCATGTGATGCCTCTCAGACATCACCGTGACTGGATTTTGGAAAACCTGCCGGGCGTTACCATGGTTGAGAGCCCGAGCACAGCGGAGGCAGCTAAGAGGGCGGCGCTTTCCGGTACCTCGGCCGCCTTGGCTGCCCCGGGGGCCGCGGAGGTGTATGGGCTTTCAATCCTAAAGTTTCCTGTTCGCCCTGAGGCGGTGAATGTCACTCACTTCTTCGTGATCTCGGCCATGCCATCCGAAGCGCCGGAAGAGAAGCGGAGCAAGACAGCAATCGTGGCCGCTCTTCCCCAGACGTCCGGCAGCCTGCATAGGTTTCTCGGCCCCTTTGCACGAGCAGGCGTGAATCTTTGCAGGATTGTCTCTCGTCCGGTCCCCGGACAGCCAGAGACGTATGTCTTTTATCTGGAGGTCGAGGGTTCAGCCGGGGATGCCAAAGTGAAAAAAGCCATTGCAGGGGCCCGTCGTCTTTCCGTGCGCCTCGAGTTGCCGGGATCGTATGTTACCAGACCTCGCTATCGGAGCGCGCGCTGACTTGCCTTTCGTTTTTAGATACACCAAACAGATACTATGATTCGACCTAGCTGCCTCCTCTCTCTTCTAGCGATTACCCTTCTTGGAGTATCCCTTCAGGCGACTGATGCGCCAACCATCACCGTGCGAAAGAGTGATGCTCTGAATGTCGCCTTCACCGGGATCGGTGGTGGCGAGGGGGCTCTGGCTTCCAAGGTGGTTCAGAATGACTTGACGCTTGCAGGGTGGTTCGCTCTGGTCCAGCCCGGGATGGCTTCCTTCACGGTGAGTGGTGCTTACGCTGGAGGTGTGCTTCAGGGGAAGGTGGCCAAGGGAGGGGAAGTGGTCCTCTCAAAGAACTACAGCGGGAACCCGCGTCTCGCCGCTCACCAGTTCGTCGATGATATCGTGCAGACCTTAACCGGTCACAAAGGGATCGCCACCAGCACGATGGCCTTTGTCAGTAATTGGAGTGGAAGGAAGGAGATCTACCTTGCCGACTATGACGGTTCCAACGGGCGCCAGCTTACCCACGACAATGCATTGAGCGTTTCTCCCGCGCTCACACCCAATGGGCGTCGGATCGCCTACACCGGCTATCAGGCTGGCTATGCAGATATCTATGTCGTCGATCTTGGAACGGGTGCCCGTGTCCGGTTGGTCAAGTTTCCCGGAACCAATTCCGGGGCTCGCTTCTCACCCGATGGGAACCTTCTCGCTTGTACCATGAGCAAGGATGGCAATCCCGAGCTTTATGTGGTCGGTATGGGAGGCGGAGCGCGCCGTCTCACGCACACCCGTGGTGCCGAGTCATCCCCTGCATGGTCTCCGGATGCTGCAGAGATTATTTACTCCTGTGATGAGACCGGTGCGCCACAACTCTACCGCATCTCTTCCAGCGGCGGTAGCGGGCGCCTTGTACCAACGGGTTTCGGATACTGCACCGAGCCGAGTTGGTCGCCCGACGGCCAGAGACTCGCCTTCAATGTCCGTTCCGGTGGAGGCTTCTCCATTGCCGTGATGGATCTGAATGGAGGAAGTGCGCGGATTGTCGCCCAAGGAGAGAATCCTGTCTGGGGGGCGGACTCACGCCACCTCATCTACAGCACCGGCGGTACTATCTCCTTGCTTGATGTGCCGACGGGAAAATCCGTTCCTGTGATCAGCGGGCTAGGAAAGGTCACAGAACCAACCTGGAGCAGATAGGGCGACCGTGGGTGGTTCACTTTTACGCTTCCGGATCTTGATCTTTTGGCGCGTTTGACCCTCTATAGAGGAATGCGAATTCACTCTTTTGCGATTCTTTCCGTCACCGCCCTCCTTGCGCTCTCCGGGTGCGCCAATAAAAAAAATAAACAGTATGCCGGTGTCGATGGCGACTATGTGAGTGGCACTCCTCTGGGAGAGCGGGCCGATGGCGCGAATTTCATGGGTGCAAACGTGCAGCGCGGTCTCTATGCACCAGTCCAGTTCGCATACGACAGTTCCGCTGTTGCTCCCGATCAGGAGTCCAAGGTCTCTGCTGTCGCCGACGCTCTCAAGGGGAGCGGTAAGACCGTGATTGTTGCCGGATTCACCGACGAGCGGGGCACTCAGGAATACAACCGGAGCCTGGGTGAAAAACGTGCCCTTGCCGTGCGCGAGGCGTTGATTGCTAAGGGACTCAAGGCCAACAATGTCCAGACCGTGAGCTTTGGCTCCGAAATGCCCGTCGATCCTGCAAGCAATGAAGCCGCCTGGGCGAAGAATCGTCGCGCCGAGTTTGGCATCGTGAAGTAACCCACTTGATCCACGCTTTTTTCGCCCAAGGTGCCTGTCCCACTTTTTGACCTGAGTCGTCTCGGAGCGCAGGTCGATGATGCTGTCCGTGAGGCTGCCCTACGGGTGCTCGCTCATCGGGGTTATGTCCTTGGTGCGGAGGTTGAGGCATTCGAGAGCGAACTGACCACCTATCTTGGGGGTGGGCACGCTATCGGTATGTCCTCGGGAACGGATGCCCAACTGGCACTGCTGATGGCCATGGGAATTGGCTCTGGCGACGCCGTCATCTCGACTCCCTACACATTCTTTGCAACTGCAGGCTGTATCCATCGGACCGGGGCCGAGATCCTCTTTTGTGATATCGATCCGGCGACCTTCATGATGGATCCCGCGTGCCTGCGGACCTTGCTTTCCTCGTTCAAGAAGGATGCTGATGGTGTTCTTCGCTCCCCTAAGGGCAACAAAATCCGACTGATTGTTCCCATTCATCTTTTCGGGACTTGCTGCGATATGGATGGGATCGATGAAGTCGCAAAAGAATACGGAATCGAAATTCTCGAGGATGCCGCCCAGATTCTTGGAGCTAAATATCCCTCCAAAGATGGGGTGAAGACCGCCGGCCTGATGGCCCCGACTTCCTATGTCAGCTTCTATCCGAGCAAGAACCTGGGTGCTGCCGGGGATGCCGGTGTGGCTCTCTGTCTTGACGCCGACATGGCTGATAAACTCCGTCGCATCCGTAATCACGGTATGGAGCAGCGCTACTACCATAAGGTCGTTGGCGGGAACTTCCGTATTGATGCGATCCAGGCGGCTGTTCTCAGGGCAAAGCTTCCCTTTCTTGATGGATGGAATGCCACGCGCCGTTCCAATGCAGCGATCTACCGTGAGGCCTTCAGCGTGGCGGGCCTACTCGACCGGGTCACCCTTCCCTCCGAACCTTTTCACGGATCAGGCCTGCGTGATCATCATATCTATCACCAGTATGTGATCCGGTTGCCAAAGCGTGATGCCGTGATGGAACATCTCGCGGAACAGAAGATCGGCTGTGCCATCTACTATCCTGTGCCGCTGCATCTTCAGGAGTGCTTTGCTTATCTCGGTCATAAGCCCGGCGACTTCCCGGCTAGTGAGCAGGCGGCAATCGAGAGTCTAGCCCTTCCCATCTTCCCTGGCCTGCAACCTGAGGAGCAGCAGCAGGTTGTGGCTGCGATCAAGCAGGCGCTGAATTAAGAGGCTTGGGGATTCTCTCCGGAGATCTTGAGTGCTCCAATTAGGAGCGCCACTCCAGGAATAACCAGTGAGAAAAGGTCACAGAGGGCATGGACCATCTCACCACGAATCAGAATATCCTCAGCTGATTTTCCCAACGGGAGGAGACGAAGGTATCCGAGCTCTGTCACAATCATGCCGAGGGCTATGCTTGTCACAGCAACAATCGAAACAGTCTTCACTCCTCTTTGTTTTTTAGAGGAGCCTATCAGAATTCCACCAAAGGGAAGTACGCAGAGCACGAATCCAATCAGCGTCATGATTTGAAAAAAAGGCCCAAGAACGGCCCATCCCAGAGCCGCCCAGCACAGGTTGCGAAAACCTTTTTCTCTAATGTTGAGATGAAGTATTCCAAAACAGATAAAAATCAAAGGGAGACTTAGCGACCATGCGATGATCCGGTCTTCTCCGGCAAGCAGGTGGCCGGTGACGCAGTAAGAGGTCCCGGCGAGCTCAAAGGCCTCCTTCCATGCAAGCCAAACACCTGACTCGAAGCATGCGGCTCCCAGCAATGCCACACCGGAGAGAGCGAGGGGCAGGCGACAATCTCTTATAACCACGCTGAGGCAGAGAATCTGGAGAAGCGCCGTCATCCCTATCAGTGTCACCGCGATGCATAGAGTCATGTCGACCAGACGATAATCACCGATGGAGAGAGTTAGGAGTGATTCCATCGTGGCGTAAGGTACAGATTCTTAAAAATCAGGAGAACCAGAGGGGAGGGGCGATCAAAGTTCGACAGTATCGCCGAACTCGACATTCAGATTCCTTGCGAGGCGGATGAGCTCGGGGGCGGGATGCTTTTTCTTTCCGATCACCTGATCAAGGTCGATCAGTGTGGTGCGGCCTTTGGAAAGCGCCGTCATGCATCCTGTTTCCTGTTGGAGTAGTCCCATGACGGCAAGTTCTCCGAATCTGGCACCAAGCATGCGGTCAAAGTGAGTCGGGATACCGCCCCGTTGGACATGGCCCAGAACACTTATCCGGACCTCCTGCTCGAATTCCCCTCCCGGAACGGCTTCCTGCATCCGCTCCATAAAGGTTGCGGCACCACAGACCCCTTCTGCAAGCATGACAATGGAATTGTCCCGGGCCTCCTGAAAGCGCTGGTGGAGAATGGAGACGATTTTCTCCATATTGTAACGGAACTCGGGAATAACAGCTACGGTGGCGCCCGAACTGATGGCCGTGGTGAGGGCGAGGTAGCCGGAATTACGACCCATCACCTCGATAAGAAAGCATCGGCGATGGGATCGTGCCGTGTCACGAATCCGGTCGACCAACTGCATGATCGTGTTGGTTGCGGTATCGACGCCGATGGCCATTTCCGTGCCGGAGAGGTCGTTGTCGATGCTGGCAGGTATACCGACCACTGGCATGCCTCGCCGTGCGAGTTCACGGGCTCCCGTCAGCGAACCATCTCCCCCGATGACCACCAGGCCATGGATGCCTAGTTCAGTGAGTCGAGACCTTGCGGCATCCACTCCCTCGGAGCTGTACATTCTCTTGCAGCGGCTCGACTGGAGAATGGTTCCTCCGCGGTCAATGATCGCAGCCAGGCTCCGGTTGCCAAGCTCCTCGACATCTCCGTCAAAAATCCCGTCATAGCCGTTGGAAATGCCGATGACGCGACAGTTTTGCTGGGACGCCGTTCGCGCAACCGCGCGAATGGCCGGATTCATTCCTGGAGCATCTCCACCCGAGGTTAATACGCCGATGGTTTTCATGGTTTTTAATGGGAAGCCACCGGGGGTCGTGACACTTCACGGATACCAGAACGGCGAAAAAATCAAAGGAGTGATAAAAATTTTGAACGGATATCACAGGCGATTGTCAGATTCTACAGGTTAACAATGGGGGCGGGCCGCCTCGTTCCGGTTTCATGGTTTTTCCGGGACGAACTAGGCGGCCCGCTTTTTTGTGCACGCTCTCAACCCTGCCAACACAACATTCCAAAGAGGCACTTGCCACCATGCCGTCACTCGGATAGCTCCTACGGGGTATTTCGGATTCCACTATCCACCACCCACTCCATGTCTGAGACAATTCTGGTAATTGAAGATGAAGAGGACGTTTCTGACCTAATCCGATATCATCTGAAAAAATCCAAGTTGCGGGTCATCGTGGCCGCTGATGGTCTGGAGGGACTGACCATGGCGACGGAGGAGCGCCCGGATGCGATCATTCTCGATATCATGCTTCCTCGACTCAATGGATTCGAAGTTGCCAAGAAATTAAAAGCGAATGACAGGACAGCAACAATTCCGCTTCTGATCCTTAGCGCCAAGGGCGAGGCGGATAGCCGGATCAAGGGGCTCGAATTGGGAGCCGATGATTATCTTCCCAAGCCATTTAGTCCGAGGGAACTCCTTCTCAGAATCCAATCCCTCTTGAAAAGGGCGCGTCCCACCGTGGTATCAGAATCGACTTCTTCGGGACCATTTGTTTTGGATCGTACTTCCTTAAAGGTGACCCTTGATGGCCAGCGAATCGAGCTGACTTCGACGGAATTCAAACTGCTCTCCTTGCTCATAGGAAAGGGAGGCGCAATCCAATCGCGTGAGGAGTTGCTTCATGAGGTCTGGGGATATCGCAGCACGGTCGATACCCGCACGGTCGATACCCACATGCGCCGCCTCCGTGAAAAACTGGGCACTCATGCCGCCTATTTGGAGACGGTCCGGGGTGAGGGGTATCGTTTCATGGCACCGACATCACTGAACTGATGAAGGAAGCCCTTCTTTGGGGTGCCGGTTTTGTGCTCGCCGGTTGTTTCCTCTGGTGGATCGTTTTTTCCATTGTTCTCCCGGCGGGGGAGCTCTTGGAGGTTCTCAAGAGGATAGCCGGTGGTGATTTTCGTCCGGTGATTCTGAGTGGATTACCTAGAATTTTCAGGCAGCATGCGGGTGAGTTACGAGTCATTGCGGAGACGCTTGCTCGTCAAAAAAGCCTTCTTGCCGAGGAAGAAATCAGCATTTCCGTCATTCTGGAAAGCATGACGGAAGGAGTGGTTATCACCGGGGGAGATCTGCGTATTCGCCTGGTGAACAAAGCCGCAGTCGCAATGTTCAATCTTCGTGGCGATGTGAAGGGGCTCCTACTGCCCGAGGTCTTCATGGGTCATGAACTCCAGGGGGTGGCTCAGCGTGCAGCTAGCACCGGTGAAGTGCAACGAGGGGAACTAACCCTCGGCATTCCTGGAAGAAGCGAACGCTGTCATTTGGTGGTGACTGCCGCAACGTTCAATGTGCCAGATACGGAGTCCTCCAGCGGATGCCTCATGGTGATGCACGACGTGACAAGGCTTCGTGAACTGGAGTCGGTGAGAAGGGAATTTGTGGCCAATGTTTCTCACGAGTTCCGCACTCCCTTATCGATCATTAACGGCTACTTGGAGACCCTTCAGGAGGGAGGAGTAGGTCGCGAGATGATGCGCAAATCGATCACGGTGATGCGCCGACATGCCGACAGGCTGAACCATTTGATTGAGGATCTTCTCACCATCAGCCGCATGGAGGAGAAGCGGGGGAGCCTCGAAACCATTCCAACGAATGTGGGGGTGCTCCTGACGAATGTGATCGAGCATTTGGAGAGCGAAGTAAAGGAGCGCGGCGCCCGTGTCAGACTGGAGGTTCCTTCGGGACTCCCTGCTGTCGAGGTTGACGGATACAGGATCGAACAAGCCTTCTCAAATCTTCTGGTCAACGCGCTTCGCCATGGCGTTCCTCAGGAAGGTGGCGGGGGAGATGTCGTGATCAGCGCCTCGCTTCAGGGTCCTGAGATGGCGATCAGTTTCCGGGATTATGGTCCCGGTATTCCGATCCACGATCAGGAGCATATTTTCGAGCGTTTTTACCGCGTCGGAGGAGATCGTGCCCGTCACACGGGAGGCACCGGCTTGGGTTTGTCGATCGTGAAAAATGTGGTCCAGGCTCATGGAGGGCGTGTGGCACTGGAAAGTCGCCCCGGTGAGGGCTCCATCTTCACGATATTTCTGCCGGTGTAGGAATTTTAGGTTGCTGAATTAAAGCATGGGAAGAGGCGTCTCCTCCGGAATCTCCCGCAGGTGCCCTTCGATAATCCTGTCGAGTTCCATCAGGGAGCCAACCATCGAAAGGCTGGCACGAAGCGGACGGGCCGCTGGCATTCCCCGCGTGTAGGCCATCAGACGAGAGCGCATCCCCTGCATCGCAAATCGTTCACTTTCTTTGGCGGCAATTTCTTGGGCACAATGCATGCGCACGAGTTCCCACTTCATCTCCAGCGACGGAGGTGTGTAGGGAATTCCTTTGAGGGCCGCTTTCACTTCGGTAAAAATCCAAGGATTGGTCATCGCTGCTCGTCCGATCATGAGCCCCGAGACACCTGTTCTCAGACGATTTAGTGCCGTTGTACCATCTCCGATGTCTCCATTGCCGATGACTGGAACCGTGACTGCAGAGGCGACGGAGGCGATCACTTCCCAATCCGCTTCGCCCGAGTACCCCTGAGCCTTTGTGCGGCCATGGACAGCGATGCGCTGAATCCCGGCTCCCTCAAGGAGTCGAGCGGTCTGCACGGCATTAATCGAGTTGGCATCCCAACCGATACGGATCTTCGCGGTGACAGGAAGTGGAGCACAGGCTCGCACGACGGCTTCAGCAACCCTTTCCAGCAAGGGGCAGTCGCGAAGAAGCGAGGAGCCTCCGTTTCGGCAGACCACCTTGGTTGCGGGGCAGCCGAAGTTGATATCGATAAAGTCCGGATTCACCCAGTCGATGACTTGCCGGGCCGCCTCTGCTAGTCGATCAGGGTCGGCTCCAAAGAGTTGCACCCCCATGGGTCGCTCCATCGGTGTGAACTCCACATATCCTCGCGTGCGGGCATTCCGATGCATGATGCCATCCGCGGAGACAAATTCCGTGGTCAGAATATCGGCTCCCTTCTCCTTGCAGATGGTACGGAAAATCGAATTCGTCACTCCGGCCATGGGGGCCAGGAAGAGCGGAAGGGAGCCCTTCTCCATAAAAACCAAGAATGATATCTAAGCCGCTTCCGTCGGAGACGAGAGAGACGCAGGCTCTGCAGACGCTTCCTGATGCGGAGTTGTTGCTGGTGCGGAGAGACCCGAAAGGAGCGCCGAGACCTCTTCTTGGACGGCAACCAAATCCGAGAGGGAAAGATTAGGGTCGGTGATGATGAATGTTTCACCTGTCCCTGCCCGCTCATAGATCAACGTGCTTTTGTCTGGGGAGGGTTGAGGCCTCAGGACCCGTTTGCGTTCCAGCATCACGGCAAGGAGATATCGGGTATTCGTGTGGGCGGGATCGTTGCTTTCGATCAACCTGCGCAGCATCCCTTCGGCATCGTCCCGGGGCAGCGGTTCCGGTGGGGGAGGTGCGGGTGGTTCATATTTTGAGCGCCATGCCGAGAACGGAAGCTCGGCGCCCGGATCAAGCGATCGGGCCTTCCATGCCTCCTCGCAGAGATCACTGCGGCGGAATCCATCACCATCCACAAAAAGGGCCGTGTGGAAAACTTCCCCCTCAGTGAAGGGGTGTCCCGTGGCACCACATGCCTCGGCGCGCGCCTTGATGTTCCAGTCCTGCTGCATGAATCGTATGATTTTAGGCCAAGATCAGAAGCCGGGCAACCGCAACTTTGGAAGTTCGCGGCCTGTTGCTTTAATCCAGAAAAGGAGGAGTCCGATGACAAGGAAGATGAGGATGGGTCCCCATCCCGCAACCCATCCAGGAATACGATCGCCTTTACCGAGTGCAATGAAGAGGCTGCTTGAGAAGATCAGTGCGGCAAAAAGTCCGATGGCCGTGGCGACTCCACCCATGATTCCGCGACGACCAATGACCACACCCATTGGCCCCGCGATGAAGATCAGCACAAGGCAGATCCACGGTAGGGCCCATCGGTAGTTCCAATGAGTCACAAACGGAGCGAGACGTGTTTCTGGAAATTCAGCATTGCAGCGCAGGTAATCGGTCAGTTCCGGAAGCCCCATGAATTCCGAGTTCATTGTGGAACTGGCGATTTTCCAGGGGGTTTCATGCCACCCCTTGATCTCCAGGCGGGGTGAGGACTCCGAGGAGACCTGGTTTCCAGATTCATCGACGATGACATGGCGCGCATCGAAGAGCAGCCAGGTTGCCGTTTCAGGCACAAAAGCGGCATGGGGCGTGTACCATTTCTCTGTGACGATACCCGACTCGTTCTGTTGAATGATCTCAACGTTCACGGCCTGGTTGGCCTTGGTGAATAATGCATTCAGATACCAGAGACGTCGGTCCTCACGATTGCGAAAGAGATGGTTGCCGATCCCGTTGAATGGTTTCTGGCCTGATTTGATTTCGCTCTTGATCTCATCGCTCGAGGATCCGGCCTGCGGGGCAAGGCGGTAATTAAGGGCTCCCAGGAGAGCTGTCATGAGGAGCCCCACGATCACGAGTGGCACAAAAATCCTATAGAGACTCACTCCGGCGCATAGCATGGAGATAATCTCATTGCGGCGGGACATCTGTGTCAGTGTGTAAAGGAGCGCCAGAAGAAGGCCCACGGGAACACTCAACACGATCACGCTGGGGATCTGAAGAAGGTAGTAGCGTGTGACGAGGGCGACTGTGGCATGCCCGGAAAGAAAATCGGGCAGGTTGACGCTGAGATCCCACACAAGCCAGACCGAGATGAATCCGGAAACACAGTAAAAAAACGGAATCAGAAACTTATTGAGAAGGTATCGGTCGAGGATCGTCATGGCGGTCGCCGGCAGAAACCCATTGCAGGAGGCCGGAAAGAACACGATTCTGAATCCCTTGCAGCGGATTCTGCAACCGTAATCACCCCGCTGTGCCCGCCTATTCCCATGATTTCCCTTAATGAAGAGATTGCCCCCGGAGCTCCGACAGCTTCCGGCGGCTTTGCGCGCGAAATTGCGGAGCTCTTCGGACCAAAGGGGACCCTTGCTTCCATCCGTGGATTTGAATGGCGCCCCGAGCAGCAGCGTATGGCGGAAGGGGTTGCCGGGGCACTGGAAGGGCGATCTCATCTCGTGGTCGAGGCAGGGACTGGAGTCGGGAAATCGCTTGCCTACCTGATCCCCGCCGTTCTGCACTCCATCAGGACGGGGCGCAAGGCCCTGATCAGCACCCATACGATCAACCTCCAGGAACAACTGCTCTATAAGGATGTCCCGCTGGTGCGCGGCCTGATCGGAGAGGAGTTTGAGGCTGTCCTGCTCAAGGGACGTCAGAACTATGTCTGTCCCACCCGGTTGACCCGCGCCCTGCGCCACGGCAGCGATCTCTTCACGACTGAGGAGAAGCCGGAGATCGAACGCATCCGGGAATGGGCGGCGACGACCGCCGACGGGTCGCTTAGTGACCTTCCCTTCGAGCCTGCGCAGCAACTCTGGGCCCAGGTTTGTAGCGAGCAGCATCTCTGCACTCCCAAGACCTGCGGGCGTGATTCCGGATGTTTCTATCAGGCGGCGCGGCGCCGTGCGCAGTCGGCACAAGTCCTCGTGCTCAATCACACACTCTTCTTCACGCTTCTTGGAGATCCTGAGGATGAGGGGATCGGGTATCTCTTTCCTGATGATTTTGTGATCTTTGACGAAGCTCACACTGTTGAACAGGTGGCCTCTCGGCATCTCGGATTTTCCCTTTCGCAGTATGGACTTCGGCAGTCGATTCAGCGGCTCTACAATCCTAGAACGCGGAAAGGACTGCTCCAGCAAGCCAGGCATCACGAGGCAATCAGTACGGCATCCGATCTGATCCCTGAAATCGACCGATTCTTTGACTCGATCGCCGGTGCCTGCACGTTCCGGCAGGGAAGGGAGTGTCGCGTGCGCGGCGATCAATCGGCCGATTTGATCGAGGCGGTGTCGGGTAGTCCTTTATCCGAAAGTCTGGCCCGTTTGGCGGATTCGGCCGGCACGGCTGCGGCGAAAGCCGAGGAGGAGGGATTGAAGGGTGAGCTTTCTGAAGTTGCCACAAGGCTGAGGACATCCAGGGCCGGCCTTGTCGATTTTCTCTCCCAGAGCGAACCGGGGCATGTCTACTGGGTGGAGCGTAATGGAAAGACCTCTTCCTGGTGCAGTCTGCACGCGGCGCCTGTGGCTGTGGCTCCGCTCCTGGGGCGGCTCCTTTTTCGCGAGGGTAGTACCGCCGTCATGACGAGTGCCACCCTTTCGGTCGGCTCTTCCGAGCTGGATTATTTCAGAGGTCGTGTCGGTGCCCTCGAGGTGCCATCCCTGCAGCTTGGCTCGCCGTTTGATTACTCCAACCAGATGAAACTTCATCTCGTGCGCAAGATGCCCGAGCCCAAGGATCCGTCGTATGAGGAGTCACTCGCCACATGGATCCGCCATTTTACCGAGGAGAGTCGCGCTCGGGCCTTTGTCCTTTTTACCAGTCACCGGACGATGCAGTCCGTCGCCGCACGGATGGGTGATTTTTTTGAGCAAAAAGGGTGGAATCTCATCGTGCAGGGAGGGGGGCTCTCCCGGTCACGGATGCTGGAAAGCTTTCGCGAGGATGGAGAGAGTGTCTTGTTCGGGACGGATAGCTTCTGGACGGGTGTCGATCTGCCCGGGGAGGCGCTCTCCTGCGTGATCATTACAAGGCTGCCATTCGTGACCCCTGATCACCCGCTCACCGAGGCGAAATTGGAGGAGATCGAGTCTGCAGGGGGTGATCCCTTTCAGACGTATTCGCTTCCCGAGGCGATTCTGAAACTTCGTCAGGGGGTTGGAAGACTGATTCGTAGCGCTAAGGATCGAGGCTCCATCGTGATCCTTGATAGCCGCATCCTTTCACGTCCTTACGGAAAGGCTTTTCTCAAGGCGCTCCCCGAATGTCCGGTGGAGATCGAGTAATTGGTGATGGGGAATAGGGGATTGGGCCATGGATGCTTCCCTATCCTCTCAATTTAAGGCGTTTTGTAGTGCAGGGAAACCAGACGCAGGGATTTCTCTTTCTCCTCGACGCTGTAATAGTTCAGTTCGAGGTTCACAGTCGGTTGGCTCCATTGATAGATGATCAGCGTGTAGGTCATTTCCTGGGGAATATTGTCTCCTGCGGGGTGCTCCTTCACCTTATTTACCAGCAGCGTACCGAGGCCATAGCGTTCGTCGATGCGGCGTCTGGTGCGATCGAAGAAGTCGACGGTCTTCTCGGCATCCCATGAGGGATCGTCATATTGCAACTCCACCTCGATCATGGAGCCATCCTTGAAGGTGAAGAGCGATTTCTTAAGCAAGGTGTCGCCGATGCTCAGTCCTTCGGCTTCCAGGATGACTTTGCCGATCGATTTCTCGGTGCAGGATGTTTCCCGTGCCTTCACGGCATTGATCATCCCGCGAACCTTCTCGATGCTGTCGCCCCACGTCAGTCCGTAGGGAATTTTGATTTCCTTCAGCGTCGGTTGCTGTCCCCGAGCGCCTGCTCCTGACATTAGGAGGGCTACCATCATAAAGATGATCCGAAGGGCATTCATCAGGGCGTGGATTCTCCAGCAGAAGGAGATAAATGGAAAGCATCGGGAGAGACCTCCAGTTTTCCTGCGGAGAGAGGAACTATTCGGTCGAGTCCTGTGATTTCATAAGTGGCTGTCCCCTTTGGGTTCTCTATTATCAATCGAGCGTCTCCCTTCTTCATCCCTTGGAGGATGCGGGCACTTTGTGGAGTGCCATCGTTGTCAACTGGAACGGAAAGTATGGGAAGTCCCTCAGCGGTGAGTGCGCAGGTGTTCTCCTTGAACGATGCGGCCACGATGATCACAGGCCTGCTTTCCAGCAACGCATCCTTGGGGGCACGTAACACAATCGATTTTTCCTGTAATGGCTTGTAGGTAAGTGGCATGGGCCAATCTAGAGGGAGTGGGCCCGTAATCGTTTCCAAAAAGGGAAGTGATGAGATTGAGATTGGGCCGTGAACCAAGCCTTTCGCCATATAGGTTCCGGCTGGCACGGGGTGACCCTGATCATCCTTTTCATCCCAGGTCATGATGAGGCCATTGAGGCCCGCAGGAATCGACTCCACAGGTGCATCCCTGTGGAGTAATCGGACAAGGCCCCCCTCTTCCGAGAAGACCCCAAGCGTCACCGGTCCCTCTAATTCTGGAAGCGCCACAGCAAAAGATTGATCGCTGCGTGCCGTAACAGCAGAGATGCCAATCTGGAAAAAGCAGAAGACCAGAACCTTTGGCAGAACGGATTGGGCTAAAACAGTCCGCCGGGTTGGCAACTTTTTTTGCATACGGTACCGATCCTTGACCATGATTCGAACTCTTCCCAAGAACTTTCGGATTGCGACTCTTTGTTCCTGCGATTCCAATCTAAGGGATCATGTCCCCATCCATCCTTGTCACCGGGGGCGCCGGCCTCATCGGCAGTGCCCTGATCCATGCCCTGAACCAGCGGGGTCAGGATGATATCCTCGTCACCGATGTCCTCGGTAAGGATGAAAAATGGAAAAATCTCTCCCCGCTTCGCTTTAACGACTACCAACAGGCCGATGCCTTCCTCGATCGCCTCGAGTGCGAACCGGAAAGTTTGGATTCGATCCACACGATCTTCCATCTCGGAGCCTGCTCAGCGACCACCGAAACAGATGCCGGATACCTGATGGAGAACAATTTTGGCTACACCAAGCGTCTTGCGCAGTGGGCGATCCAACGTGGCATCCGTTTTGTCTATGCCAGCTCGGCTGCCACTTATGGAGACGGGACGCGAGGCATGGACGACGGTATCGACCACCTTGATTCACTCCGTCCGCTCAATGCCTACGGCTACTCCAAGCACCTCTTCGATCTTCATGCCAAGCGCAACGGATGGCTCGGCCGGATGGCCGGCATCAAATATTTCAACGTTTTTGGTCCGAACGAGTGGCACAAGGGGGAGATGCGCAGCCTTGTCGCGAAGGCCTATGAACAGATTCTCGAAACAGGCAAGGTCTGCCTCTTCAAGAGCCACAGATCAGATTACAAGGACGGGGAGCAGGTCCGCGATTTCGTTTATGTGAAGGATGCCGTCGCGATGACCCTGCACATCGCCGACACCCCCTCAGCCAACGGACTGTTCAATATCGGCACGGGCACTCCCCGTACCTGGGTGGATCTTGCCACGGCTCTCTTCACCGCGCTAGGGCGCAAGCCTGAGATCGAATTCATCGACATGCCGGCTCATATTCGGAATCAGTACCAGTATCACACTTGCGCCGATGTCAGCCGCCTCAAGGCCGCGGGATGGAACGCTGCTACGACTTCCCTTGAGGATTCCGTCAGTGACTACGTGCGTAACTATCTGGTTCCCGGTAAACACCTCGGGGATGAATAGGGTCTAGGAGCTCGGAGATAGGTGTTGGGGATATATTCCCAGCCGCGGAAGCAGATGTTAAGAAACGACAAGCAGACAAACGCAAAAGAACGAATCCGCCCTAATCCCTGAAGTTCTTAAAACTCAAGGAGACACCAAAATCCTTGCCTCGTAGGAAGGCAATGACTTCCTGAAGTTCATCCCGTTTGGTGCCGGTGACGCGCACCTGCCGATCCTGCAGTGAAGCCTGCACTTTGAATTTCTCGGCCTTGATGGCGGTCGTGATTTCCTTGGCCTTGTTTCCTTCCAGCCCCTGCATGATGACGAATTCCTGCCGTGCATGCCCGATTGATGAGATTGCGGCATCCTTCTGTTCGACATTGCGAAGGTCGACGCCTCGTTTTGCAAGCTTACCTACCATGATTTCCCGGACACCCTTAAGCTTGTTGTTGTCCTCCGCAGTCAGGGTGATGAGTTCAGGTTTTGTGAGCTCGATTTTAACGTTGCTCCCCTTGAAGTCGAACCGCGTCGCCAATTCTTTCACGGCTTGATTCACCGCGTTCTCGATCTCCATCCGCTCGATTTCTGATACAATGTCAAAAGAAGGCATTTTTAAAAGGCTGAAGGAAAAAGGCAGAAGGCAGAAGGCTAAAAATCAATACGTCATCATTAGGGAGATGGCCGATGGCGTTTTGGCTCCCCCTTCATCCACACTTGTGAGTTGCAATCCACCCCTTCTGCATGGATCTTATTCAGCCCGACTGAGCCAGCCTCAAGCGCTGAAGCAGGGGTTCCAACCATGAGCGCCACCACAACAGAAACCATTGAAGAGCCTCGCACAGAGAATACCCGTGTGTGCGGAGTGACGCGCCTCATCTCCCCTCGTGAGGTCAAGGAGAGGCTCCCTGCTTCTCCGGAAATCCTTGCCAAGGTTGCTGAATATCGCGAGACCTGCCGCCGCATTCTTCGCGGTGAGGATCCCCGCCTTCTGGTCATCGTTGGCCCCTGCTCGATCCATGATCCCGTCTCCGCTCTCGACTATGCGCGACGGCTTGCGGACTTAGCCAAGGAAGTAGAGGACAAGCTCTTCCTTGTGATGCGTGTCTATTTTGAGAAACCCCGCACGACAGTTGGGTGGAAGGGGCTGATCAATGATCCTTACCTGAATGATTCCGGTGACATGCAGCACGGCATTAAGGTTGCCCGCCAACTCCTGCTCGATGTTGCGGCTCTTGGTCTTCCTGCCGCCACAGAGGTTCTCGACCCGATCATGCCGCAGTATATCGCGGACCTGATTAGCTGGTCGGCGATCGGGGCGCGGACCACCGAGTCACAGACACACCGGGAGATGGCCAGCGGACTCTCGATGCCTGTCGGCTTTAAGAATGGCACCGATGGAAGCATCCAGACGGCCATCGATGCCATGCGTTCCTCACGAAGCCCTCACAGTTTTCTTGGCATCGACCAGGAGGGCATGACCAGCATCATCAAGACGGCCGGCAATCCCGATGGTCATCTTGTCCTTCGTGGCGGACGTGACGGAGTGAATTATCACGCGAACCAAACGGCGGATGCCGCCGCCAAGCTCAAGGCCGCAGGTGTCCCGACGGCTATCATGATCGATTGCAGCCATGCCAACAGTGGCAAGGATCCCGCCCGTCAGCCCGAGGTCTGGAACAGTATCCTGGAGCAGCGCGCATCAGGTCGCACCGATGTCGTCGGGGCAATGATCGAGAGCCATTTGGAATTTGGTGCCCAGAACCTAGGTGATGATCCTTCAGTGCTTCGTTACGGAGTCTCGATTACTGATGCCTGCCTCGACTGGGAGGCCACCGCGGAACTCCTCCGCAGGGCCTAATTAGGCGGAGAGCGGAGGCGTAACGGTTTTCTCCCGTGGCACGGACCATCCGGGAGATCTCGTTTGCCGCACTCGATTTCGAGTCTGCAGGTGAAAGGCCCAATGAGGCCGGTATTCCCATTCAGATAGGCATTGCCTCGATGCAAGATCTCAGTCCGCTGCCGGATACGTTCTACCGGAGTTATCTCCGAACGGCGCGCTCCGTCACTTGGTCCGCTCAACAGATCCATGGAATCACCGACGTCGATCTTAAAGATGCTCCCGAACTGCTCTCCCTTTGGCCCGAGATTAAGAGGCGGCTTGAAGGCCGCTGCATCGTTGCCCATGGAGCGGGAACCGAGAGGCGCTACCTCCGGGCCTTCCCGATGCACGGGTTCGGCCCATGGATTGATACACTCACGCTGAGTCGCAAGATTCTTCCGGGGCGCCCATCCTACGCCCTCTCTGACTTGGCGAGGGAACTTTCCCTGGAGGTGGAGGCGCGCACGCTGCTAGCTGATTTTCGGTGGCATGAGGCGCTTTCGGACGCACTGGCCGCGCTACTTCTACTCAGGAAACTGATTGAACTGAGCGGCATTCCGGATCATCCGGAGGAGGTACTTCTGCAGTGAGGTGGATAGACTGAAGACGGTAAGACTATTAGCTCAGAATCTGATGAGTAAGATCTCCAAGCCTTAAAAAACCTATCAGCCTTCAGGCTTAACTGCTGTAAATCCCCTCCAGCCACCTGCTGGAGATGGTGCTCGGGGAGGGACTCGAACCCTCATGCCTTTCGGCATGCGCCCCTTAAACGCACGTGTCTGCCATTTCACCACCCGAGCAACTGATGGGTCTGGAATCATACGAGTAGATGGCTTTCGGGCAAGATAGAAAAAAAGAAAAATGTTGTTGTCTCCCGAACTCTTCCGTGGCATCCTCTCACTCCTTTTCCAAAGATTTTCCCATGTCCTACGCAATCATCCAAACCGGCGGCAAACAGTACCGCGTCTCCGAGGGGGACGTCCTGAGTGTCGAGAAACTCGCTGTCGAAACCGGCAAAGAGACCACCTTCAGCGACGTTCTCCTCGTTGTGAACGGCGACAAGGTCACCCTTGGCGCCCCCCTCGTTTCCGGAGCCAGTGTCCAGGCCGAGGTTGTCGATCAGTACAAGGATGACAAGGTTGTCGCTTTCAAGTTCAAGCGTCGCAAGGGGTATCACCGCACCGTCGGTCATCGCCGTCAGCTTACCGAACTGAAGATCACCAAGATCTCTGCTTAAATCTCCAACACAACTTTTAACCCAACCCACCTACTGCCATGGCACATAAAAAAGGACAGGGAAGCGTCAAGAATGGACGCGACAGCGAAAGCAAACGCCTCGGCGTAAAGAAGTTCGGCGACCAGAGTGTTGTCGCCGGCAACATCATCATCCGCCAGCGTGGCACCAAATTCATTCCCGGTCGCAACGTTGGTCTCGGACGTGATTACACGATCTGGTCGCTTGTCGATGGCAAGGTTCGTTTCGACCGTGCTGGTCGTCGTGTAAATGTCGATCCCGTTGTTTCGGTAGAGGCTTCCGCCAACTAAAAATTTCTTTTCTTTCATCTAGAAGAGATGACACCCCCGGCCTTCAACAGCCGGGGGTTTCTTTTTTACAAAATTCCCCTGATCCTCCGATGATACAATTCGGCGTTCTTGGTTCTGGAAAGGGATCCAATTTCAGGGCCCTTGCGGAGGTGTTTCAGGCCGGGACCCTCGGCGCTCAACCGGTGATTGTCCTCTCCGATGTGGAGCACGCCGGCATCTTGGATCTCGGGCGGAAATTTGAAATTCCCTGTCACTTTATTGCCCCGGGTCCTTTCCGAACCAAGATGTCTCCGGAAGCCGAGGGAGAAATCGTCCAATTGCTCCGAGAGGCTCAGGTCGATTTCGTTGTGCTTGCTGGATTCATGCGTGTCATCAAGGAACCGCTTCTCAATGCCTTCCCGGGGCGCATCTTGAATATCCATCCTTCGCTCCTGCCGGCTTTTCCTGGACTGGAAGCATGGCGTCAAGCCGTCGAGGCAGGTGTTCCTGAGGCAGGGTGCACTGTTCACCTGGTCGACTCAGGAGTCGATACCGGCAAGATTCTTGGCCAAAGCCGCGTTCCCGTACTTTCTGGTGACACTGCTGAGTCGCTCCACGCAAGGATCCAAGTCGCAGAGCACGAACTCTATCCCAGGATCATCCGAGAATTTGCCGGCCATCTGCTGCCCCGGGACTGAGACGGCCTCACCTTTGCCCTGCCTGCTTCCCAGAATGAATTTAATCTTCAGACTTGAGCCTTCAACCTTTAGTGTCTCCTGATGCTTGGTAAACGCATCATTCCCTGTCTCGATGTCGATGGCGGCAGGGTCGTGAAAGGAACGAAGTTCGAGAATATTCGTGACGCCGGGGATCCGGTCGAGTGTGCCCGAGCCTACGATGCCCAGGGTGCCGACGAGCTAGTCTTCCTCGACATCACCGCCTCCCATGAGGGCCGCGCCACCATGCGCGAAGTGGTTGAGAAGACTGCCGATGCCTGCTTCATGCCGCTGACCGTGGGTGGAGGTATTCGTAAGGTCGAGGATGTGCGGGCGATGCTGCTGGCAGGAGCCGACAAGGTCAGCATGAATACTGCGGCCCTCGATGATCCGAATCTCGTGAACGCCTCCGCCGAGGGATTCGGCTCCCAGTGTGTTGTCGTTGCGATCGATGCACGTCGTGATGGAGAGGGTGGATGGATCGTTCACACCCACGGAGGGCGTAGGCCCACGTCTTGGCAGGCCGTTGATTGGGCCAAGGAAGTTGCCAAGCGCGGAGCTGGGGAGATTCTTCTCACCAGTATGGATTCTGATGGTACCAAGAAGGGCTATGATCTTGAACTGACTGCCGCCGTTAGCGATGCCATCGGCATTCCCGTGATCGCCAGCGGTGGGGCGGGCGATATCGGTCACATGGCTGAGGTTCTCACCATCGGCAAGGCCGACGCCGTGCTCGCCGCCAGCATCTTCCACTTTGGGCAGTATACGGTCGCTGATGTGAAGAGAGAACTAGCTACGCACGGTATTCCTGTCAGGAAACCTGTTTAGATTTTTCGCACGGAGACGCGGAGACGCAGAGGAGGGAGAAAGGGCTTGAGTCGAGCGAGTAAAGGAATAGCTATCAGACAAGTCTCCCCCTCATGAAACGTTTTCTCAAATGGACGGCCATCGTTGTCGGCTCGCTCATCCTGTTCCTAATCCTCCTTGTCGGATCATTCCTCGGATGGCTGAAGTGGTCGGGTGAGCGCGACTGGAAGAGGGCTGAGGCAGAACTCCGTGCCAAAGGTGAGAAGCTGACTTTTGCGGAACTTGTTCCGCCGATGCCGCCGGACAGCGAGAACTTCTTCGCTGATCCGCTCTGGGCTGGTTACTCCGATCTTGTTCGGACCAAGAGTCGCGGATGTGACGGTGCAGAGAGACAGACCATGGCGCTCAAGGTTCCTGCCGCTCAACTGCCGATCAGGCTTTGGCAGAAGGTTCCCTTAACCGCCCAGGAATCTAATCAACTGGCACAGCTCACGATCTCCAAAGCAAGTGACAGAAGCTCTGCATACAGTGCTCTTAGATCTACGATTCCTTACGAAAAGAACGCTGATCGGAAACGCGAGGAAGCGACAGCGATGCTTCAGATTCTTACTCCGGCCAACGAGACCCTTTCCCGGATTGCGGGGTTAGCACGCCGTCCTCAGGCCCAGTTTCCTCTCCACTACAACCTCATTGCGACAGAAGGATCGATCCCCGAACTGCTTGCAGAAACGGCCGAAAATTTGGTGCTCTCACAACTCTTCCTGAATAGGGCGAGCAGTGAGTTGCTCCTCGGCAACAACACTGCGGCAGCAACTGACGCCGAGACCCTGCTCCGACTCTCGTTCACCCAGCAGAACGAGCCCCTGCTGATCTCGCTGCTGGTTCGGGTTTCAACAACGGGCCTGGCTCTCAGAGTCTTGGATCAGGGACTGGCCGACCATGTCTGGACGGCGGATCAGATCGCGCTCTATCAGGGGTTGCTGGAAAATATCGATCTCCCCAAAGGTCTGCTCTTTGTTCTGCGAGGAGAGCGGATCTATGGGCGGGAATCGTGGAAAGCACTTCAGCAACGCCAACAAGGGTTTTTCGCCGCACTAGAAATCCAAGGTACACGCATGCTGCTCGAAAAGAATGCTGCATACCATGCCCTCCTGATGCAGAGGGCTCTTGAGTCCATGGAACACTCGCTCCATGAGTCCGGTTGGAATCGGTCCAACGCCCAAGTCTTCAAAGAGGAACAAGCCGCGTTGGCACAAAGTCCCCTCCATCGCATCATGTACATCATGATGTCGCTGGCCGTTCCCGCTCTGGACGGTGCGATTGAAAAAACCGTCGAGTGCCAGACTCAAGTCGATCAGAGCTTGATCGCCTGCGCTTTGGAGCGCTATCGCCTCGCCCACGGTTCCTATCCTGCTTCGCTTGATGCTCTGACGCCAGAGTATCTGGTACAGCTCCCAAACTCGCCAATCAACGGAAAGCAGATGAACTATTCCCTCCAACCGGGCGGCGCCTTCCTACTCTGGACCCCGGGTTGGAACCTCAATTCACTCGACGGAAAACCAGGTGAGTTTCAGGGAGATGGAGACATCGTCTGGGCGCAACCTCTTCCGAAAAGACCCACGGAAAGTTCTCAAATCTTAAAATAAGAGCCCTCTTCACAAAGGCTTGGAAGTTGGGATGCAGCGCTAGGCTGCCAAGCGAAGCTGTATATTTTATACTGCGAGCGAAGGAGAACAAAGCGATGCGCTCAAATCCCAAGCCCTACTCCTTAAAGCAATAGGGGCAACTGACTTCATAGACATAGCGGGGGTCCTTGACCTCTTCCTCAGTCAAGGGCTCGGTGCAGGCGAAGCAGAGTTGGCTGCCTGTTTCCTGCAACGCCGGATTGACGCCGACGCGTTTGTCGAAGACGAAGCACTCCCCATCCCAGTGCGCTCCACCGCATTCTTCAAAATATTTCAGGATGCCTCCCTCGAGTTGGTATACTTCGCGGAAGCCTGCCATCTCGAGGAATGGGGCGGCTTTCTCGCAGCGGATGCCTCCCGTGCAGAAGCTGACCACGGGAGCCTCTTTCATTGAATCGGGGAGTTGCTTGATAGCTTCGGGAAATTTGCGGAAGTGGCGGATTGGAAGCGTGACAGCACCGGTAAAGGTGCCGAGCTTCACTTCATAGGTATTTCGAGTATCGAGAAGGGTGACGGGACGCCCCTCATCCAACCAGCGCTTGAGTTCTTTGGCGGGAAGCCGTGGAGAGGTGTGACGAGCCGGATTGATCTCCTCGACGCCGAAGGCGATGATCTCCTGCTTAATCTTCACGAGCATCCGGTTAAAGGGTTGCTCCTCACTCTCGCTACGCTTTTCCTGAAGAGTCTCAAGGCCGGAAATCGAGCGTAAGGTCACGAGTAGTTTCTCCACCGAGGATCTCTCTCCGGCGATGAAGAGGTTAATCCCTTCGGGACTCAGTAGGATGCTCCCCTTGAGTTCCAAGGAACGGCACTCAGTCTTAAGCTGCTCTCTCAGTTCGGTAAGCTCGCTTAGCTCTGCGAACTTGTAGGCAGCAATGTTGATGACTGACATAGGTAAAGTCTGTTAGCGGACTAGACTATAGGCCGTTAGGTCAAAAAAATCCCTTTTTTAGTTCCCCATCTCTGCGCCCCCGCGTCTCCGCGCGAGATCTTTTAGTCCTAATTCGCTTAATAGTTAAACAAATCTCCCAGAGCAAAAGTCTTTCCGGTAGCAGTATTAAGCGCGCGAAGGAGTTTGCCCTGGACGTTTTTCGTCAGGCGTCTGCCCTTGCAACCGCGCTGGACCATCTTGTGAGTGATCTGCTCGGCGGAGGCCGCCACGAGATCATGCGATTTCAGTCCTAGTTCCGTGAGAAGACGGGCCAGGGGCTGTTCGCCGAGATCGCGTTCGAAGTCCTGCTCCAAGGATTAGACTGTCTTGATGAGATCTGTTGCGGGGAAGCGTACTTTGGCGGCCGATGCATACTTGTCATCTGCACTGCGATAACCGAGAGCGCAGCAGACGACAGAAGCATAACCCTGCTCCTTGAGTCCAAGGATGGCATCATATTCCGCCGGTGCGAAGCCTTCGATCGCGCAGGTGTCGACGCCAAGCAGAGCGGCCGTCGTCATGAGGTTACCCAGAGCGATGTAGGCTTGAAGAGCTGCCCAATGAGGGATGCGAGTCTCGGCACCGGGAGAGAGCAGGCTTCCGTACATCATGCCTCGGTATCCCTCAAGGGATTCACGGGGTATGCCGCGCACCTCAACGACACGGTCAAGGAAACGATCAACCTCGGCTTCCGTCATAGCTGTGCGGCCCGCCATCACAACGTAGTGAGAGGCATCAACCACCTGAGTCTGATTCCATGAATGAGGCTGAAGCTGTGCGCGTACGGCCGGATCCTTCACAATCAGGAAGCGATAAGGCTGAAGTCCGAAGGAAGAAGGGGAGAGGACAAGACTCTCTTCAAGGGTTTTCCACGTGGCGTCGGAGATCTTCTTTGAGGCATCGAAGGTCTTGGTGGCATAGCGCCAGTTCAGAGCGTCAAGAAGCTGGGATTCAGGAATGGTATGACTCATGGTGTGTTTGCCGGGTTGGTTTGATGGGAAAATATCGTATTGCCTTTTGAAGAGTTGCAGGCAAATCATTAACGGCGTTAAGTAAAAACTCAATCACCAAAATCCCTAACTTTTACTCTTATGTCCGAACCTGTCATTGCTCAAAAGTCTCCCATCCCCGTCGAGGTCAAAGCTGGCCAGACCTATTACTGGTGCTCCTGCGGCAAAAGCGCCACGCAGCCTTTCTGCGATGGTTCACACAAGGGAACCGACTTCGCGCCGACACCCTACACCGCCGAGAAGGATGGTCCCGTTTACTTCTGCGGCTGCAAGCACAGCGGTAATGGTCCCCTCTGCGACGGAGCCCACAAAGGACTCTGAGAGACTCTGAGCAGCAAAGTCACTTAGACTGAAGTCCGAAGGCTGTTAGGTCACAACCAATCCGATTCAGACCCCGCCTCTCGTAAGGGAGGCGGGTTTTTTTGTAACAATCAGCTGCTTAAGTGGGCTGCTGAAGCTTTGATACCTTTCATTTGAAGCGCCTGAAAGATCCGTTCAGCGGCCGCCTGCGCCGTCATGCCGTATTTTTCACGGAGGATGGATACAGAGCCATGCTCGATGAACTGATCGGGCCAACCCACGCGCACGAGCGGTGTGGTGATCCCGGCATCGGAGAGATGCTCTGCCACAGCGGCACCGAAGCCTCCACTGACAGTGTGGTCCTCCAGAGTGCAAAGAACCCTCGAGCCGCGTGCGAAGAACTCAAGCGTCCCCGCATCCAATGGCTTGATCCAACGCGGGTTGATGACGGCTGCCTTGATTCCTCGCTTCTCGAGCAGGTCGGCTGTCTCCATGGCCACCTCACAGAAGTTTCCGAGACCGAAGAGAGCCACATCCGTTCCATGGCGTAGCACCTCGGCTTTGCCTATCTCGAGGAGCTTCGGAGTCGGTCTGGGGGCGGCCCCTGTACCCGCACCACGCGGATAACGGATCGCGATCGGCCCCTCATGGTGATTGGCCATCGTCCAGAGCATGTCGGCAAATTCTTCCTCATCCTTCGGTTGCATGGCGATGACGCCGGGTATGCTCCTTAGGTAGGCAATATCGAAGAGCCCGTGGTGTGTTGGTCCGTCGTCACCGGAAAGCCCCGCTCGATCCATGCAGAGTGCGACATTGAGATTCTGCAGGGCGATATCGTGAACGATCATGTCGAAGGCCCTCTGCATGAAGGTCGAGTAGATCGCAAGGAAGGGTTTCATTCCCTTGGTTGCCATGCCTGCGGCAAAGAGTGCTGCATGCTCCTCCGCGATCCCGACATCATAAAATCGGTCGGGATGTCGTGCGGCGAACTGAACGAGGCCCGTGCCGTTGGGCATCGCCGCTGTAATGGCAACGATCTTGCGGTTATGATCCGCAAATCCTGAAAGCGTCTTGCCGAAAATCTCCGAGTAGGTCGGAGTGGGAGCGGTTTGGGTTTCGCCGGTATCAGGTTGGTACTTTCCGAGTCCGTGGAACTTGTCCGGTTTTTCGATCGCGGGGCCGAATCCCTTCCCCTTCTTCGTCATGATGTGAAGGAGCACCGGCTCGTTCAGTGTCTTGAGGAACTCGAAGGTACGTATTAACAGGGGGATGTCATGACCGTCGATCGGGCCGAAATAACGCAGGCCGAGATTCTCGAAGATCACGCTTGGTCCGATGATCTGCTTCACTCCCGACTTGATCTTGTGGGCAAGTTGACGCGCGCTCTTGCCGCCGATCCATTCGACAAACTTTGCAGCCTGATCGTGGAGATGAGCATAGGCCGGGCTGGTGGCGATCCTGTTGAGATGCTCCGCAATGGCACCCGTATTTCTGGCGATCGACCACTGGTTGTCATTGAGCACCACGATAAAGCGTTTTGTGGTCTCCGAGACATTGTTGAGGGCCTCGTAACTGACTCCGCAGGTGAAGGCAGCGTCGCCTGCGACGGCCACAACATGCTCGGCACCACCATTCATGTCCCGCGCCGCCGCCATGCCAAGGGCTGCGGAGAGAGCTGTCCCTGCATGTCCCGCTCCATAGCAGTCGTGCTCGCTCTCAGTGCGGAGAAGGAATCCGTTGAGGCCTCCGTGCTGGCGCATCGATCCGAGCTGCTTCCGGCGTCCGGTGAGGATTTTATGAATGTATCCCTGATGGCTGACGTCGAAGAGGATCTTGTCGTCAGGCGTCTCAAAGACGCGGTGTAGGGCGATCGAGAGTTCAACGACGCCGAGATTCGGGCCGAGGTGACCTCCTGTTTCGGCGAGCGTGCCGATCAATTCCTCTCGGATTTCCTGGGCGAGTGCAGGTAGGTCACTCTCCGGAAGTTTTTTCAAATCAGCCGGGGAGTCGATGGCATCCAACAGGTACCGTGGATGATCCGAACTCACGACTCCTCGAACGGCTTGAGCGCTGTTTCACCGCGGCTATTTCGCGTGATGATCTCGATTCGTTTCTCGGCCGCATCGAGCTTCTCGCGGCAGATCTGAAGCAGCTTCATTCCCTCCTCATAGCGCTCGATGAGAGTCTCCAGAGGTGGAGGGGTCTGTTCGATCTCCTCAACGATGTTTTCCAAGCGACCGAGCGATTTCTCGATGGAAGTCTCGGTATCAGAATCGGTTTTTGTTGTCTTGGAAACCATGGCTTGAGCGAATGTCAGATGCTCGGCGGTTTGGATTTCCTCATGCCAATCTGAGCAAGATGACGATGCAGGGTGCGGCGGCTGATGCCGAGCTTTTTTGCCGCCATCGTGCGATTGCCTGCGCAATCCTCCAGGGCCTTGTGGATCACGGTGGCCTCGATTCGGGCTAGATTCATCTCACCCTCTCCAAGCGGTGTGGAAGAGGCTCGCAGGGAAGCAGGAAGATCACCCGGCGCGAGTTCCTTTCCGTTTCCCAGCACGACGGCATGCTCCACGGCGGCTCGGAGCTCACGGATGTTGCCGGGCCATGCATGGGTCTCGAGGGCTTCCATGGCTTCCGGGGTGAAGTGGCGCTCGGGTTTGTCATGCTCCTTGGCCATTTCCTTGAGGAAGGCACCGACTAACAGTGGGATATCCTCGGGGTGAGTGCGAAGAGGCGGCATGGTGAGGGGAACCACGTTAAGGCGGAAGAACAGATCCTCGCGGAATGTCCCCGCGCGTACCATGGCGGCCAGATCCTTATTGGTGGCTGCGATCAGTCGGACATCTGAGTTGAGGGTCTGGTTGCCACCGACACGTTCAAAGCTCTTTTCGCCCAGTACGCGCAGGATTTTGACCTGGACTGTTGGGTCGATCTCGCCGATTTCGTCGAGGAACAGCGTGCCGCCGGAGGCCTGTTCGAAGCGCCCGATTCTCCGCTCGCCTGCCCCGGTGAAGGCTCCCTTTTCATGGCCGAAGAGTTCACTCTCCAGCAACTGGGGGGAGAGGGAAGCGCAATGAACCGCGACAAACGGCTTCTCCGCGCGGGTGCTCAGATCATGGATTGCCTTGGCAGCGACTTCCTTTCCCGATCCGCTCTCTCCTTGGATGAGAACCGTTGCTTTGCTGGGAGCCACCTGTCGGATGGTCTCGAAGACCCGCTCCATCACCGGAGATCGGCCGATCATTCTGTCGGGAGTTCGCGTTTTTCGTACTTCCTGGCGGAGTTCGAGGTTTTCTGCCTGCACCGTTCTTTCTCGGAGGGCGCGCCGGATGAGCATCTCCAGGCGATCGATATTCACCGGCTTGGTCACGAAATCATAAGCTCCCTGACGCATCGCCTCGACCGCTGTATCCACAGATCCGTAAGCCGTCATCATGATACAGATCGGCGGATCGGAACGCTTTAGGATCTTCCTCATCAAATCCATGCCATCGTCGGCGCCGAGTTTCAGGTCGGTGAGGACGAGGTCAGGAGGATCTGCATCGATCAAGGCAAGAGCTCCCGCCTCATCCGATGCCAGCGATACGTCGAAATATTCTTCCAGAACAGCCCTCAATCCATCACGAGTATTCTTTTCGTCATCAACGATTAAGATGGTCTGTTTCACGGGAATTGAGACATCTTGGCACAACAACCCTTGAATCCGCAATCCTTACTCTAGAGACGACATGGTCGAATTATCCAGCAATTGGGGCAAAGCGTCTCGATAGCTGGGAAATTGCGGAACCCAACCTGCACATCGCAGCTTGGCATTGCTAATCCGCTTGGAGGTCCAGCCGCGCTTTCGATTCATGTCGGCAGGTCCTTCCGCAGGAAGCGGGCGATTGAGGAAGTCAGCCACCCAGCTGTACACCTCGCGTTGGGTAGCTGGGGCATTATCGGTCACATTGTAGAGACCAATAGGAACGACAGGGTCGCCTAGGCGCGCCAGGGCGGCGGCAGCGTCATCACGATGAATCTGGTTAATCCAGCGATGGCCTCCATCTTCAAGTGTCGCCTCGTGGGCCAAGAATTTTTTCAAAAGTACGGAGCGTCCAGGTCCATAGATTCCGGAAAGGCGAGCAACACTCCCTCCAGCGGCAAGGGCGAGCTGTTCGGCCTCCAAGAGGATGCGGCCTGTCTCGCGATCTGGAATGGCTGGAGATTCCTCGGTGACCCAGGATCCATCGGTCTGACCGTAGACGGAGGTGCTGCTGACAAAAATGATTCTACCCGGATTCCAGAGCTCAAGAATCCTGCGGAGTCCGTCGCGGTAGACGGCTGCGTAGGTATCGGCCCCTCCGCGGCCCGAGCTGACGCAGTAGATGGCTAGCGGAACATTGCGAACCACGGGAGTCAGGGCTTCAACCGAGGCATCATCGGTGACATCACAGGCGGCGGAGGCGAAAGACCTTCCGGCTAGGGAGGCCAGGGATTCGGCACCCCGAACAAGGCCCAAGACAGTGTTGCCTCGGGCCGAAAAAAGTTCGGCTGCAGCCTCCCCTAGGAAGCCGCAGCCGATGATAAGTACTTCAGGATTCACTCCAATGAGTGAAGCAGGAGGATCAGCTCAGGACAAAGCGCACTTTGGCCTTGGCGCGTTTCGCGTTGGCCTTGGCCTTGCGCTTGGAGCGCTGGGTCGGAGTCTCGAAGGCGCGAAGACGGCGCACTTCCTCGAGGACACCCTCGGTGTCGAGTTTGGTCTTGAGGCGCTTGAGCGCGCGATCGATGGGTTCGCCCTTACGGACAATAACTTCCGGCATAATTAATTCACCTGCTTTCTTTTGTGGGTTTGAGAGAGTCGTCAGGAAAACCCGGCGGGTCAAGAACGGAATCAATCATTCCACGCAGAGCAGCAAAGGGAGTATCAGGAACTCAGGCCCCCCCTCATGCTATACCCCTTCATCCCCATGAGGTTTTAGTTCGAGAGACAAAGCGAGGGTCACTGCACGGTCACACTCTTGGACACCTCAGTAGCTGTATTGTAATTTGCATCGCCTGCCTGCGACGCCTTGAGCGAGGTAACTCCCTTCGTCTTTACCGTAGCTGTCGATCCAGAGATCGAGATGACGTTGGTAGCACTGCTTGTATAAGTCAGCGGTAGCCCCGAGGTGGAGCTACCGGAAAGGGTGAAGCTTTTGGTAATTGCGATGGCAACCGGCGAAGTCGGGTTGAAGGTGATGGTCTGACCAGCCTTGTTTACCGTCACCGTTTTGGCAACGGGTGTTGAGGCAAGGTAATTGCTGTTGCCGGCTTGGGTTGCCGTGATAACCGATGAGCCAGCTCTCTTGATCGTTGCAGTGCTTCCGGAGATCGTGATCACATTCGTATTGCCGCTGGTGAAGGTGACGGTGCCTCCAGGTGCCGTGGCAGCAAGGGCGAATGTTGCTCCATTTGAATAAGTGCGGTTTGATGGCTGAACGAAGGTAATCGGATTGGAAACTTGGCCGTAGAGTGGTGTTAGCTTGCGGATTGCACTATTGAGATAATCTGCTACGTAGACATCCCCGACTCCATCTACTGCGATACCTAGAGGCACACTGAATTTAGCATTCGTGCCTATTCCATCAGCAAAACCCTGCGTCCCATTTCCAGCAATGGTGCCAACCATTCCATTGCTACTTATTTTTCGTATCGCGCTATTCGAATTATCCGAAACATAAATATTATATTCTCCATCTATTGCAACTCCACTCGGCCAATCGAACGTCGCGTTCGTACCTTTTCCATTAAGAAAACCTTGAGATCCATTACCAGCCAACGTCGTAACCATACCATCACTGCCTATCTTACGAATCGCGTTGTTCCCCTTATCTGCCACATACACACAACCTGATGAATCCACCGCTACACTAAATGGATAATTGAACGTCGCGTTAGTACCCCTTCCATTAAGAAAACCTTGCGATCCATTACCAGCCAACGTTGTCATTACACCATTAGAACTAATTTTACGAATTGCATTGTTTCCAGAGTCTGCAACATAAACATTATGGAAACCATCTATAGCTACACTTTTAGGCATACTTAAAAATGCATTAGTTCCTATGCTATTCACAAAACCTGATGTTCCGTTTCCTGCAAAGGTCGTTACCACGCCATTGCTTGTGATTTTTCGAATTGCGTTATTTTCTGTGTCAGCAACAAAGACGTTTCCAAATCCATCTATTGCAACATCATTTGGATGATTGAATGTAGCGTGCGTGCCCGTTCCGTCGGCAAGGCCAATATTTCCATTCCCAGCAAGAGTACTCACTACCCCATTGCTGCCAATCTTTCTGACCGCATTATTCCAAGTGTCAGCCACATAAGTATTTCCCAATTGATCCACCTGAATGCCTGAGGGACTGTCAAAGCCAGGGAGTAGTATCGCCCCTGCCAAAGTAGTCACCACGCTATTTGTGCTTACCTTACGAATAGCATTATTATTACAATCAGCTACATAGACATTTCCAACTTTATCCAAAGTTAACCCTACAGGATTATTAAAAGTTGAATTCGTGCCAATTCCATTGAAAAACCCCTGCATGCCATTACCTGCGATCGTAGTAACGATGCCACTTGCACTAATCTTACGGATCGTATTGTTCCCGGAATCGGCAACATAAATATAGCCACTTCCGTCGACGGCGACTGATTCGGGACTAGCGAACAAATCACTGGCTAATGTTGTAACTACTCCATTGCTGCCAATTTTCCGGATCGCATTGTTTGCCATTTCCGACACATAAACATTACCTGATCCATCTACTGCAACTCCAGTAGGCCAACCAAATGAGGCGTGTATTGCAATCCCATTGATTAAACCTTGGGTTCCGTTGCCAGCTAATGTTGTCACTACTCCAGTACTACTGATTTTTCGGATCACATTGTTACCTGAATCGGCCACGTAGAGATTTCCTAATCCATCTACGGCAACCCCTTGAGGCCCTGCAAAAGAAGCATTTGTACCTGTTCCATTTGAAAACCCCCAGGTTCCTCCTGCCAAGGTGGTTACAGCACCATTGCTAGTGATCTTGCGAATCGCATTGTTTCCAGAGTCAGCGACATAAACATTTCCTAATCCATCTACAGCAACCCCTTGAGGGCCTGCAAAAGAAGCATTTGTACCTGTTCTATTTAAAAACCCCCAGGTTCCTCCTGCCAAGGTGGTTACAGCACCATTGCTAGTGATCTTGCGAATCGCATTGTTTCCAGAGTCCGCGACATAAACATTTCCTAATCCATCTACGGCGACATTAACTGGAGAAAAAAATCGAGCATTCGTTCCTGTTCCATCCACCCGATTTGATGGGGCGACCAATGTGGTCACAGCGTAGTTGGTGGGAATAGCAGCATCAAGCGAGCAAGAGGCCCAAAAAGCTGAGCTCAGGAGGATCAGCAATACTGAAAAGTTAGATTGTTTGGTTTTCATGCGGCGTGGGGATAGTTGGAGAGCAAACTAACCATGCGGGGAACCATGTAAATTACAACCCTTAAAAACCCCTAAGGGTTGGATTGTTAGCCTCCGATCTGCTCTATCCACTTTCATCTCTTTGAGCTTTTAGTGCTTCGGGAAAAAGGGGTTGTGCTCTCGCTCCAGAGCCACGGTCGTCAGGGGGCCGTGGCCGGGACAGAGAATCGTCTCGGGCGGCAGGGAGAAGATCTCCTCCCTATTGGTTCGCAGGCAGTCGGCGTAGGAGACCATGGGTCCTCCCATGGATCCGGCGAAGAGGGCATCTCCCACCACGGCGACAGGGCCTTTAAGTCCACGGAGGACGTAGGTGATCCCGCCGGCAGCATGTCCCTTCGTCAGCCGTGTCGAGATGAGGAGGTTACCAACGTGGAACTCCTTCCCCGGGGTGAAGGTCGCGATGCCAGAGACTCCCTCCCCCTCACCGATCCATGCCTCCGCTCCGGTCTTTTCAAGGATCCGATCCAGATCGAAGAGATGATCGCCATGGCCGTGTGTCAGCAGGAGAAGCCTCAGTTTCAGCTGTTGGGTTTGCAGAAAATCGAGCATCCCAGAGGCATCGGCCCCTGTGTCAAAGGCAACAGCCTCCCGTGTCGCGTTATCCCAAGCCAGGTAGGAATGGACCTGCATGTCACTCCAATCAGAAGTGAACATGACCATTCCCTCCGGAAGATCCAGAGGTCCGGGATGGTATTTCCCCTCGGCCATCTCGAGAAGGCGTTTCGCGTCGAGACCGAGGGCTCCGGCTGCTCTCTGTAAATGAGCAGGAATCAGCACCCCCCCGAGGAGTGATAGGACTTCTTCGCGGGTGAGGCCGGAGCGCTCCGCTAGATCACCTTCCGAGAGTTCCTGACCACGTCTGGCTTTATGCAGGACATCAACCCAAGTATCCTCAAGGGGAATCGCGGCATTGGCTGTAGAGGACATTTTTTAGGTGCGGGTATCGCGGATTTGTCGTCTGAGAATGAAGAAAAGGATCACAAAGATCGCCCAGCTTGTAAGGATCATGACGGCGGAGTTAAACCAGAGCAGGGGTATGGAGAGGCCGAAGTATTGCTTCACCGGCCCGAAGAAGACATTCGGATGGTGGTTGTCGCGGTAGTCTGCCTGCTCCATCTCAGCCTTAGAGACCAGATCAAGAACCTTCTGGTTGGTGTAAAGCTGCTCGGCGGTGACGCCACTCTGATTACCAACGATTTCATCGCGCTTCAATGGAGCCCCGGCAATCACCCTGTCGATGTGGGTCATTCTCTTGTCGAGATCGGAGGGATCTTTCGCCTCCAGTCCACTCAGGATGGCCAGGAGATCCTTGAGATCATCGAGCCGATCTTCCTGGGCGTCGGTCGGTTTCTTGATTGCCGCGAGTTGATAGATCTGACGCTGGATCCGTGCCTGCCGGAGAGCCAACGGATTCAGTTTTGCCTGGGCAAAGACAATCCCCTCGTACGACCAGCGCATCGGCATGAATTCACAGATCAGCGGCACCTGCAGGTCGCTTCTCGGTTCCATGGCTGTTTCAGGATGGCGATTGAACCACTCATGGATCGCATGGATGAAATCGAGATTGCGGTTCATCTCCTCGTACTTGATCAGGGCGCCCCCAAGGATGATCTGGGGGATCAGGACGACGGGGATGATGTTCACGGCGGTCTTTCCCTCTCGGGCTAACGAGGAGATCATTAGACCGATGGCGATACCGCTGAATGCAGTCAGGAACATCGCCGTGAATTCCACCCAGTAGAGTCCCCGGATAGAGACCATCCAGTCTCCGATCAGTGTGAAAAGGGCACACTGACCTACGGCGAAGAGACCAAGCGTGATCGCTTTTGCCAGCAGGTAGTAGCCGATACGGACATTCAGATTCCGTTCGCGAAGAAGGACAGGACGATCGCGGATGATATCGTCGACACTGTTTGTGAGGCCCAGAAACATCGCCACCACGAGCGAGAGAAAGAGGTAGGTGGGAATGTGGAAGGCCGAGGCGAAGTCATAGTGCTTGCTCTCCGAGTACCGGAGGACGGCTCCGATTAAGAAAGCGAGCATCGGTGCCTCCACCAGCGTGGTGAGGAGATTCGCGCGGTTGCGCATCTTGCTGATGAATGAGCGCTGGAGCAGCACCAGGAACTGCCCCAGTTCATCCCGCCACCTTAATCCCTCCCATCCTGTGAGGCGCTGGGTGAGGCTGCTCTTTGACTCGGGGCCAGCCGGGACGGGTGTTCGCGAGGATGCAGGTTGCTGGACCTCCTTCATCAGGCGGTAGGCCTCGAACTTGTCCCGCCAATACTCTGGGGAGAAACGCCGCGCCGGGACGAGTTGTCCCCGATTATTCTCCTCGTAGATGAGATCTCCACCCAGATCGCGCAGTGGCGTCTCCAGCACATCGAAAACGAACTCTGGTCGGGTCGTGCCGCAGGCCTGGCATCCGCCGAGTTCCGTTCCGAAGAGTTGCTCATGCTCCGCCTCTGCGAAGTAGGAGAGCATCTCCGTGGGGGTGCCGAAGAAGACGAGCTTGCCCCCTTTGTCCAGAAGGAGTGCCTTCTGGAACATCTGGAAGATCTTCGAAGTCGGCTGGTGGATCGTGACCAGAACGATCTTGTTGTGGGCCATGCCGCGGATGATTTCGATGACATGCTCGGAATCCTTCGATGAGAGACCGCTGGTCGGCTCGTCGAAAAGATAGACATCGGCCGTGCTGACCATATCGAGACCGATATTGAGTCGTTTGCGTTCGCCTCCGCTAAGGACCTTCTTGCTGGTTCCTCCCACGACCTCCTTGCGACGTTCGTTCAGGCCAAGTTCTGCCAGTTTGCTATCGATGCGGCGCTGACGTTCGCGTCGTGAGAGATGAGGAGCACGGATGGCCGCGGCGAAGCGGAGGTTCTCCTCGATTGTCAGCTGCTCGTCGAAAGCGTCGTACTGCGGGATATAGGTGATGTACTGCAGGAGCGCATCGAGATTCCGGTAGAGGGAGCGCTGGTTGAGCTGCACTTCCCCGGCCACGGGCGGGAACTGGCCAGCCAGGGCTCGGAGGAGTGTGCTCTTGCCGCAACCACTCGCTCCCATGACACAGACCATCTCGCCGCGATCAATCGAGAAATTGAGGTTGTCGAGGGCCGTATCGGCGCTGCGGAAACGGCAGACAAGATCGCGCACATCCAAGGTGCGGATGATGTTCCGCTCCTCTTCGATGATGCGATCGGTGAAGTTGCAGCGGAGCACCTGTCCCGCATCGATCCGGATCGTATCACCATCGACGAGATCCATCGCTCCACGCACCGGAAGACCACGCACCACGATCGGCCTGTCTGCCTGAAGCACCTCCACGCGTCCTGTTTTCTCCTGATAATCACAGGTGATCCGCAGAGTCACCTCACCGCCGATTCCGGGTGAGATCAGGATGTCGTCATCATCCAGGCGGCTCGGATTATTCGAGGCGATATACTCGGTCTTGGAACCCTTCAGCTCGAAGCGTCCTCCAAAAGCCCCGACTCGACGCTTGAGATCCTCCAGATCGAGTTCTCCACCGTCGCGGAAGAAGATCTTGTCCGAGAGTTGGGCCACGATGGAGGCTCCCTTGCGGAGCGGCGTGCCGCGTAGGGTTGCCCGGAGATCCTGAAGGGCCGTCACGGTCACCTTCAGTCCGAAAGCGATCTCCAGATCGCTGTCGCGGCTACGGGATTTCTCAAGGCGGACCTCCTCGTTGTTGATTGCCACGAAAATATGGGGAAGCGTCACGTTGCGCTTCGCATTGAAGTAAAAGATCAGATCCTGACTGGTGATCACCTGCTCACCCACCAGAACCCGCTGTCCCGGATAGATGCGGCAGAACTCACTCGGTTTCAAGAGGCGCCCCTGAACGATCAGGCTCTTGCCGGAGAGGTTCTTGAGGATGATCAGGTCGTTATGGCAGTAAGCCAGGAGTCGTTCCTCACCTGTGAAGCCCCTCAGTTCCACATCGCAGGTTGTCGGGTCCCCGAAAGAGAGCGCCTCGAGCGGCGAGGTGCCGTCATGGAAAAACTCCGCCTGGGCCTGCTCGTTGGCGTTGAGTTGGTAGACGATATCGATGGCCTGCGCGGCCATACCGAGGCATCCCATGAAGTCGTGGTAGGCGGCCACCTGCTCGGCCTTCATTCCCGAACGGGTGATCAGATCGTAGAGTTGAACTCCGAGGAGGATTTTCCGGTCATCGCTCAGTTCCGTAGAGAGCTTTGTCGCCATGGCTCCCAGATCCTGCTGCTGCTCCAGTGCCTGGCGGAAGAGCTTGCGCAGTTCGGAATAGACAGCCTCCGGATAGTCATAGCGGAGGAAGCCGAGGCTTGAGTCGATTTCCTCCTCCAGCATCTCCCCGTCGACGCGGGTGAATGCCGCAAGAACCTGAATCAGCGTGGGGAGCAGGTTGGCGCTCTCCGCGATGGTTTGGGGGCGTCGTCTCAGGCGACGCCATCGCTTCGCCACCGAGCGCTGAAGACGCGAAGCTCCTCTCAGGATGCTATCAATCACTAGCACTCCACGGCGCGGCGCCGTGGCAGCATCATGGCTATCAGGGTACGGATCCGATCCGGCCTTCTCTGCTTCACCCGATGTCTGTGGATTGAGATCCATCAGGCCGAAGCCTAATCAGCCCCGGCACAAAGATGGAGTCAATTGTTGAGAACTAAACGGGCGCTACGCCGCTTGGGAGCCTGTTCTCACCCTGCGAAGCAATCCAAAGAGAGGTACGGCAACCAAAGCCCCCAGTACCGGAGCGGTGAAATAGATCCAGAGATGCTCCAGCTGCCCGGAGACGAGGGCGGGGGCGAGTGAACGGAAAGGATTCATCGAGGCACCGCAGATCGGACCGGCAAAGAGGGCCTCAAGTCCGATGGTGGCTCCTATGGCAATGCCAGCCGTGATTCCCTTTTCCTTGGCCCCGTGGGAGACATTCAGGATCACGATCATCAGGATCAGGGTCAGCAAAAATTCCAGAATGAAGGATTGAAGGCCGCTGCCAGTTGGCAAGGTCGCGCCCAGTTGGAGATTTCGTGGAAAGAGCAGATGAAGGGTCTCGCTGGCAGCCAGTGCGCCTGTCAATTGGGCAACGAGGTAACCGGGCAATTCGCGAAGCGGAAACCTTCCGGCGACAGTAAATCCGATGCTGACCGCCGGATTCATATGGGCTCCCGAGAGATCCCCGAATGTGTAGATCAGAACCATGACGATGAGTCCCCAGGTGAGAGCCACACCCAGATGGGTGACCGATCCGCCGGAGACCTGATCGACCACGACCGCACCTGTCCCGGCAAAGATCATCGTGTAGGTTCCGAGGAACTCGGCCAGCATTTTACGTGGGAGCGTGGCGTTCATCGTGTAAAAAATTCTTAGAGAGACTTCCCGCGCTTGAGTCCGGCGGCGTAGGCCTCGAACACGAGCTTGATCTGATCACGGACACGACGAAACTCGTTATGAACCTCCTCCTCGGTTCCCGTGGCGTGTGCAGGATCGTCAAAGCCCCAGTGAAAGCGGTTCACCTGACCGGGGAACATCGGGCAAGCCTGGTCGGCATTCCCGCAGACCGTGATGACTGTGTCGACATTCCAGTTCAGAAACTCCTTGAGGTGCTTGGAGGTGTGTCCGGAGATATCGATACCGATCTCCTTCATCACTTCGATCGACTTCGGGTGGACATAGCCAGCAGGCTTGGAACCGGCACTGGCGACATCAATGAGATCACCTGCAGCAGATCGAAGGATGCCTTCGGCAAGGTGACTGCGGCAGGAATTGCCAGTGCAGAGGATGAGAACGAGAGGTTTCATGGAAAGAAGAGATGAAGTGACATGTTAGAACGTGAAAAAGTTGAAAAATGGAAAAGGCTTCATGGTTGGGAAGGCTTCAGCAGCATCCAGTGCCACTGCAGCATGACGAATCGTTGTCATCCTTGGCGGGGGGGAGGCAGATCTCCTTGGCGAGGCAGTCGGTGTGTTTCACCCCCAGCCCAATGATCAGTTTATTGAGATCGCTCACGATGCTCACGACAGGGAACTGGGAGATGACTCCCTCCTCGTACTCCAACTCCACATCGAGATCGTCATCTCCGAGAATGGGAGCGGCACGATCGATGATATCAACAAGCTTTCCGGCTGGCAGTCGGTGATCAGTATCCTCAGCCACCCAGGACTGAAGGCACAGGTATGAGACTTTCCTAATCGTCGCGCCGCAATCGAGGAAGGTCTTGTCGACCCGGCCCACCTCGGTGATGTGGGCGTGCAGCGGAATCATGCCCCCATCAGGCAGGATGAACTGGAGATAGTGTTCGGAATGTTCCGTCAGGAAACGTTTGAATTCGGATGTTTTCATGGATGTTTCGGGTTCTTGGAAGGTCTTTAGAAAGTTTTGGGAATGGCTGGGAAACGGCTCGGGAATCAGCAGGCACAGCGCAGTTTGGTCTCCTGCGTCTTGGAAATGAGATCGATGCAGCGGAAGAACTCGGCGAAGCAGGGGCAGGCGATCTGGTAATAGACATTCAGACCTCGCTTCTCACAGACAAGCAGGCCGGCCCGCTTCATCACTGCTAGGTGCTTGGAAAGTGTGGTGACATCGCATCCTGCCATTTCCGTGAGCTCACTCACGCAGTGTTCCCCGTGCATCAGACTCTCCATGATCAGGAGGCGCGAAGGATGAGCCATCGCCTTCACGATGGAAGCACGGGCCGCCGCATTGGATTTAAGTTTCTGAAGTTTGGGAGGCATCTATTTGGCAAATATGCCAAATAGAAATACCAAGTCAAATTAAGTCAACGTTCTAGAATTGAAGTTGGCCATGGTGGGCCTAGCTTTCCTCCGCGTTCTCAGCGTCTCTGCGCGAGATATCGTTTCTGCTCTCACCAAAGACCCCGTGATGGGCTTCCGCTTCCTTGCAGAGGGAAGCGTAGAGACCATTTTCGGCCAGGAGTGACGCGTGGTTCCCTCGCTCCACGATGCGTCCTCGCTCCATGACAAGGATCTGATTGGCATGGCGTACGGTGGAGAGTCGGTGGGCGATCACGAAGCTGGTGCGACCCTCTAGCAGATGGGCGAGCGCCTCCTGGATCAGACGCTCGGTCGTGTTGTCGACGCTGGCGGTGGCCTCGTCGAGGACAAGGATCGGAGGATTCTTCAGCAGGGCCCGTGCGATGGAGAGGCGCTGCTTCTCGCCGACACTGAGCTTCACCCCGCGTTCCCCGAGTTGAGTATGCAGCCCTTTCGGAAGACGACGGATGAAGGCTTCGGCATTTGCGGCGGCCAAGGCTCTCCACATTTCCTCCTCGGTGGCATCCGGCTTGGCGATGAGGAGATTGTCGGCTGTGGTTCCGTTAAAGAGGAAGCTCTCCTGCGTCACCATGGCGACCGAGCGGCGGAGTTCGCTCAGAGGAATCGAACGAATCGGACGGCCATCGAGCAGGATCTCGCCGGAGGTCAGCTCGTAGAAGCGGCTCAGGAGATGGATGAGCGAGGTCTTGCCAGCGCCAGTAGGTCCGACCAAGGCGATCATCTCGCCTGGTTTGGCATGAAGGGAGATATCATGGAGCACGGCGGTTCCGGCCTGATACTCGAATCCCACATGCTCGTAGCGGACATCGCCCTTCAGGGCTATTTCCCCGGAGCTGGGGGCCGGATTCTGCCAGCCATCTTCGAGCGAGGCATCGAGAATGGAGAAGACGCGCTCGCTGGCGGCTCTTCCTGACTGCAGGAGTTGGTTGAGGGAGTGGAGTCGTCCTACGGGTTCGTAGAGATAGCGGGCAAGCAGGAGGAAGGCGACCAGGACACTGAGCTCCATCGTTCCATGGAGGACCTGCATTCCGCCCACAGCCAGGATCACGACCATCCCGAGATTCCCAAGGAAGTTCATCGTCGGGCTGTAGATCGCCCAGTAGCGCATCACGATCAGGGAAGCTTTGCGGAGGGCATCGCTCGAGGCGTTGAAGCGGGCGTGTTCCCGCTCCTCCGTGGCATAGGTCTTGATCTGGCGGATGCCATCCAGGTTGTCGTGCAGCAGGGAGTTGAGCGCCGAGGTCGCCTTGCGGGTGGCCCGGTAGCGCTTGCCGGCGGTCAGCGTGTAGAAGAGAGCGCCGATAGCCAGAAAGGGGACCGGGGTCAACGCGGCCAGCATCAGGCGCCCGCTGTAATGGGCCATCAGGGCCAGAACGATTCCGATTTGCAGGAGCGCCACCGTTCCCTGCTCGATGCCGTCGATCAGGACGCGCTCCACATTGGTCACATCCTCGACAAGACGCGTCATGATGTCCCCTGTCGCGCGATTATCGAACCACGGGAGCGGCAACATCTGGATCCGTGCGTAGAGATCGCTCCGGAGGTCAAAGATCACTCGCTGCTCGAAATGATTGTTGAGAAGGATACGGAGACAGTTCAGCAGATCCTGGGCGAAGAAGGCGGCGAGGCCCGTCACGATCAGGGGAATCAGCTTTTCGGGATGATGCTGCTTGAGGACAACCTCAATGACCTGCTGGGTGACCGCGGGGAAGACCGCCACCATCAGCGTCCCGACGATCGCACAGAACATCGTGGCCACAGCCATCCAAGGATAGCGGGCGGTGTAACCAAAGACCCGGAACAAAATTCGCATGCGGATTTATACCAGAGAGGGCAACATCTGGGTGCGGGTATTCAGAACCTGGTCAAAAAGAGCCAAAAATCCAATTTGGCTAAAAAGAGGTCAAAAATCGCCAATTGTTCACCTGAGGCTCTTTTATCTCTCTGATGGCGAAGGGATTTTTAGTTTGGGCAAGGCGTGCGAGGGAAGCCGTATCTCTATCATACGGCGACTGAGTGGCAACGCCGTCCAAACTGAAAAGAACAAGTCAGCAAAAGTTGGCACGGGGGTTGCTTTCCCTCCTTTACCGCTCCTTAACGGGCGCCACAAAACAACACCAACCCAATGATAAAAACAACAACCTCCAAGGTTCGGTTGCTCGCGGCTATCGCCTCCCTGGCAATGCTCGGCGCCGTCACCTCAACCCTCCACGCGGATACCAATGCCCCGGCAGCCGCGGCTCCTGCGGCCGCAGCACCAGCAGCAGCCCCGACGCCTTATCCGGCGAATACGAACGCCTTCAGCTCGGCATCCCTAACCAATCAGGTTGCTTTCCTCGAGGCGGCTCACAGCAATAGTGATCCGACCCCGACCGGCATCACCTACGAGTCCGATCCGGGTCACAACGCCTGGATGATGGTCTCTGCGGCCTTCGTGCTCATGATGACCCTTCCCGGTCTGGCACTTTTCTACGGAGGTCTGGTCCGCTCGAAGAATATCCTCTCCATCATTGCGATGTGTTTCGGCATCACCGCCTTGGTCTCCCTCCTCTGGTGGGCCTTCGGTTACAGTCTTGTCTTCGGAACGAATTTCACACCATCCACGGGGCCGACTCCCTTGGGTTATATCTTTGGAGGAACGGAGTTCTTCTTCTTCAAGGGAATCACTTCCGTGCCGAACAACAACTACGCTTTCTGGGTCTCCCAGAATGTCTATGCGATCTTCCAGCTAACCTTCGCGATCATCACTCCTGCCCTGATCTTTGGTGCCACGGCTGAGCGCTTGAAGTTCTCCGCGGTCATGGCCTTCGTCCTCGGCTGGATGTTCATCGTTTACTTCCCTCTCGCCCACATGGTCTGGGGCGCCACCGGTTACATGAACGGTGTTTGGAACGCCGCTGCCAAGATTCCAGCGATCGATTTCGCTGGCGGTACCGTGGTGCACATGTCCTCGGGATGGACGGCCCTCATCCTCTGCCTGATCCTCGGCAAGCGTGTTGGTCACGGTAAGGAGCCAATGCCTCCTCACAGCCTGGTTCTCACCTTCATCGGCACCGCCCTCCTCTGGGTCGGATGGTACGGTTTCAATGCCGGTAGCGCTGTGGCCGCCGACGTGGTTGCTGCCAATGCCTTCACCACCACAACGCTCGCAACTGCCATCGGTGCGCTAACCTGGCCCCTGCTTGAGTGGATCTTCAAGGGCAAGCCCAGCGTGCTTGGGTTCTGCTCGGGCGCCGTAGCCGGCCTCGTGGTCATCACTCCTGCCTGCGGTTTTGTAAACTCCACCGGTGCGGTCATCATCGGTGTGGTTGCCGGCGTCGTACCCTTCATCATGTGCACGGTCGTGAAGAACATCTTCAAGTACGATGACGCGCTGGACACCTTCGGCGTCCATGGTATCGGCGGAACCTGCGGAGCTATCCTTACGGGCCTCTTGGTCGATCCGACAGTCAATGGCAACTTGCAGGCTGTCTCGGCCGGCACACCAGCCAATGCTGCCATGCAGAACGGACTCATCACCGCCATCACCAACCACACACTGGTCGTCGCTCAGGCTCAGGCAGCCGGCATCACAATCGCCCTGGCGGTTGTTGGAACGCTGATCCTCGGCTTCATCGTGAAGCTCGTCATCGGTCTTCGTCCTTCGGTCGAGGCGGAACATCAGGGTCTCGACATCACCGATCACGGTGAGGAGGGATACAACCACTAATCAAAGAAGGTCCCAACCCAATATCACCAACACCTATGAAAAAAATCGAAGCAATCATCAAGCCCTTCAAGCTCGAGGAAGTCAAAGACGCCCTCAGCGAGCTGGGAATCGAAGGAATGACGGTGACCGAAGTCAAGGGCTTCGGTCGCCAGAAGGGACACACCGAGATCTACCGCGGCAGCGAGTACACGGTCGACTTCCTACCCAAGATCAAGATCGAGATCGTGGTCGCAGACGGAGCCCTCGAGGGAGCTGTCGCGGCAATCGTCAAGACGGCCAAGACCGGCAAGATCGGCGATGGTAAGGTTTTCGTTCTCCCTGTGGAGAATGCAACTCGCATCCGCACCGACGAGACCGGCGATAAAGCGGTTTAATTTGGCTGCTTAAACAAGCGATCCAAACTCAATACGAAAAGGCGGGGTCTTTGGACCCCGCCTTTTTTTGTGTCCAAGGAGGCACCAATAAGCGCAGGTATTGACGATGGTGATTGCAGAGGATAAAGCCATCTGCGATCAACAGAGAGAACAGCAGCCATTACCCAACCCGACCCATGAAAAAAATCGAAGCAATCATCAAGCCTTTCAAGATTGAGGAGGTCAAAGACGCCCTCAGCGAGTTGGGAATCGAGGGAATGACGGTGACAGAGGTCAAGGGTTTTGGTCGCCAGAAGGGACATACCGAGATCTACCGCGGCAGCGAGTACACGGTGGACTTTCTGCCCAAGATCAAGCTGGAACTCGTGGTTGCCGATTCAGTCGTCGAGTCAGCGATCAAAGCGATCGTGGAAGCAGCCAAGACCGGCAAGATCGGTGACGGAAAGGTCTTTGTCCTTCCCGTCGAGAATGCGACCCGCATTCGCACCGGTGAGACCGGCGATCAGGCTGTCTAAATAACGAGAGGCTTTTTAGAGGCCTCTTCTCACGCTGACTTCAGGCGCTTGCCAGAAGATCGAGAGTCAATCCCTCGTGGGAGAGAGTTGTCGTCTTGCCAGCATCGTAGCAGACACCTGCATCATGGGTTTTGTTCACTACTGTTAGCCTCTGAAGCTTCTGCCCATGTTTCACTGGCAAGGTCTGGTAGTGCCAGGTGCCGTGGGAGTCCCTCTCCTGATCCTGGAAATGAATCTCCAAGGGGAAATGCGGTGCAATTTGCGGATGGAGGCATGTGGGAAGGGCCAAAGTCCGGAAGCGGACCGCCCCCACAACGCCTCCATCTGGGTGTGGCACTAGCGGCAAGGACAATCCATTGATGAAGACGCAAAATCTTTTGATTTCTCCCGAGAGATGGATTTCAAGTCGTTCCGTGGAGGAGTCGACACAGCGGACGAGACCTCCTGAGGGAGCTGGCTGTTCTCCAAGAAGCGGCCACGGTTCTGCGGCTCTCCTGACACTCCAGCTCGTTTCGTGGAAGTTCTCCTCGGCAAGGATCGGGAAGCGGAAATCTAAATGAGGGCGGAACATGGCCATCTCGAAGCCGAATCCATGGCGCTTCAGGTGCTGGAGTACCTCTTTGAGGTTCTCCTCCAGCATCGAGGGGAGAAGGAAGTGATCATGCAATTTTCCCCGCCAGTCGATCAATGGCTCGGTGTAGGGAACTGCTGCAAACGTGGCCGCGAGAGCACGCCAGAGAGCATGAATGGCGAGGAAGGAAGGAGCATCAGGACTCATCTCGATGGATCGAAACTCGACGAGGCCCAGCTGACCGTTCGGCATGAAGGGATTGAAAAACTTGTCGATGCTGACCTCTGCCTTGTGGGTATTGCCATGAAGATCGAGCAGAAGATTTCGGAGGGTGGCATCGATCAGCGCCGGGTTGGCGGGAGCATCCATCTGCTCGATCGATCGGAGAGCTCGTTCCAGCTCCCGGGGAATTTCAAAGAAACTCTCATCGATCCGCGGAGCCTGGGAGGATGGGCCCATGAAGCGGCCACTGAAGAGATAGGAGAGCGAGGGGTGACGCTGGATGAATCGCAGAAAGCTGGAAAGCATTGCCGGCTTCAGGAGGAATGGGTTGCTCTCCAAAGATTCACCGCCAAGAACCAAATGGCCTCCCCCTCCTGTGGGAACGACTTCTCCCGAGGGAAGGAGACGCGTCCCCTTGAGGCCTACTTTTTCAGCGGCGGCAGAAAGGGCCGTGATCGTGGACTCTAGGGATTCCCAATCCGCAGCGGGTGGCAGATTGACCTCGATGACACCCGGATCGGGAATAACGGAGAGACTTTCCCATCCCTCCTCATGGGGGGGAGGGTATCCCTCCAGCGTCAGGGCGGGTGATTTCAGAGCGACGGCTGTTGCCTCGATTGCTGCCAGTAGTTCGGCAAATGATGCGGCATCCGGGAGTGGCGGCAGGAAGAGGGAGAGCGCGCCATCCCGCACCTCCGCCGTGAGGGCGCATGAGAGTGTCCCCGGCGCGAGCCGGTGTAGCGGCAGGCGTAGGCCGATGCTGCTGGTGCCTGGAAGGAGTAGTAGTTCCTCGCCGTTTGGTAAACTCCAGTCAGCAGTTACCCAGGCTCCTTCATCGTTCTCCTCCTCCTGATCTTTGCTCAGGGGGAGCACCCATCCCGTGGCCTTGTGGAGGGATTGCCATTTCCGGCGTTCGCTGACGGTCCATCGAGGCTGGACGAAACCTTTCTTGGTTCGTGAGTAACGTGGGAGCGGCGTGGCTTCACCGAGCGTCTGGGCGTTCCGCATGGCCGTCTCGATATCCTCATAGACTGGACGCAGACTTCCTGAAATCCCGAGCCGGGCAGCCAGCGCCGAGAGGAATTTGCGAGGGGCGATCGGCTTTCCTTTCCCAGGCTTCCCATGGGTGAGGAGGGAATGGTTTTTCCAGAGCGAGGCAGCCTGCGGTTGGCGTAGGAGCGTGAGTTTCCAGCGTGGAATCGGCTCGCCGGGATAATGCTTTCCATTGCAGCGAAGGATCACGGCACCCGGCATGTGGACACGCCCCAGTTCACGGCAGAGTTTCCAGGCAAGCGAGAGCTTCTCCTCCCCCAGAGCCGCCAGATTCCATTCCGGCAAGGAAGTCTCCTCAGGTACAAAGGTTGGCTCTCCTCCCTGAGTCAGGGTGATCCCTTGGGTAGAGAGCATGGCATCGGCCAATCTGCCCTGGATGCGGATGGAGTTTAGAATCTCTTCGCGAGAAGAGGAGGGAGGATTTACCGGGTTTCCCATGGGTGAAGTTCGGTGGCCGTGATGCTGACATCATGACGAAGACACTCTCCTGCAGCTCCCAGATAGGCTCCCTCCACGGGCGGGATCTCTCCGGCCATCGTGGCCGTGGCCACCGGAACATGATGGGCTCCCGTCAGGATGCCATTGGTGGGATCGAATCCCAACCAACCCGCCCCCGGAAGATAGAGCTCACACCAGCCATGGGTATGTGATTCCACCGCCGCTGAGCCGGCAGAGGCACAGAGATAGCCGCTCACGTAGCGAGCAGCGATTCCCAGAGAGCGGGCCGCTTCCATCAGGAGGCACGCAAAATCACGGCAGGTACCTTCGCCGCTACGGAGTGTTTCGGAGGGGGATTGCACACCGTATTCATGCCTCTGGCTGTATCGAAACTGGGTGGGGATCGACCTATTGATCTCCAAGAGCAAGCCGAGTGTCGTTGGTGCCCCCACGGAGACCTCCTGCGAGGTTCGGATGAAGGGATCAAGCCACTCCTTGAGCCTGAAAAGGCGAGTTTCTGCAACTCCAAGGTATGGTGCTAAAAGAGCGATCTCACGGGCTGAGTAGGCTATCGGAAGCTGCAGGGAGCGTTCCTCAAGCACGAAGTCGAAGGGATTGGTGAACCGTTGTTCGAGCACGATGATGCTCTCGATGAGCAGGTGATCGGATGTGCCGGTGATCGAGGCGGTCCCGATGATGTTTTCCTCCGCATTAAGTCTCCAGCGGATCGTGGATTGGGGACTCACGGTAATCGAAGATTTTACCAAGTGCAGGCCGGGAGAGCCTTTGGGCATCAGCCTGAGTGTGTGAGGAGTGAACTCCACCGGCTTGCTGTACTGATACGAGGTGGAGTGTTCGATTCGAAGGAACATGAGGAATAGGGTGCGGTAAGGGAGAGTCTGCTCCCCGTGAGAAAACTTACGAGACTATCGGAAAAGAAAGCTCAACAGGACATACAGGCGCGGTCGTGAGGGAAGGGAGAGCATGACGGACTGCGCCCTGACCAGCTTATGACTCCAACCGGAATGCTTCGGATATTTATACATCTCAGTTAATCAAAGCAAACGGCGTACCAAACTTGCCGGGAGACTTGCCGTTTATGATTTTCAGCGTTTGCCGCACAATCTAGCGTGTTCGTATGAAAACCATCCTTGTCACCGGCGGAGCCGGATACATCGGCAGCATTTGCGTTGAGGAACTCCTGAATGCCGGTTATGCGGTGGCCGTCTTCGACAACCTGAGCGAGGGGCACCGGCTTGCGGTTGATCCGAGGGCGACCTTTTTTCAGGGGGATCTCTCAGATATCGAGGCGATCAAGCTAGCTTTGCGTGAATCAAAAACCGAAGCGGTCATGCATTTTGCCGCGAATGCTTTGGTGGGTGAGTCGATGACCAATCCCGGGAAGTACTTCCGCAACAATGTGGCGAACGGCGTGAATTTGCTCGAGGCCATGGTGACCGAAGGGGTGAAGCGCTTCGTCTTCTCCTCGACCTGCGCCACCTTCGGCATTCCTGAGTCGATGCCGATCGACGAGACACTTCCGCAGAAACCGATCAATCCCTACGGCGAGTCGAAGCTCATGTTCGAGAAGGTGCTCCGCTGGTATGGCGAACTCCACGGCATCACCTTCGTGGCCCTGAGGTATTTCAATGCAGCCGGCGCGAGCGAGACCTTCGGAGAGGATCACCGGATCGAGACGCATCTCATCCCGAATGTGCTCAAGGTCGCCCTGGCCCAGAAAGAGTCGGTTGAGATCTACGGGACGGATTACCCGACGCCAGACGGCAGCTGTATCCGGGACTACATCCATATTGTCGATCTCGCCCAGGCCCATATTCTCGCGCTCAACGCCAAGGAGAGTGCCTTCTATAATCTCGGCACCGGCGGCGGAACCTCCGTGAAGGAAGTCATCGACTGCTGCCGCGCCGTCACCGGCAAGGAGATCAAGGCCGTCGAGAAGCCACGCCGCGCCGGTGATCCGCCACGTCTTATTGCCGGCTCTGACAAGGTCCGTCGCGAGCTTGGCTGGGCCCCCAAGTACCAGGATATCAAGACCATCATCGAGAGTGCCTGGGCCTGGCACGTGAAGCATCTCAATGGGTATGGAGATTAGCACTCCATGGGCTATGGCGATTAAAGATTGGGAATTTTAATGTGGAACTCAGGAACTCATGAAATGAAATAAAGGGAGCGATCTAGGCATCCCAAACATTGGCAAATTGATTCTTACGTTTTTCCTGCCTTCCTGAGTTTCATATTTTTATTTCTCCTTCTCCATGGAACTGATCGATACGCATGCCCATCTTGATTATCCGGATTTTGAATCGGATCTGGAGGGAGTGATTGCGCGAGCCGCAGAGGCGGGTGTGACACGCATGATTTCGATCGGTACGGGTATCGAAAGCAGTCGCCGTGCCGTGGCCCTAACCAAGCGTTTTCCAAATCTCTTTGCCGTCATTGGGATCCATCCAACCAACGTGACGGAGGAAGGCCTCGATTTTTTACCTGCTTTGCGAGAGCTGGCACTCCATCCGAAGGTCGTTGCGATCGGAGAGACAGGCATCGATTACCATCATGTTCCCGAGGGACTTCAGTCACCGAAGGCTGCCGCCGTTGATTCCGCCCTACTTGCTCAGAGTTCAGGAGATCAGGAACGCCTCATCGCCGAGGGCGCTTGGAAGGCCTCACAGGCCGATGCCTTCCGCATGCAGCTCGATCTGGCCGTGGAGCTAGGACTGAATGTGGTAATCCATCAGCGCAGCTCCTGGAGTGACACGCTCGACGTGCTTCGGGACTATACAGGCAAGGTGAGGGGAGTCTTCCACTGCTTCGGAGGGACTCCCAGGGAGGCCGCTGAGGTTGCTTCGCTAGGACATCTTGTTTCCTTCACTGGAATCATCACCTTCAAGAATGCCGAGCAGGTGCGCGAGACCGCCGCCGCTGTGCCGGCCGATGGCTATATGGTTGAGACCGATTGCCCCTACCTAGCCCCCGTGCCTTACCGCGGCAAGCGCGCCGAACCTGCCCACACTCGACTTGTCGCGGAGACGGTTGCCAAGGTGCGTGGTATCTCACTGGAGGAGGTTGCAGCGCAGACGACGCGTACGGCGGAAGCATTCTTCCGGTTTAACCGTTAGTCCTGATGAATCTCCTGTCATTCCTCATTGATCAGCCGGGGAGGAAGGCGGCGATCTGGATCCGTGCTGCATGGATGCTTCTGCTGGCTACCCTTCTCTGTTTCGGAGTGATGAGTTGGGCTACTGGTTTCTCCCGTGGCTCTTGGGAATCAGTCTGGAAATATCGCGATGTCTTCTGGAAGGGATGGGTCCTCACGATCGTGATCTCGGTTCTCTCTCTGCTGCTGAGCACGCTGATTGGAATTGTTGCCGCTCTGGCGCGTCGCTCCCGAATCGTGCCCCTGCGCTCCGCAGCACTTCTCTACATCGATGTGGTGCGCGGGATGCCCCTTCTTGTTTTGATCCTTTTTCTCTACTACGTGGTGGCGAACGGCATCGGTCTTCAGGATCGATTGGTCGCAGGTATCCTGATCCTTTCTCTTTTTGGCGGAGCTTATCTGGCCGAGCTGATCCGTGCCGGGATCGAATCCATCCCAGCCTCCCAGCTGGAATCAGCGCGGGCCATCGGATTCACACCTTGGCAGACCTACCGAATCGTGATTGTTCCGCAGGCGCTTAGGCAGATCCTCCCACCGCTCACCGGCCAGTTCGCATCGCTGATCAAGGATTCTTCACTCCTTTCAATCATCGCGATCGGCGAGTTCACGCTCGCGGCCCAGCAGGTGAACTCCGCCACCTACCGTACCTTGGAGAGCTATCTCCCATTGGCCCTGGGTTACCTCGCCCTGACGCTCCCGATCTCCCTGCTCTCCAAGTTCCTAGAGCAGCGTCTTCGCTACGAATCCTAGACTAACGCAGATGAATTTGAGTCATGGCCACAAGATGCACAGAATGCACAGGGAATGGAGAAAGCTGGAGAGGCGCTCCCAGCAGAGATGCATGGTTTCGATGGAGATTTCCCTTCTTGTGCCCTTTGTGCCTTTTGTGGCTACACCTTTTCTGAAAGCGCTCTAAGCAATGAATCTAACCGTTCAAGGTCTTTCCAAATCATTTGGCTCCGGAGTTGAGCGACGTACCGTGCTCGACGACCTCTCTCTGAGCGTGGAGTTCCCCCACGTGCTCGCACTACTGGGGCCGAGCGGAAGTGGAAAATCAACGCTCCTCCGTGTCATCGCCGGGCTGGAGCGTCCTGATGAAGGGTCGATAACGCTGGATGGGAAACTAGCGCCACTCTCGGAAAAAGAGCCAATCCTCCGCGAGTATCGCCGTACGCTGGGAGTGGTCTTTCAGGCCTTCAATCTCTTTCCTCACATGACGGCATTCCAGAATGTGACAGTGCCCTTGATCACTGTTCATGGACTCGATGAGCGAGAGGCTACGCAACGTACCCTCGAGGTGCTGGAGCGCCTTGGGATGGCGGAACATGGGGAGAAATACCCGGCTCAGCTCTCCGGGGGACAGCGCCAGCGCGTTGCTATCGCTCGCGCCCTGGCATCCAGATCGCGATTTCTCCTGTTTGATGAGCCGACTTCTTCGCTCGATCCCGAGATGACAGCAGAGGTGCTCATGCTGATTGCGGAACTGAAGGAGATCGGCACCCCGATGCTACTGGTCACCCATGAGATGGGGTTTGCCCGCAAGATCGCTGATCAGGTGGCTTTCTTGGCTGCTGGTCGAGTGGTGGAACAGGGGCCTGCAGGAGAGTTCTTTAGCAATCCTCAATCCATTGAGGCTCAGCGCTTTTTGACTAAGGTTCTGGCGTATTAGAGCATCTTCCAGTCAATAAGTCGCTTGATGGGAGACTGGATGATCAATGTGGAACTCAGGAAGGCAGGAAGGGAAATTCACAACTAAAGGTTCAGAGGAAAGTGCGGCATATCCATGTAGTAAGTTTCCTCGGCACTTTAATCGTTGGCACGGCACCTCTCAAGTCACTTTCATTTCATGAGTTCCTGAGTTCCATATTTATCCCTTCAACTCCTTTGCTTTCAGGATTCAGAATGAAATCAAAAATGTTTCAAGGCACAAAAAAGCCCCGGAGTTTCCTCCGGGGCTTTCGTTGTCAGTTAACCAAAAAGGTTTTTAGAAAGAAGCACCAATGCTAGCACCGGCCCATCCAAGGGACTTTGCGGTGTAGGGAAGGTTCTGATCCTGATAGCTGTAAGCCCAGTAACCGGTGACGGACCAGATCTTGGTAACCTGCCAGGTGACAGGAAGTTGGAATTGCCAGTTGTTCACGCCTGTGAGGGCCTGACCATTGGCATTGTTGTTGTAACGGAACCCGAAATTCAGCTGGGTGTTTGGATTGAAGGTAATTGAGCCATCCTTCTTGATGAAGTTGAGCGGGATTGCAGCGGCAAACGCTGGGCTCAAGAAGCTGGAACCAGGGTTTACACTACCGTAGCTGTAACCATTAGCAGTACCGAGCTCCTGGTAATAGGTGAGGGAAGGGGTGAAGGTTCCGATGCTATTGGTATATGCATAGGATACATTCTCGTTCACTTCATTCTGCTCACCCTGATGAGCAGGCTTGTTGCAGAAGGAGGGAGCATTGAAATAGTTATACAGGGTATATCCTGCGCCGAGGGTCCACTGGCCAATGGCGTGGGTGTAATTGATGGGCACATCAAGCTCACGATATGCTGAGTTGGCTGCATTACTCTTCACTGCGGTTGCATACCAGAGTGGCATGGTAATTGCATCATTGGCAGTGATGTGCCAGGTTGGGGCGAATGTCGTGGAAAGGATTCCTGTTCCAGCGAGGACGTCAACACCACGGAACATGTAGCGGCTGTCATAATTCTCACTCACGTTGAAGGTGAAGGTTGGGCTGGCTGCAGGAGCTGCGGCCACGGGAGCCTTCACATCCTTGCCAGTGGCAACGGAGTTGGTGGAGTTGGTATCCGCATGAAGAGCGGAGGCGCCGGCAACCGCCGTAAGGGCGAACGCGGCAACGCGTGAGACGAGTTTCATGGTATGTTTTGGTTGGTTTTGGGACTGGTTGAAGTCCTGTTTGTAGCAAAAGCACACGACATGCCAAGTTCTTTTTCCTATTCTCTACAGAGAGGAGATTCTTTTTCTCTAAGCAATAGACTTAGAGAGTGGCGAGTTAGTGGAAAAAACTGACCAGGGGAGCGTTAGCTTCGCGGCTTCCAGAGGGCGGCATCGAGGCAGGCCCAGAGGTGGATGATCCAGCCCAAGAGAAAAACCCAGAGAATTCCTGTGAAGACGAAGAAGAGAATGGCTGCGAGCAATCGCCCCTGAAGCAGTTGTCCGAGCCCGGGGATAAAGAAACTCGCCAGGGAGGCGATGACATTGCCGGCCGATCCTTGTCCATTGCTCATGAGCGGATTTCACAATACCGGGGCTTTTGTGTCGAGCGCAGCCTTGGAGGGGTCATAAATTAGCTGTTGCTTCCCTCTTGCTTGTCGTCACTTACCGGATAAGCCTCTCAAATTAACCATGGACACCCTCCTCTCTCCGGCCCATCTCCATGTGGCCCTGAATCATGTTCCGATCATCGGACTCACCGTTGCTTGCCTGCCTGTCTTGATCGGCATCGTTTTTCATAGTCGCGGGGCTCTCGCCTCGGGGTTGCTGGCGGTGATCCTCTGTGTTTGCACGATGCCTGCGGTCATGCAGACGGGTGGAGGTGCCTATGATGCCTTCATGGATGGATCGATCCAGCCCGGCTTGGATGATGCTGGGAAGACGGCCCTTCGACAGCACGCTCACCGCGCTAATATCACAGCGCCTCTTGTTTATGCCGCAGGAATCCTGGCGCTCCTAGCACTTCTGGCCCTGATCAAGTTTCCCAGTCAGGCGGCCTGGATCGGCTGGGCTGTCCTCCTGGGATGCACGATTTCCATCGGCTTGAGTGTCTGGACTGCCGAGGCCGGGGGATGGATTCGTCATCCGGAGTTCCGTCCCACCTCAAAGTCAACGCCGACTCCTGAACCAAATGCCACTCCCGTAGCCTCGCCCTCCCAGACTCCTGTGCCAATGCCATCAACCTCGATTGCCCCAAACACAGTGGCTCCTGTTGGATCCGGATCAGTCTCTGCTCCGGCAACGAATTGAGTTTTTTTGGGCCCGAGGAAATTCTCGGGGGGATTTCGCCTTGTGCGGTGAATTACTTATGGAACGGGAATCCTTCCCGCTCTGAACAAAACACACCACACACATGAAAACATTGATCAAAGCGGGCGCCATGCTCGCCCTCATCGCCGGACTCGGTCTGGCCACAGCCACGGCCGCCGATAACGCCTGCAAGAGCTGCCAGGGATGCTCCAAGAGCTGCAGTTCCTGCACCAAGTGCTCGGATGGCAAGTGTGATTCTTGCTGCAAGAGTTGCTGCAAATAAGCTGATGGTTCAGCGAGGCGGGGGTGGTGCGGAAAAAGCCTGCCGCCGCCCGCTGAGTCGTTTACCCTTTTTGTCGAATGAGAGCCGATAGCGAACTTTCTGATCTGTTGCAGAACTGGTCTCCAAAGGCGGAGCCCGGATCCGGATTCAATCGTTCTGTTTGGTCCCGAATCGAAACATTGGAGAGTCGGAAGTCCTCCTTTGAGCCTTTGTTCTCATGGATTCAGGGTTTGGCCACACCTCGGATCGCTGCGACCTGCATGGCGGTGGCCCTCTTTGGAGGTATCTTGCTCGGTGGACTTCAGGCCCGATCCTCTCAGGAGGAGCAGTATCTTCATTCGCTCCGGCCGTTTGCTGCCAGTGCGCTGGTTCGCTGATTGCTTCTCATGAAACGCGGCTTTCTTGTCCTGCTGGCCGCCGTCCTGATCGGTGTTGTGGGAGCCATGCTCAGCCGCCACCTGATGAAGAGTTCTCCTGCATCATGGCTCTGCCAGAAGTACGGTCTTTCCGCTGACAAATCGTGCCGTATCGAGTCCCTGCAAAAAGAATATGGCTCCCGCTGCGGCCCCTATTGCGACAGGATGTGTGAAGCGAATGCACGACTCGAGCAGCTCTCGCTGGAGGAGGGATTGGGCCAGCGGAACATTACTCCCACACTCCGTGAGGCGGTGGCGGAAACCGATCGTATCAGAACCGAGACACGGATCGTGATGCTGGAGCATTTCTATGCGGTGGCGGCAGAGCTGCCTCCCGAGAAGCGTAAGGAGTATCTACTCAAGGTACTGCCGCTCGTGATCGACTCCTGCGGCTCAAAATAAGGAGCTTCTTGAATGTCTGAAAGCGACCAGGAGGACCGCTCCGCGATGGCCCTGCTGGCAGGCGGGGAGGATCTGGCTCTCAATGGGATCATGGAACGCTGGAAGAGCCGCTTGATCGCCTACCTCTACCGCTTCACAGGGAACGAAGCGACGGCCGTTGAACTTGCCGAGGAGACCTTCGTGAGGGTCTATCAGGGGCGGATGAAATTCCGCACAGGGGGGCAATTCTCGACCTGGCTCTTCGGTATCGCTGCTAATCTGGGACGGAACCACCTTCGTTGGCAGCGACGCCATCCAACCCTCCCGCTTGAGGAAGCCGAAACCGTGGCCTCCGAGGGCGATCCGCTCAAAGCAGCGGAATCTCGTGAACGTGAGCAGGCCGTGCAAGTGGCAATCGCTTCTCTCCCGCCCGATCTCCGTGAGTCGCTGATCCTGAGCGAATACGAGCATTTGTCTCAGGCCGAGATCGCAGTCATTGCGGGATGCTCGGTCAAGGCCGTCGAGCGCCGTCTCAGCCACGCCCGAGAGATTCTTAGGAAAGAACTCTCGCGGTATTTGCACGCTTGAGCCTTTAGGGCCTTGCGCTTGCGATTAGTGGCTTTTTGCCGCCGCGCGTTGAGGGACCAAGACCATGATTGCCGCCATGATGGCGAGCAGGACCGCAGAGGCGGTAAATCGACTCAGAGCCAATCCCCCATGGTCATGGGGCTTATCGAGGAAGTCGCCGACCACGGCACCCAGCGGGCGGGTGAGGATGAAGGCCGACCAGAAAAGCAGAGTGCGCGAGATGGCGGTCTTCCAATAAAAAATCACCACAAGGATCAGCAAGCCGCCGAAAATCGCAGCACTCCCCAGATAACCGAGATCCATGGAGTCGGAGCTCCAATCCCCCAGAGCCGTTCCGAGGGTCTGGGAACACATGATTGTGATCCAGTAGAAGAATTCAGCCTTCGGAGTGCTGACTGATTCCACAGCCACGGAGCCCAAAGTCTTCTTCCACGCGTAGAGGGAGGCAAGCAGGAGTCCGAGCAGTAGCGCCGATCCTCCCGTGTAGCCTATTCCAAGAGACCGGTCGCAGAAGTCGGCCAAGGTGGTGCCGACAGTCGTCGTCGCGATGATGGTGACCCAGTAGATTGCAGGATGGAATTTCCTCGCGAGAATCTGGGTCGCGACAGCGATCGCAAAGATCACTGCAAAGATCCCGGTGCTGAGGAGGCAACCCAGATTCAGCGACATCGAGAGGGCATCCCCTCCGGTCTCTCCTAGCGTGGTGGCAAGGATCTTCAGCGCCCAGAACCCGAGGGTGACTTGCGGCACCTTGCTTAGCACTTGCTCCGTTTTTTCGCTCCTCATGGAGGGAACACTGCTTAATGGAGATTGGTTAAGCACGCGTTTTTTGATAGGGACAATTTCTTGCTCGATCGGACTGCGAAGCGGAGTATCGCAACCTTATGAAGAACACCCCGTGGCTAGTCATATACTCCTGCTTTTTCGGACTGAGTTTTCTCCATGCAGTTCCGGCCGATCAAGCGATCCTAACCAAGGAGGAGGCGATCCTAGTCCCGGGGGTCAAGGGTGGTACCGACTTCATCGAGTTCGATCAGGAGCGGGGACGTCTCCTGGCGGGGCATCCCGGCAACGGAACGCTAGATATCTATGACACGAAGTCGAAGAGCTTCCTGCCTTCCATTCCCACCGGGGCGGCGAATGACGTCGCCGTTGATTCCAAGGGAGGTCGCTACATTGTCTCTGTCAGCAAGCAGCAGAAGGTAGTGAGCGTCGATGCCGAGAAACTCACCATCACTGGTTCAATTCCCCTACCCGGCAAGGCTGATGTTCTAACCTTCAATTCCAAGAATGGAACTGCCTATGTGGGACATGACGACGCCACTGAAATCTGGGTGGTCGATGTGAATGCAGGCAAGGTGGTTGCCTCCATCCCGATCGCGGAGGGTCCTGAGGCATTGGTTTGTGATGAGGCGGCCAATCGCGTCTACGCGAATGTGAAAAGCGCTGATTATATTGCCGTCATCGACACTGTTTTGAATAAATCGACCACTTCTTGGCCGACGGCACCCGCCAAAAGCCCGCATGGGCTTGTGATTGATACGGAAGGGCACAGGTTGATTTCTGTGGGTGGTGATGGAACGTTGGTGTCCATTGACCTTGGCTCAGGCAAGGTGGTCTCCTCAGCCAAGGTTTCTCCAAGGGTCGATCAGATTGCGTATGATTCAGTCCTCAAGCGCGTCTACTGCGCCAGCGGTTTGGGCGTTCTGAGTGTGGTGGATGCCTCTGGTGCTGAATTAAAGCATCTCGGAGATGTGACGACGCACAAAGGGGCCCATGCCGTCACCGTCGACAACAAAACCCACGCCGTTTGGATCTCTTTCACCGAAGGCGCCTCATGGAATGATGGGGCAAGTTACATCCAGAAGTTGAAGTAATTGAAATGCGGAGCTTAAGAAGCTTTTGTGGTCCCTCAAGCTCCGTTATCAATCCGATGGTCAGACCCTCACAGGGAGCACAAAGAACGGGAGCCCTCTCTTGAAGAAGAGACGCTGCAAACTAAAGACAGTGAAGTTGTGGAGCAGGCGTGTGAAGTAGGTCTCTTTCTGGAAGACCAACTGTCCACCGAAGAACATGATGTCGGGGTGCCTTTCCGCAAGTTTGATGCCGAGAGCTTGCGCGGCAGTCACGATTTCTGTGCCGATCTCATAGACGGCCTCGGCATGAAGTCCATGGGCGTTCATATAATCGGCATAGCGCTGCGTCTCGCGTGCCACCGATGACTGGAGGTGACCGACCTCCTCTGTACCCTTAAAGTTGCCCGCGTCGATCACGCCGACCTCCGCAAAGACGAAATTTTTGAAGACTCCGGGAAACATCCTCTGCACTCCCAGGAGAGTGTGGACACCGAGTCCGTTGAAGCCATTGACGAAGATAACAGCGGTCTTGGCCCGTAAATCCATCGTCACCACGGGAATAGGGGTGGTCGATTCCGGCAGGGTGAAGGCTTCGACCAAGCTATCGAGACGCTTCAGGTCAACGTTCACGTCGCGGTAGTGCTTCTTAATTGCAAAGGTCAAGGCGATCAGGGCACCCGTCACGACGAGGGTGATCCATCCACCCTGGTTGAACTTAATCACGCTGAGCGCCACCAGAATGGTTGCTGTGAGAGCGAATCCCAGTGCATTGATTGCCAGCTTGCTTCTCCACTTGGGTTCGTCATCGTGCTCATTCTTCCAATGCATCACCATGCCAAGCTGGCTTATGGAGAAGGTGATAAAGACGTTGATCGAGTAGAGAACGACTAACCAGTCGACCGACCCATTGGAGGCCCAGATGAGGATAAGCGAGCTGGCTCCCATGATGATTATGCCATTCTGGGAAACGAAACGGTCGCTGAGTGTAGCAAATCGGGCGGGAAGCCAGCGGTCGATGGCCATGTTCGCCATCACACGGGGGCCGTCGAGGAAGCCGGTCTGCGCCGCAATGAAAAGTAGTGAGGCCGCGGAGAACATCGCGACCCAGACAAACGACTGCGAAAGCTGATGTGGCCACGAGGCTGTGATCTGCCCGAAGAGAATCGCATTGAGCGTCACTCCCTCCTTAGGCATCGAATGATAGAGCAGATACATGAGGAGTAGGCCGCCAACCATGAAGGCGAGCGAGACACCCATATAGAGCATGGTTTTCTTTCCCGTGGCCACGCGTGGTTCACGAAGGATTGGCAGGCCGTTGCTCACGGCTTCGATGCCGGTGTAGCTTCCAGCCCCGAGGCTGTAGGCAGTAAGGAGCAGGGCTGCAACCTTCCACCATCCGAGCTCCAAGTGCGCTGCATGGACATCATGCATTGTGGCCGTGGCAATGGCTGGCAGGCTCCCCGCCTGGGCGAAGAATCCATAAAAAATCATGAATCCATGGGTGGCCAGAAAGACAAAGAAGATTGGCGCCCAGATGACTACCGACTCTTTCACTCCACGTAGGTTCAGCAGAGTCAGAACGAGTGTGGCCGTCAGGGCCGTTGTGAGTTTCCAATGAAGCCAAGACTCCGGGAGCACGCTGAAAAGCGCATCCGCTCCCGCCGCGATCGACAGGGCGATCGTGAGCACATAGTCAACGAGCAGAGCGCAGCCGCTGACCACACCGGCCGAAGGTGAGAGCAGTTTGCTGGCCACCAGATAGCCTCCGCCGCCGCTGGGAAAGAATTCGATGATCTGCGAGTAGCTCACGCAGATGACGCCGATCGTGATGACCGTGGCAATGGCTACAAAGAGGGCCATTGCCGGATGAGTCACCAGTGCTTTCATGGTCTCCTCGGGACCGTAGCAGGATGAGGAGAGGCCGTCTGATCCAAGACCTACCCAGGCGAGGACGGCAACCAGTGAGATTTTGTGAAAGAGACCCTCGTCTTTGAGATCGCGGGCCTTACCGATGAATACGTTCTTGAACCAGTTGCCTGGCGTTTCACTTTTCATTTTTGCGTGTTGTTTGGTTGGGTTGATGCAACCAAGACATCGCAAAAGATAACTTTCGCACCCGCTCCCCGTGTGATGGAGCGGACGCAAAGGTGCCCTTCCAGATGCCGACGAGGTTAGCTGACGGGCTGAGTCCTGTAAGTGACCCCTGCGAGCGGTTACCCGCTCCGTACGCCCCGTCCTCAGGTTTCCCCAAGGAGTTCGGTTCCCCCGCAACCGTCATCTCTCAATGACGGAATTAGGCTGCATTTGATCTTCTTATGCTCCCGAGCTTACGGAAAGTCAAGTCTCTCTCCCCCCCTTTTCTTTTCTAATACAGGAGTTTGACTTGAGGGGTTGGAAGTTTGGACGGAGATCAAGGCGGTCGGGCGCAGCTGTACTAAGGCTACAGCACGTGGAGACCAACGATGCTCTCCGTCAAAATAGCCTTTCTTACTGATCAGAACATGTAGGAGACATTCAGCTTTACCATGCATTGGGAGATCAACTGCTGGCCGACGACGCTCTGTACCACGGGCAACTCGGCATCGGCGTAGATCCGGATCGGATGGATATCGATCTGTAGTCCGGGTGAGAGCAGGACGCGCTGGTAGCCGGAATTTCCCGGATTTGCATTGGGGCCCTGGTCTGATGCGCGGTTGGAGACAAGCATTTGGGCGATCGGTTGGATCTGGACCCCCTTGATGTGGATTCCATCAACGTAGACGCCGAGCGCTGAGTCGAGTTCCACTCCGGGGCGGTAGCCCGCTTGGGTTACCATCGGCAGATCGAACATGGACTGGGCGAACCAGTTCAACTTGCTTCCTGGAACGAAGTGATGATGGGTGTAGAAACCCAGCAGGAGATCAGTGCTCCCTGTGCCGATCTGTGTATCACGATCAATGCCCGACGCATTCCAGGTGCCGGTGGGAAGCTTTAGTCCAAACTGGAGGCCCGTATTCATGTTCTTCAGGAGGCCGGTATAGTATCCGATCAGTCGCATGTCGCCGAGGGTGTACCAGTTGTTGTTCACGACGGAGGAACCATCCTCAGAGGTGTGTGCAAAGATGCGACTGGCCGTAGGGACCTGGAGTTCAAAGCCCCAGTCGGAATTCCAGAAATACTGAAATCCCCCGATCATCCAGGAGGTCTGGATCAGCTTATCGTCGTTATTGGCGCTGGCCGAGGGGCCCAGATTATTCCAGTTATGACTCTGGCTGGAGAAAGCGTATTCGGTGTAGACCATGCCACCAGGACCGGTTGGGAAATTCCAGAGAGTGCCGGTGTCGAAGACGCCACAACCGCAGGCGCAAGCATGAAGATTGCTGGGTGAAATGAGGAATAAAAGAGACAGAAACCCCGTGACGAGGGCTTTTGGGAGTGATGAGTAAAGTTTTTTCATGGTGAATTGTGAGTAGGAAAAGGGGTGAAGTGAAAGTGATGAGAGGGATGACGCGTCGATGCGTGGACGCAGACATGCGGAAAACGACAGCGAAGCGCCGAACTGACAACGGGCTTACCGGATTACGAAATCCGGAGAGTTTGAAACGAGCGCTAGCTTAAGAGGCCGCTACTTATCGGCACAGGAACAGGCGGAGCAATAAAGCGCTCCGGCATCATAACAAAAGGGACTGGCCCGTACGTAAACCGAAGACTGACAGGAACGGGAACTTCAGCACTGGAGCCGACAATGAAGACCTCCGCTTTCTTGTCGACTTTCATGGTGACAGGGATCTTTTCCTCCGCAGCACGGGCTTTTACTAGCTTCTGACACAGGGGGCAGAGGTGATGACCGTCAAACGTTTTTTCCACGGCCTGACTCAACGATCCGCTTTTGGAAAAATCATGTACCATCCCTACCCAGGCGACGCCTTGCAGGAGTGCCAGCGGTCCCCCGAGCGCCATAAAAAGCGCGAGAGACATCACCATGGTCATGATGCGGTGCCGAATCTGCATGAATGAATTCATAGATAAAGTCCGGAATTCGGCCAATGAAAGTCGACGAATCGCAGGAAAACGGCGATGAATCGCAAGTTCGGGTTTTCAGAAGCCGACGGCTTTGAGATTATCATTGCAACCACTACCTCGGGTCTTTAACCAGAAATCATGTTTCTTCCCAATTCCATATCTGTCCCGTTTCGTTTTTTTCTTTTGACGATTACCTTTTTCACTTGCGGATCAGTGCTCCTTACCTCCTGTAAACCAGCAAAGCCCTCGGTGAAGGTCGGCATCAACGCCGAACTTACCGGTGAAATGCCAGCCGTCGGAGCCTCGTGTAAGCAGGCTGCCGAGCTCTTCGTCGAGCAGGTTAACAAAGATGGGGGCATCATGGTCGGAGGGACAAAACTTCCGGTCGAGCTCTCCGTGGTCGATAACTCGTGCAAGGCTGATCAGTCCGCCGCCGCGGCCCAGCGCCTGATCTCTCAGAACGGAGTGCTTGTCATGGTTGGGCCCGATGCCAGCTCCTGCGCGATCCCTGCTGGAGAGCTCGCCGAGTCGCTTGGATGCCTCATGATTTCGCCCTGGTCGACCAATCCAAAGACCACTCAGGACACACAGACTGGAAAACCAAAAAAGAATGTCTTCCGCGCCTGCTTCACCGACCGCTTCGAGTCGCCTGTTCTTGCGGCTTTTGCCACCAAAAACCTCCACGCAAAGACGGCCGCCATCCTCTACGATGTCACCTCCGAGGCACCCACCAGCCAGAGTGCCCTCTTCAAAGAGGCCTTTGAAAAGGCTGGCGGCAAGGTAGTCTCCATGGAGACTTACTCGACTGGGGATCGTGACTTTTCGGCTCAGCTCACCAAAATTCGGGAATCCGCTCCGGATATCATCTACCTGCCCGCGCCCTATAATGACACACCCCTGATTGCGGCTCAGGCTCGCCAGCTTGGCATCAAAGCCCCCTTTCTCGGGAGTGATGCCTGGAGTTCCCCCGACATCATCAAGCTCGATACCGGAAAGAACCTGGAGGGCTCCTACTTCTGCAACCACTATTCGACGGAAGCGGCAACCCCGAAGGCGAAACAATTCATCGCCGACTACACGGCTCGCTATGGCAATGCTCCCGACGATGTCGCGGCGCTAACCTATGACGCAATGGTCCTTGCCTCCCAAAGCATCTCCTCCGCCGGGAATCTTGATCGTACCGCTGTCCGCGATTCGATGGCCGCCACGAGAACCTTCGACGGTGTGACCGGTCACTTCGTTTACCCGAAGGATGAACGTGAGCCCGAGAAAAGCGCCGTGATCATGCAGATTAAGGATGGTGGCTTCCATTGGGTGAGCACCGTCGAGCCGTAGTGCCGGTCGCATTCTTCAATGAAGTATCTGGCCCAGCAGGCGATCAACGCCCTTCAGCTAGGCTCCATCTATGCCTTGATCGCGCTCGGCTACAGCATGGTCTACGGCGTGCTAACCATGATCAATTTCGCTCATGGTGATGTCTTCATGCTCGGGGCGTTTTTTTGCCTGCTGCTGATCGCACTTGTTCCCGTGCCGTTCTGGTTGGCATTGATTGTCGTGATGGCGGCGACTGCTTTACTCGGCACCTTGATCGAGCGCTTTGCTTACCGCCCGCTTCGTAAGGCGCCTCGTGTTTCCGCTATTATCACCGCCCTGGGATGCGGTCTTGTGATCCAGAATACGACGCTTGGGATCAGCCCCTATGCCCGTCCGATGCCGCGGCTTCTTGAGAATGCCACCTACCAGTTTGGCGGGATCACCATCACCATGCTCCAGATCGTCATCATTGGGGTTTCGCTCGGGCTCATGCTGGCACTCGACTTCCTAATCAGAAAAACGTCTTTCGGCATGGCCATGAGGGCCATCGCTTCCGATCGGGCCATGGTTTCTCTTCTGGGTATCCCTGCCAATGAGATCATCGCCATCACCTTTGCCATCGGGGCCGCCCTGGGTGGAGCAGCCGGGCTCCTTTATGGAATGGCCTATCCCGTGGTCAGTGCGTCGATGGGGATCACCGTGGGTTGGAAGGCCTTTGTGGCAGCCGTCATCGGTGGGATCGGAAACATGCGGGGTGCCGTCCTCGGGGCTTTCATTCTGGGATCCGTCGAGGTCATGACCGTGGCAGTGCTACCTTCGACCTACCGGGATCTTATTTCCTATTCGCTGTTGCTGCTGATCCTAGTCTTTAAACCTTACGGCCTTCTGGGGAAGCCGGCTCTTCATAAAGCATGATGGACGGGTTCAAGAAACACCTCATTCAGCTGAGCATCCTGCTCCTGGGATTGGTTGTTGCAGCAGTCCTGCCAGCCACAGGTCTGGTGAACGACTATCTGCAGTTCGTGCTGATCTCGGTGGCGATCAATGCCATCCTCTGCGTTAGCCTCAACCTTGTGAATGGCTGGATGGGGGAATTTTCAGTGGGACATGCTGGCTTCATGGCCCTAGGAGCCTATGCTTCGGCGATTCTGACGGTGAAGCTCTTCCCCACGGCCCCCGCCGAACTCCTTTTCCCGTCGGCAGTGCTGATCGGCGGTTGCACGGCGGGGTTGGCCGGAATTCCCGTCGGCATCCTCTCCTTCAAGACGCGTGGAGATTACCTGGCCATTATTACTCTCGCCTTCCTCATGATCGTGAAATCTGGGCTCGAGAATATTCCCTATACCGGAGGTCCCAGAGGCCTGCTGGGCATTCCTCGTCTCACCACGCTCGCCTGGGCCTACTTCTGGTGTGTGGTTGCTTTCTGGGTAATCAGAAACCTCGTCTACTCCAAATATGGAAGAGGCATCGCAGCCATCCGGGAGGACGAGATTGCCGCCGAGGCAATGGGGGTGAATACCCGCACTGCAAAGCTCGTCGCCTTTGTTACCTCCTCCTTCTTTGCAGGAGTTGCAGGTGCCCTATTCGCCCATCAACTCCAGTTCATCAACCCCTCTTCTTTCGATATTCTCAAGTCCACCGAGATTCTTGTGATGGTCTATCTAGGTGGAGTTGCCTCGCTCGGTGGATCACTTTTAGGGGCCGGAGTCGTGACAATCCTTACCCAGTGCCTCCAGCCTTTAGGCACCTGGCGCATGGTGGTGCTCCCTGCGATCCTGGTTGTGTTGATGCTTTACAGACCATCAGGGATTATGGGTTATCGCGACTGGGCCTGGCTAAAGCCGTTTTTTCCACTTACGCCCCGTTCTAATGAAAAAAAGGAAACCGAGACGGGGGAGGACCTTCAATGAGTGCCCTGCTTGAGACCCGCCACCTCACGCGACAATTCGGAGGCCTTTGTGCAATAGGGGATCTCTCGCTCTCGGTGAATCGAGGAGAGATCCTTGGTGTGATCGGGCCGAATGGAGCAGGAAAGACCACGCTCTTCAATCTCTTGACGGGAATCTACCCTCCCAGCTCCGGGGAGATCCTTTTCGAAGGCCGACCTATTGCTGGACTGCATCCCTCGGAGATCGCTCGGCGTGGTGTGGCCAGGACCTTTCAGAATATCAGGCTATTCCGCCAACTCACCGTCATTGAGAACGTCCGGATCGCCTACGACTCCCGGCTCTCCTGCTCCCCCCTTGGCGTATTGCTTCGCACTCCGCACGCCGGTTTCTCTGAGAGGGAATCAGTCGAGGCCTCCATGGAGCTCCTTGACCTCTTTGAGCTCGGATCGCTTGCCCAAAACCGTGCCGGCGATCTCTCCTACGGTGCCCAACGACGGCTTGAAATCGTGCGCGCATTGGCACTCGATCCGAAGCTTCTTCTACTGGATGAGCCGGCGGCCGGGATGAACCCCTCGGAGGCGATGCAACTCACCGACTTCCTACGATGGGTGCATGGCAAATTTTTGCTCACAATTGTGCTGATCGAGCATCACATGCAGATGGTCATGGCCCTTTCTGACAGGATTGAGGTTCTCGACTTCGGTGTCAGGATTGCCGGCGGGAACCCCGATGAGGTGAAGGGTAACCCCCGCGTCATCGAGGCCTACCTTGGAACGGAGGGAGAACTCCCATGACATCCTCCCCCGCACTTGAGGTTCAGCAACTGGAGGTCTGTTACGGCGGCATTCAGGCCGTGCGTGGCATCTCCTTCTCGGTCAATCCTGGGGAGATCGTCGCCATGATCGGTGCCAATGGTGCCGGTAAGAGCTCAACGCTCCGCGCTATCGCCGGTGCCGTCCCCCATGCCGGAGTCATCCGGATTGGCGATCAAGTTATCCGGACGACCCATCCCGAAGAGATCGTCCGCAAGGGGCTCTCCCTTGTTCCCGAGGGGAGGGGAATCTTTGCGAATCTCTCCATCGAAGAGAATCTGCGCCTTGGGGCCTGGACGAACAGGAGCAACTACAATGCTAATCTCTCCAAGGTTTTCGGACTCTTTCCCCGCCTCAAGGAGCGCCGGAACCAGATGGCGGGAACCCTTTCGGGTGGAGAACAGCAGATGCTGGCCATGGGCCGGGCCCTCATGAGCAGGTCGGAGATTCTTTTGCTCGATGAGCCCTCCATGGGATTGGCACCCAAACTCGTGCTCGAGATCTTTGCAATCCTCCGGGATATCAATCAGGCGGGGGTAACCCTTCTGGTCGTCGAGCAAAATGCGGTGATGGCCCTGAGGTTGGCTCACCGAGCCTGCCTGTTGGAGCTTGGGGCGATCACCCTTAGCGGTACCGGCACCGAGTTGCTGGAGAATCCCAAGATCCGCACCGCCTACCTGGGGCATTGATCCTCCTTACGTTGTTTGGGAGTTTTAGCCTCAAGATCGAGGCGGCCACAATTCATCGACGGATTTTTCGAATTTCAGTGGCTTTTAGTCCAAGGCGGCAGGCTCCTCTGCAATGCTTGCCTCAGGCGCTTACTCTCCAGATTACTGAGTGTGATCGACTCCTTGGTCCCCTCTAGGTGAAGGTCCCAGCTGAGCAGGTTTTTCCTTTCCAACTTGGCCACAGATTTTCTGTTCACGAGCAGGCTGCGGCTTACTTTGGTAAAGAGTTCGGCGGGTAACTGGCCCTCCCAGAGGGAGAGAGACTGTTTCATCATTAGGATCCTCCCTTCACTCAGGAAGATCCGGGTGTAGTCCCCCTGCGACTCGACGGCAGCAATGCCCCGTGCCTTCACCATCATGGTGAGTGATTTCTCCCGCAGTAGCACGAGGTCCTCAGCTTCAAGTCTTTTTTCCGATTCTGTGGCCGAATGGGGTCCACCTGTTTCTGCAACCTGCTGCTTGTTCAGGCGAAGCATCGTCTTGGCGAGTCGACCGGCACTAACCGGCTTCGTCAGGTAATCGAGAGCATTAGCCTCGAAGGCCCTGATCGCATACTCGTCAAAAGCGGTGACAAAGACCACGGTTGGCTGGGGATTGATGGCCTCGAGTTTCGGCAGAAGGGCGAAGCCTTTCTTTTTCGGCATCTGGATATCTAGAAAAATCACATCGGGTCTTGCCGACTCCACCAAGGCAAAGGCTGAGGGGACATCATCCGCCTCTCCCACGATATCGATCTCGGGGTGCGCCTTGAGACGAGATGCCAAATGGATTCTCGCGAGCTTTTCGTCATCCACTACAATCGCGCGAAGGCGCTGAGGTGTCGGCTTTTCGGATTTCCTGTTCATGACCTGATCATTGGGAGCGTCACCATCGCCCGCACCCCCGATTGCGACCGCTCATAGGTCAGGCTGGCACGGTCACCAAAAAGCAATAGGAGACGGCGTCTAAGGTTGCTGATCCCCATGCCAATTCCTTTTCCCATTCCCATCCTCTGTTCATGGGACAATGCAGAGGGCTTCAACCATGATCCCGTATTCTCGACAATGAGTTGGAGATGTTCCTCCGTCCGCTGTGCTTGGATGAGGATCCTGAGCGGCATGGGACTAGTCTGCTGGCCATACTTGATCGCGTTCTCAAGAAGCGGTTGCACCAGATGACTAGGCACAGTGGATGCCCGGGCTTTCTGATCCACATCGATCCGATACTCCAGCTTCTCGGCAAAGCGAATCTTCTCCACGTGAAGATAGTTCTCCAGGGCTTCTAGCTCCTCACCTAGTGGCGTATAGTCATCATTCCTCTTGTTCAGGGAGAAGCGGAGGTAGTCGGCCAGCGACTGGGTCAACTCCTCTACTTTCCCTTTGTCACCGCTGACGGCCATCACGGCAGTGAGTGCGTTGAAGAGAAAGTGTGGCTGCATTTGGTATCTCAAGAGCGCTAGTTCGCTTTTCTGGTGGCGGCGACTTAGTTCAAGGGAGTCAAAAAAGAGCGAACTCGAGAAATACATGCCGATCCACAAAGCAAAAATGAACAGTTCCACATAGAATCCCAGAGTTATAAAGTTGGCTCCGGCCAAATGAATCGAAAACAGGAGGCTGAAGTGGTCTCTCAGAAAAGGGATCCTGATTATTAGTAACTCGATCAAAGTAATCGGGAGTGAAATGCAGAGTACTACCGGGATCAGTTTCAAAGGATTCCACCTTCCCGAATGGATCCAGATAAACGTGGGGCGAAGAAAGCTTGTAATCAGGAGTCCGTAAACCGAACTGAGAAGGATCAATTCAACGAGCAACACTCCCAATGATGGGGGGATGTCCCCGCTCTTCATCAGGATCCAGCCAACGATTCCCAGAAGAAGCATGTAAGCAATCCATCCGCCGATCTGCAGTTTCCAAAAGAGGGAGGACTTACTGCTCTCTGTCACATGATCACCCAGATGTTGATTAATCATTGCTCAGTCTCCGTGGCTTTTTTGCAATGCGGTCATTCCAATAATTGTTCAAGCCAATCAATCGAATCGTCGCGTGACTCACTAGGAGAAAATCCCGCATCGGCCCTTAAATTCAGCGGGGCATATGATTCGGCGACGATTTTATGCGATTCGTCGACTTTCGGTTGCGAATTTTCAAACTAAGGCTAATTCCAAGCAGTTATGAACAAAATCTTCATGCGCGCAGTTCTCCCCATCATAGCTTTCGCCGCATCTTACGGAATGGGCTGGGCTACGGCCTCCAACGTTATCTTCCCCACAAATTACCCCTACACGCAGACCAATCTGAAGGCGATGGATATCATCAAGAGCACGAATGGCGTACTGGAAGCCACCGTTAAAATGTATTCCGCTGGAACAAACAGTAACCCGATGAAGTATGGTCTCATCGATGCCTACAGCGGAACGGGTAGCAGTAACGTCACCAGCTCAGGCACCAATGACGGAATGTATGGTTTTGCTTACCAATGGTCCGCCTATGGCAGTAACTATCAGAAAGGGTTTCCGGGAACGATGCTTCAGATCCAACCAGGCGATACGCTCAAGGTCCACCAGTACAACTACATGGGAACCAATTTTGATACGAACGATCCAATCTTCACCACCAGCTTCCACTACCATGGATCGCATGCTCCTGATCTCAGCACAGGTGATAATGTCTATATTCTGGATGCCCCGCTCTCGGTGAATGACGTGACTTTCCCGATCTTGAAATACCTTAATAGCGTTGGGCTCAATTGGTATCACACCCATCCCGATCTCTATACCAAGGATCAGGTTCAGGGGGGGCTTGCAGGCCTCATCATGGTAGGTGATCCCCTCGATGCCTTTCCTGCATACAAGGGAAAGTTTAAGCAGGTGAATATGGCCTTCTCTGAGGTCAACCTTCAGACCAATTCTGTTGGTAAATTCCAGTTCTTCCAGTTGCTAACCTCCCCTTACCCACCCTATAACGTTTACGGATCCAATTATACGCAGGGATGGCAGAAACTGGTCAATGGGCAGATGAATCCGATCATTACCATTGCCCCTGGGGAGACCCAGATCTGGAACTGGGCATGGGTAGGAGCCCGTGGAGCGCTGATGCCGGTCATCGCCGATGCCAATCTGAGCAATGCTTGGTCGAACTGCACCATCCTAGCACGGGATGGTAATAGCTCTTTTGTTCAACCGATTACCGGACCCCTACGGGCTTACCTGCCCAGCACGAATTCGAGTACTAACTCCACCAACTATACTCCGAGGCTTCAGGATCTTGACAGCCAATCGCTCCTCGCGACCGGGGGGCGTACTACTTGGGCCATCACGGCGCCCACGAATACAGGCACCTACTACCTCATGGATGCCTTCGGAGGAGAGGAATCCCCAAATAACGCAAGTGGGACGCAGTACTTCTATGTGCTGGCAACCATTAAAGTCACGGGAACTCAGCCGAAGATAGCGCCGCCAGTTTACTTTGCCCCACAACCGGCTGATTTCCTCTGGGCCGCAAAACCCGATGTCACCAGGACGTTCGGTTTGGAGCAGGAATATTTCTCCACACTGAACCCACAATATCTCTCAAGTTTCGATAACTTCTTTATTGATGGTTTGAAGTTTGGCGAAGGGGTTCTTCCTCAACTGGAGATTGGATCAGTAGAGGAATGGACGATTGTCAATGGTGGACCGATTAATCACCCATTTCACATACACCAAGGAAACTTCATCGTGACGCAGGTAAGTGGTGTGATGATTGATCCCAAATTGCCGCCCAATCCGGAATTTGCAGGTCGTAACTATGTCTCCCCGATGGATGTGGCCTTTGTCCCGGCATATGGGAGCATCACCCTCCGGTTTGCAGTACCGCCTTTCCCAGGCAAATATGTCTGGCACTGCCACATCCTCGAGCATGAAGACGAGGGGATGATGTCTCCGATCTTCCAGTTCCCGGGTCGCGAAGGGATCCGTCTGGGACTGGGCGCATCCTCACCCTCAGCCCCCGTTATCAATGGCCTTGGGAATGTAACCAATGTTATTACCCCGTTCCCAGGCTACAATGGGCCAATCGTGGCGGCTTCCGGTGCGGGTACAGCAAATACTAATGGCATCTTAATGCCAAAGCTGCCGCTACCGTCAACATCGAGTCAGGTAAAATCGTTCTTCAATAAGACGACGGTGTTTGAGACCATGGCTGTGGGAACTGGCGCGAAGAGTGCTCTCGTTAAAATCTACAACAATGGATCCAATGCACCCACCGCACAAATCACTGCTTTCACCAATACGTTAGGGACCAACGGCGTGAGTCTGGCTGTGGGCGGTATCAGCAAAGATGGGGTCGCTATTATTGCCGTTGGCTCAAGGGCTCCAGGGACCTCCACCGTCAGTCTCTGGGATCAGAAGGGGGGGTATATACGCTCTCTCACGAATTGCCTTCCGGGCAATTGCCCCAGTGGGGTGAATGTGGCGATCGGTGATGTGAACGCCGACAACTTTGACGATCTTATCGTATCGGCAGGTGCCGGGCGCGAAGCGATCGTCACGGCAATCAGTGGAAAAGATATCGCCTATGGTGTGCCGTCCCCCAAGAAACTCTTCACTACCGTGCTAAGCGATCCTGCAAGCAAGGAGGGAGCGAAGGTAGCGGTCGGCTATGTGGCCCCCTCCACCACGCCCAGTTATATCCCCAATCTTATCACGACACCTGAAGCGGGTCTTGATGTGGGCATTATCTCGGTCTGGGATATCAGCAACTTTTCCAACGACGGCATGGGCGGCATGTCCTCGGTTAGCGTCGATAAACCCGCCTTGATGACTTCTTATCAACCCTATGGCACAGCAGTGAACATTGCCGCCACCTATCAAGCTGTCCCTGGCGGACAGGCAAAGCCTGTCATCGCTGCATGGCAGACGCCCTATGAGGTGGCCTTCACAGGGATTGATCTTGATAATGACCCTATAATCCAGTGGAGGTTGTTCTCCACCAAGAAATAGAGGTTTAGTGTGGAGTACAGGTGTCTTTAAGGCACCAGTACAAAACGCCTCAGGTGTTTATCTAAGAATGGCGAGGTTATATATTTCGAGTGATATTTCATGTCCGGGTAACTACTTGCGGAAGGGAGAACCCCCTTTCATGATCCACCAATAAATCTTATGAAACTATCTCTACGCACCCTTGTTACCCTGACAGTGCTTGCACTCGTGGGCTCCAGAGCCATGGTTCTCGCCTCGGAAGCCAATCCAGCTTACCCGCTGAGAACCTGTGTGGTGTCAGGGGAAAAACTTGGGGAGATGGGGCCTCCCGTCGTAGTAAACTATCAAGGAACCGAGGTGCGTTTTTGCTGCAACGGGTGCGTGAAGAAATTCAACACCGATCCCGCCAAGTACCTTGCCAAAATTGGCAAGAAAGAGTCACCCCAATAGGCTTGGTTTCGTAAAGTCCTGGTGATGACATGCTGGGATAGCTTTGAGGTGTGATATGAAAAAAACTTCCTCATGACTATCGGCATAGGGTTGATGCCGGTTTTGTGTGTGGTCTCACTTTTTGCACTGGTGACGGGGTGTTCCCGCGTACCGGGTAGAAAAGTCGAGAACCAGCAGGTGTCTTCCCACGAGAAAAAGATTTGGACCTGCTCGATGCATCCCCAGATCCGCCAGCATCATCCGGGCGATTGTCCCATCTGCGGGATGACCTTGGTGCCACTCTCCTCGATGAAGTTGCCGGAATCGACTCCTGATCTCTCGAGCATCGCGGGTGTGAGGCCCGAGCAGTCCGAGGCAACGATGATCCATCTTGGCGTAGCACAGAGTTCTGTGGCCAGTATCAGGACATCCCCCGTGCAGGAAATGCTGGTCACGCACAAGGCGGATCTCTTCGGAGAGATCTCCTATGTCGCCGACAAGCAGATCGATTACACTTGGTACTATGGGGGACGAGTCGAGAAAACCCTAGTCGACTCCAACACGACGGAGATCAAGGAGGGAACCCCTCTCCTGGAGGTCTACAGCGATGAGGCGACAGCGGATCAGCGTGACTGTCTCAAGATGCTCATGGAGTTGCGGTGGCATACTAAAGATGAGCAAAAAGTTTTTGAATCGCAGTACGGGACCAATGCGGAACGTGTCTCCTTGACGGGAATGTCCTATGAGCACAAGAACATGAATGCCCGCCTCAATGCGATGAAGGATCGGTTGAGCCGTATCGGCATGACAACAGGGGATTTCCAGGCGCTTGAATTGAGAGGCAAAATTCGCGACACCTTCCCCATCAAGGCCCCCGAGACCGGGACGCTTCTGGGCTCCCTCCCCCATGTTGGGGGGCGATTCACGATGGACACTATACTTTTCCGAATGGTGCCGCTGAACGAGGTCTGGTTTGTGGCCGATGTGTACGAACAGGATATCGCGCTTCTCAAGCTCGGTCAGGAAATCTCGATCCGGAGCAAGTCATCCCCCGAGAAGACATTCCATGGGAAACTGGTCTTCATCGGCAAGGAGGTGGATCCTCGCAAACGGACGGTGAGGGCGCGCTTCCTGGTTCCCAACCCGGACGGAATCCTGCTTCCCCAACTCTCTGCCACGGGGAGCCTTGATGTCGGCGACCAGAAACCGCAGTTGGCCGTGCCTGCTGCCGCCATCATCGATACCGGGATGCGTCAAGTCGTGTATGTGGAGACATCTCCAGGCACTTACGTCCTGCGAAGCGTTAAGATCGGCGCTCAGGGAGAGGTAGGAGAAGTTGGTAAAGTGGAGGGGGAGAGTTTCACGCACTGGGTTCCCGTTCTCGAGGGGCTTTCTGCAGGGGAAAAGGTGGTAACATCCGGGGCATTCCTTATTGATGCAGAGGCCGAATTGCGGGGGTTGCCTGCTTCTGGAAAACCATAGTGTTCCCGAAAGCCCAAACCACCAGCCTGCCATGATTGATCGTCTCGTCAGATGGTGCCTGGGAAATAGGGCCATCGTCCTTACAGCCACCGCTCTTATGTTGGTCGCCGGCATCCATGCGATCTACCAGACACACGTCGATGCGATCCCCGACATGAGTGAGAATCAGGTCATCGTCCTGAGTGATTGGTCCGGGCGATCCGCCCAAGAGGTGGAGGATCAAATCACCTATCCTCTCTCCACAGCGCTCCAGGGACTGGCCGGTGTCCGTGAGGTCCGGGCGCAATCGGCCTTCGGGTTCTCGATGCTGACGGTCATCTTTCGCGATGACATCGACGTCTACTTTGCCCGCACACGGGTACTCGAAAAGCTCAACTCACTGCCCTTCAAACTCCCCGAGGGGGTGACGCCGAAGCTGGGACCCGATGCCACGAGCATCGGATGGATCTACGAATACTACATCGATGACTCGGCTGCTGCCAAAGCTGGCCATGGACTGGATCTGGGTCAGCTACGATCGCTACAGGATTGGTTTGTGCGACTCCAGCTCAACTCCATCCCCGGTGTGGCCGAGGTGGCGAGTATTGGCGGCTTCGTTCGACAGTATCAGGTGGATGTGAATCCGGGCCAACTCCGGGCGTGCGGCGTCCCCCTGTCCGCCGTGATCGAGAATGTCCGTGGCTCGAGCCGGAATGTGGGTGGAGGAAACATCGAGGTGGGCGGACGCGATATCACGATCCGGGGTCTCGCGCTTGTCCTTTCGCCTGAGGATCTGAAATCCATACCCGTTGGCTATTACGAAGGTCGGCCGATCCTTCTCGGTCAGGTCGCCACCGTGGGCATGGGGCCCGAACCGAGGAGCGGTGCGCTCGACGTGGGGGGCAGGGAGGCCGTGGGCGGGATTGTGGTGATGCGCTACGGGGAGAGCACCCGCGAGGTCATCAGCCGGGTAAAGGAGAAGATCGCCGAGATCAGCAAGGCGCTACCGCCAGGCGTCACGATCAGGCCCTTTTACGACCGGAGTCAACTGATCGACCGGGCCGTCGGCACCCTGCGTCTCACCCTGATCGAGGAGGTTCTTCTCGTGACCCTTGCCCATCTTCTTTTCCTGGGACACTTGCGCAGTGTGATCATTGTCACCTTGCCGCTGCCCCTCTCGATCCTGATCGGCTTCATCCTGATGAAGTGGACCGGGGTGACCTCCAACATCATGTCGCTGAGCGGTCTGGCGATTGCCATCGGCGTGATCGTCGACGCCGGCGTCGTGGTGACCGAAGCCGTGATCCGCGAGGCCCATGCCGTGCAGGAGGGGCGTGTGCCCGGACTTTCCTACCCCAAGGACATCGTTGCAATCGTCAGGAGGGCCACCCATCTGGTGGTCCGCCCGATCTTCTTCGCGATGATGGTCATCATTCTGGCCTTCATTCCGGTTTTCGCCCTAGGAGGAGAGGCGGGGAAGCTCTTTCATCCACTGGCCTTCACCAAGACCTATGCGATGGCGGGGGCGACGTTGCTCGCCCTGACGCTCGTTCCCGTTTTGGCATCCCTGCTTGTTCGTGGGCGACTCCACGACGAGGGGGAGAATGCCCTGATGAGGGGGCTTCTTCGCCTCTACAGGCCAGCCTTGGAATGGTCTCTCGACCATCCCAGGAGCATCGTGACCCTGGCGGCGCTGATCTTGCTGGGGGCGGTTGGCCTAGGGAGCGGTATCGGGTGGGATTTCATGCCCCCGCTGAACGAGAGAGCGATCCTCTTCATGCCGACTACTGTGCCCAGTGTCTCCCTGCCGGAGGTCAACCGTGTGATGTCAGCCCAGGATAAAATGCTCTCCTCGTTTCCAGAGGTCGAGAGCGTGGCCGGCAAGCTCGGCCGAGCGGATTCTGCGACCGACCCTGCGCCGGTCTCCATGATTGAGACAACGATCACGCTCAAGCCCGTTTCGGAGTGGCGGCACGGCATGACGATGGAAAAACTCCGCGCGGAGATGTTAGAGAAAATGCAGCAGTTTCCAGGTTTTGTTCCGGCGTTTCTCCAGCCCATTGAAAACCGGATTCTCATGCTCAATACGGGCATCCGGGGTCAGGTGGCGGTCAAGATTTTTGGGCCAGACCTATCGCGGTTGGAATCCCTTGCTGTGGAGGTGGAGCGGATCCTGAAGAGTGTCTCGGGAGCCGTGGATGTCTATGCCGAACGCGTGGTCGGTTCACCTTACCTGGAGATCGCGGTGCGGCGGGATGACGCCGCCCGCTACGGGGTGCCCATCCCTGAGATCAACAGCGCCATTGAAACCGCAATCGGGGGCGGAACACTGGAGACGACCATCGAGGGACGGCAACGCATCCCGATCAGGGTCCGTTATCCAAGGGAACTACGCGGTGACCCGGCCGCATTGGAGCAGGTGCTGATCACCACCATGCAGGGGGAGAGCATCCCCCTTTCCAAAGTGGCTGATTTTCACCTGACAACCGGGCCCTCCATGATCTCAAGCGAGAACGGCAACATCCGTGTTTTCGTCCAGGCCAATGTCCATGATCGCGCTCTGGCGGATTTTGTCGGGGATGCCCAGCGGAAGGTATCGGAGCGGTTTCAACTCCCACCCGGGTACTACATCACCTGGGGCGGGCAGTATCAGAAACTGATCGCTGCATCCCTGACGCTCCTGATGATCTGCCCGGTGGTGATCCTCATCATCTTTGTGCTCCTCTATCTCACGTATCACTCGTGGAGGGAAGCGGCCCATGTCCTGCTGGCCGTTCCCTTTGCCCTGTCGGGCGGACTCTATCTTCAATGGATCCTTGGCTATAATTTCAGCGTAGCGGTGGCGGTGGGTTATATCGCGCTTTTCGGAACGGCCGTGCAGACCGGCATTATCATGGTGATCTATCTCAAGGAGGCGCTGGCCGCGAAAATCGCCGAGAAAGGGAGCGAGCTTTCGCCGGAGGAGCTTCGTTCCGCCGTCGTGCAGGGTGCGCTGCTGCGTCTCAGGCCCAAGGTCATGACCGTCTCAACCATCGTGGCGAGCCTACTGGTGATCATGCTTCCTGCATTTTCCGGGGAGAGAACCGGCATTGAAATCATGCGTCCGATCGCCGTGCCGGTCATCGGGGGAATGATCAGTAGCCTGCTACTCATCCTCATCGTGACCCCGGTGCTTTTCCTTTCGATGCGTCAATATGGATGGAGGAAAGACGGAGCTATTTTGAAAGGTATCCAAGAACCCTAGCTACCTTAGGAAATAGTGATTAGAGTGTCCGACATGAAGATCCCCATCATCCCGACGGTTCTGGCGCTCGTCGGTGCAGGCTTTATCGTGGCTGCCTTCAGCGGATTTTCCCAAAGCCCGGCATCTCAGTCGCCCGCAACGACGGAAGCCGACACTGCCTCAAATTCCTATCCCCTCACGACTTGTGTGGTCTCCGGCGAGAAACTCGGCTCGATGGGCAAACCTGTGGAGCTCAATTATCAAGGAACGGAGGTTCGCTTCTGCTGTGCCATGTGTGTCGATCAATTTAAAAAAGATCCCGCCAAGTATCTGGCCAAGTTGAGTGCGACACCCAAGTCATGATATTTGGAGTTTCTAGAATTCTCTCATACCCTATTGCTTAAAGGGCTAGAGCCTATACATCTATTCCCATGTCCGATCCTCGCTACGATTCCCTAGCCCGAGTTCTTACCGCGCACTCCACGAAGCTGAAGGCTGGTGAGCGCGTCCTTATTGATGTCGCTGACACGCCCGAGGAGTTCGTGATCGCCTTGATCCGTGCTGCACGTGCCGCCAAGGCAGAGCCGTATGTCGTGATGCATTCGGGTCGCATCAGCCGTGAGTTGGCGCTGGGGGTCACGGGGCCGCAGGCCGAGACGATGGCAGCGATTGATCTGGCCCGTCTTAAGAAGATGCAGGCTTATATTGCCGTGCGCGGTTCCCAGAATATCTCAGAGATGGCCGATGTGCCGCAGTCGCAAATGGCCCTCCTCTCCGCAAAACTCCGCCCCGCCCTCGATTACCGTATCAACAAGACACGCTGGGTGGTTCTCCGCTGGCCGACTCCCTCGATGGCACAGCAGGCCCAGATGAGTACGGAAGCCTTTGCTGAATTCTTCTTCCGCGTCTGCACGCTCGACTACGCGGCCATGATCCCCGGAATGAAGGCTCTCAAGGCCCTGATGGACAAGACTGACCGAGTGGAAATCACGGGACCCGGCACGGATCTGCGCTTCAGCATCAAGGGGATCGGGTCGGTGATCTGCGGGGGTGAGCACAACATCCCCGATGGTGAGGTTTTCTCCTGCCCGGTGAAGGATTCCGTTGAGGGATATGTGACCTTCAACGCTCCGACGCTCAACCGTGGCATCGCTTTCGACCAGGTTCATCTCGAGTTTTCCAAGGGGAAGGTCATCAAGGCAACCGCCAACCATACGAAGGCACTCAACGAGATCCTCGACACGGATGCCGGAGCCCGCTTCATCGGGGAGTTTTCGCTTGGATTCAATCCCCATATTCTCCACCCGATGCGCGATATCCTTTTCGATGAGAAAATCGCCGGCTCATTCCACTTTACACCCGGTCAGGCCTATGAGGTCGCTGGAAATGGCAATAAGAGTTCCATCCATTGGGATATGGTTTGCATCCAGCGCAAGGACTACGGTGGAGGCGAGGTCTGGTTCGACGGCAAACTGATCCGCAAGGATGGGCTCTTCATCCCACCGGCACTGCAGGCACTGAATCCGGATCGTTTGCTTGGCAAAAAAGTTGCTGCCCGCAGGCGCTAGCTCCCAAGCCCCATTAACTCCCCCGCATGATCGGCAACTATATCCGGAAGACCGTTCGGAAGTTTCACGAACTCCTTGACGCCAAAGATGCCCCCCACTCGGTGGCAGGAGGAACGGCGATCGGCGTCTTCTTCGGCTTTCTTCCTATTTTCGGGCTCAAGACACTCAGTGCCATGGGGGTCTCTTGGATGACCCGGTGCAGTGTGGTGGCGTCGGTGATCGGGGTTTCCATTCACGATCTACTCCTGCCCGTTTGGCCCCTGATTCTTAGGTGGCAGTTCCAGATCGGATTCTGGCTCTTGAGTCATCCCCATCATTTTGCGCCGAAGCTCTCGCGTGAGGATTTCAAACTTTCGGAGATTTTTCAGTGGGATAGTTTTATCGATATCGGTCTTCCCACTGCCCTTGGTGGAGTCATCGTTGCGCTCCCGGTGTCCGTGCTCTCCTATCTAGCGATACTTTCCATCATGCGCTTCCGGCAGGCTCGAAAGGCGAAAGTGGAAGCCGAAAAAGAAGCATTTGGCTCTTCGACGGATAAAGCCTGGGAGCAGCCCTGACACTCTCCCCTTTAGTTCACGACTTCCGGTTATTCTGCCTCCTCCTTAGTCCAGTCGGTTGATTCAATAGCCCGGTAGTCCCGGTGCCAGATGCTCTCCTGAAAGCGGGTGATGGTCGTATCCGACTCCTGCTCATCATCGCCCACGTAGCTGGCCACCTGCTGGCCGCATTGCAACCAGTAGAAGATCAGGAGCACGACCATCCAGCGCCGATGTCGCCAGAGAGCAAGGGTGAGACCGGGGATGAGAATCACGTACCAGTTCATCACCCAGGCCATGCTCTTGATCATCACCCAGAAGGCGATGCTCGGTAGAGCCTGAGGCACTCTGCGCGGAAAGGATCCCCTCGTGAGGAAGAATCCAAGAATGATGAGAGGCATGGTGGTTACTACCTCGTTCCACACCAGGCGAAGCCTGGAGATGTCTTCAAAGTGATCGAGTACTCCTTTCTTCCAGAAAAAGGGCCAGTAGAAGGGATTGAGCAGGTTCTCCTGATTCTGAAGGGGAAGGAGCCAGAGATCATGTCTCCAGAGATAAAATGGAATGAAGGGAAGAAAGGCTCCGACAAAGCCACCAAGAAAGCCAAAGATAGCCCTGTGAGGCTGCAGGTGACGTCTGAGAAAAATCTCGTAGAGCAGGTAAGGGGCAATCAGTAGCGCGAGTTGCTTGGTCTGGAGAGCCAGCATGAAGGAGGCTCCGGTCCAGACCCATCGACCGTTCCGCGCAGAGAGCACTGCAAGGACTACGAAGAAGGTCACCATGCTCTCGTATTGCCCTTCATGGGAGGTATACCAAATGGTCACTGGTGCTGAGAAAACAAGGAGACCGGCCCACCATGAGGTAGCCCTCCCGATCAGGTAAGCCGATCCGAGATCAAAGAGGGTGAGGGAAAGCTTTACCCAAAAGAGACCAACGCCGAGCCCTCCGAAAATCGCAAAGAAGAGCAAGGCGAGCGGGGGATAGATATAGCCAACTTCCGTCCAGAACTGGCACCAAAACTCATGGGGGAACTGCCAGGGTTTCAGCCAGTAGAAGGCGCTGGGGTTATCCCAGAAATGGGAGGTGAATCCCAGATGCCGATAGAGATCTGAGGAGTCATCAGGTGCCTGTGCACAGTACGCAAGACGAATCACCAGGGTCACTGCGAAGGCGACGATAAAAAATACACGCGCCCACCCGGAAAGCCTCCGGCGAACCAGAAGAGCCGCGATGTTCATGAACGGAGAGGATTGGTAGTCACGGAAGCGTGAGTGTCAGGAGATACCATAAAAGAGGCTTTGAAGGATGCTATCTGATTCGGCGCTTCCCAATGCCGGCGGGAAAAGCCTATATTCTTACGCCCAATCTCTATGGCGGATCCTATCCTTACTTTTGGCCTTCCTTCCGGCAGTCTTATGGAAGCGACCCTTGCGCTCTTCAAGCGGGCTGGCTTTTCCATCTCTGGAACCAGCAGATCGTATCGTCCTCTGGTGGATGACCCAGAACTGCGTCTTCGCATGCTCCGTGCTCAGGAGATCAGCCGCTATGTCGAGGGTGGATTCCTGGATTGCGGGATCACCGGCCGCGACTGGGTCGAGGAGAACGGTTCCGACGTCGAGGTGCTCGCCGAGCTTCCCTACAGCAAGGCCACGGCCAATCCCACCCGCTGGGTGATCGCCGTTCCCGAGGATTCCCCATACCAGTCCGTAAAGGATCTCGAGGGTAAGCGCATCGCCACCGAGGCGGTCGGTCTCACTCGCCGCTACTTTGAGAGTCATGGAGTGAATGCAGAGCTGGAATTCTCGTGGGGCGCCACCGAGGTGAAGGTTCCTGACCTGGTCGATGCGATCGTCGATATTACCGAGACCGGTTCCTCGTTGCGTGCCAACAAGCTTCGGATTCTCGAGACGATCATTGAGTCCTATCCTGTCTTCGTGGCCGGGAAGTCCGCCTTTGCTGACAAATGGAAGCGGGAGAAAATGGAGAAGATCGCCCTCCTTCTCGTCGGAGCCCTCACGGCCCGTGACAAGGTCGGTCTCAAAATGAATCTTCCCAGCACAAAGTTGCAGAATCTCCTCGACGCATTACCCGCTCTCCGCAATCCTACAGTTTCGCCTCTGGCCCAAAACGACTGGGTGGCTGTGGAGACGGTCATCGACGAGAAAATCGTCCGGGAGATCATACCGCAACTCAAGTCACTCGGTGCCGAAGGCATCATCGAATACCCTCTGAACAAAGTCGTCTACTAAGACAACTCAGACATACCATTCTACGCAAGTAGTCCAGAACCGAACACAGCCCGATGGGATCAATCAAAAAGAAACGCAAAGCCAAGATCGCAAAGCACAAGCGCCGCAAGCGCATGAAGCTGAACCGCCACAAGAAGCGCCTGCGTTACAAGTCCTAGTAAAACTAGGCCCCTTTTTAGGGTAGCGCCCCGACCCACGACTCTCGAGTTGGGGGATCTGCGAAAAGATTTCAAGACAAGCTCCCGAATTACCTTCGGGAGCTTTGTTCGTTTCTATGCTGAAGCGCCCAGACGCAAACACGCACGGGGATGCACGGCATAAAAGAGATAAGGAGTTAAAGCCGAGGGTACCTGCATTCTGGGGATCATTTCATCCCCCTCATCCCTGTGAATTAATAAGGTGTCAGCTACCGATGTCGCGGCGTAGTTGCTTACCCTCGAACCTGATCTTGTCCGCGGCCGCGTAGGCCTTGGTGCGGGCCTCTTCAAGTGTGCTTCCAAGGGCTGTGATGCCGAGGACACGTCCTCCATTCGTGACAACCTCACCATCTTTCAAGGCGGTGCCGGCATGGAAGACCACAACGTCGGCATCTGTGGATGCCTCATCGATACCACTGATCAACTTACCTTTTTCAATCGGCCCGGGATAGCCGCCCGAGGCCAGAACGATACAAACCGCTGCACGGGCATCCCAGACGGGCTTTGCTTCGGAAAGCCTCCCGTCGATGGTAGCCTCGATCAGATCCAGCAGATCGCTCTTGAGTCGGCGCATCAGGGACTGGGTCTCGGGATCGCCGAAGCGGCAGTTGAACTCGAGCACCTTCGGTCCCTCGGGAGACATCATGAGTCCGGGAAAGAGCATCCCCCGGAAGGTTAGGCCATCGGCGACGAGCCCTTTGACGAAGGGTTCAAGCACCTCCACCTTCAGCCGCCGCCTCATCTCGAGATCAACCACACGGGAAGGACTGATTGTTCCCATGCCACCGGTGTTGAGTCCCTGATCTCCGTCGAGGGCGCGCTTGTGATCCTTCGCATCGGGGAAGAGAAGATAGTTTTGGCCGTCGATCAGCGCATGGAGCGAGCACTCGGGACCAGTCAGGAACTCCTCGATGACGATGGTGTTCCCGGCATCGCCAAAAACCTTCTCAATCATGATTTCGCGGATCGCCGCCTCGGCTTCCGCAAGAGTCTGCACGATCACCACTCCTTTGCCGAGGGCAAGCCCATCAGCCTTGACGACCAGTGGATATGCCGATGCACGGCAATGAGACAAGGCGGCCTCCGGGTCCGAGAAGGTGGAGGATCCTGCTGTCGGGATTCCGTGACGGAGCATGAATTCCTTGGCAAATGACTTCGACGATTCAAGTCTGGCAGCGGCCGCCTCAGGCCCGAAGACCCGAAGGCCCTCTTTTTGGAAAAGATCGACGATGCCAGCGGCCAGCGGATCATCCGGACCGACAAGCGTAAGGTCGACCTGTTGCGACTTGGCCAAGGCAAGCAGGCCCGGAAGGTCGCTTGCGGCAACCGGGTGATTCGTTGCAAGCTCGGCGGTTCCAGCATTGCCCGGGGCGCAAAGGAGTTGTGACACACGCGGACTCTGTGCCAGTTTCCAGAGCAGGGCGTGCTCACGACCTCCGGATCCGATTACGAGAATTTTCATCAGGAAAAGATGCTTGGATTGGGGGCTGTCTGTCGAGATCGACGGATTCCTTTATTTCTGTTCCAGAGGGTGACGGACATCAGGCAAGACGGCTCCCGCCGAAACCTCGATTTCCCGTTCCTGCCCAAGCATGTTCAGTAGAATCGCGACGCGCTCCCTTGAGGGGAGGACTCGTGTTACGAGGGCACGGATTCCCTGAAATGGTCCCTCGATGACCTTGATCTCCTCTCCCTCCTTGATTTCGCTGGTGATTTCGATGGTCTCCTCATCCGCCACATGGCAACGAAGATCCGTGATGATGGAGTCGTCGAGCAGGGCCGGTCTGCCGCCAAAGGAGAGAGTCTTGGCAACACCACTGGTTGCAGCGATGCGGCGATAAAGCTCCGGGTAAACAAAGCGGACGAAGATATAGCCTGGAAACATCGCCTCATTCACCCAGGCAACTCCCGTGCTCCGAGCCCGCTTGAAGCGGATCTTGGGACAGAAGACCTCAAGCCCCAACTCCCCGCGGAGGAGTCGTGTCGCCACGCCTTCCTGCTTGGGTCTGGTTTTTACGCAGTACCAGAGCAACTCCTGAGAGTATGGAAAAACAAGTGATTCTGGAGCTGACATTTGAGAATCTTGTCATGAATCAGGTGCAATCAGCAATGCCCGTCAATTGTGACGAAATTGTGACATCGTGTCCCTTGGAGAATTTGTGAAGAGCTTCTACACAACATCTTGTGCCCGAAGAAGACCTTATCCACTACAGGAGCGTTTGGATCTCCGATGTTCATTTGGGGACCCGTGGATCCCAGGCGATGGCCTTGCTCGGATTTCTCCGTACCTTTGAGTGCGACACGCTTTATGTCGTGGGTGACCTGATCGATATCTGGGCAATGAAGAGAGGGGTCTACTGGACCCAGGAGCACAGCGATGTCATCCAGAAGATCCTCCGAAAAGGACGCAAGGGCTCAAAGATTATCTACATCCCGGGCAATCATGATGAGAGGATCGCCGATTTCACCGGTGATTATGCCAATGTCCACATCCAATCGCGCGCCTTTCATACGACGGTTGATGGCAGGAAGCTGCTCGTGGCCCATGGACATGAGCTCGACACCGTCGTTCAGAATCTCGGATGGCTGGCGCACGTTGGAGATATCGGTTACTCCCTCCTTCTGCAACTCAACGGCCCAGTTAACTTTTTCAGAAAGTTGGTCGGTCGGGGGCACTGGTCGCTAAGTGCTTATGTGAAGAGCAGTGTTAAGAATGTCGTCAACTTCATCGGTGGCTTTGAGGAGTCGATGGTGCACTTCGCCTCCGACGCCCAGGCTGAGGGAATCATCTGCGGTCATATCCATACGGCCTCCATGCGCAGGATCAAGGATCTCGATTATTATAATACCGGTGATTGGGTTGAGAGTCTCACCGCGCTTGTTGAGGAGAGTGATGGCACGATCAAGCTACTGAAATTCTCGTCTACCGGAGAGATGATCAAGACGCTGGCCGTTTGCAGTGCCACGGAAGGGATCGAGCTTAAAGAAGAGACATTGGCCCCCGCGTTCACGCCTGAACCTCTGTCGGTCTAAATCCAGCAGTCTGAAAAAACTGGCGGGACGGCCCTAGACAGCTTAGTTAGAAAGCCTGTCCGATGACCATTTGCCTGCTTAAATCCAAGATACACCGCGCTGCTGTCACGGGCGCCTCCATTGATTACGAGGGAAGCCTCACCATTGCCTCTGACCTCGCGGAACGTGTCGGGCTCCTTCCCTACGAGAAAATTCTGGTCGGGAACATGGGGAACGGAGAACGCTTTGAAACATACGTGATCTATGGTCCTCATGGATCGGGAGCGATCGAGCTGAATGGTGCCACGGCTCACCTCGGTAAAGTCGGCGATCGACTCACGATCATGTCGTATGCCTGGTTACCCGAGGAAGAGGCCTCGCGTCACAAGCCCTCGGTAATCCTGCTCGACGAGAAAAATACAGTGATCAGGGCTTAGGCCCTGATGCCGCTGTTTCAGTCATTGACTCGAACGAAGAGAGTCCGAAGTGCCAATAGACTGAGATGAATCCTGAGCTTCGAGATTCTTCGCTCCTGAAATCTCAGGCCTATGTCTCAGGGAAATGGTGTGAGGCAGAGAGTGGAATGGTGCTTGAAGTTCATGACCCTGCCGACGGGGCCGCTCTTGGCAGCGTCCCCTCGCTCTCCGCAGAGGAGGTCGCTAGGGGCATCACGACTGCGGAGCAGGCAATGGCTCGTTGGAAAAAAGAGTCTGCCCTTGGGCGTTCAAGGATCCTGAACCGGTGGTTCGATCTGATCGTTGAGCATACCGATGACCTTGTGGCGATCCTGACAGCCGAACAGGGAAAGCCGCTGGCGGAAGCCCGTGGGGAAATCGCCTACGCGGCCTCCTTTATCGAGTGGTTTGTCTCCGAGGTAACGCGCATCGAGGGGGAAATTATCCCAAGTCCCTCGACGGATCGAAGGATCATGGTCCTTAAGGAGCCGGTGGGCGTCTGTGCCGCAATCACTCCTTGGAATTTTCCCTCGGCCATGGTGACCCGAAAGGTCGCGCCGGCGCTCGCGGCTGGTTGCGCGATTCTGGTTAAGCCGGCTTCGCAAACTCCTTTATCTGCCCTGGCACTGGCAGAATTAGCGCTCCGTGCGGGACTCCCGCCCGGACTCTTTTCCGTCGTCACGGGTAAGGCCTCTATTGTCGGTTCCGCGCTCACGGCAAGTCCCGTTATCCGAAAACTCAGCTTTACCGGATCGACTGAGGTCGGGAAATCACTGATTCGGGACTGTGCCGGAACGGTGAAGAGGGTCACCATGGAGCTCGGAGGGAATGCACCTTTCATTGTCTTCGAGGATGCCGATCTCGAGGCGGCCGTAGAGGGATTAATGATCTCCAAATTCCGTGGAAGTGGTCAGACATGTGTCTGTGCCAACCGCCTTCTGATTCACGAGAAAATTGTCGCTCCGTTCACGGAACTTTTGGTCGCCGCCGTCGGGAAGCTGCGTGTCGGCCCGGGAACGGAATCGGGCGTGAGCCAAGGGCCGCTGATTGATACCGCCGCAGTTCAGAATCTCGAGCGTCTTATCGGGAATGCCGTCGCAATGGGTGCAGCGGTACTCTCAGGAGGCAAACGGCATGAGCTCGGGGGAAACTTTTTTCAACCAACCGTTCTATCCGGTTGCACTTCGACCATGGCACTCTCAAGCGAGGAGATCTTTGGTCCGATTGCGCCGATATTCACCTTTGCCTCGGAAAGTGAGGCCATTGCTTTGGCAAATGCGACGGAGTTTGGACTAGCTGGTTACTTTTACAGCCGGGATCTCGCGCGAGTCTGGCGTGTGGCCGAGGCCCTCGAGTGCGGGATGGTAGGAGTCAACACGGGGGTGATCTCCAATGCCGCCGCTCCTTTCGGTGGAATCAAGGAGTCAGGATACGGCCGGGAGGGATCCCGGCACGGGATCAATGACTACTTATCGCTGAAATACATCTGCCTTGCAGGACTCGATTCCTGAAGCCTTCCATCTGAAGCGCTGGTTTGTTCTCGATTAAGGACGTTTGGTGCTAGCGGTCGATGCAATGGTCCTAGCCTTATCAGCAGTGGCTTTCGCCTTCATGGCTGCGGGTTCGTTATGATAAGTGCTTAATCCGTCACCGCTCAGGTCGCGATCGTTACGGGAGGTATGAATCCTGTTTTTCATGGCGGCCTCGCTCTGGATTCGTGTGTTTGATTTGTGGGATGTAGTGCTCATAGGTTCTGTATCAAGCATCCTCCTGATCCGCTTGGAATCAAGGTGTTCGCCATAAGCAAAAGGCTTATCTGATGCATCCTTCAGAAGTTGATCCTTCTCTCTCCGTCTTCGGCCATGCTTCACCTGAACAGTAAGACCGCGGAAAGAATTTTGACATGTGTGCCACTTCACTCACCATGGAGACGCAGCCCTATCAAGAGATGAAGAAATTTTTATATCCCCTGATTTTTGTCTCCATCGTCGGGAATCACTCCATGGTGGCCCAAACTTCTTCAGGCACAATCCATACGGCTCCAGGGGCAACCCACGACACTTCAAAAATCGATTCCCTCAAAAAGATCTCCATCGAGATTAGGAAGATCCCCTATTATTACAATTATCCGCTGTTGGTTGAGACTCTTTATGATGTCACGACGCTGATCAACAAGGCCACAAATCCCAATTTTGCCGTGGGCCCTATCCCTGCCATCACAAAAGAGGTCAATTATGGGGAGCTTTCCAAGGAGAGCGTTGCCAGCATGAAAGACATTCTCGCTCGGATCCAGGCCATCACGAGCTATCAAGAGTCGCGATTTCTGCTTGATGCCTCGAGGTGCATGACTACGGCTATTGGTAAGGCTCAGCCTGCCCACGAGAGAACTTGGTAAGGAAAGCGAGGCTGTTCTTTCAGAACAGCCCAATCTCCTCTCGCCGATTGTCGGATTATCCCAGCTGACAGCTCGGCTCTGGAAAATGGTTCCACAAATAAAAAAATGCCGCTCATCGCGGCATGCCAGTCGAACTGAAGTTCTCATCCGTGCCCCTCCATCAACAAGGGTTGATGGAGCCGGCAATACGTGCCTATGGGAATGGGGCGGATAGACTGTGCAAGGCACAGCCCATAGGGCGAGACGAGCGGGAGCGAGCGAGTCAATCGGATTATCCCAGCTGATAGCTGGGCTCTGGAAAATGGTTCCACAAATAAAAAAATGCCGCTCATCGCGGCATGCCAGTCGAACTGAAGTTCTCATCCGTGCCCCTCCATCAACAAGGGTTGATGGAGCCGGCTGTCGGATTCGAACCGACGACCGCCTGATTACAAATCAGGTGCTCTACCAACTGAGCTAAGCCGGCATCTCGGCACAGAATTTCTCATGAAGCTCGCTTTAGGGCAAGCTCGACAGAACATCATTGCAAAAGAACCCTGTTGCCTCCCGCGGGGTATGGAAATCGCACCCGGAGGAATTCCGGAAAATAAAGATGTGGGGTGTCTATCAGTTTGCGGGGATCGGTCGCGTTGCAGATATAGGAGACAATCAGTTCGTCGTTACATCGTGAAAGTTCAGGATGGCCCTTCGCTGCGTAACAAAGAATCGATCGGTCCTTCTGCGGTTCCGCTGCATGGTAAAGCGTGATTGATGGGCTCCACGGACCCCAGGGAGAAGGTGATGTCCTTAGCACGATCTTCTCGGAGAGGCCGTTTTCCGTCGTGATCAGGAGAAACCGATTGAGCCCCGGCAATTGAGAGACGGAGAGTTCAGCCCCCACATGATCACAAAGCCGCTCGGCTCTCCTGAAATCATGAATCCATGTTCCATGGGAGCGAAATTCCCAAGCAGCAAAGTTTTCCAAGCGCTCGGAGTGTGTTCGGGCGGCAAGAAGATACCGATTTTTAGCCTTTTTATCATAGTCTTGGCCTGAAAGATAAATCCAAGAGCCTTTCTGTCCCTGAGGAGTTCCGAAGCTCCTTTCATTACCGCTTGGATCCCGGGAGTAATATGGAACCGGATATTGCCGAATGACCCATTGAGTAGGATCAGAGTCTGGGTTGGTGACTTTTATCAAGACCATCCCGACGGTTCGGAAACTCCAGGGACCTTTCGAGTCAGGAATGGTTTCGACTCGCGACAGGAAAAGATAAAGTCCCTCGCTGGTGCGAATCCCTCCCAGACCGGGCCAGAGCCATCCTTTTCCTGAGGTTGGTCGGAAGAAGGCCATGGGTTGAGCGCCGTTTGATCCATGGTAGAAAGTGATTTTGGCCCTTTTTGGGTCGATCCCATTTTGAATCGCGATGCTGTTTCGCGGCATGGCATCGATTATCCTTCTGCCTCCTTGAAGGCGCCCTAGCAGGGTGTCTCCAAAGATCCAAAGCACGCGGTTATTGCCAAGAGGGACGGAGTCCACGGCGTCTCCTCCGATCCACCCGCACCCGTTACGGAATAACTTCTCGAGACCGGCATCTCGTTGGATCTTGAATGTGGTGCCATCGGAGCCGCCGGGAGAGACGGGAGTCCCTCCGAAAACGGGGATAATCAGTGTTGTCAGCAGAAGGATGGAGAGCAGGCCTCGTCTCCTCGGAAGTAAGAAAAGGGCTTTTCTTGAAGGCAACCACGTCATGCGTTGTTCCCGATGCATGACGTGCAGTTCGTGCAGATGAGGTCGCGACCCGATCAAATCTTCGACTGGATCCAGCGGATCACCGATCCAAGAACCGGGACATGATCCCAGACCCCCTGAGCCGAATCCCAGAAATCCTGATGAATCAGCACGCGTCCCTCGGGATCGAATCGGACAAGGGTGACTCCGATGGTCCGAACATTGCGCCCCTTCGCCAGGTGCTTCATCCGGGCATCCATCGTCCAGCGGAAGTAGTAATTGTGTCCCGAGACGGCGACGTCGTCAAAATTAACAGTCATCGAGTCGAGTCCTAGGGCGGTCTTGATGAAATAGTCCTTGATGGCAGGGGCGCCATGGATGGTCTTCAGCGTGTCATTCAGGAAGGCATCGGGGGCATATACCTTGGTGGTATCCTCTCGGGCTGTTTTTTCATCCAGATGTCCAAGGAATTTCTCAAAACGGGAGATGGCCTCCTCTTCTTGAATACTTCCATGAGATGGACCCTGAACGGAGGCTATCGATGCCATGGCCTCTTGAAACGAGGTGACGGGATCTGCTTTGGCTTCCACCCATGGCAGAAGCGATAAAAAGAGCGCTGTGAGTGGAAGAAGGAGTCTCATCCTCTGAAGCTTCCCTGCATATCGTGTCACGTCAATCTCGCCGATCTTGTCTTTAGGGGGTGATCCCACGATAAAGGAGTCTATGGGACGCAATGAACAGAGCTTTTTGATGGAGATCGCTGGACCCAAGATCGAGGTGCCTGATCTTCTGAAGTTCGAGACCGCGAGGAATCATAGCCTTTCCAACAAGATCATGAGTCGTCTCAAAGATCTGGAACGCGAGTACAACGATCTTAGGGAACTTCACCGCTGGAATGAGTTCGTGGAGGGATTTCAAATCAATTTCCAGACCCGACTGAATCAAGACTACTATCTCTTCGAGTCAGGCTCCCGAAAGTTTCTCTCGCTCATCAGCCCTCTGGAGATGGGGGAGGCCTACACATATCACGGAAAGACACGTCTCCACAGCGAGGGATATTTTGTGAAGGTTGAGGAAGAGCGGGCCGTCACCAAGCCGCTTTAGCATTACCTCACCATGGCGTTCCCCCTGCGCTGGCTATTGATCTGCATAGCCTGGTTGCTAGCAGGTGCCCTTTATCTTAGGCCTCCGGTTATTTCTCCCTCGGGAGACTTTGCTGAAGCCCCGAGCGCTGTGACATCCGGTCAGGGAGCGCCAGCTTTCCAAAAAACTATCGTTAACCCTGATCAGGGACTTCCCATGGTTCATGTCGCTTCCTTGGCAACCATGAGCGGCGGAATGGAGGCGGCGGTCTGGTACGGGGGTAGCGCCGAATGTGCCCCTGATGTGAAGATTTACCTTTCGGAAAGTGAACATGGCGAGCAATGGTCCTCTCCGCGAGTCATCATGACCCGGGAGCGGGCCGAGCATGATCTCGGAAGACCGCTTCAGTCCGTCGGGAATGCTATTCTGATTTCGGAATCCCAAGGCGAGCTGCGCTTGGTCTTTGTAACCATCGCCATGGGACGCTGGTCGGGGAGTCAGCTGAACACGTCGATATCGAAGAATGGAGGCATCACTTGGTCACCAGCAGAGCGGATGACCTTGAGTCCTTTTTTCAACTTGAGTGAGCTTGTCAGGAACCGAGCTGTTTCTCTCGTTAGTGGAGGATGGTGCGTCCCGATCTATCAGGAGTTTCTCGGTAAATTTCCGGAACTTCTTTGGTTGAACGAAAACCACGGACATCTGGAATATCGCAAGTCACGTATTGCGGGGGGATGTTTCACCTTCCAGCCATCACTGGTGCCCCTTGATGCAAAGAGCGCCCTCGTCTTCCTCAGGGATTATACCGACAATCGAAGAGTCTTCCTCGGTCGATCGGATGACGGTGGAAGGATTTGGTCAAAGCCCGCGCCAACCCAACTCCCCAATCCGGACTCTGGAATTTCGGGACTGAAACTCAACGACGGGAAGCTTTTACTCGCGTACAACGACTCAACGTCGTGCAGGGATAACCTTGCGCTTGCCATCAGTAACGACCAGGGGGCGACTTGGAAAAAGTTGGTCACTCTGGAGCAGGAGACTGGAAGCACGTTTTCTTATCCGTTTCTGAGCCGATCTTCGGACGGATCAATCGATCTAGCCTACACCCGAAAGAAAAAAGAAATCGCTCTGACAAGATTCAACGATGCATGGATCGCTGAGGCATTAGCCGCTCTTTCCAGAGTCGAAGGGGGAGGGGGTAATCATCCATGAGCGCCACTCTCCTCCATACGCTCTATGCCGGACTAGCTCCTTGGCTTGCCCTCTCGCTTGTTCTTATTGGGCGGAATCCCTATCTCTCACGAACACGTGTGATCGGTTCGCTGTTGCTGGCGTTCTTTCTACTTCGGATTCCGTTGGGCGGATGGCCCTCTTTTGCCTGGTGCCGGACTTTGGAAATGAATCCCAGCCTCACGCTCACGGGGTTGCTTTGCGTTGCGCTCTGGCAGCGCCTTTCCGGCAAAGCGATCTTCCGGAGGGAGGATTTGAGGGCTACTTGGATTTTTGGGGCCATTGCGGCGCTGACGCTCTATCCCATGGGCCTCGGATTGACCTCCGTTGATCCGTACACCTGGGGCTGGGGGCCGGCTGTCGCGATCTTCACGGCGATTTATTCAACAGTACTACTTATCCGAGGTAACCGCTTCGGGATCATTCTGATCCTAGCCTTGGGCGGATCACTCCTTCATCTTCAGGAATCGGGGAATTTCTGGGATGCGCTGATGGATCCCTTCTACGGTGCTGCATCCCTGGTGGGATGCGGTTATCTTTTGTTAAAGCGAGCGCGATCATCGATAGGCAGTTGCAATCACTTGGATTTTCAGCGGTATTGACTTCATACTCTTGAAACACATGAGCAAGAACCCAGATCTTGAAATCTCCATCCATGAGGATAATGGACTTCATATTCTCCATCTTGCGGGACGTCTCGACACAGTCACCTCACCCAAGGCCGAGAGCCAAATCATTGAGGTGATCGAGAAGGGGGAAACGTTCATCATCAATCTGAAGGAATTGGTCTACATCAGCAGCGCTGGATTGCGCCTGATCTTGGTCTTCATGAAGCGTACGAAGAAAAGGAATGCCCGGATGATCTTTTGCGCGCCAGGGGAGCACGTTCTGAAAGTATTTGAGGTAAGCAATTTCCTGGAGTTCCTTGAGATCGCCGAAAGCATCGAGGAGGCAGTTCTTAAAATCCGTTCATGACGACGCTCGCCGAGGGGAGCGGATCATCCAAGGAAAAGGCCCTTCGTGGGCTTTTTGTAGCCGGCTTAGTCGATGTCTGCCTGACCACAACGGCATTTCTGCTCTCAAACTCTAGCGTGCTGCTGGCGGATTTCCTCAAGACAAGTATCGAATTCATTGCCATCACCCTTTCGTGGGTGGCAATTCGCAGGATCAATCGAGGCGGCGGGAAGACCTACGAGTACGGACTCGGAAAGCTGGAGAATATCTCAAGTCTCTTCGTGGCCCTGGTGATGCTTCTCTCTTTCCTCATCATTACGGCGAACGCCGTGCGGAATATTATTACCCCGGGGCATATCGAGGGCATCGGCCTTTGGGTCAGTATCGGAGCGCAGATTGTTTACTCAGGAATCAATGGTGCACTTTATCTGAAAAATCGACGCCTCTCCCGCGAGTCTCCTTCGCCCCTCATGGATTCACAGACCAGGCTATTCATGACCCGTTTTGTGGGAAATGTCTTCATTCTGATTTCACTAGGATTGAGCATCGCCTTTGCAGGGCAGAAGTGGGCCTCCTACATCGATCCAGCAGCATCGCTTGTGATTGCTCTATCCATTCTCTCCGCAACACTCGGAATCTTTTCAAGTTCTGTGTATGACCTTCTTGACCGCACACTGGAGGAGGAGCGTCAGATCATGATCCTTGCTGAACTGGCGCGTCATTTTAATGACTACGAGGAACTGCACGGTATCCGGTCACGAAGGTCGGGCGCCGAGGTCTACGTGGAAATCTTTCTGGAGTTTGATCCCGAAAAGAGAATTTCGGAGGTTCAACAGGCGGTGGATCGACTCAGAAAGAGCATCGAGGAAAAAATCCAAGGGAGTCGCGTCACGATCGCGATGACCACGGAAGAGGTTGCCTGATCCCTGTTCAGTTCTGCTGAATCAGCCAGTCCCAGTGAAAGAGATGGTGGGTGACGTTGCCGAGCAAAATGTCACGAGTTTCTTGGGCATTGAAACGGTCGATCATGTTCAATCGCTTTCCAAGGATCACGCCTTCGGGTGCCTTTTGATCAAGTGGTTGGCTGATGACGATGAAAGGAGTTTTCGCAGGCAAGATCCACTGATTGTAGGGTTTGACGATCGCGCCTGGCAGGAGGAATCCATAGCTCTCTTCCCGGGCGTTGAAGTTGGCTGGGACCGAGACCTCGGAGCCGATCACCGACTCGATGCCTTCTCCCCTGAAAAGGCCCGGTCCGTGATCCAACGGGATCAGGAAGAGATAATAACCGAGGTAGACCAGCAGCACCGAGGCCGGCAGAAGTGGTCTCGTGAGTTCTTTTTGCGAGAGCGCCAGAGTCACAACAACCAGGGAGCCCGCCAGTGGGAGTAGTAGCCAGGCGGGGTAGAGGAAAATTCCTGCTGCATGCTGAAGGAGTAGTGCAAGTCCTGGCAGGCCGAGGAGGATGATCCCCGATGCGGCGATCGTTACCATGCAGATCCATCGCGGTAGATGTCCCAGTCGGATCGCCATCAAAAGAGCAAGCGCGGGCATCGCGGGCAGAAGATAGCGTTCGTCACGTTGATTTGGAATGCAGAAGAAGGCGGCCAGCACCAGCATCCAGATCCAGAGGAAGACTTCCAACTGGCTGAGGTGATGGCGGCGTTTCCACGTATCCCCTATGACAGCCACGGTCAGCAGGCCCAGCAATCCGGCATTCAGCGGATAGGAGACCACGATTCTCCAGATGCTTGATTGGCCCCAGATTATGTTCAGGAAGTAGTTTTCGCCCCCTGTATCAAACTTCCCGGCATTCTCGCGCAGCACGAAATCTTTCAGGACGAGCATGGGATGGGGGTCGAGCCAGAACCAGAGGCTGAAGAGTAGCAATGCCGCAACCACCATCATGGCAATACGCCAGAAGTCCTGGATCATGAATGGGCGTAGTCTCCAGTTCCTAGCCCGTAACTGCCAGAGAGCCATGGTCAGGGCGACCGGGATCACGAGGGCAAACGATTTGTAGAGCAAGCCGATACCGATCATTCCACCCCAGATCCAGGGCCAGAGGATTCCGGTCGGGAACCGAGGTTCCTTATGGAGCAGCAGCAGGGCAAGCGGGGCAAAGAGCCAAAAGGATTCCGGGGCACTGGTGAGGAAGACGCGCCCGTAGCGGTAAGTGCTGAAGAAGCAAAGAAAAAGAAGCGCGGCGGTAAGGCCGAGCGGGATGCTGCGCGTACGCTTCCAGCCAATGAGGAGCAGGAGGCTGGCTGTCAGCAGCGTGTAGAGGACATTCGGCGCGCGGAGCAGAGCGAGGGACCAGTGATTCCCCCAGTCCGTGGAGAGGATTCCTTGCCAGAATAGGAGGGGTGGCTTGGTGTTGCGCAACCGATCATCGAGTGTCTGAAGGGGGAGCAACTCCCCCGTTGCCGCTGTTAGCTTGGAAATCTGCGCATAGAGCAGCTCATCCCCGTTGGTCGCCAGATGGTCACTTCCGAGTCCCGCGCAGTAGACAAACACGGCAAGAAACAGCGATGCCCAACCAATCCAGAGTGCCCGATGATGGTTCCGGGCATGTTGAGAGGTAGGTTGTTGATTTTGTGACAGGGTCATCGTTTTGGAGTTTCCGCCCTAATTCTCTAAAAGGCTAGAGTGTAACAACCTGATGGCAGGGAGTCCTACGAACTCGCACTGGAATAATGGCGGAGTGCCGAGTTCCACATCAGACGCGTCGCTCCGACCATCAGGAGGGTCGCTGCGACCAATTGAAGCATGATCGGCCAAGGATTCTCCGCGGCGTGGATAAGCAGGCGGGACGGGATATTCGCGACAATGATGACAGGGACGAGCCAACTGAACACGAGTTTGAAGGCCCCCCGGTAGATCGTGTCGGGGTAGCGGCCGATATTGAAGAGGCTGTAGTAGCCATAGATCAGCCCTTGGGAACGGACCATCCAGAAGCTGGATGCCGCAAACACCAGCATGATCGAGTAATGAATCATGATGCCGCAGCAGACAGCTACGGCATAGAGCAGGAGTTGCGCGAGGGTCGGGACAAGGGCCATCTTCCAGAGGGCAAAGGTGACAAATCCCGCACCGACAAAGGCATTGATCACATTATCCATCCCAAACTGTTTTAGAGAGACCATGAACTGCGTGTCGACGGGTAGTAAAAGCATGAAGTCCATCTTCCCGGTGCGCACGAGTTCCGGGAGGTTTGCCAGATTCATGTAGAAGAAGGCCTGGAAGAGCTGGCCGATCAGCTGATGGGTTCCGATAAGCAGAACCACCTCCCATTTCGTCCATCCCCCGATCGCTCCGACATAGGAGAAGACCACCTCGATAAAGACGATCTGTCCCATGAACCAAAGGATCTCAACCAAGATCCAGAGAAGGAAATTGAGCTGAAAGTTCATTTCCCGAATGAGGGAGTTACGAAACATCACTCCATAAACTTCCCGCAGACTTGTGCTTTGAGAGCGCGAGTTTTTCACAGCGTCCCTGCCATAGGACTCGCTACGGCTTCGTTCGCGTTCCTGCTCCGACATCCAAGATCACAGAGCTTGGATTTTACAGAATTCAAAAATTCCGGACCGGTTGGTGCCATTGTGGAAACAATGACACCCATTCCTGCCTCCCTTAGAGCGGAGGTTGCTGAGCGGCGGCGTGGGAAACAACCTCTGCCACCGTGGTAGCCGCTGCGGCCATGGCTGTGCCATGTTCCATGACCACGGCAGGAAGATGCACGCCTGGAAGGACATCTCGCTCCTCGGAGACATCGGCGCTGATACGGCGGATGGCCAAGCGCTCGGGAGCAATGCGGACAACTTTCTTAATGATGCCGAGTTTTTCCAACCCTCCAATAATGTAGGCCGACGGGTCGATCTGCCACCAGTGCATGCCGTGGTTGGCCGAGCGAGGGAATGCGTGGTGGTTGTTGTGCCATCCCTCACCCATGGCAAGGAGGCCGATCACGAAATTGTTACGACTCTGATCTGTTGTCACGAATTCACGGCCACCGTAGGTGTGGCAGACGGAGTTGACCGCCCAGGTCACGTGATGGTTGAGAAACATTCGGACTGCGCCACCCCAGAGAAGGGCGTATCCGCCGCCGCTTAGGCCGCCGAGCGCATATCCGATCAGGAAGGGAATTAAGAGACCGAGGAATGCCCAGAGGACAAACGTTTTGCTGATAAAGACCACGAGATTGTCCTTGAGTAGGGGTCCGGCGTAGCGCTGCACATCAGGACGGAAATCATCAAGAATCCATCCCACATGAGCGTGCAGGAAGCTTTTTACAGGGCTATGAGGATCCTCATCATGATCAGAGTTAGCGTGATGCTGGATATGTGTTGCAGCCCAATTCAGCGCTGGTCCCTGAAACGCCATGGATCCGCAGATCAGGAAAAAAGCGCGGATCCAATCCGGTGCCTCGAAACCTTTGTGGGTCAACATTCTGTGATAACCGATGGTAATGCCGAGGGCACAGAGAGTGTAGCCGACAAGGAGAATGATCAGGTCGCTGACCGTAATGAAGCGACCCCAGAGGGTGTAAATGGCATAAACGGTCGCGAGGAGGGGAATCCAGACCAGAAGCTGGAGGATAATCTTGGCTGTCAGGGAGACTGGCTTGGTCGACATAAGGAATCTTAGGGTACTCCATGAGGAGTTTCATGCAAGAAGAGATCCCCCGTTCCGTAGTGAAGTTTATCGGAAGACCTCGGTCATCGCCGAGCTGACATTTCGGTAGTGATAAGGAAAAGAAAGCCCCTCGAAGTGCTTCGGAATAATCCGCTGACTGTCGAGCATCAGGTGGGAGAGATCTCCGAGCATGAGACGAAGGGCGAAGGCCGGTGCTGGAAAGAGCGCCGGCCTGTGGGCGGCACGACCAGCCGCCTTGGTGAATTCCGCATTGGTGACAGGTTCGGGCATCACGGCATTCATCGCTCCCTTGATGGAGTCATTGTGAAGGGACTCGAGGACCATGGCTGCCAGGTCCTCCACCTCGATACAGGACATCCATTGGCGTCCCGATCCGAGATTGCCACCTAGGCCGGCACGGAAGACTGGTTTGATCAGCTTCATCGCCCCGCCCTCTCTGCCCAAGACAAACCCTATTCGCAGTCTTACCACGCGGACTCCATAGTGCTCTGCCCTCATTGCTTCGGCCTCCCACGCTTGGGCGACTTCGGCCAGAAATCCGGTGCCTGCCGGGGACTCCTCGTCAGCGATGCGTTCACCTGTGTCTCCGTAGAAGCCGATAGCCGATGCGCTCACAAGAACACGGGGCCTTTCCTTGGCGGCGGCGATCCCCTCGACCAGACGTCTGGTCCCCTCGATACGGCTGGAGAGAATGCTTCGGCGTTTTTCCTTGGTCCAGAGACCAAGAATCGATTCGCCGGCCAGATGGACGAGACCGGTGCAACCCTCGATATCAAGGGACTGGGAGAGGGAGAAGAGTCGCCTTCCATTCCCCTCTCGCCGGCTGAAGAGAATCACATCGTCACCTTGGGATTTGAGGGCTTTTTGCACCGCATGACCAATGAAGCCAGTTCCGCCGGTGATGCCGATCTTCATGGAGCATTTAGTGTGCATTCCCAAATGTCGCATGAAGCCAGCTATATGGGAAGTGCTCTCCCGGGCAGTCGGTGGGACGGGGGTTGATCTCCTTGTGGGCGTAGACGATTGCCCTGCGGCCCTGGGATTTGCCGACGCGATCCCTGAGGTAGGCTACGAGTTCTTCAAGTGCCCCGATCTGGGCCTTCGTCGGCAGATCCCTGTTGAAGTCACCGACCAGGCAGACGCCGAGCGCTATGTCATTGAGGTAGTCACTGGCCACATGGCCTCCGTTGATCTGTGCCGTCCATCGGTGACCGATCTCCACCTGGCCATCGCCAGAACCATGGCCGTCGCCAATGACGAAGTGGTAGGCCAGCCCATTCTTCATGTGACGCACCCGCAGGTGGTAGATGTCAAAGACCCGGGCATTTCCCTCACGGGTGCCGCTGTTGTGGACGACGATATATTTCCAGCGCCCCCGTCGCACGGGGGCTCGGTCGATGGCAGCTCGTGTGGAGGCACTCAGATAATTATAAGTCTTGTGGGAACCAAAAACCCGGCTCCAGAACCCTTCTTCATTCTGGGGTGGAGGTGTTGGCTCCAGTCCCTCTGCAGTCTCAACTCCCGACTTTTCGATCGTGATCGGCGCCGAAGGGGTGGCCCCATGCGGCAGCTGAGATAGAGGGAGGGATGTGGGAGGGGAGGCCGCTGGTGGGGCGGTGGGCGCGACGCTTGGGTGTTGCGGTGCGGACCCTGTCGTTACTGCTTGCGTGGTCGTCGCGTCGTGGTGTGGCGTGGGCGTAGGGCTCGGGTGGTGAGCGGATTTCTTCTTCCCGTGAGCCGACTTGTGAGAGGCGTGGTCTGGGGAAACGTGGTGAGGGGAGGGAGATGGCGACGGGTGCTTGTGCGAAGATGAGTACGTGGAGGATCCGGATCTTCCGGAACTGCTTTTCAGAAAGAGGGCTTTTTTTTCTTCTTCGGAGCTCTCACCTCTCACTGGGGATAAGGGCGTGAGATACAACCCCGCAACAAGCAAAAGCAGTAGAATTCTAGCAGATGATGGGATGAAGAACACTGGGGTTAGCCTATCAGTCGACAAATGGAGCGATCAAGCCGCTCGAGACTCTACCTTTCGGGGTTTGGTTGGATTCTCCTACTTCTGCCGCTTGCCACGATAGAGAGCCCTGACCAAATAGAGTCCGTGGGCAGGAGCCATGGCTGGAGTGGGCCATGGCTTCCCTTCCGCAAGACGGTTGAGAAAAATACTCGGGTCTTCCTTTCCCTGAGCGACCCGAACCATTCCTCCCACGAGCATCCGGACCATGCGGTAGAGGAATCCATCTCCCTCCAGCGTGATCGAAATCGACGATCCCCGCTCCTTTACCACGGCTTTACGAATCGTGCGGACGGTGCTCTCGGGGAGTGATCCCGAGTCGGCACAAAAACCACGGAAGTCGTGGGAGCCCTCGATTCTTCCAGCCAGATCTCTGATCATGGAGCAATCGAGAGAACCGAAGAGATGCCATGCGCGGTTAACGAGATGGGGCGGCAGCACGGGATCGTGCCAGATGTCGTAACGGTAGATCTTCCCTCGCGTGGAGAAGCGGGCATGGAAATCTTTGGAGGCCCGTGTGGCCTTCATGACGCGCAGCTCCGGCGGGAGGGAGGAATTCAAAGCCGCCACCCAGCGTTCGACTTCACCCATCCGACCGATTCGCTTTACCTGTTCCGGGGTCAACTCGAAATGAACCGTCTGCCCCAGCGCATGGACGCCCGCATCGGTTCGCCCGGAGGCATGCAGGATGACGCGTTCACCAACGATGACTGCAATCACCTCCTCCAGTGTATCCTGAATAGTCCTGCCGTGCGTCTGGCTCTGAAAGCCTCGAAAGGCAGTTCCGTCATAGGCAACAAGAAGGCGTATTTTCATAGGAATCTTGGTTTATTGGGAGTCAGCGCGGCAAAACTTCTTGTATGGGAAGCTCTCACAATGATGATAGCCTTTTCCACGCAAAGGCCATTTTATAGAAATCACTCCATGGTCTTGCCCAATTACCCCGAGCCTTTGATAGCAGGATCGAAACCAAGGAGATTCTTAGGTTGCCGCCCTGTGGAAATTTTGGTTTTTGCCACCCTTTTTTTCACCTACGCCTTCTTTTTTCATGCTGGTGGTCACAATGCGGCGGCGCGATATGACTCCATCAGATCATTTCTCGAACATGGGACTCTCTGTGTTGACAGATATTGCTACAACTCCGCCGACCTCATCAAGGTCGATGAACACTATTACTCCAGCAAAGCTCCGGGAACTTTCTGGCTGGGGCTACCCCCGTTCTTCATCGCATCAAAGCTCCTCTATTTCCTTCCTGAAGGGCTGCGGTACCAGTGGGTCTGTTACCTGACAAATGTTTTTTCAAACGGCCTGTTTTCAGCTCTGTTGGCTATGTTGATCTTTCGCTTTGTGTCGGAGGAAGGAGCTACTCCCCTCCAGAGCCTGATTGTTGTTGTGGCACTGGGCTTCGGAACAATGTTGCTTCCCAATGCCAGCCTGTTTTTTGGCCATAACCTGACGGCAGCCTTCCTTTTCGGTGGATTTTATCTCCTACATTACGGGCGCAAGCTTCCAGGCAATGTCCCCATGGATCGCCATTCGGCCTTCCTGGCTGGTTATCTCGCTGGATTTGCCGTCTCGATTGAGTATCCGGGGTTGATGGGTGCGGTTCTCTTGTTGATTTATGGATTCTGGTGCCGCAGATGGAACTCTGCGTCCCTAATGCTACTGATGTTGGGCGTGTTAGGAGGTGTGATGCCTGCCTTGGTTTACAATGCCCTGGCGTTCCACAAGGTTTTTTACATTACGTATTCTGCATACGCTCAGGACCCTCAGGCAGCTTTCCACGCCCACTCGCAGGGCGTGCTTGGCATTCGCCTTCCGATCTTTGATTTTTCTTACTGGCCGGTGTTTCTAAACAATCTCAAGGCTATCAGCATCGGTCCTTTACGGGGACTTCTCTACCTCAATCCGGTGCTAATCCTAGCCGTTGCAGGACTTTTGCTGTTCCGATTTTCCGCTACCTCGGACCGTCTGCCTGAGCATTTGCTTAGTCTTGCCATTGCCATCGTTTACCTCGTTTTCAACGCCAGCTATGGAGACTCAATCGTCTACTGGGGTGGAGGATTTTCCTTCGGCCCAAGGCATCTTACGCCGATCCTTCCATTCCTTGCCCTTCCCCTTCTGAATGCCCTCCAGAATCCGATTCTCAGATTGGTGTTCTGGCCCCTGCTGGCGCTCTCCTTGTTCTTTTGCTGGATGGCCGTCGCCATAGATCCGTTGACGCCCTACAGCCCAGCCTACCCGATACAAGAATACTATATCCCGAAACTGCTCCGCCAGGCTTTCTCCATGGATGGCGCCGGTGTCTTTTCCAACACGCTTGTAACAAGGGACTCCGTGGCCTTTAACCTTGGGAAAATCCTCGGACTGAGGGGGTGGATGGAATTTCTTCCCCTGCTTTTATTATGGGGAGTGAGCCTTTGCCTCTTCGTCCGTTTCACAGTTAAGCCCTTAAGTAATCCGGTCGACGCGGATAAAGATGCGGTGGTTGGGTAAGGTCGGTCTTCTCTACTAGGACTGCGCATCAAGCCAACTCTGCAGGATCTGGACTGCAGCCGCCTGGTCGATGACTTGGCGCTGGGCACGGCTATCCATGCCTGTCTCCTGAAGACGGCGCGTTGCGGCGGCAGTCGTGAGGCGCTCATCCCAGAGGATCACACGCGCTGTAGAGCGCTGCTTCACGACCTCGGCTAGCGCCCGGCTTTTCTCAGCAGCCGGACCGTAGGTTCCGTTCATGTTTCGGGGAAGTCCGATGACAATGGTCTCGGCTTCTTTTTCGCGTGCTGCTGCCGCGATCTCTGCGGCCCCCGAGAGGCAGTCACCTCCCATCACCTTAATGGTGCTGTAGGGGTGGGCCATAAAGCCCATCTCGTCGCTCAGAGAAAGGCCGATGCGAACCGATCCGGGGTCAACGCCAAGTACGCGGGATGTCGAAGTCACCTCCCCATGACATCGGAGTGCGGGAAGAGAGGCAAGCCGTAGAAGTCGACCTAACCTCCAGCTTATCTCGCCTTGAGAACCGATTCCGGATTGCGCAGAGTGCAGGAGAGGAGTAGTGATGCATGATATGTCACAGCTTTCCTTGAATAAATTTTCTGAAAATCTTCCCGTCAGCGGGACCATCGGAATCACTCAGGCCGTCGCAGGTGTCGGCCTCGGCCTCCTGATTGCGGACAAAATGTCCGGGGAATCCCGCCGCCGCGCCGGGAGCATACTCCTCGTGGCAGGAGCTCTGGCATTGGCACCCGTGATCGCCAGTGTCGTGACCCGGGTGAGGAATCGACCCCACTCCACACGCCGTGCCCAGCGTCATCTGGATTCGATCCGTGAGGATGTTGGATTCCACGACTCAGAGCACCTCATTTAGTCAGTTCGGTACCGGGAATGACCAAGAAAGGCCCTCTCCCGCGCCGATTGGTTCTGGCCTCGGCGTCGCCGAGGCGTCGTGATCTTTTGGAAGCTGCCGGATTCGAGGTCATCGTCTCCCCTGCTGACGTTGAGGAATTCTCAGAAGGGCTTGCGCCGCGAGCCTTGGTCCTCGCTAATGCCGAGATGAAGGCTCTGAAGCTGGCGGCTACGATCTTCGGGGATGTGGTCCTCGGGGCAGACACCGTGGTTGTGCTCGATGGGGAGATTCTTGGCAAGCCGCGTGACCTTGATCATGCAGTAGAAATGCTCCGCCGACTCAGTGGCAGAGCGCATGAGGTGCTCACAGGCGTCTGCATGCTGCGTGGAGGTAAAGCCGAGCGCTGCAGCTTTGTGGAGTCGACGCGTGTCTCCTTTCGTCCACTCGACGAGGCCTTGATCACTGAATACTTGCGCGAAATTAACCCCCTCGACAAGGCCGGTTCCTACGCGGCCCAGGAGGATCGGGGTCGGCTGATCGAGAGTATCGAGGGATCGATGGATAACGTCATCGGCCTGCCAGTGGGGCGAGTGATTGAGGTGTTGGAGAGTCATTTTTCGGAACCTCCGGCTGGGTAATCACTCTTGCCAGTTTGCTAGTAATAATAATTGCCCGCGAGTTTTCTCTGTGGGCATGGCATGTCCCACAAATCTCTGTTGACAGAAGTTGAAAGGTGCGGATATTACCGAGCTAATGAAGCTAGGTACCCTCTTACAAGCCGCAGGATTGCTCTCCCTGTTTATCTTGTCGGGTTTTATGGCGGTTCTTTTATTGAATACCCGGCAGGGAGAGGTGTTCGAGCCGAGCAAGGGATTGCCTCAGGAATTACGCCATGAAATTGTCGAGGTAGATCAGGGCATCTTTTCGGCGTTATTGGCCTGCAATCATGTCGATCGAATCAGAGACGATGTGAATTATTATATTTCCAAGGTTGAGATCTGGCAGCCACAGGGGGCTGCAGAGCAGGAAATCAAAAAACAGGAGATCTTAACTCTTGAGGAGTTCCGCTCACTGATCACCACCCGTAACAGCATGGAGCAGCAGTTGCGGATCACCGTACCAGGAACCTTGCACACTAAGAATATCCTCTCCAAGAACGAGCAGAGCGCTTGGGAAAACTTTGCTGCTCAGGAAAAGGTCAAATTGGCGAACATGATGAAGCGAGTCGACTTGCTGGCGACGGCTGGGCTTCGCTGAGTTGGAGACGTTTTAGCGATGAGATTCCTTATCTTTTTCATCGCTGGTGTAAGCGCATGCGTTCTTCTTGGTATCGGGACGCTTTTGCGAATGCAGACATTTTCGGATTTAAATGACAAGGAGTTGATCGAAGTAGTTCAAGTGAAGCTCCATGGAATCACGACATCTCGTGTTATTCTGGAGGAGGGCCTCGATTCAGCCGTGGGAGACCTTGATCAGATGGATCAATCACTCACGAGTTTGATTTGCGAACTCAAGAACGCTGATTGTCCAAACGCAAAGTCTCATAGGGCCTTGTTATTGGAACAGAATATTCTGGAACGGGTTCGTGAACTCGTTGTCTTCAGAAAAAGTTGCCAGCAGAGCCTGCATAGTGCCATGAACGACCCTCTCCGAGATAATCCGCTATCAGGCAATATCGAACTCACTGTAGCGCCGAAGCCCTTGGTTAAAGGCGAAATCGAAACTCCAGAGGAAATCCTGTTGAGGAAAAGGAGTGCTGAACTGCAGAAGGAAAATGTCCTAGTCAAGTCATCCGATAACGCCCGGAGACGGAATCTGTTTGCCGCGGGTGCCAGAGGCCGCTGGGCAGAGACAAGTCACAGAATTAAATCTCAGATTTTCGGAGATCTCCATCAATTGGATGGATTGATGGCCACGGCCATGCTTTGATTATTGATATTCTCTCCTTCTAGGTCCAAACATGTTTAAGGAATGGACACACGGATTTTATGTCCCGTTACTTTTGCTCCTAAAACCGTTCCTCCTTTTCAGCGGACGACTCATCCTCTGGGCAAAGGAATCACCCGCCACGATCAAACCTTTGCACCTAAAATGTAAGAAGGAAAACCTTGCCAGAATATGAATGACAATATACATTCATAATGTTAGCTCCTCAACCCCTATGAAAAATTTCCTTCCCACGCTTCTACTCTCAATTATCTACATGGGTTTGAATCCCTCCACGAGGGCTCTCTCTGCTGCCATAATTACCAATACATGGATCTCAAAGGCTGCTTGGTACAATCAGAATGGATCAAACGCATCCAATCTGGTGTTAGACCCCAGTCAACCTTACTCGGTAACTGCATCTGCTCAATGCCTGCAAAGTCTTGCCACCTCGATTGTTTCTGCAACTCTCACTCTCCCGTCTGGAACGACGCCTATTTTTAAGGCTCTTTCTATGGGTAGTAATACTGGGGGGGCTATTTATACCCCGTACTTCTTGAGCATCAATGATATGAACACGTTTTGCCCCGCAGGAAGCAAGGGCGTTTTTTCTATAAATATTTCCGGACAGACGAATTATTTCACAAACATTATAGGAGCGGATGTCTTTCCCCCTCCTCCATTGATTTCGATAGTTAGCAATGCGGTTTGGACACCGCAGGGGTATATAATGATTCAAGATCCCAACAAAGCATTCACAATTTCTTGGCCTGGTACAAGTGACCTTCAATCTGGCCTTACTATCTACTCAATTGGAAGTTTTAATGGTTTTTCAACCAATAATACACCAAATGCTACCCAATTTACTTTCTCAACCAATCTTATCAATCAGTTGCCAACTGGAGTTGTTATACCCGTTAAATTTAATGAATGGAAAACGCAAGGAAACTTCAACTCATTTGCAATTTTCATCCCACCAAGTCTTTTTGGAAGCAATCCTTGTACACTATTCAAGCAGCATTCTTATGAACAGACCAATGTCTCAGCCCTTAAAGAGTACAACCCTCAAGGTGCACAAAAAAGTGACTGCTACAATATCGGCAATTACGGTCCTTACAGTTTTCAAGTCATTAGCCCTTTGCCTGCCTCTTTTACACCTCCTACAGGCACCTCTATCCCTTTAAAAGTTAGCTCGGACGGATATTCTTACTCTGGTGGAGCGCTAACTAAGTTGCAACTTGATTCCCAGTTTTCAAATGGAACTTATACTTTTTCAACGGGACAAAAGCTTTTATTGCCAAGTGACTCTTACCCTATAGCTCCCCAAATTACTTCAGTGAATGGCAAAGCACCAATTTGGACCAACGGAATCCTACAGCTAGCAGCAAATAGCTCCAACAACATCGTATGGTCTGTTTTTTCTGGGTATGCACCATTTACCCAATGTGGGTTAGAGATAATATCCTTCGAATCTACTGACTATACCGATTGGGGAAATCTTTCATCTGCTTCTGGAGGCGGAACAACAAACTTTATTATTTGCCCGGCGGTTGGCATCGGCGGCAATAGTCTTGTTACGAATCTTGCTTTACCGCCCAATTTTCTAAAGACCAACGTTAACTATACAATGACAGTCGAGTATGGTGCCCTAACAGGAATTACAAATCAGCCATGCTTGTCAGGTAGTGGATACAGCACAACGACCATCATAACTATCATTGCCAAGTAGTTTTCTCGGTTGGTGCAGTGATTTTGGATATAGGGCAAGGCTTCCAAGTGAAGTTGCATGAACTATACTGCTAAAACAGGAATTTGTATCACTGCGCCAAAAGCACAAAATCATGTCTGAGACACCCGCCCATGTTGGTGAGATTTTGGAGCACATCGCCCAGTTGCTTGAACTGAAGGGCGAGAATCCGTTCAAAATCCGGGCCTACACGAATGCGGCACGGGCCCTGGAGTCGCTGAGCGAGCCGATCGAGACCATCGTCGCCGAGGGGCGTCTGGGTGAGATCGAGGGAATCGGCAAGGCGATCTCCGAAAAAGTCACGGAACTCGTGACCACCGGCCGGCTTGAATACTACGAGGAACTCAAGGGCTCATTCCCCGAGGGGATCTTTGAGCTTTTTGAACTGCAGGGTCTCGGAGCCAAGAAGATCAAGGCCCTCCATGATCAGCTCGGCGTCTCCTCCGTGGAGGATCTCGAGCGGGTCTGCAAGGAGGGGAAGGCCGCGGAGTTGGCGGGCTTTGGCGAGAAGACCCAGACCAAGCTCCTGAAGGCGATCGAGGATCACCGCAAGCACGCCGGACGCTTCCGGATCAATGTCGTCGCGGAGCTTGCAGAAGAACTCCTCTCCGATCTGCGCGCTCATGAGGCCGTCGGGCAGATCAGCGAGGGAGGGAGCTTCCGCCGCCGCAAGGAGACGATCGGTGACCTTGATATTTTGGTCTCTTCGAAGCAACCCGAAGAGGTCACGGCTTTCTTCGTTCACCACCCATTGGTGGAGGAGGTGATTGTCAGCGGGGCGACGAAATCGAGTGTCCGCCTCAAGGACGGGGTGCAGTGCGATCTCCGCGTGGTGAAGCCGGAGGAGTTCCCGTTTGCCCTCGTCTATTTCACGGGGAGTAAGGAGCACAACATTCGCCTCCGTAGCCGTGCGCTGGAGCGTGGATGGTCACTGAACGAATACCGCTTCACCGTGGCCGAAGGTGCGGAGCAGCCGCCGGAGATCCATGACGAGAAGGGACTCTACAAATCATTGGGCCTCGATTTCATTCCGCCCGAGCTTCGCGAGGACAAAGGGGAGATCGCCGCTGCTGAGGCATGTGAACTGCCCGATCTGATTGAGTGGAGCAACCTGCGCGGCACCTTCCATTGCCACACGACCGCGAGTGACGGGAAGAATTCCCTGATCGAGATGGCCCGAGCGGCGATCGATCTGGGTCTCGAATACCTCGGCATCGCCGATCACAGCAAAAGCTCCTTCCAGGCCCGCGGACTCGATGCCATACATCTTGCCGAGCAGGTGGCTGAGATCCGTGAGCTCAATGCCTCCAAGGAATTTCAGGAGGCCGGGTTCAGGCTCTTCGCGGGCAGCGAATGCGACATCCTCAAGGAGGGAGATCTCGATTTCCCTGACGAGGTTCTCGAGACACTCGACTATGTCGTCGCCTCGGTTCACTCAGGTTTCACGGCCGATGAAAAGACGATGACCGAGAGGATCATCCGCGCAATCCGCAATCCCCATGTCACGATGATGGGGCATCTGACGGGCCGACTGCTCCTCGCGCGCGACGCCTATCCAGTGAATATCCCCGCCGTGATCGAGGCTGCTGCTGAGACCGGGACGATCATTGAGATCAACGCCAGCCCCTGGCGCCTCGACATGGATTGGCGCTGGTGGCCACTGGCGAAAGAGAAGGGTGTGAAGTGCGCGATCAACCCCGACGCCCACACGGTCTACGGCCTCCAGGATCTGATCTATGGAGTCGGCATTGCTCGCAAGGGATGGTTGACCAAGGCCGACGTCGTGAACTGCCTGCCGCTGGGAAAGATCGAGAAGGCACTCGCTGAGAAGAAATCCCGATGAGTTTTCCCGCATCTGTAACGGATGCGAAGCAACGGCCAGGCAAGCAAACGCATAGGCGCGGAGAGGAACTGATCTACAAATCACCACCCTTCAAGCTTTAAGGACTAGATTTCAGCACATTTGATAGTGGTACATAGCCAAAGAGTTCTTGGTACCAACGAAACTGTTGATTGATTTGGGTGCAGAGGGTTGAGCCAAGTACTTCCTCGAAGTCCTCCTGCACAGGAGCAATCTTTTGGCGGATGGTATGCAAATCATGAGTTAGACCATAGATGGAGTCATCCTCAGTGATCGACTGCTCCACATGATCAAAGTCATGGGAATAGGGATCCATTTTCAGATAGGCGTACAATTTCCGCATTACCTCAGTGGGGCTGGAGGTGAGGTCTTCGGCGCGGAGGATTAGCATTTCCCGATTGATTCCCTCCTGAAAGCACTGTCTAAGACGCTCTAACGCCAAGCCAACCGGAGGAGAGTTCAGCCATATTCCGACTCTTTTAGATGTACTTGTACCTTTCATCTCTCCGTGATCCACGATTGGAGAATGATTTTCGGAGTTTCTGCGGAAGATTTTTTCCATCGATGAAAGAATCGACCGGAGATCACGCACCATGCAGATCATTTTAGGCTTCTCCGGCATAAATGCCTCAAACCACCTGTAGTGGGCGCTTGCTCCGCGCGTCTTGATGCACAAGTAGGGGCGCTCCGTGTAAGCCTCCGCATATCCATGAAGGCCACCCAGGCAGAAACCACGCCAGGTCTTTAGTGCCAGCTCTGCCCCCATTGCCTTGACTTCGGGGGTATTGGTGTAGTTTCTGCGAGCTGCATAGAGGTACTCGAGCACAGGATCAGTCGGTGTCGCGCAGATCGCAGGGTTTTCGTTAAGGATGCATTGGAGCAGGGTCGACATACTCCTGGGCATCGACGAGTTAAAGAAGATGTGTTTCATGTATTTGATCCTTTGGGCCTCGTGGGGAAAACATAATCATAAGCGAAATTTGATGAACCTGAAGTCACATTTAGTACTCGGGACGAGCTGATATGTGGAAAAGACAGATCACTCTCAGGTTTTCAAGGATGAGTTAATCGCTGTCCTGCAATGTGTAAGCTTAACAGCCCTAACGGCAGCAATTACCACCAACGTGCTTAAGTTCGCATGAGAAAAACTTCATGGTATAAACCAGATCGGCATATCCTCTCAAAAAAAGTCAGGCCGCAGATAAGATCTCACGTACCCCCCCCTTCCCTTTTGAATTTGGATTTATCAAAGAGGTTTCAGCCTAAGCCCCTAGCAGCATGAAGCCCGTTCCCGAACATTCCACCATTCGACCGGGTCTGTTCCACTGGCAGGGGTATGAGCCCGCCGTGAAGTGTGATTGTTCTTCGACAGCACTGGTGACCGAGGCGGGGTTGATTTTCATCGATCCGATTCCTTTGGCTGATGCAGTCCTTCAGGATTTGGTGGCGGAGTCGTTTTCCGCTCCCGCAGCCGTGCTCCTGACCAGTGGCAACCATCAGAGGGAGAGTCTTGCCCTAGCCAAGCGCTTCGGAATTCCGGTCTTTGCGTCAGAGGATGCCGGGGAGGACATCATCGCCGATCAGCGGTTCCGCTCCGGTGATCCGGTGGCAGGAATGAAAGCGATCGCCCTACCCGGATTCGGTCCGGGTGAGACGGCCTTCCTGCATGAGGGGGTCCTGATCTTTGGGGATGCCCTGATCAATCTTGAGCCCGAGGGACTGCGACTGCTTCCCGAGAAGTATCGGGAGGATAAGAAGCGGTCTCTGCGGTCTCTTGCCGCTCTGGGAGATCTGAAGCCTGAGGTTCTCCTGTTCGCCCACGGCCACCCGATCATTCAGAACGCTATCACTCGATTGGCTGGGTGCCTCTCGGAGGTTGCGAAGTAAATACGGGAAGATATCCCGCAGAGGCGCAGAGGAAATGTATTGGAGACAGTGGTCTTCCTCTGCTCTCTCAGCGTTTGCTTGCCCGGCCGTTGCAACGCATCCGTTGCGGCTGCGCGAGAATCATCTGTATAAATAAACTGCGCGGAAGGGCGTCTTGATCACGCCGCTCCCGCGCAGTGGCCGTCAAGCCGGGCCCCCCGACCCGGGCATGACGAAGGTTGGAAATTCTTAGGATTTTATGTGCTCTATCTGTTTTTGGTTCTTTTGTTGATGGCATCCGTTCGCGATGGCCGTGGGTAAAGAATTAAGACCTGCGAAACGCTCGAGTGTTCAAAGAAATCTCAAAAAGATTGAGGGGACTCTTTTTTTTTCAACGTTTCCCTGCATGCCCTCCTGTGGGAGGATTCAGTGCCATGAAATTGCTCCCGGCTCTTCTGATCGTTGCTGTTTCGATTCTTCTGACAGCCTGCGCCAGTGTGAGTTCGACTGCGGTCTTCTATCAGCCAGCAACGGCGAATTACTATCCGCCGAAGCCATCGAATGCGATCATCCCGATTCTCAACGCCGCACCACCCCGTCCCTACTTCGAGATCGGGCGTTTCGCCTTCCAGACGACGCTAGGCTATCCCTTCGCGATAAATTCCGTTCTCTACAATGCCCATCGCGCAGGTGCTGATGCGGTGATCATCAAAAACTGCCAGAGTTGGACGGTTCCCTATAGCTACCTAGTCCCGCCCATGGTGGGGTATGTTCCAGTGGGCGGATACGGAGGATATGGGGGATGGTATGGTGGTCGCTGCGGGAGCTGGGGAGGCGGCACTTATGGCGGAGGTGTCGTGCCTGTTGTCTACCCCGGCTATGCGGGCTATTCTTATCAGAACTTTACCGGGATCGATGCCCGCATGATCATTTACAAATAATCCGCGAATGAGTGCCGCTCCCTTCCAACGTCCAGAACTCCAGCCTCCCGGCGGTGAGAAGCGCGTCATGCTGCATTCCTGCTGTGCTCCCTGCTCAGGCGAGGTGATCGAGGCAATGGTCGCCTCGGGGCTGGAGTTGGAGATTTTTTTCTATAATCCGAACATCCATCCCCGCGAGGAATACGAATTGAGGAAGGTGGAGAATATTCGTTTCGCCGAGGAGCATGGCATCCCGTTCACCGATGCCGACTACGATACGGACAACTGGTTCGCCAGGGTGAAGGGGCTCGAGTGGGCACCCGAACGGGGGGAGCGATGCACGGCCTGCTTCGACATGAGGTTCGAGAGGACGGCGCTCCACGCTTTTGAAAAAGGATTCAACGTCATCACGAGCTGTCTTGGGATCTCGCGTTGGAAAGATATGAATCAAATCAACGGTGCCGGCGAGCGTGCCGCGGCCCGCTGGCCCGGAATGAGATACTGGACGCACAACTGGCGCAAGGGAGGCGGGGCCGAAAGGATGATCGAGATTTCCAAGCGCGAGGAATTCTACGCCCAGCAGTACTGTGGCTGTGTTTTCTCACTGCGCGACACCAACAAGTGGCGTCTCGCCAATGGCCGGCCAAAAGTCGTGATCGGCCATGATTATTATCGCTGTGAGGAGCCAACGCCGGAGATCTGCCGGGAGGAACCGGCGTGAGGATTGTAGCGCTGCTTGCATTCGTACTTTTTCCGCTGTGGACGGTCTGGGCTGACTTGCCTCCCCCTCGCCCGGATAGTGCCATGCAGAAGTCTGTAGTTTGGTTCGCTCTCGATTCTCAGGCGATGGGATCGGGGATGATGCCGAGACAGTCTGTTATCTCCCAGATGGTGGCGGGACTGGTCTGCGAGGTGACTGGAAAAAGCACGCCCGATGCCGCCTGGCGATCCCTGATCAAGCCGGGGGAGAAGGTCGGCATCAAGGTCGCCTCACAACCTGGTGCCGTCGGGGGAACCCATCCGGCGGTGGCTCAAGCCGTCGTCGAGGGATTGGTTGCCGCAGGTATCAAGCCGAGCGACATCATTGTCTGGGATCGACGTCGCGAGGATCTTGTCCAAGCCGGCTATGACAGGGTGCCCGGGCTGAATCTTCGCTGGATCGAGAAGGGGGAGGGATACGATCCTCGGGTAGTGGTGACGGCCACGGCGACCGGGCGTCTTGTCTACGGGGATATGGGTTTTAAGGAATCACGCACTTCCTTGAGTGATATCCTTGGGCCAACCGCACAACTGAGCGAGGAGAGCCATGTCCCGATCATCCTCTCCCGTGACGTCGACAAGGTGATCAATATACCTTCCCTCTGCGACAGCTACTTCACGGGGATCAATGGCGCTCTGGCAGGGATGACGCTGGGAACACTCGATAACTGGAGGAGATTTGGCAGGGGTGAGGGATACGGAGATTCAGCGCTTGCCGATGTTTATGGAAGCGAGTGGCTCGGCAAGAAAGTTGTCATGACGATTATGGATGGCATGGTGCTCCAGTATGCAGGAGGTCCCTACCCGAGCCCGGTAAACTGCGTGACCTATTCAACGCTTTTCGCATCCAAGGATCCGGTGGCGATCGACGCCACGGCACTGCGTTTGCTGGATGAACAGCGGGTGCTCTCCCGAATGCCCAAGGCATCGCTGGATGGTGGGCATGTCGCCGAAGCAGAGTCCAGAGGACTAGGTAAAGCGGATGAGAAGATGATTGTGCTCAAGCGTGTCGGTATTCGGCCTGCGCGCACGGATGGCTCAGGGAGCGGGGGTGAGCCGGCAGCTTATGCGCCTCCTCAGCCGACCCCCAAGCCCCGTCTCTAATCATGGAAGCCCGGGAGATTCGCCATCTCCTTCGCGATCACGCGAGGACATTTGGCCTGACGCTCGGGATTTTACCCCGTTCCTTACGCGAGCCGCTTGGGCTTGCTTACTTGCTGGCGCGGGCGTCGGATACGATCGCTGATTCGGGCTCGATACCTCGCGAAGGGAGGGTCGCGCTGTTGGAAGAACTGAGGAGGGCATTGAGTGAGGGCGACTGTGACATTGGGCAAGCGAAGATACGTCCCGGGGAACTCAGCGACAGAGAGGGGGAGTTGATTCGGGCTATACCGCAACTACTCACTGCCCTGGCGGGTAGTCCTGACGGCATGGAGCTGATCACGCTTTGGCAATCGATCATTGAGGGTCAACTCTCCGACTTAATGAGATTTCCCTCGGAGGTGCCGCTCGGGGAGCAGGAGTTGGAGCTCTATTGTCACCAGGTAGCCGGATCGGTTGGGGAGACGTGGACTCTCCTGATTGCGAAACATGTACCTCGAACACTTCTTTATTCCGAACAGGAAATGAAGAGGTTGGGCTGCGAGTACGGCAAGGGGCTGCAGCTCGTGAATATCCTCCGTGACCGCGTGGAGGATAGGTCTCTGGGGCGTCTGTATGTGAAGAATGAGGATCTTCCCTCGCTGTATGAACAGGCAGAGAAATGGCTTAGATCCGGAGCCATGTATCTGACGGGGCTGCGTCCCGGGAGGATTCTCATGGCGACAGCTCTGCCTCATGATCTCGCGGTTCGGACGCTTAGGGAGATCATACGTTCTCCTGATGCGGCGAGGGTCAGCATTCCGCGCCGCGAAGTCCGGATGCTCCTTTTCCGTGGATTATTATCCCTTGGCTTGCCGAGGCGCATGAATCCTGCTTCATAGGCCGAATGCATATCGCTGACTTCATTCACTGGTTTCAAGCCAACTTCATTCACCTCGACAAGAGCCTCGAAAATATCGTCCACGCTTATGGCGTCTGGGTGTACGCGATCCTCTTCGCCATTGTCTTCTGCGAGACAGGACTCGTGATCACTCCCTTCCTTCCCGGCGATGCCCTTCTCTTTGCCATTGGAGCTTATGCGGCATCCCATCCCGGTGCAGGATTGCAATGGCCCATAGCCATGGGGCTGCTGATGGTGGCCGCGGTCCTTGGCAATCTCGTGAACTTCTCCATTGGAGCGAAGTTGGGTGGAAGCATCTTCAAGGAGGATGCTCTGGTCCTTAAAAAGGAGTACCTCGACCGCACCCATCTCTTCTTCGAGAAGCATGGGGTGAAGGCTGTCGTGATGGCGCGCTTCCTTCCGATCTTCCGCACACTGGCTCCGTTCGTTGCCGGGATGGCCTCGATGGATCGACGCAAGTTCGTGCTCTACACCGTTGTTGGCAGCATTCTTTGGGTGCTGCTCATGATGTCGGCTGGGCTCTTCTTCGGGCAGATGCCCTGGGTGCAGAAACATTTCGAGGCCGTCGTGATCGGCATCATCTTCGTCTCGATGATTCCTGTGGCTTACGAGGCCGTGGTCCAGTTTGTGGAGTCCCGTCGCGCGCGCTGACAACTACGCCGATACAGAACATCTCCCGAAGCCGTTAAAATCTGGACCCGGAGAGAGTCTTACAAAAGCCTCCTTTTTTACACGCCCGCCGATGCCCATAAAATCTGGGCCGGCGGGCGTTCTCTTTTTTCAGTAGGAATGGTGGAAAAAAACAGATTGGGCAGCCCAAAAAGTTTTTTAAAAAAGTGAAAGAATTCGTTGACTCTAGGAAGAACTCGTATAAGGTTTTCAATCCCAGCAGGGACCTCAGTCACTCGCTCGGGAATGTTCTTCGCCAGTCTGCCTCGTGTACTTGAACAGTACGAGTAAGTTCAGGCGGCCCACAAAACGCTTCCGTGATAAACGAAAGCAACATGGGTCGGCTTACTTTCTCAGCAGCCACTGGCATCGATCTTTGATAGCGCAGGTCCGGTTTCGCACAAGCATAGGAAGCCGGATGGATCATATACAAAAACAGCAAGAACTGAATTGTGCGTTTTTCGTCGATTTTCTTAATCGAAGTTTAATACAGATCGTCCCTTGGTCACTACGGTGGCTAAGGAAAAGATGATGCTGGAAATTTGCCTCCCATTTAGCGTGGGAAGGCGCAAACTTTCTACGGAGAGTTTGATTCTGGCTCAGAACGAACGCTGGCGGCGTGGATAAGACATGCAAGTCGAACGGGATTTCATTTGTAGCAATACCGATGAAATCTAGTGGCGAACGGGTGCGTAACACGTGAGCAATCTGCCGGGAAGTGGGGGATAACTCGCCGAAAGGCGAATTAATACCGCATATGGCCAGGGGGGACATCCCTCCGAAGCCAAAGTCGCAAGACGCTTCCTGATGAGCTCGCGGCCTATCAGCTAGTTGGTGAGGTAACGGCTCACCAAGGCTATGACGGGTAGCTGGTCTGAGAGGACGACCAGCCACACTGGAA
>Ga0007834_1000005_pt1 | contig 191575 bp, 182 predicted proteins | sample CryBogCBE06Nov07_FD_71233 | JGI IMG/M metagenome (GOLD analysis project Ga0007834, IMG submission 71233) | Freshwater microbial communities from Crystal Bog, Wisconsin, USA - CBE06Nov07 | ecosystem: Environmental > Aquatic > Freshwater > Lake | place: Crystal Bog, Wisconsin, USA | collected...
CACAAAATTCGTCCCATTCGGATTAACTCCTGCTGTCCAGTTGTTGGTCGTTGCATCCCAGGTGCCTGTTCCACCCTGCCACTGGTTCAATCCTCCGTAAACCAGTGAAAGTGTCGTAGCACTGGTGGAGAGCTTCGAATAATTCAATCCATCGTTCCAGAATGCGAATCCGTTGTAAGCATTCGATCCTGAGAGAGTTGCTGTGCTTGTCAGTCCACCAGCTGCTCCTACAAGGGTGAAGCTGTTGTTAGTTGCAGGTGTGAAGGATCCGAAGTTTGCCACAATGCTACCGGCCAGAGAGGCCGTACCACTGTTGGTCAGGAAGCTGTAGTTGGTTGTTCCACCGGTCCAGTTTGTCGCCTGATTGGTTCCAAAGACATTGAAGGTAGATGTTCCCGAGCTACCTTGGTTGTAGTTGCCTGTCACTACCGTCTTCCCAGCATAGCCGTTGGTCATATTCCCAACCCAGAAGTTGTTACCCGCATTGGTGTTGTACAGGGTGCTGTTGGAAATCGAGCTACCTGCACCCGTCCAAGTAGCGTTGGTGGCAACGATTGTTCCTGCGCTCAAGGAACCTCCAGACCAGACAAAGGAATTCACAGCAGAATCATTTGTGGTGGCAGAGAAAGTACCGGAGATGGCAACCTTACCGCTAGAAAGTTTTATGGTATTAGTATTACCAGAGGCGGTGATTATGTTGGTAGCACCACCATTGGTGTTCGTGTAGGATCCCGTCACTGCACCTAAGGTGAGACTTGTCAGATTTGCCGTACCCCCAGTGATATTGAGCCTGTTGGTGCTATTGACCGAGTAGCCTCCCAGAGTGAGTGCCGATGACGAATTAACAACTCCTCCGTTGTCGATCGTCATCGTATTAGTCGCTCCAGTGCTTAGTGAGGAGGTTCCGCTACCACCAATATTAAACCCGCTTGCTCCAATGGTAAGGCTTCCATTGCCGACATAGAATGTACTGGCGTTGTTGGAGGCTCCCCCACCAACAGCAACGTTGTAGCTGACATTCATCGTGCCACCATTATTGCTCACCAGATCATTCTGGGATCCAGCTGTCCCGATGTTGAAGTGATAACCGTAGAAGGAGGCTCCATTAGTGAGAAGGAACTGGTTGGTTCCTGTCTGTGCGGCGGAAGCTCCAATTGTAAAGTAGGCGCTATTACTAATGCCGCTATTACTCATCGTGCCACCATTGAGAATGATTTCGTTAAGCCCTATTGCACCCGCATTATTTCCTATGGATACAGCTCCAGATCCCGCTCCTCCATAATTGATTGTGCCGCCATTGTTACTCAGCAGGTTGATTCCGGTGCTAGCACCATTACCAACAACGATATTATTACTGATGGTCGTTATGGTTCCTGAGTTGATCAACTCGTTGAGCGCAGCTTGCGCGTTACCAATCGTCAACTGATTACTACTGATGATCGTTCCTGTTCCAAAGTTCTGCAGGAGGTTCGTCGCCGTTGCATTCGAGGCATACCCAACATAGAAGTTGCCGTTATTGGTGATATAGCCGTTGTTGAGCACTTGGTTGAGTCCGGAACCTCCATTACCAAGATACGCACCACCCATGCTGATGGTACCACCAAAAGCATTGGTCACCGTGTTGGTGCCACTTCCCGTGCCCCATGACTGCGAATAGGTGCCGGGGCTGAAATAACCTCCCGAGAGTATCGAGATCGTTCCACCGTTGGCAATGCCAATGCGGGATCCAATGTTGGTCGCTGATGCAGTCAATGTACCCTGTGCACCTACCGTCAGGGTCGCTCCATTCACGTTGATCTGCGTGGAGTTGTAGTTGGTTTGCGTCGGGGAATTCCAAACTCCAAACACCACGTTAGCCCCGTTGGAAATAGTCATGGAGGATCCTGCATTAAGTGTGATGGACCCACCCTGTCCGCTACCCGTCAAAACAACGAGATTGTTGGTTGTGCCGCTATTGGTGAAGTTGACATTACCTCCGTTATTCACCGTCAGGTTGGTGGTGGAGGCAAAGGAACCCGAGGACTGGTAGTTCAACGTGGCGTTGGTCACCGTCGTCACTCCCGTGTAGGTATTGACTCCGCTCAAGTTCACGGTACTACCATTCTGAACGGTCAGTCCATTCGTTCCATTGATCGATCCGGTCGTTCCCTCTGTCAATGTGGCGTTGGTCACTGTCACGGCGCTGTTGCTGATGGAGCCGTTCAATGTCACGTTTGCTCCAGAGTTCACTGCCGTCGCCCCCGTGTAGGAGTTGATTCCACCCAGGATGACCGTTGAGTTACTAGCAGCGGTAACTCCGTTCGTTCCATTGATGGATCCGGAAACACTTTCCGTGAAGGTAGCGTTCGTTACCGTCACGGCGCTGTTGCTGATGGAGCCGTTGAGGACAAAACCGCCTGCGCTCACGATTGTGGCCCCGGTGTAAACATCATTCCCTCCGAGGGTCATTGTACCCGCACCGCTCTTGTTCAGGCCAAGGGCTCCTGCAATAGTTCCGATGAAGCTCGATGAGGATGATCCGTTAACCGTCAGAGACGATCCACTTCCCGAGTTGGTCAGAACTGCTCCGGATCCCCCGTCATTAAGTGAGCCAATTGTGGTATTCTTGCCGGAGAGATCTACGGTTCCTGTGTTGCCGATTGTTAGCGCGGTGTTGGAAGCCAGCGCATTACTACTCCCAAGAACTAATGTCGAGCCATTGACTGTCGAAGTCCCAGTGTAGCTGTTGGAGCCTGAGAGAATGACCGTGCCAGAGCCGGTTGATGAAATCACAGCAAGAGATGCGGCATTTCCAGAAATATTCCCGGAATTTGTCAGGACATTGCCATTGGCATCAAGGGTTAGGGTGTTGCCACCGGTGGCAACGGCCACATTGTTGGCAAGGTTAACTCCCGTGAGCGCCTGCACCGTGGCGTTGGTGGTTACCGAAAGGGTTCCGCTACCCAAGGCCGTGCTGTTGCTTACCGCAAGGGTTCCTCCGTTAAGCGTGGTGCCTCCGGTGTAGGTTCCAGCTGCCGCAAGTGTTACTGTTCCGCTACCTGGAGCCACTGTCAGCGCTCCAGTGCCGATGATCGCTGAATTAATAATCAGATTACCACCAGAGGTATTGCTCAGAGCGAGGTTGGTGTTGAGGGTTATCCCTCCGGAAAAGGCAACCATTGCACCTGAGGAGTTCTGAACTGAATACTGGGCTGTTCCGGGAGCCACAGTGATTCCCTGACTGACTGTCTGTCCCGCATTGCTAATCTGGAAGACTGAATTTGATCCACTGGCCGAGTTGTTGGTGGAGTATCCTAGGAAGAGAGTTGGAGATGCCCCCAGCGCACCGTTGGTAGCGACTGTCAAGGTACCTGCAGCAATGTAGGTAGCGCCTGCGTACCCGTTGCTCATGTCTAGGACATACTCACCAGCCCCAACCTTAAGTAGCGGCGCCGTGGCTCCGTTGAAGGGAGTTGTCTGTGTGCTATCGGAACTCTCATTGATCGTGCCCGTCAGCGAAGTCACTGTGACCGTTGTGGCGTTGGCCGTATAGACAAGAAGCAGGCTCGTCGCGTTTGTCGTTACTGACCAGGTACCTCCCACCACAGATGATCCATTGAAGTTAAAGTTATTCGTCATGAAGGTGCCCGATGTGGCGTTTACTCCCGAGAAAATTGTGTAGTTTGTCGACTGGGTCTGGTCCCATCCACTGCTGAACGAGTTGGTCATAATGGCCAGACTCACAGGACTGCTCCCAAAGGTGACTGATCCTGTCGAGGTGATTGTGTCGATTGTGGATCCGAAGAGATTCAGATTAAAAATACCTCCATTAATCACTAGGCTGGATACCGTAAGATTTGCCGAAGCCGAGGCGCCAACTCCGCCTGGGGCAACCGTAGCGCTCGAACTCACCGTTAGGGCACCGAGTGAACCTGAACCCGTGAGTGTTCCACCTGAGGAAGTAACATTGCCTGCTGTACCAGCAACAGAGAGGGTGCCAGCGGTTTGATTGATCGTTGCATTGGTAAGCGTGCTGCCTGCTCCAATCACAAGACCGCCGGCCTTCAGCGCCGCTGAGCCGCTAAAGGTATTGTTGCCTGAAGCCAAAGTCAACGTACCCAAGCCACTCTGGGTGATCGAGCCGCTGCCCGAGAGCAGGCCTGGAGCGGAGTTCGCCGAGGAACCGAGATTCAGGGAACCATTAACTGCCACCGCACCCGTTGCAAGAGAGCCGGAGTTGGTAACCGTCAGGATGGCGCCTGAATTGATAGTGTGCTGTCCGGAGGCTGTGTCAGCCCCAGTCAGTATGGTTGTGCCATTGGAGTCGATCTGGAGTCCACCGTTTCCAGAGATTGCTCCGCCGAGGGTAACTGATGATGTTGCAAGGCTATTGGTGATCTCCGTTGTGCCCGTCAGATTCAGAGGTATATTTAGCGCAAGGTTATTCGTCTTGTTAGCGATCACAGCGTTTACGCCAAGGTTCGCAGATGGGGTAAGAGTTAGCGTGGAGGAACCATTGAGGTTGTACCCAGAAGCATTGTTGAGGATCAGTCCGCCAACTGTGCGGCTGGCATCAAGAGTTACGTTCGTGGAGGAACCTGCTCCAAAGTAGGCAATGGCGTTGGAGCTATTGGGATCGATTCCGGCTGACCATGCTCCGACTCCAGCCGTTCCCCAGTTGCCGCTTACATAGCTATTTGTTGCATAGGAGAAGGTTAGGTTCGTGGCAGAGCTGTTCAGCTCGTAGGCACCATAGCCGTTTGTATTAAGCCAACTGTAGGCATTGTAAGAGCTATTGGTTGCATTCTTAAAGGAACCCGTGATGCCATTGGTCGTCGTAGCCGAGAGGGTTGCATTGGTAAGACTGGCCGCACTGCTAGCGAAGGTAGCATTGGTCAGGACTGCTGACGAACCGGCTATGTCATAGCCATTGGTCATGATGACTGCAACAGATCCCCCAAACAGGGCCGTTCCGCTTACAGCAACTTGGCTGTAGTTTGTCGTCCCTCCCACCCAAGCGCTTGAATTGGTCGGCGCGTTAACTCCGATTTCCTTAAATGTTGTTACTCCATTACCACTTTGGTTGTAGTTCCCAGTGATAACTGTTTTTCCGGCATATGTGTTGTTCGTATTACCAACAAGTAGATTACCTGCGTTGGTATTGTAGAGGGTGTTGTTGGAAATCGAACTTCCTGATGCGGCTCCGGTCCATGCGGACTGCGATGCCGTGTTAGTCACACTGATTGTTCCGACACCCAGACTACCGCCTGTCCAGAAAAATGAATTGGAAGCTCCTGAGGCTCCAGATCCAGAGGCAATCGTGCCGTTTACGATCATCGTACCACTACCAAGTGTCACTGTATTGCTCTGGTTAACATGATTCACTCCATCGCCAACGGTCAGGTTATTGCTAAGGACTAGCAGACCGTTGTTACTAACAGAGAGCAGACTCACTTCGTTTGTGTTTGCTGTGCCACCGCCAAGGATCACCGCTCCGCCGATAATTGCCTGACCTCCGTTTACATTCAGTGAGCTGACCTGACCCGAGGCGATCTGTGTGGCATTGGCATTGCCTAGTGTTAGAGCTGCTGCGTCAGTGAGGGTTCCATTACCGTTCACGCTGAAGACAAGGCTTGAGTTCGTAAGTTTGACTGCGTTCGCCACAATGCCGCCGCCCCCATTGGTGAAGTTGAGCGATCCTTGGTTGATATTGAATGTCGCCGCTCCCAAGTAGCCGTAATTAGTCGCTACATTGACCACCGCTCCGTTTGTAATGGTATGCGTGGAGCTGTCCTTTCCGTTGGAGTTGTTTTGGCCGAGTTCACCGATGAGCCAGGTACCTCCACTAAATGTGATGCCATTTGTGATCGGTGTTGTTGTGGAGCTGTAACCCAAGGAGACAAACGAGTTCGTGCTGGTGCTGCTGCCGGCTAATGTGAAGTAGTTGCCTGCTCCGGAGGTGGTACCTAGAAGCAATGACTGGAAGGCATTGAATCCATTGGCAAAATTGAGGACAACTCCCTGACCACCCTGAGCGTTGGCATTGGTGTAGGTATTAGCGACCGTAATCACTCCCTTGCCGGAGAAATTTGTTCCATTTCCTATCAACTGGCTGTTGGTAGAGGTGTTGTCTCCGACAATGCCCGAGAGGCTCATGTTACCCGATCCGCCGACCAAGAGACTACCGCTCACCTTCACATTGGTGACCGTCGTCCCGGTGTCGAGGTAGGCTCCACCGATCGAATAGTTTAGGCCCGTGTTGCCGTATGTGTAGGAAAATCCGCCGTTGGTGCCCCCGACGATGTTGAGTTGTCCAAGGATGGTGCCGCTGTTGTAGAAGTTGGTGTTCGCATTGCCAATTCCGTTACCGAGACCCACCGTCACGTTGCTGACAGTTCCATAGTTATAGAAGCTAGCCGCGGAGGGCATATTGGTTGACCCCACGGTGACGGCGCTGTTGCGCAGGTCGCCGGTGTTGGTGTTAACAAGCGAGCCACCCTCGATCACGGTGGCACCAGTGTAGCTATTAGAGGCCGCAAGGATCGATGCGGTGCCTCCTGCCTTGAAGAGGCTGACCGCGTTGCCACCATTGTCTGCGATCAGGGACCCAATGATCATGTTCGTTGACCCGGTGTTCCAAAGATAGAGGTTATAGGCTCCCGATCCGTTTCCCACCGTGATCACACCGTTGGTGATGGTCATGCTCGTGGCATTTCCCTGCAGGATACCGCCGCTTGCGACCGTCAATGTGTTGGCTCCCAAGGAGAGGGTGGAGGCTCCGCCCGGTGAGAAAGCCAAGGAGTTTACCGTGATGGAGGCGTTGAGGTTCGTCGCACCTGTTCCAACAAACCTGTAGTTGTCGGTCGAGGATGCAGTATTAATATCCGCCACCTTGGCGTTCGCATTAGTGCTTCCAAAAGTGCCAATGAGGTAGTTGGTTCCGTTAACAGCATTGGTCGTTATGAATCCGCCTCCAGAGGTATCGACGGCCCATGACAGAATGCCCCCACTAAAGCTGAGGTTGCTGCCGTTATTGGTCAGTGCCACCCTACCTGTTGTTCCCGCATTGGCGATACTGAACTGCAACATCGAGTTGTCATTGCGCGTGATGTTGCCCAATAGGAAGTTGTTTGAGGTCGAGGCGTTGGTAAACGCGATGGAGGAAGCGATGTTGTTGGTGACAATGACCGAGGGGAGGCTTGCCACTGAACCAGCTCCGGAACCTGCTGCGCTGTAGCCGAAAGAGCCACCTGAGAGTGTGATGGTGCTGCTGCCAAAGGTGTTGTTAGTGGCGTTGGTGGAAGCGTTGTTAAAATTGATCGTGTTGCCCGCCTGCAAGGTGTAGTTCTGCACATTAATCGCTGATCCGGTAACCCCATTGAAAGAGCTGTTGACCGTGATGGTATTGCCCGCTCCGCTTTGGTTGTAGAATGCAATCGGAGCGGCAACGGTCAGCACAGGACTAGCTTGATTGGTGTCATTAACGGTCAGCGTTCCGCCTGTACTCGTGAAATTGATAATTGCATTGGTTACCAAGCCACCATTGTTGATGGTCATTCCATAGAGGTTATAAGTTCCTCCGTAGTTGGTGCCGTAGACACCGATGGACCTGAAGCCCGTACCACCTTGCTCGGTGATCGTTCCGTTAGTGAAGAAATTGCTGCCGTAAAGATTGAGAATAGCAGTGTTGCTGCCGTTGATAGTCAGCGTGTTGGTGAGAATCAGGGAGGCGTAGAGGTTGTTGGTGTTATTGGCACCATAGTTGATCTGCTCACTCGCTCCCGCAAAGGTGAGGGAACTGCTCCCGGCCGTGCCCAAGTTCAGAGCCCCCGCTGCGTTCGTGAAGGTAATGTTGTTCACATAAACGTTCCCGGAGATGCCCAGGGAAAAGGCACTCGTGTTGGTGAAAAGTGCCGTTTCATTTGCTCCACTCGCCGCATCCCAACTCGGGTTGCTCGGTGCCCAGTCCCCGGTACCGTTGCTGCTCCACGCAGTCGCTGTGTTCGTGTTGGTGTAAACCGAAATAGCAGCACTGGCTTGAGTCATGGTTCCAATTACCGCAGCCGCCATCCCCAAGGCAGCTAAGGCTCCCATCACCATACGCCTCGGGGGGGTCTGACCCGAAAGTGGCAGTGTCATCCGTTTAACCATTGGCAAGCTGTTGCAGGGCTGCAAGCTTGTCCGGTTGGGTAAGTTGGGAGTGGTCTGGTTCATGGGATAATATTTTGATGGGGGGAGTGTCTAGGTGATAGGGAGGAGATGGGAGCAAGGGGATCGGTAATAAGCGGCCTGGGAATTGGGGAGGTGGTTGTTCTATAGCTGTTAGACAGAGGGGAGGTCAGATTTGCTCAAAAGGGAAAATAGACTCTCGGTACGTTGCATGAAAAGTGCTCCAGATAACGAAATCGAAACTCCAGACCGTACGCTCGTCGGCTTTGTATCTGGCTCCGCAAGGAGGAGTGTCTTCATTGTGGGGGGAGAAAAATGAGTAGCTGGGGAACAATAGATCCTGTATCATCTCTCTGCTCAGCCTGCTCCACAAGTGAATTTTTCAAAAAAATGATAGGGAGAAAAATGGGTAAAACCATAAGTTGCACTCATGAACTCACCCTCCCTCCTTCATTTTGTATTACCTTACAGCGAAGAAGATAAGATTGAATAAATACTCAAATTTCAACTCTTGTATTCTTGTCTGGGCGTGATAGCATATAAATATTAATTTTTTGTAATATATAGAATATAATGTCGATAGAAAAATATATTATTAGGGATTTTTTGCAATTTCATCGCCATATAGTCCAAATGGAGACTCTCCAATGATCCGGGTCGCTCTGGTCGGAATCTCAGGCTACGGGGGGTGTCTACTGACGGCCCTTCGCGAGGTAGAAAAGCAGGGGCGCTGCAAGCTCGCCGCCGCCTGCATCGTGAACCGTGTACAGGAGGCCGCTGCCTGGGACCAACTAACCACCGAGAGGGTGAGCTGCTTCGAAAGTACAGGCGAACTCTGGAGCGCCATGAAGGGTCAAATCGATCTGACCCTGCTCCCAACACCACCCCAGACGCACCGTGCCATGACAGAGGAGGCACTGGCGGCCGGATCGCATGTCCTATGTGAGAAGCCAACCTCGACAAATACCGCTGATGCGATTGCGATGGCTCGCGGAGCAACGGCTGAAGGTAAGAGGCTCTTCATCGGATTCCAAGATATGTATCTGGATGGGACTCATGCGCTCAAGCGGGAGATCTGCTCGGGACTCTACGGAAAGATCCAATCCATCTCCTTCCTCGGTCTCTGGCCGCGCGGCGTGGTCAGCTACTACGGCCGTAACTCGTGGGCCGGCAAGCTGATGCTTGGGGGAGACAATGCGGATGGAGGAGCGCTGATCAATGATAATCCCGTCTCGAATGCCTTCGCCCACTTTCTAAAGCTGGGTCTCTTCTTCGCGGGAGCCGACGCTGCCGGCAGTGCACTCCCTCTGCTGAATACGATCGAGGCACAACTCTATCGAGCCAATCCGATCGAGACCTTCGATACGGCAGCACTGAGAATACCTACCGACACAGGGATCCCGATGCAGTTCCTCTGCTCCCACGCGATCAAGGAAAATAATCTTCCCACACTTCGTATCAGGACCGACCGCGATCAACTCGACTGGAAGTACGAGGAAGGACTCTTCATCAAGAGCCGCGGTGAGCAAGCAGTATGCCGTCTGCCAAAGCGTGAGGAAGGACGCGTCGGGATGCTTGAAAAGATCATCGCGAGTCTCCATGGCGAATCGGTCACGATCTGCACGCCGGAGGATGCGCTGATCCCTCTCTCGGTGAGTGAACGACTTCGTGCGTATCCTGTCACTTCGTTCCCCGAGTCAATGATCGAGATCCATGAAACGCTGGGTGATTCCCTGAAGACGGTAATGGGACTCTCGGAGAAACTTCATGCCTGCTTCGAGGAGAACAAGATGCCGGTTGGTCTGGCAGGATAAGGGGCAAGAGATTTCGAAAAGCATTTGGGAAGAATTTTGCGCGGAGACGCAGCGTCGCGAAGAAAGCGAACTGAATGATGTTCAACACAAAGGATCGGCAGAGGTGATAGCTGGAGAAAGGGTTAAACCTAGATTTTGCAATAGCGGCTGGTTAATAGATTCGGATCCTTCACCTGAAAGGTGAGTCTCTGCGGAGTTAAAATGAACTGCAAGAAAGCCGTTCCACCATGCGCTTCATGCTCTCCATAGGAAATTTCTTACAGGCTTGGATGTCGCACTTGGTTATTGGGCGGTCCGTGAGGCTCTAGAAAGGCGGTCGTAGAACCACTTTTTAACCTTGTAACGATTTTAACCTTTTAACCCATTCCCCATACTCAGCGTCGGCTTCTAATGTAAATTTTGGGTTAAATGTTAGAATGGTGAAAAGTTACAATGTGGATCCAAGGCAGCCACCCTGGGCAACTAGGCACCTTCTAACCCTTTAAACGCTGTAACAGTTTTTAACCATCGGAGTTCTCACTATCGCACTGATCCCCTCTTTTTTCCTAGTCGGGTTTTCCTTGGAATCCTTTCAGGGTTGCCTACATAGTTTTGTTGCTAACTCTGGGAGTCTTTTTGCTTCCCCACCACAATATCTTGTGGTGTATTTGGCTTAGAGTCCTTATCTAACACAATGCTTTGCCCCAAGTGCTCCTCCCAAGAAGATAAGGTCATCGACTCCCGTCTCTCGAAGGATGGCACGAGCATCCGCCGCCGCAGAGAGTGCCTGGACTGCGAGAGCCGCTTCACGACCTACGAGCAGATCGAGCGTGTGGAACTCCTCGCCGTGAAGCGCGATGGGAGGCGCGAGCCCTTCGATCGCCAAAAACTCCTCTCAAGCCTCATCAAGGCGTGCGAGAAGCGTCCGATCTCACTCGATGTCATGGAGGAGTCCGTGAACGCGATCATCTCTGATCTGGAGTCGGGACCAGATCGTGAGATCTCGACCAAGGCTATCGGAGCCCGCGTGATGGAGCGTCTGCATGCGGTGGACCCCGTGGCCTATGTGCGCTTCGCCTCGGTCTACCGTCGCTTCGAGGATATCGGCGAGTTCATCGAGGAGATCCAGTCGCTGGAACGCCGCGCTCCGGTCTCCGACGACCAGAAAGAGCTCTTCAACAAGATTCCCTCCTAGCCAACCATGATTGCATTCCTCGATGGCATGCCCCTTGTGACTCTTCCCGATGGAAGGAGCACGATTTTCGACAAACGCTGGATCACTGCTTCGATTCTGACTGCGGCAGAGGAAGCAGGGCATCACCGCTGGTGGCTTGCCGAGCATATCGCCGAGAGTGTCTCGGTCTATCTGCAGCGGGACTTCGAGGCGAACAATGTCGCGATACCAAGTCTTTCCGAGGCGGTGCTGCATGTGCTGGGGTCGCTTGGCTTCCATGATGTGGCCAAAAAATTCCACCTCCCAGATCCCCCGGTTTCTCTCTCGCTCACCGATCTCGCCCGCGAGGCAGGGGATGGGTATGAACTGGCCTTCTTCGGGCTTCTAGGTGAGCGCCTTCAGCGGGCAGCAAGTTCCCGATCAACCCGTGTGGAAATCCATGATCTCTCGGGATGCGTGCGTCTCATGGGGAAGCGTCGTCGAAGCGTCCAAAACCTCCGGGCGGAGATCGTCGGATTCATCCGCGAGCATGGAAAAGCGGCCGGAGAATCACGCCTCGGAGAACCCTTGGAGATCCAGCTGAGCTGAATGAAACTGAAGTCTTTTAGACTTAAGGCTGTTAGGAAAAAACACGAAGCAACTAATCGTCCTTAGCAAGGAATCAAATAATAGGAATAAGGGTTTTCAGCTTTTCCATGTTTTAGCTTTTCTTGTTCTATGACCCTTTTTGAGAAGATCGCTACACGTGTGATCCCAGCCACGATAATCGCCGAGGGTGAGGAGTGGATCGCTTTCCGCGATATCGCGCCGCAGGCTCCCGTGCACTTTCTCGTTGTTCCGAAGCGTTGTATTCCCCGGATCAACGAGGCTACTCCCTCTGATAGTGCTCTCCTTGGCACGCTACTCTTTGCTGCGGCCACGACAGCTCGGCAGGAGGGACTCGGAGAAAGCGGCTATCGGATTGTGATCAACAACGGCCCCGATGGTGGCGAAACCGTCCCACACTTGCATGTGCATGTACTGGGCGGTCGTCACATGCAGTGGCCGCCGGGCTAGTATTTTTGAGTTCTGGCTGTGATGCCCTACGCTCGCGGTAGCTCTACTACAAGGTCGCTTGGGCGCCTTGCCATCTCCTCACAAAATAGTCGCAGCTTTCTTGGAGCTACTCGGCTCCTCTAACTGAAGGAGGAGTCATCACCTCCGGAGAAGTCCATGTCCATGTCTTGGTCCTGATCGAAGTCGGCTGAGTTGTCGTCGTTGTCAGCGACCAGAGGATCGGAATCATCAAAGCCGGAGTCGCCTTGGGTAGCATCAGATGGGCTCTCGTAGTAGTTATTGATAACTTCGGTGGGCTGATTTTGTCCAAGAAAGCCACCGGATGGAGCGCCCATGCCACCGAAGGCTCCGGCATTATGACCCATCAAGTTCTCGATCCCTTGGAAAAGAAGCGCTCCTCCGGCTACACCGGCGGCGGTACCGAGGGCACTCTGGAGAAAACTTCCTCCCTGCGAGGGAGCCGGGGCTACAGCCTGCTGAGGGATCGGAGGAGGAGCAACAGGTGAGGGAGGCGCTACTTGACGCACAGGAGCGGCAGGCTGAGGTGATCCAAAGAGATTAGCCACCCCGGAAAGAAAGCTGCCACTACCCTGAGGTGCCTGCTGGGCTTGTAACTTAGCCTCGGCAAGCTGCTTTTCCAGATCGGCAATCCGGGTCTGGGCTCCGGTCACGGCCTGCTGCAGGACCAGGACACTCTGGGTGAGAAGGTACGGGGCACGGGGGTTAGCGGCTACCCTGCTAGCAATAAGGCGCTCGGCTTCCGAATCGAGAGACTGAGGAGGAATCTGATCAAGGCGATCGTGGAGTCCGTTGATGAGTTGGGCTTCTTCTGGAGTCATGACTCACAACTAAGCCTGATCCATGCCGTTTTTCAAGTACCCCTCTGTGACAATTTCTTTAAAAAAGAGGGATCAACTCTCGTCTCAGAAGCAGCCAGTACGTAAGATCCATATTTTCTCCCCATGAATCAGCTCGGCATGCTCCTCGCCTGTTTCGGTTCGGTCTTCAACGTCCTGACTGACTGCTCCCGCAAAAAGATCCTGGATCGTCATTACGACGCGGTCCTTGTCGGCTTCTGGTGCAAAATCACAGCCTTGGGATTCTACGCGATCGCCTTGGTTGTCTTGTTGCTCATGGGAATCTTCCCACAGCTTCCGCCGGTCGGTGCCGCGCTTCATCTATCGCCCACGACGGCGTTTGTGATCTATCTGCTCATCAATGCCCTGCTTGAAGGAACAGCCATCTTACTGAACTACAAGGCCCTTCAGGTCTCCCCGCTCTCTTTCTGCGTTCCCTTCATGGCGCTCACACCCGTATTCCTGCTGCCCATCGGGAAGTTTTTCCTCCACGAGCAGATCTCCCCGGGAATGATCGTGGGGGTACTCCTTGTGGTAACCGGTTCCCTAGTAATCAATCGTCAACTCGTGGCCAATGGCTGGCTGGAACCGGCCAAGGCGATCTTTCGAGAGAAGGGTAGCCGCTACATGCTGATTGTCGCCATGCTGCTCGCCTGTACGGCGGCGATCGACAAGTGGTTTGTGACAAGCGGAGGTGATACGGAAATGAGCGTCCGAGTCCTAAGATCCTTCAGCCTCTCCTTGGGAAAATCGATGATGCTTGCTCTCTTCTTCGGATTATTAGCTTGGTGGCGATTAAGCCGGCGGAAGGAAGTGGAAAACCAAGCTCCAAGAGAAGATGTGGGATGGACCACCGTCTGGGGCGATGTGCCGGGATGGGTCGTGCTGGCCGGACTCTTCGAGGGAACTGTCCTGATCCTTCAACTGGTCGCCGTGCAACTGACTGTTGCGGCAATCGTCATCAGCATCAAGCGCTCCGGTATCCTGCTGGCCTGCGTGCTGGGGTGGTTCCTCTTCAAGGAGCGAGGGATCACGGACCGCGTCATCGGTTCCTTCGTGATGATCGCAGGAGTGGCAGTCTTCTTCCTGACCAAGCCGAATGCCCAAGGAGTCTGCCTGATCGGCCTGAATGGAGCGGTCGGCGTGGCTCTCCTGACTCTCGCCGGATTGTGGGTGGCCCTTTACCTCACCCGCGATTGGAACAAACCGAGCGAGTCCTGAATCGACTAAATCCTCTTCTCAGATCCGACGGATGAGAGTGTTGTGAAGAAACTTCGCGTCGTCGTGACCGGGGTAGTCGAGCGTGTAGTGGAGTCCGCGGCTTTCCTTCCTACTGATGGCACAGTCGACGATGAGTGAGGCGGTGGTCGCGAGATTGCGAAGCTCGAGAAGATCCGCCGTGATCTTGAAATTCCAGTAGAATTCCTGGATCTCGTTCTGGAGATTTCGTAGGCGGGTTGCGGCGCGTTGCAGACGCTTGTCTGTGCGGACGATGCCGACGTAATCCCACATGAGGCGGCGGATTTCATCCCAGTTGTGATAGATCACCACAAGTTCGTCCACATCCTGAACTTTACCCGGACGCCACTCGGGAAGGGTGATCTCGGTCCCCTGATGGTGGTGGTTACGGCTTGCCTTGGCCTCGGCGCGATGAGCCATGACGAGTGCCTCTAGCAGGGAATTGCTGGCGAGACGATTGGCTCCATGCAGCCCCGTACTGGCAGCCTCACCGACGGCATAGAGTCCGCGCAGCGTGGTCTCGCCGTTCATGTCGGTCTTCACACCACCGCACTGGTAGTGGGCTGCAGGAACGACCGGGATCGGCTGCTTGGTGATATCGATCCCGAGGTTAAGGCAAGTCTCGTAAATAGTAGGGAAACGCTCCCGAATGAATTCCGCCGGCTTGTGGGAGATGTCGAGGTAGACGCAGGGCTTGCCAGTGCGCTTCATCTCGGCATCGATCGCACGGGCCACAATGTCGCGGGGTGCCAACTCGAGACGCTCGTCGTACTTCTCCATGAATCGGCGTCCGGTGCCATCCGTGAGAATACCCCCCTCCCCCCGGACCGCCTCGGTGATCAGAAAGGACTTAGCCTTCGGATGATAGAGGCAGGTCGGGTGAAACTGCATGAACTCCATGTTCGAGATCGTCGCACCGGCACGCCACGCCATGGCGACTCCATCACCGGTGGCGATGTCAGGATTAGTCGTGTAGAGATAGACACGCCCACACCCGCCGGTCGCCAGGATGGTGACATCGGAGCGGAGCGTCTCCACTTCGCCGGTAGCCTCATTCAGCACGTAGAGCCCGACACAGCTGTCCTGCATGGCATAGCCGAGCTTACCCGTCGTGATCAGATCCACAGCCATGTGATTCTCCAGAACAGTGATGTTCGGATGAGACGCAACGGCATCGAGCAGCGTCTTCTCGATCTCAAATCCCGTGGCATCCTTGGCATGGAGGATCCGGCGCTTGGAGTGGCCTCCTTCCCGCCCGAGATCGGGCTCCCTGATTCCCTCCGGAGTGGTGCGCTCATCAAAATGCATGCCGAGAGAGACCAGTTCGGCGATACGCTCGGGACCTTCGCTAACGATACTGCGCACGACCTCCTCGTCGCAGAGACCATCACCGGCAATGATGGTGTCCCGGACATGGAGGGCGACGGAGTCCTCATTGCTCGTGACACAGGCGATGCCTCCCTGGGCCCAGGCGGTATTGGAATCGGCCCGCGATTTCTTGGTCACAATGGCCACGGATCCGCTCTCGGATGCCTTAAGAGCAAATGTAAGGCCGGCAATGCCACTGCCAACCACAACATAATCAAAGGTTTTCATCGTGGGGAGGTTAGGAAAATATTGTCGATTAGTCTGACGGAACCGAAGCGTAGAGCTACCAAAGCTCGTGCGTTCACTCCGGGAGATAATTTTTTTAGCGGCTTTAGTGTTACCTCATCGACGATCTCTACATAATCGATCTCGGCTCCGGGAATGGCAGCTAAATCCCTCTTCAATCCCTGGCGCAGTCGAGCCACGGAGGTCTGCCCTACATTAGTAGCCTCAGCTTCCATGACCATAGCGAGAAGAGCCTGATAGATTTTCGGGGCGACGCGGCGGGACTCGGGAGAGAGGAGACGATTCCGTGAACTCAGGGCCAATCCATCCTCCTCGCGAACAGTGGGATGCCCGACGATCTTCATGGGAATCTTCAGGTCACGGACCATGCGGCGGACCACTGCAAGTTGCTGCCAGTCCTTCTCTCCGAAGAGCGCAATGTCGGGACGGACGATATTAAAGAGCATCGCGACCACGGTACAAACACCGTCGAAATGACCAGGTCTCGAGGCCCCACAAAGACCCAAAGAGAGGGAGGATTCGGTAACAGCAACCGAGGCATCCGTTGAATACATCTCTGCAGGTGCAGGGTGAAACAGAAGATCTACCCCTTCCCTCTTGCAGAGGGCCACATCCTCGGCGAAAGGACGGGGATACTTGGAGAGATCCTCCTTGGGTCCGAACTGCTTCGGATTCACAAAAATCGAGACGACGACACTCCCGCTCTTTCCCTCCGTACTCTTATTTGTGGCAAGTCGGTTGGCTCGACGGATCAGTGAGGCATGTCCCTCATGCAGGGCGCCCATGGTGGGAACAAAGACAACGGGCGAGGGCGCCCTTCTGCGCCATGCCGACACGGGGCCGATCAGGGCGGCCGTTTTCACCAGGGATTACTTGGCAGGAGAAGAGACCGGGGTCGGAGCCTTCATCAACTGCTTCTGGATTGCCGTGGGGCCGGCGAAAGATTTCACATGGAGAACGGAAATCACCAGTGTCAGAATAAAGAAGAGTCCGCCAAGCCAGACCGTGAACTTGGTCAGGACTGTGGTCGTCTGGGCGCCGAAAAGATTATCAGTGAGGCCTCCTCCGAAGGCAGCTCCCAAGCCTTCGCTCTTGGGACGCTGCATGAGGATGGTGAGGATCATCAGGAAACAGACGATCACGAGAACGGTTACAAGAAAAGGCATGAGGAGCCACATAGCTATTTAATAAAACCGGAAGGACTTCCCCTGTAAAGCCTGATCACTTGCTTGACCTAGGGGGAGTGGTCGCACCAAACTCTCCACTCAAATTCATTATCGCATGGCACGTAACACTAAGACCTCCAAGAAGCCTTCCGTCAAACCTACGACCAAGGCCCCTTTCACCAAGTCCCTCCCAAGCAAGGCTGCAAAGCCTGCAGTCTCGAAGGGTAATGGGAGCGGCGATTTCCAAGAGGTTCGCACACTGATCGACCTCCTGAAGAAGAACGATCTGGCCGTCCTGGAATTTGAGAAGGGTGATTTCAAAATCACTCTGAAAACTCCGGCCGGAGCCTCCGCTGGCACTACCCTAGTTCAGGGGCATGCCCAGCCAGCTGCCCATGCAGCTCCTGTTGCTGCAGCATCCCCCTCCGCCGAGAAGGCAAGCGCAGAACCTGCCAAGAGTAACTATAAGGAGATCACCTCCCCGATGGTTGGTACCTTCTACGCCTCCCCCTCCCCCGAATCACCTGCATTCGTCGAGGTCGGCAAGTCCATCAATGCCGAATCCGTGGTCTGCATCATTGAAGCGATGAAGGTCATGAACGAGATCAAGGCGGAAATCGCCGGCAAGGTCGTCGAGATCGTTGCCGAGAATGGCAAGCCGGTTCAGTTCGGCCAGGTCCTCTTCCGGGTCAGCTAAGGCAACCGGAACCCCGGATCACCGAACCCATGTTTAAGAAAGTCCTGATTGCCAACCGCGGGGAAATCGCCCTGCGAATCATTCGTGCCTGCAAGGAGTTAGGTGTCGGCACTGTAGCGGTTTACTCCGAACCAGACATTCATTCCCTGCATGTGCAGTTGGCTGACGAGGCCATCTGCATCGGCCCAGCCCCGGGCAGCGAGAGCTACCTGAGAATCGACCGGATCATCAGCGCGGCGGAAATCGCTGATGTCGATGCCATCCACCCAGGTTACGGATTCCTGGCAGAAAATGCGCATTTCGCCGAGATCTGCGCCTCGGCCAACATCGCTTTCGTCGGCCCCTCCCCGGAGTCCATTCGACTCATGGGTGATAAGAACAGTGCCCGCGAGTGCGCCAAGAAGGCAGGCGTCCCCATTTCCCCTGGTAGTGATGGCATCGTCCCGGATGAGAGCGCAGCAATCAAAGTAGCCAAGCAGATCGGTTACCCCGTGATGATCAAAGCAGTTGCCGGCGGTGGCGGTCGCGGCATGCGGATGGCCCATGATCAGGAGAGCCTCATTCAAGGCTTCCACAGTGCCCGAATGGAGGCCGACAAGGCCTTCGGCAACCCCGATGTCTACATTGAGAAGCTGATCGTCAACCCACACCATATCGAATTTCAGGTTTTCGGTGATAAGCACGGAAAGATCGTCCATCTTGGTGAGCGCGACTGCTCCCTGCAGCGCAGAAACCAGAAAATCCTCGAGGAATGCCCCTCCCCCCTCATGACCGAGGATCTTCGGAAGCGTATGGGCGAAGCCTCGATCCGTCTGTGCGAGACGGTCGGCTACTACAACGCCGGCACTATCGAGTACCTTGTCGATGATGATCTGAATTTCTACTTCATGGAGATGAACACCCGAATCCAGGTGGAGCATCCGGTAACGGAGGAGGTCTATGGAGTTGACCTCGTCAAACAGCAGCTTCAAGTGGCTGCGGGGCAACACCTCTCCGAGCATTTAGTCAATGCGAAGCCACGTCTCCACTCGATCGAGTGCCGCATCAATGCCGAAGATCCTGAAAAGAACTTCATGCCCTGCGCGGGTAAGATCGAGGCCTACTATGCGCCGGGTGGTCGCGGTCTCCGCATCGACTCGCACGCCTATGCGGGTTATCCGATCCCACCGAACTATGACTCGATGATCTCCAAGATGATCGCAACGGCTTCCACCCGAGAAGCGGCGATCGCCCGGATGTCACGTGCCCTCGGTGAGTACCAGGTCATCGGCATCAAGACGACGATTCCCCTCCACCGGGCAATCATGCAGAACCCGGACTTCCGTAAGGGAAAATACCACACGGGATTCCTGGAGAAATTCCTGAAGGATGGTGTGCCCGCTGTGAAGGAATAGAGGTCTTAGTGACCGGGCATGGTTATTCGGGAGAAAAAGCTGATCCCGTTATGAAAAAGATTACCGAGTGTCGCCTCTACGGGATCCTCGATACGGGGTATGTCGCCGCAGAGAGCATGGCCGCGATGGCCAGTTCGCTCATCGAGGGGGGAGTCGACATCCTCCAACTCAGGGCTAAGAAGGAGAGTCGTAAGGAAATCCGAACGATGGCCCTGGAACTCGCCCCGATCTGTCGGATGGCAGGCATTCCGTTCGTCCTCAATGATCACCCCGACCTTGTCCCCGAGACCGGTGCCGATGGAGCCCATGTGGGCCAGAATGATCTGAGCGTTGCAGAAGCGCGAAAGCTGGCTGGACCGGGGAGCATCATTGGCAAGTCCACGCATTCGTTGTATCAGGCCATGGCGGCAGTTGCGGAGTCTCCCGACTATATTGGTTTCGGCCCTCTCTTTGCCACAGCCACCAAACCCGACTACTCCCCGATAGGAACCGAACAGATCATTCAGGTCTATCGCTGCATTCCATTCCCCGTCTTCTGTATCGGCGGAATCAATCTGGGTAATCTTGCCGCGGTTCGTAATTGCGGTGCAAAACGCGTCGTCATTGTTTCCGATCTGCTGATAGCCGAGGATCCCACAACCAGGACGGCTGCTTGCAAGGCGCTCCTTTCCGAATAGTCGTGGCCGTACGCGATCTTCTCCGCTTTCTTCAAGGTGTGCAGGAGGATTGCGGCGGGGTGATTCCCTTCGCGCGATTTATGCAGGAGGCTCTCTATCACCCGGCTCTTGGATACTACTCATCACAAATCCATGATGTAGGCATTGGCGGGGATTTCTCCACTTCGGCCACGCTCGATCCCTTGCTCGGAGAGGCCATTGCAAAATGGATCACGACAAGAGCAAGGAAGGCAACAATGCTTGGATGGAGAAGGATTCCCGTGATCGAGATCGGCGCTGGCAGCGGCTTGCTTGCATGCTCAGTCCTGCGCCATCTCGATTGGAAGACTCGCTGGCAGGTCGATTACATGATTTGCGAGACCTCAACCATTCTTCGCACGAAACAGCAAAAGAACCTGCACTGGCAAGGTGTCCGGTGGATTGACTCGGTTCAGGAGGGACTCATAAAAAATGATGGCAAGGCCCTGATCTTTAGCAATGAGCTGGTGGATGCCTTTCCCTGCAGAGTCTTTCAAAAATCGGGAACAGGTTGGCGGGAGCTTGGCATTATTCTGCATCCGGATGGCTCTCTTTCCGAAACAACCTTTCCTTCCATGGCTCCATCCCCCCCTGATTCATGGTTCGCAGAATTTGCCGATTTACCCATTGGGCAAAGACTGGAACGTCATGACTCCTATCGCGCATGGCTTGGAGCCTTGAGTGCGCTATGGAAGGAAGGTTTCCTGCTCACGATCGACTATGGAGATACCGCCGCAAATCTTTACTCACAGAGACCTTCGGGATCGCTTCGCGGATATTGGAAACATGAACGGATCACGGGTTCCCAGATCTATGCGCGCTTCGGCAAACAGGATCTCACAGCAGATGTGAACTTCAGCGATCTGATCGCATGGGGAGAATCCCTTGGATGGCGGCAGGAATCTTTCTCGACTCAAAGGGAATTCCTGAAGCACTGGATCTCTCCGAAAAAAACCTCGGGCTCATCCAGTCGATTCCTCATTCCAGGAGATGCCGGTGACGCCTTCAAGGTACTGGAACAAAGTCCGCAGATTATTACTGCTACCCACTCCGCGAACACTTGATGCGCTGATCCGATCAGTGCGAGGCCGAAAGCGGGCTGGAACCAGCTTGTGAGGAGGGGCTGAAGGCAAAGGGAAGCGTCACTTGCGGAAGATCCTTGAGTGTAAGACTGAGGAGCGCTCCATACTGAGTCTGCTGGCTGGTGGTGTAACCCTGAGCCTGGTTGTTACGAACCTCGACACCAAGCGAAACAATCCAGCTCGAGAGATCACGATGGATCATGTAACGCTCATAGATGAGTGAGTTGGGTTGGCCGGGCTGGACGTTGTAGATTTCCTGGGCGCTCATCGACCAGTGATCGTTCACTCGCCAGAAAGCACTGAACGGATATTGGTTTCCGTTCTGGTTGACGTTCTGGTTCTGTTCGCCCGAGGTATTCAGTCCTTGGTAGTTATTGATATAGCGGGTGCCAAATCCAAAGCTGAAATTACGCACTGGCATGAACATGAGATCCGTATTGAGTTCGGTAAATCCATCTGAATCGAGCGGCACCTGAGATCCCACCTTGAAGTTAAACCAACTCACCGGGGCGAAAGTAAATCTGTTGTTGAGGTTAGAGAGCGGACCGTTGAAGTAAGGATTGACCCCGTTCACATCCGCAAAACTGTCGAGATAGAACCAGTCAACGGTCTCCCCATCGCGACGGGTCTGGAGACGGTTTCGTACACCGAGACGCCAGATTGCCCAACTATCGATCGTGTCAATGGCCCCGAACTCGGGAAAGTCGAGCGGCTCCAACTGTGTGGAACTCGGCTGATAACCAGATTTGGTAGTGGCATTGGGATTGTTTGGCAGAAGCCGGTCGAACTGCGGAATCTGATTCACATTCGGACCGCCGGCATACACTCCGGAAAGCATGCTGTACGGCTGGAAGACATGCCGAAGTCCATCCAGCCCAAGCAAGCCGCTCTGAACTCCCTCGAAACTCTGGGAAATCTTGAAAGAATTTTCCAAGCTGGCATTGACGATCGCTCGCATCTGATTTCCCGTTGTGACAAGTGAGTTTGTGCCAGTTGGGGTGTAAGGATAGGGGACGATCTGACCCAAGGCATTCGTGTAGTAACTTCCTTGCGAATAATAAGTGCCCCGGATACCGGCCGTGGGGATTGTGGAGAGCCACCCAAAGAATGTCTGCGGAGCACTGATCTGATGGAAGGTGTCGAAGCGTGCGCTACCGTAATTGATATTACTGGGCACCGTAGCCGAAGGTTGACCATTTGCATTCTGCGGGGGGTTGTCTGAGAAATTTCGGTTAAGCTGCCCCAGCGAGGTGGTTCCATCGTAGAAAATCGGAAGTCCGAAAAGAGGCTCCTGCTTGAAATCGATAGCCGCCTCGGGCTTGCGCTGCGTGGTCTCCTGAAAGCCATTCATTTGCCAACGGGTCACCAAGGACATGGCATAGATGTCATCCAGCTTGGTAAGGGTAATGTTGTTATCGGGCTGTGGATTAAAGCGATTCTCCACAGGATAGTAATCCTCCATGAAATTTGCGTCACTCAGCTTCGTGATATCAAACGTCGCATAAACATCATCCGAAAAATAGAGATGTTGCTGGAATCCGACACGGTAGCGAGAGGCTCCGGGGGTAGGCGCGGGAATCGCATCATTAAACTTCCCGGGATTTGTGTCGTTCACATAGTAGGAGATGAACTGGCCAACGTTACGGTCATTCTTTCCGAATTTGAGATTAGCGTCGAAACCGACGGCATAACCATGCTCCGTTCTGTAATCGGAACGAAGGGTGGCAAGGAAATTGTCACTCGACCCAAGTGGGAAGGTGTAGGCGGTGAGAAGGTAGCCTCCCCAGTTCGAATCATATCCGGGTGAGAACTGAAACCCCTGATGCGTCAGGCTCGAATACGCGTAGGGAAGCCAAAAGACTGGGATCTTCCCCACATAAACGGTGGAGTTCAGGAGCACCACGCGGTCGTTTGTGTAGAGACGGATCGTCTTTGCCTGCACATGCCAGTCAGGCATGGAGGAATCGGAGGTGGTGAGGGAGGAGTCCCTGAGATTGAACTGTCGGGTGCCGAATCCACGGGCGGATAGGGAGCTGAACTTCAGGGGGTAATGGCTGCCATCGAATTCCAGCGCGCGGGTCTGCTTGGTTTCGAGATTGTAAAAGACGCGCTGTCCGCTGAAGAGGTTGTCACTGCTGTAAATGCGCACATTCCCCAGCAGCAGGACATCGCGGGTGTCAGGATTGTATTCGGCATGATCCGCATAAATGGCAATGCCATTATAGTGAATCTGGACGTTGTTATCCGCGATGGCGGTGCCATTTTCGAAGCGCGTGTCCCCATCGGCGGTGATTTCGACCGGTTTATCACCGAAATTTCCAAACTGAGCCCGCAGCAGGCCGCTTGCGGAGAGAAGTAATACGAAAACCAGAAGAAAGCGGCGCATGAATGGTAGCCTTGTAGGCTAAGGTGGACACCCCCCCGTTCAAGGAGAAAATCTCCCCCTCTTCAAGATAGCTTATGGATCTAACGGATGAAAATGAGATCCCGTGATTACAGTTGCTTGGTAGGATGCCTGATATCCTGAGCACTTACCGCAAAGACGATATCCTCGGCGATATTGCAGGCATGGTCACCGATACGCTCCAGGCAGCGGCTGATAAAGATCAGGTTGAGGTAGCTGGGAAGATTGGCAGAATCATCCTGCATCCTATTAATCAAAACATCGGTGAGTTCTCTGTTAAGTTGATCCAACTCCTTGTCACGAGACTTAAGCTCGACCGCCAGCGCGTCGTTACGCTCGGCAAAGGAACGGACGGCGTCATCGAACATCGTCAGGGCAAGACGAATGGGATGATCAAGCAGATGAAGTTCGGGAAGTTGAGGATGCTCGTTGAGCTTGCGTGCGCGTCGGGCGATATTAACGGCCTGATCGGCGACCCTCTCGATATTTGCTCCGATCTTGATCGAGGAAATAACCTCGCGAAGATCCGAGGCCACAGGCTGGAAACGGCTCATAACCTCGATCCCCTCATGGTCAATCTGCATTTCAAGCAAGTCGATCTCCTCGTCGTCGGCGATGGAGTTATTGCACCAGTCGTCGTCACGCTCCAGCAAACCTTTGATAGAATTCTTGAGATTCAGTTGCGCTAGACTGGACATCTTCAGCACGCTGCTCCGGAGCTGGTCCAGTGCCGTGGTAAAAATTGAAATCGTATGAACTTTGGAGGGCTCTTTGTGCATGAAGGTAATCGAAGCGATCAACCGAAGCGGCCGGTGATGTATTCTTCGGTCTGCTTCATCGAGGGATTAGTGAAGATTTTGCGTGTGTTGTCAAATTCCACAAGATTTCCGAGATAGAAAAATGCAGTTAACTCGGAGACGCGGCTGGCCTGCTGCATGTTGTGGGTGACGATAACGATGGTGAAGTCCTTCTTCAGTTCGATGATTAGCTCCTCGACCTTCGCTGTCGCGATCGGATCCAAGGCAGAGCAGGGCTCATCCATGAGCAGGATCTCGGGACGACTGGCAACCGCACGGGCAATGCAGAGACGCTGCATCTGTCCACCGGAGAGTCCGAGAGCGCTGTCGTGGAGGCGATCCTTGACCTCATCCCAGAGAGCTGCGGAGCGCAGGCAGCGCTCAACGGTCTCCTCCAACACGGAACGGGTATTCTGACCTGCGATCCGGAGTGGATAGACGATATTCTCAAAGATCGACATCGGAAAGGGGTTCGATTTCTGGAAGACCATTCCAATCCGTCGACGGAGGGCAATAATTTCGACAGTGGGATCGTAGATGCTCGTGCCATGAATCGTGATATCCCCTTCGTGACGCACCCCGGGAATAAGTTCGTTCATCCGGTTGAAATTGCGAAGCAGTGTCGACTTTCCACAACCCGAGGGCCCGATGAAGGCGGTCACCCTGCGCGAGGGAATCTCCAGATTGATCCCATGAAGAGCCTCCTTCTTGCCGTAGAAAAACTTGAAGTTATCGACCTTGATAAAGTTCGTTTCACCGGGAGCAAAATCATTGGTGAGTTCCAAAGGGTGCTGGGAAGCTTCGGTGGTCATGGATGTGTGTTCTTCGGTGGAGATGATTCCGACTAAGGTTAAAAAAAGAGATTAGCGGTGTTTCGGGGCAAAAATCACCTGAGCGAGAATGTTGCTTAGAGTCACCAAGGCAACGAGGACCAGCGAGGCCGACCAAGCCAGCTTGATATGGTAGGCGTAGGGGAGCGAGGCGAAGTTGTAGATCAGCACTGAGAGGGAGGCCGTCGGCTCCATGATACCCTTGATCCAGTTCTGGCTGAAGAGGGCCGTGAAGAGTACTGGAGCGGTCTCACCGGCAGCACGCGCCACGGCAAGCATGACTCCGGTCATGATGGCAGGCATCGCCTCGGGAAGGACAATGCGCCAGATCGTCTGGAAGGGAGTGGCACCTACGCCAAAGGAAGCTTCACGGAAGGCGTAGGGAACCCCTAACAACGCCTGCTCAGCAGTCAGCAGGATCGTGGGGAGGATCAGGATGGCCAGCGCGATTCCTCCGGCGAGAGCGGAGAATTTGTGAGTCGTCATCACCACAGCTGCAAAAGCGAAAACACCGCAGATGATCGAGGGAATCCCGGTAAGCAATTTGGCAACGAATCGCACAGCGGAAGCCAACCACGAAACAGGCGCGTATTCGTTGACAAAAATCGCCGCCAAAATCCCAAGTGGAACCGAGAACATAAGCGAGATCCCGACCATGACAAGAGTCCCAAGGATGGCATTTCCAAAACCTCCACCATCCATGCCTGGAGCAGGGGGAAGCTGCGTGAAGAGATTCGCCGAGAGAAAGGGGAATCCGTTCTGGATCACCAGAATCACGATTGAAAAAAGCGGCACCAGCGTCAGCAGGGAGAGCGCGATGCACAGGCCAGTCAGGAAGCGATTGCGGAAAAGCCTGAAGACAGAAGTCCCTTTTCCGTCAGCGGAGAAGAAATTTTTATCAGAGTGAGCGGCTGTGCTTGTCATGAGTCGAGTCAGGTTTAACGAAGGCCAGCCGTGGCTTTCTGGGTACGACGGAGAACTGCCTCACCCGCGATATTCACTCCGAGAGTAAGCATGACCAGCAGGGCTGCAGCATACATGAGGGCGCTGACCTGAATGCCATCGGCCTCGGCAAACTGGTTGGCAAGAAGGGCCGAGAGAGTATTGGAGGGGGAGAGCAGCGACCAGGAAAGGCGTTGACTGTTTCCGATGAGCATGGCCACCGCCATGGTCTCCCCCATCGCCCTACCAAATGCCAGAATACCTGAAGCCACAATGCCAGGAGCAGCCGTCGGTATGATGACGCTCAGGATGGTCTCCCAGCGGGTGGCACCGAGGGCATAAGATCCTTCGCGGAGCGCGTAGGGAACCGCCACCAGGGAGGAGCGCGAGATCGCGGTAATCGTGGGAAGAACCATCAGGGCCAGGACAAGACTGGCCGTCAGCAGGCTGTTGCCATAGGCGGGTCCCGCAAGAAACGGGATAAAGCCAAATTTAGCGGCGATTACAGCCCCGTACTTTTGCACCAGAGGAATCACCACAAAAATCCCCCAAAGTCCGTAGACAACACTTGGGATGGCAGCCAGTAACTCAACAACAAAACGAATGACCTGACGGATCGCCGGAGGAAGGAAATCCTCACTCAGAAAGAGAGCAATGGCTAATCCAAGAGGCAGAGCCACTAAGAGCGCCAGAAAACTACTGGCTGCGGTACCGATCAATACCGGCAAGACACCAAAGACTTCTCTGTTCGGACTCCATTGAATTCCCGTAATGAATCCGAGGCCAAACTTGCTGATGGCTGGCCAAGCCTTGAACAAGATCTCCCCAACGATGAAAGCCAGGAGGGTAATGGTCAAGACCGAGGCTAGCAGACAGGCCATCCGGAAGAAGTCCGGACGAGGTCGGTATTCCTGAGTAACGGGACGGGAGGGTCCTGTCGTTGAGATGTTACCGCCCACTGGAATAATGGCCTGCTGGTGGGGTCAAATAGAACCTTACTTGACGGTGGCAAGGGCGGACTGAACCTTGGCCACTACGTTTGTTGGAAGCGTGATATAACCGAGCTCAGGAGCGACTGCCTGACCTGTGGTGAGACCGTAGTTCACGAAGGCCTTCACAGCTGTCGCCTTGGCGGCATCGGTGTAAGTTTTCTTCACGAGGAGCCAAGTGAAAGTGGCAATCGGGTAGTCGTTGGCACCTTCAGGATCGGTGATAAAAGCGCGGAGATTCTCAGGAAGGTTCACTGAGGCAAGCGTTGCCGCACCACTCTCGATGCTCGGAGAGATGAAGTTACCGGCCTTATTCTGAAGAGCGGCCATAGTGAGCTTATTGTTCTCGGCATAACCAAACTCCACATAACCGATGGCTCCCGGGGTCTGCTTGATAAGGGCGGTGACACCATCATTACCCTTGCCGGCAACACCGACGGGCCAGGTCACGGACTTACCGCTTCCAACCTTACTGGCAAAGTCAGGGCTGACTGCGTCCAGGTGGGCGGTGAAAACAGCCGTCGTTCCACTGCCATCCGAGCGGGCGACAACAGTAACGGGCAGATTAGGAAGCGTGATGCCAGCATTGTCCTTGGCAATGATCGGATCGTTCCAGCTCTTGATGGTGCCGAGAAGGATTCCGATATAAGAATTGCGGGAAAGCTTCAGACCCGCCTGAACTCCAGGGATATTATAGGCAAGAACGATTGTTCCGGCCGTTGCGGGAAGCATCAGGACATTGCCGTTGATCTTGGTGATCTCGGCATCAGACATTGCGACGTCACTGGCACCGAAATCGGTGATTCCATCGCTGAACTGCTTCACGCCCGCACCGCTTCCTACTCCCTGGTAGTTCACCGTGGTGTCGGCATTAGCCTTATGGAAATCGGCGGCCCAACGCAGGTAGAGAGGAGCAGGGAAAGTGGCTCCGGATGCGTTAAGCGCCGTGGCGGCCTTTGCCTGAAAAACAGAAGAGGCAAGGAGAGTTGCAAATAGGAAGTTACGTGTCATCGGTTTATGGAATAAGTAGATTACTCAGAGTGATTTTGTGAAGAAAGACAATCCCTTTCGTGTGACATTCCTGACACGAAAACTCCACGAAATTCCGTCCAAACGCACTTATCTGCGATAGTTCCATTCATCAGTTCCATAGCGCGTTAGGACCAACTCCCTCGCCTCCATCAGTAGGGGAGCACCGAGTTTCTTGATTTCAAGGGAATGACTAAAGGCCTTCACCCATCTCTGTGGGGGGATCAGGAGGGGATCCCATCCAGGGATATCATAAATACTGAGGCTCCCCTGGTAGAGGAGTGCTCCCCCACTGCGCCGGAGGGCGCCACCAAGTACCTTCTTGCCCCCGATCAGAAGATCGTCGTTAGCCGGTGCCTGAAAGCATGCGGCACCCAGCTTCACATCTCGGGCTCCAGCGAGACCTACAGAGACGAGAAGTTGCGATCGAATCCACTCGGCCAATCTCCCGTGCAGCGTCGCGTAGAGAGCAGTCGGGGATTCCGAGGCCATTTTTTCTCCCGGGGGAATCATGAGGGAAAAGGTCAGATCTGCTCCGTGAGAGACCATACCTCCCCCGGTCCATCGTCTCACAGCAGGAATACTAGGGAAGCTGGTCTGGACTTCCTCGATCTTCTGAAAATAGCCGAAGGTCACCCAGGGGGATTCCCAGTGGTAAATCCTGAGAGTTGGCCGGGAGACTTCTTTTAACAGCACCTCATCCAGCGCCATCTGCATCGGCCCGTCGAATGCCTCTCCCGAATGAGTGGGTGGCAAAAGGTCCATTCGAGAGAACATTTCCTTATGCTGAACTCTCCCGGAGCCACGCCGCCACACCTTTTTCTTCCCGACTCCTCCCGCACTGCTCTACGCTCTTTTTTATGGCAACGTCAGATTCAGGAAACACACCCAAGGAATCAGCCGGCAAAGGCCTCGGAAAGGGGCTTGGGAAAGGATTGGGCAAAGGCCTGGGCGCCCTCATCAACACGAGGGTGGCTGCACCAGTCCCCTCAGAGGAACATGGCGAACGCATCCAGCAGATCCGCCTCGACCAGATCATCGCCAGCCCTCTCCAACCTCGCACCGAGTTCCGGGATGACCAACTGCGTGATCTGATAGATTCGATCCGCGAGCGGGGTATAATCCAGCCCCTGATCGTCCGCCTGGTGGGCGGCAAGTACGAACTGATCGCCGGTGAGCGTCGCATGCGTGCCTCGCTTGAAGTAGGCCTGACCGAGGCGCCTGTCATCGTTCGCAAAGCCTCAGATCAGGAGGTTCTTGAGCTGGCACTTATCGAGAACCTCCAGCGAGCAGACCTCAATCCCATCGAGGAAGCCAACGCCTACAGCCGCCTCTCCAAGGAATTCCGCCTCTCCCAGGAAGAGATCGCCAAGCGTGTCGGCAAAAGCCGCCCAGCCGTTGCCAATGCGATGCGCCTCATGGAACTCGATCCCGAAGTCCAGGCTCACCTCACCAAGGGACGACTCACCGTAGGCCATGCCAAAGTCCTGCTCGGCCTTAAGAACCCCGAGGAGCAGCGCCTGCTGGCCGAGAAGCTGATCAGGATCAATGCCTCGGTGCGTGACGCCGAGCAACTCGTGGCGGAACACCTTGCCGGATCAACGGGTGAGAAAAAGAGGCGTGGAGGTAAAAGCCGGATCACGAAAGAGGCTCCGGCCCATATCAAAAATATCGAAAACCGCCTCCGCCAGCGTTTCAACACTGGAATCTCCCTCCACCACGGAGACAAAAAAGGGCATATCTCCATCGACTATTATGGGAACGACGATCTCCACCGTCTCCTAGGAGAACTTGGGGTCCAGTTGGATTGATGCTACGTTAGCGTTATGCGCGTCCTGAGCCCATTAATCCGCTTTATCGACTCGGATTATTTTCCCAAGGGAATCGAGGCAACCCGTGCCATGCCCGAAACGATGGAATGGGGCAGAGCCATTCCCTTCATCATTCTTCATCTGGGATGTCTCGGGGTCCTTTGGGTTGGATGGAGCCCCACAGCTGTGGCCGTCTGCGCAGTGCTCTATGTGGTGCGGATGTTTTTTGTCACTGGCATCTATCACCGCTATTTCTGTCATAAATCATATAAGGCCTCCCGCACGGTCCAGTTCCTCTTTGCCCTCCTCGGACTGCTCTGCGTCCAGCGCGGTGCCCTCTGGTGGGCCGCCGTCCACCGGCATCATCACGCCCATTCGGACGAGACTGTCGATGTCCACTCGCCAAGGCAGAAGGGTTTTCTCTGGGCACACATCGGGTGGATGACCAGCAGCAGAAACTTCCCCACCGACTACAGTCTCATTCCCGATCTGACAAAATTTCCGGAGCTTGTTTTCCTCAACCGCTTCGACCTGATCGGTCCTCTGCTGGTGGCCCTCCTCACCTACGGGCTGGGAGCCGCGTTGCATGCATTCGCACCAGGTCTTCATACCTCGGGTCCCCAAATGCTGGTATGGGGAGGCTTCATCAGCACCGTGCTTCTGTTCCACGGCACCTGCTGCATCAACTCCATGGCCCATGTCTGGGGAACACCGCGCTACGACACGGGGGACGACAGCCGCAACAGCTTTCTCCTGGCCATCATCACCCTCGGGGAGGGATGGCATAACAACCATCACCGCTACCAGTCCTCGGCGCGTCAGGGATTCTACTGGTGGGAGATCGATCCCACCTACTACACCCTGCGTCTGCTCGCCATGCTGGGCATCATCAGCAATCTCAAGCGCGTCCCTGAAAGCGTCTACCGAGAAGAGAAGCAACTTGTGCATGGAAACTGAGGAAAAGAGTCGCCCCCGTATTGCTGTTGTCGGCACGGGGGTCTCGGGCCTCTCCTGCGCCTGGGGCTTACGCGACATTGCGGATCTTACGCTCTTCGAGTCGGAGAAGCGACCTGGAGGGCATACAAATACGGTGACCGTGGAGGAGGAGGGTCGGGAGATCCCGATCGACACGGGATTCATCGTCTTCAACAAGGTCACCTATCCCAACCTCTGCCGTCTCTTTGGAGAACTCGGCATCGCCATCAAACCGAGCGAGATGTCCTTCAGCGTGCAGCACGCCGCCAGCGGACTCGAGTACAATGGCATGGGGTTGAACAAGCTCTTCGCCCAGCGTCGTAATATCGGCAACATCCGCTTCCTGATGCTGATCGCCGAGATCATGCGATTCTTCCGTGTCGGCAGAAAGTGGCTACGCGATGAAGCCGAAGGCGATTCCTCGGACGAGAGGGCGGATTTGGACTTGGAGGATCTGGCCGCATTCTGCAAGAGGCACGGCTTTGGGCGCGACTTCCTCGATCTCTACCTCATTCCGATGAGTTCCGCCGTCTGGTCGACGGAGCCGGGTCGCATCCTCGACTTTCCGGCTTCGACTCTACTGCACTTCTTCCATAATCATGGATTTCTCGGCATCACCACGCACCATCCCTGGTTCACGGTGGATGGCGGAGCCCGCACGTATGTGGAAAAGATGCTGAAGGCTCTGGGCCAGCCTCGTCTCGGCGATCCGGTTGTTGCAGTGGAGGAAAAAGAAGATGGGGCCTGGGTCACGACAGCATCCGGAAAACGCGAGCGCTTTGACATCGTCATCCTTGCCTCCCATGCTGATCAAAGCCTCAGGCTCCTTGCCGCTCCCACAGAGCAACAACAGCGTCTCCTCTCTGCCTTCCACTACCAGCGGAACGAAGCCTCCCTACACACCGATGCGTCGGTGATGCCGATGCGCCGCTTGGCCTGGGCCTCGTGGAACTTCCGAGTCGAGCTGGGACCTGACGGACATCAGCGTGCGGCCACCCACTATTGGATGAACGCCCTGCAGGGAGTCTCTAAAAATCAGGACTACTTCGTCTCCCTGAACAGCAACGACCGGATTGATCCGGCACGTCTCCTCTACCGGACGACCTACGATCATCCTGTCTTCACCCTGGATGCGATCCGGGCCCAAAAAGAGATCCCAAAGCTGAACCACTCCGGACGACTCTTCTTCTGCGGCAGCTATTTCCGTTATGGTTTTCACGAGGATGCCTGCATGGCGGGATTCGATGCAGCAAAGGCCGTCATCCGATCTTTAAAAAAGAACTAATACGGAACTCATGAACTCAAGAAAAGAGGAGATTTCAAAGTCTTCTGTCCTTGAGAACGCTTCCTCTCCTCGCACCCTGGTCCTGCCCGTATGATCACCCCCCGACTTCGGGGCTAATCAATCCGAAATTCCTGTCTTCCTGTTTTCCATATTAAAATTTTCCCATGACGCCCCCCCTCCATTCCTGCCTCTATGAGTGCACGGTCTTTCATCGGAGACTTGCACCCAAGAAGCATGAATTCCTCTACCGGATCTTCTACTTCCTGATCGACCTCGACGAACTCGAGATCATTGATCGATCCCTCAAGCTCCTGAAGATCAACCGATCTGGTCTCTACAGCTTTTGGGAGAGCGACCACATCAGTCATGGGGCTCCTTCAGCACGTGAAAATATTTGCCGGTATTTGAGATCACAGGGGATCTTGGAACCGGTGGGCAAGATTCTGCTCCTTACGCTGACCAGATTCGCTGGATACATCTTCAACCCGATCTCGATCTACTACTGCTTTGACACATCAGGTTCTCCACTCACCTCGGTGGCCGAAGTGGGGAACACCTTCGGGGAGTGGAAGCCTTACCTGGTTCCCCTCAAGGAAGATGGGACTTTCGAGACTCGCGTGGTGAAGCACTTCTATGTCTCCCCTTTCTCCGATCTCGATCTTGAATTTGATTTTCGCTTCCACATCCCGGGAGAGCGCCTTCAGGTCTTCATCGATGATTATCGGGGTGAGGAGCGTGAACTCATCAGCATTTTAACGGGAAAAAGCGTCCCCCTCACCGATAGGAACCTCCTTTCCTTTTGTTTAAAATACCCTTTCCTGACGCTTCAAGTCATCATCGGCATCCACTGGCAGGCACTTCTTCTCTGGCTGAAAGGACTCACGGCCCGTCGCAAGGAGGCCCGGCCTGAACTTCAACAAGGGATCCACCGCCCTCACAAATCTCTCGCCAACCACCCCTCTTCCTGCGCCCACTCTGGACAGGAATCGAATTCCCACAATTCTTAAAATCTCTAACCTCAACGATCATCACGATGAGCACTCCAGAATCAGATACCAAAACAGATCTCCACACGGAACTCCTCAAGAGCATTGCCGCCAGCCTCAAAGCCATCCACTCGAGCCTCGAGAGCCTCACAGGTGCCGTCGAAGGGGTTGCTGAGTCGATCGAGAAGGCTCACGAACCCGAGGGTGACCTAGGTGTTCATCTCGTCTCCTCACTGAAGGAACTCACCTCGGCCCTGCACAAGCGAGCCCAGCAGGAGCGTAGCTTCCAGCCGCAGCAGCAGGGACAGCGTCAGCAGAATCAGCACCCCAACCAGCAGGGAGGACGCCGTGACGATCGCAACCAGCGCGGTCGCCAGCAGGAGAACCGCCCCCCTCAGCAGGGTCATGAGCACTCTGCCCACTCCGAGCAGACAGAGGAACACCATCAGGGCAACTTCGAGGACCATGACAGCCCTGTGGTTTCCTACCGCGAAGAGCGGACTGATTCACCTTTCGAGCCTCATCAGGAGCAGCATCACTCCGAGGATTTGGTTCCAGATTCTCAGGGCAATCTTCAGGGCAGCACCAATGCTGATGAGGAATCTCCCGTTTCCCCTTCTTCTCCTTCCAAGCGTCCCAGATCAGATGCTCGGTCCAATGCCAGACCCAACCGCCGCCGCAGGGGCAATGGCGGGGGGAAGCCTCCGGTTAATCAGGCCCCCGCAGCCTAGGGAAATTCCCTAGAGACTTTTTGAAGCTCTCTGATTCCTCAGAGAGTCCGGCAGGCTTCCACGAAGCGGCGCACCTTCTCCGGATCCTTGCGGAATCGGATCGGCTTTCCTTCTGCATCGAGAAGGTTCGTAGCAGTACAGGTATCGGCACCTGCTGGGTTGGTGAATCGTAATCCCTCGGCCACATTCTCGGGTGAGAGTCCCCCAGCGAGGATCACCGGAATGTGACTTTGGCTCACGAGATCCCTAGCCACATCCCAGTCGCAGAGCTTGCCAGTAATACCGACATGGCCAGCCACAGGCTGCGCCTCGCCACCAACGAGAAGGGTATCGGTCAGAAACCAGTCGCTGGATTCTTGAAGCAGATGTCCAAGCTCCAACGTCGGCACATGAGTTCCCAAGCCCGGCGGAGCGATCGGAATCGTCCTCATGATCTCCACCTGGGGGAAGCACTCCTTGACGCCCAACTGCAGGAGATTCGCCGCTGAAACAGCAGCCTCATCAACCACGTGCCCGATATTCAGGGCATCGCAGAAATGAACAATGTCGGGCTGATACCAATCAATCACGCGATGGACGGCCTCCGGATCGGCAAAGAGAGGAATGATACTACTCTTGCGTCCAGCTGCGCGGATGACGTTCACCGATTCCTTCAGTGCCGGGATCATCCAATCCTGGGAGGAAAGGATTACCCCACCGATATGATCGACACCGCACTCCGCCATGAGAGCTGCTTCCTTCGGCTCCTGAATCTCGTAAATTTGAACGATCATAGTAAGGGCATGATTTGCAGAGAGTGGAAACTTCCCGAAGCAAAAAGAAGCACATGGCGGTAATTATGATAACCTTTTGCCGTTAATAGTTATCACCCTGCATCATGCGCAAAATCATCCACATCGACATGGATTGCTTCTATGCCGCTGTGGAGATGCGAGAACGGCCTGAGTTATCGGGGCACCCCATTGCTGTGGGGGGTGGGAGCCATCGCGGCGTGGTCACGACCTGTAACTACGAGGCCCGTAAGTTCGGAGTACGATCAGCAATGCCGGGGTTCATGGCACGGGAGCGCTGTCCTGACTTGGTCTTCCTTCCACTTCGATTCGATCTCTACCGCGCCGCGTCTCAGCAGATCCGTCAGATCTTTTATGACTACACCCCACTGGTGGAGCCTCTCTCCCTCGATGAGGCCTACCTGGATGTGACCGCAGCCTCTGGAGGGGGGCGTTACGCCTGGGATATTGCCAAGGAAATCCGGGCGAAGATCCTGAAGGAGACCGGCCTGACCGCTTCTGCAGGCATTGCCCCGAACAAGATGCTCGCCAAGATCGCCAGCGACTGGCGCAAACCCAACGGTCAATTCGCCATTCTGCCGGAGCAGGTTCAGGAATTCATGGCCGCACTCCCGGTGCGTAAGATCTGGGGCATCGGGCCCAAGAGTGCGGAGCGCTTCGCTGAGCGTGGTATCCATACCTGCGCAGATCTTCAGAAAATGACCTTGCCGGAAATGGTTGTTCAGTTCGGAAAGTGGGGTGAGGAGCTCTATCAACTCTGCGGGGGTACGGATGATCGGGAGGTTCAACCGCATCGCATCAGCAAGTCGCTAAGCAATGAAACCACCTTCAGCGATAATCTCGTCTCTTTGGAGCAGTGCCTGAACGCCATCACAGAGCTCTCCACGGAACTGATCGATGAGTTGCGTCAGAAGGCCCCGGAGAGAAAGATCCGCAAGGCCTTCGTGAAGGTGAAATTCGCCGATTTCGCCCGGACGACCAAGGAATGCCTCTGCACCGAGCCCTCGACTGAGATTTACCAGACCTTGCTCACCGAGGCCCATGGGAGAAAAAATCTCCCGATTCGTTTGCTGGGGACAGGGGTTCGCTTTGATGAAGGGAGCCTCGAGAGCGCGGAGGAATCACAGCCGGAGCTTTTCCGGTGAGGCCGAAATTTTAAGGAATCTTCAGAAAAGGTGTAGCCCCAAAAGGCACACGCAACGGATGCGAAGCAACGGCCGGCAAGCCAAAATCACCAAAAGCAGAATGGGTTCCTGACCATGACGCAAATCCTATGGAAGGTATGCACGAGCAATCACAACCTCTGTGACTACATGCCTGCATTCTGTGCATCTTGTGGCAGAGATTTTGTTTCATCATATCCAAGGACACGGCGAGCCAATAAGCATAAACTACCGCCCTCATTGACCAGCCACAGTTCTTGAGTAACGATCAAGGAATGTTCCTTCCTGGCCAAGCCGTTGTTTGTATCGATGATGCCTTCCCCCTCGGGATCCAGGCCCTCTACGACCAGCTCCCCAAGAAAGGCAACACCTACCATATCCGGGATCTGGTACCTGGCTGCGACTTCAATGCGAATCCCGGTGAGGTCGCCGTCTACCTCACGGAACTTCGCAATCCGAGTAACAAGGTCGGGATCGAGCGGGGGTTCAAGGCAGAGCGCTTTGCTCCCTTGGATACGGAGGAGACCGAAGAGGAGGATATTTTCCATCTCGATGAGGTTCTCCCCTCCCCGAATCAGAAACCCGTCAGGAGTCCGGAACTGACCCCTACTTGGTAAGTGGGGCGAGTCCAGGGCTGGGAAACTTCTTTACCTACCCTATCCTACTCCTCAGAAGCATTCAGCTTCAGGATCCTCTTCACTTCGGCAAAAGCCTTAGGATTCTGGTGTGCTCCGTGGTCGCTAGGGACAATGCATTCGGACTCTGCTCCATCCATGTGAGAACTCCAGTAGGGAACAACGCCATCGGATGAATGTGGCGAGTCACGACGCCCCCGATCCCCGATGATCGTGTGGTACGGGATACCATTCACGATCGGAATCGTATTGATCATGCGGACAAAGCGGTTCTTGGGCGAGAGGGTGTCGATGCTGTTCGGGGCGCGCTTAAGTTTGAGATCATTGGCATGGAAGGTTGCCACCTTGAGCGCGTCATTACCGGCCAGGAGCAGCTTCCTGGGAGTTCTCACAAGCATGGAGCCGATCCTTCCGATGGAGAGCGATGCCATTTCGCTACCCTTGAGCGGTGAGGAGATGAAGATCACCCTGCCGATCTCGGGACGATGCTTGAAGATCAGGGCATCGGTGTAGAGTTTCTTGGAAGAAGCAGGGAGATTGGTTTCGGCAGGAGCGTGATTGAAAAGCTTCTTCCAAAGGGTATCACCCGTATCCGTGATCAGGAGTCTGCTGATGCATCCACCCATGCTGTGTCCGATAACGACCATCGGCTTATGGAGCGGAAAGCGTTTCTCGGCACCATCGAGATTCTCTCGAAGGATTGATGCGGAGTAGGGATAGGGATATCCCGAGGGATAGCTGTAGAACCAAAACTGATAATGCTTCCGGATCTCAGGATCACTCCGGAGATTAATGATCATCGGCGCCCAGGTGGAGGGGGAATCCATCAATCCGTGGATGACCAGGACCACGGCCTTGTTCGGATTGTAAGGCTCCAGGCGAGCGAGTTGCGCCGTCTCAGCCCATTTCTCGGGATTGAGGAGTCGTTCCAGCTTTGGCACTCTCGGGGCTGTACTGGTTAGCATCACCGCCAGGGGGACGGTGAAGTCGGCAGCAAGATCCATCTTCTTTCCGTTCACGGAGGTCGATTCCTGAGCCAAGGGATCTTCGAAGGCAATAATGCAGCGGTTCCCCTCGAATCGGGCCACGGCCGTCACGCCGTAATAGACCCTCTTGGTGAAGTAGTTTTTACGCCACTCCTTGTTAACGCCCTTACCGACGGCAACCACAGGAGCGCCGATTCCGGGACGGGAGACATGCTCCTCGACATACTTGCCCCCGATCATGAATTGATCGGCAGGAGTGAAGGTGTAGAGAGCTGGATTCCACATCGGCCTTGGGTCGGGCTTATGTTCGAGAAAATAGGTCCCCCCTGAAGGACTTGGAACGAGCAAGGGATGGGTCCAGGGATCCAGCTTGTTGGCATGGATGATTCCTATGATGCGTGAAACGGCAAAGTTGTAGTCGTGCAGCGCCGAGGCATCCGATGGGTTCAGCTTAAGCACTGCCAATGCTTCTTGGGAGGCCTGAATATTCTCGCCGAGGGCAATAAGAGGGCTAACGCGTGCTAGGCGCATCGCATGGATGATTTTTTGTCCTGTGGCTGTGGCCGCGGTTGCAGTCATGGAACTGAGCGGGTGATACTTAGGGGGTCTCTCCTTGACCGTGGCATCACTGGCGCAAGCCGTCAGTCCGATGATTCCGAGAAGAAGGAGTGCCTGGAGGAGCAACTTCTGCTCCATGGTCTTGGAAGAATGATTCATAAGAATACTTGGGTGGGAGTGTTTAAAAAATCATTCTATTTTGAGCCAGAACCATACAGCGAGTTCAAAGCCCAGAGAGTGAGAAGAGCGGGAGTACGCGCAATCAAACTGCAGTTTGGAACCATGGGAATAACGGGAGGTGGGAACCGCCAGGATAGCCTGCTTAAAGAGCAGCCAGCAGGGTGCCCCTTGCGGGAGCAAGGGCAGCAATGATACCTTGCTGCTCGAAGGCTCTGCAGAGTCCTTGCGGTCGGATCAAATGCCGCTGATTGCGGCATAGCAGTCGAACTGAAGTTTGAACCCCTCATGGGGTTATCAATCGAGTTTTTCTTTTTTGCTACCGCAAAAGTTAAACACTTGGTGGAGCCATGGGGATTCGAACCCCAGACCTCCTCAATGCCATTCGAGAAGGATTCCAAAGAGTGCGGCTAAAGTACTCATAATCAATGGACAAGAAGACTCCACTTTTTCGGAAAACAAGCCAATCTCGGATTTTATCGGCAACTCTTGGCACCAATGAAGCTCATAAAGCTTCTTCCAAAAAGGACTCCCAAGGGATGGAGAATCAATATCCCTGAGATACTTTCGGAGTCTGGCAAAAGGCAACGTCTGTTCTTTCCCACAAGGGACGATGCAGAACGGTTTGCCTCCCCCATACGTAGAAACTACCGACTTGGTGAGAATGACAGACTGCTTCCTCCATTACAGACGAGGTTTGCGATTCGTGCCTTTGATATTTTAGGGGGAAGACCACCAGAAGAGCTTCTTCAGGCAGTTCAGGCATGGATTGCTCATAAAGACCACTCATCAAAGTCAGTCGCTTTCTCTCAAGCCTGTTCATCCTTCATCTCCTCTTCATCAAAATCCCACCTCACCGAAAAATATCTTTGGCACTTCCAACACTATCCCAAGCGGTTTAAGAGGATTTCCGAAAAAATCCTCATAGAGATCTCGTCTTCCGACCTTGAGATGGAGTTTTCCCACATGACTCCAAGTGCGAGAAATACAGCGTTGGCACATCTATCGTCCCTGTGGTCGTTTTCCATCAAACGAGGGTGGGCAACGGTGAATCCCCTGAAAAACATGGATCGTTCACATGTCCCCAAGCCGAAGATCCACATCCTCTCTGCAAAGCAGCTTCGTCGGTTGTTCGTTGCGACAATCCGACTGCATCCTGAATTGGTTCCACTCCTCGCAATCGAAGTATTCGCAGGAGTCAGACCCATCGAATCCGAAAAGATCCGCTGGGAGAATGTGGACTTGGAAGATGGAATCCTGACGATCCCTGATCCCATCGCAAAGACGAGGATTGGGAGGCATATCGAGATGCACCAGACATTGATTGATTGGCTGGAGTGGCATCGATCACGTGGAGGGAAGACGGATGGGATGATTTGCCCTCACCCACACATGACCTTAAGAAGGTATCTTCGCAAAATTCGCAGCCGTGCAGGTCTTATCCCTTGGCATCAGGACGTTCTTCGACACGTTTTTGCTTCAGCCTCTTTAGCCTCCGATTGGAGGGACATTGGAAAGCTGTGCCTTGAGTTGGGTCACTCCAGCCAGAAAATGCTCCACCGTCACTATGCTCGGAGCATGAGACGGAAGGACTCTCTTGCCATATTTGAGGTCAGACCGATGCTGATAAAAGGTACAAGATATGAAGAATGATAATAAGAAGAAGAACTTGAAGTGATTGAATGTTTAAGGATTATAAAGTTTATTCTCCACCAGTTGAGAGATCTTTAAAGGTTCTTAGACTTACCCCCTTTCATTTCCTTCCTTGGTGAATAAATAGAAATAGAAAATGGGGATTCTTTCAGTTCAATGACTTTAAAGGCTCTTTGGGTACTACTGTGAGTTCATCCCCGTTCTCTATATCCAAAGAGCCTTTTGTCGTATCTACATGAAAACGGGGAAATTGAATTACAATGTGACGGTTCCTTCTTTTGCGAAAGCCAAGGAACTGAAGCTCATGCATTGGCAATCCTTGGTCTTCTATTCCTACCTTTACGGACATACCAAGAAGAAGAAAACCAACGGACTCTGGATCAACATCCCATCTACGATCTTCCAGAAGCTCTATGGAAAGCACTACAGGACGCACATTAATGCCCTTCTACGATGCAAATGGATCGAGGAAAACCCTTCCTACAAGAACGACAAGGACGGTTTTACCAAATCATTCAGACTTTCCGATAAGACTTACGACAAGAAGCACAGGAAGTTCTCCGTTCGGCTTCAAAAGAGGATCTACGAGAAGTTCGTCAAGACCTCCAAGGACAAGAGTGATTTAAGCACCGAGTACACCCGTCTTCTCAAGCAACGACATGACAGACTCTTCATCGAGAATGCCCGTTCAGCCGCTTCCAAGGCTCTTAAAACTCGCCTGGATCTCAAGATTGCGAACATCACTATCGGAGATAACAAACGAGCCTATTCCACGATCATCACCTGCACGAAATCTGCCCGAAAGGATGTCATCTATGGAAATCGTGGACGATTGGTGAACGTAGATGTCGCCGGTATGGTTCAACAGATCCTCAACAAGAACATCAAGGACGAGAGATGGAGCGAGTGGATCAAAAACGACTTTGCAACTTGTCTTCAAAAGGAACTGAAACTGAAAGCCAATCGAAGTACCGTAAAAGTCCTCTTCATGGTTGCACTCAGTGACGGAGAACAGTCGGAGAACTCCCTAAAAGTTCGTCTATTCCTTGAGAAGGAATTCCCCACAATCATGTTCTATGTCGGGATGTTGAAAGAGGAAGGTTCTATCCAAATGGTGACCCAGCAAATGGAAGCAAATCTTATCCGATCTTTCATTATTGAAAACCCCAACCTTGATGTTCTCCCAGCACACGATGGACTGTTCTGTGGAGAGAAAGATGTTGAGTGGGTGGAGGCTGCTTTGGAGAGATTCTTGAAGGTTAAGGGGATGGTCGGTTCAACCAAAATTACCTACTACAACCCGAAGTCACGTCCTTTGACGCTCGAAGAGATTCTGAATCAGCTTCCTTGATCAGACAGCGTAAAAACTGCCCATTTTCAGCAGGAAAACCTCTCATAACGGACAAAAAGTTCCCAATTCCTTGTGAAAAGTTCTTCCAAAGGAGCATCCCGACACTGTTGAGGGTGAAAATAACGCCCCCTCCTTTTACGTTCGTTTTATTACACCGAGGTTGAAACGCTTAGAATCAAAAAAATATACAATATATCGCTTTGCTTAGGCAATTATGGGTAAGACCCTAAAAACTCGATGGTGAGGCTTTAAACGCATTTAAGGCACCATCCAGACAATGGATCACCACCCGATTCAGTCATCTAGGAAGGGATTCTGGAATTTTGGCTGGAAGGATTTCCAGGAAATAGATGTTTTTAAGTTATATTTGCAGAATTAGAGCCACTTCTTCACTGAGGGAATCGTTAATAAGGTTCTATCTTATTATTTCACTCATTGTAGTTCTCTTGATTGACTCAAAACAATTGGAACATACCCGAGTTCCATTCCTTTTGGAGGAGTTATTAACAGTGCAGAATCAATATTTACTAATTTTCCAGAGGACGGTGGAGGAATGTAATTGCGGTCGATTGGCCAACTTTGATGAATCTTTTCAACGAGAGACTGGATTTTGGCTCTTTTCTCTGGAGGCCAATTATATTGTTGAAATGCCGGCTGATCGATGAATTTGTACCATGCATAAGAAACCTTTGAGCCATCTGCAAGAATCACAGTTTGAATTGGAGTTGAAGGTCCGGGAGTAGTCCAAGATCTGGAATTAATTGTTGAATATGAATCCCCTGAATCAGCAATTTTAAATTCCTGATTTCTTAGGTTCGTAGGTACTGAGGCTTCGTCAACAGCGATTCGATTTTTATTAACATCTCTGTAGTATTGAGGAAAAACGGCGCGTCCATTTGTCATCTGTACATTCCAAACTAAACCCCATTTATTATCTTCAAATACTTTAGTAGTAAAATATTTTTCTATTCCATCCACTCGACCACCAGCAGCATCAAATTGAGGGTTTTGAGTAGTAAGCAAAGGTTTTAATAGACCTTCATTTTTAAAGGAACCATCACAACTCGCTCCTCCATCTCGCCATTTTTTTACAGAGTCGAAAAGGGCATTTTTTGAGTAAAAAGATACGTCTTGAACTAAAATTGTTCTTCCCTGTGAATCAACAGGGAAATCTAATTCTGGAATTTTGGTAAAAACACCATTTTTCAATCGAGGAATCATACCCATCTCTATTGCGCCTCCCCCTACAACGCCTGTTCTAGAATCAAGACCCCTCCCAATATCAAAAGAATAATTTAAAACCTTCGATACTTTACTCCATGTTTCTGGTATAAAAAAAGCAATCGGTCCTTTAAAGTTAGCAGTATTTAGAAAACAAGTCCAACTCTGATCCCCTGTGTGGTAGTTTTCATTAGATATATCTGTAAATGGCAAGGCCATCCAAGCATAGCCAAGAAACTCTCCATTGGGATGACCATCAAATGTTAATCCATCAGGAGGTATCAATATTTTATTGCTCAACTGAGCTATACTAAGCTGATTATCTGGAAGAGGTTTGTTTCCTTTAAAAAATGGCCAACCTGGAGAACCAACTTCATAATCATAACACTGTGGAACTCCATTCATACTAAATTTAGGAAATCCATATCGAAAATGGTTTCCTGCCCAGTATCCAACTCCCCCTTCAATCGTTTGAAAAACAGTACTCCAAGTAGGACCTCGGTCTTTAAAGTTTCTAGCAGTAGAGTTAGGTGGCGCTAAAGGAGTAAATTTGTCATCAGAGTTATTAGGTTGAATCCAAATACAAGGAAACCCAAGTTGTAAATCTGCAAGCTGTTGCGTCAACATCGCCCATATCGAGACATAGAAACTAACTCCAACATTGTGGGTAGACTCTAACGTAGCCGAAGGAATCGAATATGAGATGTAACCATGAAGACCGTCTTGTTGGTAGATACAACTACCACTGCTGTATCTACTTTGTACCGACGTTTGCGCAGAAGAAATCAATCCTACAAACATCAGAAGGAATGCACCCAAAGATTTCACGAGACGATTAATATTTTTAGTCTTTATGCCTCGTATTTGATTCAATTATACGAGCGGTTTTTTCGAGAGAATCAATAGCCTGTGTATTCTTTTCGATTACTCTAAGATTTCTTTCAATAACAAATAATACCATTAGGAATGCACAAAAAAACATTGCTATTATAAGTAAGGGAATAAGAACTAAACTTATAAGGGAAATGTATTTAAAAAAATCTCCCCCTGCTGCCCACATTAAAGAAGAAACCGCAAAAACAAATATATCTAATATAAATCCCCAAAATAAAATAAATGCTACTATTCTGATAAAAAAGGAAACAGTATCTAAAAGTGATCTTTCAGTGCTGGAACTAGCTTTTTCATGATTTCTTGATGATGACTTGGGACTAAAACTTCCCCCCGAGGAATTTTTAAGAGGAGGGGGGATGGTGGGAGGCTTGGGAGGCTCATTTACACCGCTCATGACTAAGTTCAAGGGGAAGGGAACTTTTGGCGTGGGATTTTTTCCATTATCTTCATCCATACGTAATTTATATATATCAATTATGCATCAGTTGTAAAATTGAAATGACACAAAACTCTGTTTCAATGAAACAAGGTGTGGCGTTTGCATACCTCCCTGTAAAAAAATTCCCATAGTCAAAGGGGGATGGGTAAAACAAAAATCATCAATGTGGGCACTACCAGTGGTAAGTAGTTGGGTAAGTTCATGAATCTTCTTCCCCCCATACAACTAAAACGAAAATCTATACCAACGCTTCCCAATCAGATCTCCCATATTCCATTAGAGATCTGTAGTGAGAGCATCACCTTTCGTCTCAAACCCTCCCTTAAATCACGCATTCAACGAAAAGCTGATGCCCAAAGCGTTTCGATGACTAGGGTGCTCCTATTGCTTGCCGAAAAGCATCTTGGCAGTTCATTCACCGATGAGGAGAACGAGGAATGATCGTCACCAAGTCACAAAAGCCAATCAAAGCGATCCAGCCGATTATTGGGATTGAGGCAAATAAGCCAAAACCCATCAAAAAGGCAGCTCACCACAGAAAGTTCGGTTCAGAGGTCTCCGTACCAAAACCAAAACCCATTCCAGAATTCGGTACTGGTGGATATGTTGCAGCGATGGAAGAGCAGGATCATTCAAAAAGAAGGTCAACAGCTACACCCACTACTTCCAGTGCCAACCTCACTGCTTGCAACATTTTCAGTATCAATGCTTGTCCTTGGATGTGATCCAGCACTTCAAACACTAGAAAGTGTGTTCAAAAAACCGTTGAGCCGTTTTTGACGGTTTTTCAACCATCGCGGTAATTCTTTTCTCCTTATTCAAGAAATCAGTTGATTCTTTTGGGTGAATATTGCAAAGTCGCGCAAATGAATACACCGAAGACACCAGTTGTGATTTTAGTAAGGGTTTCTACCGAAAAGCAGGAGACAGACAGGCAGATCACAGAACTCCAAGCCTATGCCGATTCCAAAGGCTACGAGGTTGTTGAAGTGGTACAGGAAACCATTTCTGGAAGGGCAAACGAGGAAGACCGTCTGGGTCTAATCCGTGCTGAAGAACTAGCAGCTACTGGCAAGATCAAGAAAGTGCTTGTTCATGAGATCAGCCGCTTGAGCAGAAAGAACAGCGTTACCCATAGGTTCATCGAGACCCTTGAAAACTATGGGGTGAGCCTCTATTGGCACAGCCAAGGCGTTTATACGCTGCTTCCCAACGGCAAGAGAAACCCTGCGGCTGGAATCATGGTTGCTTTGCTCTCAGAGATTGCGAAAACAGAAGTTGAAACCCTCCGTGAGCGAATCATGAGTGGCTTGGCAGAAGCACGAAAGAAGGGTGTGAAGCTTGGAAGACCATCAGGAACCAAAAACAGTCCCCTTGATCTCCTCAAGAAACACCAAGACATCGTTCGCAACCTCAAGAACGGTCAGTCAGTCCGTAATACTGGCAAGATCACAGGAAAGGGATTCTCCACCGTCCAGAGAGTCAAAGCAGTGTGGTTGCAGGAAACCACCTTGGCTGGTGTTTAAAGGTCTTCTGGTCTATTCATGAGACCTTGACCAAGGATTCACCACCTTAGAAGTCCTTCGGATTTTAAAGGCACCTTAAAGGCACCAACCCCTTCATCACACCTATTCCATGAAAAGTCCCAAAACCCATAGAGCCTCTTTCCATAAGGCTTTCAACACTTGGTGGAGCCATGGGGATTCGAACCCCAGACCTCCTCAATGCCATTGAGGCGCTCTACCAACTGAGCTATGACCCCAAGTGTCTCATCCAAAAAACCAAGAAGGCTTCCGTGATGGAGGTGAGAAGCTAGGATGAATCTCCGAATGGGGCAATACGTTTTCGCAGAAAATGCAGAATTAAAAAACATCCATTGACATACCCAGGCGGAATCTCCATTCTCTCCGACCCCAATCCTTTAAGAATTTAACGACATGAAGCGCACCTACCAACCTTCCAAACGCACGCGCAAACAGCAATTCGGCTTCCGCGCACGCATGAAGACCAAGAGCGGTCGCGCGATTCTCAGCCGTCGTCGCCAGCATGGACGCAAGCGTCTCCTGCCGAAGGGCGTTGAGATTCATTTCGCCCGCCACACCCAGGCCTAAGAGTCTGGCACAGCGAGGGAAGCTAGGCCTGCCGCAATCGTCGCGGCTTCGATTAGGCTATCAGCATTTGAAGGTCCGCTCGGCGGGCCTTTCTTTTCACGGTTCATTACTCCGGATGGGAGTCATAACCGGACAGCTCACGGAAACCCAAGGAGCTGTCGTTATTTCCCGCCGTGTCGGTCCTGCTGTAATTCGCAACAAGGTGAAGCGACGCCTGCGTGAAGTTTTCCGCCATGAACTCCCTGGTCTAAAGTCCGGACTCTGGATTGTTGTCACGGCAAAACCACCAGCAGCCACAGCCACGATGGAATCTCTTCGCTCGGAATGGTTGCGTCTTGGAAAGCGTCTCTCTATTTTCATCGACTCATTGCCCGATCAGTCTGGCTGAACCGATGTCCTTCCTTCTCCGCATTCCCATTCACCTCTACAGGTGGCTGATCTCCCCGTTGCTCCACGCGCTCTGCGGCGGAAGTGCCGGCAGTGGTTGCGGATGCCGTTTTTACCCGAGCTGCTCGGCCTATGCCCTCGAGGCCCTAAAGTCCCATGGATCTATCAAGGGATCACTGCTTGTGCTTCACCGTATCTCCAAGTGTCACCCATGGGGAGTGGGCGGCTTCGATCCCGTTCCGTTACAGGAGTTGAACCGTTAAACGATAAGCCCTCCCACCTTCCCACTTTCTAACCTTTTCACGTTACAACCTTTTTAACCTCTGCTTTATGTTCGACCGCACCACCTGGATCGCCATCGCCCTCTCCGTCGCCGGACTTGTCGGTTGGCAGTATTATTACTCCAAGACCTACGCTCCCTACATCGCCCAGCAGGCAGCCCTGCAGCGCGAGGCAAAGCTCAAATCGGAAGCCGCTAAGACTGCGGAGTCTCTCCCCCAGCCTGTGCCGCAAGCGATCACCCCCACGGCGGCACTGCTTCCGGCCGTAGCCGGAGCAACGCCGACGATTCCCCAGCTCTCCTCCAAGCGAGAGACCCTGGACACGAGCCGCGCAGAGTATCTTTTTGCCGCCAACACGGGAGGCATTGAGACCGTTACTCTCTTCCTTCATCTAGGAGCCAACGAGCAGAGCCTCTTCCTAAACAAGGACTCCGGTCTCCCGATCGGCGCTCTCTGCGACTCCAATGGCACCCCGATTGGAGGCTTCTCCATGGAGACCGACAAGCAGCACGAAATCACCCGCTTCACGCTCTCCTCATCAAATGGACTCTCCGTCATAAAGTCCTTCTCACTGCCTCAGACTGTAGGCTCGCCCGAGGAGTACCAGATCGGACTCGATCTCTCCTTCAAGAACAGTGGTCCCACCCCGATCTCGCTCCCCGGTTACTACGTGGCGGCTGGCGGCGAGGCGCCGATTCATATCAAGGATCTCCCCACCTACACCTGCTTCGATTGGCTTCGTGACGGGAAGATGACCTCCATCGACGTCAACTGGTTTGAGGTGGGGAAGATCCCACTCGTCGGCATCGAGACACGCCCGGCCCGCCCCCTCTACTCTCAGCCTGACTCCGGCGTCCAGTGGGCTGCCGTAGCGAGCCAATACTTCTGCACGATCGTCAGTGCCGCCAAGGATCAGGCCGGCAGTGGCGTCTGGGCACGACGCTTCCAGTCAGTAAATGCGACCGAGCCGAATGGTCAGCCAATCTACGGCATCACGGGTGGATTGGGTACTGGCCCAATCACCCTTGCCCCGGGCGAGACCCTCACCCGTCATTACTCGATCTATGCCGGTCCGAAAGACTTCTACGGCCTGAGCAAGATTGGCGGAGAGCAGCAGAAGGTGATGAACTTCGGAATCTTCCATCTCGTCTCAGAGTTTCTTCTCTGGGCGATGAACTCGATCAACAAGTTCACCCACAGCTTCGCCGCTGCGATCATCATCCTGACCATCCTGATCAAATCCGCTCTCTGGCCCCTGCAGAACAAGGCAACATCTTCCATGAAGCGGATGCAGCTCCTTTCGCCGAAGATGACCGAGCTCCGCGAGAAGTATAAAGACGACCCGACCAAGATGAACGAGGAGCTGATGAAGCTCTACAAACAGTACGGCGTGAATCCCTTCGGCGGGTGCCTCCCGATGCTCGTCCAGATCCCGATCTTCTTCGGCTTCTACTCGATGCTCGGCAGCGCCATCGAGCTTCGCAACAGTCACTTCCTCTGGATCCACGATCTCTCCCAGCCCGACACGCTGACCCACATCATGGGATTCCCGATCAATCTACTGCCCATCATCATGGCCGGCACCATGGTCTGGCAGATGGCCATCTCCCCAAAAAGCGGAGACCCTTCCCAGCAACGGATCATGTACTTCATGCCGATCATCTTCCTAACTTTCTGTTACAATTATGCCTCAGGACTGGCTCTCTACTGGACAACTCAGAATATTTTCTCCATAGCCCAGTTGTACTGGACCAAGAATCAGCCGCTCCCCACCCTGGAAAAGGTTTCCACGAAACCGGTCTCCAAGAACAAAGGATCCGGTGGTTCGAACTTCACCAGTAAGAAACGATAAGCCGCCCCCCTCCCCCTCTAAACCAACTCTCTTCTCCCCCCGAGTAATGAACCAGACACCCAAAGAAGTCCTGGATACCATTCTCGGGCACCTCGGATTCGTCGTGAAAATCGAGGAGGAACTTCGTGACGGGCACCTGATCCTCCAGATCCGGACCAATGAACCCCAGCGCCTTATTGGACGCAGGGAGGAGACCCTCGAGAGTCTCCAGTTCTTGGTCAACCGCCTCCTTATCTCACAGAATAACGAGGCTCCGCGCGTCGTTGTGGATGTGGAGCACCACCGATCGATGCGTGATGCATCATTCCTCCAGCGAATTCATCAACTGGCTGAAGCCGTAAAGATCGACGGACGCCCTGTTGAGACCGAACCCTTGAACTCCTACGACCGCCGCCTTGTCCATAACGCCTATCGTGATGATGATGAGCTCATGACAGAGAGTCAGCAGATTGAGGAAAAGCTTAAGCGCATCACCATCAGGCGGCGCGGGTAGAAGCCGTGCAGGGCGTTAGCGGTTCAGGCTGTATACTCTGAAGTGCTGATTGCTACCCTAACCATTTCTTTTAATCCCTTTCCTCTCGATGAGGACAAACTCTGTGTTCGTTATAAAGAGAGGGTACGATACCCCTCACACTGAAAAATACGGATGGTTTGCTGCTTGCCGTTAATAAAGATCGGGACTTCTTTAAGTAACGCCACAGCGTTGAAGGCACCGGTGATGGTCTGGGGCAACTCTTCCTGGGATTCCGTCGTAATGTAGAGGGCGTTGCGACCGAGGAAGGGGCTGACCGATTTCTCCTCGGTATAGAGGTTGTCCTTCACTCCTGCCGCGACGGCATCGGGATAGGAGGGCCACAGGGCGTAGGAGCTATTGAGGCTAGGTGACTCGGCGACGAAGACTGAGGGGGAGCCAGGGCGCTCCGGATAATCGATGGCAATCCTACTGCCAAGCATGGAGGCCAATCCGGGGGTGGATGCAATCAGGAAGGGAGATTCACTCTTCGGATCAGGGCGTTCCTTGCGAAGGGTGAGTACGACACCCGATAGCTCGTGAAGCCCTACTACTCCTATAGGCGAGGGAAGACCCGAGGGGAGCACTTGCCGAGCAAGGAAAATCAGACAGCTCATCAATGCAGCAACTGAGGCAATCAGGATCACAAGAACCCTCCAGAACATCCCGAGATAGGCTAATCTCACGAGGAACGGGGTTGCCAGGGACCCCACGGTCACAACTAAGCCCAAGGATAGCGTAACCGTACCGATCGAAACGGAATCAAACCCATGAGCCACACTACTCCATTGGATCCAGTCATGCTGTGCATTCCAAGCAAGAGAGGGAACCGATCCCAGGATCAGCAGAAACAAAGCGAGGAGAATCCCTCGCCAGGGAATCGTCTTGGTGCCCTGATTCACGAAGCAAACGGCAACTGCCACAGGGAGCAGCAATCCGATCATCTGCCAGAACTGCATGCCCACGGCCAGGGCCACACCGAAAAGAGCCCAGGGAGTGAATCCCTTGACAGTTTTTCCCGTTTCAGCAGCAGCGCTCCATCCAGCGATCATTGCGAGCAGAATCGTCATTGCTGTGACCATGGCTCCGTCCATGACCAGGGAGGCCATATTTACAAAGGGTAAAAGATTGAGCCCCAGCACCGACCAAAGGGCGAGCACCTGACGATGGGGGGCGATTCGTCTGCCAATCCACCAGACACACCAGGAGAGAATCAAAACGGCCAGGGGGGGAATGCATCGCAGACAGAAGATTCCAGATCCTCCGCAAAGCTTATAGAGCGTCAGAAGAAGTGGAGTGCCCGCAGGTCCCTCAATATACCCACCGGCAGGATGAGCCCCACAGATCGAAAGAAAGGCTTCACTCTCTGTGAAGGAGCCACTTGTAGCCACCGAGAGGCGAAGCACGGTCATTGCAAGAACCGCCACCCCGAGCATCATGCTCTGGGTAACAGTCATCTTAATCACCTTGCTGTTCTTGCCTTTCATGATCAGGGAAGAAGGATGGGATACTTACCAGCGAGTTGCGGCATCAGTTTCTTACCAAATCGTCTCCAGAGAAAATTGAGAAGCCGTGCGGCGATCACTCCTCCGAACAGCCCCAGAATCATACCCGCTGTGACATCAAGTGGCCAATGCGAGCCGGTGTAGATCCGCGAGTACCCAATCAGGAGAGCGATCGGAAGGTAGAGCCATCCCCTGCGTGGAAAGAAGAGGATCAGGACAACTGCGACCGCCATATTGTTCGCGGCATGCCCCGAGGGAAAAGAACGCCCCTCCAGAGGAGGATTGTCGATCAGCATTCCGGGGATTTCGGGAAGAGCATTCCCGTGAGGAAAATTCACCACCGGCTCTGAGAGCAGCCCACAGATTCTTGGAAGGTTCGTTGGAGCACTTCCCATCATTACAACACGGACACCAGGCTCCACTTGACTCGGCCGGGGGCGCCCCACAGCATGCTTCAAAAGATTCACTCCGACTCCGTCGCTCAGTCCCACAGCGAGACCGGCAGCCAGAATCGCTGCACGGAAGCGAAAGTTTCCAAAGACCAGTGCCAGCACTAGGAGCAGGAGGAGCCAGGGAGCCCAAGCCCCGTAATCGGCGATAAAGGAGAAGAGGCGATCACTCCAGGGCGCAGTCCATTCCCGATTGATGAGAATTTGGAGCTGCTGGTCCATCAGAAGCGAATTGTGAAAGGGAAATGGAAAAATGAGGACTTAAAACTTAAGTTGATTGAAGGAGATTCAAATCCCTGAAGCGACCTAGTAGAGTTTTGGGATGTCCGCCGAAGGCACCCCTGGCAGTTTTGCCTCTAAGACCAAGCGCCCTCTTTCTAGGGCGGGCATGATCGCGGAGCGTCAGAGAAGGTCTCCCACCTGGAGACTGATCCACCTTCTCGGATCACTGAAGTTGGCCTTGGTTCTTCTCGCGACGATCGCCATTGCAATTGCCACAGCGACTTTCACGGAGGCCCACTTCGATGCAGCCGTGGCGCGTGCCTGTATCTACAAGGCCCCTTGGTTTATCGCCTGGCTCGGGGTCCTCTGCATCAATCTGTTTGCCGTTACACTGACCCGCTGGCCCTGGCAGAAAAAGCACACCGGCTTCATCATCACCCACTATGGCATCATTTTGCTCCTCATCGGTGCGGTTGTCGGATCAAAGCTCGGATTCGAGGGGAACGTGACCCTCCGCACCGATGGTCAGCCCCAGCGGAAGATCGTGACCGACCGAAGCTGCATCCAGGTGGAGAGCCCTGCTGACAGCTATCTGTACCTGATGCCGCTCGACACTCGCTTCATTCGCCCCTCGACCACATCGCCGAAGTATCTTCCAGTTCCGAGCACCGCACTCCGGATCGGAATCGATTCTGTCTCAGAGCACCTCAACCCACAGCCACATCTGGCACCTGCCACTGAGAGGGCTGCTGGAACAGGCGTCCTGTTGGATTTCTCCAGCGGCATGATGAAGCAAACGCTCCATGTGGGACTCAGTACCGGAGAGGGCTCCCCGAGAACCTATGATTTCTTCGGACGAGCATCAATCGCCCTGGCCTCGAATGCGGCACTACTCCCTCCTCATGATCCAAATGATAAAAAACCATGGCTTGAGCTGATCACCAGCACCGAAGGCAAGCCTCTGGAATACCGGATCGGTCGAGGGGTAGCAGTCACCTCTTCCGGCAATCTTCACGAAGGCGATTATCTTGCCCTCGGCTGGGCCGACTGGCGCCTCCATGTCGCGCAGATCGCAAGCAAGAGTACCGTGGTGACAACACCCTCACCGGATGATTCAGGTGCTGAGAGTGGCGTTCCCGGCTTCCGTGCATTCCTAACGAATCCGGCGGGAGAAAAATCGACTCCTCTCTGGGTGGCTTCCGGGGAGGTGGTACCTCTTGTTCTAGGCAAAGAGATGGTGCGGATCGGCTATGGATTGGAACTCCGACCAATCCCCTTCTCGATTGCTCTCACTGAATTTGAAGTCCCTCGTGATGAAGGAACTGAAACTCCCTCGGATTTCCAGGCTACTGTCCGTTTCAAGAATACAAAGACTGGAGCCGAGCAGGATGGCCTCATCAGGATGAATCATCCCGCCTCCTATCCCGGAGGTCTGCTGGCCAATACGACTGGCTTCAACTACAAGTTCTCCCAGGCCGAGTGGAATCCGCGTGATTTGAAAGAAACCACCCTTCAGGTCCTCTATGATCCCGGTTGGCTGCTGAAATGGATTGGTTCCCTTGCCATCTGCATCGGGATCGCCACGATGTTCTATATACGCCCGCGCGAATCATGATGACCCGCTCCCTAGCATTGCTTTCCCTCCTCTTCACACTGACCAGTGTGATCTCCTCCGGATCACTCTGCGCTGAGGCCACGCCCCGCTCGCTGGAATCCCTTGTGATCCAGGAGGGAGGCCGCAAGAAACCATATCTTGTCTTCACCGAGGAGACGCTCCGTTCCCTCTCAGGGAAAACCGCACTCACCTTGAATGGTGAGAAGAAGGATGCCATGACACTGATCACCGGACTTTGGATGAGTCCCGATGACTCTTGGAAGGGAAAGGAACTGATCCTCGTTTCCAACCGACCTCTTAGGCAGCAGATCGGACTCGATCCAGTGCGGAAGCTCTACAGTTGGAATGAGCTCTCCTCCAATGAATCCCTAGCTAAGGAGATCACTGCCGCAGCAACCATCCGGCGGCGTGATCCGAAAGCCAAATTGGTAGGGATCCAAAAAGAGGCCTCAGATGTAGGCATGAGGATGGGCCTCTTCGAGGAACTACTCAAAGGAACAGATTTTAAGATCATCGCCCCTCTCTCGGGGAGCGATTGGCTGACCTCCGCACAAATCGATCCCTCCGAGGGGAAAGAGATCATCGACACCGTTGACTCGATGCGCTCAGCCTGGATGGCAAGCGATCCAAGCCGCTTTAACCAAGCGACCAGTGCTCTTATGAGCATACAAAAACAGATGGGGGGGCTCCCTGCTGAATGGAAGATCTCCTTGGAGATTGCCTATCAAAAAGCCCATCCCTTCCGTTGGGCCTGGATCCTCTATGCGGCCGCCGGCATTATTCTCCTGCTCTCACGAAACAGCTGGGAGCGCCTCGGCTATCAGCTTGCCTGGGTCTTAGCAGGAAGCGGTTTCCTTCTGCAGGCTGCGGGACTCTTTACTCGCGTGCTGATTGCAGGACGGCCTCCGGTCACCAACATGTACGAGTCAGTAATCTGGGTCGCTTTCGGGACGATCCTTTTTGCTCTGATCTTTGAAACCATTTACAAGGCCGGCTCCTTCCTGTTGGGAGCTGTCCCTGTCGCAGTCGCTTCACTGATCTTGGCGGACAGCCAGCCGGTGATCCTGGATCACTCAATCCATCCCCTCACTCCGGTACTGAGGGATAATTTCTGGCTCTCCACCCATGTGCTCTCCATCACGCTCAGCTATGCCGCCTTCGCCCTCTCACTGGGCGTGGCCCATGTGGCACTGGCTCAAGTGATTGCGGGGAGGAGGCCTACCGCAACCCTCTATACCTATCTCTACAAGACCCTTCAGGTCGGTGTGCTATTGCTGGCGATCGGCACCATTCTTGGCGGCGTCTGGGCCAACTACTCCTGGGGACGCTTCTGGGACTGGGACCCGAAGGAGACGTGGGCACTCACGGCCCTGCTCGGCTATCTCTTCCTGCTACATGGAAGGATTAGCGGTCTCTGGGGAGGCTTTGGGCTGGCAGTCGGATCGGTCATCGCCTTCATGAGCATCCTGATGGCCTGGTACGGGGTGAATTTCGTGCTCGGAGCCGGCTTGCACAGCTACGGATTCGGAACGGGGGGATTCCCCCTAGTGGCGGCGTTCGTCGGATGCGAACTCATCTTTGTCGCCATCGCCTTCATTAGGAAAAGGCAGTCGTCTGCAAGCTAGATTTTACTGACTCCCAAAGGAGGGACTGACACGGACGCCGGCCGAGGATCCCGAAAGAGGAACCGAAGAGTAACTGGGACGGGTACTGTACGTGGTGGTCGGTGAGCGCTTGGCGTTGTTCCGATCGTGCTGGTAAAGATTCATCCCCTTGCGGAGAAGAGCAAAGGTGTTGTTGTCCCCGTAGTACTTCCATGGTCCATCGGGAACACTCGCTGCATCGACAAACTTCCAATCACACAGATCGTTTTTGCCCATTCCAAGATAGTCTCGTGTAGCTGGGGAGATATCGAGGCCGGCACCACGGTTTAGATTCCAACGAGGGGACTGCGTGCCAAAGACATACTGCCAGTGATCAGTGCGAAAGGGCCCGCAATCCTCCCACTGCGCGAAGACCGTCCTGCCTCCGTGATGAATTGCGACCCAGCGCCCCTTGAGAACAGACTTTCCTTCTTTTTCAAAACAGTCGTGGAACCAAGGAACAACTTTCCTGACTTCAGCCTTGGTATTGCCCCGGGAAACGTCGCAGTAAGGGAGGGCGCAGTAGAAAGGATTCTGCCTGGGAATGAATCCGCGGGGAGCATAGGTCCTGGGATCGCGGTATCGGGTGTCGGGGTTGTCATAGCCCCCATAATTCCTGGCCCAGTTGGCATCCCAGGCACTCCTGTTATTCGGCACCGGGTTGCGGGCCGTGGGGCGCTCACCGATCCAGAAAATCGTGGTCATGATATTCCTATGCCAAGGATATCTACCAAAACCAACCACGGGGGCGGTAGGAATGCTAACCGTGGGAGGACGGGTTTGCTGGATCGCCTTTTCCCTGATCTGCATGGCCATTCGTTCGAAATCCGCCGAGGACATGGCCCCGGAATCCGAACCGAAGTGAGCCTTCACCGAGTCCACGACATCAGAGATCGATGCCGATGACAAAGAAGGCAAAAGCAACGAGAGCAGAATCAGGAAACGGGTGAAATTCACCATGAATACTTAAACTTTAGGCCAGGATCAGGTCGGGGCAAGGGGTAAATCCCCCTCACAGAGATCGCTCGTTTCAATAAAAATACCCGAACCAAGCGCAAAAGCGACGGGTTCGGGTATTGGAAAGGCTTATGATGAAGCGAGGTAAGTCGCGAGGACCCTTCTGAAGCGTCTTTTAAGCCGTGTAGGTGGTGGAAGCAGTGGTGCCACCTTGACCAGTCCAGTTCGTGTGGAAGAACTCACCGGCGGGCTTGTCGGTGCGCTCATAGGTATGAGCACCGAAAAAGTCGCGCTGGGCCTGAAGGAGATTCGCGGGAAGGACGGCGCTGCGATAGCTGTCATAGTAGCCAAGGCTGGCAGTGAAGGCAGGGGCAGCTACACCACGCTCAACGGCGGCACAAATGGCACGGCGCCATCCGGCTTGAGACTTCACAAAGACCTCCGTGAAGAAAGGAGCAAGCATCAAGTTCTCAAGATCCGGATTGGACTCGTAAGCCTCCTTGATGCGGTTCAGGAAGGCAGCCCGGATGATGCATCCGCCACGCCAGATGGTGGCGATGTCGCCGAAGTTCAGGTTCCAATTATAGAACTTGCTGGCCGTTGCCAGGAGATCAAGCCCCTGGGCGTAGCTGACGATCTTGCTGGCGTAGAGGGCATCGCGGACATCATTGATGAACTGCTGGCGATCCCCGGTGAAAGGCTTCACCTCGAGGGAGGGCAGGATTTTGCTGGCGGCAACACGCTTCTCCTTCATCGAGGAGAGGATACGGGCCTCCACGGCGGCATTGACTGTCGAGAGAACGACACCGTGCTCGACGGCATTACCGACGGTCCACTTGCCTGTCCCTTTTTGACCGGCCTTGTCGAGGATGACATCCACCAGGGGCTTGCCGGTCTCCTCGTCTTTCTTGGTGAAAATCTGCTCGGTGATGTCGATGAGGTAGCTGTTCAGCTCTCCCTTATTCCACTCGGCGAAGATCTGATGAAATTCCTCGGCGGTCGGGTTGATCGTGGTCTTCAGAATGGCATATGCCTCGCAGATGAGTTGCATGTCACCGTATTCGATGCCGTTGTGGACCATCTTGACGTAATGACCGGCACCATCGGGACCCATGTGACGGCAGCAGGGCTCACCCTCAACGATCGCGGCGATCTTGCGGAAGATGGGTCCAACGGACTTCCAGGATTCCTCCGAACCACCAGGCATGATCGAGGGGCCTTTGAGCGCACCCTCCTCGCCGCCGGAGACACCGCTACCGACGTAGTGAAGACCTTTCTCCTTGAGATATTTTTCACGGCGCTGAGTGTCGGTCCAGAGGCTGTTACCACCGTCGATGATGATGTCGCCCTGCTCGAGCAGAGGAATGAGTTGCTCAATCACGGCATCCACGGGGGCGCCGGCCTTCACCATGATCATCGCCTTGCGGGGACGAGCCAGGGATCCAACGAATTCCTCAAGGGTCTTCGTCGGGATGATGTTCTTACCTTTGGCGCGACTCTCTGCGAACTTCTCGGTCACAGCCGCAGTGCGGTTGTAAACGCTAACGGAGAAGCCTTTGCTCTCCATGTTGAGGACGAGGTTCTCGCCCATGACGGCGAGGCCGATCAGTCCGATGTCGCTCTGGTTCGTGCTGTTAGTGGTGCTCATAGTTTTTTGGAAATTCAGATTGTCCGAAAGAGTGAGAAACCCTATCTCCCATGCAGGCTGGTTGGCAACCGCGTTCTGGCCTCCTTTCTTTCACCATCACCGTCGATGAATCTACCCAACCGCCTGACTATCGGTCGCCTGATCCTGACCGTATTCTTCGTCGCCTTCCTTTCGACCGAAACACACTGGGGCGATGTCGTGGCGCTACTACTCTTCATTATCGCTTCACTGACTGACTGGCTTGACGGATACTTGGCTAGAAAGTTCAACCAGATCACGAATTTCGGGAAGCTCATGGATCCACTGGCCGACAAGGTCCTCGTCGCCTCGGCTCTGATCTGTCTCATCCCACTGGGCGCTCTGCCCGCGTGGGCAGTGATCGTGATTATCACCCGCGAATTCCTGATCACCGGTCTTCGCCAACTCGCGGCAGGCCAAGGCCAGATTCTTCCTGCGGATCCCCTCGGCAAGCACAAAACCGCCTGGCAGCTCATCACGATCCTTTTCTTCCTCATCCTTCTGGCAGCCGGGGATCTCTTCGGTGATGAGTCGCGCTGGCTGAAGTTTCTTTGGATACACGTGGGCCCAGTCCTCATCGGGATCACCATCCTCCTGACGATTTATTCGGGACTCGCCTACCTCTGGAAGAATCGGAGCCTGCTCCGCTGAGAAGGTGCTTTGACTTATTCCGGCTTCTCCAAATCTACCTTTTCGATCTCTTCCTCCTCGATCTCCTTACGAAGAGGATGGGAGAGAAGGGGGCGTATGAATCCATAAAGAAGGAATCCGACGAAAAGCACGGCCGGCATCCACTCGTAGTTCAGTCCGGCGAATGCAAGAATCACAATGATCAGCAGAAAGCGGGGCAGGGAGCGCTGCGTCCGCCAGTTCAGTCCCTTAAAGCTAGGATAGCGAACATGGCTGAACATCATAAACGAGAGGAAGAGCAGGAGAACTGGCAGGGCGAATTTCCACTTCCCGATTGTCCGCTCACCCTCCTCCAGCCAAAGCATGAAGAGGGTGAGCGAAGCAATCAGTCCAGCGGCAGCGGGGATGGGGAAGCCCATGAACTCATTCGAGTGCTCCTTGACCTCGGAGGGATCCTTGACTGCTGCGGCAATGCAGTTGAACCGGGCCAGGCGCAAGGTGCCACAGAGCAGATAGATGAAGGCGATCACCCAACCAGTCTTGTGGAAGTCCTTCAGGACGATCTGGTAGACCAGCAGGGCCGGAGCCAAGCCGAAGGAGACGACATCAGCCAACGAGTCAAACTCACGCCCAAAGGGACTCTCGTAGCCGCCAAGACGTGCGACACGCCCATCGAGAAGATCAAAGACACACGCCCCGAGAATGAAGGCTAGCGCCTGATGATAGCAGTTCGTGACGGGCTCACCCCCATTATTCAGGAGAGCGGCCTCGATGATCTTGAGCACTGCGGCAAATCCACAGAACAGGTTGCCCGCCGTCATCATGTTCGGCAGGAGATAGATCTTCGGTTCGTGTTTGCTCACGGAAATTATGGGGATTGGGAATTGAAAAGGGGTCAGGAGGCCATGCGGGCGACTGGGGTCTCGCCACCTTTCACTTTCTCTCCCACCGAAACAAGGACTTCTGAATCAAGCGGGAGATAGAGATCGGTACGCGAACCGAAGCGGATCATTCCGAAACGTTCTCCACGCTCCATCGACTCACCAAACTTAGCCCAAGGCACAATCCTGCGGGCAATCGCACCAGTGATCTGCTTCACGGCAACGGCCTTATCAGGATGATTCTTGGAGCCAAAGACCCAGAAGAGACTCTCGTTCAGCGTCGAAGCCTCGGGATGACGAGCATCAAGATAGAGACCGCCACGCCCCTCGGTATAGAGGACCTCGCCAGCAATCGGTGTGCGGTTCACGTGAACATCAAAGACAGATAGGAAGATCGAGACACGCTTCATTCGGCACTTGAAGAACTGCCCCTCATCGAACTCATCGACATGAGTGACTGTCCCATCGGCAGGGGAAACAGCCAGAGTAGGATCGGCAGGCGGCTTACGCTCCGGATCGCGGAAGAACCAGAGGCAGAATGCCGCGAGCCCAAGAATGGGAACCCTCAGAAATAGAATATGCAGATAATTGACCGCAATCATTGCTAGAATAAGAAGAAGGAAGATCCAGCGACCCTCGTACATTGCCTTGGATGGCCTTGGTTTAGTCATGCGGCGGGAACCCTAGTACGGACACTCGCCCCACTGCTAGCTGATAAATCAGGGTTTTAATATGAAACTCAGAAAAATTGGAATTGATGAGCATCGCCAACATCCAGAGCCCTTTCTTGAGTTCCTGAGTTCCATATTCATTTTTTTGCAGTATCCTCCGCACATGACTACAGCCGCCATCGAACCAACTCCCGATCTGACGATGGAGGAACTCCTCGGCATTTTCCCCGGGGCGCGGCGCACGCTTTTCCAACTCCACCATATCGGCGGCTGCAGCAGTTGCGGTTTCTCCCCGTCGGAAACACTCGCCCAGATCTGCGCGCGCAACGGCGGACTCGATCCAGTCGTTGTGCTAGGTGAAATCAAGGAGGGGCACCTCAAGGATGAAGCTCTCCTTATCTCACCAACCGATCTCCATACAAAAATCGCGGATTCTTCATTCCGCGCCACAAACGATTCAGCCATACGCCTTTTGGACATCCGCACCCGCGAGGAATTTGAGGCGGTGGCGATTCCCGGCAGCCGATTCATGACGCAGGAAATCATGCAGGAGGCCATGAACTGGCCCAAGGAGACTGAGATCATTCTCATCGACCATACTGGAACCCGAGTGCTTGATGCGGCCGCCTACTTCGCAGGCCATGGCTTCTCTCATGTAAAGGGGCTCAAGGGTGGAATTGATGCCTACTCCGAGCAGGCGGATCCCTCTCTTCCTCGCTACACCACCGAGTCTGCATAAGCCATGGAAACCAACCAAACAAAAGCATCAATCACATCGACTCAATCCGTCGAGGAAGCCGCCAAGAATCCGAAAAATCTTGGTGAAATGGAGGGAGCCGACTCCGTCGGCACCGTGGGTCGCAGCGATTGCGGAGATATGCTTCGGATGTGGGTAAAGTTTAAAGAGGAGGACGGGCGCAAGGTGATCGACCGGGCGAGTTTCCAGACCTTCGGTTGCCAGACGGCAATTGCCGTGGCGAGTATCGCTACAGAGATGATACGGGGAAAGACAGCCTCTGAGGCACTCTCCATGAGTGGGGTAGAGCTCTCATCACCTCTCGGTCCCCTCCCCCCGATGAAGATCCATTGTGCACAACTTGTGGAGGATGCTCTCCGCTCGGCACTCGATCCGTCGGCTGAAAAACCCGTTGCTTCAGCAATCCCATCAGGTCCCTCACTCGCCGATCAGATCACCCCTGCCTCAGGAAAAGTCAAAATCACCCTTCTAACAAAAACCCCGACGTCATAGTCTCCCGCCATGAATACTCACCAAGAAATCATCCTCAAGCGCGATACCGACGCGATCCAGATCCCGAGCGGCAACCCGCTCCAGCTTCCAGCCGGCACCAAGGTCATGGTCACCCAGTCTCTGGGAGGCACCTACACCGTGGCAACCCCCGGAGGTCTTGCCCGTATCGATGAAAAGGATGCCGATGCACTGGGTCTGGAGGCTTCCTCGGCCCCAGCTCCTGTCAAGACTGCCGTCGAGGGATCACTAGAAGAGGCTGTATGGAACCAACTGAAAACCGTCTTTGATCCCGAAATCCCGGTGAATGTCGTTGATCTCGGCCTGATCTACGAATGTCAGCTTCAGCATCCCGAGGAGGGAGTCACCAAGGCACATGTAAAGATGACCCTCACCGCCCCTGGTTGCGGCATGGGTCCAACCATTGCGGCGGACGCCCGCGGCAAGATCCTGACCCTAGAGGGAATCGACGAGGCCGAAGTGGAACTCGTCTGGGATCCAGCCTGGAACCAGAGTATGATCAGCGAGGCTGGCCGCATGAAGCTCGGCTTGGTTTGATTTCACACCAGATTTGAGTTGCCTTTCCCCGTTCACTTATCCATATTCCACGCCCCATGAGTCAGCATCCCAGCCTTAAAGGACAAAGCACGATCGCCGCAAAACGCAGCGTGCTGAAGCGGTTCGAGCGCGTCGAACTGCTCAAAAAGCGCGGTCAGTTCAAAGCCGGACAGCGCGTCATCGGTCTTCCAAAGACCAAGCCGGAAGATTAATTCCGATCATTGGAGATCATCCATCAGGGGATTCCGCCATGGACACCCCAACACCCAGGCGCACGCCCAAAGAGACGGGTTTGCGCCTGAATCGTTTTTTAGCGGCGGCAGGCTTCGGATCCCGCCGCTCCTGCGAGGAACTAATCCTCAAGGGAAGCGTTTCCATTAACGGATCCGTCTGCCGCGATCTCTCGACGCGTGTCCTGACTGAGGATGATGTGCGGTTGAGCGGGCGCGTCATTCATACCTTCGCTCCAAGGACAATCCTGCTCAACAAACCTGCCGGTTACACCTGCACCCGCAGTGACAAGCACGCCGAGCGCACCATTTTCGATCTCCTCCCCCCCGACACGGGCCACCTTTTCCATGTCGGTCGTCTCGATAAAGAGAGCGAAGGACTTCTCCTTCTGACCAATGACGGGGTGCTGGCACAGGATCTCATGCACCCCTCCAAGGGAGTCGATAAGGAATACGAGGTGATCCTCGACAAGACCTTCACCGAGCGTGATGCCGCCTCCCTGCGTCGCGGCACCTGGATCGAGGGTTCTGTCGCCCGGATCGAATCAGTGCGCAATCTCGCTCCGAACAAGATCCAGATCATCCTGCATCAGGGTATCAAACGTCAGATCCGCGTCATGTTGGGCCAACTCGGATTCAAGGTGAAGCGCCTCAACAGGGTTCGTCTCGGCCCGCTGACGCTGCGCGGGGTGAAGCCCGGCAGTTATCGTGATCTGCGTAAGGAGGATCTCGAAATCCTCCAGAAAGCACTCAAGGCTCCCGAGCCAAAGAAAGAAAAACCTCCTTTCCTTACCAAGCCAAGAAGCAAGAGCGCCCCCACCAGCAAGGGTGAGTTGTTCACGACAATGGCTACTTCTTTCAAAGCATCGCCAAAATCCTCTCAGCCCGCGCATTCCAAGCGATCCTCCGTAAACCGTCGCGACTCCGAGGAGCGTTCATCTGCAAAGCGCCCTCGCAAGACCTCACCGACGCTGAATCGCGTGAGAGACCAGAAAAGTAGAGAGCTTAGGGGATAGGAAAACGCTTCTTTGATGTTCGTTGGGTAAGCCGGATCCCATTTTCACTTCTTCATTATTCATTCTTCATTTTACCTTTAATTGATGAAATCGACTCATCGTACCATTCCCGGTTGCCCACCGGCGCTCGGTCCCTACTCTCTCGCAGTGCAGACAGCGTCACCACTTCTCTTTGTTTCAGGCATGACCCCTTGGGATCCTGCAACTGGAAAAATCGAGCGGGGAAGCATCTCCGAGCAGACACGCCTCGTTATTGAGAACATCAAACGCGTGGTTGAAGGCTCGGGAGCCAACCTCGCAAATACCGTCTCCTGCCGTGTCTATCTGAGCAATCTCTCACCAGAGACCTTCCAGGAGATGAATGCCGTCTATGCAGAATATTTCGGCGGCGATCATCCCCCCGCCCGTGCCACAGTCGGCACACAGTTGCTCGGTTTTGATGTTGAGATTGAATGCGTTGTCGCTCTGGAGAATAAGTAGAGAATGCATCGTTCCATCATCTCGCGCTGGCTACCGCTGATCCTGCTTTTCACAATCGCTCTCCCGGGCATTCTCCGTGCCGAAGAAAACTTTCAGAAAGAATATATCGTCATTACCGGCGGCCCCTCGCTGATCGAGTGGGAGAAGTTCAAGAAGGTTCCCCATGATCATTGGTGGGCAAATTTTGCCCATGCCTCTAGGATCCGTCTCGACGAGCTTCGGCAGCAGTTCGGGCCCGAAGCCCGGATTACGTGGCTTGTCTACAAGCCCTCTTATGTTCGTCGGGGAACCCGTCAGGAAAAGCGCGATCTTTTGAATGAGCTGGTCTCCATCCAGAAGAAAACCGGGGCAAACCTCGTCTTTTTCAATAATCAGAAGCAGTTGATCGATTATCTCAATACGGGAAAGCCTCGTGATCAGGTCAAAATCGCCGATCTCGAGTACTTCGGCCACTCCAACAAATGCTGCTTTATGTTTGATTACAGCAACGAGATCGACAGTGGCTCAAAGGTTTGGCTGCACGAGACGGAACTTGGACAAATTAACCGTGCCGATTTCGCCCCTAGGTCATTTATCAAGAGCTGGGGATGCCACACAGGGGAGAGCATGAGTGCCCTCTGGCGCAAAGCCACCGGACAGCGCATGATCGGCGCCATCGGATCGACTGATTACTCCGGCAGTGATGTGCCGGGATGGCATCCGACACTTGGCAGTAGCACCGGTCGCTGGGTCCAGTAGCCTCATGACGAGGGAAGAATAACACCGTGGCCGACCATTTTCAGGAAGGCTTTGTCAGTAAGGTGCTGCGTTATTTCTGGCGAGCGATGATCCTGCGCTGTCCAGTGTGCGGCAAATCACCGATTTTTGCTTCCCTTCTTCACACACGATCCCTGCGTGACTGGTTCTCCCCCTTGGATGGATGTCCACGCTGCGGCTATCCATACGAGCGGGAACCGGGTTACTTCCTCGCCTCGACCTGGGTCATCAACTACGGCGCGGGAAGCGTCCTTGGAATTATCATCTATCTGGCACTGGATCTCACCATCCATCCCCCAATCGGTTGGCTTCTCGCCGCGGTCATCGTGCCGATCATTCTCTTTAATCTTCTCTTCGCCCGCCACTCCAAGGCTCTCTTCATCGCCATTGACCATCTCTCTGATCCCCATGAGAAAGATCCGGGCGAGGATGGTGGGAACCTTCCGAAACCCGATGCCCCGACTCGGGATTCAGGTGGGCCGGCCAAACCAACTCCCAAGCCGGAACCAGAACTTGCTTCACATTAAAGAATAAGTCCTGGGGATGGGGATTGAGCTGACCAGCGTCATAAACGCAACGGCGCATTGCCAGAGGGACACACCTGTTTTTAGTATCTTTCATTCAAGCCATGTCCGAACTTCTCTACCTTGACCATAACGCCACAACCCCGATCGACCCCGAGGTGCGTGCCGCCATGCTTCCTTGGCTCGAGAATGAATTTGGCAACCCCTCCAGCGTCTATGCCCTTGGACGCCGCTCCTCCGCGGCACTCACCAAGGCTCGCGAACAGGTCGCCGCACTTGTCGGAGCTCAACCCTCAGAGATTATTTTCAATAGCTGCGGTACCGAGGCGACCAACACCGCCATCCTTTCCGCCCTGGCGATCGATCCTGACAAGCGCCACATCATCACCTCGACCGTCGAGCACAGCGCCACGATCAAACTCTGCGAATATCTCGCCACCCGTGGTTATGAGATCACCTGGCTGCCAGTAGATAACGACGGCCTACTTGATCCCGATAAGCTAGAGACCGCCATCACCTCCGAAACCGCCATCGTCTCGCTGCTCTGGGCAAACAACGAGACGGGTGTCCTGTTCCCCATCGAGGAAATTGCGGCCATCACGGCACGCAAGAAAGTCCCTCTCCATCTTGATGCTGTGCAAGCTGCAGGCAAAGTGCCGATCAATCTTGAGGAACTCGGTGCCCAGTATGTCTCTCTCTCGGCTCACAAACTCTATGCGCCGAAAGGAGTGGGCGCACTCTACGTAAACCGCCGTGCTCGTTACACCGCACTGCTTCGCGGCAGTCAGGAAGAAAGCAAGCGGGGAGGCACCCAAAATGTCGCCTCCATCATCGCCTTTGGAAAAGCTGCGGAGATGGCCCAGTGCCATCTCTTAGCTGCGGCAGAGCGGATCGCCAAACTCCGTGATCGCTTCGAACAGACCCTTCTCTCCTCAGTTGAAGGGGTACGGCGCAATGGAACCGACGAACCCCGCCTTCCCAACACGAGCAACCTCACCTTCTCTGGCATCGAGGCCGAGACGGCCCTTCTCCTCTTTGATCAGGAGGGGCTCTGTTGCTCAGCGGGATCAGCCTGCAGCAGCGGATCAATCAATCCCTCCCATGTCCTCACCGCCATGGGTGTCACCCGTGATGAGGCACGCGCCAGCCTCCGTTTCTCGCTCGGTCGCACCACGACCGAGGCCGATATCGATCGCGCTCTGGAGATCATTCCCCGCGTCGTCGCCAAACTCCGCGCCGAACGCCCTGCCTGTGGCTCACCCGTTGCAATCAAAAGCTGAGTAGGAGTTATTTGTCGCGCAGAGACGCGTAGGGGCAAAAAATCAAAGCTTTCTTAAATTCTCTAATTTCTTCACTACCAATACCCATTATTATTGATTCCATGATTCTCAAATTTGCTGCATCTCTGCGCCTCTGCGGGATTACTTTCTTTGCACTTCTCCTCTCAGGGTGCCTCACCACTCCAGTTTCCCAGTCCGGAGGCATGGGATCGGTCACTGTCACCAACTCCAACCCCTCGGCGATCATTGCGGCCGCGCAGTCTGTCTTTCCGAATTACGGCTACACTCCAGCTTTTGGTAACGGCATCAACTCGATCTCCTTTGACAAGAACTCCAACCAACTGGCTAACGTTCTCTGGGGCAGCTACGGCGATCCCCAGACAATACGTGTGAAGGTAAAGATTATACCTATTCCCGGCACGAATGATTATCGGATCAGTCCGAAGGTCTACACGGTCAGCGACGCTGGAGAGGCCGGCTTCCAGAGCAAGCGTCCCTTGATGGGACTTTGGAATGCAGAATTCGGCCCCCTCCTCAAAAAGGTCTCGGCTCAGGCTTCCGGCGCAGGAGAGTAGCTACCTGCACTAATTGCGAACTCCCAGAGCCTTGATGAACAACTGGCTCCTTTGGTCACTACTCTCCGCTCTCTTTGCGGGTATGACTGCCATCCTTGCAAAAGTCGGTGTAGAGGGAATCAATTCCAATCTGGCCACGGCCATTCGCACCTCCGTGGTGCTCCTTTTCGCATGGCTTATTGTGGGAATTTCCAGGACTCCCATCTCCCTCTCCACAATTTCACGAAGAACATGGATCTTTCTGATCCTCTCGGGAATCGCAACGGCTCTCTCCTGGATCTGCTATTTCCGTGCCTTGCAACTCGGCCTCGCCTCGAAGGTCGCCCCCATTGACAAGCTGAGCGTCATCTTCGCCATCGTTATGGCAGCCGTGTTCCTTCATGAACCTATCTCGTGGCAACAATGGGCCGGTGGCGGCTTGATCGTTGCGGGCGCCGTTCTCCTGAGTCTTTTTTAGTTTTTTTGAGGCCGCTTCTGAGAGCTCTTCTGAGACCCCCTCTAACGGAGGTGCGGCCTACTTGCGAGAATCCACCAGCACGCACTGCATACCAGCGGCTTCCGCAGACTGACGTCCGATTTCGGTATCCTCAAAGACAAGACATCCCGCTGGATCAACGCCGAGACGGCGTGCAGCTTCCAGATAGGGATCGGGAAAAGGCTTGCCGTTCTTGTAATCCTCGGAGGTGACGATCGTCTCGAAAAGATGGGTCAATCCCAGTCCTTCTAGAGTCGCATGGACCGACTTGCGACCACCACCAGAGGCCACGGCAAGCGGCTTCTTCCCATGCAGGGAGCGCGCGATGGCGACAACGGCATCAATGGGTTGAACACTCGGAAGAAGCTGATGATAGAGCCCCTCTTTATGATGGACCATGACATCGGGATCCATAAAGAGCCCATGCATCTCGTTGAGCGCCTCAACGATCTCACGCGTGGGACGACCTCCCCATGTGTAATAGAGTTCCTCGGGAAGATCCGCTCCATGGGGCTCCAGGGCCATCTTCCACGCGTCATAGTGCAACCCCATGGTATCGGCGAGGGTACCGTCACAGTCGAAAATATAGGCGTCAAAATCACGCTCGGGAAGTTGAAGAGATTGCATGGATCATTGGTAATCGCTCGCTTTCCGTTTGACGAAAAAAAAGAGCCCCAGCATTCTTAAGGACTAGCCCCGCCATGGGGCAGAGCTTCCATGCGCCATACCATCTCCATCCTCGTCGAAAACAAATTCGGCGTCCTCACCCGCATCGCTGGAATGTTCAGCGGACGCGGATTCAACATCGACACCCTGAACGTCGGGCCGACACTTGACCCCGAAACCTCCCGAATGACCATCGTGGTGCGTGGGGATGACAAGGTTCTTGATCAGGTTAACAAGCAACTCGATAAGCTCGTGAACGTCATCAGTGTCGAGGACTTCGGTGAGTCCGACTATGTCGACCGCGAGCTGGTGCTCATCCGTGTGAAGGCTGACGCCAAGGCCCGGGGCGAGATCATGCAGATCTGCGATATCTTCCGCGCCAAGATCATCGATGTTCAACCTAAACGCCTCGCGATCGAGGTCACCGGATCCGAGAGCAAGATCGACAAGTTCCTTGCCCTTATGGATCAGTTCGGAATCACGGAGCTAACCCGCACGGGCAAGATCGCACTCGCCCGATCCAAGTAACCATTTCACCAACGATCAATCACTAATTCCCAATCACCAAAAACAACAACCACCAACCCATGCCCGCTAAAATCTACACCTGCAAAGATGCCGACCTGAAGTTCTTCAAGGGGAAAACCTGTGCCGTGATCGGCTTCGGCTCCCAGGGACACGCCCATGCCCTCAATCTCAAGGAAAGCGGCGTCAAGGTCATCATCGGACTTTACCCCAAGAGCAAGAGCCGCGAGGTTGCCAAGAAGCTCGGCTTCCAGGTTTTCGACACAGCCGAGGCAGTCAAGAAGGCCGATGTGGTCATGGTGGCGGTCCCCGACCTCGTCATCCCCGAGGTCTATGAGAAGGATATCGCCCCCAATCTCCATTCCGGGCACACCCTGCTCTTCAGCCACGGCTTTGCGATCCACTACAAGACGATCCAGCCGCCGAAGCATGTCGACATCATCATGGTTGCACCCAAGGGCCCCGGTCACACCGTCCGCCGTCAGTATCAGGAAGGCAAGGGTGTCCCTACGCTCATCGCCATCTACCAGAACAAGAGCGGCACGGCCAAGAAGACCGCCCTCACCTGGGCGAAGGGCATCGGCGGCACCCGTGGAGGTGTCTTTGAGACCACCTTCAAGGAGGAGACCGAGACCGATCTCTTCGGCGAGCAGGCCGTTCTCTGCGGTGGTACCGCAGCACTGATCCAGGCTGGATTCGAGACGCTCGTCGAGGCTGGATATCAGCCCGAGATGGCCTACTTCGAAGTTCTCCATGAGCTCAAACTCATCGTCGACATGATCAATGAATCGGGTATCAGTGGTATGCGATTCTCGATTTCCGAGACCGCCAAGTACGGCGACATCGTCGTCGGACCTAAAGTCGTTGATGCCTCCGTAAAGAAGCGCATGAAGAGCGCCCTCAAGGACATTCAGACCGGCAAATTCGCCAAGGATTGGATTGCCGAGGCCAAGGGTGGAAAGAAGAAGTACAATGCCCTCCTCAAGGCCGGCGAGAAGCACCCCATCGAGAAGGTGGGTAGCCAACTCCGTTCCCGTATGTCCTGGATCAAGAAGAAGAATATCAAGGGAGCTCAGGCTGCTTACTAGTCCTCGATCATTAGATTCATTCAATGAAAACGCCCGGGTCACACCGGGCGTTTTTATTTAAGGGCCGTCTGTGTCAACCCATAGCATCCGGGGATTTTAGCGAGCCTTTCTGTGTCCTTTCTGTAATCGATTTATCCTCGACGCGGCACGCGATTTGCTACGAAGTATTCTGATCATGATCAACGAAATTAAAAACTACCTCGGGGCGGACGCCGACTCCCTTCTCAATCACCAATGCAAGACGGTCTCCAAGGACCTCCTTCATCTGCCAGGCCCCGACTTCGTCGACCGCATTCACATCGGCAGCGATCGCAATCCCCGCGTCCTTGCCAATCTCCAGCGTCTGTACGGCACGGGACGTCTGGCCAATACCGGCTACCTCTCGATCCTGCCCGTCGATCAGGGAATCGAGCACTCTGCGGGAGCGAGCTTTGCCAAGAACCCGATCTACTTTGATCCAGAGAACATCGTGAAGCTCGCCATCGAGGGTGGCTGCAATGCCGTCGCCTCGACCTTCGGCGTCCTCGGTTCCGTGGCGCGCAAATACGCCCACCACATTCCCTTCCTGGTCAAAGTGAACCACAACGAGCTCCTTACCTACCCAAATGTCGCCCGCGAGATCATGTTTGGCACGATCGATGAGGCCTATGACATGGGTGCGGCGGCCATCGGTGCCACCATCTACTTCGGCGGCGAGGATGCCAGCCATGAAATCATCCAGGTGGCCGAGGCATTCCATCATGCCCACGAGCTCGGCATGGCGACTGTTCTCTGGTGCTATCTCCGCAACGATGCCTTCAAGAAGGACAAGGATTACCATCTCTCGGCAGATCTTACCGGTCAGGCAAATCATCTCGGCGTTACTATCGAGGCCGACATCATCAAACAGAAGCTTCCCGAGAACAACGGTGGCTATAAGGCCCTGAACACAGGTAATTCGAGCTACGGAAAGCTCGACGAGCGCATCTACACGGAGCTGACCACCGATCATCCGATCGACCTCTGCCGCTATCAGGTCATCAACTGCTTCATGGGGCGCTCCGGTCTCATCAACTCCGGAGGCGCCTCCGGAACCCAAGATTTCCATGACGCGGTCAAGACCGCCGTCATCAACAAGCGTGCCGGCGGCACCGGACTCATCTCGGGACGTAAGGCTTTCCAGCGCCCGATGGAAGAGGGAGCCAAGCTCCTTCGCACCATTCAGGATGTCTACCTCTGCCCCGAGGTCACCATTGCATAAGGTCGAGAGCATTGAATAAATGAGCGAAAGGGCGCTGCTAGCTGCCCAAGGTTATCTAGAGCTCGGCATGGTCGAAGAGGCCCTTGCCGAGCTCATTGCCGTTCAGAGCCCGATGATTTCGGATCCTGATCTGATTGAAATGCGTCTGCATATCCTGATGCAGGGAGGCAGATGGTCGGATGCCCTCGCCTCTGCCGAAGAGCTCTTGCGACTCAACTCCTCGGCTCTCTCCGCCTACATCCATGGCGCCTTTGCTCTCCACGAACTGGGGCGCACGACCGAAGCGCGCGATCTCCTTCTCAAAGGCCCTCAAGTCCTTAGGAACGATCCCACGTTTCATTATAATATCGGCTGTTACGAGGCTGTCCTTGGAAACAATGATTCGGCGATGCGGAGCCTGAAAAAAAGTTTTGCCCTCGATGAAACCTACCGTGATTTTGCAAAACAGGATCCTGATCTGGAGGCGATCCGTGCGGAACTGGAGTGAGGATGCACACCTTCGATCATGATGAGGTCAGGGAACGGCTTGAACGGGCCTTCGATGAAGTCATGGCAGAGACAACCCAAGGAGGATGCTCTCTGGCCATTTATCAGGAAGGCAAACAACTCTTTTCATTGCATGCGGGGGAGTCTTCTCCGGGAAGAAGATGGGAGGATTCGACTCCCTGCTTGATCTGGTCAGCCAGCAAGGGGGTGGCAGCAGCCTGCACCCTTCACGCTCTTCAGACCCGAGGAATTTCTCTGGAGACTCCTGTCTCTGAGCTTTGGCCCGAGTTTGCATCAAACGGAAAAGAGTGGATAGCGCTGACAGCATTACTTTCCCACCGTGCCGGCTTGGCAGCGATCGATCAAAAAAACCTTCCCATCACGGATCATCAAACTGTCGCTGAAGCCCTGGCCACTCAGGCTCCCAATTGGCCCTATGACGCAACGCATGGCTATGGAGCTCGAACCTTTGGATTCCTGCTCGATGAAATCATCCGGCGGATCACCGGCGAAACACTCTCCTCGTATTGGCAAAAGGTCTTCCAAGTACCTCTGAGTCTCGACCTCTGGTTCGGCCTTCCGGAAGCGCTCGTGGAATCAGCCGCCACTGTGATCGCACCAAAATCGCTCCCCTCTCCTGGTCCTTTCTCAGCGGCCTTCGCCAATACCGCTTCCCTCACACGCCGCGCTCTCAGTGAACCCAATTCCGAAAAAGCTACGCTGACCCCCTCGGTGATGAATACGCCTGAAATGCGTAGGGCCTCCATTCCATCACTTGGAGCCATCGCCACAGCGGATTCCTTGGCCAGATTCTACAGTCTTCTAGCGAGTGATGGAGGGGGATTCTTCCGACCGGAGACACTTGCGTCCATGTGCACGACTCTCTCCAAAGGTCAGGATCGCGTACTCATCGACGAGACCGCCTTCTCCGCAGGATTCATGACGAATGATTTCGGAGTCTACGGTACTGGAAAATGCTCCTTTGGTCATCCCGGTGCGGGAGGCTCCCTCGGCTTTGCCGATCCAGAACTCGGTCTCGGTTTCGCCTTCATCCCAAGCGCCATGCATCCGGGTGCTCTTCCCGGAACGCGAACACAGAAACTGGTGCAGGCTCTGTATGGAAAATGATCTGTGTGGCCTTATTGGGCCGCATTGACGTTCACTTCTCCTTTCTCACTTGTGCCCCCTATCCCGAAGGACAAGACTTCTTCATTCCGTTGCTTTCGATTTTACAAAATAAAACCTACCTCCGTTATGCCATTGTGGCATGCGCCATTGCGGTAGTATCAAGTTGGACTAATTTCGGCCATCTCTGCGGAGACGAATACTCCCAGATCTTTGAGTTTGCAGCTTGGAAACTTGGATATGTCGCTCATGCCGACCTGAGACTCTGGGAGTTCGACAGCCAGATGCGCCCCTCCATCCAGGTCTGGATGGTTGTCGCGGTGTACAGGCTTGTTGGTCTTTTTACGAATGAAGTCAATCCGTTTACGGTCAATTACATCATCTACCTCGCAAGCGGTATTTTCTCGATCGCCTCGATCCTCGTCTTCACGAATGCCTTCATTCACAGAGTCCGCGAGACTTATCGGGACTATTTCGTCCTTCTAAGCCTTTTCACCTGGCTGGTTCTCTACTCGAATACCCATTTTAACTCCGAGAATATCTGCGCTCATCTGCTCCTGCTCGCGGTGGGCTTGTTCTATGGAAGCCTACAAACATCGGGGCGCTTTTTCCCAATCATCGCAGCAGGTCTCCTGTTGGGACTCTCATTTTCATGCCGCTTCCAGATTGGATTTTCGATCCTTGGACTGGTCGTATGGTTTTTCATCTCCTCATGGAAAAGGAAAACATTTTTCCACTGGATCCTTCTTTCCGTAAGCATCCTTCTTTCCATCTCGGTCTTCACTCTATTGGCCGATTATTTTTTTTACGACCGTTTTGTTCTGAGTCCCTATAACTATTACTATCAGAACATTGTCACGGGTACGATGAACCGTGCCTCGGGCGTGTCGCCCTGGTTTGCGTATCTCTTCATGGTGTCCATCTACCTTCCTTTCGGCCCCCTCTATGTCTTGTCTACCCTCAGGCAGACCATCAGATTTCCTTTCGATATTCTGACCAGCATCGTCGCCCCGTTTGTCCTGTTTCATTGCCTGATTGGACATAAGGAAATCCGCTTTCTGCTCCCGATGCTTGGATTCATGCCGATCCTCATGATGGGGACCCTCGGCGAACTGGAGGACCGCTTCCGTTCCATTCAGAAATATCTCCCACTGATCATCCGGGCACTCTGGACAGTAAATATCATTGCCTGCTTCAGCATGCTCATTCCAGCAGCTACGGAAATCGGGGCCTGGCGCTATCTTCATGATCATTACAGGAAGCCAACCCTCCTTTATTACGAGGGAAGTCAGCACCAGAAACTCCTTTATTACAGGAGGCCCAACCTCCAGGTAATTGTCTGCAAAGAAGGGGATCCAACACCCTGTCCGCCGGGTTTTAATGCCGTAATAGCAATCGATGCCAAAAGCAACGAACCAAGACCCCACTTGCCGCAGGTCTACACCTTTTTCCCATTTGGTCTGGATAAAATCCTCCCTGCTTCCATCAACCGCTCAATCGGCCACTTTGATATCTACGAACTCCAGAATATTGAGTCGAAGTAAACGGACTCATCCCATCCCCCACTTGCTCAAACCCTTTACGGAACAAGGGCTGGGGAATAATCTTCCTGCATGAGCGAAGCGCCCGGAGTCCCTTTTTCAGCCCCAGTTTCTCCACTCCCTTGGAAGATAGGGAATGAAAAGCTCTGCCGCGTCACCGATGCTGCATCCAATCGTCTCACCTCCCTTTTGACCAAGCAAGGGCGCCCTAATGGAGCTCTCCGTGTTGCTGTCATCGGAGGTGGATGTTCCGGACTACAATACAAGATGGATCTGGTCGATGGACCGGTGCCACGCGACATCCTCGTTCCCTCCAAGGGAGTAAATATCGTTATTGATCCTAAGAGCGCCCTTTTTGTCAGCGGATCAGAACTCGACTATAGCGATGATCTCCAGAAGGGGGGATTCAAGGTGACCAACCCCAATGCCGTCGCCCACTGCTCCTGTGGGGAGAGCTTTTCAGCCTAACGGCGCTATTGCGCCGAGGCTAATAGGCTGAAGTCTGTTAGACTCTTAGGAAAACGCTCTAACGACATGTCAGACCCCTTTGACCTCCTCGGCCTCCCTCGTCGCCCCCTGCTTTCAGAGGAGGAGGTCGGTTCGGCGTATCGACAGCTAGCAGCAAAACACCATCCGGATCAACCAGGGGGCAACGCTCTGCTCTTCAGCGAACTGGGAGAAGCAGCAGCTATCTTGCGCGACCCTGCTCGACGACTCAGAGAGCTTTCCAATTCTCCCAGCCGATCCCAACTCCCATCAAAGGCCGCCGAACTCTTTCCCCAGATCGGTTCGATACTCCAGCAGGCCGATCATCTGATGGAAAAACATTTTGCAGCCTCCAATGCACTTTCGAAGGCACTGCTTGCTGTTCCTTTAAAACATCTGAGTTCCGAGCTCGATTCCATTCTCAATCACCTTCAGGAGTGGAAGGAATCCTTGGATCAAGAACTTGTAACAATCAACTCCCGATGGCCCGAGCATGATCCAGATACGATCAGCCTCCTTGCCGATTCCTATGCCTATGCAGGGCGTTGGGGAACCCAACTCAGGGAGAGGAAGTTGTCTCTTGAATCACTTTCCGGATAAGATATTTCCATGATCGCCGGCATTGACCTCGGAACCACCAATTCTCTCATCGGGGTCTACGAAAGTGGTTTTCCAACACTCTTAGCCGATGCGGAGGGAAGACGACTCATTCCCTCGGTGGTCTATTACCCGGAGAGGGGAATACCAGTGATCGGCCGCGAAGCCGTTCGGATGCAGGCGCTTCATCCCGAGAGCACCGTTGCCTCGGTCAAAAGACTCATCGGTCGCCGATTCGGCGAGGCAGGAACCCAAGACCTGTCGGGGACACCGGGATCGCCCGTCACTCTTCCTATCAACGGAATGAATCTGACGCCCGAAGAAGTCTCATCGGAAATTCTCAAAAAACTGAAATCCATTGCCGAGGAACGGCTCGGAACCAGAATTGACAGCGCGGTGATCACCGTTCCGGCGTATTTTAACGACGCCCAACGCGCCGCAACGCGCAAGGCTGGAGAGCTTGCTGGTTTTACTGTCGACCGCATCCTGAGCGAGCCTACCGCCGCAGCCCTCTCCTATGGATTGGATCGATTGCAAGAAAACGCCAAAGTGGCTGTTTACGATCTGGGTGGAGGAACCTTTGACCTTTCGGTTCTGCAACTGGACAACGGAGTCTTTGAGGTGCTCTCCACTCATGGCGACACTCGACTCGGAGGCGATGATCTGGATGAAGCCATCGCGGGATTGATCGTTTGTGAAGCCGGTATCGAATCATTGAATGCTGAGAGCAGCATCCGACTGAAGGAGGCCGCACGGACAGCCAAGGAGATCCTCTCGACTCAGGAATCGACTGTCGTGCTACTTCCATTTCTCGAGGGAGAAAAGAGTCTTGAGATTCCACTCACCCGGACGCAGATCGAGGCGGTCTGTGCGCCGGTCATCGCAAGGACACGCACTCTCTGCATGAGGGCCCTGGAAGATGCAGGAGTGAAATCGGGGGAGCTTGATCAGGTGATCTTGGTCGGAGGCTCGACACGCATGCCTCTCGTGCAGCGACTTGTCGCTGAGATCTTCGGCAAAGAACCGAATCTCTCCCAGCACCCGGATGAAGCGGTCGCCCTGGGGGCGGTCATTCAGGGAGCGATCCTCGAGGGAAACCTCAGGAATGTAGCACTCCTCGATGTCACTCCTCTCTCGCTCGGAATCGAGACCTTTGGAGGACTTATGAATGTGATCATTCCTCGAAACACCACCATACCAGCCAAGGCCGGAGAGATGTTTACCAATGCTGTGGCAGGCCAGAGTGGAATGAAGATCATTGTCCTTCAGGGAGAAAGGGAACTGGCCGCGAATAATTGGACACTCGGCTCTTTCGAGATCCCTTTCCCCCCCTCGCAGAAAGGAGCCGCCCGTGTGGGAGTTCAATTCTCGATTGATGCCGACGGAATTCTTCAGGTTTTGGCCAGGGACACCGCTGCTGGCAGCGAAAAAATTGTGGAGATCAAGAGCGCCGTGGAAGTTTCTGACGAGGCCGTGGAAGCAATGCTTGCGGGATCACTGGAACATGCCTTTGAGGATATGGATGCCCGGATCTTCACGGAGGCCCGTCTCAAGGCAGAAGAAATGCTTCCGGCGGTGGAATCTGCTCTGGATCAACTTGGATCCGAGCTTCCCGAATCAGAGGTCTTGTTGATTAAACAACAATCATCCGAAGTCATCTCCGCATTGGAATCCAAAGAGACAACTCGGCTAAAACAGGCTCTCGCCGCACTCGATACCGCCACCCAGACCTTGGCAACAAGACTTCTGGAGAAGGCTATGGGGTAGCTCTTTACCTCCAGACTAAGTACCTTTCCTCTTTTAACATTTCACTTTTCACTTTTCACTTTTTTCCATGCTCGATATCCGCCTTCTCCGTGAAGATGCAGCCGCCGTCAAGGCGCGCCTTGCTACCCGTTCCGGCCAATATACCGATCTCGTCGACCAGATCCTGGCCTGCGATGCCCGCCGCCGTGAAAGCGAGACTAGGGTTCAGCATCTCCGTGCGGAGAAGAACCGTCTGAGCAAGGAGATCGGCGGGATCAAGAAATCAGGGGGAGACTCCTCGGAACTGGAAGCCCAAGTGAAGAGCTTCTCCGAAGAAATGGAGGAACTTGGTCGCACCGCCTCCGAACTTGATGCCGAGCAGCGCGACCTACTTCTCCGAGTACCAAACCTTCCAGCCCCCGGACTACCGGAAGGTCATGATGCTGATGCTAACGTGGCGATCAAGCATTGGGGCGAACCCGCTCCGATGAATCCCGAGGATCACGTGGCAATCGGAGAGCGACTTGGTCTTTTCGACCTGGAGCGTGCAGCCAAGATCAGCGGCAGCGGCTACGTCCTTTATACTGGAGCTGGTGCGCGTCTCGAACGGGCTCTAATCAATTTCCTGCTCGATCTCCAGACACGTGACCATGGTTACACCGAGATCGCCCCTCCCGTGCTTGTCCGCCGGGAGTGCATGGAGGGAACGGGACAGCTTCCGAAGTTCGAGGATGATATGTACGGCTTTGATGAGGGAGCCGCCTTCCTCACGCCGACAGCAGAGGTCTCTCTGACCAACATTCGCCGTGACGAAATCCTCCAAGAATCAGAACTCCCTCTCAAGTATACCGCCTGCACCCCCTGCTTCCGACGCGAGGCTGGCTCGGCTGGACGCGAAACCCGGGGCATGATCCGGATGCATCAGTTCGACAAGGTCGAGTTGGTCAAGATCTGCACGCCCGAGCAGGCCGCGCCAGAACTGGAATCCCTCACCGCCGATGCGGAAAAAGTCCTTCAACTCCTCCAGCTTCCCTATCGTGTTCTGGAGCTCTGCACCGGGGATATCGGCTTCTCTTCCTCTCGCACTTACGATCTCGAAGTCTGGGCTCCCGGTCAGGGTGGCTACCTTGAGGTCTCGAGCTGCTCTCACTTCGGCGATTATCAGGCCCGCCGCATGAATCTCCGGTACAAAAATGCGGAAGGTAAGAATGCCTTCTGCCACACGCTTAATGGCTCCGGCACAGCCCTCCCCCGCCTCTACGTGGCATTGCTTGAAACGCACACCAAGCCGGGTGGCCCGCTGATTCTGCCCGAACCGCTTCAGCCCTACTTCGGTGCCGCTCAGATCGGCTGAGTTTTTTGAATCTGGAACTCAGGAAAGCAGGAAAGATTAAGAGGGATATCATTCCGTATCCCCTGATCCCTAAAATTGAGGAAGAACTCCATGGGATATCACTTCGTCAAAAGCTGATCGTTGCCGTTTCGGGTGGAGCCGACTCGGTGGCATTGCTCCATCTACTTATTGAGGTGGGATTTGAGAAGCTGATCGTGGCACATTTCAATCATCGTCTTAGGGGAAGGGCCTCAGCTGCGGATGCTGCTTTCGTGGAAAAACTTTGCTCAAAACTGGATCTCCCTTTTGAAGGTGTATCAGCAGATGTGAAAGCCAAGGCTACGGAGGAAAAGCTCTCAATCGAAACAGCAGCCCGTGCAGCCCGCTATGAGTTCCTGGCCTCCGTTGCGAAGAAGCACCGGACGCGCAGCATCGCGCTGGCTCACCATGCCGATGATCAGGTCGAGACCTGTTTCTTCAATTTTCTTCGGGGTTCGGGAATTGCCGGACTTTCCGGAATGAAGCCTTTGTCGAGACGTAGCGTGGAGGGAATCGACATTGAACTCCACAGGCCATTGTTGGGAGTCTTCAAGAGCGAGCTCTTGGAGTATCTGAAAGCGAGGAAAATTCCCTTCCGTGAGGATGCCTCGAATGCGGTTGCCGAGGCCTCACGTAACAAACTGCGCCTCAAGGTACTTCCCCTCATCGAGGAGTGCTTTAGATCCTCATTCAAGACCTCGATTGTGCGAAATGCCCGGATGCTGACTGACGAAGAGGAATTTCTCTCCTCGCTCTCATTACCAATCGCCGCGAACGAGAAACTCTCGGTGAAGCTGCTCAGGGAACTTCATCCAGCGCTCCGCCGTAGGGTTCTCCATGCATGGCTCAAGTGCCACGGCGTTGAGGAACCTGGCTATGCCGAAGTGGAACTCGTCGGTTCGCTTCTAAGATCTCTCGAAACCTCAGGACCAGCGAAGGTAAATCTTCCTGGCAATCGGCACGCCCGCAGACGTGCAGGAATACTCTTTATCGAGTAGCAATCATTTCCCGAAGAACGGTCCCAAGTCGGGCCCCTACCTGTTCGTGCGTAAAGCGCTCCTGAACGGTTTTCCAACCCGATTTTCCCATGGTGGCTCGCAGCAACGAATCTGTGAGGAGTCGTATCAGAGCGGGAGCCCACTCTCCCGACTTCACCACAATTCCGGATCCCGTATTTTCGATCCATTCACGGTTCACCCCCACATCGCTCGCCACCACGGGTAAGCCGCATGCCATGTATTGGAGAGCCTTGTAGGCACATTTTCCGCGGGTGAATCCATCATCAACAAGCGGCATGATCCCGAGATCTGCCGAGGTGATCGCATCGTACTCAGCCTGATCATTCCACTCGAGGAACTCCCAGGATGAGAAGCGACGAAACTTCGGCGGACGATTACTCACGATGCGCAGGAGAAAAGGATGGACGGCATGCGCGGCGGAGAGTTCCTCTTCAATTGCCTCGACCTGAGCCACGTTTGGTCCCATGCCGACCCAAACAACGACAGGAGGTCTGCTAGGATCACTGTGATCCTCGAGAGGAACTTCAGGAACACTCGTCGGAATCAGATGGGTCCGAACTTTCGGGGCAATACTGACGATTTTCTGCTCCAGCACAGGACTTCCACAGATGGCTCCATCCAGAAACCTCATGAAAAATCCGAAACGCCGCGCCTGCTTGCCGCTTCGGTAGGGAACATGGTTTTTTTTTCCCATCCAGACCGCATCATCGATGTCAAAGATCAGTCGCCTAGCAGCTCTGCGGAGCCTCAGCACATTCCACTGACTGATCAGCACCTTCTGCCAAAGCACTGCGTCGACGGTGCGGGCTTTTTGCAGAAGTGATCTCCACGATTCCCCCCGCTGAGGCTGATGCATTACCTCGGCCGAGATTCCAGCCGCTTTCAGAGCCTCCAGATGCCGAAAGATCCTCAGCCTGCTGCTCGGACTGATCACCGGATCCTCCACCACACAGAGAAGAGAGAGTGAGGATTCCATGAATCAGAAACAGAAAAATATGGAACTCAGGAACTCAAGAATGGGAAAGGAACTAAAGAATAGAGTTTTCTAAACAACTCGTTGACTCAGAAATTTTCCTGATTTCCACATTAAAAATCAGCAGATCCGTATCAGTACGCCTTGCCGAAGATAACGCGACGTGCACTCGGCTCCCCGGTGAACGGGCAGATGCCGGGCTCGTCGATGAAGTCCGAGCCGTCGGCTTCGGGAATGCAGCGGATGGTCACCTTGAGTTCTTCTTTGATCTTGGCCTCGACCTCAGCGCTTCCGTTCCAATGGGTCAGGGCAAAGCCGCCATGGATCTCCGGTTTCTCGGGATTTTTTGGCGTGAAGTAGGAGTAGAACTCTTCCTTGGTATCGATCTTGACGGTGTGCTCCTTGCGGAAGGCCAGAGCCCGATCGAGGAGGTTCTGCTGAATCTCGGCGAGGATTTCAGGAAGACGTACCGCCAGCGAATCGGCCGAAAGGAATTCTTTCTCCTTTGGACCTTTATCACGGCGAGCAACGGCCGCATTGCCCGACTCAAGATCACGCGGTCCAATCTCGATGCGGACAGGAACTCCCTTCTTGATCCATTCCCAAGTCTTGGTGCCTCCGCCGATATCACGGCTATCGATCTCGACACGAAGCGCTTCGCCCGCATAGCTGGCAGAGCTCAGAGCTGCGGCAAGCTCCTCGCACTTCGCTAGCACGGCGGCACGGGTTTCTTCCTTCGGCGTGATGGGAATAATAAGCACTTGGGTGCCGGCGATGCGTGGGGGGAGGACCGCTCCATCATCATCTCCATGCGCCATGAGCAAGGTGCCGATGAGGCGTGTACTAACACCCCAGCTTGTAGTCCAAGCAAGCTCCTCGGTGTTGTTACGGGAGAGGAACTTGATGCCTGAGGCCTTCGCGAAATTTTGTCCAAGGAAGTGGGAAGTACCAGCCTGGATGGCCTTGCGATCCTGAACCATCGCCTCGATGCAGTAGGTGCGCACAGCACCGGGGAAGCGCTCGCTGGCTGTCTTCTCCCCGCGGATGACAGGGATGGCGAGCCAATCGCGGGCGAAGGTCTCGTAGACACCGAGCATCTTGACGGTCTCATCGATCGCCTCGACCTCGGTCTCGTGAGCTGTATGCCCCTCTTGCCAGAGGAACTCCGCGGTGCGGAGGAAGAGACGGGGACGTAGCTCCCAGCGGACGACATTAGCCCACTGGTTCAGGAGGATGGGGAGATCGCGGTACGACTTCACCCACTTCGCATAAGTCGATCCAATGATGGTCTCGGAAGTAGGGCGTACCACCAGAGGCTCGGTAAGTTCTCCGGCAGGAACAAGTTTCCCATCCTTGAGTTCCAGACGATGGTGCGTGACAACGGCACACTCTTTGGCGAAACCCTCGACATGCTCCGCCTCCTTCTGGAGATGGCCGAGTGGAATAAAGAGCGGAAAGTAGGCGTTCTTATGCCCCGTCGCCTTAAACATCCCATCGAGGGCTCCTTGCATCCGCTCCCAGAGCGCATATCCCCAGGGACGGATCACCATGCATCCGCGGACTTCGGAATTCTCGGCCATCTCGGCCGCACGGACGACCTGCTGGTACCACTCGGGAAAATCTTCCTTGCGACGCGGGGAAATAGCGCTTTCGTTGCCTTTGCTCATAAGTTGGCAAAGTTAGCCTTTTGGCTACTGGTTACGCAAGAGAGCGGAGTAGCTTGGTGAAAAAGTCTGCGCCGGCCTCCAAGTCGGCCACCGAGATGAATTCATCGGCCGTGTGCGCCTGAGCGATTGATCCGGGTCCCAGCGCAACGGCCGGGATCTCCTTCGCGGCGAAGACAGCTGCATCACAAAACCAGGGGGCTCCCACGGGAGAGGCCCCGAGAGCGGAGAGCTTTGCCACCAGAGGATGCGCAGGATCGGTATAGAGTGGGGCGGATCCTTGATGTTCGACCTTCACTCCCTGTGCGACATTCTCAATCAGGTTGATAATCTGCAAGGGATCAGCATCAGGAATGATTCGGATATCGAGGGTTGCCTCACAATGATCAGGAACGATGTTCGTCTTGGACCCTCCGCGGATCGTGCCTACGCTGAGCGTGGAGTGGCCTAGGAGGGGATGCTCCGTCTTGGAGAGCTCAGGAATGACATACTCCCTAATTCTCTCAATGGCCGAGGTCATCTTGTAGATGGCATTCTCTCCACGATCAGGTGCCGAGGCATGGACCGCCTTCCCGTGAGCCGTGAGGGTCACCCAGAGCGATCCCTTGTGGGCGTGAACTGTCTTCAGATCGGTCGGTTCACCCGCGATTACGAAATCAAAGGATTCCTCACTCGCCAGAGCCTTTGCCCCATGCTGGCCCGACTCCTCCCCCACCAGACCTGCAAACCAGATCTCGTGGCTCAGCGTTGGAATCTCCTCACGCACTCGAGCCAAGGCAGTGAGCATCGAGGCCATCGGTCCCTTCGTATCACTCGCTCCACGGCCCCAGACCTTCCCCTCTCGGACTTCTCCACTGAAGGGATCGATCGTCATTCCGATGACGCTTACCGTATCCGTGTGGGGAGCCAGGAGCAGGCGTGGCTTTCCTTCACGATTGCTTGGGAAACGCCCCACCACATTGGGCCGTCCAGGAAGAACCTCCCGCAAGCTCACCTCGGCACCGATTTCCCGAAGAGGCTTCTCAAGTGCAACCGCAATGCGTGCCTCACCCGGATCGCTCACCCCGGGATCTCCCTCGGGGTTCACGCTTGGAATGCGGATCAGATCCTGAAGAAGTGAAACTGGATTGAGAGGATTCATGGTTAGTTCCCGGAATTTGACGCGGCTTCCTTGGAGTGAAGATCTCTGTACCAGGCAACGAACTTGGGGATCCCCTCGCGGATCGGGGTTCGTGGTATATACCCCAAGAGAGTGCGGGCCTTCGTGATGTCAGCTGCTGTCAGGGGCATATCCCCCTTCTGCTCGGGCAGGCGCTCGATCAGCGCCTTCTTACCCAGAGCCTTCTCAATCGATGAGATGAGCTTCGCCAAGGTTGTCGTCTCATTTTCCCCGAGGTTGAAGATCTCGAATAGCGGCCCCTCCCCATCGAGATAGGAAAGAGCTCCGAGCACTCCCTGGACGATGTCATCGATGTAGGTGTAGTCACGGCGTGTGGAGCCATCTCCGAACTGCTTGATGGGGCGACCATGTTCGATCGCATCGGTGAAGCTGTGAATTGCCAGATCGGGACGCTGTCCCGGGCCGTAGACAGTGAAGAACCTAAGGCAGGCGATCCGCATCCCGTGAAGGTTCACATAGTTTCCGCAGAGCTGTTCCCCGGCAATCTTGGTGGCTGCGTAGGGAGAGAGGGTTTGAAGGATTGGCAGATCTTCGCGGAACGGAACGGTCTTTGAGAGCCCGTAGACCGAGGAACTCGATGCAAAAACGATCTTTTGGCACCCGGAAAGACGTGCAGCCTCCAGGACATTGAACGTCCCGGTGATGTTCGTATCGATGTAGAGCTTCGGATCGGCGATGGAGGGGCGCACACCGGCACGGGCCGCGAGATGGATCACTGCATTGGGACGAACCTTTTCAAAAACACTCTGAACGGCATCCCAGTTTTTCAGATCGATCTCAGCAACTTCCACGGGATCTCCGGAGGTTGCGAAGGATGCGACATTCGCCCGCTTGATGGCGGGATCGTAGAAGTTATTGAAGTCATCGACCACTGTGACCTCATGCCCCTCACCCAGGAGATTACGGACCACATGGGATCCGATAAAGCCGGCCCCTCCTGTCACAATGATCTTCATGGATTTATCATACCTTGAGTTAAAAGGTTAAAAAGTTGAAAAGTTAGAAGGGTGCCTCGGAACACTTATTTAATTTTTTACACTTCAACTTTTCCTCGATCTTAACCTGAATCATAATACTTAAATGTCGCATCGCCCAGCCACTCTTCCAATGCGTACCTGGGTCGAGGTCGATCATGCGGCCCTCAGGCATAATCTCAAAGCTGTCCGTAAGATGGCTGGGAGGGCGGGCATCATGGCTGTTGTGAAGGCCAACGGCTACGGCCATGGCCTCAATGAAGTCGCCTCGACACTTAGTCCCGGCATCGAGGTCTTCGCCGTGGCCTCTCTCGGCGAGGCGATCCAGCTTCGTGTCACCGAGAAAAAGAAGCCGATCCTTCTCCTGAGTGCCGCCCTCCCTACCGAGTATCCCGAGATCGGCCGCCATGGTTTCATCCCCACCATTTCCTCAACGACGGAAGCAGAGCTCTATGCACAGAGCGCCCCAGCCGGGGCACCGATTCATTTCAAAATCGATACCGGCATGGGACGACTTGGAGCAGATCCTGAGCAAGCCTTCGCCATCCTCCGTCAGATAAGGGAGCTTCCCCTCACCCTCCACAGCATCTCGACCCACCTTCATTCAGCTGACAGCGACGGCAAAGCCACCAAAGAGCAGCTCAAGAACTTTGCGGAGTTGCTCTCCTACCTTCGGGAATTTGAACCAAAGGTCCCGATCCATATCCTGAACTCCGCAGGGACCATGCTCTTCCCGGCGCATGCCCATGACCTTGTACGTGTCGGACTAGCCCTCTACGGCGTCTCCCCTGTCCCGAAGTTCCAGAAGCTCCTCAAGCCCGCCCTGAGTTGGAGGGCCTCCGTTACCTTTCTGAACGACCTCCCAAAAGGCCATGGAATCAGCTATGGCAGCACCTATATCACGCCACGGGCCATGAAGGTCGCCGTCCTGCCGGTCGGCTATGCGGACGGCTACCCCAGACACCTCTCCGGAAAGAACGCCTCCGTCCTAATCAAAGGGAAGCGCTGCCCCCTCCTCGGTCGCGTCACCATGGATCAGATCATGGTCGACGTCTCAGCCGTCAAAGGGATCAAAGTCGGAGACGAAGCCGTCCTAGTCGGCAAACAGGCAAAGCAGGAAATCACCGCCACCGAAGTGGCTCAAAAAGCCGACACCATCCCCTGGCATCTCTTCTGTGGGATCACTGGAAGAGTTGCTTACGTTTACAAAGCTTAAAGAAAACCGAGACTCGGGCTGGCGGGATTATTCTTTCTGCGAAAGGCTCTACTTAAGCCTTTCAGTCAGTTCAAATACCGCTGATCGTGATACGGCAGTTGAACCAGCTAATTCTGTTCGAAGCTGTATCACTTATACTGCGAGCGCAGCAGAACGCCGCGGGGCGCAAAAATCCCAAGGCTCCTGCATTAGGAGGCTTTGCCCCTGAAAGCCACGCACTCGTGCAGCACTCTCTCCCCGGCAAAATGCTCACTCGAACGCAGCACCACATTCACATCGCCCACAACGGAGTGGGCCCCCTTGGCGAGATCGTCGGCTAGGGTTGTGGAGTGCTCGAGTGCTTCGACCAGGGTCTTGTCCTGAGAGAGGACGACAGGCTTGGCTCCGGGAACGATGAGAATGGCAAGAGGACGTATCGAGCGGGCGATCGGGTCAAGCGTTAGGATGTCGGCAGTCTCCTCGGCCACGGCTGCGGCCTCTGCATGACGCACCTCGAGCTGGATCATCCGGGCACGGGCCTCGGGAGTCACCGACTCGATGGCATGAGTGATGGCATCGAGGAGGGCATGGCGAACGTCGGAAAGATCCTCGAGTTCCTGGAGCTTCTGCAGGTCTTCGTTCTGATGGATCGCCTTGGCAAGCTGGGAGATCTCCTTGAGATACGAATTCCTCTGGGTATCAGGAACCAGATACATGACCACCAGGTGCACTCGAACGCCGTCCGGTGATCCGTAATCAATTCCTTTGGGGCTCCAACCGACGGAGCAAAGCAATTCACCATCTGAATCCGACGTAGCGTGAGGGCAGGCCCAGCCCCTGCCGATGCCGGTATTGTGCTGGTTCTCACGAGCCAAGGCCTTCTCATTGATGCCCTCGTCACTAACTTCGGGAACAGCCTCGAGTAGGGTGCCGAGGAACTCCAGGGCGTCGTTCTTGATATTGTCGGGAAGTTCGACAAGACGGCCTTCCTGGAGTGCATTGAGTAAAGCTTTCATGAAAATCAGTTGGGTTGGGGAACTATGTCTTAATCAATACCGAACTTTCTGGCAAACCAGGCGTTCACCGTATGGGTGAGCGTCACGTAGCAGAGAATCGTGGCGGCAATGAAGGCCCAGAAAATCGGTGGAAGCGGCACCATGCCGAGATAGGCGGCAACCGGCGGAATGTAAGGAATTGCGGAACCGATCAGAATAATGATCAGCGTGGAGAGAATGAGTGCGGGACTCGCACAGCTTCCGAAGAACGGGATCTTGCGGGTACGGATCACATGAACAATGAGTGTCTGGGTGATGATCGACTCGACAAACCAACCGGAGTGAAAAAGCGAGGCGGCGTAGGTGTCATCATTAGCCACTCCAGGACCTCCTGCAAAGCGATGGAGCAACTCGGCGGGGGCAGCGAGGTTCAGGTTGCTACACTTGAAGAACCAGAGCATCACGGCAAAGGTCGTATAATCAAAGATCGAGCTGGTCGGCCCGACACACATCATGAACTTCTGGATGTTTCCGATGTTCCACTTGCGGGGCTTCAACATGTACTCGGCATCGACGTGGTCGTAAGGAATACCAATCTGGGAGAAGTCGTAGAGCAGGTTATTTACCAGCACCTGGACGGGCATCATGGGGAGGAATTTCAGGAAGTAGCTGCTCCCCACCATGGAGAACATGTTGCCGAAGTTGGAACTGGCCCCCATGCGGATGTACTTGATGATGTTCGCGAAAACCTTGCGTCCTTCAAGGATGCCGTCTTCGAGCACCATGAGACTGCGTTCGAGCAGGATGATGTCTGCCGATTCCTTGGCCACATCCACAGCGGTGTCAACCGAGATGCCAACGTCTGCAACGCGCATCGAGAGGGCGTCGTTGATGCCATCTCCCATGTAACCGACCACGTGACCACGCTTCTGAAGGGCGACGATGATGCTCTCCTTCTGGGCTGGGGAGAGGCGGGCAAAAACGCTGGTCTTCTCGGCAAGTTCCCCGAGGGTCTTCTCATCGAGTCCTACAATCATGTCGCCGGTAATGATCGTGCCTGCGTCGAGATGCACGTCGCGGCAGATCTTTCCAGTAACGAGGGCATTGTCTCCCGTGAGGATCTTGGTGGTCACGCCATAGCTGGCGAGCGAGGCGATGGCCTTCTGCGCCGACTCCTTCGGCGGATCCAGGAAAGCGATGTACCCGAGAAGAATCAAATCGCTCTCGTCAGCGATCGAGAAGGTTCCCTTATCCTGAGGGAACTCCCGGTAAGCGATGGCGAGCACGCGGTAACCATCGCGACTGAGTGCCTCAAACTCCTCAAGCAGATCATTCTTGATGAGGTCGATCATCATGTAAACCTCCTCATCGACCTGGTAGTGGGTGCAGGACTTGAAGACATCCTCGACGGCGCCTTTGCAGATGAGCACGTGATCTCCCTCGTAATCGACCACCACGCTCATCCGCTTGCGCTGGAAGTCGAAGGGGATCTCGTCGACCTTTTTGCATCCGCGATCGACATCGATGTCGGTGTGGGAGAGAACGGAGTTATCCAGCAGGTTGCGCAGACCCGTCTGGTAGTAGCTGTTCATGTAGGCGTAACGGAGGACGTCCTCGCTCTGACGTCCAGTCACATCGACATACTTTTCCAGGATGACTCGGTCTTGGGTCAGGGTGCCGGTCTTGTCTGTGCAAAGGATGTCGATGGCGCCAAAGTTCTGGATCGCGTGAAGTTTCTTCACGATCACCTTCTTCTTGGACATGGCAAGGGCTCCCTTCGCGAGATTCACCGCCACCATCATCGGGAGCATCTCGGGGGTCATTCCGAGAGAAACGGCCAGACCGAACATCAGTGCACCGGACCAATCATGCTTCGTCACTCCAATGATCAGGAAGACGACACTGACCATCACAAGCATGAATCGGATCATGAGCCAGGTGAATCCGGCAATCCCGCGGTCGAAGCTGGTCAGCACTGGGGCGCTACCGAGCTTCTCGGAGATCGAGCCGAAGTGGGTTCGAGTGCCGGTGTTCACCACGACCGCCTTGGCCGTGCCGCTCACCACATTGCTTCCCTGGAAGACGGCATTCGGCATCTCGATGACCGCCTTCGACGGCTCGGTCGGAGTGTCGGCGTGCTTCTCGACCGGCATCGATTCACCGGTGAGCGAGGACTGGCTGACAAAGAAATCCTTCGCTGAGATCAGTCGAAGATCGGCAGGAATGATTGAGCCGGCTTGGAGGACAACAATGTCTCCTGGAACGATATCAGCCATGGAAATCTCCACTTCCTTGCCGCCTCGGATCACATGGCAGTTCGTCTGGACCATGGCATTAAGAGCCTCCACAGCCTTGCCGGACTTTGATTCCTGATAATAGGAAAGACCGACAGAGATCACAACCATGAGGCCCACGATCGTGGCGGAGGCGGGATCGCCGGTCGCAAGGGAGATAGCCGCAATAACGAGCAATTGAATGACGAGCGGGTTCTTGCACCGCATCAGGATCTCCATGATGAAGCCATGCTTCTTCTTCTGCCCCAGATCATTCGGTCCCCACTCCTGGCGTAAGGCCTCAACGTCAGACTCCGCAAGCCCTTCCTCGCTGCTCTTCATGGAGAAGAGTGCGTTCTCAAGCTTCAGACAACAGACATCCAGCAAACGCTTCTCGTGATCCGTGACGGATTTTGAAGCTTCCTGCTTTGCCTTGGAGAGGCTGTCGGGCGTTACTTTTCCAAAAAGATTTTTTGTCATGACGGTTTTGGCAGGGTGACATCTTTGTCACCCGTAACTAGGCACGGGCAAGCCCCATCTCCTTAGATGAAGAAATTGTCACAGAAGAAACAATCGGATTCGAGGTACAGGCTCTCGGAAATCGTGAGAAATACTCCCAAACCCGATCCCCTTCCCTATTTTCCCACTATTTATTACCCGGACCCGATTCCAATTTCCTACTACCTACCCAACCCTGACGGCGCTCTTGCGATCCAGCTTTAGGACACCCGAGCCATCCAAGGTGAGAACGGCTTTGGGATCGGTGACTTTCTCCCCCCTCCAGGAAACACTTCCTCCCTCGACGAGGCGGCGGATGTCACCGCGGGATTTCTTAATGGCAAAGACCCGATCAAAGGCATCCACACCGATCGAGATAATGTCGAGAGGGATGTCGGCTGCCGGCACATAGGGGGGGAGGTCGGCTGCTTCCAGATCCTTCTTGGAGAATCGGAGTTCGAACTCGTCGCGAGCATGCTTGGCCTCGGCCGCAGAATGGAAACGGGCGGTGAGCCGCTCGGCAAGAGACTTCTTGGCCTCCATGGGATGAGTTTCGGCAGAAAGCTCCTCGTGGAGCAGGAGACGATAGTATTCCCCCATCTGTTCGTCGGAGATACTCATCAGCTTGCCGAACATTTCACCGGGCACCTCGGTCACGCCTACGGCATTCCCCAAGCTCTTGCTCATCTTCTGGATGCCGTCGAGGCCAGTCAGGATCGGGAGCATCATGGCGACCTGCTGATGCTGTCCCTCCTCATGCTGGAGATCACGGCCGACAAGGATATTGAAGAGTTGATCGGTGCCTCCGAGTTCCACGTCGGCTTGAATCACGACGGAATCCCAGCCCTGCATGATCGGATACTGGATCTCGTGGGCGCGGACGGGGAGTCCCTTGTCGATTCGCTCACGGAAATCCTCGCGCTGAAGCATCTGCTGCAGGGTGACGCGGCTATTAAGCCTCATCACATCCTGGAAGGTCATCTTGCCGAACCACTCACCATTGAACCGGACGGAGGTTTTTTCGGGATCCAGAATCTTGAAAGCCTGATCCTGATAGGTCTTGGCATGCTCCATGACCTGATCATGCGAGAGATGGGGGCGGGTTGCCGAGCGACCGCTCGGGTCACCGATCATGGCGGTGAAGTCTCCGATGATCAGGATTGCCTCATGTCCGAGCTCCTGGAACTGGCGGAGCTTGGAGAGACCAACGGTATGCCCTAGATGAATGTCGGGCGAGGTAGGGTCGACACCTAGCTTCACCTTCAGAGGACGCCCAAGCGCCAGCTTGGTGGCCAGTTCTTTCTCACTGAGAACTTGGGCACACCCTGCGGTCAAGGCGTTGAGTTGATCGGAGAAACGGCTGTGGGGGCTGCTAGGACTCATTGTGGGGCTGCTGGTACTGCTCATGGAATAAAAACTGAAAGCAAAACAGAATCACGGCCCCTTGTTGAGAAGTTTCCTGACGTCGTCGATGGAGAGCCCCTTACGAATGGCATCCTCGAGCTGAGGATTATTATCGATGGCTCCCTGCGTCTTACCCTTGAGGGAGATGCTTCTTGTCGGATAGTCCCCCTGAGTTGAGTACGGACTGGCTTTATCTAGGTCCGAAAAGTTCTTGGTTTTGAAATCCTTGGCGTCGAATTTCTTTTCGCCATCGGGATTTGCCTTCTCGAGTTTTCCGGAGAGCTTCTTTTTGGGAAAGAGATGATCGCCCAGCCACCCTTTCACCCCGGAGGCGAAGCCCTTGGTCTCATAAGAGTGGGAACCGTACTCACAGGCACCGGCATATTCCTTGATTGAGAAGGCCTTGTCGTAGGGGCTTCCCTTGGAGTTGAACTCCTTTCCCTGATAGGCGCTCTGCCTGCTCCGGTCGGGGTGCATGATGCGGTCGAGCATGCTCTGCTCCTTGCTTTGGATATTGCCTTGCTCCTGCGCCACAAGCAGGGACGCCTTCATCATCAAGAGGAACACTGCTCCCGGCCTGAAGATGCTCATCCATCGCTTGATCTGCATCATTCAGTCGACACTATCCTCATCAGGTTGAGAGAGCAAGTTACCCCTCTGTGCTCCATCTGGTTTCGTGTATCGCTACAACAAATAAGCCGCTCGGATCGCTCCGGGCGGCTTTGTTTGAAATTACTGATGTTGTGCTTAGCGCGAGTAGAGCTCAACGACGAGCTGCTCGTTCACCACAGGGTTGATTTCCTCGCGGGTAGGAATGCGCACAACCTTGCCACTGAGAGCTTCTTTATCGACAAGAAGCCAATCCGGAGCATCAACGATCTGAGTCTGATCCAGACCACGCTGGGCGAGGCGCTTGGAGCCATCCTTTTCGCGGACAGCAATAACATCACCGACCTTAAGAGTCGCGGAGGAGACATCACACTTGCGGCCGTTCACAGCAACATGGCCGTGCGAAACCATCTGGCGGGCAGCCGAGCGGGTCTTTGCGAAGCCCATGCGGTAAACGACATTGTCGAGACGCCTCTCAAGAAGCTGGAGAAGGATGAGACCGGTGACTCCACGAGTCTTCAGAGCGGTCTCGAAGTAACGGCGGAACTGGCGCTCAAGAACACCATACTGGAAGCGAAGCTTCTGCTTTTCAGCAAGCGCGGTGCCATACTCGGAAACCTTGCGGCGTGAGCCCTTCGGGCCGTGCATACCGGGAGGATAGGGCTTGTGCTCGAAAGCACGTGCAGATCCTGCGAGAAGAACGCCATAACGGCGGCTGACTTTTGTTTTGGGTCCTGTATAACGGGCCATGATATAAAAAAGTTAAAGTAGAGAGTTAAGGTTGCTGATCAGACTCGGCGCTGTTTCGGAGGACGGCATCCGTTATGAGGAACGGGCGTGACGTCCTGAATGATGGAGATCTCAAGACCGATGGCCTGCATGGCACGGACAGCGGATTCACGGCCCGATCCAGGACCCTTGACGCGAACCTCGACTTCCTTAAGTCCATGCCCCATGGCCTGACGGCAGGCATCTTGAGCCACCATCTGGGCGGCATAGGCAGTGCTCTTACGGGAGCCCTTGAAACCCATCTTGCCGGCGCTGGACCATCCCAAAACGGCCCCGCGCATATCGGTGACGCTAACGATGGTGTTATTAAAGGTAGCCTGAACGTGGGCAATGCCGTGGGTGATGTTCTTGCTACCCTTGGCCTTGACGATCTTGGGTGGCTCAATCGGATCATCAAGATTGAAGCTGATCGGCGCAGCGGGAGCGGCCTCCTCAACTTTCTTCTCCTTGCTCTTCTTGGCCTTGGGCTTCTCAGCCTTGGCAGGAGCAGCTGCCTCCGTGGAGGCTACTGGAGTGGCGGGAACTTCTACAGGAACCTCGGCTGCTGCCGGGATTTCAGGTGTTGCGGGCGTTTCTTCGGACATGAACTTGGTACGTGCTATTCGTTGCTAGGAGCTGGGACTGATTAATCCTTTGCACGGACGACGCCGACGGTCTTGCGAGGCCCCTTGCGGGTGCGAGCATTGGTCTGGGTGCGCTGGCCACGGACGGGGAGTCCACGGCGGTGGCGAAGGCCACGGTAGCAATTGATTGCCTGGAGACGCTTGAGGTTGCCCTGAAGTTCACGACGAAGATCACCCTCGATGACGACCTTTTGGGCTGAAATTGCCGAAATGATCGAACCGATCTGCTCGGGAGATAGCTCCTTGGCGCGCGTGTCGGGGTTGATATTGGCCTGCTCGAGAACGCGCTTAGAGGTCTTTGGGCCGATACCGTAAATGTAAACGAGCGAGGCTTCGATGCGCTTGTCGCCTGGGATTTCTACGCCGAGTAGTCGTGGCATGGTGTTGGTCTATTGAGGTGGGTGCAGGGAGTGTTTTATTGCTCGACGTCTAGTGTCAGCCCTGGCGCTGCTTGTGACGGGGGTTCTTGCAGACAACGCGCACCACGTTATTGCGGCGGACGATCTTGCAGGTTTCGCAAAGACGTTTGACGGAAGCTCGGACTTTCATGCGTAGAAAACAGCGGCGCGGGTGGCGTCGGTTGTGTCGGGTTAGTGGCTAGGGCTGGGTGATGACTGCGGGAGTCGCTGGATGATTGTTCCCTGGTTGAGATCGTAGGGCGAAACGCTGATCACTACATGGTGCCCAGGAGCAATGCGCGTGAACTTCAGACGCAAGCGACCGGATACCGTAGCCAACATTCTCCTGCCTCCGGCCAACTCCACTCGGAAGCGGGCCATGGACAGTCTTTCTACGACTAGGGCCTGGTGTTTTAAGCTATCAGAGGTAGGCATGTCAACACTTCTGGTTCATTTTCTGTCACTAAAATCGTGTGCTCGAAATGAGAAGAAGGTTTGCCATCCGAAGTCACGACCGTCCAACCGTCATCCAGAATCCGTACGCCCTCCACCCCGAGATTGATCATGGGCTCGATTGCAAGCGTCATGCCGGCCTTGAGTTTCGGACCGGAACCCTTCCTTCCGTAATTCGGGATCTGTGGTTCCTCGTGCAATTTGCGACCGACTCCATGTCCGACAAATTCCCTGACAACGCCGAATCCCTGCCTGAGGGCCTCTGTCTCGATGTAGTTCGAAAGATCTCCCAGCCTGCGCCCAGCAACCGCGAAAGGAATCGCACCCTCAAGAATGCGCTTTGTTGCACTACAGAGTCTCTCGGTTTCTGGATCGACCGCACCACACGGAACAGTCGTCGCGGTATCGCCAATCCATCCATCAAGAATGACTCCCGTATCGATCTTGACGATGTCACCATAAGCCAACCGGCGTTTGCCCCCAATGCCGTGCACCACCTCCTCGTTGATTGAGATGCAGGTCTGTCCGGGAAATTTCCGATAGCCAAGAAACGCGCTGCGACATCCGAGTTCGGCCATGAATTCGCCCGCCTTGTGGTCAATCTCTCCGGTAGTCACGCCTGGCACGACGAGTTTCGCCAAGCGATCCAGCACGGCAGCAGCAGCACGACCAGCTGCGCGCATCTTGTCAATCTCAGCAGGTGTCTTGATGGGTATAGCCATGGGTAAGAAATAGTGAATTAAGAACGATGAAGGATGAAAGCCTATAAGGATAATGACCACCGATTGGTGATCCTCATTCCCTCCACATTGATTTTTTCATACCTCATACTTCAACCTTCATAATTTTCGCCTGCAACCAAGGCCGACAATTTCACGAAAATATCGTCACTCCCCTCGCCGGCATCGATGCGATGCATGATTTCGGGCGCGGTTCCCTCGTAATACCCGACCACAGGCAGCGTGAGTTCGCGATAAACTGTCAACCGCTGCTCCAACGCCTCTGCGGTATCGTCATTGCGCCGTACCAGCACAGCGCCACAGCGAGGACATGGATCACCTTCGGAATGTGCATGAAGGGAAGTGCTGTAGGTCGCACCGCATTTCAGGCATGAGATCCGTTCGAGGATGCGGCGACGGATGGCCTCGTCGGAAAGTTCGAGCAAAATCACCAGATCCAAGGGAGCCTTGAGAGAAGTCAGCGCAACATCCAGATGCGTTGCCTGTCCGACCGTTCTGGGAAATCCGTCGAAAAGAAATCGTGGTCCATGCTCCTGCATCCAGTTGGCGACAATGCGCACTGCGAGTTCATCAGATACCAGCAACCCCTTGCTGGTTGCAGCGTCGGCTTCACGGCCCAAGGCCGTGCCACGCACACACTCGGAACGCAGAAGGGCCCCGGTAGAAACATGGGGAATACCAAACGTTTCCGAGAGCCTATCGGCCTGGGTCCCCTTCCCTGATGCCGGCGGACCGAGAAGAACGATCCGCTGGTTCACCGGATTCACCGAAATGGGTCAGCGGTGCGTGCTGAGGTAGGCAGCCAAACCGGCAATGACAAACAATCCGATGCCAGCAACGATCTTAACCACAGTGGAGTCGCTGACAGTTGATCCACCGACCGAGGGACGAGGAGCGCTACGTCCGCGAATTTTACCCTTGCGGAGGAATCCGTCATAATGACGCTGAAGTAGGAATGTTTCAACCTGACGCATCGTATCAAGAGTGACACCGACGATAATCAGTAGTCCCGTACCACCGAAGAACTGGGCGGCCATGTAAGGGACATTGAGGGCGCGGCTCAGGAGTTGAGGTAGAATGGCGATTACCACCAGGAAGAGAGCTCCTGCAAAGGTAAGGCGGCCCATGGTGTAGTCGAGGAAGTCGGCGGTTGGCTTGCCTGGGCGCACTCCGGGAATGAAGCCACCGTACTTTTTCAAGTCATCAGCGATTTGAGCAGGCTGGAACTGAGTCGCAACCCAGAAATAGCTGAAACTGAAGATCAGTATCGCATAGAGAACATAGTGGAGCCACCCGTTGGTGAGGAGATTGGCAATCTCGACGGCCCAAGGCCTGTTGCCGAAGGCCATGTTCATGATTGTCGAAGGGAACATCAGAATTGCCTGAGCAAAGATAATCGGCATCACGCCGGCATAGTTGACCTTCAGCGGCATATACTGGGTCTGTCCTCCATAGACCTTCCTACCCACGACACGCTTGGCGTACTGGACGCTAATGCGTCGTGTTGCTTGGGTGATGGCAATAACAGAGGCAATGACTAAAAAGAGGAACGCACAGAGGATGACCAGAACTACGGGACTTACTTGGGTCGCCTCACCACCGCTAGGAACGAAAGTCCTCCAGGCCTGAACCAGACCGGCTGGCAACTGAGCGAGAATACCGATGGTAATGATTACTGAGATACCGTTGCCGATACCGCGCTCGGTGATTTGATCACCGATCCACATGAGGAATAGAGTTCCAGCGGTCATGATCAGAACCGTCAAAAGACGGAACGGAATGCCGGGGTCCGAGACAAGAGGAATACCAAGACGTGCAATGGTCTCAGTAATACCGGGCAGGAAAGGATTTGACTGGGGACTCTCAAAGGAGAGAGCAAGCAGGTAACCTTGGAACACACAAAGTGCGATGGTCGTGTAGCGGGTATACTGGGCAATTTTTTGACGCCCACCATCCTCACGCGCAAGACGACCCAACTTCGGAATCACAGCCCCAAGAAGCTGTAGCATGATCGATGCACTGATGTAGGGCATGATACCGAGCGAGAAGATTGCGCAATTTCCAAGAGCTCCTCCAGAAAAGAGGTTGAAAAGAGCGGCAGCCCCACCACCTGCGCTGTGATCTGCAACATTTTGAAACCACTCGCGCAACACCTGGGCATTCACTCCAGGAGTTGTTATTGCCGCACCGATGCGCATGATCACGATCATGCCAAGAGTGAAGAGGACACGTTGCCTCAGCTCGGGAATCTTGAAGATATTGGCGAAGGCGGAGATCATGATGGCACTCGAATGTTAACGACCCTTGTTACTCCAATGTAACGCGGGTGCGCTCTATGGATTTAGAGGTTTTTAATCAGGAAGCCTTGACCGCTTTTCTCGGAGCAGCCTTTAAAGTCGCCCTGGAGGCAATCTTCGTCTGACGCTCACGCAGAACAAGGGATCCACCGGCGGCTTCAAGCTTTTCCTTGGCAGCCGCACTCGACTTATCCACCTCAACGGTGAACTTCTTTGTGATGGTACCGCGGGCAAGAAGCTTGATTCCATCATTACGACCATGAACAAGTCGTAGGGAGCGAAGAGCTGCCTCGTCGATCTTGGCACCGGACTCAAAGCGCTCCTCAAGGGTATCGAGGTTCACTACGGCGTAAACGGGCTTAAAATCAAAGTTATTGAATCCGCGCTTGGGAAGGCGGCGGATGAGGGGCATCTGACCGCCCTCAAATCCAAGACGAACGCTGCCGCCGGAACGTGCTTTCTGACCCTTGTGGCCTCGGCCCGAAGTCTTACCGTGACCGCTGCTTTCGCCGATACCAAGACGCTTCTTGCGATGCTTGGCACCTGGACGGGGAACGAGATTATGAAGTCGCATGGTTGTCATACTGGTAATCGTTTAATTTCTTAGGCTGCGGCTACGGCTGCGGCTTCGGGTTCCTGAGTGCGGATCTTCTTGCCACGCAGTTTCATGATTTCATTGCGGGGACGAAGGCTGGTAAGTGCTGCAAGGGTTGCCTTGACCACATTGGAGTGGTTACTGGATCCAAGCGACTTCGCAAGCACATCACGGACACCAACGGCCTCAAGGACAGCACGGACTCCACCACCAGCGATGACACCAGTACCTGGGGATGCAGGACGAAGGAGAACGCGTCCACCTCCGAACTCACCAAAGGTCTCGTGAGGAATCGTCATTCCCGCAATCGCGACGGGAACCATGGCCTTGCGAGCTGCATCGGATCCTTTGCGGATAGCTTCGCTGACCTCGTTGGCCTTGCCAAATCCGATACCGACACGTCCCTTCATGTCACCGGTGACGATGAGGGCGCTGAAACTGAAGCGGCGACCACCTTTGACTACCTTGGCGCAACGATTGATGAAGACAACCTTCTCGATCGTGTCCTTGGGTGTGTCGTCGACGGGCTTATCACGGCGTGGTCCGCGTTTGGGGCGTTTGTCATCCATAGAAATATTAGAACTGAAGTCCTCCCTCACGGGCTGCTTCGGCGAGGGCTTTCACCTTGCCATGATACATGAATCCGCCGCGATCGAAGACAACCTTGTCGATCTTCTTGGCAAGACCACGCTCGGCGATGAGTTTTCCAACCTTGATGGCGGTAGCCACATTGGCGCGGGATGTTGGGTCCTTCGTGAAGGATTCCTCCGTAGTGTTGACGCTGGCCAAGGTATTGCCGGCAAGGTCGTCGATGACCTGGGCAGTAATATGCTGACCGGAGAAGTGGACCGCAAGACGAGGCCTCTCGGCAGTGCCAGAGACTTTCTTGCGGAGGCGTACGTGACGCAGTTTGCGGGAATTTGTTGCGGACATGGGATGATGATCCTTGGATTACTGGACAGTCTTGCCTTCTTTGCGGCGGACAACCTCGTCGGAGTAGCGGATACCCTTACCCTTGTAAGGCTCCGGTGGGTAATACGCACGGATATCGGCGGCCACCTGACCGACGAGATGCTTGTCGATTCCCTCGATGGAAATCTTGGTATTGTCTGTGACAGCGATCTTGATCTCTGGAGGAATTGGGAAGAGGACAGGGTGAGAGTAGCCGATCGAGAGATCAAGTTTGTCTCCCTTGACTGCGGCACGGAAACCGACGCCCTGGATCTCGAGATCGCGGCGGAAGCCATTGCTGACTCCATTCACCATGTTGTTGATGAGAGCGCGGGAAAGTCCGTGAAGAGCGCGGACTTCGCGTTGCTCATTGGCACGGGCAACAGTAAGGACTGCACCTTCTGTGGAGAGGGTGATACCTTTGGGGAGCTCCCAAGTGAGCTTGCCTTTGGGACCCTCGACAGTGACCTGATTTCCGTCTGAAACGGAGACTTTGACTTTGTCAGGGAGAGTGATTGGTGTTTTACCGATACGGGACATGGCAGGAAAAATAGTTTACCGGGTTACCAGATGTAGGCGAGAAGTTCTCCGCCGACTTTCTGCTTGCGGGCCTCATGACCTGAGAGGACACCACGTGATGTGGAGATGATGGAGATGCCGAGACCACCGAGGACGCGAGGAATCTCCTCACTTCCGACATAGCGACGGAGTCCGGGACGGCTGATGCGACGAAGACCTGCAATTGCTGGAGTCTTGCCCACATAGCGGGGACGGATCTTGATGCGAGGGTGGGCTTCCTTGTTATCGAGCTCGTACTCCTCGATATAACCCTCACTCTTGAGGATAGCGACGATGTCGCTCTTAATCTTGGAATAGGGAACGAAGAACTCATCCTTCTGCACGCTAACAGCGTTGCGGACTCGGGTGAGCAGATCGGCGATGGGATCGGTCAGTGCACTCATTAATAATTAGGCGGAAGCGGATTCAGGTGCCTGCTCTGCGGATGCAGTCTCGGCTTTTTCGACCTTTTTGGCATTACGGCCGGCAAAAGGCATTCCGAGCTCAGTGAGGAGGGCGCGCGCCTCGTCATTGCTCGTAGCGGACGTGACGATGGTGATATCGAAGCCGATGTTGCGCTTGATCTTGTCGAGCTCAACCTCTGGGAAGATGGACTGATCAGTCACACCAAGGGTGTAGTTGCCGTTACCGTCGAAAGCACGGGTAGAGACACCACGAAAGTCACGGATACGGGGCAGGGCTGTCTTGATAAGACGCTCGAGGAACTCGTACATGATACGGCCACGGAGCGTGACCTTGGCACCGATTGCCTGGCCGGCACGAAGCTTGAAATTGGAAATGGCCTTCTTGGAAATAGTCTCAACAGGCTTCTGCCCTGTGATGAGTTCAAGTTCGTCCTTGGCGATCTCAAGCGCTGCCTTCACGTCGGGTGCCGAAGCGATGGAAGTATTGATAACCACCTTGGTGAGGCGAGGAACCTGGTGCACATTCTTGTATCCGCGCTTCTCCTTGAGGGCGGGGATGACGCGAGTGGTGTACTCGTTCTGAAGTTCGGCGATGGGCAGTGACATGTCTCTGTATCCTTTTATTATTTGGCCTCGTTCAGTTATTCAGCCTTGGGAGCCTTGGCCTTAGGGGCTTTCTTAGCTTTGGGAGCCTTCTCGCTCTTTTCGGTCTTCGACTTTGAAGCACCTTCACGGGCAGCTTTCTCGAGGAGCTTGACGTTGGAGATATGAATTGGTCCCTCGCGTTCGATAATCGCGCCGTTTGGCTGCTCTTGGGAGCGCTTCACATGCTTCTTGATCATACGGACGCCTTCGATCACAACCTGATGCTTGGCGCGGTTGACTTGGAGAATCTTGCCCTCGGAGCCACGATGATTACCCGAGATGACCTTCACGAGATCACCGGCATGGACATGGGTTTTGTTGAGCTGTAGTGCTGGCATTATCTTGTAATTTAGAGAACCTCAGGGGCAAGGGAGACGATCTTCATGAAATTCTTTTCACGGAGTTCGCGGGCGACAGGTCCGAAAATACGGGTTCCGCGAGGATTCTGATCCTTGTCGATGATAACGATTGCGTTGCTGTCAAAGCGAAGGTAGGAGCCATCTTCACGGCGGACAGGCTGGCGCGTCCGGACGACAACAGCACGAACAACATCGCCCTTCTTGACGGCGCCACCTGTGGAGGCCTCTTTGACGTTTGCGGTAATGACATCACCGATGCGAGCTGAAAGCGTGCGCTTTCCGATGACACCAATCATTGTGGCCATGCGGGCACCGGTGTTGTCAGCGACATCGAGACGGGAGCGAATCTGGATCATGGTACTGGTTCCTAAAAGGGTTTGTTTCTAGAAGAGTTTAGTTCTAGTTGACGACTTAGTGGCGGATCACCTCGACCAAGCGCCAGCGCTTGAGGCGGCTGAGGGGACGAGTCTCCATGATAGAGACACGATCACCAATCTTGGCTTCGTTCTTTTCGTCATGGACGTGAAATTTCTTCACCTGTTTGATGATCTTACCAAAAAGAGGGTGTGGAACACGGGTAACTGTCTTTACAACGATGGTCTTATCCATCTTGTCGGAGATCACCTCGCCAACTCGGGTCTTACGAAGGGATCGGGACTCGTCTGAGGAGGGAGTGGAAGTAATGGTGGTAGCTGTATCGTTCATCGGTGCGGTGGCCTGTTATGCTTAGAGCGCCTTGGATGCCTTGGTTTTGGCAGTGAGCACGGTTTCAAGGCGTGCGATCTCGCGGCGCATCGTTGTCAGGAGATGGGGCTTTTCAAGCTGTCCAGCCTGCTGCTGAAGGCGCAGGTGGAAGATCTCCTGGCGCAGTTCCTTCTTACGGGAAGCAAGCTCAGTAGGCGTTAATTCGCGGATTTCGTCAAGAGTCATATTCTGTTACGGTTGTCGTATGCCTGAAAATTAGGAGGCGTGGTGACGAGTGATAAACTTGGTGCGGATCGGCAGCTTGTTGGCTGCAAGACGCAGGGATTCACGGGCCACGGTCTCAGAAACACCGTCAAGCTCGAACAAGATATTACCTGGACGAACCGTGGCAACCCAATATTCGGGCTGACCTTTTCCCTTACCCATTCGGGTCTCGGGTGGGCGAGCGGTAACCGATTTGTCAGGGAAAATACGAATCCAAAGCTTGCCCTTACGCTTCATGTTACGTGTTAATGCAACGCGAGCCGCCTCGATTTGAGTATTGGTGATCCAGGCGCGCTCCAAGGTCTGGAGTCCGAATTCACCGAAATCGATATTGATATTGCGTGAGGCAATTCCGGTGCGGCTTCCGCGCTGGGTCTTGCGATACTTGACTCTTTTTGGCAGTAAGGGCATGGCTTCTCTCCTTTAAAAAAATTGAATGGGAATGTGACTTAGGCTACCGCCTCCACCACAGCGGGTGCGGGTGGCGGGGTTGGTGAAGCACTGCGAGGCTCGCCGAGTTTCTCGGGCTTTTTGCAGATCCAGCACTTCACTCCGATTTTTCCAGCAACGGTGTCGGCCTCGGCAAAGCCGTAGTCGATCGTGGTACGTAGGGTATGAAGAGGGATGGTTCCTGCGCGAACAACTTCAGTACGGGCAATTTCAGCACCCCCAAGACGTCCACTGGCACGGATCTTGATACCATCAGCACCCATGTCCATGGCAATCTGCATCGACTTCTTCATCGCACGGCGGAATCCGATACGGCGCTCGAGCTGACCGGCGACGCTTTCAGCGACAAGCTGTGCATCGATCTCAGGCTGCTTGATCTCAATGATGTCGATCTTTGCCTGCTTTCCACCTGCAAGATCGGAAACCTTCTTGGTCATTGTCTCGATCTCAGATCCCTTGCGGCCGATCACGATACCAGGACGGGCAGTGAAGATGGTGACACGGACACTGTTCCAGGCGCGCTCAATAACAATGCGAGAAACAGCAGCGGTCTTAAGCTTCTTCTTGAGCCAATTGCGGATCTGCTGGTCGGCGTAGAGAAAATCGGCGAATTCTTTTTCCGTCGCGTACCAACGCGAGGTCCAGTCCCGGGTGATCGGAAGGCGGAAGCCGATGGGGTTGACTTTTTGTCCCATAGTAGGTGTTCGTTATAAGGTGATTGGCTTCTCTGCTTAGTCGTTGGTTTCGACGGATGTCTCGGTGACCACATCGACTGCCGGAGCAGGGGAAGCGGCCACTTCTTTAGCGGCTCTGGCCTTGGGCTTGGCAGAAGATTTGGATTTGGGCTTGTCCGAGCGGCGGACAATAGCAACCTCGTCCGTGAGAACGATCCGGATATGGCTGTTGCGCTTACGTACAGGACCTGCACTGCCACGAGCCTTGGGACGAACACGCTTGATAGTCGGAGCCTCGCCGATGACGGCCTCCTTGATCACCAGAAGTTCTGGGCGAATATTATTGTTATGCTCTGCATTGGCGATTGCACTCTTAAGAGTCTTGGCAATCAGGGGAGCTGCTTTCTTGGGAATGAAGGCGAGTTGCTGGAGCGCATCAACGGCTGGAAGGCCCTGAATCTCACGAGTAACCTCACGTGCCTTGAAGGCTGATATTTTCGCGTAGCGGTGGGTGGCGATGACTTGCATGGGTAAAAAATTAGCGGGTGGTGTCGATGCGGAGTGTGTCGCCTGACTTCACGGAGTCGGCGGGAGTGATAGTGTTTTGGACAATGGCACCGCTGATCGAATCACGGACATCCACAACACGAACTGACGCAACTTGACGATCGCCACGCCATACCTGGAAGGGCATACCGGTCTTGACTCCCTGACGGGAACCTAGATTTGCGACGACAAGTGAGAGATCAGGCTTCACATCAACGATGGTCCCCGTCGTAAGATCAGCTTGCGATGATGAAGGAAGACTCTTGTCTTGATTGATGTATGCGGAGCAGGAGCGAAGTTCTTCCTCGACCTTAAGTCGTGCCTTGGGGTCAATCCCCTCAGACTTCTTGAGCAAATCCATGACCGACTCGGTCAGTGCAGTCAAATGCTCACGCGAAGTATCGTTTTGTTTCTGCAAAAGACGGAGATCACGAACTGCTGCCAGTAGACGGGCACGAAGATTCTCCGTCGCTTTGTCAGCTGGGGCAATCCCGAGAGCCTCAATGCGCTCATTGAGTTCGTCAGACTTCCTCTTGAAGAGTTCGGACTCCCCATTGGCAACTGCGAGGCTCTCCGTGAGGCCCTTGATTGAAGCCTCGGAAAGAATGAGTTTTTCTTTAAGCGTTGCACCCGAATCGCCGTTCTGTTGCGCCACAGCTGCAGCAACGGGCAGCCCGAGTAGGGCGGCCGCAGTTGCTGCGGAGAGTTGGCGTGAACGGTTTGAAATCATATCGGGATGTTGGAAAGCTATTACTTGGTGACCTTGGCGGTGTGTGAACCGTGTTTCTTGAAAATACGAGTTGGTGCAAACTCGCCAAGCTTGTGTCCGACCATATTCTCGGTAACGAACACAGGAATGAAGGAACGGCCGTTGTGCACGTTGAAAGTATGTCCCACGAAATCGGGGGTGACGGTGGAACGGCGCGACCAGGTCTTGATCGGCTTCTTGACGTTGCCTTCGTTGAGCTTGTCGATCTTCTCGAGGAGTTTCCACTCCACGAACGGGCCTTTTTTGAGTGAGCGTGACATGGGAGATTATTTCTTTTTGCGGCGCTGGACGATGAAGGTATCGCTCTGCTTGTGTTTGCGGCGGGTCTTGAATCCCTTGGAGAGTTGTCCCCATGGGCTCATTGGATGGTGGCGTCCGCCACCGCCCTTGCTCTTACCCTGACCACCACCCATCGGGTGATCGACCGGGTTCATGGCCATACCGCGGGTCTGTGGTCGAATACCAAGCCAACGTGATCGTCCAGCCTTACCACTGGAAACATTCATGTGCTCGATATTGCCAACTTGTCCGATAGTGGCGTAGCACTCTTCATTGACGCGGCGAAGTTCTCCGGAGGCCATCTTGAGGAGAGCATATCCGCCCTCGCGGTTGCTCAGAATGGCCTGGGACCCGGCGCTGCGAACAATCTGCCCCCCCTTGCCTGGAGTCAGCTCCACATTATGGAGAGCAAGTCCAAGTGGAATGGCCTTGAGGGGAAGCGCATTGCCGACATTGGGTTCGGCAGTGATACCTGCGGAAACCTTGGCGCCCACGACGAGACCTGCGGGATGAAGGATATAAGCCTTCTCCCCGTCGGCATACTGAATCAATGCAAGACGGGCGGTACGATTCGGATCGTATTCCACTGCCACAACCTCAGCGATGGCGTCGCGACGGCTACGCTTGAAATCGATGATACGGAGTCTGCGCTTATGACCACCACCTCGATGACGGGAAGTCTTGCGGCCCATATTATTACGACCACCAGTGCGCTTCTTGCTCTCAGTAAGTGATTTCTCGGGCTTGCTCTTGGTAATCTCCTCAAACGAAGGCAATGCCTTGAAGCGCTGCGATGGTGTGAGAGGGCGGAAAGTTTTTAATGCCATGGTCGTATCGGGTAATGAGGTCTACGGCTAGCGGTTTACGCGATGTCGATCTTCTCGCCTGCAGCAAGGGTAACAACAGCTTTTTTCCAGTGGGCGCGTCGGCCGAAATCAGCACGTCTCTCGCGCTTCTTTTTGCCTTCCACCTGAGCCGTGTTGACTGCGGAAACCTTCTTCTTGAAGAGAGTCTCGATCGCGTGCTTGATCTCGATCTTGTTCGCGGCAGGTGCGACGCGGAAGACGTACTTGTTCAGCTTCTCGGAAAGAAGGCTGGCCTTCTCCGTCACAAGAACGCTCTTGATGATGTCGTGTGCTTCTTTCATTACCGTGCAGCAGTTAGCCTTGGAGGCGGTTGCCAAGGGCCTCGAGGGCATCCTTGGTGATGATGATCTTGTCAAATGCGAGGAGATTCTCCGTATTGACCTCAGCAGCCGTCATGAGGAGGTCTTTGGCGACGTTACGACCAGCCAGGAAAGTCTTGTCATTGAAGGAAACTGCGATGACAAGTGTCCTGCGGACATCACCGGCGAGTCCCTTGACAAGGGTGACAAATGATTTGGTCTTGGCTTCCGTCACATCAAAGGACTCCACCACAAGAACATCACCGGAAAGAATACGGGCACTGAGAGCCTTACGAAAGGCGAGCTTCTTGACCGACTTTGGGGTCTTCTTCGCGTAGCGGTTAACAAAGACACCTTTGACAAAGACTGGCTCGGGTCCATGGACAACACCACCACCGGACCAAACAGGTGAACTAGCGTAGCCGGCACGGGCGCGTCCGGTGCCCTTCTGCTTCCAGGGCTTTTTGCCAGAAAGATTCACGGTGGCCTTGGTCTTGACGGATGCGGTACCGCTACGGCGATTAGCGCGCATGGCTACGACCACATCGTGGACGGCTTGGGTTCCCTTGCCGTCAGTAATGATCTCGATCTTGGCCTGTTTGGCCGCGTCGGCTGTGAGGATAGTGGCGCTCATGGATTACTCTGCTGCTTTTGAGGATTTCTTCTTCTTGGAAGGGCGAACCACAACGTAGGTTCCCTTGGCGCCTGGGATGCATCCACTGATGAGGATAACACCATCGGCTTCACGCACCTGAACGATCTCAAGATTCTGCATGGTGACGCGCTCGTCACCCATGTGACCAGGCATTCCCATGTTCTTCCAAACACGTCCAGGGGTCAGACGGTTACCGATAGCACCATTACGGCGGTGCATCATGGAGCCGTGGGTCTCAGGCTGACCAGCGAATCTGAAGCGCTTGACGACACCCTGGAAGCCCTTGCCCTTGGAGGTACTAATGACATCGACAAACTGTCCGTCCTGGAAGGTCGTGACGGGGAGGTCAACCGCCTCAGGAGCAGACTCGCCATCCTTGAGTCGGAACTCGCGAATAAAGCGCTTGGGGGTTGAAGCCGTCTTTGCGAAATGTCCCTTCTGAGCCTTGGGAACACGCTGTTCCTTTTGATCGCCAAATCCGACCTGAACGGAGGAATAACCATCTTTCTCCTTGCTCTTGACTTGGAGGATACGGTTGCCACCGGCCTCGATGACCGTGACGGGGCGAATACGACCCTTCGTGTCATAGACACGGGTCATGCCGATTTTTTTGCCGAGAACGCCGATGCTCATTGTGCGGATTGGTAAAGTTTGAAAGGAGGTCAGATCTTAATGGTGATATCGACGCCGGCAGGGAGATTAAGCTTGCGAAGCTCATCGACTGTTTTGGCTGTCGGCTCGAGGATGTCGAGGAGACGCTTGTGAGTGCGGATCTCGAACTGATCCATCGACTTTTTATCGACGTGCGGTGAGCGATTCACTGTGAACTTCTCGATGCGAGTTGGAAGAGGGATTGGACCTGTGACCTTCGATCCCGTGCGCTTGGCTGTCTCAACAATCTCGAGTGCCGAGATATCAAGTAGGCGGAAATCGAAGCCTTTAAGTCTGATTCGGATGCGTTGTCCTGCGGCCATAGTCGTGGTTGGTTAGTTTTTCTGGTCGAGAACCGCGGCCAATACCTGGGCCGGGACCTGTTCGAAGTGTGATGGCTCCATGGAGTAGGAAGCGCGTCCCTTGGAGAGTGAGCGGATGGAGGTTGCGTATCCGAACATTTCGGAGAGCGGGACCTCGGCATTCACGCTAGTGACGATCGCCTTGGTCTCGATAGACATGATCTTTCCACGGCGACGATTGAGATCACCCATGATGTCGCCCTGATACTCCTCCGGAGTAACAGCCTCAACCTTCATGATTGGCTCAAGCAGAATCGGCTTGGCATTCTTCAGACCATCCTTGAGGGCGAAGATAGCTGCCATCTTGAATGCCATTTCATTGGAATCCACGTCATGGTAGGAACCGTCGACAATATCGATATGTACATCGATCACTGGGTAGCCGCCAACGACACCGTTGAGTGCAGCTTCATTAAGACCCTTGATGACCGCGGGGATGAAATCCTTAGGAATGGAACCGCCAACTGTCTTGTTCTCGATCGTGACGCCCTTTCCCTTCTCGTTCGGAGCAATCTTGATAACGACGTGGCCGTATTGTCCGCGTCCGCCGGACTGTTTGACAAGCTTACCCTCGCCGTCTGCGGAGTTAAGAATCGTCTCCTTGTAAGCGATCTGAGGTTTCCCTGAGTTGGCCTCAACCTTGAACTCACGAAGCATACGATCGCGGATAATCTCTAGGTGGAGTTCACCCATACCGGCAATGATGGTCTGTCCGGTCTCCTCGTCAGTGAAGACGCGGAAGGTCGGATCTTCTTCGGAGAGACGCTGGAGTGCATTGCCCATCTTCTCTTGGTCGGCCTTGGTCTTAGGCTCGATGGACATCGAGATAACGGGATCAGGGAAGGAAGGAGGCTCAAGAGCGATAGGATCATCCTCGGTGCAAAGAGTATCACCAGTGGTGATGTTCTTGATTCCGACAATTGCGGCGATGTCTCCCGAATAGCAGGTGTCAATATCCTCGCGCTTGTCAGCTTGGATCTGGATCAGTCGGCTGATGCGTTCGCGCTTGCCGGTACGAGGATTGAGAACAGTATCTCCCTTGCTCAGCTTACCGGAGTAGACACGGAAAAAGACAAGCTTTCCTACAAATGGATCACTCCAGAGCTTGAAAGCAAGCGAGCAGAATGGGGCGTTATCGTCGGTGACAGCAAACTTATCAGCACCATTGTCAGGATTGAGACCCTTGGCTGGAGCAATATCAACGGGGCTTGGTAGGTAATCGACGACAGCATCAAGAAGGTACTGGACACCCTTGTTCTTGAATGCCGATCCACCGGCCACGGGGACAAATTTGTTAGCGATCGTCTGGCGACGGATAGCCTGCTTGAGGATTTCACGGGTGACGGGCTTCTCCTCAAGGAAAAGCGTGCCGACTTCCTCATCGAGATCAGTCATCTGGGATACCAGGTCCTGATAGGCGGACTCGGCCAGATCCTTCAACTCCGTAGGAATCTCGGCGATCGTATAGTTGGATCCCATGCTGGCGTCATCGGCATAGATAACTGCCTTTTGGTTCACCACGTCGATCTGTCCCTGGAGGTTATCCTCAGCTCCGATTGGGATAAGAATCGGCCAGGCATTGGCACCCAACTTTGTGCGCATGTCGTTGACAGCATTGGCAAAGTTAGCGCCGGTACGGTCCATCTTGTTGACGAAAGCAATACGGGGTACATTGTACTTATTGGCCTGGCGCCAAACGGTCTCGGACTGAGGCTGAACGCCGGCCACGCCGCAGAACACTGCGATAGCGCCATCGAGAACACGCAAGGAGCGCTCCACCTCGGCGGTGAAATCAACGTGACCCGGCGTGTCGATGATATTGACGCGCATCTTGATGTTATCGAACAACTTGACGATATCATCCTGCTTAATCTGATTCCAACTGCAAGTCGTTGCAGCCGAGGTGATCGTGATGCCACGCTCACGCTCCTGCTCCATCCAATCAGTTGCGGTCGTTCCCTCGTGCACCTCGCCGATCTTGTGGATCATGCCCGTGTAGAAGAGAACGCGCTCGGTCAAGGTCGTCTTGCCGGCATCGATGTGCGCGCAGATCCCAATATTGCGGGTGCGCTCCAGCGGGAAGGCGCGATCCGGGGAGTTCGGATTGGCAGTGGCAGTGCTCATGGAATGATGGTATAGAGAACAGTGTTTTAGGAATCGCTTGTTTGGGAATCGCTTATGGACTACCAGCGGAAGTGTGCAAAGGCGCGGTTTGCCTGGGCCATTTTGTGAAGATCGTCGCGCTTCTTGATAGCGGCACCCTGATTAGCGGCAGCTTCCTTGAGTTCGGAAGCAAGAGCCTTCGACATCGGGACGCTCTTGCGCTTGCTTGCAAATCCAACGATCCAACGCATGGCGAGTGCAAGCTGGCGGTCAGCGGGAACCTCCATGGGAACCTGATAGGTGGCTCCACCGACGCGGCGGCTCTTAACCTCAAGGCGAGGACGGGCATTATCCATGGCCTTCTGGAGGACATCCAGGGGATCAACTGCCTCGGTGCCATCACGTGTGCTCTCGATGGCGGTGTAAACGATACGCTCCGCAAGGGAGCGCTTGCCACCACGCATGACAGTGGTGATGAGACGTGCAACTAGGGGGCTGGCGTAGCGGAGATCACGTTTGAACTCTTTGGTGATGACGCGTTTACGGCGGGACATGATGAAGAAAGGTTGGTGTTTGGGTCTAAATTACTTCTTTTTCTTGCCGGTCTTGGCCTCTTCACCTGGCTTGGGGCGCTTGGCTCCGTACTTGGAGCGCCCACGACGACGACCGTCGACTCCGAGGCAATCGAGGCTACCACGAACGATGTGATATCGGACGCCGGGGAGATCCTTCACACGGCCTCCACGAACAAGCACAATCGAGTGCTCCTGAAGGTTGTGACCCTCACCGCCGATATAGGCGATCACTTCCTGGCCGTTGGTGAGGCGCACCTTGGCAACCTTACGAAGCGCGGAGTTCGGCTTCTTGGGAGTTCGGGTCATCACCTGCACGCAGACACCGCGACGCTGGGGACAATTCACGAGCGCAGGTGATTTGGATTTCACCTTGACCTGTTCGCGGCCCTTACGGACGAGTTGGTTGATGGTTGGCATTGGTAAAAATGAGTGGATTTCCCATGCTTCTTCGCTTGCCGTTCAGCAAAACCATCCTCGTGTTTGTAAAGGAACTGGTCCGCGTCACTGCGGAGTTTCTAAGAACTCCGAAGAAGTCGGGAGGTGGGAAAGTAGGGAAACCACGTGAATCTGCAAGAAGATTTTAACAATTCGACACAGATATTTTTCATTTGGAAGGCTCGACCAAAGGATTCAGCCATCATCTCTGAAGTCCTTTGAGCTGTTTTTCCTCCCTCACTCTGACGTCTCGCAACCGATCCAGGCCTACGTCGCCTCAGATGAATTTAAATTTTCTGCGCGCTTCCAACTCTCGCTGGAGGCCCATGAAATCTAGATCCATTAGAAATGAAGGTCGGCGTCTTGCACTGTTATTTCACAAATCAATCCGCTAAACGACATGATAGTTTCGAGAGTGATGAACGACGCTCAGCCACCCTCCGGTAGCCCCATTCGCTAATGATCCGAAACAGCGTCATCTTCTCATACATTCTCGATGCGACACTTCCCGGAAAACTATCGCAGAGCATCATCATTCTGAAGACAGCCTCGGCTCCCCGCCTGACTCGCCCATTCTCCTCGATCAGGTGAAGCGCTCCCATCGGCTGATTTGCGGGAAATCCATAGTCAGCCCCCGCTCCACTCTGCACCGCTGCAAACTCCAGACGCCCCTTGCCGGAAATCATCCACCGCCGCATCGAGGCACTACAGAAACCACATTCCCCATCATAAAGGACCAGTGGCATTGGACGTGGAAGAATGCTCATGATCTCATCCTATCTTCTTACGATGATGCACGCCAATAATCCCGTCATCTCCTTCTGAGAATGCATCACCGATGGAATTCCGTTTCATTCCTCCGTTGATTTTTATCGGACAAGGCCGATAGCGTCACTCCATGCGCTCCATTTACGGCTGCTTCCCTATCCTGCTCATGGTTCTTTGCGGAGCTCGCCCTGCAATCGTTCTTGCCGAGCAGGCCCTTTCGGCTGAGGAGATCCTCCAATCTGCCCGCATGAGTCCCACGGCAAGACCTGCTTCTCTTCGGGCGCAGATCAGGGGTGAGGAGAAGCCGACTCCTCTACAAATCAGCCTCAAGGACCATGTGATTACCTACGAGTTCAAGGATCCTGACCAAACTCTGATACTCAAACTTGATCCGGGAAACACGCGGCTTCTGGAGAAAAAGAGTGGAGTTACGCAGGCCATCAGTGGCACCCATTTCCATGATGGGATCAGGGACACTGGTGTCACCTACCAGGACCTCTCGCTTGGGTTCCTCTACTGGCCTCAACCCCTCCTTCAGGGAGAAGAAACCGTGCGAACTCGTCGCTCCTGGAAAATCGATCTACAGGCACCGGTAGGCGAGGAAATCTATGGCGTTGCCCGTGTCTGGATCGACAGGGAATCAGGCGCCATCCTGCGCATCGAGGGATATGATAAGAAAGGACTCCTCCTGCGCCGCTTCGAAATCGTTTCAGCCCAGAAGATCGACGGTCTTTGGATGCTGAAACAAATGCGCATCGAAAGCTTCGTTCCAGGCAATCCCAGTCCCGTCACCCGTAGGTATCTTGAAGTCTTGGGTCAAAACCACTGATAAGGTTTTATACCTTCTCAGCAGCCGAACTTCCGAAGAGACCTGAGGGTCTGATGAGCAAGATCACAATCAAAATTCCGAAGGCGATGGCATCGCGGTAAGAAGAGAGAAAGGATCCCCCCAACAGACACTCACTCAGGCCGAGCAGAAGTCCACCCACTGCAGCACCCGGCAGACTACCGATCCCGCCCAAAACAGCAGCCACAAAGGCCTTAATGCCCGGCTGAGTTCCCATGAGCGGTTCAATCGAATGGATATTCATAGCGTAGAGAACCCCGGCGGCGCCAGCCAGAGCCGAGCCCACGGCAAAGGTCAGAGAGATCACCGCATTACTGTTCACCCCCATGAGTGCCGCCGCATCCCGGTTCTGGGAGAGGGCTCGTAGCGCCAGTCCGAAGCGACTGCGCAGCACAATCTCGCGCAGTGACACAAGAAGAACGAGCGTTACAACGATCACCAAGAGATGATTGCCGGAAATCGTGACTCCTTGACCCAATGCAATACGGATCGGAGGCAGGAGGTCAGGAAAAGCCTTCTGGTTCACTCCAAAAACAATCTGACCACCGTACGAGAGCAGGAGAGAGACACCTATGGAGGTAATCAGCACGGCTAGCTTTGGCTGATTACGCAGCGGTCGGTAGGCAAGGCGTTCGATGATGACTCCGAGAAAAGCACAGACTACCATCGCCCAAATGAGCACGGTGGCTGTGGTCATCCAAGGATCAGGGAAGATATGACGAACAAAGGGGGTGGCATAAAAACCGGCAAAGGCACCGATCATCAGGACATCCCCGTGGGCAAAGTTGATGAATTTCAATAATCCATAGACCATGCTGTAACCGAGGGCGATCAGCGCATAGATCGCGCCAAGGGAAACGCCATTGATCAACTGCTGGAGAAACTCGTGCACGCCTCAATAGATAATCAGGAAATTTCTACCCAGGAATAGAATTTATCGGTGACAAAAAAAGACGTCTTCCGGTTTGACTCCGGCAGGCGTCTCTAATCAGAGAACCAAGACTATTAAAATTTGGCGGCAACCGTGAAACCGAGGATGGCCGCATTCCCAGTGGAACCATTTCCGCTCGGATTAACGATGTACTGGGCGTCAGGCACGAAATCCAACCACTTGTTGATAGAAACAGTATAGAACCATTCAAATACTGCGGTGGTGGAGAAAAACTGGCTCGCGTAGCTATTGGCGGCACCACCCCGATTCTTGGGAAGAGTGCTGTTGAAGTTGCTGCTGTAAAAACCTTCTCCCACTACTAAACCCGTCTTGTCGTTGGGGCGAGCGTCAAAGAGTCCCTTGTAGACCAGACCTGTCTGGTAGTAGTAGGGCAATGTGCAGGTAGATGCGGGAGTGAAGGTGAATTCAGTAAAGCTGTAGAGACCACGGGTCTTGTCAGCAACAGTAGTCGAAGCCGTAGGATTCTTACCATCGACCGGGTTCTTGTCCAAGGATGGAGGCGCGGAGACTTGATTATGAACCGCAGTCAAACGCTGATCAGCCTGGAAATACATACCCCAGACAGTGCTGTTTCCGGAAAGACTGCCGAAGTTGTTGTTGTTCTGCCCCCAGATGTAGCTGCCGATGGCGTAGCGTCCCTCCAGCTTGTCAGCTCCCAATTTGGGAATCCATCCGATCTCGTTCACGTTGTAGACACCGTTCTGGCCGTAAGCAGTCGAATTGGGGTCGAATGCCGCAGTTCCCTGAAAATTGAATCCATGGTTGTTATAGTTAGCAGTTTTCGTCGAACTGGCCTGGATTCCGGAATAACCTGCGATCGCCAGACCGAGATAGGTCTGGACATAGGTTGAGGCTGAAGGCTTGGCACGAAGCATGCCGCCCCAGGAATCATAGGAACTGCTCCAAGGAACAGACGTCACGGAATAGGTTTTACCGCCTTGGGAGTATCCTCCAATCGCTCCACCAATACCTTTCGCAGAGGCAATCGCATTGTTCTCAAAATTTTTCGATTCAGGTTGAGTGAGAAAATCCTCGTAAGGATTGATCCAGCCGAGCTTAAGCAAAAATTGGGGATCCGAGGTTTTGTCCGTCTTGTAGAGGAAATATTGGGACATGATCCGCACTCCCATTCCGCTCGTATCCTTGTTGGGATTAAAGACTCCTGAAGTTCCTGCTGCTTGAGCCGTGTAGGGGCAGTTTGGGTTGCCATCGACATTACGATAGCGCCAGTCGGACTGAACGCTTAGGCCCGTAAGACCGAATAACTTTCCAAAGTCGTAATTGAAACCCATCTTTACTTCGGTCGACCAGTTGTTTACCGGGACACCATAGATCTTGCCCTTTGCGTTGGCTGGCTGGGCGGCGGGTGTGACTTGTCCAAGGAAAGTCTCCTTAGCCTGTCCAGTGATTGTCAATCCGTAGTCTTTGAATGTTTTACCAAGTCCAAGCCAGTTTGCGGTAGCACCGTTGCCAAACCAGTAATTCTGCAGATCATTCTCCCACTCTTCCATTGTTGTGACAGAAGAACTGAGTTTTTCAAAATGAGCCTTTGACTTCTCGTAAGCCTCACCTGTGAGCCCAGCTAAATATGCTTTGGACTTGTGAAAATTCTCGCTAATCGATCCACCATGCCACCAACGTAGTAGTGGGGATTCTTCGGACGAAGAATTGGTATCGTTAAGGCTCGGACTCGGAGATGGATTGGACTTCGGATGTGCCATGTCCTGAGAGCGTGCAGACCCGAGGAGAATTGGGAGGATTGCCACAAGCCCAGCTAGATGACGGTGGTTCATAAAGTCTTTTGAATAAGGATACACTTTGTTCTCCCGAATATTTTAAACAAGGTTCGCAATGTCACAATCTTGACAAAGAAAGCCCCGGGATTGTGTCCCGGGGCTTTCTTGAATGGACTGATAAGTAGAGCCTGAGGCTCTCGACGGACTAAGCGGCTTGACCGCCCGCAGCCTGATCGCGCTCTTTCATCGCGGCCTTACGGCTTAGCTTTACTTTGCCGCGGTCATCGACGCCGATGCACTTGACCCAGATGACATCGCCGGTCTTGACGACATCCTCGACCTTGTTGACGCGCATGTCGGCAAGCTCAGAAATGTGAACAAGACCATCCTTGCCAGGCAGAACCTCGACGAAGGCACCGAACTCCTTAATGGAGACGACGGTACCTTGGTACATTTCGCCAACCGTGATCTCCTTGATCATGCCAAGGATGATCTCCTTGGCACGCTTCAGGCTCTCGCCGTTGCTGGAGTAAATATTCACGGAGCCGTCGTCCTCGATGTTAATCTCGGCGCCGGTCTCGGCAACGATGCTCTTGATGGTTTTGCCACCAGGCCCAATGATGAGGCCGATCTTATCCTGTGGCACCTTCACGGTCTCGATGCGAGGAGCGTACTTGCTCATCTCGCCACGATGAGCGGGAAGAGTCTGCTTCATGTGATCGAGGATCAGTCCGCGGTTCTTGCGGGCGTCATCGATGGCTGCGGACATGAGTTCGTGGCTGATCCCCTTAAGCTTAAGATCAAGCTGGAATCCGGTGACTCCGGCCTCGGTACCACAGAGCTTGAAGTCCATGTCGCCGAAGTGATCCTCGCTACCGATGATGTCGGTCAGGAGAGTGTGGCGGGTGAGCTTGCCGTTGCCGTCATCTTCGGAGACAAGTCCGACGGAGATACCTGCAACGGGACGTTTGAGAGGAACACCCGCGTCGAGCAACGCGAGAACGCCTGCGCAGACGGAGGCCATCGAGGTGGAACCATTCGACTCCATGACCTCGCTGGTGACGCGAAGAGCATATGGGAACTCCTGCTGGCTCGGGATGACCGGGAAGATGGAACGCTCGGCGAGCGCACCGTGACCGATTTCACGACGATTCTGACCTCCGAAGCGACCGGTCTCACCGACGCTGAAGGGAGGGAAGTTGTAGTGGAGCAGGAAGCGCTTGGTCGTCTCTCCTCCACCGTATCCGTCGATCATCTGGGCCTCGTCGGAAGTGGCAAGGGTTGCGAGCGCCATAGCCTGGGTCTCACCGCGGGCGAAGAGAGCCGAGCCATGAGCACGTGGGAGAACGGTGGTCTCGCTGGAGAGTTGGCGGAGTTCGGCAAGGCCGCGTCCGTCGCAACGCTTCTGCTTATCGAGGATGCTGACGCGGAAGGCCTTCTTCTGCAGGTAATCAAAAGCCTGAGAGATCTCGAACTTCGTGGCAGCGGGGAACTTCTCGAGGATCTTGGCGCTGACTTCCTCGCGAAGAGCTCCGACGGCCTTGCCGCGGGCCACCTTGCTCGGGGTGTAGAGGGCTGCCTCGATACGATCACCGGCGACCTGGTAGGCGATCTCGAGCATTCCCTCGTCGACATTAAGAAGAGTGAACTCACGCTTCGGCTTACCAGCCTTGGCGATCAACTCGTTCTGGGCGGCAATAATCGGACGGGTCTGCTCACGGGCGAAATCGAGGGCCTTCTTGAAGTCTTCTTCAGGAAGCTCATTGGCTGCGCCTTCGATCATGATGACATTCTCACCGTCGCCGACATAGACGAGGTCAAGATCGCTGTATTCACGTTCGGCGTGGGTAGGGTTCACGACGAACTCACCGTTGACGCGGCCGACACGGACTGCGGCGATCGGCTTCTCGAAGGGAATGTCCGAGACGCAAAGGGCGGCGGAGGCACCATTAATGGAGAGGATATCCGGGTCGATCTGTCCATCTGCAGAGAGCAGAATGCTGATGATCTGGGTGTCGTAGAAGTAGTTCTTCGGGAAGAGAGGGCGCAGAGGACGATCAGTCATGCGAGCGGTCAGGATCTCCTTTTCGCTGGGACGGCCTTCACGCTTGAAGTAACCACCGGGGAACTTACCGACAGCGGCGGCCTTCTCCTTGTAATCGACAGTGAGAGGGAAGAAATCCTGACCTTCCTTCACGGAAGTTGCTGAGACGGCGCTGACGAGGACAATGGTCTCGCCCGAGCGGACCATGACGGCTCCGTCGGCAAGTTTGGCAATCTTGCCGGTCTCGAAGCTGAGAGGATTTTGGCCGACATTGGCCGTGACAGTAGTGTGTGACATGGGAATTAAGTTTTGGATTGTTGGGTGGGCTGCTTGGGTCCGATGAGGGCGCGAAAAATGGTGAGCGCCCGAAATGCGGATGACACTCGGCTGAGTGTCTGCATGGTTGGTGTGTTTTTCTGGGAATTCTCCAGCCAAACAGGGCGGAGAACGGGGCTAAGAATAGTTTGCGGAACCACATCTCCCTCCGCAAAGACCTAACCCGTTCAGGTCAAGTCAGCTTGGAAGGGAGAAAGAAAAACCGTAAACCTAAGATTACTTACGCAGGTTCAGCTTCTCGATGACAGCCTGGTAACGCTCGGTAGCGCTATCCTTGAGGTAATCGAGAAGACGGCGGCGCGTGGCAACCATCTTGAGAAGGCCGCGACGGGAGGAGTGATCCTTGGCGTTGCCTTTGAGATGCTCGGTGAGAGTGGTGATTCTCTGCGTGAGATTAGCCACCTGGACGTCGGCACTACCGGTGTCCTTCTCATGCAGCCGGAGTGCTGCGATTTCTGGTGTTTCAGTTGTCGTCATATTTTTAGAGGGTCGGAATGTAGCCTCCCGTGAGAATCCTTGCAAGGAGTTTCGGGCGTATTCGCAATTGCGCAGAGTGGATCTGAAAATAATAAGGAACTCAGGAAGTCAGGAATAAAACCCACATTGCATCGACTTTAAGACAAAACACCCCTTTTTTATCACTGTCTTGAATAGAGGAACTCTAGGGAAGCTTCCCCAAGCCACAATTCTTTAAGATCGGATCCATTCTTACTCCTTCCTGAGTTCCTGAGTTCCATATTATAATTCTTGTTCTTTTCCAATGTCCGAACATTTACCCGAACTCTCCACTGCCTACGCTCCGGCCGATGTCGAATCCTCATGGTACGCCCGCTGGTGTGACTCCGGTTGCTTCACCGCCGATCCCTCCTCCCCTGCCCCCGCTTACTCGATCGTTATCCCTCCGCCGAATGTCACCGGCATCCTGACCCTCGGCCATGTCCTGAACAACACCCTGCAGGACATTCTTGCCCGCCGTGCACGCCAGACCGGACACGAGGTCCTCTGGCTCCCAGGGACAGACCACGCCGGCATTGCAACCCAGACGGTCGTGGAACGCCAATTCCGTAAGGAGGAGAAGAAGACCCGCCACGACCTCGGTCGCGAGGCATTCCTTGCCAAGGTCTGGGAGTGGAAGGAGAAGCATGGCGGCATCATCATCGGACAGCTCAAGAAACTCGGCGCCTCCTGCGACTGGTCGCGCGAACGCTTCACCATGGATGAGGCCTATGCACGCAAGGTGCAGGAGGTCTTTGTCGATCTCCATGGGAAGGGACTCATTTACCGAGGCAAGCGGATGGTGAACTGGTGCCCTGTCTCCCTCACCGCGCTAAGCGACGAGGAGGTCATCCCCAAGAAGCAAAAGGGTTACCTCTACCACTTCAAGCTCGAGGTCGTGGAAAGCCCCGGCACCTGGCTTGAGATCGCCACCACTCGCCCCGAGACCATCATGGGCGACACGGCGATCGCCGTGAATCCGAAGGATCCACGCTATACTCACCTGATCGGCAAGCATGTGCGCCGTCCCCTTCCCCTGAATGTCGAGGTACTCCTTCCGATCATCGGTGACGAGGCGGTCGACTTCGAGTTCGGCACAGGCGTCCTGAAGGTAACACCCGCGCATGATAAGGCCGACTACGAGATCGGCCTCCGTCACGCCCTCCCCGTCATCGACATCATGAATGCGAACGGGACCCTGAATGATCTGGCCGGAGAGGGATTCGCCGGTCTTGACCGCTTCGAGGCCCGAATGGAGGCCGTCGAGCGTCTGAAGGAACTGGGACTCCTGACCAAGGAGGATCCGTACGAGAACAATGTCGGCTTCAGCGAGCGCGCCGATGTCCCCGTGGAGCCGCGCCTCAGCGAACAATGGTTCCTCAAGTATCCCAAGACCCTCGAGGCCCGCGACGCGGTTCGGAAGGGACTCATCCGATTCTTCCCCGATCGCTGGGAGAAGGTCTACGACCACTGGCTCGAGAACATCCAGGACTGGTGCATCAGCCGTCAGCTCTGGTGGGGACACCGTATCCCGGTCTGGTATCCAGCCGAAGGGGGCAGTGAAAACATCCGCGTCCAGATCGAGTCACCCGGCGAGGGTTGGTCTCAAGATCCCGACGTGCTCGATACCTGGTTCTCCTCCTGGCTCTGGGCTCATGACACCATGGATGAGGCAGTCCGCGCAAAGTTCTACCCGACCAGCGTGCTCGTCACTGGTCCCGACATCATCTTCTTCTGGGTCGCCCGCATGATCATGGCGGGGCTTGAATACACGGGGGAGATTCCTTTCCGCGATGTCTACTTCACCGGCATTATCCGTGACAAGACGGGCCGCAAGATGTCGAAGAGCCTGGGCAATTCCCCCGACCCGCTCGACCTGATCGCCAAGTATGGCGCCGATGGCCTCCGCTTCGGCATCATTCGGGTTGCCCCTCAGGGACAGGACATCAAGTTCGACGAGAAGCAGATCGAGGAGGGACGCAACTTCGCCAACAAGCTCTGGAATGCCGTCCGCTTCCGCCAGATGCAGGGGGCGGCGAGTCCCTCACCAGATATCTCCGGACTTGAGCTTCCAGACATCGCGATCCATCTTCTCGAGCGCTTCGACACCATGCACACCGCGCTGCGTGGAGCCTACGCCGACTACCGTTTCCACGAGGTTGCAGGCTTGCTTTATGACTTCTTCTGGGGTGACTACTGCGATTGGTTCGTTGAGGCCGCCAAACCGATTCTCTACGGCCAGAGTGCCGAGGATTCCTCGGCCAAAGCCGCCATCCTTGCCACTATGGATGTCGTACTCTCGGGAATCCTGAGGCTCCTTCACCCGCTGATGCCCCACCTCACCGAGGAGCTCTGGAATCATCTTGGGTATTCGGCCGCAGCCTCCGCTTCCGCATCGGGAGCAAGAAACGGCTTCCTGCTCTACACCCAGCCACCGGGTGAGCATCACCTCACGGGCTTTTCCCAGGAAAGGATCGCCTCAGCCGGAGAAAGCACCAAGGCTCTCTACTCCGCCGTTCATGCCGTGCGCAACCTGCGTGCCGAATTTAAGATTCCTTCCAAACAGCAGGTCCGCTTCCTGCTCTCCCCCAAGGGAGATTTGGGTGAATTCACTCCCCTGCAATCGTCGATCTTTGCGGCGCTCACCAGAGCATCCGCCGTGGAACTCATCACCGGTTCGGCTCCTGCCGGCACACCCAGCATCCTCACCGATCTCGGCACCATCTCCATGCCACTCGAGGGCCTCATCGATCTCGAAGCGGAAAAGACCCGCGTCACAACCGAGATCACGAAGGTCGAGGCGGAACTCGAGAAAGTGAATGCCAAGCTGGCCGATCAGAGCTTCGTTGAGAAAGTCCCTGCGGCCGTCCTCGAGGATCATCGCCAACGCCATGCCAAATGGAGCGAAAAGCTCGAGACCCTCAAAACCACACTCAAGACACTCGGATGAATTTTAATATGGAACTCAGGAACTCAGGAAAAGAAGTGAGCTTTTAGTTGATCAGTCTCTTTTCATACTTCATCCCTCAACCTTCATATTTTCTATGTCCTCCTCCCTCGATCGTCTCCAAGTCTTCATCATGGCCGGAGGAAGCGGTGAGCGCTTCTGGCCGGCGAGCCGCACCGCCACACCGAAGCATCTGCTGAAACTCCTGGGTGACCAGACCTTGCTGGAGCAGACAGTACGCCGCTTTGAAGGAGTTGTTCCTTTCGATCAGATCTTCGTGCTAACCAATGTCGCTCAGATTGAAGCGACGTTGGCTGCAGTCCCCTTCCTGCCCCCCGGCAACATTATTGCCGAACCGGCCAAGCGTGATACCGCTCCCGCAGCGGCCCTAGCCACAGGCATTGCCAGAAGCCGACGCTCCGATGCCATCGTAGCCCTCTTCCCAGCCGACGCGATGATCCATGATACGGCGAACTTCCGGAGACAATTGAGCGAAGCGACGGAGTTTGTGGCCGGGAACCCGGCGATCCTCACCTTCTCGATCACGCCGACCCATCCCTCGACTGGCTTCGGCTATCTCGAACTCGAGGAAGGGGCCGCATCCAAAGAGGGGGTTGTCACCGTGAACCGCTTCGTCGAGAAGCCTGATGAGACAAAGGCACAGGCTTTCCTTGAAGGCAAACGACATGGCTGGAATGCCGGAATGTTCCTCTGGCAGGCGGAGACTTTCCTGGCCGAATGCAGGAAGCATCAGCCTGATCTCGAGAAGTTCATTCTTGAGTTCCCCAAAGGTGATCATGCCTCCTACCTCGCGGATCGTTTTCCCCTGCTTCCCAAGATTTCGGTCGATTACGCCATCATGGAGCACGCCGCTAGCGTCGTCGCCCTGATCGCTTGCTTTGACTGGGATGATGTCGGCTCCTGGACAGCGCTCCCACCTCACCTCGGAATCGACGAGAACGGAAATACCCTCAAGGGGAAGGTCGTCACACTTGATGCCGCCCACAATATCGTGATCGGCGGCAAGCGCACGATCGCTCTTTGCGGCGTCAGCGACCTCGTCGTCGTGGAGACCGACGATGCCGTCCTTGTCTGCCACCGCAATGCGGTTCAGCAGATTAAGAATCTTAACCTCCCCCCGGAACTCAAGTAGGGCGGTTTGGGATTTTGGCGCCGCAGGTTGTTCGCCTGCGCTCGCAGTATAATTTATACAGCTTCGCTTGGCGGCCTACTGCGACATCCAAACTTCCAAACCTTAATTAAGACTCTATTCGCCTAGAACTTTGCTCCCACTGACCAGAAGATGTTCTGGCTGACGAGGTCGTTGTTCCCTGCGGCGGCGTTGTAAAAGAAAGCCGTGTTCCAGGTCTTCTTGTACTCCAGCGTCACGCCCACCCCGGTGTAGAGGGTGTCACGAAGCGGAGCCGTGCTGGTGTTGGAGACGGGGGCTCCGGAGAGGTTACCATTGATGGCATAGGGGTTCTGCAGGAACTCATGCTGCCAGGCCAGATTGATCTGGGGCACAACCATCAGGTTCCGCGTGGCCTGCCAGGAATAGGCACAGTTGGCACCGAGGTTGTAGATCATGCTGGCGGTGTTCCAATTGAGACCCTGGTAGTCGAGGCTCTGAGCACCCGTCTCGTTGAAGGAGTTGGCTCCGAAGTAGGTGTACTGGAGGCTGGAGACCGGACCGAAGGCCCAGTTCCCCTTGCGCCAGTTGTACCCAGCCGCCAGAAGGCTATCGAGTTCCCCGGCTCCGGGTGAGCTGTTCGCAGTGCTGTTGATCCCGGGGAAGTTGATCGCGCGGGTGACATTGTAGTTGTTGTAGGATCCACCCACGAGGGCATCCCCGTAGAAGCCCCTGCCGCTCGGATCACCGACGGTGCCGAGGAGACCGAAGCGGACGGCATTGTCGATCACGGTGCTTCCGGAGTAGGTGCCGTTGAACTTGGCATAGGTGCCCTCGTAGCCGGCGTAGATGCCGGTGGTCACCGCGGGACTCCACTTATAGGTGAGGCCGGCGATCAGGCCGCCGCTCTGGGCATTGTACTTCTGAAGCATGTTGCCGCTGTTGGCCTGGGCGAAGATACCATTGCCGTCGACGAACATCCCCCAGTGATTGTCGGCTCCGGGACGCAGGATATCCTTCTTGGCATCAAGGACGCTCTTGTCCCCGTCACCCTGTCCCTCCTGAATCATCGCCGTGTTGTCAGCGAATCCGCTCATGGAGAACCCCGTCCCGGCCACACGGAGACCGAACATCTGCTGGACGAGATCGTTGTACTGCGCGTTGGCTGCGTTGAAGGCCATCGTGGAGAGCGACTGGTAGAGGGTCGGGGCGATCGCATCAAAGGCCTGTCCGTACTGGGAGCCAGTGAGCCCATCGAGTGCGGTGGCGACCACCTGCTTGTTACCGCTGGTCGCGGTGGTGAAGGAGTTCAGGGCCCGGGCCACCGAACTTTGGTTCGGCGAGGTGGCCACCTGCGTGTAGCTCTGAGGCGCGATGACGAGATATCCGTCGACACCGCCGTTCTCCACAACGAACCGGCCACGGTAGCCCTGAGGCACGGCAATCGTTCCGAAGGTGCCGCTGATTCCACCACCCGCCGTCATGATCTGATAGCGGTCGCCGAAGTTCATGTTCCAGCCGCTGACCGGGATCGCGTTGAGCGTTCCCCCGACGACGGCAGTGCCGGTTGCTTGGAGTTTCCCCACCTGGGTAGTGGAGGCGATCAGGACATTGAAGGTTCCACCGGTATTGATCTGCAGGCTTCCCACCGAGAGCGTCCCGGGAGTGTTCCCGACTCCGGGAGTGATCGAGCCGCCGTTGACATTCACGTGCGACGTGGTGGAACCGGTGCCCGTGAGGTTACCGAGAAGTACCGTGTAGGGGGCTCCGCCGGTATGGGTGCCGAGCAACTCAAGCGTCCCACCCTCAATGGTCGTCGCCCCGGTGTAGGTGTTGGTTCCCGTCAGGGTGAGCGTACCGAGACCGAGTTTCTGGAGACCACCGGGACCGATCACCGGCCCGCTGAGGGTCAGCCGTGTCCCGGCATCGGGAAGGATTGCCGTGTTGGTGGCCAGATTCATGGTCACCCCGATGGTGTGGCTTCCGGCTCCGTTAAAGATGAAGGGAGTCGTGAACCCGGTCTCCATCGAGATGGTGCCGCTCCCGCCGATCGCGTAGGAGGCGGCCGCATTGGAGAAGACCATGACCGAGAGATGGGCATTGGTATTGAGCGTCACGGTGCCCGTTCCCGAGGTCAGCCCGCGCGTGTCGAAGGTCGCGGTGTCCCAGCTGCTATTGGTACCGTTGAGGCCGGGCGCGACACCGATGTTGGTGCCAGCGGTTCCCCAGTAGGGGTTATTGGTCCAGTTGCCACCGATATTCGTACCCCAGTACGAGTCATAGATTAGGGCTATCGAGTTCAGGGTGATCCCGTATCCCCCGATGGCTCCCGCCGTGGTGTCGTTGTAGCGGACTTCGTAGACATTCCGGCCCACACCGACCGTGCCTCCCTCCGGGAGTCCCTCGAAAATCTGGTTAAAACGAACATTTGTGACCGACAAACTGTTGGTGTGGTCAAAGAGGAGGAACTTAGTGCCCGGCGAGAGAAAGGTGTCGTTGGTGGCAGAGAGCGAGAGCTTGGCTAACGTAGTGATGTCATCAATGGCGAGATTACCCCCAACAACAATCGTGTCATTGGTGTGGCTCCCCGGATTGATGGTCATGAAGGTGGTTGATAAATAGTCCAGATTAAGACTGTTCGAGGTGATGAGCACTCCCTGACCGGCGGGATGACTCACCGTCGTGCCAAATTCCAGAGAGGCTCCACTACTGAAGCTCAGCCCGCCGGTTCCAGAGACGGTCCCTGACCCGGAAACAAAGAAGAGGGAGGAGTTACCCGTGACATCAAGGATGCCGTTGTTAGTGACCTGCAAATACCGACTGAGAGAGAACGCTGAACCGCTATCAATGATCAATTGGGCGGCGTTGTTGCTCGATGTTTTTTCGATATAGAGCGAACCGGGCCCATTGAAAGGATTGAATTGTGAGTTATCGGAAAGGATAAGACTCGCCTTGCCAAGGAGGTTGAGTTGCTGATTGGAGCCCCCGGTAGAGAAGGCAACATACCCACCATTGGTCACACTCATGATCCCATTACTCTGGAGGGTGAGCGCTGCCCCATTCGTGAACCACAAGGCCTCCGTGATCACTCCCTTTTCATCGTGAAAGCCCTCAAGTGTGAATGTGGAGGAGCCTGCCTGAAGATTGATAAACGGGGTCTGAATCTGGGTCCCCCCACCCACAAAGATGTAGTTGTTATTGGTGAGCGTGAGCTGCCCGGTGGCCGTGAGGCGAGTGCTACTGAGACCCATGTGGATCGAGCCGTTGTCCAGCGTGAGGAACGGGAGGACCAGGCTGGCTCTATCGCCGACGAGACGGATCTGACCACCGTCACGTACAACAAAGTCCCCGCTGATATAATCGTTGGTCTTGAACAGCAAAAAGGACTGGTCGATCAGGAGGGTACTGCCGGCGCCGGTGACCAAGAGCGAGTTATTGGTCTCACCGAAATAGAGGCGTTGGCTAATCGGAACACCACTGGCCGTCTCCCCGCTCCGGAAGAACTGAAGGGTCGCTCCATTGGTGACAAGAAGCGTAGTGGGAGAGCCGAAGGGTCTGTTCGGATTCCAAGTGGCGATTTCATTGCTGCCACCCGTGGCCGTGATGGTGAAATGGGTACCCGGAGTCGCGTCTCCTTTGATTCCGGCGCTGGCATTCAGGTATGCATTCGACAGTGTCAGGGAGGTCGGAGAGCCATTGGCGGGCTGGAAGAAGATTTCCACCGGGGCACTGAATGGCTGCGGATATCCGTTCACCGTTCCCTCAGGATTGAGGGCGACATTGTAGATGGCTAGGTTCTGGATATACATCTGTCGTCCCTGAACCGGTTCAAAGAAAGGCGTGCAACCGGCAATGCTGGAGGTGATCCGGGTGAGGCCGGAGTTCGTCCAGATCATGGTTGTGAAAATGCTCTGCGGACCTCCGAGCCTCATGTTCACTGGGGTATCAACGTATATATCCGCCTTGTACTGGACGGGGTTGGTCGCCAACAGGACGACGGCATTGTAACTGTTGGAAACGTTATGGTTGAGAATAGCCCCCGAGACGACGCTCATGCCGGTGGTGTATGGGTTGGTCTGAGCTGATACTGGCCTCACCGCAAAAAGGGTGACGGCCAAGGCGATGAGCACGAGGAGACGCGAGGGAAGAATTCGGGGGTGGCTCATGGAAGTCATAGGATTGTTGTCATGGTTAGACATTTTCTAAAGGTCACTTGGATCTGCAATAAAGGACGATAAGCCCAGCGACTCCGGCAATCAGCACCCCCACCACGATCAAGGCGCGGTAAAAGATCGCATCGACCAGATTCCCTCCCCCGCCCAGGGAGGCGGAGAGCTGGTTGGCCTCATGAAGGGTGTCGCGCACCTGACCCAGCAGAATACCGGTCCTCTCGGGCGTCCAAGGGCTCGGCCCTGAGGAGGAGTTTGTGAAGAAGGATGAGTTCACGGTGCGGTCGAGCGCCTCGGCGAGCTTGCGCGACTCGGTGACCGTCCCCTGGATGCTGGGGAGCAACTCTTTCACGGTGGCGGCATTGGTGCCGATGGATGCCGTGATCTTATCAGGAAGTTCCGTGATCGCGGAGGAAGCCTTCTCGGCGCTTCCGGCGAGCGAGAGGACAGCGGGCGCGGAACCCGCCTGTGCCAGCGCGAGGGAGGTCTGCATGGTGGTGAGGCGGGGGAGGCGCTCGAGATAGAACATGGCCCGCTCGCCATACTGCAGGGCCTCGTCGACTTTTCCCACGGCACGGCTGACATCGGCGATCAGGATGAGCCCTCCCTTGGAGGATTCCTTTCCGGTGCGGGCTGAGGAGATGTCATCCAACCGGATGCTGGCCACGTAGAGGGACCCGGGGTGGCGCTGTTTCCAGTCGGAGATGATGGAGTTGAGTTGCCCGCGCTGGGCCGGTGTCAACGTCTCGTCGAGGATACCACCGAGATCTTTTTTCATCCCCCGGAGGGCCTCCAGAAGCGGTTCGCCTCCTTTGCCAAAAACCTGGGGATTCCAGGAACGGGCCACCGACCATTCCGCAAGATCCGTCAGGACGGCCATGTCGAGCAGGCTCCCGGCGGGATCCCTGCTGGCGGCGATCTGCATGGTGGCGGCGGAGAAGAGGACTTTCCAATGCTCGGCGGCGGAGCGTTTCTGCGGATCGGTCTCGCCGCGCAGGTACTGGTCGAGGGCCTGCCAGACCGCCATGGTGAAGCGGTCCGAGTAGTCCATCATCTCCTGCTGGAGAAGATGCGACTTGGAGGCATCGCCATGAGAACGCTCGGGAACGAGATTTTCTTTCCTTTCGTGCTTACCCCCAAACAGATCCAAAGCCTGCAGATTTCCAGCAGTGCCTGCAGAAAGCACTAAGCCGGCGCAAACGATCCGGAGCCTGCAGGGAATGGACATCATTCAGAGTTATTTACTAACCGTTTTCTGGGCAAGCAACCAAGCGGAGACTAAAAAGAATCGACCCGCTTGATCCGGAGCACCCAACCGGCCTCCCCCGGCACGAGCTTGTACTGAAACTGACGCCATCCACCCGTAGGGTGGGCATTGGAGTCGCCCGGTTTATAAACCGGAAAGCGGCGGGCAAAGCTGCTCTCAATCACCGCAAACTCGTCATGGCCCATATAGCCGGAAAGATCCTTTTCCCGAGGGGGCGTGATGAAGATCTCCGTCAGGGATTTCTTGCCATTGCTCGCCCAGGCGTAGGCCTTCCCATAAGAACCGCTCCCCGGACTGGTCGTGGTGATGAAGAGTTCTGGAACGCCATCTCCATTCAGGTCGGCAATCTCGGCCTTGGTTACCAAACCATCGATGGGGCGGGTGATCGGGGTATCCCCACCTGTCAATCCATGCGTTGTGATCGTCAGCGAATTGTTATCCCCATGGTTCGGGGAGGTGACTGTGAAGCCGATGCCGTTATCCTGAAACTTCTGGGAAAAGCCCCCCGCATAAAGGGGAAGGGCGACCAGGTTCAGAAAAACAAAGAGCGCTAGGAAGGACTTCAATGCTGAAACGTTGCATACAAATGACCGACCAAGCAACAGATTCGGATTGAACGAAATCGAAAAATTGAGCATCCAATGATCTGGTGAAATTTTCCCGATCGCTCCTTCTTGTTCCCGTACTTCTTCTTGGGTTAAGCGCCTGCTCAACCACCACCTTCATGCACACCACCGGTACAGGCGTGCAGCGCGGATCCGGAGGAGCCTTCCGCATGGTGGATGGGATCGAGTTCTATCAAGAGGGAGCCCCCAACCGGCCTTATCAGGTCATCGGCGTGATTACCGATAGCCGTCCCGTCGGCCCCTGGACCATGGGCCCGAGGGCGGATACCGTGGCAAAACTCGCCCTGCAGAATGGAGGAGAGGCAGTGGTTCAGCAATCTGACATCCGCGAATTCGTCGGTTACAGCACCTCCAACAACGCAAACTACTCCCAGTACCAGAACTCCAACTGGAACCGGAACTCGGGCGGATATAATCAGCGAGGCCAGTATGGCAACCGCTCCGGCAATTGGGGGAATGGAAACGCCAATACCTACACCTATGGCAATGCGAACGGAAACTCGACGACCACGGCCCTTTACACCGCTCACTCGCGCTTTCTTGTCATTCGTTTCCGGTGAGAAGCTTGTTTCTCCTGCTGCTGATCTCGGCGGGGTCTTCTTTTGCGGCTCCCGTCCCCACGGTATCATTGTGTGATCAAAGGCCTCTACCTGGCTGGCAGGGTGCACCAGTCGGCAATGTCAGGCTTGATGGAAAGAACCTGACCTCAAGTGCCACGGCCCAGCAACCCAAGGGGAATACCTCGGGTTGGATCGGATGGGTCGATTGCTCCGAGGATCATCATCCGAAAACTCTCCGCATCGTGAAGGGAGTCCCCGTCGGCTCACGACTGATACTGCGTAATCCTTCGGGAGTCCTACTTACAATTCCTGCTGGAAAACCGATCATCGAGGCATGGGGATTAGACCCGGACGGTCTCCATGTGGTCGCAAAATCCCGCGCCCTCCACGGCCCAGCCGTCATCGAGCGGTTTCTGATGAAGGATGGTTCCAAATCGGGCTCCACACCCGCCTACGAATCAGATGCGCCACCACCCGCTTGGGCTAAGCAGTATCTTGATCACTGAGTCGCACTTCTTACACCTCTGTAAAAAAGGGTCGGAAGTTTTGATGCCACGCTAGGCGCGAGGGAAGGCGTCGTAGTTGTACGCCAAGCGAGCAGCAACAACGCGTGGAGGAAAAATCCCAAGCCTTACTTTTTGAGGGGAGTGCCGAGGAAGCTGAGCCACTCCCTCTGCTGCTCAGGCGTCAGAAGATGAAGCAGGCTACGCGCCGTCGTGCGGCGGATCTGGTGAAGATCGACATCCCTGCGGAGTTGAGACTTCTTGCCAGCCAGGAAGGCCTTCTGAACTTCAGCGGCCTTAGCGGCATCGACGGAACGGATTTCGGCAACCTTCTGGCGCTGGTCAGGAGTCAGTTTCAGGAGATTCTGTTCGCTTGGGGATAGGAGAAAGAGTCCACCATGGAACTGGCGTTCGATCTGACGGAAGCGCACACGCTGGCTTGGATTTAACACGGCCAAGACCCTGCGATTGCAGGAAGCCTGGTAGCTGGGGAGAGTCTTCAGAGCACCGGGGGAAAGTGCGGGATCGAGAAGCCCCTCAGCGGAAAGCACTCCCACCTTGGCACGGCACTCGGCACGGATCATGTCGATACGGGTATCCTGAGCAGCAGAGATCTTCAGATCCTTGTGGATCTCAGACTGGTTCAGCAGGACAGGCATGTAAGAGATGCTGTCGGGGGTGGACGTGTTGGTGATGTTGCCTGCGGAGGCTGAGGCAATCGTTATCGCAAGAAGAGGGAGGAGAAGCAGACGTTTCATGGGATCTCTGGATATAAAAAGAAACTGCGAACTTGATATGGAAAGCGGGAATTCAGTGAGCAAGCAGGGCATCGCTTTTTAGGCGATGCCCAGCTCGGAATTAATAGCCTTCGAAGAGGGATTTCGTGTTCGCGTTCGGATCGTGCACCTTTGGCAGGCCCATCTTCTGACCACTCAGCACCAGCCATTGCTTCTTTTGCTTTGAGGTAAGCACGGAGAGCATCTGATTTTTGGTGCCGCTATCGATCTGATGCCGCTTGATGTCGGCCCAGAACGGGGAAAGCTTTCCAGAGGAGGATTGAGCATTGAGGGCGGCGACCTTCGCATTGGAGGACTGGGAAATTGCCGCAAGCTGCTGTTGCTGCTGCTGGTTGAGGCCAAGCAACTGTTGCTCCTTGGGCGATGTCAGCAACTTGCCACCAAGCATCTGGCGCTCGATCTGACGTAGTCTATCCTGCTGCGAGGAGCTCAGCACCTGAAGAGCTCGCTGATTGAACTGCTTGCGAAGGGAACGGAGATCCCAGCTGGAACGCACGGCCGCATCCTGATCGGCCATGCCGATCGCGGTGATTTGCTTCGAACGCGACTTGTACTCGGTCCTAAGGGAATCGAGAAGGGCACACTGCAATGAGGAAAGCTTCAGATCCTGACGGACAGGATCCAGACCCAGCAACACGGGCACCGAGCCCGGATGATCATCGCCCGCTCCACCGGCAGTTGCCGTAGAGGGAACTTGTGCCGTGGCGCAACCGGTAAGGGCTACCGCCAGAAGGAGCGGGAGAAAGCGTTTCATCATCACAGGCAGGGTGAAAATCGTATCGAGAGGTCAGTTCACCAAGATTAGCAAGCCTCGGCGATCATTCCCTCGAGCTTCACGATGTCGGCACCAAACTTGCGGATTCCCTCGGCAAGCTTGTCGGTGGCCATGGCATCCTCGTTGAGGAGCCAACGGTAGCTCTTCTCATCGACAGGGATGCGCTCGATCTCCATGCCCTTGGCGGCCTCGGGACTGAGGACGCGAGGCATTGGCTCGGTGGACTGCTCCAACTTCTCAAGGATGTCAGGGCTGATGGTGAGGAGATCGCAACCTGCAAGAGCGACGATTTCGCCTGTGTTGCGGAAGCTGGCTCCCATGACCTGGGTCTCGTAGCCGAACTTCTTGAAATAGTTGTAGATCTTATGGACCGACTGGACGCCGGGATCCTCCATGCCGACATATTCCTTGCCGGTGGTCGCCTTGTAGTAGTCGTAGATACGGCCGACAAAAGGAGAGATGAGGCGGGCCTTGGCCTCGGCGCAAGCTACAGCCTGGGGCATCGAGAACATGAGGGTCAGGTTGCAGTTGATCCCTTCCTTCTGAAGGACTTCGGCGGCACGAATACCCTCCCAGGTTGAGGCGATCTTGATCAGGACGCGCTCGTGGTCGATTCCAACGCTCTTGTAGAGACCAATCAGGTAACGGGCCTTCTCGAGGGTGGCCTCGGTGTCAAAAGAGAGACGGGCATCTACCTCAGTACTGACGCGACCAGGGACGATCTTGAGGATCTCACATCCGAAGAGAATAAGCGTGTCGTCGATGATCTTCTTCCAAAGGGCCGAACCAGAGAGGCTGGATCCCTTGTTGTCAGCAATCGCCTTGTCCAGAAGGGTACGATACTCAGGCTGGAGAACGGCCTTGAGAATGAGCGAGGGATTCGTCGTGGCGTCCTGGGGCTGGAACTTCTTGATCTCGGCGAAATTGCCCGTGTCGGCGACAACGGTGGTGAATTGCTTGAGGGCTTCGAGTTGGTTCATGCTCATATTGTTGAAGTGTTGGGTTGGATGATTAAGGAAAGCAATTCCGGAATTGTGACAGAAACGGAAAGTTACACTAAAATTCGTTAGAGATGCTCCTCACCCCGTAGGCTGCGGAGGTGGATGGTCTTCACCTCCAGATCATGGACGGCTTTGATGTATCGGACCGTCTTGCTCCGCGAACGCATGAGGATCGAGTGGGTGATGGCTGTCTTTCCGATCAGTTTCACCCCGGGCAACATCGGACTGTCACTGATGCCGGTGGCGCAGAAGATGGCGCTGTCACCATGGACCAGGTCATCCCGGTAATAAACGCGCTCCAGATCGGCGGTGGTCAGCGTTTTCAACAACTCCGTACGCTCCTCCTCATCACGGGGCCACATGCGCAGCAGAATATCCCCACCCAGGGCTTTCAGCGCTGCGGCAGTGAGAATTCCTTCGGGTGCTCCTCCCCGTCCCACGTAGAGATCGATACCGGAATCATGCAGGGAGGGAGCCACAGCCGCCGTGATATCTCCATCGGCAATGAGTCGTAGCGAGGCGCCGGCACGACGCACGGCATCCGTGTAAGGCTGATTGCGGGGGCGATCCAGAATCGTGACGACCAGTTCGCCAATTCTTTTTCCGAGAGCCTTGGCGACCTGCTCCAAAGTCTGCTCGAAAGGGTCATCCAGCGTGATCGGTGCAATGGTGCCGTTGAGGATGCAGCGCTCCACGCGGGCACCATAGGCCAACTTCTCGACATAAAAGCTCGGGATATTGACCATGCTTCGCTCCTTGCCATCTGGAACAAGGACCGCCGACATGACGGAAATCGAGTTGGGCATTCCCTTGGAGATGTTGCTGGTACCATCGATCGGATCGAGAGCGATATCGAAACGGGGATCTCCTTCACCCCAGCGACCCAACTTGTCACCTAGAAAAATTCCGGGAGCATTGTCCTTGATTCCCTCCCCGATCACAACCTCCCCACGGATATCAACCAGATCAAACATTCCTTTGATAGCATCGCAGGCGGCCTCATCGGCAGCCTCCTTGTCTCCTCGCCCCATCCACTGCATGGAATGGAGGGCTGCGTTTTCGGTGGCGCGGACGAATTCAAATTCGACCATCCGCTCAAGATCCTTGGTTTCACTCATGGCAGGGAAATCTGATGCAAAAACCACCTAGCCGAGCGAGGCACGGATAAACTCGTCGAAGAGCGGATGAGGAGCCTCAGGCTTGCTCAGGAACTCAGGATGGAACTGCACTGCGACGAACCAGGGATGGTCGCGATGCTCGATCATCTCGACCAGCGACCCATCGGGCGACGTGCCGGAAATGATAAAACCCTTCTCCTCCATCTGAGCGCGGTAAGCGCTGTTGAATTCATACCGATGCCGGTGCCGCTCGGCGATCTCAGCCTGCCCATAGATCTTGTGAGCGAGCGAACCAGGCTTGAGCACCGCGGGCCAGGAGCCAAGACGCATCGAGCCCCCTTTGCCAGCCACCTCTTTCTGCTCGTCGAGCAACGCAATGACGGGATGAGGAGTTGCGGCATCGAACTCCGTGCTGTTGGCACCCTCCAGTCCACAGACATTCCGGGCAAACTCGATCGTGGCAATCTGCATTCCAAGGCAGATGCCGAAGAAAGGAATTTTGTTCTCCCTCGCGTAACGGGCGGCGGCGATCTTCCCCTCGGTTCCTCGGTCACCGAAGCCGCCGGGAACAAGGATGCCACCGACACCATTTAGGAAAACCTCCGCACCCTCAGCCTCAATCTGCTCAGCATCCACTATCTCAAGATCGACGCCACAGTCATTGGCACCACCGGCGTGGCAGAGTGACTCGTAAATGCTCTTATAGGCGTCCTGAAGTTCCACGTACTTTCCAACCACAGCGATCTTCACACGACGCGAAGGATGCACGATCGAATGAACAATCATCTTCCACCGCTCCATGTCGGCAGGAGGCGTCTCGAGATGAAGGAGCTTGCAGACCTTCTCATCCAGGCCCTCCGCCTGAAGCATCAGGGGGAACTCGTAGATAGAGTTCTCAACATCCCTCGCCTCGATCACGGAGCTGATCGGCACATTGCAGTAGAGGGAGAGCTTCTCTCGGACATCCTCTTCCAGAGGCTTTTCCGTACGGCAAATCAGCACCTCGGGCTGAAGACCGATCTCACGGAGTTTGGCGACACTCTGCTGGGTCGGCTTGGTCTTAAGTTCACCGGCGGCCTTGATGTAAGGAACGAGGGTCACGTGAAGGAGAATCGCATTCTCATGCCCCACCTGAAGAATGAACTGGCGGATCGCTTCGAGGAAGGGAAGTCCCTCGATATCACCTGTGGTGCCGCCAATTTCCGTGATGAGCACATCGGCATTACCAGCCTGCTCAAGGGTTCGGATCCGGTTTTTGATCTCGTCGGTGATGTGAGGGATCACTTGAACAGTCTTGCCGAGGTAATCGCCGCGCCGCTCCTTTGCAAGGACGGTCTCGTAGACCTGCCCGCTCGTCAAATTGTTGTCTCGGGTAAGCACGCACTTGGTGAAGCGCTCATAGTGCCCGAGATCGAGGTCGGTCTCCGCTCCGTCGGCCAATACATAGACCTCACCATGCTGGAGAGGATTCATCGTGCCGGGATCGACATTCAGGTAAGGATCAAGTTTCTGCAGCGTCACTCGCAATCCGCGATGCTCCAGAAGTGTTCCCAAGGAAGCGGCTGCGAGGCCTTTTCCAAGAGAGCTGACCACACCACCTGTCACGAAAATATACTTCATGGACTGGAGAGCATAGGGAGGCCCGTCGGAAAATCCAGCTCGGCCATCGGCACGGTGAAAGATTTCCCTTAATTCCCCATCCAGAGGGAACTGGTTTTCAAAAAGTCACCCCGAGTAACCGTGCAAAAAGCTCCCGGCGGCGTGTATGCTCTTCATCGCTAAGAACGGAAACCATGGCACCGAAATCCCCCTCGGGAAGCTCGATCCAGGAGCGGCATCCTCCGAATTCTTTTCTCATGGGGAGTGTGGAGGCCGGTTCCAGTCTGTAAACCCGAACAAAGGCGACATTGATGCCATTCCCACCGAGAGAACCGGACTTGGTATCATAAACAAAACGCTCCTCGATCACCGAGGCATCGAGCACATGGAGTTCACTCAAACGATGAGCGACCTCCTTATTGTCAATGCGACCACTCCATTCCAGGATTGCTGCATAACTTACCGTCACCTGCTCGGGTGCCTGCTCCGGGAGAACTGCATCCTCCTTTCTCACCTTATCGATCTGGCCGTGGAACCACGTGGGGAAGAGGTAGAACTCATCATGATCAAAGCCAAAGCCGCTCTTCCCCTCGGCAATACCACCTTTACGGAGAATGACACTCTGCTCCCCGCTTCCGAGAGCCTCACAGACCAAGGCCCATTCTTTGAACGCAATAGCCATGAGGATAACTCTGAACGAAAAAGGAAAAATGAAAAAGGAGGAAACTCCCGCTCCATGCGCCTAATTTGTAGCTTTCGACAAACAGATTTCCAAATTTTAGTCTAAAAGACTCTCCTGGCATCATGCAAAAGCACGAAGAGGTGCTAGTTCTGAATCAATCTCTCTCTTCGTGTTCTTCGCCACTTGAAGTGACGCTTCCAAACTGGATCCCTTTTTTCATTTTTCATTTTTCATTTTTCCTTCAGCCTTTTTTCCCATGCGCCACGCCTTTGACCTGCATCTCCACACCCATTACTCGGCGGATGCATGCGGCTCGCCCGAAGCCATGATTCAGGCAGCAAAACAGCGCGGCCTGAGCGGCATCGCGGTCACCGACCACAACACCTGCGACGCCGTCGCCCATCTCACCAAAGCGGGACTGATGAGAGCGGATGGACTTCCTGTTGACGGCTTCTTGATCATTCCAGGCGTCGAGGTCTCCACAGCAGACGGCCATCTTCTCTGCCTAGGCGTGACTCTTCCGAACATGAAGGGAGTACCTGCTCTCGAAGTGGCCGCGGCTGTGAAGGAACGGGGCGGGATCTGCATCGCCCCCCACCCCTACGACTCTTTCCGCGCGGGTATCCGTGAAGAGATCCTCGACCAGCTTGATCTTGCGGCTCTTGAGACCTTCAATGCGGCCGTCACCCTGCGTGGGTTCAATGCCAAGGCTGCGGCCTACGCAACCCGTCGCGGCCTTGCCGGCACTGCTGCGAGCGACGCGCACCATGCCTCTGCCGCCGGCATTTGCTCGACCGCGTACGATCTGGCCGAACTCTCCGTCAACGCTGTGCTCAACGCCATCCCGAAAGGGGGCGAGCGAAACGAAAACTACCTCTCCTTCTCGGAGGGAATGAAAAAGAATCTCGGCAATTGGTTCCGCGTCTTCAATTCGAATCCACGGCCTGAAGCCCAACCAGCTCCATTGATCTGGGACGACGAGAACCCCTCCTCAAAGTAATCACTTCTCCAAAAAAGCTTCCTCCATCCCATAGCCCCATTCCCAATTCCCCATAACTCATCCTGTGATCGAAAAACATCTCGTCCAAATCACCAACGAACTCGGCCTTCAGGCCCGTCAGGTTGCCGCTACCGCAGTCCTTCTCGAAGAGGGTGCCACGGTTCCCTTCATCGCCCGATACCGCAAGGAACGCACGGGGGAACTCGATGAGGTAAAGATCACCGCGATTAGAGACCGCCTGGAGCAACTCGAGGTGCTCGATAAGCGTCGTGAGTCGATTCTTGCATCGCTTGAGGAACGCAAACTCCTCACCGAGGAACTCCGCGTGAAGGTGGAGACGGCAGCCACGCTCAATTCGCTTGAGGATATCTACCTGCCGTTCAAGCCAAGGAAACGCACCCGCGCGACCATTGCCAAGGAACTCGGATTGGAACCCCTCTCGGAGATTCTCTGGGCTCAGGATCCCTCAACCGATCCTGAGGCTCTCGCCGCGCCTTATGTGGGCAACTCCGTAACTGTCGACGCCAAGACCTCGACCGTAGATTCCGTGGCTGCCGTTCTGGCGGGAGCCCGAGACATCCTCGCGGAGCGCATCAATGATGATGCCACAGCCCGTGCCCAACTCCGCAGCCTTTACCTGAACAAGGGAGTCATCAAATCAACACTCATCTCAGGCAAGGAAGAGGAAGGAGCGAAGTTCAAGGACTACTTCGACTGGAGTGAACCCGCCGCCACGGCACCCTCGCACCGAATTCTCGCCATGCGTCGTGGTGAGACCGAGGGATTCCTCTACTTCCGCCTCACTCCCCCCGAGAGCGAGGCGTTAGGGACCCTCTACAGCCTCTTTGTGCGGGGTAATTCCAAGGCCGCAGATCAAGTGAAGCTCGCGTGTGATGACTGCCTCAAGCGTTTGTTGGGATTCGCCATGGAGGTCGAAGCTCGCGGATTCTACAAAAAGAAAGCCGACGAGGAAGCGATCCGTGTCTTTGCCGATAACCTCCGCGAGCTTCTGCTCGCCTCGCCGCTCGGACAGAAGATCACCCTCGGCATTGATCCCGGATTCCGCACCGGTTGCAAGGTCGTCCTGCTCGACCGTCAGGGGAAACTTCTTGCGAACGAGGTGATCTACCCGGGCAGGAGCAGGGGGGAGGAACTCGAAGCCGCAGAAGCCATCCTCAATATGGTGCGCCTCCACAAGGTGGAAGCGATCGCCATCGGTAACGGCACAGCCTCGCGCGAGACCGAAACCTTTGTGAAGAAGCTGAAGCTTCCCTCCTCCATCCAAATCGTGGTGGTCAGCGAGAGTGGTGCCTCGATCTACTCGGCGAGCGAGATCGCCCGTGAGGAATTCCCCGATCTTGATCTCACCGTCCGCGGAGCGGTCTCGATCGGACGCCGCCTCATGGATCCGCTTGCCGAGCTTGTAAAGCTTGATCCTAAGTCGATCGGCGTCGGCCAGTACCAGCATGATGTCGATCAAGCAGCCCTGAAGCGCTCTCTCGACGATGTCGTCATCTCCTGCGTGAACAAGGTCGGTGTCGAACTCAACACCGCTTCCCGCCATCTGCTAGCCTATGTCTCTGGTCTCAACTCCCGGACTGCCGCCAGTCTTGTCACCCACCGCGATACCAACGGCCCCTTCAAGTCCCGTACCGAACTTCTCAAGATCAGCGGCCTGGGGCCAAAGGCCTTCGAGCAGGCGGCCGGTTTCCTGCGCATTCGCGATGGGGCACATCCCCTCGATGCCAGCTCCGTCCATCCGGAGCGTTACGAACTCGTCGACCGCATGGCGTCGGATCTCGGCTGCACGGTGCAGGATCTTCTGCGTGATCCGGCAAAGCGCGCCGCAATCAAACTTGACCGCTATGTAACCCCCGAAGTGGGGCTCCCGACGCTCAAGGACATCGTGGCTGAATTAGCGAAACCGGGACGTGATCCCCGAGAGCAGTTCGAGGCCTTCAGCTTCGCCGATGGAGTCGAGAAGATGGAGGATCTCCAACCGGGCATGAAACTCCCCGGCATCGTAACGAATGTCACCGCCTTCGGAGCCTTCGTTGACATCGGGGTCCATCAGGACGGACTCGTTCATATCAGCCAGATCAGCGATGATTTCGTGAAGAACCCTGCCGAATTCCTCAAGGTCGGCCAGAAAGTCCAAACAACCGTCATGGAGGTCGATTTGCCACGCAAGCGCATCGCTCTCTCACTGAAGACCAAGGTTGATCTCACCCCTCGTGATCCGAAGGGTTCGCCGGGTGGCGATCGCCGAGGCCAAGGAAGAGGCGAGGACCTCAGCCGCTACATGCGCAACGATTCCGGAAAGCCGGGAACGGGTGGAGACTGGTTCTCCCAGGCTCAGCAGAAGAAATTCTAAAAGCGATTCCAATGACCGCAGCCCCCAAAAACTCCGCTTTCCGGGTTCTTCTAGCGAGCCTTGCGGGAACGGCGATCGAGTTCTTCGATTTCTACATCTACGCAACGGCAGCGGTCCTTGTTTTTCCGAAACTCTTCTTTCCTCAGGGCGATCCCACGGCAGCCACGCTGCAATCACTGGCCACCTTCTCCCTGGCCTTCTTCGCCAGGCCGCTAGGTTCGCTCTTTTTCGGTCATTTCGGTGATCGGATTGGAAGAAAAACGACCTTGGTTGCAGCCCTTCTCACGATGGGTCTCTCCACGGTCTTGGTCGGGCTTCTGCCGACCTACGCCTCAATTGGCCTGGCAGCGCCTATTCTTCTAGCCCTCTGCCGTTTTGGACAGGGCTTCGGTCTCGGAGGGGAATGGGGTGGCGCAGTCCTGCTTGCCACCGAGAATGCTCCTCCCGGTAAACGCGACTGGTACGGCATGTTTCCCCAGCTTGGAGCTCCGATCGGCTTTCTCTTCTCCGGGACCATCTTCCTCCTGCTCAGCAAGCAACTCGATGCCGGAAGTTTCCTGACATGGGGTTGGCGCGTTCCCTTTCTTGCGAGCAGCGTGCTGGTGCTCGTCGGACTCTATGTCCGGCTCAATATCACCGAGACGCCTGCTTTCTTGGAGGCGTCGTCCCGTGGAAGTCATGTCGCTCTCCCGATGCTGGATCTCGTGCGCAACCATCTCCGTCCTGTGATTCTCGGAACGTTTGCAGCGGTCGCGACCTTTGTGATTTTTTACATCCTTATCGTCTTCTCCCTCTCGTGGGGCACAACGCATCTGGGCTACTCCCGTGAGACTTTCCTGATCATCCAGCTTGCCGGGGTAGTCTTCTTCGCCCTCTCGATTCCCTGCACCGCATGGATCTCCTCGCGCATCGGACGTCGGAACATGCTCCTTCTGGCGACCGTGGCAATTCTGCTCTTCGGCCTTTTCTTCGGACCGCTCTTCTCTGCTGGAACTCCCGGCGTGATCGCGACACTCATCATCGGCTTTCTGCTGATGGGGGTCACCTACGCACCGCTCGGGACGTTTCTTTCAGAACTCTTCCCTGTGGAGGTTCGTTACACCGGAGCCTCGATCGCCTTCAACATCGCCGGGATCCTAGGAGCATCGCTAACCCCCTATCTGGCCACATCGCTTGCCATGAGTCACGGGCTCGGATCCGTTGGGTTCTATCTCGCCGCCATGGCGCTGATCAGCCTTGTTGCACTGCTGTTTACCCGCAATAATTCAGATTCTGCTTAATTTCCCTTTCCTTTCTTCTGACAAGAGGAAGGCACTTGCTTCAACTCTTAATCTGACTCACTGATTCCTTATGCAGAAAGCTTCCCTCCCACTGATCGGAATTGCAGCGCTTGCGACCTTCCTTCTCTTCTTCCTGGCTCCCAACATCTCTAATGTCCGCGTCACCGCAGGCTACGCGAGCTACATTTACTCCAAGCCGATTCTTGGCAAAGGAACATTCAAGGAGGTGATCTTCGGACCAGCCTCCACAGGTCTCCGTTGGCGTCTGGATGGACAGCGCGTTTCGATTACCCCCTTCACCTACAGCGAAGCTTTTGAAGCCGACAGCGCCATTCTAGCCAAGGACAAGCTGCCACTAGCCAGCCAGGCCCATATCGTCTGGCGACTTAAGCCCGATGAGAAATCGGTACGTCGCTTTATGGAGGAATTCGGAGGCTGGGAAAATACAGCCGATCCTGACAAAGTTGCCAAACAGGCCTACGAACAATTCATCCGGGAACCTTTCCGTACGATCACCCGCTCCGTCGTAGCTAAATACGATGGCCTCTCCGTCAATGAATCTCTCCCTGCCATTTCCAAGGATATCAGTGATCAGGTAAGGAATCTGCTCAACAACACGCCCTTCGAGGTCATGTCCGTCGTGATGGGAAATGCCTCGCCTCCCCAGCAGGTCATCGTGGCCATCGCTACCAAAGTGGCGCTCAATCAGACTCTCGAGCAGAAGGCCATTGAGGTTCAGATTGCGCAGAAAAGCATCGAAATCGAACGGGAGAATGGAGAAGCAGCAGGCGCACGCTCCGCAGCCCAGGCCATCGAACAAGCCAAGGCGATCACCTCGATCACTGCAGTGCTCTCACCCTCTTACATCCAGTATCTTCAGGCAGAGAACATCAAGGGAGCAGACCGTGTCTATGTTCCTCTCAATTCTGGCCCCCAATTCGTAATGCCTCTCAGGGATAAGACCCCCGAGAAAAAAGAGTCTAGGTAAAGACTTGCACCAGAATTAGAGGATCCGTCGGTAATAGCGCAGGGCTTCGATAGGAACCCCGAGTTCCTTCAGTGGATAGATGTTCCCCTCTCCATACGAGGAGGGGTCACGGATGAGATAATCAAACCCCCGTTTTCCAACAATCACGACGAAGTGTGTAATACCGCTCGGGAGCCTGAGGCGCACGATCACCGGATTCCCGTGCAGGAGATTCCAATCGATCAGGCCATAGGAAGGAAGGGCTTCGTAGTTCTTTTCGACAAGATCCGGAGAGTATTCGGCAGCCGATTCCCACTTCAGCCACGCCTGCCCCTCATAACCATTGTGCTGTTTTAGAAAGACGTTCAGGCGCCCCGGATCGAGATCCATTCCATAGTGGGAGAGCACCATCGCCGCCGAAGTAACAGCACACCCCTCCCCTCGCATCGACCCGGGAGTCTTCCCAAGTTGGTCATTCTCCCACTGCGGATCACCCTGCAGAAACTGCGGAACGGAAATCACAATCTCACCAGGGATCGGAAGTCCGCCGCTTGGGCTGATCGGATGCGGCCAGCACCAAAGTGTAGTGCCGAGCATAACCACCAGCAAAAGAGCAACTGAGACCGTAAGGATCCCCTTTGCAGATGAGCCTGATTGATTGATGGTATGCGGTAATGTCATCGCGGATCTTCGTTTCTTCTCTTGCTGCAGCGATTCTTTCCATGAGCATGCTTCATGCGGAAGCAAATCCAAGCGACATCAACCAATTAGTCTTGGAGTCCATGCATCAGATGCCGAGCGGGGGCGGATATTCGACCTCATCGGATGCAAATCGTGAACTTCGGGATGCTGTCACGACAACGAGCGGCATGTTGGAGATTCGACCCTCACATGCCACACCGAGCTACTGCTCCGAGGCAACCTATCTGGTTTTTCTGAAGACCCTTTCAGCCCTTCAATCAAGTCACCAACTTTCCCTCAGTCCCGAAATTGTTCATGCCTTAAAGCCGAACGGGCAACCCGACGGCACAGGGATCTGGGGACGCTGGAATGCCAATGGTCCCGGAACGGCGCGCCTCTTCTACGAACTCGGACTCGGACAGAACTTCACCGATCTCTCGCAGGCCCAACCCGGAGATTTCCTCAAGATCTTCTGGAACGATGGAATCGGTGCCACCGAGCATGGTCATTCGGTGATTTTTCTGCGTCAGGATCCAACCGCCAGAACCCTCACCTTCTGGTCCAGCAACATTCCACAAAACAATATCCCCGGCGGTTACGGCGAAAAAACCGTCCCATTGAGCCGCATCCATCGGATGCTTTTTTCGCGCTTCGAACATCCCGAAAACATCAGCTGTCCCCTACCCCACTCAGACAGCTACCTCTCCTCCATGGAACACCGCTCCTCCACACCTGCTGAGATGGCGGAGAAGTGTGGCATCCTGCGGTAGATCTTAAAACTTCCCAGGATCAACCCGGCCGCCACCAGGTAGGCGAGCCCGCTCCAGGCGATCGCTCCGCTCATGCGAGCCATGGGTGTTCCTGATCCATAGGTTGAGAGGATCCCGACGGCTAAGGGACCAAGAGCTCCACCTCCCCATCCAAGAAGATTCATAAGTCCAACCACAGAGGCACGTTGGCCCGGTTCCACGAACTCGAAGACCGAGGCAAAGATCCCGCCATCATAAGCTCCCTTGCAGAAACCGAAGCAGGCCATGGCGACCATCAGCATCCCCATCGTTGGTGCCATGGCCACGGCCACCACGCACAACGTCCCAAGCAGGAGTCCGGAGGCCTGCACCAGCATCCTTGCACCACGCAGGTTGTTCACAAGTCGGTCTGCAAGGATGCCTGAGAGCGGAGCACCGAAAGCACTCGCCAACTGGATCGCCGCCACGGCGGAAAATCCAGCCGCTACCAAACCGAGGTGAAACTTCTCAAAGAGGAACGTTGGGGCCCAGATCAGGAAGATCGATCCAACACCATTCGCACAAGCGAAGGCCAGCATCAGCAGGAGCACGCCGGGTTTCGAGAGTAGAATCCGCAACGTCTCTAGAAATCCAAGGTGTGCCATGGATTGGGATTCAGTCGTCGAGTGCATTTCTGAAGAAACTCGGGGCGGTTCCCGAAGTCTGAGCAGAAGCAGAAGGGAAACCACGACTCCCGCAGCCCCGAAACCGTAGAAGGCCCATCGCCACCCATAGCGCTGCGCAAGGACAGCTCCCAGCCATCCACCTGCGATCGTTCCGATATAAACGGCAGACTGATGCAAAGAGAGCGCCGTCGAGCGCGTCCGCGCCCCATGGTAGTTGGAGAGCATTGAGGCAGCCGCCGGGAAGTAGACCGACTCCCCCAGTCCGATCAACGCCCGCGCCGAAACAAACTGCCAGAGCTTCCCGCACCATCCCGTCAGCGCCGTCATGATGCTCCAGAAGAAACATCCTCCCAGGATCAGTCCCTTGCGCGAGAGGCGATCCCCTGCAAATCCGGCTAAGGGAGCCGAGGCCGCATAGACCCACATGAAGGCGCTGCCAATCAGGCCGAGCTGAGCTTTGGAGAAGCCAAAGTCCTTTTCCAACATGGGAAAGAGACTACTGATCGCCTGACGGTCCGCGTAGTTCAGCATGCAGACCAGCCAGAGCATTCCGAGCACGATCCATTTCTCGCGGGCATAATTAGGAAGCGGCTTCATCGGATGGAGAATTTACAATTTCCAAATCCAGCTTGATTCCGTTGTGATGTCACTTCTTTCATGGATCCCTCGGACTTGCCCTCCCAACTTCTGACCCGTGACGCCGCTGCGGTCTGGCATCCCTTCACCCAACACGGTTTGGGAAGGGAACCGATTCCCATGGCCGGAGGCTCCGGGGCCGTGCTTCGAGACACCGAAGGCCGCGAGTACCTCGACATGATCTCCTCATGGTGGGTGAATCTCCATGGTCATGGTCGCCCCGAGTTGGCTCGCGCCGTCTCCAATCAGATCCTAAAACTCGATCATGTCCAGTTCGCCGGAGCCACCCATGAACCAGCCGTGACCCTGGCAGAACGCCTGTTGGAGAAAGCCGGGCTGACCGGAAGCGCGAAGGTCTTCTACTCCGACAATGGCTCCACGGCGGTCGAGGCCGCCCTCAAGATCGCGCATCAGTACTGGGTGAATCGCGGCATACCACGGCGTCTCTTCGCCACGCTGCGGGGTAGCTATCACGGGGATACCGTCGGGGCCATGAGCGTGGGACGGAGTTCCGGCTTCTTCGATGCCTTCCACGTAATGCTCTTCGAGACCCTCTCCCTCCCTGTCCCACTGGTCTACGAGGGATTTCTCAATGAGGACGGAGAGCAGGCTGCATTAAACGAAATCCGTCGGACACTCGAAACCGATGGAGAGAGCATTGCTGCCCTCATCGTCGAGCCTTTGGTGCAGGGTGCGGGGGGGATGCGCTTCCATTCTCATCGTTTCCTGAAGAAACTCAGCGAACTGTTTCGCGAGCATGGCATTCCTGTGATCTATGACGAGGTAATGACCGGCTTCGGCAGGACAGGGAGTTTCTTCGCATATCAGCAGACCGGATTCATTCCGGATCTAATCTGCCTCTCGAAGGGAATCACCGGAGGAATCCTACCGCTCGCCGTCACGATCGCATCAAATGATCTCTTCGATTCCTTCCTTGGCAACGACTTCTCCACAGCCCTGGCCCACGGTCACAGCTATACGGCGAATCCCGTCGCCTGCGCTGCCGCTCTTGCAAGCCTTGATCTTCATGCTTCGTCGGACTCCCTGGGTCATATCGCTCGCATTCATGAGCAGTTGCGTCGACATCTTGATCTGATATCGAGTCATCCCTCAATCAAGCATCCACGCGTACTGGGAGGAATCGCCGCCTTTGATCTGGTCGCTGATGATTCCAGTTACTCAGCATCGGCAGGGAGGCAACTCGCGACATTTGCACAAGAGCATGGGATTTTACTCAGACCCCTCGGAAATGTCCTCTACATCATGCCCCCGTACTGCATCACAAATGAGCAGATCGATCGGGCGTTTGGTGTGATCAAAGCCTTTTTGAACAATGCTGACCGGGAAAGTCAGGGCGTTGCATGACCAGAACCTTTCTGGCAAAATCACCGTTCATGATCTCCGCTCTCGGACGAGAAACCATTCGGATTGTTTCGGGATTCGGCGACCTCGCCCTATTCACCGGCAGATCGTTCAGTGCCGCGGCCACTACAAAGCGCCTTTTCCGCAGGGTCATCCGTGCCATCTATGAGCAGGGGACAGTCTGCCTTCCAGTGATCTTGATCGTCGGTCTCTTCACAGGACTCGTCCTCGGCCTCCAGGGTTACCATATCCTCAGCCGCTTTGGATCAGAGGGTCTCTTGGGGTCGATGGTCTCTCTGAGCCTCATCAGGGAAATGGGTCCCGTCCTCGCGGCACTCATGCTCATCGGTCAGTCGGGGTCGGCTTTGGCTGCGGAACTCGGCATTCAACGCAATAGCGAGCAGATCGTGGCCCTTGAGACCATGGGCGTGGAGAGTCACGGCTACCTTGTCACCCCGCGACTGATCGCCGCCCTGATTGTTTACCCCTTTCAGACCGCCCTCTTTGTGGTGATTGGCTTCTGGGGAGGGAGTCTCTCCGGGTCAGCGCTTCTGGGAGTTGATTCCGGTGTCTATTGGTCCTCTATCCAGAGAGCAGTCGAATCGCGTGACCTTCGGGAATGCTTCATCAAGGCGGCCGTCTTCGGCCTCCTCTCGGTCACCATCTGCGCCTATCAGGGCTTCCATGCCGATAGGAACCATTCGGAGACGGGAGCCCGTGCCGTCAGCGCGGCCACCACGCGTGCCGTCGTGATCTCGAGTATCATGGTTCTCGTCGCCGACTACGTGGTGAGTTCCTTTTTCATCTGATGAACCCTCCTTCAACAGACGCCCCGCTGCTTCAGGTCGAGCAACTCGTCAAGAGCTTCGGCGAACGCCCCGTACTTGAAGGGGTCGATCTTCGCGTCCAACGCGGGAGCATTTTCACAGTACTTGGACCCAGCGGCACCGGAAAATCTGTCTTCCTGAAGTGCCTGGCCGGCGTCATGCAGCAGGATTCGGGGATGATCAGTTTTGAAGGCCGCCCCCTTGTCATCTCTGACAAGGAGACCCGCGCCGATTTCCGCAAACGCTGCAGCTTCCTCTTTCAGAACAACGCCCTCTTCGACTCTCTTTCCGCTCTGGAAAATGTCTCCCTCCCGCTGGAGCAGACCACCGATCTTGATTCTCGGGAGATCCAGCAACGTAGCATGGATGCGCTAGCCCAACTGGAGCTCGAGAGCTACCGTGACCGATTCCCCAGCCAAATGTCCGGAGGGATGCAGAAACGCCTCGCCCTGGCCCGCGCCATCGTGACCCGTCCCGAACTCGTTCTCTTCGACGAGCCCACGGCGGGGCTTGACCCGTTGCGTCGCAATGCCGTTTTCTCAATGATCGTGAAATACCAGCGTCGCTTCAACTTCACCGCACTCATCGTCACCCACGATGTGCCGGAGGCATTGGTGGCAAGCAATCGCGTGGCACTTTTGAACGGGGGGCGAATTTGCTTTGAGGGGACGCCCGGTGATTTCTCCTCCTCATCCGACCCCGTCGTGGCCGGATTTCGAGATAGTACCGAGGCCTTGCGTGAATCCCTCTCCTCGATCCAAAGCGCACTCCAAGCCTGATGAACTTTCTATGAAAAACACTAAACTCCAATTCTTGGTGGGACTCTTCGTGCTGCTCGGAATCGGTGCCATCTCCTACCTCACGCTCAAGGTTGGGGCAGGCTCCTTGATCCAGGGAGAGACCTACCAGATCGAGTCCCGATTCGCGAATGCCGGTGGCCTTCACTCGGGAAGCAGCGTTCTGATGTCGGGTGTCACCGTGGGACGGGTTGAGGCCGTCAGGATGGAGCCTTCCGACTTCAGCGCGATCGTCACCATGAAGATCACTTCAGTTCTTCACCTCCCGACTGACTCCATGGCCTCCATCAAGACCTCCGGACTCATCGGGGACAAGTATGTGGCCATCTCCCCCGGAGCCGACGAGACCATCCTCAAGCCGGGCGAGCGGATCACCCTGACAGAGTCGGCAGTGGATTTGGAGTCCCTGATCGGCAAAATGGCCTTCGGATCAGTTGACAAAGGGGCGAATACCAAAGAGAAAAATGGTCCTACAAACCCATGAAGAAACTTCTTCTGACATCACTCCTGATCGGACTTTTCACTGGCTTCGCTCATGGAGCGAACGATGCGGCTGAGAATCGACTCAAAGCATCCGTCGATGAAGTTGTCGCCATCGTCAAACAGGCCAAGACACGGGATGCCCTGATCACGGATATCAAGCCTCCTCTGGAGAAGATCCTCAACTTCGGCGTCATGACCCGCCGCTCCATAGGCCCCGCCTGGAAGCAGCTCACCCCAGCCCAGCAGCAGGAGGCGACCAAACTCTTCACCGTGATGATCCTGCGTACCTACACGGCGAAGTTCACTCCAGGGGAATTCCCCCAAGTGGAGTTCAAGCCCTCAAGTTCCACGGCTCCTGGTCGAGTGGAGGTACCTACCAGTGCTATGTACAAGGGGAGCCGTTACGACGCAGTCTACCGTATGGAGGATCAGAGCGGTAGCTGGACCATCACCGATGTGGTCATTGAGGGAGTCAGCCTGGTTGCCGACTACCGCAGCCAATTTGATTCCGAATTCAAGCAAGGTGGAACCGAGACTTTGCTCTCCGCCATGCGCCGCTCCGCAGCAGAGACCAAGTAACGATTCGGCCTCAACTCTCACTACCGATGCACATCCCCACATCCCGTCGATCTATTTGGTCTCTGCTCTTGGTCATCTCGGGATTGGCTTTTGCAGGAGTTCACGCAGAGACCACGTCATCGAATCAAACAAAGCCCGAAGTCACGATTAGCAAGACTGCCAAATCCGGCAAAGAGATTGCCTCACCTTCCAACTCGCAAGAGGACCCGGGTGATGACTACGCCAACATCAAGCACATCCCCGATCCCATCGAGCCAGTGAACCGCGGCACCTTCTGGTTCAATCATCAGATTTACCGCTACGCCTTCAAACCTCTCACCAAGGTTTACAAGTTTGCCTTCCCCCAGCCAGTGCGTACCGGCATCTCCAATGTCGTCTATAATGCCCAATATCCCTGCCGGGTCATCAATGACATGCTCCAGTGGAAAACCAAGACCGCGGGACTGGAGACCGAAAAGTTTCTTCTGAACACAACTGCTGGAGTCGGTGGTATTTTTAAGGTGAGCAACAAATTCCCCTGCCTCGCCGATGTTCCTTATAACGACACCTCCATCACTTTCGGGAAGTGGGGTATCCCGAACGGATGCTATGTCGTCTGGCCAATTCTTGGCCCCTATTCGCTTCGTGATTTTGTGGGATTTGCGGGAGATATCGCCGAGGATCCCATCACTTGGCTTACGTACGGCGCGGGCACCTTCGGAACTCTCTCGATCGCCACAACAACCCCCAGGATAACCAGCAGAGGTACCGACCAGATGGACAACTACGACACCCTCACGCAAGGGGCGGTCGATCGTTACTCAGCGGTTCGTAGCGCCTACGAGCAGAACCACAAGATGCAGGAGCAGCGGTAGATCTACTTGAACTAAGGGTATGCCCCCGAGGCCTTAGGGAGTGTCACCACAAGTTCATCCCCCTGCCGATCCACCTTCATTTTCCCGATCTGCACAGGACCGGGTAAGTTCATAGACTGAGAATAGAAGGAAGACTGAGCTATCATCTCGTAAGGGTTCGGCTTTGAATCACTATTTTGATTCGATTCAATCAAGAGTTGCCGGTCATGAATGCTCACATTCACCTTACCGAGATCCTGACCGGGAAGCGGAGTGTGTACCACGTAATGATCTCCATGATCCTCCAGTGAGGGAATTGACGACATGGTACCCCTAGAAATCCTTTGGGGGCTTATGCCACGACCGATTGTTGGCATTGCAAAATCGTCAAACAGCATACCGCCCATCATTCGATCCATCTCCCGCTGCATCCTCTGCATTTCACCCATCATCAACGCCATATCATTTAGGGGATATGGTGCACGCGTGTCAGTCTCATTCTTCTCGCAGGCAGGATCTGGTTCCATGGAGCTTGCTTGCCCACCCTCCTTCGGCACCGTTACGACGAGCAACCCACGACGATCCTGCCTCTCGATCAGGAGATTTCCATCACTGGAAGCCCCCTCCAGAGGAATGTCCCTAGTGCATGAGGGAACGACCCCGTTCGCCGGTGCCTCAACATGGAGAACTCCTTTTCGAAGATTAACGGTGACTTGCGAAAGATCCCGTCGAGGCATCTCAAGGCGAACCAGATACCTGTCGGGTTTTTCCAGCAGCGAAAGGGCATCAGAGGAACGTCCACCCAGGTCTTTTTTCTGAGGGACGACTTCCCAGACAGGATTCCCTGACAAATGCGTGAGGCCTGTGGCGATAAGACAGAGGATGACGAATGACTTGATGCACTTGGTCCAAGAGATTCCCTTCATAGAAGTGGTTGAGTTTTTCCTCTTTTCGACAATCAATCGTTTCCTCCGTTCAAAAAAACTTCATTGCCACCCGAGACTCACACTGCTCGCCCTTTGTCCCAGCAGGGACATGTGCAAATCTCCCCTTGACCCTCCCTCATCTCTTTCGTAGCATTAGTAATCGCTAGTCGATGCGGGCGTAACTCAGTTGGTAGAGTGCAACCTTGCCAAGGTTGATGTCGAGGGTTCGAATCCCTTCGCCCGCTCCACTCTCTTTCAGTGGAAATTATGGTTCGTTAGCCAAGCGGTTAGGCCCGGGTCTGCAAAACCTGTTAGACTGGTTCGACTCCAGTACGAACCTCCACTTTTTTTCCTGGAATTTTTTCCTACTAGGATTTTCAGATAGGAATCGTATATGCGGTAAAATTCTCATTGCTAGGATTTCTGGTCGTAGCCGACCTCCAAGTAATCATCGATAAGCAAAAGAGCTATCTGAGACTCCTATCTTGTTTTCCTTATTCTGGAGTATGTTCTTGTCATGGCAGGAGTTCTCACATCCCTGAGTCTCGGGTTTTTCTACTTCGTCGGAGCTATTCCCGCAGGAGTTGCTGCCCATGCACCGCTCTGGATTGCCGCGCTGGCGGCCTGGCTTGGCTATTGCGCGGGAGGTCTGGTTGTTTTACTAGCTGGAGCACCACTCCGTTCCTGGATGACCCGTAAACTCAAGATCAACCCAACACCGGACACCTCGAAATTCTTTTGGAGGATCTGGCACCATTTTGGTCTCTGGGGGCTGGCTTTCGTGGCACCAGTCTCGGTCGGGCCCCAGACCACGGCGATCCTCTCCCTGGCTCTGGGAGAGTCTCCGAAGAGGATTTTGCTGGCGATCGCTGTCGGAATTCTCCCATGGGTCGTACTCTCGGGATACCTGACGTCCCTCGGGTTTCACTTCTGGAAATAAACGATGATCAAGCACGGCAAAAGGATCCTGATTGTTTCGGCAAGTGCTGGAAGCGGGCATGTCATTGCCGCCCATGCACTGGAGAAGGCTTTCAAAGGAATGCCCGAAGTCGCCGAAGTGCGCTGTATCGATGCGCTGAAATACACCAACCGTCTCTTCCGGGATTTCTACTCGAAGCTCTACACGCAACTCGTGGCCAAGGCTCCGACCTTTCTCGGGTGGTGGTATAAGACCAGTGATGAGCCATGGAAGACGGACAAGATGCGCCTGATGCTCGACCGCCTCAACACGGCACCCCTGATCAAGGAAATCACGGCCTACAATGCCGACATCACGGTCTGTACACATTTCCTTCCGGCAGAATTGATTTCCTACCTTATTGCCGAAAAAAAGCTTCAGGCCCGTCTCTCCATCGTGGTGACGGATCTCGATTTCCACGCGATGTGGCTCTCGCGTGCCTTTCACCGCTACTTTGTGGCACTTGAGGAAACCAAGGTGCATCTTCAGAAGCTCGGTCTTCCTGGAGATCGGATCACGGTGAGCGGCATTCCGATCGATACCTCGTTCCGCTCCCATAGCACGGAGGAGCAGCAAGCGATGCGGATCGGACTCGGTCTGGATCCCACGCTACCGGTGCTCCTCGTCTCGGCGGGCGCGCTGGGAGCGAGCCCTGCCGAAATCATTCTTGAGGAACTTTTTGATCTCACGGTACCGGTTCAAATCGTCCTACTTGCGGGTAAGAATGCCCTGTTGAAGCAAGAACTCGAGGAGTTGGCGGTTCAAGTCCCCTCTCCCACGATCCAGGTGAAGGTGGTCGGCTACACAACAGAGATGAGCCGCTATATGGCGGCGGCAACCCTGCTGATCGGAAAGCCGGGAGGACTGACGATCTCCGAAGCGATGGCCTGTGGACTGCCAATTGTGATTATTTCGCCGATTCCAGGCCAGGAGGAGCGCAACAGCGACCAACTGCTCGAAAAGGGGATGGCCATCAAATGCAATGATTTCACGACTCTTGCCTACAAAGTGGAAAATCTTCTCGAAGATCCGTCGCGACTTGAATCGATGAGAAGAAAAGCCCTCAGTTGGTCTCATCCCGATGCGGCTCTGGTGATTGCCCGAACACTCATTGAGGAGACAGGTCGCCCGCAACCGGCCGTCGAACTCGATACAACGCCTCTGGCGTGAACCTCTTCCCAGGACATCAGTAATGGTTGCCTCTCACGACACATGGCCTCGCAAATCGCCGAAGCCTGAAAACAGAGACCTGACCGCCGGACAGGAATTTCTGTGGGGAGTCTCGACCTCGGCCTACCAGCACGAGGGGGGAGTCAACGGTGAGGGTGAGCCTCAGAATAACTGGGCCTGGGCGGAGCGGGAGGAGAGGGTCGACCCGGCGGGCACTGCAGCTGATTTTTGGAGCAGGGCTGAGGAGGATTTCGAACGATGCCGCTCTCTGGGTCTCAATGCCTTTCGACTAAGTCTCTCGTGGGAACGAATCCAGCCTGTCAGGGAGTTGGCGCCAGATGGCCTTCCGAGTCGGAGACCTCCACCATCCTTCGATGAGAAGGCGCTGGATCGCTATGCGCAGATCCTTGCGTCTTGTCGTAAGGAGGGCCTCGAGCCGGTGGTGACGCTCCATCACTTCACCCACCCGGCCTGGCTCGGGATCGATGCGTGGCTGGACCATGGAACAATCGAAAAGTTCCTCCTCTTTGTGGAAAAGACCGTCGGGTTTCTCCTGGAAACATTACCGGGTAACTATGGCGTGGAGCCACCCAAGTGGTTCATCACGATCAACGAGCCTAACCTGCTGGCTGCGAGCAGCTACTTCAATGGTTCCTTCCCCACTGGTAAGGAGACGAAGAAGAATCCCGCGCAATCGATCACCTGTGTCTCCCACCTTTTGGAGGCACACATCAGGGCCTACAGGTTGATCCATCGACTCTATAGGGAACATGGACGGGAGGGAGAGAAAGCCCCCAAGGTCAGCTTCAATAATTACTGCAGCGATCTGTATTGGAATGATCAGGCGTGGATGGACCTGCTTGTTGCCCGCTCACGGGAGATTCCCAGGGAACACCTCATGACCTATCTCTGGAAACAGACTTGGATGCTGGATGAAGCATTCCTTAAGGCACGGTTGCCCATCCGCCCAAAGATCCGCTTCTGGGTGGGCGAAGTGATCAAGAAGCTGCATCACTTGGTTGCCTTTGCCTACACCTCCGAGCCCGCCTGGAAGCGACTGCTTGATACTTTATATGATCCTGCCGAATCAGAGGAGCCGCCACTCGATTACATTGCCTTCGATTACTACGACCCGTTCATTGCCCACGCGCTCCGCTGGCCGCGGTGGAACGATCTCTTTCACAAGCACCGCCATCAGCATGTGCCCAATCCTCCGCCGTTCCATGAGCGATTGCTAGAGAGTATCACCAACAAGTGGTGGGACTGGCGACTGCTGCCCGAGGGGTTGACCTTCTTTGTCCAGATCCTGGAGCGCTTCAATTTGCCAATCATGATCGCCGAGAATGGCATCGCGTACCGATCAGATCCACGCCGTCACTACGGCAGGCGGGATAACCTCTTGAGAAGTGATTTTTTGCGAAGCCACATCGCGGTGGTGAAGGAACTAAAGGCAAAAGGATGGCCCTTGATCGGTTATTTCTACTGGTCACTCATGGATAATTACGAGTGGGGGTCCTACGCGCCGAGATTCGGCCTCTATTCCCGGAATCGGGAGGCCGTCGACTTCTTGGGCGATAATGCCTCGGAAACCTACTCGCAGGAAATCGCCTCTGCGAAGAAACTCCCAGAGTTTCAGTAGTTCATGCCGGACTGATCTTACTGAGTCGGCGGGAGAGATCCTTCATCAGGCGCGGATCGGAGATAATCTTGTGATGGAGGATGCTGGGAATGCAGACCTCCTCTCCCATTTTCCAGCGGCTGCTTACTGCGGGGATGACAATGAGATCAAATGGCGTCCAGTAGTTGGTAATTGGTAATGACTCCAGTCGGTGGGAGGAATTTTCCAAATTATTCAAAAAAGAACTCCTGGGACGCATTTGATTCACTCCTTCACCGGAGTGAAGGTAGGCCGCCCACGTTCCCTGATGCGGTCCGCTGATCGAAAAGAATGCCTTCGCCCGCTGATGTCCACCAAGTTCCTGAAGATAATAACGAGAAATCAGTGAACCCATGCTGAATCCCACAAGAGCAAAGCGCTCTTCACCGTGTAATTTCTCTTCAAGCACACTCTGTAACTGATTGGCCATCATCGGGAGCCCCTCCCGTGCATCATGCGGGTCGAGCGAAGGGACAAGGCACTCATGACCCTCACGTGAGAGGTGATCAGCGAGCCTTCCCATCACCTTTCCCGTATCTTGATATCCATGAACAAGAACTACTTTCATTTTTCGATTGAGAGATCCGTGAGCAGCGAGTGATTCATCATGATTGCAACCGAAGCAGGTCATCAGTCAGTAATAGTATAGCATCAAGGTGACTCTTGTGCATGAGACTCGTTCTCTTGAGGAGACTTGGAACCGATGGATTGCCTCCCCATGCTGAGTGGATAAAAATACCACCCATGAAGAAGATCCTCCTGTTAGGTTCCGGCGAGCTGGGAAAAGAATTCGTCATCAGTGCGAAACGCCTGGGATGTCATGTAATCGCGTGCGACAGCTATGAGGGTGCTCCAGCCATGCAGGTCGCAGATGAAAGCTGCATTTTCAGCATGCTCGATGAAGGTGCGCTGCGTACTGCGATCGCCAAGTACCGGCCTGATCTGATCGTTCCCGAGGTCGAAGCAATCCGGACCGAGGTGCTTGTGGATGTTGAAAATGAGGGGTACGAGGTCATTCCTAGCGCGAGGGCTGCCAACCTGACCATGAACCGGGACAGAATCCGTGACGTGGCTGCGGGTCTCGGCGTAAGAACTGCAAAATTCAGCTATGCGGAATCTGTCGAGGAGCTACACGCTCATGCGAAAGCGATTGGCTTCCCCGTGGTGATCAAGCCGGTGATGAGCTCTTCTGGCAAAGGCCAGAGTGTGGCCAAGAGCGAGTCAGACATTCAGGCCAGCTGGGATTTCGCCTGCATGGGGATGCGTGGTGACAGAAAGAAGGTGATCGTTGAGGAGTTCATCAACTTCGAATTCGAGATCACGCTCCTAACGATCCGTCAGAAAAACGGGCCAACTCTCTTCTGTGATCCTATCGGTCACGTTCAGGAGCGTGGGGATTATCAATACAGCTGGCAACCCCAGCAGATGAATCACGACGTCCTCAAGGCGGCACAGGAGATGGCTACCAAAGTCACTGCAGACCTGGGTGGCGCCGGTCTCTTCGGCGTCGAGTTTTTCGTGACCAAGGATGAGGTGATCTTCAGTGAGTTGAGTCCGCGACCGCATGATACGGGCATGGTGACCTTGATCAGTCAAAACCTGAGTGAGTTTGATCTGCATGCCAGGGCCATCCTGGGGCTACCCATCCCAACGATTGAATGCGTCGAGGGAGCGAGCGCCGTCGTCCTGGCTTCGAAGGAGGGAAATGAGCCCACCTATACAGGGGTCGAAGAGGCCCTGAATGAGAGAGGTGTTGATGTGAGGATCTTTGGCAAGCCGACAACCCGTCCCTACCGACGGATGGCGGTAGCCTTGGCCAGCGGAGCCGATGCTTTGGTACGCGCCCGGACGGCCGCGGCTAAGATCACTGTCCATTAAGGGAAGGTATATCGGCAGCAGAAAAGGATCCCCTGATCCATAGAGGATAAGCGTGCTGCTTAGGGGTTGGCTTTTGCTGATTATTGTGAGCGGAACGATCCTTCTCTTATGAAGATCAGCCGACTCAATCAGGGATCAATCCCTGCCAACTATTCCGCTATCGGAACAGCGACCTTAGATCTGTTGAAGCGTCGGGCTGCAGAGATTGCAAAGATGAATGGCCGCCACGCGGGACAGGTCGAACTCTCGGACTGGGAGCTAGCCAAGCACGAGCTGTCAGGAGAATTCGATGAGGATCTCTCGGACCACAAACGCTGGGCCTTTACCCATGCGGGTACAGGCAAGAGTGTCTCATAAGGAACTTGGCCCGTCGTTTGCTTTTCTGAAAAACGCCAGAAGATTGAGAGTGAAGGAAGAAGTCGCTGGCGGCTCCTCCACACAGTCCAAATGAAATCCATTCCTATGAAACAGACCTCCAACAAACGCCCTGGCCGTTAAAAGACCTTCCGGCAAGTGCAACCCTCCGCAAGGAGGGTACATCTTTAAAAAAGCAGAAGCCTACTCCGTAGCTGGAGCAGTTTCTGAAGAAGCCTCTGTGGAGACTTGGTTTTCCTCGTTGTCCGAGGAGGCATTCTTTCCTGCGGCCTTGGCCTTCGCTTTCTCTTCTTTTTTACGCTTTTTCTCCATCTCTTTGCGGCGCTTCTCGAATCCGTAATTGATTTTAACCATAGTCAGTTGTGTTGGCGTTGTGGGTTGCTGGCTGCTTGATGCAAGTAGAAGGGAGTGAAAACGGCTACATGCCGCTGACGTCGCCATTCAGCCATTTGTTGAAAGTCTCATCGAGTCTGCCGAGCATGTCGGCCGTGTTCCGGTCCATGTTGGTGAACCGCCCCCAAGCAAGGATATCCTGGAACTTTCCGCTTCCCTCGATCTCGTGGATGAAATCCTCCACCAAAGTCCCCTGGGAGGCATAGCTCGAGCGGAGGTGCTCCCTGCAAAGCTCTGCAGTCTGATTCTGTCTATTCTTGGTCCCGATACCCATTCAGAAGGAAAAGGGAGCTCCCATCAAAAAGCCCCCGGCAGCAGGTGCAGTAAGGGCTGGGAGAGTAAACAAGAGAGGCGCTAGTTGAATCAACAGGGGCTCACTCTACTCAGATTACGGCCGTGTACTAAGGAAATTATCAAAAAGTATTCCGGAGTTTTCACTTGCAATACATGAAAAGCAGCGCACCTTGGGAGAGTCCGATATTTAATGATTCGTTGCATGGTGGATTGTCCGTTGATTTTTTCGATGGTGATTTGAAACCCGGTTCTCGGGAACAGCTCTGATTTGCAGATTTCGTCACCAACAAAAAACAAACATATGAAACTCTACGTAGGCAATCTGACCTTCGACACCACCGACCAAGATCTCCGCGATCTCTTCACCCAGTATGGCAAGCCGACGGAAGTCGCCCTTGTCACGGATCGCGAAACCGGCCGCTCCCGCGGATTCGGTTTTGTCACCATGGGTAATGCCGAGGAAGGCAAGGCAGCAATCGGAGCCCTTGAGGGCAAGGATTTCCAGGGCCGTAACCTGACCGTCAATGAGGCACGTCCCCGCGAGGATCGTCCCCAGGGTGGTGGCCGCTCTTTCGGAGGCGACCGCGATCGTGGTCCTCGCCGTTACTAAGCCAGCATCGTTGGGTTACTGAAAAGTACCCAGCACATCAATCACACAAAGCGGAGCCACCTTGTCGGTGACTCCGCTTTTTCGTATTTCAACAAACCAACCTTACTCTCGTTCGTTAGGGGTGATCAATTCGTGCTCCTCGATCTTGAGGAGCTCCTCAATTTCAAGGGATGAGGCCCGAACCTGCCCCGGCAGGCTCTCGACATGACGAAGGCTACGTTCCAGAGCTCGTGAACGGGTACCGACTGTCTCGATCTTATTGGTGGCCTCGAGAAGTTTCTTTTTCACGGCATCTAGAGAGTCCCCGAACTTCGCAAACTCAGCCTTCACATCGCTGAGGGTCTTCCAGACTTCGCTTGACTGCTTCTGGATCGTAAGAGTCTTGAATCCCATCTGGAGGCTATTCAGGAGCGCGGCAAAAGTCGTTGGGCCTGCCAGAACCACACGGTGCTTACCCTGGAGGTCCTCAATGACACCGGGAATGCGGATGATCTCGGCAAAGAGTCCCTCGGTCGGGACGAACATGACACCGAAGTCGGTGGTGTGGGGGGGATTCAGGTACTTGGTGGAGATGTCCTTGGCACACTTGAGAACGGCATCTCGAAGCGCCTTGGTCGATTCCTCGATTGCAACGAGATCGGCGCGTTCCTGGGCCTCATGGAGTCGCTTGAAGTCCTCGATGAAGAACTTGGCATCCACGGGCAGCCAGACGACGGAATCATCCTCTCCCTTCCCCGGGAGCTTGATCGCGTACTCGACGATCTCCCCGGAGGATGGATTCGTCTTCACATTCTTCTCATACTGAGCCGGCGTCAGCATCTGCTCCAGGAGAGCACCCAACTGAACCTCTCCCCACCCTCCTCGGGTCTTTACATTGGTGAGCACTTTCTTCAGATCACCGACACCGGTGGCGAGATTCTGCATCTCACCGAGTCCGCGATGTACCTGCTCGAGACGTTCGGAGACCTGCTTGAAGGATTCTCCAAGGCGCTTCTCCAGGGTTCCCTGCAGCTTCTCATCAACGGTTCGGCGCATCTCCTCGAGACGGAGTGCATTATCATCACGAAGTTCCTTGAGCTTCGCCTCCATTGTAGCTCGGATACTCTCGAACTTCGTGTCGTTGGCACTCGTAAGCGCGGTGATGGTCTCGGAGAAAGATTGAAGACGATCATTCTGACTCTGCCCAAGAAGAGTAAGGCCGTTCAGTAGTGAGGTGTTTCCCTGATTAAGCATGCTCACGGTTTCGGTGCGACCGTCGCGTGCATGGGTGGCCGCTTCCTGTCGGGTGAGAGCGAGTTCCTTGCTCAGAACGGCTGCATGCTGATCGTGACCAACACGAAGTTGCTCCATCTTTGCAGCAACTTCCTCAAGCCTAGATTCTTCAGATACTGAAGATGGCTTGCGCAACTGGAATATGAATAGGCCGATCAGCAGAACAACGATGAGGAGGAGCAGAATGAGTTCCATAGCAATGACGACTTTACCGGGAAGTCATGGGATTTTCCCCTCATTTCCTCTTTTCCCCCGTGGGATTCTGCTATTTTCTCACTTCATGGTCACCATCACTTCCACCTATGACGGCGGACTCCGCTGCTCCGCCACCCATGGTCCCTCGGGCATTAAGCTGATCACCGATGCCCCAGTCGATAACCATGGAAAAGGTGAAAGCTTTTCTCCCACAGATCTCGTCGCTACAGCCGTGGCCAACTGCATGTTGACCGTTATGGGGATCGCCGCAGAGCGTCATGGTATCGATTTGACGGGAACAACCGTCACGATCGGTAAAGAGATGAGTGCCGATTTGCCACGTCGCATCGTCGGTCTCAAGTCGCTCATGACGATTCCCCTTCCCTCAGATCACCCACAGCGTGCTCTACTCGAGGGTGCGGCAAAGGCCTGTCCGGTAAAACAGAGCCTCTCCCCGGAAATCGACTCCTCGGTCGAGTTCCGATGGGTGGGGTGAATTTGGGATTTGGGAGATAGGAGATGGGGGCTTGAGTTATACCTCAACCTTCTAACTACCAGCTTCCAGCTCCTAACTTACTGAATCCAAAGAAAGCTGACACCGGGATTCGAGCGCTCCAGATCTCGGTCGGAGCGTAGTTCCCGGGCGGCTGTGATCATCTCGAGGGAAACGGGGTGGAAGATCGAGAACTCCTCTCCCGAGGCATAACCGAGAATGTCTCCGTCACGCTGATATTCTTCAAAGACTCTCCTTAGCCCAGTCCTGAGAACCCCTCCCCGACCGCCGGAGCCATATCCGTGAATGATCTTGAGAACGGAGATACCGTCACCATGGCAACGCCGCACCTCCAGGAGCAGTCGGCGCTTCGCCTCCTCAAGTGTGGGCAGCCCTTCCTTGATCGTGACTTCGCGGAGGGACACCCGGAGAAATAAGGTTACTTTGCCTTGAAAACGAGTTCGCCACCCGCGACATCGGCCTTGATCGTCTGCCCCTCACGGATCTTCCCATCAAGGATCTCCATACTGAGAGGATCAAGGATCTTGTGTTGGATGACTCGCTTCAGGGGACGGGCGCCGTAGGCAGGGTCATACCCTTCCTTGGCCAGATAGGCACGGGCTTTATCGCTGAGCTCCAGATGCAGCTTCTGCTTGCCAAGGCGTGTCGCTAGACGAGCCAACTGGATATCGACGATCTTGGTGATCTCCTTGTCGCTTAGGCGGTCGAAGATGACGATCTCGTCAACGCGGTTGAGGAACTCGGGGCGGAAGTGTCCTCGGAGGGCCTCCATGACGCGTTTGTTACGCTCCTCCACCGCAAGATCCTCCATGATGTACTGGCTCCCAATATTACTCGTCATGATGAGGACGGTGTTCTTGAAATCAACCGTGCGTCCCTGACCATCGGTGATACGTCCATCATCGAGAACCTGCAGAAGGACGTTGAAGACATCGCCATGGGCCTTCTCCACCTCGTCGAAAAGGACCACGGAGTAGGGCTTCCGGCGGACAGCCTCGCTCAACTGCCCTCCCTCCTCGTATCCAACATATCCGGGAGGCGCTCCGATGAGACGGGCGACCGTGTGTTTCTCCATGTACTCGGACATGTCGAGGCGGATGATAGCGTTCTCATCGTCAAAGAGGAACTCGGCCAAGGCCTTGGAAAGCTCGGTCTTACCGACACCGGTGGGCCCGAGGAACATGAAGGAACCGATCGGGCGATTCTCTTCCTGAAGACCCGCCCGGGCACGGCGGACAGCATTGGAAACAGCCTTGATCGCCTGTCCCTGTCCCACCACGCGCTCGATGAGACGCTCTTCCATTTTGACAAGCTTCTGACGCTCCCCTTCCTGGAGATTGGAGACGGGAATACCGGTCCAGACGGAGACCACCTTGGCGATGTCCTCCTCGGTCACCTCTTCCTTAAGTAGGGCTGATTGGCCGCTCTTTGCGAGCTTGGCATTATGCTCTTCGAGCTTGGTCTGAAGCTCCGGAATCCGACCATACTGGATCTCGCTCGCCTTCGCGAAGTCGCCCTGACGCTGTGCAATCGCGAGCTCATTTTTTGCCGCCTCGATCTGCTCGTTGATCTTTTGAGACTTGCCGATTTCGTCCTTTTCCTTCTGCCAGCGAGCCTTGAGTCCCGAGCCGGTTTCCTTAGTCTCGGCGAGTTCCTTTTCGAGCTTCTCCAGACGCTCCTTGCTGGCAGCATCCTTTTCCTTACGAAGGGCCTGGCGTTCCATCTCGAGCATCATGATCTGACGCTCCATCTGGTCTATTTCGGTCGGCATTGACTCGATTTCGATCTTCAAGCGGGAGGCGGCCTCATCAATCAGGTCGACGGCCTTGTCAGGCAAGAAGCGGTCGGCAATGTAACGATGGGAAAGAACGGCGGCGGCCACAAGCGCGGCATCCTGAATGCGGACTCCATGGTGTACCTCGTAGCGCTCCTTGAGCCCGCGAAGGATGGCGATCGTATCTTCCACACTCGGTTCCTTCACCATGACAGGCTGGAAGCGGCGCTCGAGCGCGGCATCCTTCTCGATGTATTTGCGATACTCATCGAGCGTGGTGGCTCCGATCGTACGAAGTTCTCCACGCGCCAGCTGTGGCTTGAGGAGATTGGAGGCATCCATCGATCCCTCCGCGGCACCCGCTCCGACAATGGTGTGGAGTTCGTCAATGAAGAGAATGATCTCCCCCTCGGAGGCGGTGACCTCCTTCAGAAAAGCCTTTAGTCGATCCTCGAACTCACCGCGAAATTTGGCTCCAGCAACCATCGCACCGATATCCATGGCGACCAGACGCTTGTTCTTGAGCGACTCGGGAACATCCCCGCTCACGATACGGCGGGCCAGTCCTTCGACGATGGCAGTCTTGCCGACACCGGGCTCACCAATAAGCACGGGGTTGTTTTTGGTACGGCGGGAGAGGACTTGCATGGTGCGCCGGATCTCCTCGTCGCGACCGATGACGGGATCAATCTTCCCCTTTCGGGCAAGTTCGGTGATGTCTCGACCGTATTTCTCCAAAGTTTGGTATTTCCCCTCGGGATTCTGGTCGGTGACGCGCTGGCTTCCGCGGATCTCGACAAGGGCTTTCATGAGCCCCTGATGGGTCACGCCATGGGATTGAAGCAGTTTTGCGGCAGCGTTTTTCTCCTGACTCAGCGCAAGAAGGTAATGCTCGGCGGAAAGAAACTCATCCTTGAGCTTTGCCATCTCGCTCTCGGCCGAGTCGATGGTCTTGCGCAGTTCGTTGCCCACAAAGGGCTGGGCACCTCCGTGCACCTTGGGAAGGGCTGCAGCGCCCGATTCGAGCTTTGCGATGAAGGACTGAACGGCCACCCCCATCTTCTCCAGGACGGGACGGGTGAGGCCTTCGCTCTGAGCGAGCAGCGAAAGCAGGAAATGTTCATTGCCGATCTCCTGCTGGCCGAGTCCGGAAGCGATGTCGACCGCCCCATTGAAGGCTTCCTGCATCTTGGCTGTGAATTTATCGGGTTTCATAAAAGTGGGATTTCTTTATTTCCTGCTGGGTGGGTTCAGCTTGATCCCCTTGCGAAGGAAGGTGGGAACGTCGAGGTCCTCACCCTCCACGATTGTGGGTTCACTCTTGTCGAAACGACCCCGCTGATAGGTGTCGAGCGCAAGCGTTCCCTGCATCTGCTTTGAGGCGGTAACAGGCTTCTTACCGGACTTGGAAGCAGGCTTTGTCGGAATGGGAAAAAGTTCATCACCCCCCTTACCATCCACTCCCTCACCATCGTTCCCTGAGGGAATATCTTCCGAAAACTGGGGTTCAGCAGAGAGTAACGATTTCGACGTAGTTGAAGTAATGGGAGCAATCGGGTCGATCTGGGCGATTGGCCCGATCCGTTCTTTGAATTTACCTCTTTCACTGGCATTGGCAGATTTCCTAGGGGTTCCTCCGGAAGAGGCCAAGAGGTGAATCTCCAAGGCTGATCCAAGAGCTCCATCCGCATGAACTCCTACTTTTATCTGACAGCTTTCCCCGGCGATTTGTTCAATTTTATCAACTGCGGCCTGCATTTCGGCAAAAGAGATGTCTTTAGCACCACGGAGTAAAAGAAGAATCATCGGGGACTCCTTGAGGGCCGACCCCTTCCCTGACAGAGCAAGGAGAGGACTCTTCAGGGCTTTTTCTAAAGCCTCGTGGAGGCGATTAGCGCCCTCTGCCTTACCAAATCCGAAATGGGTGAGAGCCCCAGGCTTTCCGAGCACATGATGAATGTCCGCGCGGGTGATCTTAACTGGCCCCGAAGTGGAGAGCATTCCTGTAAGCGTCAACAGGGAGGAAAGCAGGGCTCGGTCGGAAAGAACGAATGCCTCCCCAACAGCGGCTGTTGATGGAGAGCCTCCAGAGAGTTGATCATTCCCGATCACAACAACGGCATCGCAGATCTCCTGCAATTTCTCCAGGGCTCGCTCGGCAGTATCCCGCTTGTGTTTTCCTTCAAAGGAAAAAGGCATCCCGACGCAGGCCATCGTGGTGATGCCCGCAGACTTCGCAAGAATGGCCAGAGCCGACAAAAGGTAAGAGCCTGTTTCCCCACCAAGTCCTCCACACAGAATCACTGCCGAGGCCCCCTCAACAGCTCGGCCGAACTCCTCGTCGATAGCAAGAAATCCATCCTGAGGATCTCCCTCAGGGACAACGATTTTATCGCGGACGATGGAGGCATTCAATGAATCTGGATCATTATTCACCGCCAGCAGTCCGTTCATCGCGGGATACTCCACCGAGAGTTGGTCAAGCACGGTCACGCCGGCATTACCCACGCCAACAAGGATATGACGTGAGGGTGTGCTCATCGGGAACGTTTCTTGAAGAGACTGCCAAGTCCCTGAGTGAGGCGGTCCAGGATACTTTCAGGAGCAATATTCTTGGTGACGACCCTGGCGTATTTGGTCAATCCGATTGCAGTGGAGTACTGCGGATCCTCGAAGATCTGGGTGGCGCCGCTGACATTCCGTGCGCGCGTAAGCTCCACCGGAATATCGAAGACTTCCTCGGCAACTTGGGCGACTCCCTTCAGCTTGGATCCTCCCCCGGTGATCATCACTCCCCGGATCAGATCGAGCATTCCCTCGCCGGAAGACTCGATGTCTCGACGGATGAGTTCAAAGATTTCCTTCACCCGAAGATGGATAATTGTGTCGAGGGAGGTGCGGTCGACATCGCACCCTAGAAATCTGGGATCATTCTTCAGCGAGATGATCCCTCCCTCGGAGCCCGCTGGATCGACCGCCGATCCCTCCTCGATCTTCAGGAGTTCCGCTCTTGCGATGGGAAGCCTCAGCCCCACGGAAATATCATTGGTGATATGATCCCCTCCCAGGGCCAGCACACCGCTATGGCGAATGGCTCCATCGATATAGACCAGGTAATCGGTGGTTCCCCCACCGATATCGATCATGAGGGCGCCGTAGTTCTTCTGATCTTGAGACAGAACAACCTGTGAGCTGGCGAGCGAGCTGAGCACGACATCCTCGATGCCGATTTTCAGCGACTCGATGCATCGGAGGGTATTGTGAATGCGTGTTTTGATCCCGTGAACGATATGAAAGTCGGCCTCAAGCAAAGCCCCCTCCGACTTGAGGGGATCGATGACGTTCTGGTTACCGTCGACGTGATAGGCCTGGAGAATGGTGTGGAGGAAAGTATTCGGCGTCGGAATCGCGACCTCCTTTGCATTCAGTTCAACAGCCTCCAGATCCTCTTGCTCAATCTGCCTCTCTTCGGGAAGCACCAAGGAACCGCGGTTATTGAAACTCACCAGATGAGAACCGGTGATCGCTACCCAGACATTGCCGATTTCAACGTTCGTTTTGTCCTCGGCATCGAGAATCGCCTCGCGGACACACTCGGTGACGGTCTCCATGTCCACGATCTCCCCCTTGCGCACACCTCGTGAAGGGGTCTCTCCCACGCCGAGAATACTGATCTGATCGTCAGCCCTGGCTTCGGCTACGATGACACTGATCTTCGTCGTTCCGATTTCGAGTCCCACAAAGATTTGCTCGTTGGCCATGGCGGGAGGATGAATTGCCGTAGTCTCGTAGACTAGTTGTGTTTTGGGTTTTTTTTGGAAGTGATGACCGGGGCTATTTTGTCAGCACCTTGCTCGGGCGTAAGCACAAAAGTGACGGGAGTATTGCGACTCAACATCAGATTCGCTGTCTGGATCTTGCGGCCAGTTTCCTGACAATGGTCGAGCAGTTTGCGGAGTCGCGTAAGTTGTGACGCGAGATCGACCTCGCCAAGGGTTCCGAAAGTGAACTTTGCTCCGGAGGCATCGGTCACGACGGCGGCATACGGCTTGGAAACATCGATCGAGCTGATCCTGAATGTCTCCTCGGGAAGTTCGGAAAGCGCCTGCCTCAGCATGAGGGCGGTGGCGAGTGATGGACTCTCGAGTTTCCTGCCCGGGAGCGCGTTCTCCTGAGAGACCCCGCGAAGCAAGGGAAGAACCAAAAATTTTTCATCGAGTCTGGCGGGGCGCATCATCATGCCATCCTTATCACAGAGGAAGCTCTTGCCGGGAACAAACGATTCACCGGAGGCCGCCTCCCCCTCCCCTGGCGCGGCAAACAGGAAGACTGGGGTGCGCGGCTCCATGCCCACCTCGATCGTATCGGGTAATGTCCGTTCGATAGTGACGGAGCGAATCTCGGGGAGGGCGGCTAGTTTCTGGCTCGCCTGTTCCAGGTCCAGACTGAAAATGTTTTTTCCTTCGGTGAAACCGGTCATTTTGACCAATTCCTCCTGGGTCATGATCCCGTTCAGATGAGTGACGAGATGCTTCAGGTCATATTCGGGATTCTTAAAAAAGAATTTGCCACAAGCAATCCTCACCCCGGCGGTCAAGAGGGCGGTAACTATCACGAAGACGGAGACCTTCCAGAGGATACCGCTAGCCTTGCCTCGGCGCTGACGCTTGATGCTGGCCGTTCGCACATTCACCTCCAGAAGGTGCTGCCGGCGCGCGGGCCCGCCTCCCTTGCGCCTGTTTCCGCTGGTGCTGCGACGAGTGTTCATGGAAGGGCGGTTCGGGCAACGAGTGATCGTGCCGCTATCTTGCAGCAAAGTGCCGTAAAATCGAGCCCCATGGCAGCCGCTGCCTTGGGAAGGAGGCTGGTTTCCGTCATTCCCGGGATGGTATTGATTTCCAGAACAGTCGGCCCGGCAGGTGAGAGTAGGACGTCGACGCGACTGTAAACACCGAGCCGGAGAGCACGCACCGCGGCGAGGGCCACCTCCTGCACTGCTGCGGTCTCGGCGACGTCGAGAGGGGCCGGCACCAGATACTCCGTGGCTCCCTTGGTGTACTTGTTGGTGTAATCGTAGAATCCCTCGTTCGGTATGATCTCCACGACGGGAAGCACCTGGTCACCGATGACTCCGACAGTCAGCTCCCTTCCCGTCACGAGTTCCTCGACAAGAATCTCCTCACCGTGAAGCAGGCAGTCGGCAAGTGCAGGAGCAATCGCGGAAGCCTCATGAATCAAATGAACCCCGACACTCGAACCTTGACGAGGCGCCTTGATAACGATCGGCAGGGGAAGTGTGGGTTGCTCCCCCGCATGCAGAATCTCGAAACGAGGAGTCGGTACACTTGCCCTGATCAGCGCCTTCTTTGTAAGAATTTTATCAAACGCCACACGGCTTTGCGCGGCCCCCTCCCCCGTGTAAGCAATACCACGTTCATCTAGCACCTGTTGAAGTCCACCATCCTCCCCGAAGGTGCCATGGATCAGGTTGAAGACGAGTTCGGTCCCCATCGGAATCACGATCTCTGTTCCCGTCAACTCGATCTCATCGACATGGGCACCGGCACTCCTGAGTGCTGCAGCCACGGAGGCACCGGAACGGAGTGAGACTTCCCTCTCGGAGCCTGGACCTCCCTTGAGGACGATCAGTCGACGGTTACGTGGGTCAAAAGCTGTTTCAGTGGTCATGGGTCTTTTCGTGATCTTCCGGTTCTTCACCGATGATGGAGACCTCCGTCTCCAGTTCGATACCGCGCTCAAGACGGGCGCGATCTTGGATCAGGCTGACCAGGGCAAGTATCTCGCCGGCCGTCGCACCGCCGTCATTAACGATAAAGTTGGCATGGACTTCGGAGACACGGGCACCGCCGACGGCGCTGTTCTTGAGTCCCAGTTCATCGATGAGTTTGCCGGCGGAGATGCCACCGGGGTTCTTGAAGATACAGCCGGCACTTGCGGCCACAGGCTGGGTTTCCTTCCGATGACGAAGCGACTCACCGAGGAGGCCGTCGATCTTCCCTGTCTCGGCCGGTGCCCCGATAAGCGTGGCAGAGAGTGCATAATGGTCATGCAGGACCGGGACATCACGGTAGCAAACTTCAATTTCACCCGGCGTCCGGGAGACGATATTCCCATCACTGTCGGCAAAACGGATCCTGACGACCTGATCGAATGTCTGCACCCCCATAGCACCCGCATTCATTCGCAAGGCTCCTCCAAGATTCCCGGGAATGCCATCCATCCATTCAAACCCGCTAAGACCGGCATTGCGGGCGACGGCTGCCAATTGCTTGAGACGAACCCCGACTCCGGCAATAACTTCGTTCCCAACCACCGTGGCCTCGGCAAAACAACCCCTTGCCAGATGGGCTACAACGCCGGGAAAACCGCCGTCACGAACGACGAGATTGGAACCTCGCCCCATCACCATGAAGGGGACTCCCTCGTCATGGCAAAGACGGACCAGTTCCGCGAACCCTTCCTCACTCTCGGGTTCGACCCAAAAGCGAGCGGGGCCACCGACCCTCATGGTGGTATGGCGGGAAAGCGGTTCTGACATTCGGATCACGCCGGGACCCATGGCCTTGCGGATTCGTGCACGAAAGGCGAGTTCACGGGCCATGAGCGCCCCGGCCTCATGGATGTTTCCGGCACCAAGGGTGATGACCAGATCCCCTTCCCTAAGTGATGCCGCGGCAGCCCATCCGGCCTCCAGCACCGAAGCGGTGCGAGTCATTCCCTGATGACCTGTGATTCGAGCGGCCTCCACAATACTTCCCTCGTCGACTCCAGGGATCGGAGCCTCACCGGCGGGATAGATCGGGGCCACAAAGACAAGATCGGCATCTCCAAAGGAGAGTCCGAATTCCCTCGTTAAGGAGGCTGTGCGGGAATAGCGGTGCGGTTGAAACAGGACGATCAGTCGTCCATCGGCGCCACTCTCACGCAGGGCAACCTTGGCCGTAGCAAGGGTTGCCGCAATTTCCGTCGGATGATGACCATAATCGTCGAAGACCCTGAACTCTTCATCCTCATACTTGAGCTCAAAACGGCGTTTAGCCCCGCGGAAGTCCTCCAAGGCAGAGGCAATCATCGAAAAGGAAATTCCCAAGTCGGTCGCCAGGGCAATCACCAGAAGAGCATTCTGGGCATTGTGCACCCCGGGGATCCCGAGACGAATTCTTCCGAGGAGTTCCTCTCCACGGAACACCGCGAAGCGGATCGCGAGTCCCGACTGTTCCACCTGCCCAAGACGATACTGGCATTCTGATCCGGTCCCCACAGGCACCGCTCCCGGATGAAGAGAACAGAGACGCTCAGCGCCCGGATCATCAGCCCAGTAGTAAACCTTACCGGAAGTCTGCCCAAGGAGTGTTGAAAAAACCGCATCGATGGCGGCGAGATCACGGTAATGATCAAGATGCTCGGGCTCGATATTGAGCACCAGCGCATGGCGCGGATGGTAGTGGACCAGCGTGCCATCGCTTTCATCCCCTTCGGCAACCAGATGCGTCCCTTCCGAATCCCAGCGTGCATTCGTACCGAGGATGGGGATCTCGGCCCCGACGTAATGCGAAGGCTTGAGCCCACCGGTACGCAGGACATGCGCTGCCATGGCGGAGGTCGTCGTCTTCCCATGCATCCCGCAAACCACCACGCCCTGCTTCCCGGTCATCACGGCGGCAAGGACTTCGGCCCTGCGGGCCATCGGCTTACCAAGCGCCAGCGCAGCATCGAAGGCCGGATTGCCCGCATGGATCGCCGAGGAAAAGATCACCAACTCGGCATCCCCGACCATGCGGGTACCGTGGGGGGACTCAAACTCAAGCCCCTTGCGACGAAGGCGCTCGACTTCCTGGGTGTCCACCTTGTCTGAACCGCTGACACGATGACCGAGCGCCAGAAGAAGCGCCGCAATGCCGCTCATTCCGGAACCGGCAACTCCGATGAGGTGAATGCGACGTGATGTCGAGCCGAGAAGTAGCGAGGCCAGCTCGGCGCCTTCGAGACGGATGCCGGAAGTCCTCCTCTCGGAAATCATTGGGCGACCTCCCGGGTCACAATCCCCTCCTCCATGACGTCGGCGACGAGTCCCGCGGCTCCACGTGGCAGCACGAAGCCAGCGGCGGCAGCCATGCGCGAACGACGCCTCTCGTCAGCAAGGAGATTCCGGATCAAGAGAGCGAAGGATTCCGGATCAGCCGTTTTTTCCTCGATGAGTTCGGCGGCACCGGCATCACGGAAAGCCTCGGCATTACGATGCTGATGGAGATCCGCGGCAAAGGGGAAGGGAATCAGGATCGAGGGAAGAGCGAACTGTGAGATCTCGCTGAGGCTTGCAGCGCCGGCTCGCGAAACCACGAGGTCGGCGGCGGAATAAGCCTGCTCCATCCGGTGATGGAAGGAGGCGACATGCGAGGCAATCCCATCGCGCTGGTAATTGGTGGCGGCTAGATTGTCATCTCTCTCTCCGGTGAGATGAATGACCTGAAGGGGCTTGCCCTCCTCATTTCTGAAATCCTTGAGAAAAGCGGCCGATCGGAAAAGGAGCTGGTTGATTCCGGCCGCCCCCTGGCTTCCACCCATCACAAGGATGGTTGGCAACTCGGGATCAAGACCGAAAGCGGCACGAGCCTCCCCCTTGGGAAGCGGGGTGCCGAGATTACGACGCACCGGGGTTCCCGTCACGATGCAGGTGCTCTTCGGAAAGGAGGATTCACAGACCCGCAAGCCCAAGAGAACGCGATCCGTCCAGCGAGATGCAAGACGGTTGGCCCGGCCGGCAATCGCGTTGGACTCGTGCAGGTAGCAAGGAATCCCGGAAAGGCGCGCGGCAAGCAACGGGGCCGCCGAAGTGAACCCCCCCATCCCAAGCACGCCCGAGGGTTGGTAGCGCGAGTAGAGCTGCCTGCAGGTGCTGAAACTCTCCCAACCCCGCTTCAGGAAGCGAAGAAATGCTGGGGAGAGCAGCGCGGGCATCCCGATGGAAGGGAGCTTCTCGCACCGGAACTCAGCATGATCCCTCAACGCCACAGCGTCGATTTCCTTCTCCGAAACCAAGAGTAGAACCTCGTGTCCGCGCTCATGCAGGATCTCGGCGACCGCAAGTCCGGGAAAGAGATGCCCGCCGGTTCCGCCGCAGGCGATGACGAATTGTTTGGGGACCGGCATGAGGATTCCTAGATTCTGGGGACGGATCGGGCCGTGAGGACGACCTGTCTCTCTGGAACGGGAGCGATCGGGATGCCGATGCGGTGAATGTTGACGAGGATTCCAATCATGAAAAGACAGACGGCCATGTTGCTTCCCCCGTAACTGATAAAGGGCAGGGGCATCCCTTTGTTGGGAAGCATTGATGTCGTCATCCCTATATTGACCGCTGCCTGCAACGAGATCAACAGGAGGATTCCCATGGCGAGAAGTTTTCCAAAACGATCCTTCGCATTGGCGGCGATAAGCCCCCCGCAGAGGATGATGAGAATAAATCCAAGAAGGACGAGCCAGGTGAAGATCAGGCCGAGTTCCTCACCAATCATCGGGAAGATAAAGTCGGTGTGGGCATAAGGAAGGTAGAGCAGCTTCTGTCGTCCATTTCCAAGACCAAGGCCCTCAAATCCTCCCGATCCGAAAGCGATGAGGGCCTGCCACTGCTGGAGTCCCTTTCCCAACTTATCGGATTCGGGATGCATGAAGGTCATCATGCGGGCGGCACGCTCGGGGATCAGCATAGCGATTCCAAGTAGTCCCCCCAGTCCCGCTCCGCAGAGACCGGCAATGATCATCCAATTGGCACCTCCCACAAGACAGATGGCGAGTGTTGTGGCACCGATAAGAGCCGCTGTCCCGAGATCCACCTCCTTGGCAATCAGTCCTAAGAGGATGGCCACCACACCGATCGGAATCACAAATCCATCAAGAAGTTTCCGGGGATCGGTCTCCTCACGGGATAACCACCAGGCGACAAAAAAAACCGCGGCGATTTTCCCTAACTCGCTGGGTTGGAAGACAAGAACGTGCAGGTTCAGCCAGCGATGAGATCCATTGATCTTCATTCCCACATGGGGAACAAAGCACAGTGCCAGCAAGACGACAGAGACCCCGAACCAGATTATCCAAGTGCGCTGCCAGAGATGATAATCGGTCATTGCGCCGAGAACGCAGACTCCCATGCCGATGATCAGCCAGAAAATATCCTTTTTGACGAAATAGTAGATATCACCATGGCTCTCCTGGGCGTAAGCACTCGTGCTGAAGAGCATCACTACCCCGAGGGCAAGCAACCCCACCACGGAGATCAAGAGGAGGTAGATGCTGCTGCGCTGCACGGCTCCTGGATTTCAGAGTATTTGTGGAGGGGATGCCGCGGGAAACCGGAATCTTTACTGGGCCGCTTTCTTGGATGAGATCGAAGCAGTGGAAATTGGAATCTTTAACTTCTGGCCGATCTGGATTTTCTTGGGATCGGTGATTCCATTGGCTTTGATCAGCTGATCGGGGGTGATCTTGAACTTTTTGGCGATCTTGTAAGGGCTGTCACCCTTGACGACGGTATACTCGGTGGTCGCACCCTGATCTTCGGTTGTGGTTGGCGCAACGGGAGCGCCGGCTGATCCAGTAACGGCATTCGCCGCAGAGCTTACCGCACCGGCAACTGCTGCCGGCGCCTGCTGCACACTGGCCGCGACATTGCCCGCTTGAGCAGAGACATCGGATGCGGCTTGGCTGATCGCTTTGACGGGAACCTTGAGGATCTGGCCGACCTGAATCACCGACTTTTCGGTCATCCCATTCACTTTTTCAAGTTCCGGAATGGCCACCCCCAGAGAGGAAGCAATTCTCGTCAGGGTGTCTCCCGCCTTGACCATGTAGGTGTTTGCGGTTGCGCTTGGAGTTGAAGCTGCGGGCGCCGTGGCTACTTGCGGTGTTGATCCAGTAGGTTGTTGGGCGGATGCCGTGGCTGCAACACCAAGACCGGAGGCCCCGATGGTCTTACCAATCATGCTCCGGGCACTTGCAAGGAATCCTTTGTGTGAGGTTGGAGCAGAGGAAGCTGTGGGACGGGTTTCCGATGCCTGCTTGGCAACACTTTCGCTGGAAGCTTTGACCGACTTGGGAGCATCACTCACCTTGGTGACAAGCGGAGCCTTGCTAGGTTTCGGCGGCTCCTCTCCTGGACCGGAAGCTCCGGCTCCACCCCCATTACCCACTCCTTGGCCGTTGGAGAAATCCTGTTGCGGAGCAGAGGGCTCGGTCGAGCGGGCGGTCTTGGCAGCGGAGGACTTGCCAGCCTTCATGGAATTGAAGGCATAGAGTCCACCCACAGCCACCACGTGAAGAAGTAAAACCACCATGAAAGCATGGGACAGCTTCATGTTTGGTTCAGGTCCATAATCATCAAACTCCTCTTCGTGGGAGTTCATAGTTGCAGCACGCGCGCGCAGCCGACGGGTACGTTTGGGATTCATCGGATTCATGAGTCAGAGTCTGTTGTTAGTACTACTAGGTATTGTGGTTATTGATGAGCTAAAAGTTTATTTTTACTAGGGATTGTGTGCAGCTCCTGAAGTGAGGGGAACCCCCGTTCCGACGACCTCCATCACAAGCCTTCGGAAGGTCTCCCCTCGTTCCACATAGTCGCGGAACATATCGAAAGAGGACGTCCCAGGGGAAAAAAGGATGGTTGTTCCGGATTTCGCTTCCTTTCGGGCAAGATGTACTGCTGCTTGCAGACTCTCTGCCTCCAGACAGCGAACAGGTGCCCAATCCCTTGCAATCCGATGACGCATCTCACCAATAAGAACAGCAAGATTCACGCGTTCACGAACCAAGGGAGCGATGGAAGAGAATTCAAAACCCTTGTCCTTTCCTCCGGCGATCAGGATCAACGTTCCCTGAACGGATCTAATCGCCTGCTCCATGGCGTCAAGGGTCGTGGCCTTCGAGTCATTGATCCAACGCATACCATCATGCTCAGCAATGAATTCGCAGCGGTGTTGAGGCGGAGTGTATTCACGGATTGCCTCGGCCATTCTTTCCGTATCCGCTCCGAGAGCGATGCCGGTTGCAAAGGCAGCCATGACATTGGCCGTATTGTGGGGCCCACGGAGTCGCGTCTTGGAGAGATCCAGCAACTCTTTCCCGTTATAGTGAATTTTAAGACCGTCGTGCAGGGATAGGTCGGCCGTTTCATCCGAGACGCTGAAGCTCAGTTTACGGGCCTTGATCTTGGAAAGGTCCAGATCCTTGGTGTCCCGAGGAATCACGGCCCAGTCGTCCAAGCTCTGGTTTTCAAAGATCCTGAGCTTCGCCTCGCGGTATTCGTGCATCGAGGGATAGCGGTCGAGATGATTGGGACTCAGATTGAGCCATACGGAGACCTTCGGATGGAATGTCCTGATCGTCTCAAGCTGAAACGAGCTGACCTCGGCAACAAGGACGTCCCAGGTCAATCCCCCCTCCAGGAGTTCCGACATGGGGGTTCCGATATTTCCACAGGAAGCAGCCCGGAGCCCCCCCCCTCGTAGCATGAGGGTGGTGAGTTCCGTAGTAGTGGTTTTCCCGTTGGTTCCCGTGATCGCAACGACCGGATAAGGACACAGAGTGAAAGCCAACTCGAGTTCGCCGACCAGAGGGGTTCCCTTGCTCAAAACATTCACGACAATCGGCGCCGTCTCCTCGATCCCAGGACTCAAAATAGCGATGTCATGGACGATGGAATCACGCGCCGCATCCACCCCGGTGAGTACCGTGATTCCTTCCTTCCGCAAGAGCTCGGCACGCTCCATCAGGATCGGCGACTCCCCATTGTCACAGGCCGTCACCTCGGCACCTGATCGCTTGAGCAGGCGGGCAGCTGCGAGACCGCTGCGCCCCAGACCAAGGACGACGGCCTTCTTGCCATTGTAAGGATTTGAGGCGGCGGTCATAGAGATGGGTCAGCGAAGTTTTAGGGTGGCGATGCCAAGAAGCCCGAATACAATGGCCATGATCCAGAAGCGCACGGTGACGGTGTTTTCCTTCCATCCGGAAAGCTCAAAATGATGATGAAGTGGAGACATCTTGAAGATGCGTATTCCAGTAAGCTTAAAGCTGGCCACCTGAAGGATCACCGAGAGTGCCTCCGCGACAAACACTCCCCCGACGATGGCAAGCATCAGCTCCTGCTTGCAGCAGATCGCAAGAACACCAAGCAGGCCACCAATTGCCAGGGAGCCCGTGTCCCCCATGAACACCTTTGCCGGATGGCAGTTCCACCAGAGGAAACCTAGTGCTGCGCCAGCCAGAGCAAGACTCACGACAGCCAGTTCGCCGGAAAAGCCGTAATATGGAATCTGAAGGTAAAGGGCCGCCTTGCTGTTTCCGGCGAGGTAGGTGAAGACGCCGAAGCAGATGCCGGCCATCACCGTGCATCCTGAAGCCAGTCCATCCAGTCCATCCGTCAGATTCACCGCATTGGAGGACCCGACGATAATCAGGAGATAGAAAATATAGGTCCAGAAGATGCCAAGGCTTAACACCGGTCCCTTCATGAACGGGATGTAGAGTTGCTGCGCCTGTTTGGCCAGCGAGGGAGAGAGGAGAAAGAATGCCGTGATTCCGGCGGCGAGAACGCACTGAAGCAGGAACTTCAGTCGGCTGCTAATCCCCGCGGAACTTTTTTTGGTAACCTTGAGCCAGTCGTCGTAGAAACCGATCGCTCCCAACGCAAGCACGGTGACGATGCAGACCCAGACGAAGGGATTGTCCGGTCGTGCCCAGAGTAGGGTGGAGAGGAGTACGGCCGCAATCAGCAGGATACCACCCATCGTCGGGGTTCCACGCTTCCCTCCATGAAGTTCATTGAGACGATGCACCTCTTCGGCACTGCGGATTGGTTGCCCTAGCTTGAGTTCGACCAAGCGCCGAATGAGCGCATCACCAAACATCAGGCAAATCAGGAAGGATGTCAGCCCGGCACAGAGTGCGCGGAAGGAGATGTACTGGAAAACATTCAGTATTTTGCCGATCTGCACCCCTTGCAGAAGAGATCCAAACTGTGACAGGTAATAAAGCATCGTGTGACGAGTTGGACGTTCAGTTGAAGTGTTGAAGAACCTCTTCCATGCGCGCACTCCTGCTGGCTTTCAGCAGGACCAGATCACCTTCGGAGGCGAGGGAGGAGAGAAGTCGGGCCGCAGCGGTATTGTCTGAAACGGTGCGCACATCCGAAAGCCCGCCCCTCGATGCCGCCTCTGCCATCGCAGAGGCTTCGTCACCCACGGTGATGAGGGTCGAGAGCACTGATGCGGACTTATTGCCCACGCGTTCGTAGCCCGCTGCTGCGTGAATCCCCAACTCCCCCATCCTTCCAAGAACCGCAATTTTCCTACCCGGGAGAGAGATTCCGCCGATTGTCTCGAGTGCCGCGATCATCGAATCGGGGTTCGCATTGTATGTGTCGTCCAGAAAAGTCACGCCACGCCGAACCACCCTGGCCAATCGTCCTGAATTCAAGGTCACCTCTGCGAGTCCTGAAACGCACATCTCAAGCGTGATTCCGCACTGCAATCCAGCAGCAATGGCCATCAGGGCATTGCCAACCATGTGCCGTCCCGGCACAGGAAGCAGCGCTTCGGCCCGACCATACTCTCCCTCGATCAAGAAGCTCGTCTCGTCTAAGCCATATTGAATTCCCGTGGCCCGGAGATCTCCGCGATCGAAACCGACCTCAACGATCCTCGCCGAGGTCCTGGTGCGGAGTTCCCCGGAAAAATCATCCTCTGCGGGAATGATCGCACATCCTCCGGAGGGAAGTTTTTCCAGCAGGTCCCCCTTCTCTGCCGCGATCTCCTCCCGACTTCCCAGATGCTCGATGTGGGCGGTTCCGATACCCGTGATGATTCCGATCTCAGGCCTTGCGAGACCGGCAAGGGGTGCGATCTCACCACGGTGATTCATCCCGATCTCCCAAACGGCTGCCTCATCCTCCAAATTGGCGCTCAGCACCGAAAGGGGGAGACCGATCTCGTTATTCAGATTTCCCTGGGTCGCAGTCGTGCGAAGCGTCGTCCGCAAGACAGCGGTTGTAAAATCTTTGACGGAGGTTTTTCCACTACTACCCGTGACGACAACGGAGCGGAGTGAGAGCTGGGAACGCCAAGCGGAGGCTAGAAGCGTGAGAGCGGTGAGGGAGTCGGGTGTGCTCAGGATACCGAACTCCTGGGGAAGACCCACAGGGGGATCGCCGTCACAAAGTGCCGCAACGGCTCCTTTGGCAGCTGCTTCAGCAATGAAGTGATTCCCGTTGAAGTGTTCTCCCCTCAGGGCAACATAGAGATCACCGGGCTCGATCGAGCGGGTATCCTTCGCGATACGAAGGACAAGATTTTCGGGGTTTCCGGCAAGGAGCGCGGCGGCGCACATCTCGGCAACGGAAGAGAGGGAACGTGGATTCATCGTCTACTTTCCCCCCGATCATCAAAGTCTTTTCCCGCCATTGCGCGAGCTGTGACCCTCACATCATCGAAAGGATGACGTCCGGTCGCCGTCTCCTGATAATTTTCGTGACCCTTCCCCGCAACGAGCACCACATCACCAGGTGCCGCAGTCTCCACAGCCCGGCGGATTGCACTCTCGCGATCGACATAGCTTTCATGCCCCTGGACACGGAATCCCTTTCCTGCCTCGTTCATGATTTCCAACGGATCCTCTCCACGAGGATTATCAGAAGTCAAAATCACGCGATCGGAATATTGCTCCGCGGCGGCTGCCATCAGGGGACGCTTTGCGCGGTCGCGGTCACCACCACAGCCAAAAACCGTAATGATCCTGGAAGGGTTCAACTGGCGAAGCGTTTTAAGGACATTCACCAGAGCATCGGGCGTGTGGGCATAGTCAACAAATGCCTGGAAATTCTTTTTTCCAGGAACACGCTCCAGACGTCCCGGAACCTGGGGGATCGTCGCGGCACCCGCGATCGCCCTGCGAAGTTCCAGTCCCATCGCCGAGGTAGCGGCCAGGGCGGCCACGGTGTTGTAAACATTGAACAGTCCGATCAACGGCGTCCGGACAAGATAACTTCTACCCTTCGCATCCAATCGGAAAATCGTTCCTGTTGCGTTGTAGGCAATGTTACTGGCACGGAAATGACAATTGCTTCCCTGCCCATAGGTGATGATCGGCACTCCCTGAACACGGTCGAGAAGACGATGGCCATATCGGTCGTCGGAGTTGATGATCGCACGCCCTTTCTTTGCGGTCTGTTTGGAGAGCCCCGTAAAGAGGAGACTCTTGGCCTCGAAGTACTCCTCCATGGAGCCATGATAATCAAGATGGTCCTGAGTCAGATTGGTAAAGACGGCCGCATCGAACTCCACCCCGCCAACTCGATGCTGCATCAACGCATGGCTCGAGACTTCAAGGGCAGCAGCCCGGAATCCGCCATCCCGCATGTCGGCAAGCATTCGCCCAAGATCGATCGACTCGGGTGTGGTCCTGGACGCAGGCTCGACAATGCCAGGAAGAATATACTCGATTGTTCCGACAAGGCCGCAAGGCCGTCCGACTGCATCGCAAAGATGCCTGATAATCCAGGCCGTGGTTGTCTTTCCATTCGTGCCTGTCACACCCGCTACGGCAAGCAAGGCCGAGGGGTTCCCATAGAAGGCTGAAGCCATCGCTGCCATCGCGACACGTGCATTGAGAACTCTTGCCAAAGGAACCTCGGGAATCTGACTCTTGGAGAGATCCTCAGCTGTCACGATCGCTACGGCCCCTTTTTCGATGGCCTCCCTGACAAAGTGGATTCCATTCTCCTTGGATCCGGGAATCGCTACAAAGAGATCTCCTTCGCGGACGGTTCGGGAGTCACAACTCAGTCCCGTGACTATCACATCGACACCTCCCATCACGGAGATCACCTGGGTCGATTGAAGAAGACTTTCTAGTTTCATGGTAACATTGCTCACCGGGCACTGACCGCCGTTCTACTCGCCCCCTGCTTCTCCTTCACCAAGAAGGCATCAGGTTCGGGATCCATGTCGAGATAGCGTGCGGCCTTGGATCCAATCGTGGAAAAGACGGGTCCAGCAACCGAACCACCATAGTTGGCGCTCTCTCCCAACTTCGCATCATCCACGATAACAATCCCCATGACTTTCGGTTTATTGACAGGAAAGAATCCAGCAAACGACACAATGTAGCGTCCCTCAAGATATCCGCCATGGGGACTGATTTTCTGCGCAGTACCCGTCTTCCCAGCAACCCGATACCCTTCGATGCGGGCCAGCGGTGCCGTACCCTGATTACTCACGACCCTCTCCAGTGCATTGGCAATGTAGTTGGCGCTCTCGGGCTTCACCACTTGAGCAACGGGAGCATCAGGAAGTACAGCACTCCCCTCTCCCTTGCTTAGGACAAGTTTCGGTTTCAGAAGCTTGCCGCCGTTCGCGATTGCCGACATCGCCATGACCATCTGAATCGGCGTCACGCTAATTGATTGACCGAATGCCACACGCGTTTTTGTTAACTTGTCCCAACGATGTGGAGGGATCACCTGCCCTGGAATCTCACCCGGCAGAGGAATTCCCGTACGGGTACCAAATCCGAATTTCCTGACATAGTCGTAGAACATCTGATCCTTCATCAGTAACGAGATCTTGGCAGCGCCGATGTTGGACGATTTCATCAGAATTTCCGGAATACTCAGGTCTCCGCTACCGTGGTGATCCTTAATGGTCTTTCCTCCGTAGGAAAAGTGTCCGTTCTCGCAAAAGATCCGTGTCTCGTCGTCGACAATCCCCTCGTTGTAAGCAGCCGAAGTGACAACGATCTTGAAAACCGATCCAGGCTCATAGATGTCGGAAATGGCCCGGTTACGCATCTCATCAGGCTTCGCCTTATTGAATTTGTTAGGGTCGTAGTTTGGGCGGCTCGCCAGAGCCAGGATCTCTCCGGTGTTGGGGTCCGCAAGAATAGCTGTCGCCGACGCCGGATGATTCGTCTTGTAGGCTTCATCCACTTCACGTTCGGCAATCGCCTGCAACCCCATGTCGATAGAAAGACGGATATCCGAGCCATTTTCTGGAAGTTGTTCCTGCCCTCGATAGACGACGATTTCTCTCCCTTTCCGATCATGTTCGATCCAACGAAAACCTTCCTGCCCCCTCAGTTCCGTATCGTAAGTCTTCTCGATTCCATCGGCTCCATGCCCGGTGTAATCGACATACCCCAACACATCGCAGAGCATTTCTCCGTTAGGATAACTCCTCACCGATCCCTCCTGGAGATAGAGGCCGTGGAGATTGGCTTTATCAAGGGCTCTGATCATGTCCTGAGCCTTCTCCTCGGAGACCCCTTTGCGAATGATCACATACTTGCTCTTGGTTGTGAGTTTCTCCTTCAATTCCTGGAGAGGCATTTCCAGAAAGGGAGCCGCCACCGCTGCAACCGCTGCCGGATCATGAATATGTGATCCGTCGGCATAGACCATCTGCACGGGAATATTTACGGCAAGTTCTTCCCCGTGCCGGTCAAGGATACGCCCGCGTCGGGCAGGAATTGTCAGACGGATCGAATGCTTCTCCTCAGCTATTTCTGTAAAGTAATCGTGCCGAAGAACCTGCAAATAAATCAACCGCCAAGCAAAGCAGGTAAAGACAAGGACAAGCAGTGCGCAGACCATGCCAATACGTCCTAAGGTAGCCTTTAAATAACGTAGCAGCAAGGCGCAGAAAATCCCGATGCGCCCAAGAATACTGTTCACCTGTTGACAGCGCGTTGGGGAACCCCGGGACCGAACCGGTTTTCCGGATCGCGCGAGGCCGTACGCATCACCCCATCAACTTCCGCTGGAGAAGGAGGTGTTACCCTCGCGATTGCAGTATCGCGAATCGCTTCGAGCGTCAGGTATCCCTCGTCCAGTCTCCGCTGCAAGGCTCCACGCGAGGTCATAGAGGTGATCTTTGCTTTCAAGGCCTCGTCTCTAACTTCCTCTTCCTGAATGGACGCCTCGATCTGTCGGGACTGATTACCAACAGCATGCTGCTGATTCTTCAGATAAACGAAGAAAAGACCGCAGAGACCGATGAGGAAGACAATCACAAGCCACCCGGCAAGGAAGTTCACCTCGATCGTGTTCGTGGTGCGGCGACGGTTCAAGCTCATGGTCGATCTCCCTGGTTCAGGATTGAGGTTGATCCGCGTCGTTCGACAACCCTCAACCTAGCGCTGCGTGAGCGGGGATTGGAGGAAAGCTCGTCAGGCGAAGCCGTCACGGAACGCGGAGTGAGCGCCTCGAAGAGATACTCGGGGTTTGGTCGTGGTGCAGGCCACGTCGGATCATCGATCTCACTCATCGCATGCCGACGGAAGAAATGTTTCACGATCCGATCCTCCAGCGAGTGGAAAGTGATGACAGCCAGACGTCCTCCTGGAGCCAGAATCGAAGTGAACGCAGGCAAGGCGCGCTCTAGCGACCCAATCTCGTCATTCACGGCAATGCGAAGCGCCTGAAAGACCCGGGTTGCAGGATGGCGCGGTCCCGTGCGTCCGGAGGCAATCAGTTCGGCAAGCTCCGCCGTGGTTTCGATCGGCTTTTTCTCACGCGCCCTGACAATCCGCGCTGCAAACTGGATGGCGCGCGGTTCGTCTCCATACTCGCGAAAAATGCGAGCCAGTTCCGAGGCGGGCAGTGTGTTCACCAGATCGGCAGCCGTAGGGCCACTCTTGCCCATACGCATGTCGAGAGGTCCTTCACGCTGGAAGGAAAAACCACGCTCCGGCGTGTCGAGTTGGTGGGAAGAGACTCCGAGATCAAGCAAGACACCGTCCACCTGACGGATTCCTAGAGCCGTCAATGCTTCCACAGCGCCAGAAAAGTTTCCCTCCAGGGCTGAAAAACGATCGCCATGCGATGAGAGGAACTCCCGTGTGTGAGCCAGTGCCTCGGGGTCGCGATCAAAACCGATTACCCGCGCCCCGCCCTTCAGCAGCAAGCCACTGTGGCCTCCCCCCCCCAGGGTCCCATCAATGATGGTACGGCCGGAAGCGGGGCGCAGGAATTCGACGACCTCCTTGGCCAGAACTGGTTCGTGGCGGAAAGAGGTGCTCATAAAAAAAGGGGAGGAAATGAAAGGGGGGAATGTAGTGGTCGAGAGGTCGTGATGCGCCTTGAGGAATCTATTGCGTCGGAGTTTGTGTTGAAGGCGGGTCATCGTTTCATGCGGCTCAGAGACCGATCAATTCGGCCACCTGACGGTAGGAAGCGGATTCCGCGGTGCTGACCTCGGCCCAACGCTTGGCGTTCCAGATTTCAAAACGACTGCGTCCTCCCACAAGGACCACCTCTCCCTTGAGCTTGACGGCATCACACTGCTCCTCGGGAAGGAGGATACGACCATTGCTGTCAGCCGAAACAGCACGCGCTTGACCGTAAAATTGACGGATTGCCTTACGCCGTTCGGGTGCTGGAGCACCACTCTGCTCGATGCGCCCCTCGATCGAATCGAATTCCGCCGGAGGCATCACGATGAGGCAATCACCCGAGGGTCCGGGTATGGCATGAAAATCATCCGGTCCCCCTTCCAACCACGCCGCCGGGATCGTGACACGATTCTTCGCATCCATGGACCGCTCGAAGGTCCCGGCGTAGCTGATCGTATTGGAGGTAGGTTTGGACATTTGCGGCATAATGGGAATATAGACCACTTTTCGCCACTACGCCCCACTTTTTCCCACCAAAAGAGAAAATGGTCAACGTAAAAAAGATAAATGAGGGGGCGATTGTTAGGAGTTAGGAGCTCAGTAATGGGCTTTTTTTGTTGATTAACCGAACATTCGCACTATTTTGCGTGCTTCATGAAATTCCTCACCACACCCCTCATTGCCGCTTCGGCACTCACTCTCTCGCTCTCCGCAGCCATAGCGGACACAGCCACCAACAACGGAGGCACCTTCCAGTGCATCGCGACAAAGATCACGATCGCCAACAAGGATGTTGACTCCGTGGTTCAGTGGAATACCAAGACCGGCGAAGCTCGACTCCTCAATGCTGCCTCGTTTGCCGACAAGGCCACCGGCCAGCAGGGTAATCTGATTGGATGGGTCCCTCTCACCGATCTCCAGAATGCAGTTCAGAATCTGGCTCAACAGATTCAGGCCCAGCAGGCGGCTCGCGGTACCAATGCGGCACCCGCATCGACCCCGATCAAGCCCAAGAAGGACTAATTCTTTTTACTCATCACTCTCAAAAGCGGCCGGTGCAATCCGGCCGTTTTTTGTGCCCGGACCACAGGTATTTCGGAGGCAGAACAAGGACCGAAGGTCAAAGCGCTGCTAAATGGGAATGGCCCGAGAGATCTGAGTGTAGCCCAGCGCCGAAAGTCCCCGTCTAGCCGTCTAGCCGGGGATATTTTTGAGGAGTTCAGTATTTGTGGGATAGCGACGAATGAAGAAGAGGAGACGCTCGATGGCCTCGATCGGTTTGTGACCGGCGAGTCCGCGGCGGATGATGTTGATCTTATGCATCTCCTCGGGATTGAGCAGGAGCTCTTCGCGACGTGTTCCGGAAAGGAAGATGTCAACGGCGGGATAGATGCGCTGGTCGCTGATCTTGCGATCGAGAACGAGCTCCATGTTGCCGGTCCCTTTGAACTCCTGGAAGATGAGGTCGTCCATGCGGCTATTGGTCTCGATCAGGGCGGTCGCCATGATGGTAAGTGAGCCGGCCTCCTCGGTGTTGCGGGCGGCGGCGAAGAGCTTGCGGGGGATTTCCATGGCGCGGGCATCCATACCGCCGCTCATGGTGCGGCCGCCTCCGCCCTGGGCGTTGTTGAACGCACGGCCGATACGGGTGAGAGAGTCCATGAGGACGAAGACGTCCTTACCCTGCTCGACAAGACGCTTGGCGCGGTCGATGGCAATCTGGGCGATACGGGTGTGGCTGCGGAGATCGCTGTCGTTGGAACTGGCGTAGAGTTCGGCCTGAGGAACGGTACGGCGAATCTCGGTGACCTCCTCGGGACGCTCATCGACCAGAAGGATGATGAGCTTCATCTCAGGGTGGTTCTTCACCACGGCGTCGGCGATGTGCTGGAGAAGTGTGGTCTTGCCGGTGCGGGGCGGAGCCACGATGAGTCCGCGCTGGCCCTTGCCCACGGGAGTCATGAGGTCGATCACGCGGGTGGTGAAGCGCTCGGGTGTGGTCTCGAGCTTGATGCGCTTGTTCGGGCTGATCGTGGTGAGTTCCTCGAAGAGGGGGATGTTCACGAACTTGGCCGGATCCGCACCCTCGATCTCGGTGGCACGGAAGAGCTGGATGCCACGGGGGCCACGACGTGTCTCGCCCTTGATGAGGACGCCGTCGCGCAGGTTGTGCTCACGGATCACCTCGGGGGTGATGAAGATGTCGTTCTGAGTGGCGGAGTAGGCGCGCTTCGCCTCTCGGAGGAAACCAAACCCCTTGCCGGAGACTTCAACAATCCCCTCGGCGTAGGTCGGCTCGGGCGGAGGTCCATCCTGGGGCATGGCACCGGGAGATCCGGGAAGCGGCTCGGCAAATTCATCGGGACCCGGGCCATGTTCTCCCTGGCCACCCTGATCATTCGGGCCGCGGTCGCCACGGTTGTCCTGACGATTGTTGCGGAAGGGACGGCGCCCACGGGGATTGCGGCCTCCCCCACCAGCGCCACCACCTCCACCCCGACGATTTCCGTATCTGCGGCCTCCTCCTTGCTGTCCAGCCTGCTGACCTCCCTCGGAACCGCCGGCTTGGCTGGCGGGTGCGTCGGACGAAGGCTGCTGTGCAGGCGCCTGATCGGCGGATGGTAAAGGAGAAGGGGCTGGAGGCTGGGGCTGTTGATCGTCGCTCATGGTGAAAAGGTGTTTGGGCTAGAGGCTGTTAGGAAATTGGGAATGGGTGATAGGGCGAAAGGCTGAAGGCTCTCGATGATTGGGTATGGGAAAAGCTGGGCATCACTCCTGTCCGGGAGCGGGTGACCTGTGACGATCTGGAGCGCCGTTTTCTGAAACTACGGCTTTCCGTCGGACCGATGACCTATTCCGTGTTGGAATGAATAATCTGCTGAAATGCAATTGGGTTGGTACGGATCTCTAAAACCAAACAACCGGGGTTACTTCAACTCACCGGCAACCGTGTGGGGAGAGATCCAAAAAGACCGAAACTTGATCAAAGCAAACCACACACCCAATTGAAGTCAATCGGTTTTTACAAATATGGGTTAAAAGCGTGAAACCGAAAGTCTGAGGTGTCGCCGAAAAATGTCGCCGAAAACTCTTTCTAAGAGTTTTTAACGCTTCCCCATTCTAACCGCTCCTCCAACGCTACCTTAAAACTCCCTCACTGAGCCGATCTCCATGAGATAAAGGTTCTTTCCCGCCTTCTCAAAGGCGTCCTTCGCGGTCGCATGATCGATGGCAATCAGAGGAAAGGTATCGTAATGCACCCCGATGATTTCCGTGCATCCGAGCCACCCTGCGGCGGTCACGGCATCCTTCACCCCCATGGTGAAGTTATCTCCAATGCAGAGGAGGGCAAACTTCAATGGGACTGATTGGCTGATCTGCTCGATATCCCGTGTAAGCGCGGTGTCACCGCTGTAGTAGAAGGCTCCCTCCGGAGTCTCCACACGGAATCCCCCTGCCTGCCCACCATAAGTCCCATCCGGCATGCTGCTGGAATGAAACGCCGGCGTGAAGGTGACGCGACCGAAGTCGAAATTCCAAGAACCGCCGGAGTTCATCGGGTGGATCTTTTCGATTCCCTTGCCGCCAAACCATTGAAGAACCTCGTAGTTGCCGATGAGTGTCGCATCACTCAGACGTGCGATCGCCTCGACATCTGCTACATGGTCGAAATGGCCGTGGGTGATCAGGATATAATCAGGGCGGAGATTCGCGTAGTCGATCGAAGCGGCCAGTGGGTTTGGCGTGATAAAGGGATCGAAAAGGAGCGTCTTGCCAGAGAATTCAACGGAAAAGCAGGAGTGGCCGTAGTAGGTGACCTTCATGGATTTCATCATCACCGGTTCCTCTTTCCGAGCCAAGCGGGAATGATTCACACCGCCTCGTGTTTTTGGCTTCTTGCTTCTGAAATCTTGCAAGGAGGCCCTCCTAGTCTCAGGGTGTAATAATAACCATGATGCTCGATCCTGAGAAAAAAATCGCGGGACTTCTGGTTCCCCTCTTCGCCTTGCGAGGAAGGCATGATCTAGGCGTCGGGGATACGGAGGCCCTCATCGAAGTGATCGAGTGGGCCGCTGGGAATAATTTCCGCGCCGTGCAGATCCTGCCGGTCAATGAAACCGGCGGCGACAACAGCCCCTACAATGTCCTGAGCGCCTTTGCACTCGATCCCTTAACGATCACGACCCATCCCTCGAGGCTTCCGGAACTGACGCCGGGAGACTACCGCCAGATCACGGAACGCCATGACCTGACAACGCTTCGTTCCGGCTCTGTGGATTACACAGGTGTCAAGGCACTCAAGAGGGAACTTCTCGAGGCCGCCTGGAGGCGCTTCCGCAAAGGCGACGGACGGAGCGGACGCTCAAAGATCTTCGCTCGTTTCCTGGACCAGCATTCCGCATGGCTTCCCGATTACACGCTCTACCGCGTGCTTCTGGAGATCAATCACTACGTGGAGGATACCTCGAGCTGGCCCTTGACCCAGCGGAATGCGAAGTCGGCCCGTATCTGGCTTGCCTCACTTTCCGAGCAGGAGCATGCGGACGTGGAGGAGCGGCGTCTCTTCTTTGCCTTTGTGCAGTGGATTGCCTTCTCCCAGTGGGCCACGGTCGCCGATCTCGCCGAGACCATGGGGGTCGCCCTGATCGGCGATGTACCGGTCGGCGTGGCGGCGGGAGGAGCCGATGTCTTTGCCTCGCCGGAGGAATTCGACCCGACGCGCTCCTGCGGTGCTCCCCCGGAGCATGTCTTCAAGAGTGATCCCTTCACCGAACAGTGGGGACAGAACTGGGGCTTCCCCCTGTACCGCTGGGAAGTGATGGCCCGTCATAACTTCCTCTGGTGGCGCCGACGCCTGCGACTCCTCCGGTCGGTGTTTCATCTGCTGCGTGTCGACCATGCACTCGGCTTCTTCCGCATCTACAGCTTCCCGTGGGCACCGCAGCGCAATGCGGAATTCGCCGGCATCTCCGAAGAGGAGGCACGCGCCAAGACGGGTGGACCGCTGCCGGGATTCATCGACTGCGATGACAGCACCCCTGAGAACCGCGATCACAACGAACGCCACGGAGAGGTGCTGCTGGGCATCCTGAACGAGGAACTCGGTGATCATCGTCTGATCGCCGAAGATCTCGGGGAGGTGGCGCCGTATGTCCGCCCGGTCATGGCACGGATGGGTCTCCCCGGATTCAAGATCCCGATGTGGGAACGAAATCCCGACGGCACCATGAAGAGTGGGGAGAGCTACGACCGCATCTCTGTCGCCACCTACGCCACCCACGACCACGCGCCAGTCATCACCCAATGGGAGGAATGGCAGACCGGTGTCACCCATGGCGGGGAGGAGGAGGCTGGCTGCCGCAAGATTCTCGGGGAACTTCTTCGCTTCTCGGGTCATCCCGAGATTGATGCGAATACCCCATTTGCCGGAAGGGTTCATGAGGTGCTACTGGAAGGCCTCCTTTCCTGCAATTCTTGGATTGCGATCCCCATGATCACGGACCTCTTCGGAACAAGCCAGCGCTTCAACGTGCCGGGGGCCGTGGGTTCCGCCAACTGGACGGCGCGCATTGCAGAACCCGTCTCCGAGTGGAATGCCTGCCATGCCGAGTTACTGGCTTGGTGGCGTTCGGCGGTACTCAGATCAGGTAGGTGTTAATCGGCTAGAGAGGGCTCTTACCTTTTGGTTTTACTTCTTGCCATTAGAGAATTTTCTCTGTAGGACATTTTATTCTTCTCTGGCCCCCGATAGAGAAAACTTCACTCCAACCGACGCCTTTTTTCCTTTCTTATCATGGCCAACCTCACCAAACGCGATCTCGTCATTGCCATCAGCAACGAAACAGGTCTCATTCAGAGCGATGTCTTCAATGTCATCCAGAAGACTCTCGACCATATCACGGATGCATTGGCCAAAGGTGATGGTGTCGAGTTGAGGAATTTCGGCGTGTTCGAGGTGCGACTCACCCGTTCCCGTGTTGGACGTAATCCGAACCAGCCCGATGTCGATGTGCCGATCCCGTCGCGCGCAACCGTGAAGTTCAAGTCGGGAAAAATCATGCGTCAGCGCGTTTTGCTTCGCACGGAAGAGCTCAAGAACCAGCCCGATCAGAAGGGGAACGCCTCGGCTTAATCCCCTTCCCCTAGGCATGGCCTGAGCCATCCCTGTTCCCCTCCCCCCACCAGATTTCTGCCGGTGTCTGAATCTCCAAGGATCCGCCTCAAGGGCGTCACGCAGAACAATCTCAAGGGCATCGACCTCGACCTTCCCACAGGGTCGCTCATTGTCGTTACGGGCCCAAGCGGGTCGGGTAAGTCGAGTCTCGCCTTCGACACCATCTATGCGGAGGGACAGCGGCGCTATGTCGAGACCTTTAGTCCCTACACGCGGCAGTTTCTCGACCGCATGGACAAGCCACGCGCCATCTCCATCGAGGGGATCCCGCCCGCGATCGCCATCGAGCAGAGCAACAGCGTCAAGACCACCCGCTCGACGGTCGGCACGATCACCGAGATCAACGACTACATGAAGCTGCTGATGGCGCGTGCCGCCACGGCTTCATGCCCCGGATGTGGACGCGCGGTGACTCCAGAGTCACCCGAGTCGGTCACCACCTCCCTCCTGAGCTCCTTGTCGGGAAGACGAATGCTGATCACCTTCCCCGTCACCACGCGCTCGGAGACCTCGGAGGAAGAGACCGCTCCCCTCCCCCGAACACCTGCAGACTTCTTCACTTTCCTCCAGGAGCAGGGTTATCTCCGCATCTGGATCGATGGAACCATCCACCGCACGGATGAACCGACCTCGCTCACACGCCTTCCAGCCATTGTGCAGGTGATCCAGGATCGACTCGCGATCACCAAGGAGGAGCGTGGACGCCTCACCGAGGCGATCGAGACCGCCCTGCGCCTGGGCAAGGATCGGGTCACCCTGATTGATCCGGATACCGGCGAGAAGTTCCCCCACTCATCGGGTTGGCACTGCGCCCATTGCGATCTCGATATACGGCCTCCGGTTGCAGGTCTCTTCAGTTTCAATAATCCTCTCGGCGCCTGCCCCGACTGTCGGGGATTCGGCCGCGTGATCGGCATCGATTACGACCGGGTCATGCCGGATCGATCAATGAGCATCGCCGGCGGCGTGGTGAAACCGTTCCAGAGCGGTCAGTCCCGCGAGTGCCAGCGTGACCTGCTGCGGGCCTGTGCCACCGCTGACATCGATGTGCATCTTCCCTTCGAGGAACTGCCCGAGTCCGATCAGCGTTTCGTGATCGCTGGGGAGAAAGGAGCCGATCTTACCAGCGAGGAGCTCTGGCAGAACAACCAGTGGTACGGAATCGATGGGTTCTTCAAATGGATGGAGAAGCGGACCTACAAGATGCATATCCGCGTCTTCCTCAGCCGCTATCGTGCCTACAAGCCCTGCACGACCTGCAATGGAGGACGCTTCCAGCCAGAGACCCTGAACTTCCGACTCCCCCTGCCAGGGAAGCCGATGACCCTGCCCGAGATCGCCGCCACCCCGGTCTCCAAGCTCTCTCCTCTACTCAGGGAGCTTCCGATTCCCACGGGCGATGCCGCAGCAACCATGCTCCTGGATCAGATCGTTTCAAGACTCGGCTATCTGGAGTCGGTGGGCTTGGGATACCTCACGCTCGACCGCGCCACGAAGACACTCTCGGGCGGTGAGATTGAGCGAGTGAACCTGACCACCTGCCTCGGCGCCTCTCTCGTCAACACGCTCTTCGTCATGGACGAACCGAGTGTCGGCCTGCATCCGCGTGATGTCGGCAAGCTCCTCGAGATCATGCGGGCCCTCCGGGACAAGGGGAACACTCTTCTTGTGGTGGAGCATGAAGAGGCCGTCATTCGCTCGGCGGATCATATCGTCGACCTCGGTCCCGGACGTGGACAGGAGGGGGGCGCCCTGATGTTCTCCGGCCCTCTCTCCGAACTTGCCTCCTCCAAGGCATCGCTCACGGCCGCTTACTTGCGCGGGGACAAAGTCATCGGCGTTCCGAAGAAGCGTAAGAAACCGAAGCAGTGGATCGAGATCAAAGGGATCCGCCACCACAACATCGATAAACTTGATGTGAAGTTCCCGCTGGGAATCTTCTGCTGTGTCTCGGGTGTCTCCGGCTCGGGAAAAAGCTCGCTGGTCCGCGATGTCCTCTACCGCAATCTCACCTCGGCAGCCGCCGAAGAGGGCGAGGCTGCCGGGCGCTGCCGCTCGATCAAGGGGGGCGATGAACTTTCCGACGTGGTGATGGTTGATCAGTCGCCCCTCTCCCGCACACCCCGCTCCACCCCGGCCGTCTATCTCGGAGTCTTCGATTCGATCCGTGAACTCTTCGGCATGGAGGATGAGGCGATCGAGGCGGGGATGAGCCCCTCCGCATTCTCCTTCAACTCGGGACAAGGACGCTGTGACAGGTGCTCGGGCCTGGGATTTGAGAAGGTCGAAATGCAGTTCCTGAGCGACCTCTTCCTCCGCTGCCCGGAGTGTGAGGGAAAGCGCTATCAGGAGCGCGTGCTGGCGATCCGTCACCGCGGCAAGTCGATTCATGATGTGCTGGAGATGACGGCTCGGGAGGCGATTGCCTTCTTCAAGGGCGGATCGAAATCCGAGGCCATCTGTGCCCCGCTGCAACTCCTGGCCGACGTCGGCCTCGACTACCTGAAGCTCGGACAACCCCTTAATGTCCTGAGTGGGGGCGAATCCCAGCGACTGAAGCTTGCCGCTCGCCTTGCGGGTCATGAACCCGGAGGCGCTCTTCTCATTTTTGACGAGCCGACCACCGGCCTGCATATCGACGATATCGCGATTCTGCTGAAAGCCTTCGAGCGCCTTGTCTCGGAAGGAAACAGCATCATTGTCATTGAGCATAATCTGGATGTCATCAAGACCGCCGACTGGGTCATCGATATCGGTCCGGAGGCCGGCGACGAGGGTGGCAAGCTCGTGGTTAGCGGAACGCCCGAGGAGGTGGCATCCACCGAGGAATCCCATACCGGTCGCTATCTGCGCGAAGTCCTAGCCGGCAGACCTCCTCTCCGTCTTGAGAAGGGACTGGTTCGGCAACAGGAACCGCTTTCGAAGTCGATCCAGATCCACGGGGCGCGCGAGCACAACCTCAAGAATGTCTCCATCGATATCCCTCGCGATGAGATGATCGTCGTGACGGGGCTCAGTGGCAGCGGCAAGTCGACGCTTGCCTTCGATATCCTCTTCGCCGAAGGGCAACGCCGATTCCTCGACAGCATGTCGCCGTACGCCCGTCAGTTTGTCGAGCAACTCGAGAAACCCGATGTCGACCGGATCGAGGGACTGCCACCGAGTGTGGCGATCGAACAGCGAATCACCCGTGGTGGAGGCAAGTCGACTGTCGCCACGGTCACGGAGATCCACCAGTTCCTCCGACTTCTCTACTCCAAGCTGGGAACGCAACATTGCCCCGACTGCAATGTCGCGGTCCAGAAGAGCTCACTCACTGCCGTGGCCACGGAGCTTGAGACCATGGCGATGGATTCCTCCGTCCAGCTCTTTGCCAACCTGATCCGTGGACGCAAGGGATACCACACCGAGGTGGCACGCTGGGCGGGTGACCATGGATATTCCATGCTTCTCGTGGATGGAGAACTCGTCGCGGTGGATGAGTTCGAAGCGCTGGAGCGCTTCAAGGAGCACACCATCGATGTCCTGATCGGCACAATTGAGAAGGGCTCCAAGAAAGGAATCCTCGATCTGGCAAAACAGGCTCTTGAGATCGGTAAAGGCACTGCCAAGGCGCGCCCTGCTCCTTCTGTTCCTCAGGCTGAAAAATCATCCAAAGGGAAAAACGCCAAAGCCACCAAGACTGCCAAGGCAGCCAAACCGAAGGTGAGCAAGAAAATCGCTAAAGCCTCTTCCGAGGAATTCCGGATCCTTAGCTCCGAGATGAACTGCCCGGATTGCGGACGCTCCTTCGAGGAACTCGATCCCAGACTCTTCTCCTTCAACTCGCCTCATGGATGGTGCGAGCATTGCCGCGGATTTGGCGAGGTCTGGAGCGAGATTCCCAAGGCCCAGGACTTTGATTCCCAACTGGAGGCCGATCTCGCGGCCGAGAAGTCGTTTGAAAACCGGGAGGAGGGTGAGACCCGTCCCTGTCCGGTGTGCGGCGGAGACCGCCTCAATCCCGTGGCCTGTGCTGTCAGGATCCAGGGCGAGAGCATCGCCAGTTTCTCCGCCCGATCTGCCAACGACGCCCTGACCCTCTCCAAGGATTGGAACTTCAAGGGACGCGAGGAAATCGTGGCGCGCGACATCCTGCCCGAGATTCGTCAACGACTGGAGTTCCTCGGACGTGTCGGCCTCGACTACCTGCAACTCCACCGCTCGGCCAAGACCCTCAGCGGAGGAGAATCGCAGCGCATCCGTCTCGCAGCTCAGCTTGGATCGAATCTGCGCGGCGTCCTCTACGTTCTCGATGAACCGACCATCGGTCTCCACCCACGCGATAACACGCGACTCCTCGATGCCCTGGGTGAACTCGCTTCACAGGGGAATTCATTGATCATCGTCGAGCACGACGAGGAGACGATGCGCCGCGCTGACCGGATCATCGATCTCGGGCCCAAGGCTGGCAGCCATGGAGGGGAAATCGTTGCCTTCGGCACCATGGACGAGGTGATGGCGAGCGAACGCTCGGTTACTGGCAAATTCCTCCGAGAGCCCCCCGTTCACCCGTTACGCGGATCTCGTCGCCCGATGAAGGATCTCACTGCATGGCTAGAGCTCAAGGGTGCCAAACGCCACAACCTCCATAATGTCGACGTAAACTTCCCCCTTCAACGCCTGACGGCCATTAGTGGCATTAGTGGATCCGGCAAGAGCACCCTCCTTCGCGGCGTTCTCCTGCCAGCCGTGGAGGAATCATTGGTCCGCACGGGCCGTCGAAAGAAGAACGGCCCGCAGTATTGGAAATCGATCGATGGCGTCCAACACCTCTCGCAGGTGATCGAGGTCGATCAGTCGCCTATAGGCAAGACCTCCCGGTCCACACCGGCGACCTACCTGAAGATCTTCGACGCCATCCGCACTCTCTACGCCGGATTACCCGATGCCCGCATGCGCGGCTATACGGGAAGCCGCTTCTCCTTTAACAACCAAGGCGGACGCTGTGACTCCTGCGAGGGACAGGGAGTCATCAAGCTGGAGATGAACTTCCTCCCGACTTCCTACATGCCCTGCGAGGATTGCGGTGGCACCCGCTTTAATCGCCAGACCCTTGAGGTGAAGTACGATGGCAAGTCCATCGGCGATGTGCTCTCCATGACCGTTGAGCAGGCCGCGGAGTTCTTTGCAGCCCATCCCAAGATCCGCAAACCGCTGCAACTTCTTGTCGAGACGGGACTCGGCTACCTCAAACTCGGTCAGCCAAGCCCCACACTCAGCGGTGGCGAGGCCCAGCGCATCAAGCTTGTGACGCAACTGGCTCGCGGGGGTAGCACCACCGATCGCCCTCGTATGGCGAAACGTGGAGGCACACTCTACATCCTGGAAGAGCCGACGATCGGACTCCACGCTGCCGATGTGGAACTCCTCCAGACAGTCCTCCACCGACTTGTTGATGAGGGGCATACCGTGATTGTCGTGGAGCATCATCTCGATCTTGTGGCCGAAGCCGACTACATCATCGATGTCGGTCCAGAGGCAGGACAGCGTGGCGGAGAGATCGTCGCGATAGGAACCCCTGAGGAAGTGGCCAAGAGCAAGACCAGCAGGACTGCGCCGTTCCTCAAGGAAGTGCTTGGCAGAAAGAAATCTTAATCTTTTCCCGCAGAGGCGCGGAGGCGCAGAGTTACTGACTTGTTTGGCTTTAAGTTTTTAAAATCCCCCGCGTCTCTGCGCCTCCGCGCGAGTCTTTCTGTCTCTTGCTTTCCATTCTGCGAAAGCGTAAAGCTTCTACGTGACGGTGGACGACCGCTGGGAGCAATCCTGGAGGAAAGTCCGGACACCACACGGCAGCATACCGTGTAGAACACGCGGGAGGCTGGGGCGAAAGTCCCGGTCGACGGAGAGTGTCACAGAGAACAGACCGCCCCTGTCGAAAGATTGGGGTAAGGGTGAAAAGGCGGGGTAAGAGCCCACCGCCCCGAGGGCAACCAAGGGGGCACGAAAAACCCTATGCGGTGCAAGACAGAACAGGGGAAGAGGCCGCCGGCTTCGAGGCTTCGCCATCGGTGAAGCAGGACCCCGGGTAACGTCGCACCCGTCGCAAGACGGGCTGGGATCCAAGGTTCGCCTGGGATCCTTGAGAGAAATGGCCGTCCAAGCCGGGGTAACCCGGCCTGACAGAATCCGGCTTATAGCCGTCACACTGACGGGGGTGGTTCCAGAAAAGGAATCACCCCCGTTCCTTTTCCACCGCTTGACGCGTAATAACAATAGTGACAACATGAAGTCATGACTCTCTCCCTTAAAGTCCGGAAAATCGGGAACTCCCTCGGAGTCGTCTTGCCCAAGGAGGCCCTCTCCCATCTCCATGTGGAAGAGGGTGACACCCTGACGCTCACCGAGGCCCAGGATGGAGTCCGGCTCACTGCCGCTGACCCCACGTTCACCGAGACGATGGAGGTCTTCGAGTCCCTCAGCCGCCGCTACCGCAACGCCCTGCGGGAACTGGCCAAGTAGTTCTCTCCATGGAGCCACGCTGGATCAGTCGCGAGGTCTGCCTCGCGGTTCACGACATGCTTCTATCCCAATACGGGGGTTGCGCCGGACTGCGCGATGGGGGACTGCTCGACTCAGCCTTGGCACGCCCCCTCCAGATGCAGGCCTACGGATCCCCTTCCCTGCCCGAACTAGCCGCCGCTTATGCAACGGGGATCATCAAAAATCATCCCTTTCTGGACGGAAACAAAAGGACCGGCTTCATGATGGGATCCGGTTTTCTCGAACTGAATGGGTTGGAATTCGTTGCCTCGGAAACGGATGCCGTTATTAAGACACTGGCCCTCGCCGCAGGGGAACTCACGGAAGCAGCCTATGCCGAATGGCTCTCACAAAACAGCCATCCCAGGTCTAAAGCTTGAAGACTAATAGCCCTGAGACACGAAATTTAAAAACCACACCCATCAGTTGACTGGGCATTTTCGCTAGCAAACAATAACCAAAAACCGCTACCACCCTATGCGAGTGATACCTTCGACCCGATTGAAGTGTGTATAGCGTGAAAGGATGGGCAGGGCATGTTGGCGGCACTGGGCAGCAATCCAGAGATCATGCCAAGGGATGGGAAATCCTCCCGTTTTCAGTTCCTGACGGATCTCGGCGTAGTGGGTTGCCGTACCCTCATCCAGTGGCAGCACAGGGGACTTCGCTTTCCATCCCTTCTAGTTCCCGCTCGTACTCCACGCGGTGCAGTGAGGCAAGGATTCCGAAACGATATTCGCCGAGCACGATCGGAGAGAGATAAATCATCCCCGCCTGCTCCAGCACACCCCTGATTTCCGGCTCTCCGTCGATCTTCCGTAAAATTGCTGCGCGTATCCCCAAGTGGTACCCCCGACACTCACCGCATATTGCTGTACTCCACTATTCGTCG